>Ga0209958_1000030_pt1 | contig 590890 bp, 620 predicted proteins | sample ThiBio_inoc_plan_FD_183942 | JGI IMG/M metagenome (GOLD analysis project Ga0209958, IMG submission 183942) | Wastewater bioreactor microbial communities from Cape Town, South Africa - Thiocy_inoc_plan (SPAdes) | ecosystem: Engineered > Bioremediation > Thiocyanate > Unclassified | place: South...
TCAACGCCATCGATCCTCTCGCTTGGCTCGCCGACACCCTCGCCCGCATCCCAGACTACAAGATCAACAAGGTCGATGACCTGCTGCCGTGGCGGTGGAACGGATAGCGGTCAGACCGAACGGTTACCCCCACCAGACGCCCCTGCCCCTTGCTTCTTGCCCAAATACTCAAGACGCCTCCCTCCCCACCACCGCACCGGCCAGATCACCGCACCGCCGGATCCGCAGGCCATGGCAATGCCGGCCCACGGGGCTCGATGCCCCGTGGACCGGCACCCGGTTTCAGGACAGCGCAAAAGAAAACCCCGGAGCTGCCTCCGGGGTCCAGTTCTGCGGGTGAAAGGGGGTTCAGTTCCGCAGATAACTTTCCATGCTGTCCTCCAGCGCATCCTTCCAGGGCGTATGGTGGACAGGCGCCATGGAGCCGGTGATGACCGAGCGATAGGCGTGATTGCGGAAGCCCATGATGTCTTCCTTCTTGTGGTCCTTCCACTCGAAGAAGGCCTCGCAGGCGCCGTCCACATCAAAGGACGGGTAATCGGTCTCGGCGATCAGTTCCTTGACGTAATCGCCCTGATAATGGATCGCGTCATGCGCATCCTGACCGGCATCCTCGCCGGCCACGCGCGCCTCGACATCCTTCAGCATCGTGGCCTTGTCGGTCGGCACGGCGATTCGGCCCATGATGGCATCGCGCACCCACCAGGCCTGGGCGTCGAACATATTGAAGGTGAACCACTGGTCCTGCATGCCGACGTAGAACATCTTCGGATTGTTCACCCAGACCACGCCCTTGTAGAGGTCAGCCGCCGCCAGCCGGTTCGCGGTTTTCAGGCGCAGGTCATCCGGCAGGAACGGGAAGTGGTGCTTGTAGCCGGTGCAGAGGATGATCGCATCGACTTTCCTGGATGTGCCATCGGCGAAATAGGCGGTGGTTTCATCCACCCGCTCCAGCTTCGGCACTTCCTTCCAGTTTTCGGGCCATTTGAAGCCCATCGGCGCGTTGCGATAGGCGACCGTGATCGACTTCGCACCATATTTCCAGCATTGCGAACCGATATCCTCGGCCGAATAGCTCGACCCCAGCAGCAGAAGATCCTTGCCCGCGAATTCGCGCGCGTCGCGGAAGTCATGGGCATGCAGAACGCGGCCGTTGAACTTGTCGAACCCCGGATATTCCGGCACATTCGGCACCGAGAAATGGCCTGAGGCCACGACCACATTGTCGAATTCCTCGTCATACATCCGGTCGTTTTCCAGATCATGCGCGGTGACGGTGAAGGTGCCCTTCGCCTCGTCATAGCGCACCATGCGGATCGTGGTGTTGAAGCGGATCCAGTCGCGCACGCCAGCCTTCTTCACCCGGCCCTCGATATAGTCGAACAGCACGGCGCGCGGCGGATAGCTGGCGATCTGCTTGCCGAAATGTTCCTCAAAGGAATAGTCGGCGAATTCGAGACCCTCTTTCGGGCCGTTCGACCAGAGGTAGCGATACATCGAGCAATGCACCGGCTCGCCATGCTCATCAAGTCCCGTGCGCCAGGTGTAGTTCCACAGCCCGCCCCAGTTGCCCTGCTTCTCGAAACAGACGACTTCGGGGATATCCGCCCCTTTGGCCTTGGCGGACTGGAAGGCGCGGAGCATGGCAAGACCCGAAGGCCCGGCTCCGATCACGGCGACACGTTTGGACATATGGCTCTCCTTGCTGGTGCGCGGGGCCGCTCTGGCCCTCGTTGCCTGATAGCTAAAGAGATTCTGCCCTATGTGTCAAATATTCTTCCTGTCAGGAAATTCAAATCTGTCGCATCGCCCAAGTTTTCGGCAATATTTGACCGCTGCCGGCAAGGGGCCCGGCCCTCGGGGGCATCGAGCCCCCTCGTGCCGGCTGCCGCGGATCTGGCCCCGACGACCGTGTCAATATGCCCAGGGGGACTGCCCGTCCCCTCCCGCCTGCGAGGCTCACACCCGAGACATTTTCGCCAGGATGAAAGCTCAGGCAAGGCCCTTGAGGAAGGCGGTCAGATTGGCGCCCAGCTTCGGTTGCAGGTAGCCGCCTTCCTGCACCACGAGGAGGCGCAGGCCGGTGGCGGCGATGTCGGCCGCGATGCGGGTGAAGCCTTCGGTGGTGATCTTCAGGCCCTGAAAAGGGTCATCCTCATGGCCGTCGAGGCCCAGGGCAATAACGATGACATCCGCGCCGAAAGCGTGGATGCGGGCCAGCGCCGTGGCAAGAGCCGCGCGGTAATCGGCGTCGCCCGTGCCGCGCGGAAGCGGAAGGTTGAGATTGTAGCCCAGCCCCTCGCCTTCGCCGCGTTCCTGCGCGGCGCCCCAGAAGAACGGATAGAAGCGGTCAGGGTCGGCGTGCAGGCTGACGGTCAGCACGTCGCGGCGGTGATAGAACATGCCCTGGGTGCCATTGCCGTGGTGCACGTCAACATCAAGGATCGCCGGGCGCAGGCCCTTGCGCAGCAGCCATTCAGCGGCAATGCCGGAATTGTTGAGGAAACAAAAGCCCCCCGCCAGATCGGCAAAGGCGTGATGCCCCGGCGGGCGGCAGAGCGCATAGGTGGTTTCACCTGCGAGCACGGATTCAGCACCGCTCAGCGCGGTCTGGGCCGACCAATAGGCCGCCTCCCATGTGCCAGCGGCGATGGGACAGGCGGTATCGGCCTGATGCCATCCAGCTTGCCCCACGGCGGATTTCGGATAATTGGCGCTGCGGCGGTCAGGGTGGATATTCGGAATGACCTCGTCCGCCGCACCCTCGATCCGTTTCCAGCGCGGGTGGATGGTTTGCAGGAAGGCGAGGTATTCGGCCGTATGCACCGCCGCCAGCGGCCCCATGCCGAAATCGCGCGGTGGCGCGAAACGGGCGCCTGCCGCCTCGGCCCCGGCTTTCAGCACTGCGATGCGTTCGGGCTTTTCCGGGTTCGGCAGGCGCGTGCCGTTTGCCATGAACATCTGCGGGTCATGCCCGACCTGCCGGTCATCGAGAAACGCTTTCATACTGCCTCCAGGGCCGCGCCTTCCAGCGTCAGCCAGATTTCATCGGCTTTCGGGGTGAACCCCAGCCGGTCATAGAAGACCCGCGCACGCGGATTATCGTCATAGACGGCAAGGCGCAGGAAGCTGGCCCCGAATTCTGCCTCGGCCCGGTTACGAACGGCGGCAAGCAACTGGCGGCCCAGCCCCTGCCCGCGCGCCTCTGCCCCGACCCAGAGGTCAGAGACATAGGCCCCCATCCGCCCCCGCGTGGTGGAAAGGAACGGCGACCAGAGCGCTAGGCCGTGATCGGCCAGCTCGGCACGGATCGCACCGCTGGCAAGGGCGGTAGCCACCTGCGCCCCGGTCGTGCGGAACGGATCACCCATGTCGGCGGCCAGAGCTTGCAGACCCGCCATGACCCTTGCGGCATCTTCAACCGTCGCGGCGCGGATCATGCGTAGACCTGCCGTCCCTTCAGGCCCAGCAGTGCGCGCGCCTCGTCGGGCGTGGCGGGACTGCGGCCCAGCGCCTCGACAATGCCGCGCACCTTTTCAACCTGTTCGGCGTTGGATTTCGCCAGTACGCCTTTCGAGAGGTAAAGGTTGTCCTCCAACCCGACGCGGACATGCCCGCCCATCGCCGCCGCGATGGCGGCGAATTCCATTTGGCGCCGCCCCGCCGCCAGCACCGACCATTCGAACTTCGGAAACAGTTTCTGCGCTGTCTGGTGCAGATGGATCAGATGCTCCGGTTCTGCCGCGATACCGCCCAGCACGCCCATGACGAACTGCAGGAAGATCGGCCCGTCAACCAGCCCGCGGTCAACGAAGTGGCGCAGCATGTGAAGGTGGCTTACGTCATAGCATTCAAACTCGAACCTTGCGCCGCGTTCGGTGCCCATGCGCTGCAAGACGCCTGCGATGTCGCGCGGGGTATTCTTGAACACCAGATCGTCGGAGTCGCGCAGGAACGGCTCTTCCCAGTCGAACCGCCAGTCGCGGGGTTTCGCAGCCATGGGATAAAGCGCGAAATTCATCGACCCCATGTTGAGACTGCACATTTCCGGCGCGAAAGTCAGTGGCGCTTCCAGCCGCTGATCCAGCGTCATCACCGCCGATCCGCCGGTGGTCATGTTGAGGACCGCATCGCAGGAACTTGAAATCGCAGGCAGAAATCCCTTCCAATGCGCCGGGGAGGCAGAGGGGCGGCCCGTCTCGGGGTCGCGGGCGTGCAGGTGCAGGATCGCAGCACCCGCCTTGGCCGCGCCGATTGCCTCCGCCGCAATATCCTCGGCCCGGAACGGCAGATAGGGCGACATGCTGGGTGTGTGGATCGAGCCGGTGATGGCGCAGGAGATGATGATCTTCATGCCAATGCTCCCGCATGAGCATCTGCGAACCCATCCAGCGCACGGGTCAGTTTCTCCATGATCTCGTCCACCTGTGCCTCGGTCGTGATCATCGGCGGGCAGACGAGGAAATGGTCACCCTCATAACCACCGCGCGTGCGGCGGGAATAGATGATCAGCCCCTCGGCATAGGCACGTTCGACCAGATCATCGAAGGCCTTCATTTCGCGCGGCAGTGGCGCCATTGCTTCGCGACTGGCAACAAACTCGAAGGCCAGCAACAGGCCCTCACCCCGCACATCACCAATGAAGCCATAGCGTTGCATCAGGTTCTTCAGGCGTTGTTTCAGAACAGCCCCCACCTTGCGCGCGTTGCCCATCATATCCTGCCGCTCAATCTCGGTCAGCACGGCAAGGCCCGCCGTGCAGGCCAGCGGATTGCCGGCATAGGTATGGCCGTGCAGGAAACCGCCCGCATCCTGCACCGCCTGCACGATGCGATCCTGCGCGATCATGGCACCAAGCGGCGCATAGCCCGCACCGAAACCCTTTGAAATCGCGATGATATCCGGGGCCACGCCCCAAAGATCGCCGCCAAGGAAGGTGCCGACGCGGCCGCCGCCGCTCATCACCTCGTCATGGATCAGCAGCACACCGTATTTGTCGCAGATCGCGCGCACCGCCTGCATATAGCCCGCGGGCGGCACCAGCGCCCCGGTCGAGGCGCCGCCGACGGGTTCGTGGATGAAGGCCAGCACTGTCTCTGGCCCCTCGGACAGAATGCGGTCCTCCAGCATCGCCGCGTAATGCGCGCCGGTGGCGGGGTTATCCATGTCCAGACCGTCAAGATAGGCGCGCGGCGCGGGGATCTTCGGCATCTCCACCATCATCGGGCGGAAAGGATCGGTCAGCGGATCGTAACCCGTCACCGACAGCGCCCCCAGCGTCGATCCGTGATAGGACGGGAAGCGCGAGATCACTTTCCACCGGCTTGCCTGCCCGGTGACCACCGCATATTGCCGGGCGAGCTTCATCGCGCTTTCCACAGCCTCCGACCCGCCGGAGACGAAGAATACCTTCTCCATCCCCTCCGGGCTGAGCGCGGCAACCTTTGCGGCCAGTTGCTCACCCGGTTCGGTTTCGAAATGCAGCCGGTAGCCGAAGGTGGATCTGTCCATCTGCGCCCGCATCGCGGCCAGAACGGCAGGGTTGGAATGGCCGATATTGCTGACCATCGCGCCCGACGATCCGTCGATGAACCGCCGCCCCGAAGTATCCCACATGTAGATCCCTTCGGCACGGTCCAGCACGGGCCGCGCAGCAGTGGAAAGGTAGAACAGGTGGCTCATCATCAGTCTCCGGGCGAGGTTCACCCTGAGGATGGCGCATGGCACCGCATTCTCCAAATGGATTGTTTTAATCCGCATCATTGATACAGTGAATGACATGCGTCTCAGCCCCGCCGAAAAGCTCGCCCGTGACCTCGATTGGAACCTGCTGCGGGTCTTTCTCGCGCTGGCAGAGGCCGGGTCGGTAACGCGGGCGGGCGAAAGGCTGGGGCTGAAGCAACCCTCGGTCAGCCAGGCGCTGAAACGGCTGGAGGAACGCACCGGCCACCGGCTGATCGACCGCAGCGCGGGCAGTTTCACCCTGACGCCCGAGGGCATGGCCCTGCTGGCAGAGGCGCAGGCCGTGCGCGCCGCCATCCTGCGCGGGGCCGAGGCGATGGCGGAAGCCTCGGGCGCAGTGGCGGGCGAGGTCACGCTGGCACTGGCCTCGCATGTTGTCTCGCCCCTGCTGGACGCGGCTTTGCGCCGGTTTCACGCGGCTCACCCCAAGGCCACGCTGTCCATCGACATCCTGCCCTCACGCGAGGCGCTGACACGACTGGCCGAGGGTCAGGCCAGCCTTGCCATCTGTCTGATGACCGATCCGCGCAGCGACCTGCAAACCGAAGTGTTCTATCGCGAGTTCTTCGGTCTGTTCTGCGGCCCGCCGCACCCGCTTTATGCCCGGTCCGGCCTGACACTGGCGGACCTCGCGGGCCACACCGCCGTCAGTTTCCAGACCGATCGCATGGGCGATGCGCTGGCCGCCGTGACTGAGCTGCGCCAGCGAGCCGGGCTTTCCGGCCCGGTCGGCCAGTCCACCCATCTGGAGGAGGTGCGGCGGATGATCCTTGCGGGCCTTGGCATCGGGCCTTTGCCGTTGCATGTGGTGGAGGAGGATCTGCGCGCCGGGCGCCTGTGGCGCCTGCCGCCGCAGGACGATCCGCCCGCCATCGACGTCTATCTGGCCCGCAACCCGCGCGCACGACGGAACCGGGCCGAGGCGGCGTTTCTGGCCATCCTCGATACACTTCTGGCGGAAACCCCGCCCGAGCAGCGCATCTACGGCCCCTGATCCGCCACCGGGCTAAGCCCCGCGCAGCCGCGCCCTTTCGCGCTGCAACCAAAGCGCCGTCACCAGCAGCGGCCCGTTGTCCACCTCACCCGAGGTGACCAGCGCCATGAATTCCTTGAAGCCGACCAGATGGCCGCGGATATCTTCCGCCTCGCCCTCGACGCCAAACACGCCCTCCACCCCGTCGGGCAGATCGCAAAGCGCAACATAGGAATAGAGGTATTCGCTTTTCGCCCCCGGCGAAGGGTAATAGGCGCCCACTTTCTCGAGCGCGCCCAGTTGCAGGCCCGCTTCCTCCACCGCCTCACGCCGGGCGGCCTGTTCCGGCGTCTCGTCCGGGTCGATGCGTCCCGCGATGGCCTCCAGCAGCCAGGGCTGCGGATCGCCCCGCCCGTAGGGACCGGCGCGGAACTGTTCGATCAGCAGCACCCGGTCGCGCACAGGATCATAGGGCAGCACCGTCACCGCATCGCCCGAGACAAAGACCGCGCGGTTGATCTGTTCACTCATGCGACCGTCAAAGCGGCGATAACGCAGATCGTATTCTTCGATGGCGAAGAAATTGGCATAGGGCTGGCGAAAGCGGTCGACCACCACATCGCCCGCCGTCGCCCGATGCCGCCGCGTGACCGGCGGCGCCTCGACGGCCCGCAACCGGCTGGCGCCCCGCACCAGCATCAGCCGGTAACGCCGCACCACCTCGGCCGCCTCGCGCTGGCCCATCAGCGCCATCACGTCACGCGCCGTCGCCACCGCCACCGCGCCCCAGTCCCGCACCCAGTCCGCCAGCGACCACGGCCCCTCCACGGGCGCCGCATCGGGTGGCAGATAGACCAGCGCGGTCGAGGCCCCCGCCGCCGCGACCGGCAGCGCAGCGGTGCGATAGCCGAAGCCGCCTTCGTAGAAATCCAGCCGCGCCACATCTTCGGCCGTGGCATTGCGCATCAGCCGCCCCTGCGCCGCGCCGGATCACCGGCCACGCCCCCTCGGCGGACCAGAGCACCTCATACCCCGGCAGGGTGGCAGGTTCAGTAACCACAGCGCGGCCCAGAACCGCCTCCAGCAGTGGCGGGTGGCACAGCGTGCCGTAAAAGAACAAATCCATCAGCGCCGCCGTACCAGCTTATGCACTGCAATGCCGCACAGCGGGCCACCCACCAACAGGGCCGCCATGACCTGCGGCGACGTCAGCACCAGAAACAGGTTTTCCACCATCAGTTCGAACACGCCGGTGATCGCCTCGAAAGGACCCTTGTACATCTTGCGCAGCGCCTTGCCGAGCATGAGGTAGATGCCGAAGCCCAGCAGCGCAAAGAAAGCCGTCGTCAGCGCCGCCTGCAAACCCGCGCTGATCGCCTGTGCCATGCCCCCCTCCGGCGCGCGCGGCCCCATAACAAACCAGCCACTGCCAAGCCCGATTGCCGCGACATACAGGCTGAAATTACCGAAAGAGGTGCCTTCTGGCACCGAGGGTTTGAACAGTTCGGCCGTCAGATAGGCCAGCGCCGCAAAGAATATCGCGCCCAGAAGCTTGCCTGCTGTCGGCATCTGTCCCTTTCCGCGCGGCCTCTAGCCGGGCCGCGTCACCGTGATCTGCGTCACGTCGCAGTTTCCGCCGTGAAAGGCGCCAGCGCAAGAGGTCAGGTAGAAGTTCCACATGCGGCGGAAGCGGTCATCGAAGCCCAGCGCCCGCACCTCGGGCCAGTGGGCATTGAACGTGTCATGCCAGCGCCGCAGCGTCTGGCTGTAGCTTTCGCCAAATTCGATATGGCCCTTCAAGGCCAGCCCCGCCGCTGCGATTTCCTGTGCCAGCGCGGCGGGCGACGGCAGCATGCCACCGGGGAAAATGTATTTCTGGATGAAATCCACGGTCTTGCGATAGGTCACGAAGCGGTCATCGGGCACGGTGATGATTTGCAGCGTGGCGTTGCGCCCCGGTTTCAGCCGGTCGCGCACTGCGCCGAAATAGACCGGCCAGTATTTCTCGCCCACCGCCTCGAACATCTCGATCGAGGCGATTCCGTCATATTGGCCGCGTTCATCGCGGTAATCCTGAAGCCGGATCTCCACCCGGTCAGAGAGACCCGCGCGGGCAATCCGGGCCTGCGCGAAATCGTGCTGTTCCTTTGAAATGGTCAGGCATGTCAGCCGCATGCCCGCCCGCGCCGCATGTTCGGCAAATCCGCCCCAGCCGCAGCCGATTTCCAGCAGGTGATCGCCGCGCCTTGCGCCCATCTGCTGCAACATTGAGGCGTATTTGGCCTCTTGCGCCGCCTCAAGGCTTTCCTGCCCGCTGCGGAACAGGGCGCTGGAATAGGTCATCGTATCGTCGAGCCACAGCCGGTAGAAATCATTCCCCAGATCGTAGTGATAGGCGATGTTACGTTTGGCCTGCCGTTTCGAATTTCCGCGCAGCCAGTGCCGCATCCGCTCATAGGACCGCACAAGGCCCATGCCTGGAAAACCGTCATTCACCCCGTTGTTCGGTGGCGCCTGCACCAGATCCATGAAGGCTTGCAGATCGGGCGTATCCCAGTCGCCGTCCAGATAGGCGTCGCAAAAGCCCAGATCCCCCTCGCGGATCAGCCGGGCGAAAACATCCGGGTTCTTCACCTGCACCTCGGCCACCGGGCCGGGCGCGGCGCCTTCTGCCCGAAAGCGACGGCCATCGGGCAGGACAAACTCCATCCGCCCCACGCGCAGCTTTTCCAGCACCTTCATCACCTGACCGAAATAGCGCGGCAGGTCGGGCTGGTCTTCGGTCGTCAGCAAGGTGGTCATCCTTACATCTCCCCGGATCATACAGTGCCGATGATTCCCCAAGCGCGGCTGTCACTCAAGCCTTTCGTGCGGCATAGGCATCCAGCGCGCGCTGACGACCTTTATCCAGCGCAATCAAGGGCTTCGGATAGGCAGAATCGGGTGAAAGCGCCCATGCTCGCGGCACCGCATCGAAATAGGACAGCGCGTCAGCCGGGGGTGTGCGGCTGAGTTCTGCGATGAACCGGCGCCGATAGACGGCATTCGGGTCAAACTTTTCCGCCTGCGTCGCCGGGTTGAAGATGCGGAAATATGGCGCGGCATCCGGTCCTGACCCCGCCACCCATTGCCAGCCCATCGCGTTGGAGGCCGGGTCCCAGTCGGTCAGGCAATCGGCAAACCACGCCAGCCCCACCCGCCAGTCGGTCATCAGATGTTTGGTCAGGTAAGAGGCCGCAATCATCCGGGCTCGGTTGTGCATGGTGCCGGTCACATACATCTCGCGCATCGCGGCATCGACGAAGGGCTCGCCGGTCAGGCCCCGGCGCCAGCGTTCGGCATCGGCACTGTCGCCGCGCCAGGGGAAGCCATCCCACTCCTCGCGCCAGTTCTCGGTCGCAAGCGCCGGGAAGTGATAGATCAGATGCCAGGCGAAATCGCGCCAGCCCAGTTCCGACAGGAACTTGCCTGCGCCACTGTCTCCCGCATCCAGCCGGTGCATGACGGCATGCCAGATGCGGGCGGGGGCGATTTCGCCATAGGTCAGGTTTTCCGACAGGCGCGAGGTGGCGGGCGTGGCCGGAAAATCCCGCGCCTCGGCATAGCGGGCAAGGCGCTGGTCCAGAAAATCGCCCAGCCGCGTCAGAGCTGCCGCCTCCCCCACGGCCTGATGCGGCAGGCAGACCGACGCACCGCGCCGCATGGCGGCCCCCATCCGCCAATCCTCCAGCCGGTCCGAGACGGGCCAGTTTTCGGGCGCGGGCAGTTGCTTTGGCGCGGGTAGGAGGGGTGCGATGTCGCGCTGGCGCAGCGCCTTCCAGAATGGGGTATAAACGCGGTAGGGGCCGCCCTGCCCGGTCTCCACCTGCCAGGGCTCGGCCAGCAGGAAACCCGGATGGCTTTCGGCACCGTACCCCGCCGCCCTCAGCGCGGTTTTCACCGCCGTATCGCGGGCTATGGAGGCCGGATCATAGGCGCGGCTCCACATCACTCCCGTGGCGCCGGTGTCCGCGATCAGCCGCGCCAGCGCCTCGGGCGCCGCCCCGCGCCGCAGGATCAGCCGGCTGCCCACGCCCTCCAGTCGCGTCGCAAAATCGGCGAGCGACAGGCCCAGCCGCCATTTCGCCGCAGCACCAATGGCCTCGGTCTCTGGGTCCAGCAGGAAGACCGGGATCAGCGGTCGACCGGTGGCCAGCGCGGCACTCAGCATCGGGTGATCGGCCAGCCGCAGGTCGCGGCGGAACCACAGGATCATGGGGGTATCGGTCATGGCAGGTCAGGCTACTTCGTTTCCCTTGTCATACGGCATGACCTAGGGCAGCGGATCATCCTTGCCCAGTGCTGAAGCCTCCAGCACTGACGCCCCTTGCATCGCGCGCGGTGATCTGGTCCTTGGGGCCATGCCCATCCTGCCGCCCCCCGCCCTGCCGATTGATGCCGTTCTGTCCGATCTGGTCGCGGCGCTGACCGCGCGCGGCATGGCGGTGGTGCAGGCACCGCCCGGTGCGGGCAAGACCACGCGGGTTCCGCTGGCTATGCTGGCCTCCGGCCTTTGCCCCGGTCGCATCGTCATGCTGGAGCCCCGCCGCCTTGCCGCCCGCGCCGCAGCAGAGCGCATGGCCGAAACGCTGGGCGAGCCGGTGGGCCAGACCGTCGGCTACCGTATCCGGGGCGAGGCGAAGGTTTCGAAAACCACCCGGATCGAGGTGGTGACCGAAGGTATCCTGACCCGGATGCTGCAATCCGATCCGGGGCTTGATGGCATCGGTGCGGTGATCTTCGACGAGTTTCACGAACGCAGCCTGAATGCCGATCTGGGCCTTGCGCTGGTGCTGGAGGTGCGGGGCGCGCTGCGCGACGACCTGCATCTGGTGGTCATGTCGGCGACGCTGGATGCCGCGCCTGTCGCCGCGCTGATGGGCGATGCGCCGATGGTCACCAGCGAAGGCCGCGCTTTTCCGGTGGAAACCCGCTGGCTGCCCCGGCCGCTGGACGCGCGCGCGCGCTTCGATCAGGCGCTGGCGGCGCTGGTCGTGCAGGCGGTGGAGGAATGCCCCGAGGGCGGCGTGCTGGTCTTTCTGCCCGGCGAGGGTGAGATCCGGCGGGTCGAGGCCCTGCTGAAGGGCCTGAAGGGCTGCGACATCCGCCCGCTGTTCGGCGCGATGGAGTTCGCGGCCCAGCGCGCGGCACTGGCTCCGGCGGCGGCGGGTCTGCGCAAGGTCGTACTGGCGACCTCGATCGCGGAAACCTCGCTGACCATCCCCGACATCCGCGTGGTGGTCGATGGCGGGCGGGCGCGGCGGGCGCGGTTCGATGCGCCTTCGGGCATGGCGCGGCTGGTCACCGAACGGGTGACACGGGCCGAGGCCGAACAGCGCCGGGGCCGCGCCGGCCGGGTGGCGGAGGGGGTCTGCTACCGGCTGTGGTCGAAGGGCGAGGAAGGCGGGCTGCTGCCCTTCCCCCCGCCCGAAATCGCGGCGGGCGACCTGACCGGCCTCGCGCTGGAGCTTGCGGTCTGGGGATCGACCGACCTGCCCTTCCTCACCCCGCCGCATCCGGGCGTGCTGGGAGAGGCCCAGGCGCTTCTGACCGGGCTGGAGGCACTGAAGGACGGGCGCATCACCGACCACGGCCGCCAGATCGCCGCACTGCCCTTGCACCCGCGTCTGGCCCACATGCTGATCCGCGCGGGCGGCGGGATTGAGGCCGCAACACTGGCCGCCCTGCTGGCCGAACGCGACCCGCTGCGCGATGCCCCCGCCGATCTGGCGTTGCGCATGGCAGCGGTGAAAGACCCGGCCCGGATGGAGCGTGAGGGCCGCACCGTGCATCGCGGCACGGTGGAGCGCATCCGCACCGAGGCGAAGCGGCTGGCCCGTGCCGTCCCCGAGGCACCGAAGGGCCTGAACCTTGGCCAGATGGCATCACTGGCCTATCCCGACCGGGTGGGCCTGCGCCGCAAGGGCGAGGCGCCGCGCTGGGTGCTGTCAGGTGGCAAGGGCGCGGCGATGGCTGCCGGTCAGCCGCTGTCGGGCGCACGGCTTCTGGTCGCCACCGATCTGGACGGCGACCTGCGCGAGGCGACGATCCGGCAGGCGGTCGCGTTGACCGAGGCGGAGTTGCGCGCGGTGCATGGCGATCAGATCGTGTGGCGCGACATCTGCGAATGGTCCAGACGCGAGGGCCGCGTGGTGGCGCGGCGGCAGGAGTGTTTCGGCGCCTGCGTGCTGGACGACCGGCACTGGACCGACGCGCCGCCGGAGGCGCTGGCGCGTGCGGCGCTCGACGGTTTGCGGCTGATCGGCCTCACGCCCTCTCCCGCCGCACGGCGGCTGATGGTGCGGGCGGCGCTCTGTCGCCGCGACGGGGCAGACCTGCCCGATGTCTCGGAACCCGCACTGCTGGCGGAGGAGGCGCTGCTGCCCTATCTGACCGGCAAGCGCACAGAGGCCGATCTGCGCGGCCTCGATCTGGTGGAGCCGATCCGCAGCGCGCTGGGATGGGAGGGGGTGCAGATGCTCGACCGCCTCGCCCCGCCGCATTTCGAGACGCCGCTGGGGCGGCGGGTGCCCATCGACTATGAGGGCGAGGCACCGGGGATCGAGGTGCGCTTGCAGGAATTGTTCGGGGTGACGGTGCATCCGACGGTGGGGCCAAAACGGCTGCCGCTGAAGATCACATTGCTGTCGCCCGGTGGCAAGCCGGTGCAGGTGACGGCGGATCTGCCGGGGTTCTGGACCAATTCCTATGCCGATGTGCGGCGCGACATGCGCGGCCGTTACCCGCGCCACCCCTGGCCCGAAAACCCGCGCGAGGCCGATCCGACAACACGGGCAAAACCGCGCGGCACCTGAGCTGTCAGGCCGCCAGCCAGGGCGCAGGAACCGGCACCGGCCTGAGGCCCGGCCCGCGCAACCCTGCCCGCTGCATCACCAGCAGCCGGGCCTCGTGCCGGCGCAGCGCCCGCCGCGCGGCGGGCTGGCGTGCCAGACGCTCCAGCTCCCACGGAAGGAAAGTTTCATGCAGAGCCGCCCGCGCCCGTTCTGGCAATGCGGCCACGGCCTGCGGACCCGGATGCAGGCTTTCCGCCCCGGTGCCTTCCGCCAGCAGCACCTGATGACGGTCCAGCAGCAGATGACAATAGCGCAAGCGGCGTGGCAGGATTTCGCGGCTGACACCGGGCAGGCCCACCAGATCGCGCGCCGCTGCCAGCACCTCATATTCGCCGAACAGCAATTCGCAATCGGCCCCGTGCAGCAACAGCAGATGCTGCCCCGAAACGCTCAGGTCGCCGTCATTGTCCAGCGCCCAGGCCTCGATGCGCACCGGCAGCGCCTCGCCCTCGGCACAGACCATGCCGCCGCCGGTCCAGCGCAAGATCTGCGGCCCGTCATCCAGCGTCATCACGCGATCCCCGGCGCGCAGATCCTCGATCCGCCGCAGCCCACCGGGCGTGTGAATGCGGGTGCCCGCTTCGAAACACACCGGATTGCCGTTCAGGAAACGTGTCGACCAGACACCGTTCGGTTCGCCCGGGTCCAGCCCGGCATTCGGATAGTTCGTCAAAGCCGAGGAATTGCCCGAGCCGGGAACGATGTAATCGCGCGACCCGCCATCCGTCATGCCCACCTGCGCCACGCCGGTATACCCGTTGGTCCACTGGACCTTCTGGTAGATCATGTCGATCTCGAAATTGCCGTCGTGGGTATGTTGCAGCACCACCTGAAAGGTGTTCCGCGCCGAGGTGGAACCGCTGTAGGCCCGCACATCCAGCCATGTGATCGTGACGCGGCCGCTGGACGGGTCCAGGTCCCAATAGATGTTGTTGGTGCCGTTGGCCGTACCGCTGGTGATGTTCACATCACTCCAGAACGGCGCGATGGCCGGATAGGGCAGCGCGGACAGCGCCGAAGGCGTATAGGCAGTGACCGGCGCCTGAAAGGTGATCAGCCCGTTGGTGTTGATATAGAGGGACGTATAGTTAGTCCCGAAATAGTTGATGCCCGACGCACCGAAAACCGAGGTGATGTTCACCTGGATCGAGCCGTCATCATAATTTCCCGCCGTCAGCGCGCTGCCGCGAAAGCTGCCTTCGCCCACGCCCTGCGGCCCGCCCAGCCCTGTATTGATCGTGGCCATTTTCGGCCTCCGTCCGTTTCTGCCTCAGAAACGACAGGACAGCCGAAATCGGGCGGCCTCACGGATCGGATGCGGCGCATTCGGGGCAATTTTGCGCCACGCCATCATAATCCGCAGCCAATGGCAGGAATTGTTGCGACCCGGAAACAATCCCCCCGGTCACTGGCGCAAACGGGGGGACAATGGCGCCGGTCAGACGCCAAGGCACCAGCGCATCACCGCCTTCTGCGCATGCAGCCGGTTTTCCGCCTCGTCGAAGATCACCGAATGCGGGCCGTCCATCACCGCGCTTGTGGCCTCGTCATTGCGATGCGCGGGCAGGCAATGCATGAACAGCGCGTCGGGCCTGGCCTGCGCCATCAGATCCTCGTTCACCTGATAGGCGCGAAGCTGGTTGTGGCGGCGCTCTTTCGCGCTTTCCGGGTCATGCATGCTGACCCAGGTATCGGTCACCACCAGATCGGCGCCGGCAACCGCCTTGTAGGGGTCGCGCTCCACCGTCACCGGATGGCCTTTGGAGGCGGCGAAATCCAGCCAGACCCGCTCGGGGTCGAGCGTTTCCGGCCCGGTGAAGGCCAGATCGAAGCCGAACTGCCCGGCGGCATGGGCGAAGCTGGCGAAGACATTGTTGCCGTCGCCGCACCACACGACCTTCTTGCCGGCGATCGGGCCGCGATGTTCCTCATAGGTCATCACATCGGCCATGATCTGACAGGGGTGGGTGCGGTTGGTCAGCCCGTTGATGACCGGAACCGTGGCATGTTCCGCCATCTCCTGCAGCGTCGCCTCTTCAAAGGTGCGGATCATGATGAGATCGACATAGCGTGACAGCACCCGCGCGGTATCGGCGATGGTCTCGCCATGGCCAAGCTGCATTTCCTTGCCCGACAGCACCATCGTCTCGCCACCCATCTGGCGCACACCGACGTCAAAGCTGACGCGGGTGCGGGTCGAGGGCTTTTCGAAGATCAGCGCGACCATGCGGCCCTTCAGCGGCTGGTCATCGTCCGGCGTGCCCTTGGGACGCCCGGCGCGGGCGATCTTCATGGCACGCGCATTGTCGATCATCGCGCGCAGATCGGTGGCGGAGGTGGTGTGAATATCAAGGAAGTGGTTCATCTGTCGGTCTTTCTGACGGGCTTCCGCCCGCTTGCGTATCTTACCAAAGGGAAGGGAATGTCGGATCGAATGCCATGACAAGCACGGGCTTGCCCGTCTCGCCCGTCGTGGTGCGGATGGCACGGAAGCCCGCTCGTCGATACGCCCGCACGGCGCGCTCGTTCGACGGGTCGGGGTCGATCACCACCGCCGGATAGCGACGCCGCAGGTCAGCCGCGCGCAGGTTCAGATAGCGCGCCGCATGGCCCTGCCCCAGCATGTCGGGCTCCCCCAGAAAGGTATCCATCGCACGGGTGCCGGGCGGGAATTCCGCATATTGCGGCATCGGGTCGTGATGGGCGGGGTAATCCTGCACATAGGCGAAGGGCCTGCCCTGATAGGCCACCAGCCGCAAATCGGCGGTGTCGCCGTCGATGTCGGCGTCGATCAGCGCGATTTCAGTGTCGGGGTCGCCCCACCAGGCGCGGACATGCGGCTGGTCCAGCCAGCCGCGCATCCGCGCGTAATCCGACCGCGTCAGCGGCGGAAAGCTGTAATCCGCCTCAGCTTGCATGACCGGACAGCGCGGCCGCGGCCGCATCCAGCCGCTTCAGCGCCTCGGCAATATCGGCGTCGGGGATGTTCAGCGCAGGCAGCAGCCGCACCACATTGTCGGATGCGGCGACGGTCAGCAGATGTTCCGCCATGCCCGCCTTCACCAGATCCGCGACCGGCGCCTTGCATTTCAGGCCAAGCATCAGCCCCTGCCCGCGCACGCTTTCGAACACGTCGGGATGTTCCGCCACCAGAGCCTCAAGCCCCTGACGGAACAGGCCCGCCTTGCGGTTGACCTCGGCCAGGAACGCCGGGTCCGAGACGATGCGCATGACAGCCCCGCCCACCGCGCAGGCCAGCGGGTTGCCGCCATAGGTGGACCCATGGGTGCCCGCGACCATGCCGGACGCGGCGTTTTCGGTGGCCAGTACCGCGCCCAGCGGGAAGCCGCCGCCGATGCCCTTGGCGACCATCATGATATCGGGGGTGACGCCCGCCCATTCATGCGCGAACAGCTTGCCGGTGCGGCCCATGCCACATTGCACCTCATCAAAGACCAGAAGCGCGCCGGTCTCGTCGCAGAGGTCACGCAGTCCTTTCAGGCAGCTGTCGGGCAGCGTGCGGATGCCGCCCTCGCCCTGAACCGGCTCGATCATCACCGCTGCCGTGCGGTCTGAAATCGCCGCCCGCAGCGCCTCGTGATCGCCGAAGGGCAATTGCCGGAAGCCCGGCATCAGCGGGCCAAAGCCCTTGACCATCTTTTCCGACCCCGCCGCCGCAATGGCGCCCGTCGACCGGCCGTGGAAGGCGCCATCAAAGCTCAGGATCTCGATCCGATCGGGCTGCCCCTTCTCGTACCAGTATTTGCGGACCATCTTGATCGCCAGTTCCGCCGCCTCGGTGCCGGAATTGGTGAAGAAAACGGTGTCGGCAAAGGTGTGCTCGACCAGTTGGTCGGCCAGCGCCTCCTGTTCCGGGATGCGATAGACGTTCGACACATGCCAGAGCTTTGCCGCCTGTTCGCTGATGGTTTTTACCAGCTCGGGATGGGCATGGCCCAGCGCATTGACGGCAATCCCCGAGCCCAGATCGAGGTAACGCCCCCCGTCCTCGGTGAAAAGCCAGCTTCCCTCGCCCTTCACGAAGGCAAGCGGCGCACGGTTGTAGGTCGGCAGGACGGAGGTAATCATGGATAATCCTCAGGCGGATGCGAGGCCATAGGGGTGCCAAAGGCGCATGCCCATGTCAACGCAAGGGTGTCATGTAGGGAGAGGGGGGCCGGATTTTCCGGGTCACACCCGGAAGCAGAACGCGCGAAAGCGACGTCAGACGCGGTTGCGTCGGCGTCGGGGAAGCTGGAAAGGGCGAATCCGTGCATTCATGCCGTTGCGATAGCGCAAGGCCGGACGGCTGGCAAGCGTCTTGCAGCCACCACCACCGCAATCCCGGGTGGGCAGGCGCACAGGCCCCTGCGCTGCTGTCACCGTGCAGACTTTCTGCCAGCCCGCGACGGGCGCGAACACGGTTGCCCCGCGCCTTCTGATGAACGATAAGCTTCCCTGACGTTCCTCGGGGCCGAAGTCGGGACGGCAGGGTATTGGCCAGGCAGGCAGATATTTTGCGGGTATCGCGGCAGACGACCATGGAAGGAACCCAACGCGATACATGGGTTACGGCCGGATGCTGCTTCTGATCGACAACTACGACAGCTTTACCTACAATCTCGTGCATTATCTGGGCGAGCTTGGTGCCGATGTGGTGGTCAGGCGCAACGATGCGCTGGATGTGCAGGCCGCCATGGCGCTGCGCCCTGATCTGATTGTGCTGAGCCCCGGTCCCTGCGACCCGGCACAGGCGGGCATCTGCCTTGCGCTGACCGCCGCCGCCGCCGAGGCGAAGATCCCGCTGCTGGGTGTCTGCCTTGGACACCAGACCATTGGCGAGGCGTTCGGCGGCAAGGTCGTGCGCTGCCACGAGATCGTGCATGGCAAGATGGGCACCATGCATCACAGCGGGCAAGGCGTGTTCAGCGGCCTGCCCTCCCCCTTCCTTGCCACCCGCTATCACTCGCTGGTGGTGGAACGCGAGAGCCTGCCGGATTGTCTTGAGGTCACGGCCTGGCTGGAGGATGGCACCATCATGGGCCTGCGTCACAAGACACTGCCTATCGAAGGCGTGCAGTTCCACCCCGAAAGCATCGCCAGCGAGCACGGGCACCAGTTGCTGAAGAACTTCCTTGACCGCGCGCAGGTGTCGGCATGAGCGACCGGCTGAAGCCGCTGATCGGCACCGCCGCCACCCGCGCCCTGACCCGCGCCGAGGCCGAAACCGCCTTCGCCGCGCTGTTCGAGGGCGAGGCGACGCCCGCACAGATGGGCGGCTTCCTGATGGCGCTGCGCACGCGGGGCGAGACGGTGGATGAATATGCCGCCGCCGCCAGCGTGATGCGTGCCAAATGCCACAAGGTGAGCGCGCCCACGGGCGCCATGGATATCGTGGGCACCGGCGGCGATGGCAAGGGCACGCTGAACATCTCCACCGCGACGGCCTTTGTCGCGGCGGCGGCGGGGGTCGTCGTGGCCAAGCACGGCAACCGCAACCTTTCCTCCAAATCCGGCGCGGCGGATGCGCTTTTGGAAATGGGCCTCAACGTGATGATCGGCCCCGATGTGGTGGAACGCTGCCTGCATGAAGCCGGGATCGGCTTCATGATGGCACCGATGCATCATCCGGCGATGCGCCATGTCGGGCCGGTGCGGGCCGAGCTGGGCACCCGCACCATCTTCAACATCCTCGGACCGCTGACCAACCCCGCCGGGGTGAAGCGGCAGTTGACGGGCACATTCAGCACCGCGCTGCTGCGTCCGATGGCGGAAACCCTGCTGACACTGGGGTCAGAGGCGGCCTGGCTGGTCCATGGTTCCGACGGGACCGATGAAATCTCCATCGCCGGGCCGACCTCTGTGGCCGCGCTGGAAAACGGTGCAATCCGCGAATTCGAGATCAGCCCCGAGGATGCGGGCCTGCCCGTCCATCCGTTCGAGGCGATCCTCGGGGGCACGCCGCAGGAAAACGGCGCGGCCTTCCGCCGCCTGCTGGAGGGCGAGGAAGGTGCGTATCGTGATGCTGTTCTGCTGAACTCCGCCGCCGCGCTGGTGGTGGCAGGGCGCGCGACTGGCCTGCCCGAGGGCGTGGAAATGGCCCGCGAGGCCATCGACAGTGGCCGTGCGCTGCAAAAGGTCGAGGCGCTGGTGGCGCTGACCAACGGGTGAACGGCCTCGACATCCCTGCAAGCTGGGCGGATCTTCCGTTCTTTCGGGACGACTGGCCCGCCTTGGCCGCACGGCTCAGCGTCACGCCCGGCTGGCAGCCGCAATCACCGTTCCGCGCCCTGGATCTGACGCCGCGTGACAGGGTGCGTGTGGTGATCCTCGGGCAAGACCCCTACCCCACACCGGGCCGCGCCACCGGCCTTGCTTTCAGCTTTCCGCCCGGCGCGGCCCCGCAACATTCGCTGAAGAACATCCTGACCGAGTTGCACGACGATCTGGGCGTCGCAAAATGCGACGGCGATCTGACCGGCTGGGCAGAGCAGGGCGTGCTTCTGCTGAACGCCGTACTGACCGTGCCGCAGGGGCGGGCGAATGGCCACAAGGGCTGGGGCTGGGAAGCGCTGGTGCAGCAGGTGCTGGCCACCACCGCTGCCGACGGGCCGCGCGCCTTTGTCCTTTGGGGTGGGCCTGCGCAAAAACTTTGTGCAAAGCTGCCGCGAGACGGGCACCTGTTCCTTGAAAGCGCGCACCCCTCCCCCCTGTCGGCCTATCGCGGCTTTTTCGGCTCGAAACCGTTCAGTCAGGTAAACCGCTGGCTGGCGTCCACCGGCGGCACGCCGGTCGACTGGTCGGCCTGAGCCGGGTTTTCAACGCCGCCACGGCGCGCTAAGTCACTGGGAAGGAGATCGCCATGACCACCATTCTCGACCGCATCAAAGCCTACAAGCTGGAAGATGTTGCCGCCCGCAAGATCGCGCAGCCTCTGGCCGAGGTGGAAGCCGCCGCCAAGGCCGCCCCGGCCCCGCGCGGTTTTGCCCGCGCCCTGCGCGATGCCGCGACTTCGGGCTATGGCCTGATTGCCGAAATCAAGAAGGCCAGCCCTTCCAAGGGTCTGATCCGCGCCGATTTCGACCCGCCTGCCCTTGCCCGCGCCTATGAAGAGGGTGGCGCCACCTGCCTTTCGGTGCTGACCGACGGCCCGTCCTTCCAGGGCGACGACAGCTATCTCGCCGCCGCGCGCGAGGCAGTAAAGCTGCCCTGTCTGCGCAAGGATTTCCTTTATGACCCCTACAGCGTCGTCGAATCCCGCGCACTGGGGGCCGATTGCATTCTGATCATCATGGCCTCGCTGGATGATGCCGAAGCGGCGGATCTGGAACAGACCGCTTTCGACCTTGGCATGGATGTGCTGATCGAGGTGCATGACCGGACGGAGCTTGAACGTGCCACGCGGCTGAAATCGCCGCTGCTGGGTATCAACAACCGCAACCTGCACACGTTCGAAACCACGCTGGACACCACGCGCGATCTGGCGCGGCGCGTTCCGGCCGACCGGCTGATCGTGTCGGAAAGCGGGCTTTATACCGCCGAAGATCTGGCCGACATGGCCCGCTATGGCGCGCGTTGCTTCCTGATCGGCGAGGCGCTGATGCGACAGGAAGACGTAACCGCCGCGACACGCGCGATTCTTGCCAATCCGCTGAAATCCGAAGGGGGGATGTGACATGTCCGGCCTGACGCATTTCGACGCCAAGGGCGATGCGCATATGGTCGACGTCTCCGACAAGGCGGTGACCTCGCGCCTTGCGGTGGCCCGCGGCGCGGTGCGGATGACGGCCGAAACACTGACACTGATCACCGAGGGCCGCGCCGCCAAGGGCGATGTTCTGGCCGTGGCGCGGCTGGCGGGCATCATGGGGGCGAAGAAAACTGCCGATCTGATCCCGCTGTGCCATCCTCTGCCCGTCACCAAGGTCGCGGTCGACCTGACCCCGGATCCCGCGCTGCCCGGCATTCAGGTCGAGGCGACGGTCAAGACCACCGGCCAGACCGGGGTGGAGATGGAGGCGCTGACCGCCGTTTCTGTCGCCTGCCTGACCGTCTATGACATGGTGAAGGCAGTCGAAAAGTCCATGCAGATTGAAGGCATACGCCTGATCCTCAAGGAAGGCGGAAAATCCGGCCGCTTCGAGGCCACGCCATGATTTCGGTCGAGGAAGCGCTGGCCCGCGTTCTGGCCCTTGCCACCCCGATGCCGGTGGAAACCGTGCCGCTGGCAGCAGCGGCAGGTCGCTGGATGGCCAAAGCTGCCGAGGCCCGACGCACCCAGCCGCCTTTCGCGTCCTCAGCCATGGATGGCTATGCAGTGCAGGGTCCGGCCGCAACAGGCGCGCGTTTCCGTGTGATCGGCGAATCCGCCGCTGGTCACGGGTTTACGGGATCGGTGGGGCCGGGTGAGGCGGCGCGCATCTTCACCGGCGCCCCGGTGCCGGAAGGAGCCACGCAGGTGGTGCTGCAAGAGGATGTCACCCGCGACGGCAATGACATTGTAATCGCCACAGCCTCCGCCAATGCGAATATCCGGCAGGCAGGCGATGATTTCGCGGCGGGTTTCCGGCTGCAACCGCGCCGGATTTCTGCCTCTGACGTGGCGCTTCTGGCCGCAATGAACCTGGCCGAAGTGCCTGCCCACCGACGGCCAGTGGTGGCGATTATCGCCACCGGGGACGAGTTGGTCATGCCCGGTGACACCCCCGGCCCTGATCAGATCATTGCCTCGAACTCCCTTGCGATCAAAGCGTTGGCAGAAGGTGTTGGCGCGGAGGCACGGCTTCTGCCCATCGCCCGCGATACCGAGGCCAGCCTGCGGGCGGTTTTCGCGCTGGCGGAAGGCGCAGATCTGGTGGTGACCATCGGCGGTGCCTCGGTCGGGGACCATGACCTTGTGGCGAAGGTTGCCACCGATCTTGGCATGGAACGCGCCTTCTACAAGATCAGCATGCGCCCCGGAAAACCGCTGATGGCCGGGCGGCTGAACGGCATGCCGATGCTCGGGCTGCCCGGCAATCCGGTCTCTGCCATCGTCTGCGCGCATCTCTTCCTGCTGCCCTTGTTGCGGGCCATGCAGGGCGAGCCGGCACCGGCCCCCGCGCCGCGCCGCGCCGTGCTGGGCGCGGATGTCGCCCCGACCGGGCCGCGCACCCATTACATGCGTGCCCGCATCGAAGATGGGGTCGTCACCGCCTTCGACCGTCAGGATTCCGCTTTGCTGAGCGTACTGGCCGAAGCGAATGCGCTGCTGATCAGGCCCCTGGGAGACGGCGCCCGCAAGGCGGGAGAGGCTGCCGATTACCTGCCAATCTGACGGAAGGCCTTGACACAAATCGGGAACACGGGCAGAACATAAGGCAAACACCCTTGACCCTGGTGGAAGGATTTGCCCGATGCTCACGCGCAAGCAACTGGAATTGCTGGATTTCATTCGCGTCCGCATGGATCGGGATGGCGTTCCGCCCTCCTTCGATGAAATGAAGGAGGCGCTGGACCTGCGGTCCAAGTCCGGCATTCACCGCCTGATCACCGCGCTGGAGGAACGGGGCTTCATCCGCCGCCTTGCCCATCGCGCCCGCGCCATCGAAATTGTCAAACTGCCCGAGGCGATGGAGAAGCCGGGTTTCACTCCCCGCGTGATTGCCGGTGACCGGCCTGCTGCCCCGCAACCCGCCACGGCCATTCCGGTGCAGGTGCACGCCGTGGAGCTGCCCGTGATGGGCCGCATCGCGGCGGGCGTTCCGATCGAGGCGATCTCTGAAATCTCGCATCACGTTGCTGTGCCCGGAGGGATGCTCTCCGGCAGCGCCCAGCATTACGCGCTTGAGGTCAAGGGCGATTCGATGATTGAGGCCGGGATCAACGATGGTGATATCGTTGTCATCCGCGAACAGGGCACGGCCGAGAATGGCGATATCGTGGTGGCGCTGGTTGAAGACAGCGAGGCGACGCTGAAACGCTTCCGCCGCAAGGGAAACATGATCGCGCTGGAAGCGGCAAACCCGCTTTATGAAACGCGTGTGTTTCCCGATCACATGGTCAAGGTGCAGGGCCGCCTTGTCGGGCTGATCCGCAGCTACTGACCCTTCGCCAGCAGGCGCACCGGCCGGTCCAACCAGCGCGCCGCCATCGTCTGCGCGTGTTTCCCGTGCCAGATGCGGGTGGTATCGCGGGCCGGTTGCAGGCGCAGCCGGTCGCCATCAGGCGAAAGCGCAATGCCTCCGCTGCGGCGCAGCTGCCCGAGGTCGATCACGATGCATCCCTCCGGCGGTGTGGCGATCTGCGCGGCAGTGATAACCAGATCATTGGCTGCGCAGGCAGCGGGCAGCTTTTCTTCCGCGCCCTTGCCGCGCAGATGAACCCCGCTCCATTCGCCCAGATAAAATCGCCGCTCTGACGCAGGGCCGGTAAAACCCTCCCGTTTCGCCGCGATTGGCTGCGAGACAAGATCGCCATCATTCTCCAGCCAGTTCTGCGCGGCAAAGCCCGCCCCGCGCGCAGCGGAAAGGGCCCTGCCCTGCGGCCCATAGAGGCCAACAAGCAATCCATCCGGTGAAATCAACAGCGCCGGACGCTCTGCCTGCGTCCAGACGCCCAGGCCGAGCGCGATGGCAAGAACGCCGGGCAGCCGGAACCAGCGCCGCCCCACCGCCATCCCGATGCCGCCCAGAGCGATGAGCGGCAGGGCCAGCGGCCCCGGCGCCGGCACTGGCGTCACGGCCCCATCCAGGCCAGCAACCATATGGGATACATATAAAATCCAGCGCGCCCCCAACCCATGACCATCAGCGGCAGATCCGCCAGACCGAAGGGGGCAAGCAGGGCCGCAATCGCACCGGCGGGCATCACCACCATGCCCATGACCGGCACGGTCAACACATTGGCCAGCAGCCCATAATCTGCAATTCTGTTAAAGTGAGCGGCGGCGAAGGGGGCCGTTGCGATCCCAGCCAGCGCCGAAGACAGGACCAGTGTAAGGACTGGCAGCGCCCATCGCGGGACCAGACCACCTGTCAGCGCGCTGTGCAGGGCGCCAAACCCCGCCACCAGCGCGGTGGTCGCGGCGAAGGACATCTGGAACCCCGGCGTCAGCAGGGTTTCCGGGCGAAGGCACAGCAGGATCGTTGCCGAGATCGCCACCGAGCGGAGCGACAGGGCCCGCCGATCCAGCAGCACGGCGCCCAGCATGACGCAGATCATGATGCAGGCCCGCTCGGTTGCCACATTGGCGCCCGACAAAAGCAGGTAGAAGATCGCCACCGGCAGCGACAGGGCTGCGGCAACCTTCTTTGTGTTCAGCCGCAGGGCAATGTGCGGCACCAGCGCAAGCCCGCCCCGGATCAGCGCAAAGACAAATCCGATCAGAAAGGCCATATGCATGCCCGAGATCGCCAGAAGATGCGCAAGGCTGGAGGCGCGCAGATCCTCGATCGCCGCGCGGCTGAAGCCGGAGCGATCACCTGTCATCACCCCGGCGGCAAAAGCCCCCGGATCGCCCCGGATTCGCGCCTGAATGCCTGCTGACAGCGCCGCGCGCAGCCGGTTCAGCCCCTGCTCGCCTCGGCCCGGCGGGGCCAGCATCAGCAGCGGATGACGAGAATAGCCAATTGCGCCAAGCCGCTGAAACCACGCCACGCGGCGGAAATCGAAGCCGCCGGGTTCGACCGGATCGCCCGGCGGGGCAAGATGAGCGGTGATCTGCACCCATTGCCCGGGTGCGGGGGCAAACCGGGGCGCCACCTGCAAGGCGATGCGTACGCGCGCCGGTATGCGGCGCGGCGCCACCTCTGAAAGCTGCACATTGTCCAGCGTCAGCCGCAGCGCATCGGATTGCGAGCGGTCCAGCGCGACGATACGCCCCTCGATCGGACCATAATACCGGAACTCCAGCACCGGCGCGGCAACGAGATGCGCGCGCACGCCAGCCACGATGCCGCCCAGTGTCAGGCAGGCCACGGCCACCCAGAGCGGTTGCGCCGCCTCCGGCCCGAAGCGCCACAGACCGGCCATGAGCAGAACCAGACCGCCTGCCACGAGATAAGTTGCAAGCCCCGGCTCCACCGGCAGCGCGAACCAGAAGCCGATCCCGGCGCCAAGAAAGACCGGCACCCAGGGAAACAGGATACCCCGCGCATCGGCCACCGCTCCCGCCAGCCGCCCCAGGATGCCCCCGCGCACCGCCACCTTGTTTCCGGGCCTCCGCTCGCCTATCAGATGCCCAACGCTAGCGCGCCAATGGTTTCCGAAAGGTTAAGTCGCATGACCGGACACGTCGTCACCCGCTTTGCCCCCTCGCCCACGGGTTATCTGCACATCGGCGGCGGCAGGACGGCGCTGTTCAACTGGCTGTTTGCCCGTGGCCGGGGAGGCAAGTTCCTGCTGCGGATCGAGGATACTGACCGCGAACGCTCGACCCCCGAGGCGACGGCGGCGATCCTGCGCGGGCTGGAATGGCTTGGCCTCGACTGGGACGGCGACGTCATCAGCCAGTTCGAGCGGCGCGACCGCCATGCCGAGGTGGCGCATGCCATGCTTGCGCGCGGCACAGCCTACAAATGCTTCAGCACGAGGGAAGAAATTGAGGCCTTCCGCGCCGAAGCCGAAGCCAAGGGCAGCTATGCGGTGTTTCAAAGCCCCTGGCGTGACGCCGATCCGGCGACGTATCCAGACCGGCCCTTCGCCATCCGCATGAAAGCACCGCGCGAAGGCGAGACGGTGATTGATGATCAGGTGCAGGGCCGCGTCGTCATCAAGAACGAGACGCTGGATGACATGATCGTCCTGCGCTCGGACGGGACGCCGACCTATATGCTGGCGGTGGTGGTCGACGATCACGACATGGGTGTGACCCATGTGATCCGGGGCGATGACCACCTTGTGAACGCGGCCCGCCAGCAGATGATCTATGACGCGATGGACTGGTCCGTTCCAGTCTGGGCGCATATTCCGCTGATCCACGGACCAGATGGCAAGAAACTGTCAAAACGTCACGGCGCACTTGGCGTCGAGGAATATCAGGTCATGGGTTACCCCGCTGCGGGCATGCGCAATTACCTGACCCGACTGGGCTGGGCGCATGGCGATGCCGAGTTCTTTACCAGCGAACAGGCGATGGAATGGTTTGACCTGAAGGGAATCGGCCGCGCCCCCGCCCGACTGGATTTCAAGAAGCTGGAGAATCTGTGCGGCCAGCATATCGCGGCCAGCGACGATGCTGCATTGCTGCATGAACTGGAGGCCTATCTGGCCGTCGCAAACCTTCCGGCGCTGTCCGAACACCAACGCGGCCTGATGCTGGCGGGTATGTCCAGCCTGAAAGAACGTGCCAAGACCTTCCCGGAACTTCTTGAAAAGGCGCGGTATATTCTGACCACCCGCCCTGTGGCGCGCGACGAGGCCGCCGAGAAGGCGCTTGATCCGGTATCCCGTGGTATACTGGCTTCATTGACGCCGCGCCTGCGAAATGCTAGCTGGACGAAGGAAGATCTTGAAGCCATTCTGACCGGGACCGCAGCCGAACACGGGCTGGGCTTCGGCAAGCTGGCTGCTCCGCTGCGTGCCGCCCTTGCCGGACGCACGGTCAGCCCCAGCGTCTATGACATGATGCTTGTCATCGGTCAGGACGAAACGATTGCGCGGCTGGAGGATGCCGCGGCCTGATTGCCGCACCCTCCCTGCCCGAAGATTTGGCCACGGCGCCCTCACGGCGCCGGGCAGCAACGCAGAGGGATGTAGAGATGGCAGAGACCAACAGGACCGCGACGCTGACATTCGACGACAAGGTCATCGACCTGCCGATCCATTCGGGCACGATTGGCCCCGATGTCATCGACATCCGCAAGCTGTACGGTGAAGGTGACGTGTTCACCTACGATCCGGGCTTCACCTCGACCGCCGCCTGTGACAGCGCCATCACCTATATCGACGGCGACAAGGGCGAGCTGCTGCATCGCGGCTATCCGATCGACCAGCTGGCCGAGAAATCGCATTACCTTGAAGTCTGCTATCTGCTGCTGAACGGCGAACTGCCGAATGCCGCACAGATGAAGGACTTCGAGACCCGCATCACCCGGCACACCATGGTGCACGAGCAGATGCACTATTTCTTCCGGGGTTTCCGCCGCGACAGTCACCCGATGGCGACCATGGTGGGTGTGGTCGGCGCGATGTCGGCCTTCTACCACGACTCGACCGACATCAATGACCCGTGGCAGCGCGAAGTGGCCGCGATGCGGCTTATCGCCAAACTGCCGACCATCGCCGCGATGGCCTACAAATATTCGGTGGGTCAGCCCTTCGTCTATCCGAAGAACAGCCTCGATTACGCCGCGAACTTCCTGCACATGTGCTTCGCTGTGCCCTGCGAGGATTATGTGGTGAACCCGGTGCTGTCGAAGGCGATGGACCGGATCATGATGCTGCATGCCGATCACGAACAGAACGCCTCGACCTCGACGGTGCGTCTGGCCGGGTCGTCGGGCGCCAACCCCTTCGCCTGCATCGCAGCCGGCATCGCCTGTCTGTGGGGGCCGGCCCATGGCGGCGCCAACCAGGCCTGTCTGGAAATGCTGCGCGAGATCGGCACCGTGGATCGCATCCCGGAATATGTGGCCCGCGCCAAGGACAAGAACGATCCGTTCCGTCTGATGGGCTTCGGCCACCGGGTTTACAAGAACTTTGACCCGCGCGCCAAAGTGATGAAGGAATCCGCCGACGAGGTGCTGGGCCTGCTGGGGATCGAGAACAACCCGACCCTGCAAGTCGCCAAGGAACTGGAGCGCATCGCGCTGGAAGATCCCTACTTCATCGAGAAGAAGCTTTACCCGAACGTCGACTTCTATTCGGGCATCATCCTCGATGCGATGGGTTTCCCGACCTCGATGTTCACCCCGATCTTCGCGCTGAGCCGCACCGTCGGCTGGATCAGCCAGTGGAAAGAGATGATCGGCGACCCGACGCAGAAGATCGGCCGCCCGCGTCAGCTCTATACCGGGCCGACCTTCCGCGACTATGTGGATGTGCATCACCGCTGAGACCGGCGAAACGCGAAACAGGGGCGGCCTTCGGGCCGCCCTTTCGCTTGCAGGTGGCGACACAGCAGGTGAAAAGAGGGGTATGACGCAGACACCCCGCCTCTGGCTGATCGACAGCGCCCGCACGCTCGCCCTGCTGGGGATGGCAGCCTTCCATCTGGTGTTCGACCTGCAAATGTTTGGCTTCGTGCCGCCCGGCACGGCGGTCAGCGGCTTTTTCTACTATCACGCACGGATCGTGGCGGGGTCATTCCTGTTCCTCGCCGGAATGGGACTGTGGCTGGCGCATGGGCAGGGCATCCGATGGCCCGCCTTCTGGCGCCGCTGGGGCAAGATCGCGGCGGCAGCGGCGCTGGTATCGCTGGCCACCCGTATCGCCATGCCTGATTTCTGGATCTTCTTCGGCATTCTGCACAGCATCGCGGTGGCCAGCCTGCTGGGCCTCGTGTTCCTGCGCCTGCCGGGGCTGGTCAACCTTGCGCTTGGCCTCGCCGTGGTCTGGGCCGCATGGCCCTTGCCGCCGCTGCTGGAATGGCAGGCGCCCGCCCTTCGGTTTCTGGGCCTGACGACATTGCCGACCTATACGATGGATTTCGAGCCGCTGGTGCCGTGGTTCGGCCCGTTCCTGGCCGGAATGGGTATTGCCCGGCTGATCGCCCCCGTCCTGCCCCGGCTGGCACAGATTTCACCCGAAGGGTTGGGCTGGCTTGCCTGGCCGGGGCGGCACAGTCTGGCGGTCTACCTGATCCATCAGCCGGTGCTGATCAGCCTTGTCTGGCTGGCGGCGCAGATCCTGCGCTAGCTGCGTCCGTCCAGCGACATCAGCGGCGCGTAAAGCCCGGGCCTGCGATCCCGGAACAGCCCCCAGCTCGCCCGCAGTGCGGCGATTTCCGCCAGATCTACCGTGGCCGTCAGGATTTCCTCGGTGTCACGGCTGGCCTTCACCAGCAATTGCCCACGATGATCGGAAATGAAGCTCGATCCATAGAAGGTCACATCCACGCCTTCCGGCGCCGTTTCCGTGCCGATGCGGTTAGAGGCGACCAGCGGCAGGATATTGGCCGCCGCATGGCCGCGCATGACCATTTCCCAATGCGGCTGGCTGTCATAGCCCGGCGCCGGCGGCTCAGAGCCGATGGCGGTCGGGTAAAGCAGCACCTCGGCCCCCATCAGTGCCATGGCGCGGGCACATTCAGGGAACCACTGGTCCCAGCAGATGCCGACGCCCAGCCGCCCCGCCGCCGTCTCCCACACCCGGAAGCCGGTATCGCCGGGAGAGAAATAGAACTTCTCCTCATAGCCCGGACCCTGCGGAATATGGCTTTTGCGATAGATGCCCAGCACCCTGCCATCGGCGTCGATCAGCGCCAGCGAATTGAAGAAGGCCTGCCCTGCGCGTTCAAAAAACGACACCGGCAGCACCACGCCCAGCTCGCGCGCAAGGTCCGAAAACCGCGCGATCAGCGGATGCCCCTCAGCCTCGGCGGCGAGGGCAAAATATTCCGGCCGCTCCGTGATGCAGAAATATGGGGCGGCGAACAGCTCCTGAATCAGCACGACGCCGGCGCCCTGCCCGGCGGCCTGCCGCACCAGCGCCTCGGCCCGGTCGGCATTGGCAGGCAGATCCCAGGAACAGGCGAATTGCGTGGCGGCTAGGGTCAGCGCGGACATGACAGCCTCTTTGATCAAATTGCCATATCAAAGTGACGCAGCGTCTCGCAGCACGCAAGCCCTCTCGACAGGCGGCGTGCGGCTTGCAAGAAACCGGCTATGACCGACATGCCCCCCATCGCCCGCACCCCCGCCGATCTGCCCAGCCGCGACACGTTGCTGTCGATGTCGGGGCTGGAGTTCATGCAGAAGGTGCTGGCAGGCGATCTGCCACATCCCGCCATCGCCGGAGTGATGGGCTGCCGGATCACCGAGGTGGAGCCGGGCCGCGTGCTGGTGCGTGGCACGCCGGGTTTTCAGCACACCAATCCGTTCGGTGCCGTACATGGCGGCTGGTATGGCACGGTGCTGGATACCGTTCTGGGCTGCGCGGTGATGACCGGCGTGCCGCAGGGGCGCTGGTATACAACGCTGGAATACAAGGTGAATATCACCCGTGCCCTGCCCGTCGGGATGGAGGTCGAGGCTGAGGCGCTGCTGGATCACGCAGGTCGGTCCACCGCCGTGGCGCATGGCACCATCCGGGGTCTGGAGGACGGGAAGGTTTATGCCACCGGCTCGACCACCTGCATCATCATGGCGTGAAGGCGCGGCGCCAGAAGCCCGCGCGCTTTGGCACCGATGACAGCGCCGTCGGGTGAACCCTTTCCGATCTGTCGCGCCCGATGATCCGGGGGCGGCGCAACAGGAAGGCCCCGCCGAAGCCACGCCATGTGCCCACCATCGGTGCTGCCGGATCACAGGGAAACCGCGCACGCCAGCCGGGCGGCAGGCTCAGCCCGCAGGCCTCCGCCCTTTCCAGCATCCAGACCAGCGGGATATTGGCCAGTGGGCGCGCGGCCTCGAAATCGCCGATCTGGCCGCCGATATCGCCATGGCTGCCGCGAAACCAGACCTGTTCGACATTGCCTTCCCACCCCGGCGGACAGGTCCAGAGCACCGGCTCAAACACCTCGCGCGTTTCATGCAGCGCCAGTGCGTGAAAGCCGTGGCGGACAGAGGCCCCGAGCTGATGGTTGTGGAAGGCGTGGCGGTGTTCGGTCAGCATCCAGAGGCCCGGCAGCCGCAGGCCCAGCGCCTTCACCGTATCCCAGACCCCGACCATCTGGATCGGAGCCGCCGGATGGCAGAAGCGGGTCACAAAGGCGCGTGACGCCGCGCTGTCCGGTCCGCGTTCATAGTGGCGATAGGCCAGCGTCACATTGCGCTCGGTCGCGTTGCCATGGGTCAGCAGGCCCACCCGGTCGATCACCCCGGCAAGGCTGCGCACCGCATAGGCGCCACGGGAATAGCCCATCAGGAAGATGCGGTCGCCGGGGCGATAGTGGCTCGCCAGATAGCCATAGGCGCGGCGGATCTGCCGGTTGATGCCGCGCCCCTGCATCACATCCAGCGTCTGCCGCCAGTTCTGCCATTGCAGGCCGGGTTCATAATAGACTGATCGGCGATTGCCCGGCGCCGGTTCGCGCAGCAACAGGTAGGCAAAGCCCGCGTTGCTGTGGCTGTCCGGCTCCAGCGAGGCAAGCGTACCGTCAAGGATGATCACATGATCCACCACGCCGCGTCGCGCACCGGGCGGCGGCGGGTCGGGCGGATCAGTCTGCACCACCGGATGACGGCGCAGCCAGTGGCGCAGACGGTCAATCAGACGCATCGCGCGCCTCCGCCAGCGCGGCCCAGATCCGCGCCGGGGTGAAGGGCATTTCCACCCGCGCGCCCAGCGGCGCCAGCGCATCGGCCACCGCATTGGCGATCACCGGCAGGGCACCCACCGTTCCCGCCTCGCCACAGCCTTTCATGCCCAGGGGGTTGGTGGCGGTTGGCGAAGGTTCCGAGGCGAAGCGGATGAACGGCAGGTCCGAAGCGCGCGGCAGCGCGTAATCCATGAAACTGCCGGTCAGCAACTGCCCCTGTGCGTCGAAAACCGTCTCTTCCATCACCGCCTGACCGAAGCCCTGCGCCACCCCGCCCTGCACCTGCCCCTGCACCAGTTCCGGCGCAATCAGCGTGCCGAAATCATCGACCGCCGTATAGCGATCCAGCCGCAGAGCGCCGGTTTCGGGGTCAATCTCCACTTCGGCGGCATGGGCGCCATTGGGGAAGCTGCGCCCCTCCAGCCTGGTCGTCGCGGAATGGCGCAGCAGGTCGGCCCGACCTGCGGCGCGCGCCTGATCGGCAACTTCGATCAGAGTGAAGGCAAGATTACGCCCCTCGGCCTTCAGCACACCATCAGCATAGCGGAAAGGCACGCCTTCGCGTTCCGCCAGCCAGGACGCAAAGGCATCGGTCATGGTGGTGACCGTCGCCCGCATCGCCGTGCCCTGCACGGTGACCGAGCGGGAGCCGCCGGTGCCGCCCCCGCGTGCGATGCGGTCGCTGTCACCCTGCACCACGGTAATGGCGCTTTCCGGCAGGCCGGTCAGATCGGCCAGCATGCGGGTATAGACCGTCTCATGCCCCTGCCCGTTCGACTGTGTGCCAACGTAAAGGATCACCCCGGTTTCAGTAAATTCCACCGTGGCGGTTTCCTCGGGCGCGCCCATGATCGCCTCGACATAAAGCGCCATGCCCCGCCCGCGCAGCAAGCCGCGCGCCGCCGAATCCGCCCGCCGGGCGGCAAACCCTGCCGCATCCGATGCCGCCTCCAGCCGCGCCAGCAGACGCGGGAAATCGCCGCTGTCGATCACCTCGCCATTCCAGAAGCTGTAAGGGAACTGCCGGATCACATTGCGCGCGCGCAGGTCCTCGGGTGACAGGCCAAGCTCCCGCGCGGCGGCATCCATGGCGCGTTCCAGCGTCAGGATCGCCTCGGGCCGCCCCGCGCCGCGATAGGCATCGACCGGGGTGGTGTTGGTATAGACCCCCTCCGCCCGCAAATGCACCGCCTGCACGTCGTAGACCCCGCTCAGCACCTTGGCAAACATCTCCGATTGAACGCCCTGCCCGAATTGCGAGTTATAGGCGCCAAGGTTTGACACAAGATTGACGCGGCAGGCCACCAGCCGGAAATCGGCGTCGAAACCCAGTTCCGAGGTCGCCTCCAGATCGCGGCCCGCATTGTCGGACAACATGGATTCGCCACGATCCGCCATCCAGCGCACAGGACGGCCCAGCATCCGCGCGGCGGCACCAAGGCAGATATATTCCGGGTAGGGCATGGCCTTCATGCCGAAGCCGCCGCCGACATCGGGGTTGGTCACCCGCACCGCATCCGCCGGCAGGCCAAGCTGGCGGGCAAGTTCCGCCTTCTGGCCCCAGACACCCTGCCCGTTCACCGCCAGATGCAACCGGGTGCCATCCCATTCCGCCCAGGCACCGCGCGGCTCCATCGACGCCGGGGCAATGCGGTTGTGGCGGGTGGTAAACCGGATGCGATGCGCGGCGGCAGCCAGCGCCGCCTCCACCGCCCCGCCATCGCCCTGCTCATGGGTGAAGGCATGATTGCCCGGTGCCTCGGGGTGGATGGTCGGCCCGCCCTCGGGGAAAAGCGCAACCGGCAGATCGCGCAGGTCGGCCTCGATCATCTCCACTGCGTCGCGCGCCTGATCGGGGGTTTCCGCAACCACCATGGCCAGCGCCTCGCCGACATGCCGCACCCGTCCCAGCGCCAGAACGGGCCGCTCCGGTCCGGCGCCCTTGCTGCCGTCAGGCTGCGTCACTCGATAGCCGCGCATGCCCAGAACGACCCCCGCCCCGGCCAGACGCTCTGCCGTCAGGACCAGCTGAACGCCCGGTGCCGCCTCTGCCGCCGTTACATCCAGCGACCGGATTTCGGCATGCGCCACCGGGCTGCGCAGGAAGGCCACCCTCAAAGCGCCTTCCGGCACGATGTCCTCCACATAGCGCCCCTTGCCAGTCAGAAACCGTTGATCCTCCAGCCGCCCCTGCGCCTTGCCAAACATCGCCATCCCCTTGTCCTGTCAACGGAATGGTAAACGCCCGGCGGGACAAGTCCAGCCGGGCGCGCGATGTTTTGAAAGACTGCCCTGAAAGACAGAGGCCGCACTCAGACCTTCAGCGACAGCACCGTCGCGATGGTCAGCTCGCCAAAGCCGTTGAAGCGGGTGTTGGTGGCCAGCGAATAAGCACCCATGCCGTGAATTACCAGATAATCGCCCTCGGCAATGTCCTCGGCCAGCATCAGCTCGCCGGGAATCCGGTCCACCGAATCGCAGGTCGGGCCAAAGACGATACGCGAGGCCAGTTCACTGTCACGGCGCTTGCCGACGGCATCCACCACCTCGATCCGGTCGATCACGCCCACCAGCGGCAACTCGGCCAGCGCGCCATAGACGCCATCGTTGAGGAACACATGCTGCCCGTCGCGCACCGCCTTGACCTTGGCGATATGTGTGAAGGCATCGCCGCAGAGGCCCCGGCCCGGCTCGCACACCAGCATCGGACGCTGGTCTCCAAAGGCTTCGGTCGCCACGCGGTCGATCAGGTCAAAGGTTTCCTCGATCTGCGGCACCACGGCTTGCAGGCGGTGGTTCGGAAAACCGCCACCGACGTTCAGCCGCGCCACGGTCACGCCGGCCTCCTGCGCGATGTCAGCGGCCGCGCGGATGTAAGCCTCCCAGGCATGCGGGTCGGTGCATTGCGTGCCGGGATGGAAGGTCAGCGAGGGAATGAACCCCGCCTCCGCCGCGCGTTTCAGCAGTTCCGCCGCCAGTTCCACCGTCGCACCGAACTTCGCGCCGAAGTTATAGGCCGCACCCGCCACCGGCAGTTTGAAACGCACCGAGATTTCACAGCCCTCAGCCGGAACCATCTCGATCAGCTTTTCCAGCTCCGAGGCCGAATCGACGGAATAGCTTTTCACCCCCATCTCGACCGCCACCGCAATCTCGGCGCGGGCGCGCACGGGGTTATTGTAATGCATCGCCGCATCCGGCGCGATACGCCGCACCAGCCGCATCTCGTTCGGGCTGGCCACGTCAAAGCCACGCACCCCGGCGGCCGAGAGATTCTCGATCACCACATCAGCGGGGTTGGTCTTGACCGCATAGGTCACCATGCCCGGAAAGCCGTCGATGAAGCGGCGCGCTGCCGCCTGCAACACGGCAGGCGAGAAGAACAGCACCGGATTCTCCGGCTGCACGGTACGGATATATTCGGTCGGGTTGGACCAGATCGTTTTGGAAAGTCCCATCGGCGTGTCCCTTCTGCCAACAGAACGCAAGCGGCCATTGCCCGGTTCCCACCGGGAGCCAGCACCTGCGCGGTCATTACAACCAGGCCAGGTGCGTATGAGCCGCCCTTTTCCTGAAAACGTGGAATGCGCATATGGGACACAACTTCACCGATGAAAACCACAAAAACTTAGTGTATCGGTGACAGAATGACGAAATAGCCGGGCGAATTGCATGGACGAACTGGATCGCAACATAATCGGGCTGCTGGGGGCGGATGCCCGCATGTCGGTGGCCACACTGGCCCGACGCATGAAGGTCGCCCGCTCCACCGTGCAGGCGCGGCTGGAGCGGCTTGAGACCACCGGCGTCATCGCCGGATACACGCTGAAACTGGGCGAGGCGGCGCGGCAGGGCCGGTTGCGGGCCAGCGTGCTGCTGACCATAGAACCCCGCGCCCAGGCGGCGATTCTGACGCGGCTGAAGTCGATTGCCGAGATCGAGCGGGTCTTTACCACCTCGGGCCGCTATGACCTGCTTTTACAGGTGGCCGCGCCTTCGACGCAAGTGCTTGATCAGGTGCTGGACCAGATCGGGGCGCTGACCGGCGTGGTCAGTTCCGAAAGCCTGATCCATCTGTCGACGAAATTCGACCGGGCGGTGTGACCCCGGCTGCGCCTGGCGCAAATTTCTTTCCAAAGAAATTTGCAAAAGTTTTCCTGAAAACTTTTGCGCGCGGCTTCAGCGGAGTGTGAACAGGTCGACGAAGGCCTGCCCTTCCTCCGGGTCACCTTCGAACCCGATCATACCCTGCGCCGTGGCAGTCAGTGGCTGCGGGCCATAGATCGCCGCCGCCATCGCATTGGTGCCGCCGCTGAACTGCAAGGTGGCGGGGCCATTGCCGCGCTCCACCTTGAGGCGGCCCGGCCCGGTGCGGATGGTGAAGCTCTCCTCCCCCAGACGCATCGCCACCCGGTGCTCGCCTGCCCGCGCCCTTGCGCAGGTGGCGCGCATCGACAGCATCAGCGCGGTCGGGCTGATGAACAGGCGCGGGTCGTGCCCCGGCTGGCGCGCGCCCCAGATGCACAGCGCCCGCAGCACCGGCCAGAGGGCCAGCCCCGCTTCTGTCAGCCGGTAAAGCTGCACCTTGGCGGGTTCCGGCATCTGCTCGCGCGCGACCACGCCCGCCGCCTCCAGCCCTTCAAGCCGCTGCGTCAGGACATTGGCGCTGATCCCCGGCAGCCCCTCGCGCAAAGCGCCGAAACGGCGCGGGCCCAGCATCATCTCGCGCACCACAAGCAAGGCCCAGCGATCCCCGATCAGATCCAGCGCATGGGCCGCGATACAGCCTTCCTCATAGCTTCGCCCCGATGACATCGCGCCCCTTGGTTAGTTTATATAACTTTTAGTTGCTTTTCATAACTACACTCGCCACCCTTGGCCCTGCAAGTGTCTGGAGGGTGCACGCATGGCTTACATTGACGGTTTCGTCATTCCGGTCAAAACCGAAGACCGCGAGATCTACCGCGACCACGAAGCGAAATGGTGGCCTTACTTCCGCGATGAAGGCGCGCTGTCGCTTGTCGTCGGCTGGGGGGACGACGTCCCACCCGGCAAGCACACCGATTTCCTGCGCGCGGTCGAGGCCAAAGAGGATGAAACCGTGGTGCTGTGCTGGATGATCTGGCCCGACAAGGAAACCCGTGGCCGCGCCTACGAGAAGATGATGAAGCTGGCCGAGGAAGATCCGGCCGAATTCACCAATATGCCCTTTGATGGCAAGCGCATGATCTTCGGCGGCTTTACCCCGCTGTTGATGGAAGGAGCCGCGAAATGAACGCACATGGCGCCCCCTGCTGGTATGAGTTGACCACCGGCGCTGTTGCCCGGTCGCAGGCGTTTTACGGCCCGCTTCTGGTATGGGACTTTCAGGATGCCGGGATGGAAGGGTTTTCCTACATCCTGGCCCTGCGCGACGACGCCATGGTGGCGGGCATGATGGAACCCGACACGCCGATGCCAGAGTTCTGGATGGTCTATTTCGCGGTCGGGGATTGCGCCGCTGCCTGCGACAAGGTGACCGCGCTGGGTGGCAAGGTTTTCCGCGCGCCCGAGCCGATCCCCGGCACCGGCATTTTTGCCATTGTTGTCGATCCGCAGGGCGCCGCCTTCGGCCTGCTTCAACCGCTGGAGGGGCAGCAGGGCGCGGCCTTTGACCAGATGAAACAGGGCCACGGCAACTGGCACGAATTGCACAGCACGGACCCCGAGGCAGGCCTTGCTTTCTATACCGCGCTGTTGGGCTGGACGCCTTCAACGGCCATGCCGATGGGCGAGATGGGCAATTACCAGCTTTTCGCCCGCGAAGGTCGCGACATTGGCGGCATGATGCGGCTGCAAAGCGAGGGGGTGCCCTCGCACTGGCTGCCCTATTTCGGTGCGCCCTCGATCAAGGCCGCGATGGCACAGATTGCCGAACTGGGCGGCCAGGTGTTGCATGGCCCGCAAGAAGTGCCCGGCGGCGCTTTCATCTGCATGGCGCAGGACAGCCGCGGCGCGCATTTCGCGCTGGTCGGCGGCGCCTGAGCCACAGCAGGAAAACACGCACGGCGGCCGGAACCGGCCGTCGCGCCCCTTCCCCTCGGGCGGCGCATTGGCTACATCCCTTGGCAACGAAAAGGGGAACGATCATGCCGATGGAAAAGACCTTCAACGCCACCGAGGCCGAAGCGCGCATTTCGAAGCAATGGATCGACGGCAAGGCCGGGCGGGCCGGTGCCAATGCCAAGCCGGGCGCGCCTGCCTTCTCCATCATGATCCCGCCGCCCAACGTGACCGGCAGCCTGCATATGGGCCATGCCTTCAACAATACGTTGCAGGACATCCTGACCCGCTGGCACCGCATGCGTGGCGATGACACGCTCTGGCAACCCGGCACCGATCACGCGGGCATCGCGACGCAGATGGTGACAGAACGGGAAATGGCGAAGAACCAGGAACCCTCACGCGCCGAAATGGGGCGCGAGAAGTTCCTCGAACGGGTCTGGCAGCAAAAGGTCAAATCGCGCGGCACCATCATCGGCCAGTTGCAGCGGCTTGGCGCCTCGTGCGACTGGGACCGCGAAGCCTTTACCATGTCCGGCGCCCCTGGTGCACCGGAAGGCGAGACCGGCAATTTCCATGATGCCGTGATCAAGGTCTTTGTCGATATGTATCGCAAGGGCCTGATCTATCGCGGCAAACGCCTCGTGAACTGGGACCCGCATTTTGAAACCGCGATTTCCGACCTTGAGGTCGAGAATATCGAGGTCGCGGGCCATATGTGGCATTTCAAATACGAACTGGCGGGCGGCGAGACCTATGAGTATGTCGAGAAGGACGAAGACGGCAATGTGACCTTCCGCGAGAAGCGAAACTACATTTCCATCGCGACAACCCGCCCTGAAACCATGCTGGGCGATGGCGCGGTGGCGGTGCATCCTTCGGATACGCGCTATGCCCCCATCGTCGGCAAGATGGTGAAGCTGCCGCTGTGCGACCGTCTGATCCCGATCATCACCGATGAATACCCCGATCCGAACTTCGGCTCGGGTGCGGTGAAGATCACCGGCGCGCATGATTTCAACGATTATCAGGTCGCAAAGCGTGCGGGCCTGCCCTGCTACCGGCTGATGGATACCCGTGGCCGGATGCGCGCAGACGGCGCACCCTATGCCGAGGCGGTGATCCGCGCCCGCGAAATCGCCGCCGGTTCGCCCACCAATGAATCCGAAGTGGACAGCCTGAACCTCGTCCCCGAGAAATATCGCGGCATGGACCGGTTCGAGGCCCGCAAGGCGGTGATCGCCGACATCAATGCCATCGGCCTTGCTGTCACCGTGATGATCCGCGAAACCGACCCGGAAACGGGATCGGAGCATCTGCGGCTGGAGCCGGTGGTCGAGAACAAACCGATCATGCAGCCTTTCGGAGATCGCTCGAAAGTCGTGATCGAGCCGATGCTGACCGACCAGTGGTTCGTGGATACCGCGAAGATCGTGGAACCCGCGCTGGAGGCGGTGCGCTCGGGCAAGGTCAGGATCATCCCGGAATCGGGCGAAAAGACCTATTACCACTGGCTTGAGAATATCGAGCCCTGGTGCATCTCGCGTCAGCTCTGGTGGGGTCACCAGATCCCGGTGTGGTATGGGCTGGATGTCTGGCCGACCGGCTTCCGCGATGACGAGGGCGACAATGCGCTGGACGAGGTGGAGCTGTTCCGCCTGCTCGCCGATGGCGCCTTTAACCATGCCGATCCGGTCTACCACTGTGCCCATGACCTTCAGGCTGTGGCCCAACGCTTCATGGATGACCTCGCGCCCCTGCCCGCGCCGCTGAACCATGCCCGCGTGGTCGAGGTGGAAAACCGTGATGCGGCGGTCGAGGTGCTGGCGAAGGCTTTGGCCGATTACAACCTGACGCAAGACCCGACGCATCTGGTGTATCCGGTGTGGCGCGACGCCGATGTGCTCGACACCTGGTTCTCCTCGGGCCTCTGGCCCATCGGCACGCTGGGCTGGCCCGAACAGACCCCGGAACTGGCGCGGTATTTCCCGACCAGCGTTCTGGTCACCGGGCAGGACATCCTGTTCTTCTGGGTCGCCCGCATGATGATGATGCAATTGGCGGTGGTGGAGGATATCCCTTTCCACACCGTCTATCTGCATGGCCTCGTGCGCGACGCCAAGGGCAAGAAGATGTCCAAATCCCTGGGCAACGTCATTGACCCGCTGGAAATCATCGACGAATACGGCGCCGATGCGCTGCGTTTCGCCAATGCCGCCATGGCCTCGCTTGGTGGCGTTCTGAAGCTTGATACCCAGCGCATCGCCGGTTACCGCAACTTCGGCACGAAGCTCTGGAACGCCTGCCGCTTCGCCGAGATGAACGGCGTCTGGGAGGGCCACGCGACGCAAACCGCCGCCCCGCAGGCCAGTGCCACCGCGAACAAGTGGATTATCGGTGAAACCGCCAAGGCGCTGGCCGAGGTCAACGCGGCGCTGAATGATTTCCGCTTCGATCAGGCGGCAGACGTGCTTTACAAATTCGTCTGGGGCAAGGTCTGCGACTGGTATGTCGAATTCGCCAAACCGCTGTTCGACGGCGATCAGGCGGCCGAGACGCGCGCGACAATGGGCTGGGTGCTGGATCAGTCCATGATCCTGCTCCATCCGTTCATGCCCTTCATCACCGAGGAACTCTGGTCCACCACCGGCAAACGCGACGGGATGCTGGTCCATGCCGACTGGCCGTCCTTCGGTGCCGAACTGATCGACACAGAAGCCGACCGCGAGATGACCTGGGTCACCGGGCTGATCGACGACATCCGCTCGGCCCGCACGCAGATGCATGTGCCGGTCGGGCTGAAGCTCGACATGCTGGCGCTGACCATGGATGCCGCCGCCCGCGCGGCCTGGGATCGCAACGAAGTGCTCATCAAACGGCTCGCCCGCATCGAAAGCCTGGCGGATGCCGCCACCGCCCCGAAAGGTGCGCTGTCCATCGCGGCCGAGGGCGCCAGCTTTGCCATCCCGCTGGAAGGCATCATCGACATCGGCGCCGAAAAGGCGCGGCTGGTGAAGGCGCTTGAGAAACTCCAGAAAGAAATCGCGGGGCTGAAGGCGCGGCTCGACAATCCGAAGTTCATCGCCTCCGCCAAGGAAGAGGTGGTGGACGAGGCCCGCGCCAATCTGGACGCCCGCGAAGACGAGGCCGCCAAGGTCGCCGCCGCCGTCGCCCGTCTGGCAGAAATCGGCTGAGGCATTTTCTGTCAGGAAATATCATCGGCGGATGAATGTGCCGTAAGGCGCAAGGGGGGCAGACAGCCCCCCTTCCTTTTTCACCCCGCCGTCACGGCAGATCAGGCCCAGGTTTCAACACCATCTCACCCGGATGCGGGATGCTGTGCCGCTCGATCATGCGGTGCACCACGGGCTTGCCCGGCCCTCGGTGCAGGGCTTGCAGCCGCTCCAGATTGGCAAGATCGGCCTTCGTCCGCCGTTCGACATGTCGGATATATTCGACCCAGGTCGCGACGTGGTAGCTTTCGACCCAGATATCGGGGTCTTCCAGATCGCGCAGCAGCGCCCAGGCCCGCGCGCCATCACGGCGACGGATGCGGCGACGTTCCTGCATCACCTCCAGAAACGCAGGCACATCTTCCTCGGCGATGCGATAGTCGATCATCACCATGATCGGCCCCGACCGCCCCCGCAGATCCAGCCGCAGCGGCGGCGCATTGAACGGCCCCACCGGATCAAGGCTGAGGCCGCCGAACTCGCCCACCGCCAGCCACAGACCCGACAACGCGGCCAACACCAGTGCGCCTGCCGCGATGTAAAGCGCAAGGCTGACGCCGCCTGCATCCGCGACCGCCCCCCAGACCCAGGCGCCCACCGTCATGCCGCCAAAGGCCGCCGTCTGGTAGAAGGACAGCGCCCGCCCGACCACCCAGCGCGGCGAGGATAATTGCACCGTCACGTTGAACAGCGACAGCGACATGACCCAGGCGCCGCCGCAGATCAGCAGCGCAGGCGCGGTCATCCACAGGCTGCGGCTCAACCCCAGCGCGACCAGCCCCACGGCAAAGACCAGACAGCCGCCGCGCACGATGCTTTCATTCTTCAGCCGTGCCCGCAGCGGTCCGTTCAGCATCACCCCGCCGATGGCGCCAAAGCCGAAGGCGCCCAGCGTGATGCCGTAGGTCAGCGCGGTGCCGTGCAGCAGATCGCGCGCCACCATCGGCAGCAGCGCCAGCACCGCGCAGGCCCCAAAGCCGAACAGCCCCGCCCGCGCCATGGCCCGCATCAGGTTCGGAGACATCGCCACATAGCGCAGCCCCGACGACAGCGCCGCCCGCAGGGATTCGCGCGGCAACCGCCGTTCGGGATAGGCCGGGCGCCAGCGCATCAGCGCGCCCAGCAGCGGCAGATAGCTCGCAGCATTGATGGCAAAGGCCGCAGCCGCACCGAACGCCGCCACCACCGCCCCCCCGATCGCCGGTCCGACCGAGCGCATCATATTGAACCCCATGGAGTTCAGGCTGACGGCCTGCGGCAGATCCTCGCGTTCCACGATATCGCCCATGCTGGCCTGCCAGGACGGATTGTAGAGCGCCGTGCCGCAACCGATCAGGAAGGTGAAAGACAGCAGAAGCCAGGGTGTCATCGTGCCCCAGAAGGCCACGACCGACAGCGCCACCGAGGCGGTAAACAGAAAGACCTGCGCCCAGATCAGGATGATGCGGCGCGGGAAATTGTCGGCCAGCGCGCCTGCGATCAGCGACAGCACCATGATCGGCAGCGTGTTCGAGGCCTGTACCAGCGCGATCAGCTGATGCGAGTCGGTCAGCGAGGTCATCAGCCACCCCGCCCCGACCGTCTGGATCAGTCCGCCAAGCTGCGAAATCACCGTTGCAGTCCAGAGCAGGCGGAAGTCGGGGTTGGCGAAGGGGGCGAAAGTCGGTCTGCGTTCGATCACTGTCAGGCCTCGGGCGACACGTTATCCGGGGATGCCGCCATATCGCGCCGTTTCGCCGCCGGGTGCAACCCTTTGTCGCAGGTCTTGTCTTTACGTCCGGGCAGGCCCAGAATCTGCGCATGACATGGCTGAACCGCATTGCCGAACGGATGATGATGAAAGCCCGCGCCGAGGGGCAGCTTTCGGGCCTGAAGGGTGAGGGGCAGCCTTTGCCTGATCGGCCCGGCGATGCCTTCGTTTCAGCAGGCGAGGCTGTGGGGTTTCGCATCATGGCCGAAGCCGGTGCGCTGCCCGAGGAAATCACCCTGAAAAAGCAGGTCCTCGCCCAGCAGGCGCATCTTGCCACGCTGGTGGACGAGGCCGAACGCAAGGCGGCAATGCGGGTTCTGGCCGATCTGCAAATGCGGCAGGCCATGGCCGAAGAGGCGCGGCGCGCCTTCATGAAAGGCTGATCTTGCAGGCCGGCCGGTTTCCGGCTGATATGCGGCCATGACCCAGTCCCCGCGTTACACCCCGCTCGTTCAGTCGCTGCCCGCCACCGTGCCCTTCGTCGGACCGGAAACCGCAGAACGCGCCTCGGGCCACCATTTCACCGCGCGGCTTGGCGCGAATGAGAACGCCTTCGGCCCCTCGCCCCGCGCCATCGCCGCAATGGCGGCAGCAGCGCAGGATGTCTGGATGTATGGCGACCCGGAAAACCACGATCTGCGGGGCGCGCTGGCGGCGCATCACGGCGTGACGCCGGATCATATCGTGGTAGGCGAAGGGATCGACGGGCTGCTGGGCTATCTGGTGCGACTGGTCGTGGAACCGGGCGATGCCGTGGTCACCTCGGATGGTGCCTATCCGACCTTCAACTTTCACGTCGCGGGCTTTGGCGGGCTGCTGCACAAGGTGCCCTATACCGGCAACCATGAAGACACAGAGGCGCTGCTGGCCCGCGCGGCGGAGGTTCAGCCGAAACTGCTGTACGTCGCAAACCCGGACAACCCGATGGGCTCGCATCATCCCGGCACCGTGATCGCCGATATGGCGGCCCGGCTGCCCGAGGGCGTTCTGATGGTGCTGGACGAGGCCTATATCGACCTCGCGCCGCCGGGGACCGAGGCCCGGATCGACGCAGACGACCCGCGCGTGATCCGCTTCCGCACCTTTTCAAAGGGATATGGGATGGCGGGGCTGCGTGTCGGCTATGCCATCGCGGCACCGGGGCTGGTCTCGGCCTTCAACAAGGTGCGCAATCATTTCGGCATGGGGCGCATCGCGCAAGCCGGAGCACTCGCCGCGCTGGCCGATCAGGACTGGCTGGCCCATGTGCAGAACGAAGTCGCGACATCCCGCGACCGTCTCACCGTGATCGCGCACGACAACGGCCTGACACCCCTACCCTCGGCCACGAATTTCGTGACCATCGACTGCGGTGCCAATGGCGATTTCGCGCGCGCGGTCGTGCGTGAATTGGCGGCGCGCGGCATCTTCATCCGCATGCCCTTCGTTGCGCCACATGACCGCTGCATCCGCGTCAGCTGCGGCCCCGCCGCACTGATGGACAAGTTCGCGGCTGCCCTGCCCAAGGCATTGGCCGCCGCGCGTGGCTGATCACTCGGCGGCGATTTCAGGGTTGTCGGAAGGCTTTTCCTGCGGACGTGCCGGGCCAACGGCAGGCGCCCGGCCTTCCTCCGTATGCGTGGTCAGACGCGCGGGCATCGCCGCAGCAACTTCGGCCACCTCGGGCAGCGCCGCGACCGCTTCGGCCCGAACCGGACGGCGGAACACCAGCATGTTGTGGAAATTGGTGGCCTTACCCGTCAGACCCACCCGTTCATCACAGGGCAGGACATCAGCCCGGACATAATCCCAGCCCTCGGCGCCCAGCCGGTTCATCAGCTGCATCAGCGCATGGGCGAAACGGTCTTCGACCGATTTCAGACCCCGGACCTTTTCGGCCTTGCGCGGCGCCGGAATGACCTTGAATTCATACTGCTGCATGCGTGCCTCCCGCAAACTTCGCGCAGAATGTCAGATTCCGCGCGCAAGTCCAAGCGATTGAAAGATAATCCGGCACAAAGCGGCCGATGGGCAGGGATGGAATGGAAAAAGGGCGGATCTGGTATCCGCCCCCTTCCTGTCTACCAGCCCTTGCCTCAGAGCCCGAGCTTTTTGGCCACCATCTCGTTTACCACCGCCGGATTGGCCTTGCCACCGGTCGCCTTGAGCACCTGACCCGTAAACCACCCGGCGAGCTTGGCATTGACCTTGGCCTTTTCCACCTGCGCCGGATTGGCGGCAATCAGATCGTCCAGCGCCTTCTCGATGGCGCCGGTATCAGTGACCGCCTTCATGCCGCGCGCCGCCGCCACCTCGGCGGGGTCACCACCTTCGGTCCACAGGATTTCAAACAGATCCTTGGCCATTTTCGAGGTGATCTCGCCCTTCGAGAGCAGATCAAGCATGCCACCCAGTTGCGCAGCCGTGACCGGGCTGTCGCCGATGGCGTGACCTTCCTTGTTCAGCCGGCCGAACAGTTCGTTGATGACCCAGTTCGCCGCCAGCTTGCCATCGCGCCCCTGAGCCACGGCCTCAAAGAAGGCAGCCGAATCCAGCTCGGCGGTGAGGACGCTGGCATCGTAGTCAGTCAGGCCGAAATCGCCCATGAAGCGCGCTTTCTTGGCATCGGGCAGCTCGGGCATCCGCGCGGCGATGTCATCGACCCATGCCTGCTCGATCTCCAGCGGCAGCAGATCCGGGCAGGGGAAATAGCGGTAGTCATGCGCCTCTTCCTTCGACCGCATCGACCGGGTTTCGCCCTTGTCAGGATCATAAAGCCGGGTTTCCTGCGTGATCGAACCGCCATCTTCCAGAATGGCAATCTGGCGCCGCGACTCGTAGTCAATCGCGACCTGAATGAAGCGCAGCGAGTTCATGTTCTTGATCTCGCAGCGCGTACCCAGATGCGAGAAATCCTGCGTTTCCTGATACTTCTCGTATTGGCCGGGGCGGCAGACCGACACGTTCACATCCGCGCGCAGGTTGCCGTTCTGCATGTTGCCGTCGCAGGTGCCCAGATAGCGCAGGATCTGCCGCAGCTTGGAGACATAGGCTGCCGCTTCCTCGGGGCCGCGAATGTCGGGGCGGCTGACGATCTCCATCAGGGCGACGCCGGTGCGGTTGAAATCGACGAAGGACATGTTCGGGTCCATGTCGTGAATCGACTTTCCGGCGTCCTGTTCCAGATGGATGCGTTCGATCCGCACCAGTCGCGCCACGCCCGGCCCCATCTCCACCAGCACCTCGCCCTCGCCCACGATCGGGTGGTAAAGCTGGCTGATCTGATAGCCCTGCGGCAGGTCCGGGTAGAAGTAATTCTTGCGGTCGAAGGCCGAGCGCAGGTTGATCGCGGCCTTCAGCCCCAGCCCTGAACGCACCGCCTGTTCGACGCAATATTCATTGATCACCGGCAGCATGCCCGGCATGGCGCAATCAACGAAGCTGACATTGCTGTTCGGCTCGGCCCCCACGGCGGTGGAGGCGCCGGAAAACAGCTTGGCGTTCGAGGAAACCTGGGCGTGAATCTCCATCCCGATCACCAGTTCCCAGTCGTGTTTCGCCCCGGCGATCACCTTCGGTTTCGGCGCTTCATAGGTCAGGTCGAGCATCGGTTTCCCCTTGCAAACTTGCCCCCTTCATAGGCAGCGCCACGCAGCGCGGCAAGGCGCTGCGGGCGGATTTTCGCGCATGTCCGTACAGCACGCTTGCCCGGAGGGCGGTTGCGCAGGCAAATAACGCCTGTCGCCGCTGGGGGCGATGCCACCTTGGGCAAGGGATGCTGGGGAAAACTGCGATCATCCGGGGTATGCAGGGCGCGTTCGTCGCACTGGCTCTGGCAGGCTGCACGACCGAGGCCGCACAATTGGTCTCGCGCGCGGCGGAACCGCCCCCGATGCGCTGGGACCACCGCCCGGAAGCCGCCGAATGGACAGCCAATACCCTGATGGCCGTGGCACAGGAAGATGAGGTTCTGGCCGATCGCGTTCCCGCAGATATCGATAGCTGGTGTCCGGCCTACAGCGACGCGCCCCTGCCGCAGCGCCGCGCCTTCTGGGCCGGGCTGATTTCAGCGGTCGGGAAATATGAAAGCAGCCACAACCCGGCAGCAGTCGGCGGTGGCGGCAAGTATATTGGAATCATGCAGATTTCGCCGCGTTCTGCCCGCAACTACGGCTGCGAGGCCACGTCGGCCTCGGCGCTGAAGAACGGGACTGCCAATCTGGACTGCGCGGTCGAGATGATGGCCTACCATGTGCAGCGGGACGGTATGGCCGTCGGCGGCGGCAATCGCGGAATCGGACGCGACTGGATGCCCTTCCGCAAGTCGAATACGCGCGCGGAAATGCGCAACTGGATCAGCCAGCAGATTTACTGCCAGAAAGGCTGATGACCCGGTCGGGGGGCATCAGCCCCCCGGATGGACCTTTAGCTCAGCCCGCCATGCGCGTCGCCATCTCGGCCAGATCGCGGCTGAGACCGGAGGTGGCGAGGATGCGGGCCAGTTCAGCCCGGATCAGCCTCTGACGTCCCGAATCGTAGCGCCGCCAGGTTTCGAAGGCGGTAGACATACGCGCCGCCGTCTGCGGGTTCTTCGGGTCCAGCCGAAGCAGCCAGTCGGCCAACAGCCGGTAGCTGGCACCATCCTGATAATGGAACCCTGCGTGATTGGCGCTGAGCGCCCCGATGACCGACCGGAAGCGGTTGGGGTTCTTCCAGTCGAAATCGGCCCGCGCGGTCAGGCGTTCGACCGTTCGCGCGGTCTGGTCGGGGGCGGCATGCAGCACCTGAACCATGAACCATTTGTCCATGACCAGACGGTCCCCGCGCCAGCGCGCCTCGAAGGCGTCAAGCTGCGGCTGGCCACGCCCGATCTCCAGCAACGCCGCAAGCGCGGCAAGGCTGTCGGTCATGTTGGTCGCGGCGGCAAAGGCCGCCTCTGCGGCCGCGCCTCCGTCGCGCAGGCTGAGCAGCCCAAGACAGGCATTATGCAGCGCCCGCTTGCCCGCCTGAACCGCATCGGGCGAGAAGGCGCCAGTGATCTGCGTCGTTTCCATCAGCCCGGGCAAGGCCGGGGCCAGCGCCCCGGCCAACGCCGCCGCCATGCGCCGCCGGGCCGTATGAAGTGCTGCCGGATCGGGCTGTTTGCCTGCGGCCGCCAGGGTCGCGGCCATGTCATCCTCCCCCGGCAGGCGCAGCGCCAGGGCGCGGAATGCGGGATCAAGGCTGTCGTCCTGCACCAGCCGCACCATCGCCTCCAGCCAGTCAGGACCCACGGTCGGGGCGCCTGCTGCCAGATCGGCCAGCACCTCTTTCGCCAGCGCGCGCCCCGCCTCCCACCTGTTGAACGGGTCGGTGTCATGCGCCAGCAGGAAGGCGCGCTCCGCCGCACTGACGGCGCGGTCCAGTACCACCGGCGCCGAGAAGCCGCGCAGGATTGAGGCAACGGGACGACTGGCAAGCCCCTCGAAGCGGAAGCTCTGCCGTGTTTCGGTCAGCTCCAGAACGGTGGTCGGCTGCGCCTCGTCACCGTTCGGGTTCAGCAGGCCCACAGCCACCGGAATCACCTTCGGCGCTTTCACCGGCTGCCCCGGTGTCGGCGGCAGATGCTGTTCCAGCGTCAGTGAATAAATACCGTCCTTCCACTCCTCCTCCACCGTCAGACGCGGGGTGCCTGCCTCGGTATACCAGCGCTTGAACTGCCCGAGGTCGCGGCCGGTCGCATCCTCGAACACCTTCAGCCAGTCCTCTATCGTCGCCGCCTCGCCATCGTGGCGCGCGAAGTAGAGATCCAGCGCACGGGCATATTCCGCATCGCCCACCAGACGCTTCAGCATGCCGATGACCTCGGCCCCTTTTTCGTAAACGGTGGCGGTGTAGAAATTGTTAATCTCGACAAAGCTGTCAGGCCGCACCGGATGGGCCAGCGGCCCCTGATCCTCGCGGAACTGCCGCGCGCGCAGCGCCTGCACATCCTCGATCCGCTTCACCGCATGCGACCGCATGTCGCCCGAGAACTGCTGATCGCGGAATACGGTGAGCCCTTCTTTCAGGCACAGCTGGAACCAGTCGCGGCAGGTGATGCGATTTCCAGTCCAGTTGTGGAAATATTCATGCGCGATCACCGCCTCGATCCGTTCATAATCGGTGTCGGTCGCAGTCTCGGGCGAGGCCAGAACCAGCTTGGAGTTGAAGATGTTCAGCCCCTTGTTCTCCATCGCGCCCATATTGAAATCGTCCACAGCGACGATGTTGAACACATCCAGATCGTATTCGCGGCCGTAGACCTGCTCATCCCAGCGCATTGAACGTTTCAGCGCATCCATCGCATAGGCACAACGCGATTCGTCGCCCGCGCGCACCCAGATATTCAGCGCGACCTCGCGGCCCGAGGCCGTGAGGAAATGATCAGGCAGCGCTACCAGCTCCCCCGCGACCAGCGCAAACAGATAGGCTGGCTTCGGCCAGGGGTCATCCCATTCGGCCCATCCCGGCCCCTGCCCCGCCGGATTGCCGTTTGACAGCAGCACCGGCAGATCGCTTTCGATCCGCACATGAAACCGCGCCATGACATCCGGGCGGTCGGGGTAGTAGGTGATCTTGCGGAAACCTTCCGCCTCGCATTGCGTGCAATACATGCCGTTCGACATGTAAAGCCCCTCCAGCGCGGTATTGCTCACGGGGGCAATCTCGACCTCGGTTTCCAGAACGAAGGGCGAGCCAGGCAAAAGCGCGGCGGACAGCGTCAGGCCGGTGTCGTCGGGCTGGCAATCCAGCGGGGTGCCGTCCAGCGCAAGACGGATCAGCCGCAGACCTTCGCCATCCAGCCGCAAATCCGCGCCGGGACTGCGCTCCGGATCAGGGCGGAAATGCAGTCGCGCGACAACCCGCGTCGCCTGCGGCGCCAGCCGGAAGGTCAACTCCACCCGGTCGAGTGGATGGCTGTAGGGGCGGTAGTCGGCCAGGTAAACGGTGGTCTGCTGCGTCATGGCGGTCTCCTTCGTCGTGAAGGCTACCCGATGGCGCGGCAGGCGCAACCGTCAGCCGCGCTGCTGGTAATGCCGCAACACCGCAAGGCGGATCGCTGAAGCAAGGCCGATATCGCCCTCGCGGCTTTCGTCGATTTCCGCCGCCAACTCGTTCAGGCCCATCTCCCGCGCGGCGGCAAGTTCGCGGAACCCGAGCCAGAACTCGGCCTCCAGCGAAACACTGGTGCGATGGCCCCGCAGCGTCAGGGAATGCTTGGCAGGACGGGCGGACATCGCGGGCACCTCGGGGCTTGGGACAAATCTTTTGCGGCAAAAGATTTGCAAATTTCTTCGCAAGAAATTTGCGCCCGGCGGCGCGGTCAGTGCAAGAGCCGGATCGGGTCGCGGTTGCAGAAGATCACGAATTGCCCGGCGTTTTCCACCAGCCGGTAACCGCGTCGTCGCACCTCGTGCAGCAGGCGGTCACGGCCGATCAGCCGGTCCACATCGGCGATACTGCGACGGATGATGCCGCCTTCCGCCACCGCACGGGCCGAAAACAGCTGCACGATCCATCGGTCGGCGTCGGGGGCAATACGGGTCGGGATCATCGGGCACCTCCGCCACCGATCCTCTCGGACCTGACTTAATGCGAGGTTAATCCTGATCCGTCTCGCGCTTCTTGCCATCCAGTTCGGCCCGCGCCCGTTCGGCGTCCGCCGCCTCGCGCGCCTTCTGCGCCTTGCTGCGACCGAACTTCGCGGCATTGGCATCCGCTTCATCGCGCGCCTCTGCCCGCGCCTTTGCCTTGCGGAAACGATTGAGGTTCACGACTTCGGCCATGGCTTTCCTCCTGACGGGACCGGGGCATGGCCCCGGCTCCATTTTCTCGCGGTTCTCGTGGAATGCAAGCGCTTGGCCTGCAAATACCGAGACGATCCTCTTCCGGCCCGCGCAAGCGTGCGCGGGCGTTCGATGCTTGATTCGATGCTTGAAACGCTCCACAGGAGCGTTTCATCGGGGGCGCCTTACGCGCCCGACCTCATCTCACCCCTTCGGCGAGATCATGTCTTCGGGGCGCACCACGCGGTCGAAGGTTTCTTCGTCCACGAAGCCCAGCGCGATCGCCTCTTCCTTCAGCGTCGTGCCGTTCTTGTGCGCGGTCTTGGCGACCTTGGTGGCATTGTCATAGCCGATGGTCGGCGCCAGCGCCGTCACCAGCATCAGGCTTTCCTTCATCAGCTTGTCGATACGCGCCACGTTCGCCTGTGTGCCAACCACCATGTTGTCGGTGAAGGCCGAAGCCGAATCGCCCAGAAGCTGCATGGATTGCAGCACGTTGTAGGACATCATCGGGTTGTAGACGTTGAGCTCGAAATGGCCCTGCGAGCCAGCAAAGCCCACCGCCGCGTCATTGCCCATGACATGCGCACAGACCATGGTCAGCGCCTCGGCCTGTGTCGGGTTCACCTTGCCAGGCATGATTGACGAGCCCGGCTCGTTCTCCGGCAGGATCAGTTCGCCCAGACCCGAGCGCGGGCCGGAGCCCAGGAGGCGCAGGTCGTTGGCGATCTTGAACAGGCTCGCCGCCACCGTCTTCAGCGCGCCGGAGAACATGACCATGGCGTCATGCGCTGCCAGCGCCTCGAACTTGTTCGGCGCGGTGACAAAAGGCAGCCCGGTGATGTCGGCGATCTGCGCGGCCACACGGGTATCCCAGCCCACACGGGTGTTCAGCCCGGTGCCGACGGCGGTGCCGCCCTGCGCCAGTTCGTAGATATGCGGCAGGCACATCTTCACCCGCTCGATCCCGCGCTCCACCTGCTTGGCATAGCCCGAAAACTCCTGACCCAGCGTCAGCGGCGTCGCATCCTGCGTATGGGTGCGGCCGATCTTGATGATGTCCTTGAATTCCTCGGCCTTGGCAGCCAGCGCAGCATGCAGCTTTTCCAGCCCCGGCAGTAGCACGTCACGCGCCAGCATCCCGATGGCGACATGCATCGCGGTCGGGAAGGTGTCGTTCGAGGACTGGCCCATGTTGCAATGGTCGTTCGGGTGAACGGGTTTCTTCGACCCCATCACGCCGCCCAGCATCTCGATCGCGCGGTTCGAGATCACCTCGTTCGCGTTCATGTTCGACTGGGTACCCGAGCCGGTCTGCCAGACCACCAGCGGGAAGTTGTCGTCAAACTTGCCCTCGATCACTTCGGTCGCGGCGGCGGCAATGGCGTCGGCCAGTTCGGCAGGCATGTCGCCCTGCGCCTTGTTCACCAGAGCACAGGCCTTCTTGATAACGCCCAGCGCCCGGATGATCGGCACCGGCTGACGTTCCCAGCCGATCGGGAAGTTGATGATGGAACGCTGCGTCTGTGCGCCCCAGTATTTATCGGCAGGAACTTCCAGCGGGCCAAAGCTGTCAGTTTCGGTGCGGGTGGCGGTCATGGGCAAGCCTCCTTGAAAGGTTGGCTTCTTCTAGGCGGCACCGCGCGCGAAATCAATTGGTATACGGATGTATACCGCTAACAGGCCGGAAATTCCGGCCCGATGAAGACCCGACAAAATGCCGGATTACTTGCGGAACTTGTCGAGGCTGACGACTTCAGCCTCGCGCGGGCGTTCTTCCGGCGCGGCGGCTTCTTCCTCGCCGTCTTCCTCGTCCTCTTCGTCGTCCTCATCCTCATGCGTTTCAAAACGCAGGCCGAATTCGACCGAAGGATCGACGAAAGTGCGCACGGCGTCGAAGGGGATAATCAGCGGTTCGGGGCTGTTGCCGAAGTTCAGCGTGACGGAAAACCCTTCGGGCGTGACCACAAGGTTTTCAAACCAGTGCTGGAGAACAACGGTCATTTCATCGGGGTAACGCGCACGCAGCCAGTCGGCGATCTCGACGCCCGGATGGTTGGTGTCGAAGGTAATAAAGAAATGGTGCGCACCGGGCAGACCATGTTCGGCCACATCCTCCAGCACGGTCTGGATCAGACCCCGCATCGCGCGGTGCATCAGGTTGCCATAGTCGATCGTGCGCGCCATTCGGTCCCCTCTCGTCTTGCCCCCACCATAGGGCCGGGTCGCGCGGTTGGAAAGGGGCTTACCCGCCCCTTTCCACGCAAGGGTCAGAGCACGCGGTCCAGTGCGCCCATCAGTTTCTGCACCTCTGCGGCGGTGGTGTAGTGCACGAAGCTGAGCCGCAGCACGCCGCGGGACAGATCGACGCCCAGGGACTCCAGCGGCCGGACGGCATAGAAATCGCCGCCACCGGCCATGATGCCATGCGCGGCCAGCGCTGCCGCCACCGGCTCGGCCGGGCGGTCCAGCGCAACGGCGACTGTAGGTGCGCGGCCAGCCGCCTGACGCGGGCCGATCAGCCGCAGATCGTTGCGCGCGGCCAGATGATCCAGCAGCGGTTGCAGAACCTCTTCCTCATGTGCGCGCATGAGCGCGTGGACCGCATTGTTGCGCGCCAGCGGCGTGGCATGCGCCGCCTCGCCATGATGGTGGGTGTAAAGTGCGTCGATATAATCGGCCATCCCCGCACAGGCCGCGACCTGCGCATGATCCGGCCCGGCCGGGGTAAAGCGCTTGTAAAGCGTGCCGCCGTTAAAGAAATGGGCCTGATTGGGCAGGGTTTCTCCGAACTTGCGGCGGATGACCATGATGCCCTGATGCGGGCCATAGGTCTTGTAGGCGGAAAACAGGTAGACATCCGCCCCCAGCGCCGCCATGTCAGGAAAGCCGTGCGGCGCGTAGCTGACGCCATCGACACAGGTGAAAGCCCCCGCCGCATGCGCCATGGCGCAGATTTCGGCCACCGGATTGATCTCGGCCACCACGTTGGAACAGTGCGGGAAGCAGACCAGCTTGACGCGGCCGTCCTCCAGCAGCGGCACCAGCGCGGCCGGGTCCAGGTGGCCGGTCTGCGGGTCAATCCGCCATTCCCGCACCTCGATGCCCTCGTCCGCCAGACGGCGCCAGACCCCGCTGTTGGCCTCGTGATCCTGGTTCGTCACGACGATAGCGGCCTTCTTGCCGCGCAGCCATTGCCGTACTGCATTGGCCAGCACGAAGGTATTGGCGCTGGTCGAGGGGCCAAAGGACAGTTCGTCCCGCTCTACCCCCATCATCGCGGCAAGCCGCGCACGGGCTTCATCCATCTCGGCCCCGCCCAGTTGACTGGCTTCGTAGGGCGCATAGGGCTGCACCTTCCGGTCATGGTAAAAGCGGAACAGCCGGTCGATCACCGGCTTGCAGGTGTAGGAACCGCCCGCATTCTCGAAAAACGCCTGCCCCTGAAGCGCCGCGCTTTGAAACGCCGGAAACTGGCGGCGCACGAAATCAATATCCAGCGGCATATCACCCTCTTGCTGATGTTCCGGCGCGATCCTGACCCAGAGCCGCAGACACCGCAAGCGCCACAGCCTTCACCCGGCACCGCCTGCGCCGATTTTTTGATCAAAATGCGCATTTTTTCGCAACCCCAGACCCCGGAAGCGGAATTTCCGCTTGAGACACCGAATCCCCTCGCTTAGCTTCATCCCCGACATGGCCGCTTGGGGGAGTGGGCCGTGACCAACAGCCGAGGAACACCCATGACCTTTCGCAGCTTTATCCTGTCCAGTGCCGCCGTCCTGCTGGCCGCGCCCGCCCTTGCCGCCGACCCGGAGTTCACCGTGCTCGACTGGGCCGGCTGGGAAATCGACGGCGTTCTGACCAGCTATGTCGCCAAGAATGGCGACAAACCCACCTACAGCTTCTTCGCCGATGATGACGAAGCGTTCCAGAAGGCCTCGTCCGGGTTCAAGACCGATGTGGTCCACCCCTGCGCCGCCCATGTCGGGCGCTATCGCGACGCCGGGCTGATCGAGCCGTGGGACCCGGCCAAGATCCCGGAATTCGGCAATATCGCGCCGCGCCTGCTGAACTCGCCCATCTTCAAGGATGACGCGGGCGTCTGGTTCATCCCGACCGATTACGCTTACACCGCCATCGCCTACAACACCAAGGAAGTGCCTGAGGCCGATGTGGCCTCGCTTCAGGTGTTCAAGGACCCGAAATACGCGGGCCGCATCTCGCTGCCGGACAGCACCGACGATGTGTGGTCTCTGGCCTTCCTCGCCACCGGCCTGACCCAGTGGGACAATGTGACGGACGAGCAGTTCAAGGCCGCTGCCGACTGGCTGCGCGAAGTGCATCCGAATGTCCGCGCCTACTGGTCCGACCCGGCCGAAATGGCACAACTGATGGCCACGGGCGAGGTTCTGGTGGCCTGGTCGTGGAACGACGGCGTGGCGACGCTGAAGGCCGAGGATTTCCCGGTCGGCTTCCAGCGCACCCCCACTGAGGGCGCGACGACCTGGTTCTGCGGCTACGTCAACATGAAGGACGCGCCCGGCAAGGAAGACAAGGCCTATGACTTCATCAACAGCCTGCTGGCGCCCTCGTCGGCTCCGGCACTGCTGGAAGAGCTGGGCTATGCGCTGTCGAACGACGCCGCGATGAAGGAAATCCCGGCCGAGGAGCTCAAGGCGGCTTACGTCGATCCGGTCGAGGGGCCGATTCTGGCTCAGACCCCGGTCCCGGCAGAGATGCGCGCCAAGATGATCGAGGAATTCGAGGCGATCAAGGCGGGCTTCTGATCCACGCCATCCTTGCGAAAGGCCCGGTGCATCCACCGGGCCTTTTTCATTGCGCCGCTTGCGCCCCCGCCCCGCCCCGCCTATATCTGGCGCGTTCGGGTTCGCCCGGACTATGGCGATAAACGCACCTGTAATAAACGGATCGGACCCGGGGGCGGTACCCGGCGGCTCCACCATTCACCGCTCGTTGGGCGTGGCGGGGGCCGAAACAGGATCGACGGACGTCTAAAGAGGCCAGCTTTCGCTCGGTGAGGTACCACCGTTATCGGTCCAAAAGTACAGTTGCCAACGACAACCGTGCTCCGGTCGCTCTGGCTGCGTAAGCAGCTCGGGTAACCGAAACTTAAGTCCTTACGCTTAGCCGCCTAAGGCGGGGCCCGCCGGAGCCTGGCAACAGAATCCGGCACCTTTCCCTTCTCATTTCCGCAGCATCCGCCCGCGAAGGGGCTGGAAGCGGCAGGGGCTTTGCGTTATGGGCTGCGCATCCTCGGCCGCCGCGCTTTTGCTGCCCTGCGGCCTGCCCCTGAAAGGATCGCCCGATGAAAGCCGCCGTCGTCACCTTCCCCGGTTCCAACTGCGACCGCGACCTTGCCGTCGCCTTCGAAAAGGCAGGGGCCGAGGTCGTGCGCATCTGGCACAAGGACAGCGAACTGCCTGCGGGCGTCGATGTCGTGGGCGTGCCCGGTGGCTTTTCCTTTGGTGACTATCTGCGCTGCGGCGCGATTGCCGCGCAATCGCCCATCGCTCCCGCGGTCAAGGCCCATGCCGACCGGGGCGGCTATGTTATCGGCATCTGCAACGGCTTTCAGGTGCTGACCGAAATGCACCTGCTGCCGGGCGCGCTGATGCGCAATGCGGGGCTGAAATTCATCTGCAAGCCGGTAGAGATGACCGTGGCCACCACCGACAGCGCCTTTACCGCAGGCTACAGCGCCGGCCAGAAGGTCAGCTTCCCGGTCGCGCATCACGATGGCAACTATACCGCCGATGTCGAAACGCTGGCGCGCCTGAAGGGCGAGGATCGCGTGGCCTTCCGCTACACCGCCAATCCCAACGGCTCGATGGAGGATATCGCGGGTATCCTTTCGGCCAACCGCCGCGTGCTGGGCATGATGCCCCACCCCGAACGCGCGGTCGAGGCCGCGCAGGGCGGGGCCGATGGCGCGGCGCTGTTTGCGGCGCTGGTCGGCAAGATGGCGCTGGCCTGACGCGCTGCGGCCTTGAGGCCCCCCGGCGCCGCGCCTAGACTGCGCCGATCATGCAGGACGCCGCACCCGAGCCCGAGATGAAAGCCGAAAACGCCGGGATTTCCTGGCGCCTGAAGCTTGTCGTGCTGCTGCTGGTCATCTTCGGCGCCGTTGTGGTTCTGGTCACCAACCGCTGGCTGTCGGAACGCTTTACCGAAGTCACGCGCAACCGGGCCGAACTGCGGCTGGCACTTTACTCCGGCAACATGATTTCGGAGTTGCAGCGCACCTCGGTGGTGCCGCTCTTGCTGGCGCGCGACCCCGAACTGATCGGCGCGCTGACGCGGAAGGAATATTCCGCCACCTCCGCCCGCCTCATCTCGTTTCAAAGCGAGATCGGCGCCGCCTCGATCATCCTTCTGGATGCCGAGGGACGGATCGTCGGCGCGACCAACCGCAACCAGCTTGGCGCCAACCTGCGCAGCGCGCCCCAGTATATCGAGGCGCAGCGGGCCAAAGACACGATCTTCACCGTGGCCCCGCGCGAAACGCCGGGCTTCGATTTCACCTATTCCCGCGCCGTCCGGTCTGACAATCAGGTTCTGGGCGTCATCGTCGTCGCGGTCGATCTGATGAAATATGAACGCGCCTGGGCCGGGTTGCAGGATGCGGTTCTGGTGACCGACAGCGAGGGCACGGTGCTTCTGGCCACCGAACCCCGCTGGCGTGGCCTGCCGCTGGCCCGCGCGCTGGAGGCGCGGGATGCGCCCTCTGCCATCCGCCGCGCGCTCCAGGGCGCCGCCGACTGGGCGCAGGAACCGCCGGACGCCTATCTCAGCGGCGAGGCGGTGATGAAGACCGAAACCCGCGTCGCCTTCCGCGGCTGGCGCATCATCACCTATACCGCCTACGATTCGGTGCGCGAGCGGGTGAATGGCGTCATCGCGCTGGAAATCATGGGTTTTGCCATCCTGCTGGCCGTGACCTTCTACATGCTGTCACGCCGCGCCTGGTCGCGCAGCGTCACCTATCAGCGCGAAAGCGCGGAACTGCGGCTGCTGAACGCCCGGCTGCAACGCGAGATCGCGGAGCGCGAGAAGGTACAGAAGAACCTTGCCGTGGCGGAACTGACGCTGGCGCAATCGTCGAAACTCGCCGCCTTGGGCGAGATGTCGGCGGCCGTCAGCCACGAGCTCAACCAGCCGCTTGCCGCGATGAAAACCTATCTGGCGGGCGCGCGGCTGCTCTTGCAACGCAAACGGCCGGAGGAGGCACTGTCTTCCTTCCAGCGCATCGACGATCTGATCGACCGCATGGGCGCGATCACCCGGCAGCTGAAATCCTATGCCCGCAAGGGCGGCGAGGCGTTCGAGCCGGTGGACCTGCGCAACTCTGTCTCCAACGCACTGGCGATGATGGAACCGCAACTGAAGGCGCGCACCGTGCGCATCACCCGCACCCTGCCCCGCACGCCCGTCATGGTGATGGCCGACCGGATCCGTCTGGAACAGGTCATCATCAACCTTCTGCGCAATGCGCTGGACGCCACGAAGGAAACCCGGCAGCCGCAGATCGACCTGCTGCTGTCGGCAGGCGAAACCGCCATCCTGAACGTGCGCGACAACGGGCACGGGATCAAGGAACTCGAAAACGTGTTCGAGCCTTTCTACACAACCAAGAAACCCGGCGAGGGGGTGGGGCTGGGCCTTGCCATCTCCTCGGCGATCGTCACCGACCTTGGCGGCCGGCTGACCGCGCGGAATGCGGACGGCGGGGGGGCTGTATTCGAAATGCAGCTTCCCATATTGACCGGCGAAGCCAGGGCAGCAGAATGAGGACCAAATGGCCCGTGCAATGAAGATCGCCATCGTGGATGACGAGGCGGACATGCGCCAGTCGATCAGCCAGTGGCTTGCCCTTTCGGGGTTCGACACCGAAACCTATGGCAGCGCCAAGGATGCCCTCGCCGCCATTACCGGCGATTTTCCGGGCGTGATCGTCTCAGACATCCGCATGCCCGGCATGGATGGCATGGCCTTCCTCAAACGCCTGATGGGGATGGACAGCGCGCTTCCGGTCATCATGATCACCGGCCATGGCGACGTGCCCATGGCGGTAGAGGCGATGCGTCTGGGCGCCTTCGACTTTCTGGAAAAGCCGTTCAATCCCGACCGGATGACCGAACTGGCAAAGCGCGCCACTCACGCGCGGCGCATGACGCTGGACAACCGGGCACTGCGCAAGGAACTGTCCGACGGCTCCACCATCATGAAGAAGCTGATCGGTGCCTCCCCCGCGATCGAACGGCTGCGCGAGGATATTCTCGATCTCGGTCAGGCCGACAGCCATGTGCTGATCGACGGCGAAACCGGCACCGGCAAGACGCTGGTCGCCCATGCGCTGCATGCCGTGGGGCCGCGGGCGTCGAAGAAATTCGTCACCGTCTCCTGTGCGGCCTGGTCCGAAGATCAGCTTGCCGCCAAGCTGTTCGGCCCGACCGAAGATGGCGTGCCGCTGGTGGAAGAGGCGCGCGGTGGGACGCTGTGTCTGGAAGATATCGAAAGCCTCAGCCACGCGCTGCAATCGCGCCTGCTGACCATGATCAACGATCAGGGCACGCCGCCGGAAACCCGCGTCATCGCCATCTGCAATGAACACGCCCCCGACAAGACGCTGGAGCAGCTTCTGCGCAGCGATCTGTTCTACCGGCTGGGCGCCATGACCATCGTGCTGCCGCCCTTGCGCGCGCGGGGCGAGGACATTCTGACGCTGTTCACCCGCATGTCGGAACAATTCGCCGAGGAATATGGCTGTGACGCCCCGCCGGTGACCGCGCAGGAGGCCGCGCAACTGTTGCAGGCTCCCTGGCCAGGCAATGTGCGCCAGTTGGTGAACATCGCAGAACGGGCGGTGCTGCAAAACCGGCGCGGCTCCGGCTCCATCGCCTCGCTTCTGATGGCGGATAACGAGGCGGCAGGCCCGGCGATGACCACAGAGGGCAAGCCGCTGAAGGAATATGTGGATGCTTTCGAGCGGATGCTGATCGACAACACCATGCGTCGCCACAAGGGCAGCATTGTCGCGGTGATGGAGGAACTCTGCCTGCCGCGCCGCACCCTGAACGAGAAAATGGCGAAATACGGGCTTCAGCGCTCGGATTATACCTGAGCGTTACAGCAGAAGATTGTCAGCACTCAGCCCGGTGACGGCAAGCAGACGGATTTCCAGATCCGCCGCTCCGTCGCCGGTGACATCGGCCCGCAGCAGGGTATCGGCGCCATCGGTATCGAACCAGACGGCGCCGGGCCCGAAATGCAAAGACTGATTGCCTGGCAGGTCGGCGTCAGCGTCGATCCGGCGCAGGTCGATGACGTCGCGGGAAGGGTCGAAGCCGCTCAGACTGTCCGCCGCCCCTGTCGCACTGTCCGACACCGCGCGCAGCACCACGGTATCGCGCGCAACGTCGCGGCCAAGGCCGATCAGATCCGCCCCGGCGCCCCCCGTCACCACATCCGCTCCGCGCCCGGCACGCAGTACATCCGCCCCGGCCCCGCCCGACAGCGTATCGGCCCCGCCCGAGCCGACCAGCGTATCGTTCCCCGCCGCGCCTGACAGCCGGTCCCGCGCCAATCCGGCACGAATCACATCATTCCCGACAGTCCCGGTCACATCCAGCGACAGGCCACGCTGCCACTCGCCGTCAACCTCCACCCCGAACAGCACGTTACGGGCAAAGCCCGGAAAGGCGGTCAGCCCCACGTCCCCGAACTTCGCCGACCAGTCGCGCCCGTCCCCGATGATGTATAGCAGCGTCCGAATGTAGGAATTGCTGTTCTGTTCGGTCAGGATGAAATCGGTCCCCGCGCCACTTTCAGCCAGCGCATCGCGCAGCCTGACCAGCAGTTCCCAGACATGCGCGCCATCCTGTGCGGGGCGCAACGGCAAGGGCAAACGCCCATAAAGCTCGCCCTCTTCCGGCAGGTTGTGCGGCTGTCCTGCCGGCCGGAAATCCCAGTTGCCCCAGGCCAGAAACCCCTGCGGCTGCACCTCGATTTCCACCCATTCCCCCGCCAGACGGCGCAGGATCTGCAAATGGCCATTGTTGGCGACCACCTGATCCCCCGCCACGAACAGTTGCACCATCGTCCACCCCCGCTGTCGCCCGGATCGAATCCCCGGCAATTTTGCCATTGTATTTTGAGGGCACCTCCCCTTATTGTCACGCGACGGGTGCCATTTCGTTACATGCGAAGCCCCGCAAACCAGTTTCGCTGCCGGAAGCGCGGGTGGGGCCAAGGGTCCGACAGCGCTGATCCCCGCAGAAATCACTGGCCGAAAGGCCGCCAATTCGCCGGTCGCCCTGGTGCCCGGCGCATCATTTGGGTGCTTCGTCACCCGGGACTACGAACCGCGATGAGCCGCGCGCCTGATGCACTGATGACCGACGGGGGGCTTTCGCGCCTGCCTGCGGCCTGCGCATGCCGCAGCCACGCCCTTACAAGCCGCCATCTGCCCGCCCGCATCTTCCACGGTACCCCCGACGGAGGGGTGGACGGGCCATGGCGCAATGGAACACCATGGCCAAGAAAATGCTCATCGACGCCACGCACCCGGAGGAGACCCGGGTTGTCGTGGTGGACGGAAACAAGGTCGAGGAATTCGACTTTGAGACGGTAAACAAGCGTCAGCTTCAGGGGAACATCTACCTCGCGAAAGTCACGCGGGTGGAACCCTCGCTTCAGGCGGCTTTCGTCGATTACGGCGGCAACCGCCACGGATTTCTGGCTTTCGCCGAAATTCACCCCGATTACTATCAGATCCCCGTCGCAGACCGGAAGGCGCTGATCGAGGAAGAGCGCGCCCTCGCCCGCGCCGAGGAAGAGGAAGAGAACCGCAGCCGCAAGCGGCCGTCCTCGCACAAACGCCCTGCCCCGAAAGCCGAAGCCGCTGTGGCTGATGCCGTTGTGCATGCCGAGGCCCCGCAGATCACGGGCATGGATGTCGTCGATCTGGGCGAGGAAACCGGCGCGGATGCACTGTTCAGCGCAGCGGAACCCGTTGCCGCTGAAAGCCGCGAAGCGGATGACCAACCCACCTTCGACACCGCCCCCGAAACCGACAGCGCGGAAACCGAGACCGCCGCCGAGGACGAGGCCGAAGCCCCCGTAGATGACGAGATTGAATCGGTTGCCGAAGAAGACGTGACCGAAGAAATCCGCGCGCCGCGTAAACCGCGCCAGCGCCGCTACAAGATCCAGGAAGTCATCAAGGTGCGCCAGATCATGCTGGTGCAGGTGGTGAAGGAAGAACGCGGCAACAAGGGCGCCGCGCTGACGACCTACCTCAGCCTCGCGGGCCGCTACTGCGTTCTCATGCCCAATACCGCGCGTGGCGGTGGCATCAGCCGCAAGATCACCAACGCCGCCGACCGCAAGAAGCTGAAGGAAATCGCAGGCGAGATGGAGGTGCCGGAAGGCGCCGGCCTGATCATCCGCACGGCGGGCGCCAAGCGCACCAAGCCGGAAATCCGCCGCGATTACGAATATCTCATGCGCCTGTGGGAACAGGTCCGCGAGTTGACGCTGAAATCCATCGCCCCCGCCCCGATCTACGAGGAAGGCGACCTGATCAAACGCTCGATCCGCGACCTCTATAACCGCGAGATCGAGGAAATCCTGGTCGAGGGCGAAACCGGCTACCGCACCGCCAAGGATTTCATGCGCATGATCATGCCTGCCCATGCGCGGGTGGTGCAGCGCTATACCGATCAGATGCCGCTGTTCGCGCGCTTCCAGGTGGAAAGCTACCTTTCGGGCATGTTCAACCCGGTCGTACAGCTGAAATCCGGCGGCTATATCGTGATTGGCGTCACCGAGGCGCTGGTGGCGATCGACGTGAACTCGGGCCGGGCCACCAAGGAAGGCTCGATCGAGGATACGGCGCTCAAGACCAACCTTGAGGCGGCGGACGAAGTGGCGCGCCAGCTGCGGCTGCGCGACCTTGCGGGCCTCATCGTGATCGACTTCATCGACATGGAAGAGCGGCGCAACAATGTCGCGGTCGAGAAGCGCCTGAAAGACAAGCTGAAAACCGACCGCGCGCGCATTCAGGTCGGTCGCATCTCGGGCTTCGGCCTGATGGAGATGAGCCGCCAGCGCCTGCGCCCCGGCATGCTGGAATCGACGACCCAGCCTTGCGCCCATTGCCACGGCACCGGCCTGATCCGGTCTGACGACAGCCTCGCGCTGACCATCCTGCGCGCGCTGGAGGAAGAAGGCACCCGCAAGCGCAGCCGCGAGGTGCTGCTGAAGGCGCCGGTCGCGGTGATCAACTACCTGATCAACCACAAGCGCGAACATATCGCGCTGATCGAGGCGCGCTATGGCATGGCGGTCCGGCTGGAGGCCGACCCGCATCTGATCTCGCCCGATTACAGCATCGAAAAGTTCAAAACCGCCACCCGCATGGTGCCCGAACCGTCTTCGGTGATCTCGGGTAATGCCGCACTGATGGGCGCCCCGGTGGATGAGGACGAGGACGATCCGGAACTGCCGCTGGACGAGGATCTGGACGAGGCGGAAGCCGAAGCCGAGACCGAGGCGCGGGAAGAAGGCGCAGGGAATGGCGAGGGTGGCTCGAAGAAGAAGCGCCGCCGCCGTTCGCGCCGTCGGGGTGGCTCCAAGTACAAGGAAGGCGGGTCCGAGGCAGAAGCCGGGGACGACGCCGCCGATGAAGGCGCAGACGACGAAGGTGCCGAGGACGAAGCTGCCGCTTCGCAACCCGAGCCGCTGACCGAGACGCCGGAAGCTCCGGCTGAAACTCCTGCCCCCGTGGCCGCAGAGGCAACCGAAGCTGCCGAAACCGTTGCCACAGAGGCCCCGGCCGAGGCTGCACCGCAGAAGCCCAAGACCACGCGCAGCCGCAAGGCCCCTGCGAAAGACGGCGAGGCGAAGCCTGCTGCGAAGAAGACCACCAGCTCGCGCAGCAAGTCCAAGGCCAAGGCTGCCGAAGCGGAAGTGCCCTCAGAGGGTGAGGCTGCGGCACCGGCCGAGGCGGACGAACCCGTCAAGACCAAACCCGCCGCCAAGCCCCGCAGCACTGGCTCGCGCAGCAGCAGCGCCAAGGCAAAGGCCAAGGCCGCAACCGGGGAAGAGCCCGCGGTTGCCGAAGCGCCGCAGACCGAAGCTCCGGCTGTCGCAGAAGCCGCCGCTGCCGCAATCCCCGTCGCCGCTGTGGCGGTGACGAGCGAACCGGCTCAAACCGAACCGGCGCCGGTCGCCGCACCGGAGCATCCCGCGCTGCAAGCCGATCCCGGCGCGCTGGAAACCGCTGCCGCCGTTCAGGCGGACCCGGCCGAGGCAGAGGCGCCCGAAGCCGACGACGACCGGCCCAAGCGCAGCGGCTGGTGGTCGGTGAACCGCTGACACGACCGAAAAGACCAGAACGCCGGGCATCTGCCCGGCGTTTTTCATTCCGGTTCGGGCCGGTTGTCTCCTCGGCGGATGAAATGGGCGGTGGCGGCCCCCTCGGGCACCTCGCCAAGATAGGCATGTCCCGCGCCGGTGCAGAAATGCGGCAGGTCGACGGCGGCCATGCCGTCGGTCGCCCGCACGCGCAGCACCTGTCCGGGCCGCAGCGCCATCAGCCGCTTGCGCGCCCGCAAGACCGGCAGCGGGCACAACAGCCCCTCGCAATCCAGATCGACATCATATTCCATGCGCTCGGCATAGACCCGCGCGCGCATCCGCACCAGATGAAACGCATTTGACGGCTTAGTGATGCACCGCGACGAGTCGCCCCGGTGACGACCGGGCGGCTTTGGTCTATCACCATCCCGACAGGACGGAGACCTCATGTTCGGCATCGACATATTTGACGCGGGCCTGTTGCCCGCCATGATCGTGGCGCTGGCCGGGGGCATTCTGTCCTTCCTCAGCCCCTGCGTGTTGCCAATCGTGCCGCCCTACCTTGCTTATATGGGCGGGATTTCCATGCCCGAGCTGCGCGATGGCCAGGCCGCCGCACGCCGCCGCATCATCCTGCCCGCGCTGTTCTTCGTGCTGGGCCTGTCGACCGTGTTCCTGTTTCTGGGCTTCACCGCCTCGGCCTTTGGTGCCTTTTTCCTGAAAAATCAGGAAATTTTCGCCCGCATCTCGGGCGCGGTGGTCATCGTTCTGGGCCTGCATTTCCTTGGCCTGTTCCGCATTCCGATCCTTGACCGCGAGGCACGGCTGGATGCGGGCGACCGGGGCGGCTCGGCCGCCGGGGCCTATCTTCTGGGTCTTGCCTTCGCCTTCGGCTGGACCCCCTGCATCGGCCCGCAACTGGGCGCCATCCTCTCTCTGGCCGCGAACGAGGCCAATCTGGCGCGCGGCACTGCGCTGCTGGCGGTCTATGCGCTGGGTCTGGGCCTGCCCTTCCTGCTGGCCGCCATTTTCATCGAGCGGGCGATGGGCGTGATGACCCGCCTGAAACCCTACATGAAGACCATCGAGCGGATGATGGGCCTGCTGCTGGTCCTCGTGGGGCTGGCACTGGTGACAGGCGCGCTGTCAGATTTCTCGTTCTGGCTGCTGGATACTTTCCCCTTCCTCGCCACGCTGGGCTGACCCGCCTGCTCCGCCTGCCCCGCCGGGCTTGGCCTTTGCCCTCCCAGCCGCTACCCTATTTTCGCCAGATTGGCCCGGCAGGCTGCCCGCCGGAGGATGCGGATGCGCGATATGCAGGATGATCAGCCGAACGACCCGAAGGATGGTGGCACGTTCCGCCGTCGGGTTTTCTATATTCCCGGCTACGATCCCATCCATCCGCGCCGCTACCGCGAATTATACCGCAAGGAAGGCGCGGCACAGGCCACCCTCTCCGGCAATACGCTGGAACTGAAGCCCAAACGCGTGCGCGGCCCCTATGGCTGGCAGGTGCGGGCCACGGTCGAGGGGCAGCCGGTCGAAGCTGATATCGAGGTGCTGGTCTGGTCGGACATCGTGCGGCATTCGATGCGCAATTCGATCCCGGCGACCTATGTGCAGCTTGTACGCACCGCGTGGGCCTATATCGGTTCCGGCGCGCTGTTCCGGCTGATGCGGCTGCGCAAGGGGCCGATCATCGCGGCACTTTACCCCATCGTTGCGCTGCTGCTGCAACTGGTGCTGGCGCTGGCCGTCGGGGGCGCTCTGTGGTGGATCACCCGTAGCGTGCTGCCCGGCTGGCCGGGGCGGATCGGCGGTTTTGCCATGGGCCTCGCCGTGGCCGGGCTGATCCTGCGCTGGTTCAAGCGCAAGGACGGCAAGTTCTATGCTTATTACCTGATGCACGACTATGCTTTTTCGGCCCAGTCGAAAGGCGCCAACCCGCCGGAGCTTGAGGCCCGTATGACGGCCTTTCGCCACACCATTGCCGAGGCCCTGACCGGCCCCTATGATGAGGTGCTGGTGGTCGGCCATTCCTCAGGCGCGCATCTGGCGGTGTCGATCCTTGCCGACCTGATCCGCGAGGGGCTGCCGGAGCAGCGCCCTGTGCTGTCTTTCCTGTCACTGGGCCAGGTGGTGCCCATGGTCAGCTACCTGCCCGAGGCGAAGCGCCTGCGCGGCGATCTTGCCTTTCTTTCCACGCGCCCCGAACTCACATGGATCGACGTGACGGCCCCCGGCGACGGTTGCGCCTTCGCGCTCTGCGATCCGGTGGCGGTGTCGGGCGTGGCACCCGAGGAACAGATCTGGCCACGCATCTATTCCGCGGCTTTCACGCAGACCCTGAAGCCCGAAACCTGGGCGGCGTTGAAGCGGCGCTATTTCCGGCTGCACTTCCAGTACCTCTGCGCCTTCGACAACCTGCCCGGCGCCCCTTGGGATTACGACTATTTCCGCGTCACCGCCGGGCCACTGACGCTGGCGGACAGGTTTGCCGGACGGCCTGAGTCGAAAAGCCGCATTGACCGTGCCGCCAACCGCTTTACCACGGTGGCATGACCGCAGCGCCGCCCCTGCCCCCGAAGCCGCCCGCCCGCCACGACCGGGTGTCGCTGTGGCGCTATCTGCGGCTGTTCCGGCGCGACATCCTCTCGGCCCAGCCCGCCAGGCTTTACCGGGCATGGATGGCCGAGTTCCGCACCCCGTTCTTTCGCAGCTACATGTGCAACGACCCGGCACTGGTCGATCTGGTGCTGAAAGAGCGTCCCCGCGATTTCCCGAAATCCAACCGCATCCGCGAGGGGCTGACCCCGCTTCTGGGCAATTCTGTCTTCGTCACCAATGGCGAGACATGGGAACGCCAGCGCCGCATCATCGACCCCGCCTTTGAAGGCGGCCGCCTGCGCGACACATTCCCCGCCATGCGGGCGGCAGCCGAAGCGATGGTCGCCCGTCTTGCCCCCCGCGCCGATGGCAAGCCGGTGGAAATGGAGCTCGAGGCAAGCCACGCCGCCGCCGACGTCATTTTCCGCACGCTGTTTTCCATTCCCATCGAGGATGCGACCGCCAGTGCAGTGTTCCACGAGTTCCGCCGCCACCAGCAGGAGCAGCCGATCCTGAACCTCGCGGCCTTCCTGCCGCTGCCGCGCTGGATGCCGCGTTTTCACAGCCGCACCACCCGCCAAACGGCCGCCCGCATCCGCCAGCTGATCGAAAGCCTCACCGCGGGCCGCGCCGCCGAAATCGCCTCGGGCACCGCGCCGGATGATCTGGCGACCAAGATCATGACCTTCCCAGACCCGCAGACCGGGGCGCGCTTTGATACCGCCGAAATGGTGGATCAGGTGGCGATCTTCTTTCTGGCGGGGCATGAGACCTCGGCCTCTGCCCTCGCCTGGGCTCTTTATCTGCTGGCGACACACCCCGACTGGCAGGAAAGACTGGCAGCCGAAGCACAGGAGCAACTGGGCGAAACCGCGGATTTCACCGTGATGGGGCGACTGAAACTCGCCCGCGCCGTCTTCCGCGAGGCGATGCGACTTTACCCGCCGGTGCCGATGATGGTGCGGCAAACCCGCTGCCCGGTGCGCCTGCGTGACCGCGAGGCCCCGGCTGGCGCGCAGATCGTGCTGTCACCATGGCACCTGCACCGCCATGAACGGCTGTGGGACAATCCCGACGGTTTCGACCCCGCACGGTTTGAGACGGAAAACGGGCGCGAGGGGCTGCGCCATGCCTATATCCCCTTCTCAGCCGGGCCGCGCGTCTGTCCCGGCGCGGGCTTTGCCATGGTGGAAGGGCCGCTCCTGCTGGCAATGGTGCTGCGCGATTTCCGCCTGACCGCCCTGCCCGACCGCGTGCCGGTGCCCGCCGCGCATCTGACGGTACGGTCTGCCAATGGAATCTGGCTGAAACTGGAACGGCGCACGAGCTGACCGCCCGCGCGCCGCAAATCTTTTCCCGAAAAGATTTGCAAATTCCTTCAGAAAGAAATTTGCACGTCCCTCCGGCGTCAGATCAATTCGACCGAATATTTCTCGATCACGGTATTGGCCAGCAGCTTCTCACACATGGCCTTCACCTCTTCCTCGGCCCTGGCGCGATCCGTCGCGGTCAGGTCCAGTTCGATCACCTTGCCCTGACGCACCGCCTCGACCCCTTCGAAGCCGAGCGTACCCAGCGCGCGGCGCACGGCCTCGCCCTGCACATCCAGAACGCCGGATTTCAGCATCACGGTCACACGCGCTTTCATAGTCAGGGCCTTTCAGTTGATGAGGGTCGGCTTGGTGGTATGGGTCACGTTGGAAGGCAGAACGCCCAGCCGTCGTGCGAGTTCTGTATAGACATCATTCAGCGGACCGGGCTCGCGCACCTGCCCTTCGCGGTCCGGCGTTTCCAGCCCGCGCAGATCCCACAGGCGGCAATTGTCGGGGCTGATCTCATCGGCGACGATCAGGCGCATGTAATCGCCTTCCCAGATCCGGCCGACTTCGATGCGGAAATCCATCAGCCGAACGCCGACACCCAGCATCACGCCCGACAGGAAATCGTTCACCCGCAGCGCCAGCGCAACCATATCGTCCAGATCCTGCTGGTTGGCCCAGCCGAAGGCGACGATATGTTCTTCGGCGACCATGGGAGAGCCGAGCTTTTCGTCCTTGTAGTAATATTCCACGATCGGCCGCGGCAGCGCGGTGCCTTCGGGAATGCCAAGGCGCTGCGAGATATCGCCTGCGGCGAAGTTGCGCACCACCACATCCACCGGCAGGATTTCCGCCATGCGGACAAGCTGTTCGCGCATGTTCAGGCGCCGCATGAAATGCGTCGGCACGCCGATGGCATTGAGCCCGGCCATGAAGAATTCGGACAGGCGGTTGTTCAGCACCCCCTTGCCTTCCAGCCCCTTCCCTTCGGCCCCCTGAGCAGGTGCCTGTTCGGACTGGGCGGCATCATCCTTGAAATACTGGATCAGGGTGCCCGGCTCCGGCCCTTCGTAAAGGATCTTCGCCTTGCCTTCGTAGACCTTCTTCCGACGTGCCATGAACTTTCCCGAATCGCGCTGGGGCGGAAGGTATTGCACCCCCGCCCGTCTGCGCGCGTCATAGTGGAAGCGCCGCGCCGCCGCAAGGTTTAGCGCCATCGCCCGCCCGGTCCCTCCTCTCGGCCCTTGCGGCAGGGGCCACGGGCGGGCATATGGAAGGAAACCGGAACCAATTCATTCAGGGGGCCTTGCCATGACCACCTTCGACGACCGCGAACAGGCATTCGAAGCCAAATTCGCCCATGACGCCGACATGCAGTTCAGGGCCGAAGCCCGCCGCAACAAGCTGGCCGGCCTCTGGGCTGCCGGGCTGCTGGGCAAATCGGGTGACGAGGCCGCCGAATATGCGATGACCGTCGTCGCCGCCGATTTCGAGGAAGCGGGCTCCGAAGATGTGGTGCGCAAGCTGTCCGCAGATCTGGGCGACCGCGCCAGCGCCGATGCGATCCGCGCCAAGCTCGCCGAGCTGCTGCCGGTCGCCAAGGCGCAGCTGATGTCGGAACAGTAATTCCCTATCTCCGATTTCCCGGCTGCCCGGCGTTCGGGCAGCCTACCCTTGCGAGGCGATATGACCGACGCACTTTCCCGCCTTCTGGCGTCGCGCGACTGGCTGATGGCCGATGGCGCAACCGGCACCAACCTGTTCAACATGGGGCTGTCCTCGGGTGATGCCCCCGAATTGTGGAACACCGATCAGCCCGAGAACATCCGCGCGCTGTATCGTGGCGCGGTCGAAGCCGGGTCCGATATTTTCCTGACCAATACGTTCGGCGGCAATGCCAGCCGTCTGAAGCTGCACGGGGCGCAGGGCCGCGTACGCGAGCTGAACCGCGTGGGTGCCGCCCTTGGCCGCGAGATCGCCGATGCCTCGGGCCGCACCGTTGTCGTCGCGGGTTCGGTCGGTCCGACCGGCGAGATCATGGCACCGATGGGCAGCCTGACGCATGAGCTGGCGGTGGAGATCTTCCACGAACAGGCCGAAGGCCTGAAGGAAGGCGGCGCCGATGTTCTGTGGGTGGAAACCATTTCGGCCCCCGAAGAATTCAAGGCGGCCGCAGAGGCAGCAGCGCGTGCCGATATGCCCTGGTGCGGCACCATGAGCTTTGACACCGCAGGCCGCACCATGATGGGCGTGACTTCGGCCGATCTGGCGACGCTGGTGGAAAAGCTGCCGAACCCGCCGCTGGCCTTCGGTGCCAATTGCGGCGTGGGGGCCTCCGACCTCATGCGCACCGTTCTGGGTTTCTTCGCCCAGGGCACCGAGCGTCCGGTGATCGCCAAAGGCAATGCCGGCATCCCGAAATACAAGGATGGCGCCATTGTCTATGACGGCACGCCCGAGTTGATGGCCGAATATGCCGTGCTGGCGCGCGATGCCGGTGTGCGCATCATCGGCGGCTGCTGCGGCACCATGCCCGAGCATCTGCGCGCCATGCGTGCCGCGCTGGAAAGCCGCCCCAAGGGCCCGCGCCCGACGCTGGAGGATATCTCTGCGCATCTGGGCGGCTTCTCCTCCGCGTCGGACGGCACGGGCGAGGATGCGGGCAGCGCGCGGCGAGAGCGGCGCGGGCGGCGTGGCTGACCGGCGCATCTGCGACCGGGGCACGATCCTTTGGCAGAAAGCCGAGGGCGCGGGGGTATTCCTCTGCGCCCTTCTGTTATATTTCACAGGGCCACAGCCGCTGCCCATGGTCACGCTGCTGCCGCTGTTCCTTGCCCCGGACCTGAGCTTTTTTGCCTATCTGGCCGGGCCGCGCATCGGGGCCTTCGGCTATAACTGCGTTCACAATTATGGGTTGGGTGCGCTGATGCTGGCTCTGGGCAACTGGTTCCAGACTGACCTGATGGCAAGTCTTGGACTGCTCTGGCTCGCGCATGTCGGCTTCGACCGGATGCTGGGTTACGGGCTGAAAGAGACGCGGGGCTTTGGCTTCACCCATCTGGGGCGTATCGGCAAAGCCCGTCCCGTTCAGAACAGCGACAACTGATCACCCGCACGCGGTGGCGGGCGAAACAGGTCGCGGCGCAGCGGCGGTTGCGGCACGGTCAGCCCCAGCCGCGCCACCGCCTTGTCAAAACGCTGCGCCACAAGGTCGGACCAGATCCCCTCGCCCCGCATGCGGCGCCCCCAATGCGCATCGTAAAGCTTGCCGCCGTGCAATTCGCGGATGCGCGCCAGCACCTTTTCGGCCCGGCCCGGCACCCGCGCACGCAACCATTCCTCGACCAGAGGGGCCACCTCCAGCGGCAGGCGCAGCATGATCCAGCTTGCCGCCACGGCCCCGGCATCGCGGGCGGCGGACAGGATCGCCTCAAGCTCCGGGTCGGTCAGGCCCGGGATAACCGGCGCCACCATGACGCGCACCGGCACCCCCGCTGCGCTGAGACGGCGGATCGCCTCCAGCCGCCGGGCAGGTGTGGGTGCGCGCGGCTCCATCGCGCGGGCCAGGCCTGCATCCAGCGTGGTGACGGTGATCCCCACCCGCGCCAGCCCCAGCGCCGCCATGGGCGCCAGCAGGTCCAGGTCACGTTCGATCAGCGCGCCGCGCGTGGTGACCGCCAGAGGGTGCTGCCAGTCATGCATCACCTGCACCACCTCGCGCGTGACGCGATAGGTCTTTTCCACGGGCTGATAGGGGTCGGTATTGGTGCCAAGCGCCAGCGGCGCCACGACATAGTCCTTGCGGCCGATCTCGCGTTCCAGCACCGCGCCAATACCGGGACGCGCGATCAGCCGGGTCTCGAAATCCAGCCCCGGCGACAGGTTCAGATAGGCGTGGGTCGGACGGGCGAAACAATAGATGCAGCCATGCTCGCAGCCACGATAGGGGTTTACGCTGCGGTCAAAGGGCAGATCGGGCGACTTGTTCCAGTTCAGGGCCGAACGCGGCCGTTCCACCTGCACCTCGGTTTCCAGCAGCCGCTCCTCCTCGACCAGATCCCAGCCATCATCTTCCGCCACGCGGCGTCCGGGTTCAAACCGGCCGCTTTCATTCGCCAGAGCGCCACGCGCACGCAGACGCAGTTCCGGCCTGAGGGTGGTGTCTTTTCCGGTCATTTCCGAATTAGAACATAAAGCGAACAAATCGCAACCCCCCGTCCGACGATTCGGGCCGCTGTCGTCTTTGTTCAGCCCGATGTCGCAAAGCGAAAAGTCCCCGCGTCGCTTCCGTCGCATTGAAGCGATAACACTTTCCGCAGGAGCGCGCCGATGGCCGACGAAGACGATATCATCCTGTCCGAGCTGAATGACGAAGAGCTTGTCCTTCAGATGCATGACGACCTCTATGACGGTCTGAAGGAAGAGATCGAAGAGGGCGTGAACATCCTGCTGGAACGCGGTTGGGCCCCCTATGACGTGCTGACCAAGGCGCTGGTCGCTGGCATGACCATTGTCGGCGCCGACTTCCGCGACGGTATCCTGTTCGTTCCCGAAGTGCTTCTGGCAGCCAACGCCATGAAGGCGGGCATGGCGATCCTCAAGCCGCTCCTGGCCGAAACCGGCGCGCCGCGCATGGGCAAGATGGTCATCGGCACCGTGAAGGGCGACATCCACGACATCGGCAAGAACCTTGTCGGCATGATGATGGAAGGCGCCGGGTTCGAGGTGCTGGATCTGGGCATCAACAACTCGGTCGAGAAATACCTCGAGGCACTGGAAGCAGAACAGCCCGACATCCTCGGCATGTCGGCCCTGCTGACCACCACCATGCCCTACATGAAAGTCGTGATCGACACGATGAAGGAAAAGGGCATGCGCGAAGATTACATCGTTCTGGTCGGTGGCGCACCGCTGAACGAGGAATTCGGCAAGGCCATCGGTGCCGACGCCTATTGCCGCGACGCGGCCGTGGCGGTGGAAACCGCAAAGACCATGGTTGCGCGCAAGCACAACACGCTCTGATCCCGCAGTCACTGCGGATCAAGGCCCCGGCGTGCGAACGTCCGGGGCCTTTTCGTTTCGGGGCCAGTCCCCATATCTCTGTCAGATACGGAGCCCGCGATGACCGACACGCTGCCCGACGACAACACCCTGACCGAGGCCGGGGTTGCGCCCGAGGCACGCGCGGGCCGCGTGCTGCTGATCGCCTGTGGCGCACTGGCGCATGAGGTGCTGGCGGTGAAACGTGCGGGAGGCTGGGATCATCTGGATCTGCAATGCCTGCCCGCCAACCTGCATCTCTGGCCCGACCGCATTCCCGCCGCTGTGGAGCGCGCAGTCACCGAAGCAAAGGGCGCCTACCAGCAGGTCTTCATCCTGTACGCCGATTGCGGTACAGGCGGTCTTTTGCAGGAAAAGTGCAAGCAACTGGGTGTGGAGATGCTGGCAGGCCCGCATTGTTATTCGTTTTTTGAAGGCAACGCGCGGTTCGCCGAAATCGCCGAGACCGAGATCACCGCCTTTTACCTGACCGATTTCCTTGTCCGGCAGTTCGATGCCTTCGTCTGGCGGCCCATGGGCTTCGACAAACACCCCGAACTGATCCAGATGATGTTCGGCAATTACGACAAGCTGGTCTATCAGGCGCAGACAGACGACCCGGTTCTGGATGCCAGGGCGCAAGAGGCGGCGGAGCGGCTGGGTCTGGCCTATGAACGGCGCTTCACCGGATACGGCGATCTGGCCGTGGAAATCGAGCGGATTGCCGCGCGCTGAGGTGGCGCCCCCTTCCCCTTGCGGAGGCCCAGGCCTAATGTCGCGGCATGAATGACGCGCATTCCGAACTGTCCTCCCTGCTGGGCCCCCGCTACAGCCGCAGCGCCGCCGAGTGCGACGCCCATGCGCACAGCGAAACCCATGTCAGCGCCGGCCCGCCCGAGGGCGTGGCCTGGCCGGAAACCACCGGGGAGGTCGCGGCGATCCTGCGGATCTGCCACGCCCATCGCCTGCCCGTGGTGGGCTGGGGTGCTGGCACCTCGCTGGAGGGGCATGCGCTGGCCCTTCATGGCGGCATCTGCGTCGATTTCACCCGCATGACCCGCATCGTCGAGTTGCGCCCCGAAGATATGCTGGTGCGCGTGCAGCCCGGCATCACCCGCGAGGATCTGAACCGCGAACTCCGCGCGACGGGGCTGTTCTTTCCGGTCGATCCCGGCGCCAATGCAACGCTGGGCGGGATGGCGGCCACCCGTGCCTCGGGCACCACTGCGGTGCGCTATGGCACGATGCGACAAGCCGTGCTGGGGCTGGAGGCGGTGCTGGCCGATGGCACTGTCATTCGCACCGGCAGCGCCGCGCCGAAATCCAGCGCGGGCTATGACCTGACAGCCCTGCTGGTCGGGTCAGAAGGCACGCTGGCGCTGATCACCGAACTGACCCTGCGCCTGCACGGCCAGCCCGAAGCCGTCTCTGCCGCCGTCTGCGGCTTTGCCGATATGTCCGGCGCCGTCGATTGCGTGATCGAAACGATCCAGAGCGGCATTCCGATGGCGCGGATCGAGTTTCTCGATACCGCAGCCGTTGCCGCCTGCAATGCCCATGCCAGGCAGGATCTGCCTGCGATGCCGCATCTGATGGTGGAGTTTCACGGCTCTGCCGCAGGCGTTGCCGAACAGGCGCAGCGCTTTGGCGAGATTGCGGCCAGCCACGGCTCTGCCGGTTTCCGCTGGGCGGAAAAGACCGAAGATCGCAATGCGCTGTGGAAGATGCGGCACAATGCCTATCCGGCCTGCCTTGCCGCCCGCCCCGGCGCCACGGCCATCGTCACCGATGTCTGCGTGCCGATCTCGCGTCTGGCCGAGGCCGTGGAGGAAACCCGCGCCGACATCAAAGCCAGCGGCCTGCCCGGCCCGATTCTGGGCCATGTCGGCGACGGTAATTTCCATGCCATCCTCCTGATCGACCCGGCTTCGGCCGACGAACGCGCCACCGCCAAGGCGCTGGCCGCGCGCATGGCAGATCGTGCGTTACGACTGGGAGGCACGATCACCGGCGAACACGGGATCGGGATGGGCAAGCTTGATTACATGCCTGCCGAACACGGGCCTGCCTGGGCGGCCATGGGCGCGGTGAAACGCGCGCTCGATCCGCTGAACCTGATGAACCCCGGAAAGCTGGTGCCGCCGCATGACCAAGGCTGAAACGACCACTGCCGATGATTTCGCCCGCGCCTTTGCCCGCGCCTGGACGGCCCAGGACGCCAAGGCGCTGGCCGATCTGATGGCCGAGGACGGCGATCTGGTCAGCCTGACCGGCCGCTGGGCGGAGGGCCGCAAGGACATCGCCGCGACCTTCGCCGCCGAATTTGCCGGAACGCTGGCCCGCGCCCGTCTGGTGACGGGGCGGGCCAAGCTGCGGCAACTGGGGCCGCAGATTGCCGTGCTGCATCAACGCTTCGTGTTGTCCGGCCTGATCGACCCGCAGGGCGCGGATCTGGGCCGCGTCGGCGTGGTTCTGGTGGCGACGCTGATCATCACCCCGCAAGGCTGGCGGGCCGCCGCGCTGCAATTCTGCGCGGCGGAGGGTTGATCAGTAATAGTAAGCGAAATTGCGGCGGAACTTACCGGCGTCGATCTCGTGCTGCCGGTATTCCAGATCGTAGCGATCGCGCGCGCCTTCCAGATAGGCCATCTCCAGCTCCTCGGTGCTGGGGATACGGAAAGACCGCAGGAAGCGGGACATCTTGTTCATCATGGCAAAACCCTTTTGATGGTTCAGCCTCCCTGACCTCAAGATAGGTCAGCACACCTGACGGAACAATTGCAAACGGCGCCCTGCCGCCCTGCACTTGCTGCAACGCAGCATCACCCGTCGAGCAGTGCCATCGCCGCCGCCCGCGCGGCATCGGACACGGTATCGCCCGCGAGCATGCGGCCAATTTCCTCGACCCGCGCTTCGGCGCCCAGCGGAGTGACGGTCGAAAGCGTCATGTCCCCCTCGACCCGCTTTTCCACCCGCCAGTGATGCGCCCCCAAAGCCGCCACCTGTGGACTGTGGGTGACGACCAGAACCTGAGCCCCCTCGGCCAGCGCCTTCAGCCGCCGCCCTACGGCATCGGCGGTCGCGCCTCCGACACCCCTGTCGATCTCATCAAAAATCAGCGTCATGCCGGGAGCGTCGCCGGTCAGGCAAACTTTCAGCGCCAGCAGAAAGCGGCTGAGTTCCCCGCCACTGGCGATGCGGTTCAGCGGCCCGGCGGGCGCACCGGGATTGGTGGCGACGGTGAAAGCCACCGCATCCTGCCCCTCCGGCCCGGCCTCGCCCGGTCCGACCTCAGTCGCAAAGACCGCGCGTTCCATCTTCAGCGGTGCGAGTTCCGCCGCCATGGCGGCATCCAGCCGCCCCGCCGCCGCCTTGCGCGCTTCGGTCAGCCGCGCGGCCTCGGCCCCGTAGGCATCTTCTGCCAGCGTCACCTCGCGCGTCAGCCGCGCCACGGTTTCAGCCCCGCCATCCAGCGCCGCCAGACGATTGCGCAGGGTGATCGCGTGGGTGCCCAGATCGTCGGGCAACACGCCATGCTTGCGCGCCAGCGCACGAATGGCGAACAGCCGCTCCTCGATCGCCTCAAGCTCGGCAGGGTTGACGTCCAGCACTGACAGGCAGCGTTCCACACCCTGCTGCGCTTCGGCCAACTCATGCAGCGCCCGGTTCAGCGCCGCCAAGGGAGCCTCCAGCGCGCCCTCGGCCTGATCGGCGGCCCCTTCCAGACGGCGCAGCGCATCGAACAGCAGACCCTCGGCCCCCTGATCGGACAGTGCTTCATGCGCCCGCGCGACATCGGAGCGGATTTTCTCGGCCGCCTGCATGGTGCGGCGACGGACGTCCAGCGTCGCCTCTTCGCCCGGCTCGGGATCAAGCTTGTCGAGTTCCGCAACCGCGTGCCGCAGGAAATCCTCTTCCGCCTGCACGGCGGCAAGCGCCGCCTGCGCCTCGTCCAGCCGCTTCCGCGCCCGCCCCAGAGCGCCCCAGGCAGCGCGCGCGGACGCCAGATCCAGCCCGGCGAAAGCGTCCAGCATCTGCCGGTGCCCCCGCGGGTTCAGCAAACCCCGGTCGTCATGCTGGCCATGCAGTTCCACCAGCGTATCTGACAGCGCCCGCAGCACCTCGCCCGACACGCGGCGGTCATTGACCCAGGCGGTCTTACGGCCATCGGCATGGTTCACACGGCGGAAGATCAACTCGTCCTCGGCCTCGATGCCATATTCCTCCAGCACCGCATGGGCGGGATGGCCCGGCGCCAGATCGAAAACCGCCGTCACCTCGCCCTTTTCGGCACCTGCGCGCACCAGTTCAGCCCTGCCTCGCCAGCCAAGCACGAATCCCAGACTGTCCAGCAGGATCGACTTGCCCGCGCCGGTTTCGCCGGTCAGCACGTTCAGGCCCGGCTGGAACGCCAGCGCGAGCCTGTCGATGATAAGCATGTCGCGGATGTCGAGCGAGCGGAGCATCGTCAGTTCCAAAGAAAGGCCCGAACCGGAAGAGGGGTGGGCCCCCTCCCCCTTACAGCCACTCGCCCTTGATCATCTGGCGATAGACCTTGGCCAGCCAGCTGTTGCCCTTGGCCTTCGGCTCCAGCCCCCGCTTGGTCAGCAGCTTGTAGCTGTCGTCATAGAACGGGCTGGACTGGTAGTTATGGCCCAGAATCGCGCCTGCCGTCTGCGCCTCGTCCGTCAGGCCAAGGCCCAGATAGGCTTCAACCAGACGATGCAGCGCCTCGGCGGTATGGGTGGTGGTCTGGAAATCCTGCACCACCACGCGGAAGCGGTTGATGGCAGCAGTGTAATGGCGCTGCTTCAGATAGTAGCGGCCGATTTCCATTTCCTTCGCCGCCAGATGGTCGAAGGCCAGATCGAATTTCAGCATCGCCGAACGGGCATATTCGCTGTCGGGATACTGCTCGATCACTTCGCGCAGCGCCTGAAGCGCCTGGAAGGTCAGGCCCTGATCGCGGCCGACCTCGTCGATCTGGTCATAATAGCTGAGCGCCATGAGGTATTTGGCATAGGCCGCATCCTCGTCACCCGGATAGAAATCAAGGAACCGCTGTGCCGCCTGCCGCGCCTCTTCGTAGTCGCGGTTCTTGTGATAGGTGAAGGCCTGCATGATCAGCGCACGGCGGGCCCAGTCGGAATAGGGATAGAGCCGCTCCACCTCGGTGAAATAGTGGATGGCATTCTTGGGATTGCGTTCGCCTTCCAGCGTCAGCTCGCCCTTCTTGTAAATCTGCTCCGCGCTGAGCGTATCAAGCGGCACTTCCTTGCTGGCAGCCCCGCCGCCCCCGCCGCAACCGGCAAGCATACCTACCAGAAGCAGGCCGCCCAGAACAGCCGCGCCCGATTTTCCGCCCGTCATCTCTTGCACATCTGCCTCGTCACTTCCGGCCCTTGCGGGCAAAAGTCCCGCGCGGCTTGGTCCCTGACGGCGGCCCGCCAAGGCTGTTCGGCTTGTCCTAGCATGAAAAACGGGAGAGGCAAAACGCCTTTCTTGCCACCAGCCCGCGGCATCCGCCCGGCGTCAGTGATGCACGGGCAGATCGCCCGGATGCACACCCATGCCCGGCAGCTTGCAGCCCGTCACCGTGCCGCAATCCACCGACATCCAGGCCGACGGATCGGCGAACAGGGCGCGCAGCAGGCGGTTCGTCATGGCGTGACCGGCCCGGATGCCGGTGTAGCGGCCAAGAATCGGCCCCCCGGCCAGCGCCAGATCCCCCAGCGCATCCAGCATCTTGTGGCGCACGGGTTCATCCGCATGGCGCAGGCCACCGGGGCTCAGCACCTGGCCGTTTTCAAACACCACGGCATTTTCCAGCGTGCCACCCAGGGCCAGCCCGTTGGCGCGCATCCGGTCGACATCGGCCTGAAGGCAGAAGGTGCGGCTGTCGCACAATTCGCGCACGAAAGCCCCGTTCGCCATGTTCAGCATCTTGGTCTGCTTGCCAATCGCGGCTTCAGCAAAGTCGATGCGGAAATCGATTTCCAGCATGTCCGAGGGCTCAAGCCGTGCAACCGCATCCCCCTCGCGCACTTCGACCGGCTTCAGGACGCGGATCGCACGCACACGGGCGGCCTGTTCGACCAGACCGACCTCAAGGAATTTTTCAACAAAGGGCACGGCCGACCCGTCGAGGATCGGCACTTCCGGCCCGTCAATCTCGATCACGGCGTTGTGGATGGCACATCCCGCAAGAGCGGCCATGATATGTTCGATGGTCGAAACGCTGGACCCGGCCACATTGGCCACCAGTGTGCACAATTTCGACGGGACAACGGCATCCCAGCGCGCAGGAATGTCGGCCTCGGCGGCAGGCAGGTCGGTCCGGCGGAACAGAATCCCCGAATCCTCGGCCGCCGGGTGCACGATCATGCGCACCGGCTGGCCCGAATGCAGGCCAAGACCATCAAAGACAGCGGCGGATTTCAACGTGTTCTGCACGTCAGGTGACCCTTGATTATTCCCCTCGCGGCACTGCACCAAGGCTGGCACAAAACCGCTCAGTTTAGGTAGTTCCGATGGGATCAGACCTCAACTCACACATTGTGACGAGTTGTAACACTGGCCGTAACACAGCGGGACATTCCGCCGACACGGCACTAAGCTCATGCTTTAAATAGACAAAAGGCCCACTTGCGCGGGCCTTTTGTGTAAAAAATGTGACCTGCTTCCCCTGGGTCAGTTTGCCTGACGGCGCAGGAAAGCCGGGATCTCGATCCGCTCCTGATCGGCCGAAAGCTCGGGCTCGTCGTCATAGGCCTGCACCTGCGGCTGCTGACGCGGCGCCGGACGTTCGGCTGCCGGTTCCGCCGCATGGCCTGCCATGCGGTTGATCAGCGAGCCGATGCCGAAGCGCGGTTTTTCCTGCGCACGCGCCGGGGCGGCCGGGGCTTGCGGCGCAGCCGGGCGCTGCGCAGCGGGCGGTGCCTTGCTGACAGCGGCTTGCAGACGGGCCAGCGCCTCGGGCGAAGGCTGACCAGCGGCACGCGGACGCGGAGCAACAAAATTGCCCGCATCGGCATCATGGGCGGCAAAGCTGCGGGACTGCGGGGCCGGTTGCGGCGCAGCAGGCTGCGGACGGTAGGCCGGGGGCGGCATGTCGTCCACCGCCTCGTCTTCGTGCATCGGCTCGAACCCGGCGGCGGGCGTGTCGAACAGCGCGGCCTGTTGCGGCTGCGGGGCCGGAGCGACCGGCGCAGCGGCCTGCTGGGCGGGCACTACCTGCACCGTCACAGCCGGGCGAGCCTCGGCGGCACGGACTTCAACGCGCGGCTCCGGCTTCTGCTCGGGCGCCGGGGCGAAGCTGGGCGCAGCGCTGCCCATCGGGCGACGGGTCGGGGTTTCGGCGCGGTTCGAAGCCGAAGCGTCGATGCCGGTCGCCACGACCGATACGCGGATCGCGCCTTCCATTTCCGGGTCGAGCGTGGAGCCGACGATGATATTGGCGTCGGGGTCCACCTTTTCGCGGATGATGTTCGCGGCCTCATCCAGTTCGAACAGGGTCAGATCATATCCGCCCGTGATATTGATCAGCACGCCTTTGGCGCCGTTCAGGCTGATCTCGTCCAGCAGCGGGTTGGCAATCGCCTTCTCGGCGGCCTGCACGGCGCGGTCTTCGCCGGTCGCCTCGCCGGTGCCCATCATCGCCTTGCCCATCTCGTCCATCACGGCACGCACATCAGCAAAGTCGAGGTTGATCAGGCCGGGCCGCACCATCAGATCGGTCACGCCCTTGACGCCCTGATACAGGACGTCATCGGCCATGGCGAAGGCTTCGGTAAAGGTGGTGCGTTCGTTGGCCAGGCGGAACAGGTTCTGGTTCGGAATGATGATCAGCGTGTCGACCACCTTCTGAAGTGCCTCGATTCCGTCCTCGGCCTGCTTCATCCGCTTGTTGCCCTCGAACTGGAAGGGCTTGGTCACAACGCCGACCGTCAGCACACCCAGTTCACGCGCGGCCTGCGCGATGATCGGCGCGGCGCCGGTGCCGGTGCCGCCGCCCATGCCGGCGGTGATGAAGCACATGTGGACCCCGGCCAGATGATCCACGATCGCCTCGATCGTTTCCTCGGCGGCGGCGGCGCCGACCGAGGGGCGCGCACCCGCGCCCAGACCTTCGGTCACCCGCGGCCCCATCTGGATGCGGGCCCCGGCGCGCGACTGTTGCAGCGCCTGAGCATCGGTATTGGCGACGACGAACTCCACACCCTCGAGGTTCTTCTCGATCATGTTGTCAACGGCATTGCCGCCTGCCCCGCCCACACCGAACACGGTGATGCGCGGCTTCAACTCTTCACTCTGGGAGGTCATCATCAGATTCAGTGCCATTGCAAATCCGCCTGCTTTTCTTGGGGCCGCCGTTTTCTCGTTCTTTATCAGGATTTTGCCCGTGCCTGTCCCGCACGCCTTGATCCTGAGTTATCCGCAATTCTATCCACAGTGGCTTGCGCCGTCACCTAAAAAACACACAAAACCCACAAAATATGGGGGATAACGCCGCCATTTCAGCGGGATTTCGCCATGACCGCAATTTGTTGCGGGTTACCAGTTGTCCCGGAACCATTTGATGGCCCTTTTGAGCGACCGCGCCGGATAGCGTTCGGCCGGAATGTCGAAGTCCCACCATTCGTCCTGCGGATGGGTGGCAAACAGGCAAAGCCCGACCGACGAGGAAAATGCAGGTCCGGTAACGGCCTGCGGCAGGCCCTGGATGCGCAGGGGCCGTCCCAGACGGACCCGCTGCCCCAGGATGCGCGCCGCCAGACCGTCCAGACCGGGGATCTGGCTCGCGCCGCCGGTCAGCACGATCTGCTGGCTTGGCAGATGCTCGAACCCGGCCGCATCCAGCCGCACGCGCGCCTCTTCGAGGATTTCCTCGACGCGCGGGCGAATAATGCCGATCAGCTCGGTCCGGCTGACCTGACGGCGATCCTTTTCCCAGTCGCCGCTGTCGCCGCCGATCTCGATCATCTCGCGGTCATCCATGCTGGTGGCATGCACACCGCCGTGTTTGGTCTTGATCCGCTCGGCCACCGTCATCGGCACCTGAAGGCCTTTGGCAATGTCGGAGGTGATGTGATCGCCGCCCATGCGGACCGAATCCGCATAGATCATATGCTTCTTGATGAAGATGGAGATGCCGGTCGACCCGCCCCCCATGTCGATGCAGGCAGCACCCAGCTCCTGTTCGTCCTCGACGAGGCTGGAAATACCCGAGACATAGGCCGAGGATGCGATGCCCGCGACCTCCAGATCGCAGCGGTTGATGCAATAGAACAGGTTCTGCACCACGCTTGCCTCGACCGACAGCAGGTGCATGTCGCAGGCCAGACGGTTGCCGATCTGTCCGCGCGGGTCGCCCATGCCAGTGCGATGATCCAGCGCGAAGTTCACAGGCTGGGCATGCAGCACCTCGCGCCCCTGCCCGATGTCGGGCATGTCGCAGGCGGCCAGCGCGCGCGCCACATCATGTTCGGTGACAACACTGTCCGCCAGTTCGATCTCGCCCGCCAGACCATAGCTGCGCGGCTCTGCGCCCGAAAAACAGGCGATGACGTGATCGACCCGAACATTGGCCATTTTCTGTGCCGCCTGAACGGCGGTGCGGATGGCGCGCTCGGTTTCGTTCATCGCGTGGATCTCGCCAAAGCGCACCCCGCGTGACCGGGTTGTCGCCGCGCCGATGATGCGGAACTGCGACTGACCGGCCATGGACCCCACGCCATCGGTTTCGCGCCGCCGCTCCGGCCCGTCGAAGCGCAGGACCAGACAGGCGATCTTGCTCGACCCGATGTCGAGAATGGCGACGACGCCCCGCTGCATGGCGGCGCGGCGCATGTTCCGCATGGCACGTTGCGAATGATAGAGATCGGTCACAGGGCGTTCTCCACGGTCTCAAGCCCCTTGGCGCGGCGCAGGCTCCGCAGGGCATCGGCTGAAAGGCGAATAGTGGGCCGGGCCTGATTGCGCAGGTCCACGGCGATGATGTCACGGCCAAGCAGATCCTCGGCTTTGTCGAGCGCCAGAAGGCGTTCCAGCGCCCGCACCGGATTGTCGGCGGGCAGCAGGATGCGCTGGTCACGGTCCAGCACCAGATCCCAGCGACGTTCGCCAATCCGAACAAGACCGCGCAGACGCGGCAGTACGGGCTTGGCGGCGGCAACGATGGCCAGCGCCTCAGCGGCGGCCTTGTCGGCGCCAAGGCCGGTCACCACTGGCAGATCGGGACGGTCAGCCCGTTCCAGCACCTGCGCCACGCGGCGGCCCGAAGCATCAAGCAGGTCAAGCTCGGCTTCCTTGCGCCAGATCAGCGCGGGCTTGCGTTCGGTGATCTGCACCGACAGCACGCCCCCCGACCCCACCTTGACCTCGGCCTGCGCCACGGCATCCAGGGTGCGGATGCGGGTCGCCGCGGCCTCAAGGTCGATGGCGAAGCGCGAAACCGGCAGCTTCACATCCAGCATCTCGCGGATCGCGGCATCCAGCGAAGGCGAGGCGCCGGTGACCTGCAGAACCGAGACGCGAAATTCCGGACGGTTCTCGATGGCCTGACGCCACTCGCCCACCTGGGCGAAAATCGCATTGCGCCGTGCTTCGGGACCGAAGGCAATCGCGCCAACGGCCGCCACGCACAGGACCGGCACCCCAACCCGCATAAGCACCCGGAACGCGGGCGTCAGCCACAGCCGCTGCATCCGGTAGGCCATGCGCGTCGGCGCAGGGTCCCGGCGCGGCGCGGGCGTATAGGCCGCCTGCGGAACATAGCCCGGCTGCGGCGCACGGGCGCGCGGCGCATCGGGGTAGCGGCGGTCAGCAGTCAGCGGTCGCATGACGCATCCTCCACGATCCAGCGGCAGAGGTCCGGGAAGCTGATGCCGTGGAAGGCTGCCTGCTCGGGCGCGAGCGACGTGGGCGTCATCCCCGGCTGGGTATTGGTTTCCAGCAGGATCAGCCCGGCCATCCCGCGACTTTCATCCCAGCGGAAATCCGACCGGCTGAGCCCCCGGCAACCGAGCGCCCGGTGTGCGCGAAGCGCATAATCCAGACAGGCCGCCTCGATTTCGGCCGGGATATTGGCCGGAACCTCGTGCCGCGACCCGCCCGCCTTGTATTTGGCGTCATAGTCATACCAGCCAGAGGTGATGATATCAGTGACCGCCAGCGCACGGTCGCCCATCACAGCGCAGGTAAATTCGCGCCCAGGCACATAGGTTTCGACCATAACCCGCTCGGGCATGTTGTCGGAAAGCTGCGGCGGGCCGTTGGCGGCCTCATGCACCAGATAGACCCCGACCGAAGAGCCTTCGTTATAGGGTTTCACCACATAAGGCGGCTGCATCACATGGCGCGTGCGCACCTCGTCGCGGGGGGCGATCAGGCTTTCTGCCACCGGCAGCCCGGCGGCCCGGAAGGTCTGCTTCGAGCGTTCTTTATCCATGGCGAGCGCCGAGGCCAGCACACCCGAATGCGTATAGGGGATACGCAGCCATTCCAGCAGTCCCTGAACGCAACCATCCTCGCCCCAGCGGCCATGCAGGGCGTTAAACACGACGTCAGGAGAGATTTCATGCAGGCGCACGGCCAGATCGGGGCCAGCCTCGACCTCGACCACCTCAAACCCGGCTACCCGCAAAGCGTTGGCGCATTCACGCCCGGACGACAGCGACACCTCCCGCTCTGCGGAACGGCCGCCCATCAATACCGCTACACGGGAGCACGTCCTGCCCGACTTGCCCGCCATTTACTGCCTCTTCAGGGTCTTTGCCCCGATATTCTTCGTTATTTTGTCGCCGGTTCGCCGACGCGCATGATTTCCCACTCTAGCGTGATCCCGCTGTGTTGGAAAACCCTTTTTCGCACTTCCTCACCCAGATTTTCCAGATCGGCGGCTGTCGCCCCTCCGGCGTTGATCAGGAAGTTGGAATGCATCTCGCTCATTTGCGCGCCGCCGATGCGGGCGCCGCGCATGCCAGCCTCATCAATCACCTTCCAGGCTTTCAGCTCATGCGTGTCATCCGCCGCGCCGGTGGAGCTGCGCCCCAGCGGGTTGCGAAAGGTGGAACCGGCGCTGCGGTCCTTGGTGGGCTGGCTCGCGTCGCGTTTGGCCAACTGATCCTCCATCCGCGCCGCCAGCGCGGCAGGATCGCCCGCAGGCGCGTTGAAGGTGGCACCGATCACCACGGCGCCATCCGGCAGGTCGGATTGGCGATAGCGCAGGTTCAGCGCAGCGGCGGGCAGGGTTTCAATCTGCCCCGACCGCGTGACAATGCGGATTTCCTCCAGAAAATCCGCGACGTAGTGGCCGTAGCAGCCCGCGTTCATCCGCACCGCCCCGCCGATAGAACCGGGGATAGTGCGCAGGAAGGTCAGGTCGCGCCCGGCCTCGGCGGCTTTCCGCGCAACATGGGCGTCCAGCGCGGCGGCCCCCGCCGTGACGCGCCCGCCCTCGACCGTGATACCGTTGAAACCGCGCCCGAGGCGGATCACCACCGCCCGGATACCGCCATCACGGACGATGAGGTTCGACCCCACGCCCATCGGAAACACCGGCACCCCGGGCGGCAACACCGCCAGAAATTCGGCCAGATCGGCCTCGTCGGCGGGCTGGAACAGCCAGTCGGCCGGGCCGCCGACGCGCAGCCAGGTCAGATCGGAAAGCGGACGGTCCGGCGTCAGCGCGCCGCGCGGGGTGGGAAGCGTGGTCATAGCTCTCTGGTAGCCGCCTGCCCTGCCCCGCGCAAGCCATGGCTACAGGCTCATGCTTCCCACGCTCGCGCCACCGCAGACATAAAGCGTCTGGCCGGTGACGAAGCCAGAGGCCGGATCACAGAAGAACAGGAAGGCGTTGCTGACATCATCGACCGTGCCCAGCCGACCGACCGGAATGCGTTTCGCCAGTTCCGCCTCACGTTCGCTGCCCTTGGGCACAATGCCCCAGAAGTTGTCGGTCTGGATCGGTCCGGGCGCCACCACATTGACGGTGATGCCATGCGGCGCCAGTTCCAGCGCCCAGGTTCGCGCCATGCCGATCATCCCCGCCTTGCTGGCGGAATAGGCGGTGCGCGTCGGCACACCCAGCGCCGCGCGCGAGCCATTGAACAGGATACGCCCGAAGCGCCGCGCCTTCATCGCGGGCAAGGCCGCCTGCACCAGCGACAGCGCCGCGCCAAGGTGCAGTTGCGCAAGGCCGGTGATATCGGAGGGCTGCGCCTCCTCCACCAGCTTCGGCCAGACCAGCCCGGCGTTGTGGATGACATGTGTCACCTCATGCCGGGCGGCGATGGCGGCGGCGGCCTCGGTCACAGCCGCGCTGTCCAGCAGATCAACCGACACATTCTCCAACTGGTCATGGCTGAATTCGGCCGGGCCACGCGACAGGTTGATCACCCGGTAGCCGCGCGCCAGCAGACGCCCGGCCAGATCGGCGCCGATGCCCTTGCTGGCGCCGGTGATGACGGCGGTGAAATCCGCGCTCATGGCAGCAACTGGATATTGCCGAAGGCGGCGTCGCAATTGAGGATGTCGACCCGTTTGTTGGCAATGCGCAACCGCCCGTCGATCAGCGCCAGATCATGCTGCGCGGTCAGCGCCAGCAGCATCTGCTCATCCAGCCGCGTCTCGATATAGTGCATCTGCGTCGTGGTGCGGATGCGCCCGCTCTCAAGGTCGATCTCGTCCACCCAGGGGCGTTGCAACACATGATGACAGCGGCTTTTCGGTTTCTGGCTGAAGGTGCGCGCGCCGTTCAGACGCTCCACCCGGACCTTGAGCATGAAGATATCCTCATACATCAGCGAGGTCACGTTCAGCGGATCGGTCTGCTTGTAGTCGAGCGGCATCCAGTAATGCCCGTCCTTCAGCCAGAGCGCCAGCCAGTCGTCATAGCGCCCCTCGTCCAGCATCCGCGCCTCGTCATAGAGGAAGTCGATGATGTCGTCCTTCGTCACGCTCATTCCGCGGCCTCCCGTGCCGGCATGTCATGGGTCATGAACTTCACCCAGGCATGGAACTGGTTGCGCATCTGTTTTTCCGTTGTGCCGTTCAGCACGCTTTCCTGTTCGAAATCCTCGTCCGGGTCGTAGAGGCGCTGGATGTTCACCCATTCCATGCCATCGGCCTGCAAGCCTTCCTGCGCACGCTCATACATCTCCAGATCGTCATGGCCGACGATCGAGGTGGGGGCGTTGATCATGCGGTTATACATGGCGGTACGCGCGGTCAGCTCCTCGGGTGCATCGACCAGCCGGTAGATATAGCTTTCCACCAGCGTCTTGTCAGCGGCGAGCGGAATGAACACGCGCAGTTGCTGGATCGGGCCCTTGATCATGATGTTCGGGAAATAGACCGTATTGTGCCGGTTCTCGCCCAGAATGGCGCGGGCCTTTTCCTCGCCATGGGTGGCCGACAGCTTGTCCAGATAACCCGGAATTTCGGTATAGTTCGAATGAATCGAATGATGCACGCCGGTATGGCCATGGCCATTGGGCCAGGTGCGGATACCCATGTTTTCAAAGAATTCATAGGGCGAGGTGAAGGGGGCGATGATCTCCATCGCCGGGGGCAGCGGCGTGCCCTCGGGCATGTCGAGTTCCTTCCACAGCCGCACCGCCGTCCCGGCCGAGCTTTCATGCGCGACCATCGGGTGACAGGTGTCGGTCTGGTTCTCGACCAGCATCTTCCAGTTGCACTTGTGCATGTAGCGGAGCGGCGGCCCCGCCACCTCCAGCCGCTGTGCGGGCGAGCGGTCCACCATATTGTCGATAGACGACAACGAGCCGCCGAAGAAATCCTCGAAGGAAATCCCCTCTTCCGCCAGACGGCAGAAGATGAAGCCCCGGTAGTTCATCACCGCGCCCACGGATTTCATGCCATGGCCGGCGTCGGTCTGGTCGAACCCCGTGTTTTCGTAACCCTTCTTCAGCGGGATCGCCAGAAGGCAGCCATCGGTCTTGAACGACCAGGCGTGATAGGGGCAGCGGAAGAATTTGCCGGTGTTGCCGGTGCGGTCGATCACCAGCTTGGTGCCCTTGTGCGGACAGCGGTTGTAAAGAACGTAGATCTCGCCATCCGTATGCCGCACCTGGATGACCGGCTGATCGCCGACCATGGTGGTGAAGTAATCGCCCTTGTTCGGGGTCTGGCTGTCATGGCCCACGAAGATCCAGGCATTGGCAAAGAGATGCTTCATCTCCAGCCGGTAGACTTCGGGGTCGATATAGACGTCGCGATGCACCTGATGCCCCTGCACCAGAGCCGCCACCGCCGCCTTGTCGCCGGTATAACGTGTCATGGCTTCCTCCCTCAGAGATCAAGCACCAGCCGCGGCGATTTCGCCCGGCTGACGCAGATTTGCATGAGCTTCCCGGCCGCGCGCTCGGCCTCGGACAGCACCACGTCGCGGTGATCGGGTTCGCCCGAGATCACGCCGCACTGACAGATGCCGCAATCGCCGCGCTGGCAGTCGTAGACCAGATCGACGCCGCCTTCCTCCAGCACCTCGATGATGCTGCGGTCGGGCGGGATGGTGAAGGTCTGGCCGGTGGAGGCAAGCTCCACCTCGAAGGCGGTGTCGCCCGCCTCGGCCTGCGGGGCGTCGAACAGTTCGAAATGTACACGGCTGGCCGGGATGCCCGCCGCCTCGGCCTTCTGGCGCAGCGCGTCGAGCATGCCGCGCGGGCCGCAGGCATAGATGTGCCGGTCGCCCAGCGCGGCCAGCAGCGCGTCCAGATGCAGCGCGGTGGCCGGATCGTCGTCGCAATGCGCGGTGAAGGCCGGGCCGAAGGTTTCCGCCAGAGCGGACGCATAGGCCATAAGCCCGGCACTGCGCCCGGCGTAATGGAATTCAAAGGGTGTGCCCGCCGCCTTCAGCGCGGTGGCCATGGAAATCATCGGCGTCACGCCGATGCCACCCGCCAGCAGAGCAGCAGGCGCCCCGGCCACCAGCGGAAAATCGCATTTTGGCAGGCTGAGCGTGACCTCCGCCCCTTCCGCCAGCCCGTGCATGAAGCGCGAGCCACCTTTGCCCTCGGGTTCCAGTTGCACCGCGATGCGATACTCCGCCGGTGCCTCCGGCACGGGGGCCAGCGCGATCAGCGAATAGGCCCGGCTGTCGCCATCGGGCAGCGAGACGCGGACATGGGCGCCCGGCTCCCATCCCGGCAACGGGCGCTCGGCCACGCCGGTCAGGCGGAACTCGCGAATACGGTCGGTCAGTGGCTGGATGGCCGTGATTCTGGCTTTGATGCTGTGCACGTTTCGTCCTCCCCCCACAAAACATGAAATTTCATGTAAATTTCGTCAAGCGTTTTTTTCACCGCCCGGCGCGACGCTGACCGCCCTTCGCATTGACAACCTGCCCCGCCCCGGCGTTCTTCTGCCAGACCGGAGGACTGCATGACCGACACCACCCCCGCGCCCGAGACAGAGACCGGACTGAAAGACACTTTCGTTTCGGGCTATCTGCTGTATTTGCTGGCCGCCGCGAGCGAAGCCGCCAGCGCGCAGTTTCACGCGCGGGTGCGCGAAGAAGGTCTTCGCGTGCCCGAATGGCGGGTGCTGGCCTGCCTGCATGACCGGGACGGCGCCATGGTGACCCGGCTGGCACAATTCGCGCTGATCGAACAGTCGCGCCTGACCAAGATCATCGCGCAGATGGAGGATCGCGGCCTCGTCACCCGGCGCGGCGACCCCGAGGATCGCCGCCGCACGCGGGTTTACCTGTCGCCCGAAGGCCGCGCGCTGGCCGAGGCGCTGGTGATCGAGGCCCGTCGGCACGAAGCCGATCTGCTGAATATCCTCGCAGGCAGCGACGGCGCCCGAATCAAACAAGCCCTGCGCGCGCTGATCGACCGGCTGGCCCCGGCCGAAACGCTGGACGCCTGACCCGCCCCGAAGATCCCCCGAAAATCCCTGTGCCACAAGAAATTGCGGCGCATCGCATCCTCACATGAAAAATCAGTTCACAACTGGCTGATTCTGTGGATACATGAAATTGCATATAATGAGCCCGCCGGAAGAGGAGCTGTCGGGCCGCACAACAGGGAGACCACTGTGACCAAGATTGCACGCCTTCTTGCCAGCGCCGCCGTTGCCGTCTGCACCGCCGCCGCCGCCCATGCCACCGAGACGCTGACCATCTCGAGCTGGCTGCCGCCGACCCACCCGATCAACACCGGCATGCTGGAAGGGCTGGTGAAGATGATGGAAGAGGCCACCGACGGCCAGGTCACCGGCGAAATCAAGCTGGGCCTCGCCCCGCCGCCCGCCCAGATGGATCTGGTGATGGATGGTGCTGCCGACATGACGGTGATCTTCCACGGCTACCAGCCGGGCCGGTTCATCGGCACTCAGCTCATTGAACTGCCGGGCTATCCGGGCAATGCGGAGGCCGCCTCGGTTGCCTACTGGCATGTGCAGAAGGCTTTCCTTGACAAGCTGGACGAACATCGTGGCGTCAAGCTGATCGCGCTGACCACCCATGGTCCGGGCCAGATCCACTCCAGCAAGGAAATCAATACGCTGGCCGATCTGAAGGGTCTGAAAACCCGCCTCGGCGGCGGCGTTTCGGCCGAAGTGGGCGCCGAACTTGGCCTCGTCGGCATTCAGGTGCCCGCGCCCAAGGTCTATGAGACGCTGGCCTCCGGCGCCGCGGACGCGGTGGCGATGAACATGGGCGAACGTGTCAGCTTCAAGCTGAACGAAGTGGCGAAGAACGTCTATGAAATGCCCGGTGGCTTCTATCGCGGCTCCTTCGCGGTGCTGATGAGCCAGGAACGTTTCGACAGCCTGCCCGAGGATGTGCAGAAGGCGCTGGACGAAAAGGTGTTCGGCGAACCGGCCAGCCGCATGATGGGTGCCGTCTGGGACCAGAGCGACAATGACGCCCGCGCCGCGACCGAGGCGGCGGCCGACAACAAGATCGTCACGGCCAGCGCGGAAGATCAGGCCGCCTTCGCCGAAATGGCCGCGCGGGTGCGCGAAAAGGTTCTGGCGCAGATTTCTGCCGCAGGCATCGACGCACAGGCAGCCTATGATATGGTCATGACAGAGATGACCGCCGCCGCCGGCAACTGACGCGACCCAAGGGCGCGCCGGACCGGCGCGCCCCACGCCTGCGGGAGCCCCTGATGATACCCTTAATCCGCCTCATGCGGCGCCTTTCGGTGCTGCCTGTCCTTCTTGCTTCTTTCACCCTGTTCGCGCTCATGGTGCTGACCTTCTGCGATGTGGTGCTGCGGTCGGCCTTCAGCGCGCCCATCGAGGCCGCCACCGAACTGACCCGCATCGCCATCGCCATCATCGTCTTCGCCTCGCTGCCCGTTCTTTCGGGGCGCGGCGGCCATATCGCGGTGGACCTGCTGGACCCGATCTTCGCCCGGCTGCATCTTGAACGTCTGCGCGACGGCATCGTCACCACCCTGTCGGGCGTCATGCTGCTGTGGCCTGCCTGGCGCATCGTCGATCTGGCCGAACGCGCCCGCAGCTATGGCGACGTGACCGAATACCTCGCCATTCCCGTTTCCACCGTCACATGGTTCATCGCAATTATGACCTTTCTCACCGCTGCCGTGCTGATTGCGCGCGGCCTGATGATCTGGCTGGCCCCGCGCCTGCTGTGGGAGGCCGGGCATGACTGACTCGCTCATCGGCTTCGCTGCCGTTCTGGTGCTGGTATTGCTGCGCATGCCCATCGCCTTTGCCATGGGCCTGGTCGGTCTTGTGGGCTATGCGCTGGAAACCAACTTTCGCGGCGCCATCTCCATGGCGGCCCGGCTGGTGATCGACACCAGCCAGGATTATGGCCTGTCGGTGGTGCCACTGTTCATCCTGATGGGGCTGTTCGTCAACAAGGGCGGCATCAGCCGCGAGCTTTATCAGGTCTCGAACGCCTTCCTGGGCCATTTCCGGGGTGGCCTTGCCATGGCGACCATTGTGGCCTGTGGCGGGTTCGCCGCAATCTGCGGCTCGTCTCTGGCGACCGCCGCCACCATGTCGAAGGTCGCCATGCCCGAGATGCGGAAATACGGCTATGCCGACAGCCTTTCCACCGCCTCCATCGCGGCCGGCGGCACGCTGGGCATCCTGATCCCGCCCTCGGTCATCCTCGTGATCTACGGGCTGCTGACCGAAACCTCTATCGGGCAGTTGTTCATCGCCGGGATCATCCCCGGCGCACTGGGTATCCTGTTTTACCTGGCTGCCGTCTATATCTCGGTCCTGCGCAATCCTGCTGCCGGTCCGGCGGGACCGCGCGCGACCTGGGGGCAACGTCTGGCGGCGCTGCGCGGTGTCTGGTCGGTGCTGCTCTTGTTCGGGCTGGTGATCGGCGGGCTTTACGGCGCGCTGGATGTCTGGCCGATCCATCTGACCTTCTCGCCGACCGAAGCGGCGGGCATGGGGGCGATGGGCGCCTTCCTGATCGCGCTGGCGCGCGGCGGTCTGACGCTCGCCGACATCCGCGAGGTGCTGGAGGAAACCGCGCTGACCACCGCTTCGCTGTTCGCGGTACTGATCGGGGCGTGGATCTTCTCGAACTTCGTCAATATCGCGGGCCTGCCCGAGGCGCTGGCCAATGGCGTGATGGAGATGGGCCTCGCCCCCTGGATGGTCATGGCGCTGATCGTGCTGATCTATGTGGCGCTTGGCTGCGTGTTCGAAAGCCTGTCGATGCTGCTGCTGACTGTGCCGATCTTCTTTCCGCTGGTCACCGGCATGGGCTTCAACCCGGTATGGTTCGGCATCATCGTGGTGGTGGTGACGGAAATCAGCCTGATCACCCCGCCGGTCGGGCTGAACGTGTTCATTCTGAAAGGTGTGGTCGGCAATGTGTCCACCGCAACGATCTTCCGCGGGGTGACGCCCTTCTGGATGATGGACATCCTGCGCCTGCTGCTTCTGCTGCTGATCCCGGGGCTGACACTGTTCCTGCCCTCGCAGATGCTGCCATGAGCGGGCTGCCGCCCCTGCCCCACCAGACGGCGCGGCTTTCGCTGCGCCGTTTTGTCCCCGAGGATTTCGCGGCCTATGCCGATTGTCACCGACGGGCCGAGGTTTATCGCCATCTTTACACCGCCCCGCCCGAGGGCGAGGCGCTGGCCCAGCAATTCGCCCGCGCCTGCGATCCGCGGTTCGAGGACGAGGGCGATGCCTTCCGGCTGGCGGTCTGCCGCCAGACGGACGGGGCTCTGCTGGGTGAGGTGGTGCTGAAATATGCCAGCCGCACCGCGCGTCAGGGCGAGCTTGGATATATCTTCCACCCCGATTACGCCGGACAGGGCTACGCGACCGAGGCAGCCGGGGCCATGCTGGCGCTTGGCTTCGGTCCCTGCGGCCTGCATCGCATCTTCGCCCGCATCGCCAGCCGCAACGAGGCTTCCTGGCGCCTTGCCGACCGTCTTGGCCTGCGCCGGGAGGCGCATCTGGTGGAGAACGACTTCTTCGAAGGCGTCTGGGGCGACGAGTTCATCTATGCCCTGCTGGGGCGCGAGTGGCGCGACCGGGGCTGAGCGCTGCCCCGCATCGGGACAGCGCGCAAGGCTCAAAGCTTGCTGATCGAATTGCCCCCATCCGCCAGCATCGCCGTGCCGGTCACGAAAGACGCCTTGTCAGACAGCAGGAACAGCGCCGCATTGGCGATTTCCGCAGGCTCCGCCATCCGCTTCAGCGCGTGCAGGCCGCGCACGAAGTCATGGAATCCGGCATCCTCTCCGGCCATGGGCGTCATCGTCCCGCCGGGCAGCAGCGCGTTGACACGGATGTTCTCGGCTCCGTGCTCTGCCGCCAGAACCTGCGTCATGCCGATCAGCCCGGCTTTCGCTGCCGCATAGGCCGCCATACCCGGCAATCCGACCGTGTGCCCGACAAAGGTCGAGGTAAAGACGATGGAACCAGCGCCACGTCGGCGCAGCGCCGGAATCTGGGCCCTGGCCGCATGAAAGCCGCTGGTCAGATTGACGGCGATGACCTTGTGCCAGTTTTCCTCGGTCATGTCGGGCACCGGCCCCAGCTCTCCGGTCATGCCGGCGTTGTTGAATGCACCGTCAAGCCCGCCAAACCGGGTTTCCGCCAGCGCCACCAGATCAGCGGCATAGGCGCCGTTTTCGACATCCCCGGCCAGAAAGGCAGCCTCGCCCCCCTTCTCCGCGATCTCGGCCACAAGATCGGCCAGCAGATCGCCGCGCCGCGCGCCCAGCACCAGCCTTGCCCCTTCGGCAGCGAAAATCCACGCCGCAGCCGCCCCGATCCCGCTGCTCGCGCCGGTGACAATGATGATCTTTCCATCCAGTAGCATTTCCGTCTTCCTTTCCTGAAGCTCAGAACTGTCTAGGAAAACGGGATGTGCCGACCGACCCGGTTCTTGCGCAAAGGCCGGACTGCCAGGCCAGCGCGCGTCTGGTGCGGGTGGCGGGGCTCGAACCCGCACGGGATACCCCTGGCGATTTTAAGTCGCCTGTGTCTACCATTCCACCACACCCGCACTGGCCTGCAACTTACATGGCGGCGCGGCGTGGTAAAGGGCACATCCCGCACGGCCCCATGCTTTCCGTGCGGCCCTGCTGCAATGCGGCACGGGTTCGATTGACTTGGGCCGTTGCAATCGCCACAACTTGACCCCGGAGAGTTTGCGGGGAGAGACGCATGGACAAGACATATGCGAGCGCCGGGGCGGCGCTGGAGGGGTTGCTGTTCGACGGCATGACGATGGCGGCGGGAGGCTTCGGCCTTTGCGGCATCCCCGAACTGCTGATCGACGCGATCAAGGCGGCGGGAACGAAGGACATCACCATCGCCTCGAACAACTGTGGCGTGGATGATTTCGGTCTGGGCGTACTGCTCAAGACCCGGCAGATCAGGAAGATGATCTCGTCCTATGTCGGCGAGAATGCCGAATTCATGCGCCAGTATCTGTCGGGCGAACTGGAGCTGGAATTCAACCCGCAAGGCACGCTGGCCGAACGGATGCGGGCGGGCGGCGCGGGCATTCCCGGCTTCTACACCGCCACCGGCGTCGGCACGGTGATCGCGGAAGGCAAGGATGTGAAGGTCTTCAACGGCCGCGAATACATCCTTGAAACCGGCATCGTGGCGGATGTGTCCATCGTGAAGGCATGGAAGGCCGATCCCTCGGGCAACCTGGTGTTCCGCAAGACCGCGCGCAACTTCAACGTGCCCGCCGCCACCTGCGGCAAGGTCTGCGTGGCCGAGGTCGAGGAAATCGTGCCGCTGGGCAGCCTTGACCCCGATCACATCCACCTGCCGGGCATCTATGTCCACCGCATCGTGCAGGGCCAGCACGAGAAGCGCATCGAACAGCGCACTACCCGCAAGAAGGAGCAAGCCTGATGCCCTGGGATCGCAATCAGATGGCGGCACGCGCCGCGCAGGAGCTTCAGGACGGCTGGTATGTGAACCTCGGTATCGGCATTCCGACGCTGGTGTCGAACTACATCCCCGAAGGCGTCAACGTCACGCTGCAATCGGAAAACGGCATGCTGGGCATGGGCCCCTTCCCCTATGAGGGTGAAGAGGACGCGGACCTGATCAACGCCGGCAAGCAGACCATCACCGAACTGCCGCAGACCGCCTATTTCGACAGCGCGACCTCCTTCGCCATGATCCGTGGTGGCAAGATCGCCATGGCGATCCTCGGCGCGATGGAAGTGGCGGAAAACGGCGATCTGGCGAACTGGATGATCCCCGGCAAGCTCGTGAAGGGCATGGGCGGCGCAATGGATCTTGTGGCGGGCGTGGGCCGCGTGGTGGTGGTGATGGACCACACCTCCAAGCATGGTGAGTCGAAGGTGCTGAAAGCCTGCACCCTGCCGCTGACCGGCAAGGCGGTGGTGGATCGTATCATCACAAATCTGGGCGTGCTGGACGTGGTGCCGGGCGGCCTGAAGATCGTCGAACTGGCCGATGGCGTGACCGAGGCCGATCTGCGCGCCGCCACCGAGGCGACGCTGGTCGGCTGACCTTGCAAGAACCTGGCTGCCCCGCCCTGTGCGGGGCGCCTGCGACCATCAGGAGGATTGCATGAGCGACTTCGAGATCACACGCGAAACCACGGGCTCGAAGGGCCGCTATGTCATTCGTCAGGGCGGCGAGGAGGCCGAACTGACCTATTCCATCACCTCGCCCCAGCTTGTCATCGCCGATCACACCGGCGTGCCCGACAGCTTTCGCGGCACCGGCGCCGGGTTGGCGCTGGTCCTGCGTCTGGTCGCGGATGCCCGGGCCGAGGGGTTCAAGGTCATGCCGCTTTGCCCCTTCGTCAATGCACAGCGCAAGCGCCACCCCGAATGGGCGGATGTCTTCGCGGTCTAACCCCCCGCCGCGATCACCTTGAAGACGCAGGGGTCCGAAAACAGCTCTGGCGGGGTCAGGCACAGCCCCTGTGCCACCTGCCAGGCTGCCAGCACCTTCGGCACATAATCCCGCGTCTCCGCATAGGGCGGGATGCCGCCATTGGCCTCCACCGCCCCCTCGCCCGCGTTATAGGCGGCCAGCACCATCAACGGGTCGCGGTCGAACCGCTTCATCAGCCAGTCGAGATAGGCGACCCCGCCCTTGATGTTCTGCGCGGGCACCTTGGAATCCGTCACACCGAACCGCTCGGCCGTTGCGGGGATCAACTGCATCAGCCCCTGCGCGCCTGCTGAACTGACCGCATCCGGGCGGCCCGCGCTTTCGATCCCGATGACGGCCAGCGCGAGCGCGGGCGAAACCTCGGTGCCGATGGTGGCTTTCAGGATGTCAGTGCCATAGGCTGAGGCGATATTCTGCATCGCTTGCAGACGCGGCGCGGCGACAGCCTTGCCGCCCGGCCCCTGCGACAACGCCGCCAGAGCCTGCGGGAAACGCCCCTGCACGGCCGCCCTGTCCGCAGGCACCTGTTCCCAGAACCATGCATAGGAAGACGCGGGTTTCGCCACCGGATCAGCCAGCGGTGCGGGCGGCGGCGCATCGGCCACCGACTGCGCCTCTTTCTCGCGGTCGACCTTGGGCGAGGCGGCGAGGCGGCGCGCCTGTTCCTCGGGGTCGATCTGCACGGTGATGCGCTTGCCAGCCCCCGCGCCGGGCGCCTTGATTCGCCGGAATGTGAAATCCTCGAACGCCGGAGGCGTCTGGGCACCCGCCGGATGCCAGTGAAAGGGCAGAATCGCCCCCGTCAGAATCGTGACCAATACTGCCCGCCTCATGCGGATGCCTGCCCGTTTCCCGGTTTCTAGCCCCCCTACTGTCGCAGAAACCCGTGAATCGCTCCAGCAAGGGAAGAATCCCCCGGTCAGATCGTGGCAGTTTTGCCGCAATCCTGCCCAACTTGGCAGGGCGCGGCTGTGGGGCCCTTCGTTCGGCATGAAAAATTCAAAAACATATCCACTAATTTCAATGCATTACGATTTTATTTTCGGTTTTACGCAGATTTCCCGAGCGGTCAAATTGCCTCCCAACTCCCGCCACCTTCGGGGGGCTATATACACCCATGCCGCAACGAAGCGGATCGGAACAGAGGCCGGTCAGACGCAACGGCGGCGAGTAGTGAGCAACACCTGAACCAAGGGACCAAGACCATGAAACTGCTGAACATCTTCAAATCCTTCAAAAACGACGAATCGGGCGCCGTGACCGTTGACTGGGTCGTGCTGACCGCCGCCATCGTGGGCCTGGGCCTCGTCGTGATGCAAACCATCTCGCCGTCGCTCGACGCGACCGCCGCGAACATCGCGGACAAGCTGGACACCGCAGCCTCGTACTGATCCGGGCGTCTTCGGACACTTCGAGACTTCATGGGCTGCGGCTTGGTCACAAGCCGCAGCCTGTTTCGTTGCAAGGCTCAACGTGACGCTTCAGGGACCGCGAGGACCGACATGGACCAGATCACCGGCTTCCTGCGCGCCGAAGATGCCGCAGCCACCGTCGACTGGGTCGTCCTGGTCACGGCAGTCATTGTCATGACGATGGGTATTTTCATGATCGTGACGCAGGCGCTTTACGAAAACGCCGCCGAAAGCATCAGCGACAAGGTTCTGGAGGCGCGCAGCTAGTCTTGCGGCGATCTGCTGCCCGAACAGGCAGAAAATGAGAGAGGAACGAGAATGCGCATGATTTTTGCCGGTGTTCTGGTGCTCGGGCTGGCTCTCGCCGGGTTCGCGGTTTACATGGCCCAGAATTTCATCGGACATACCCAGGCCCAGCTTGCGAAAGAGCGCGAGATGCGGGCCAAAACCGGACCTCTGGTCGAGGTCTATGTGGTGAACAGGGCGGTCAACTATGGTGACGCGCTGACCCGCGATGACGTGCAACTGATCTACTGGCCGCAAAGCGCCCTGCCCGAAGGCATCTTCAAGGCGGGCGATCCGCTGTTTCCCGAAGGTGAAACGCGGCCGCGCTTCGTGCTGCGCCAGATGGAGAAATTCGAGCCGGTTCTGGGTGTCAAAATCACCGAACCCGGCGAAGTGGCGGGACTGACCGGCATGCTGGCTGCGGGGGAGCGCGCCTTTACCATCAAATTCGATGACGCCTCGGGCGCCTCGCGCTATCTGCAACCGGGCAACCGCGTCGATGTCTACTGGACCGGCGTCAGCAGCATGGGCGGTGAGGTCACGCAGATGATCGAAACCTCGCTGGCGATTATCGCCGTGGACCGCCCGCCGACCAAATCCGGCAAGGAAGATGCCCGCGCAACCGATGTGTCGGCCCCCAAGGCCATGACGGTCGCCGCAAGCCCGCAGCAGGTCGCGCGCCTGGCCCAGGGGCAGGCCACCGGCCAGCTTTCGGTCTCACTGGTCGCCAAAAGCGATGACAACACACCGCTGGCCGGCCCGATCGAGGTCAACAACGATCAGCTTCTGGGCATCCAGAAAGAGGCGGCGGCCCCGAAAGTCGAGGAAAAGGTCTGCACCATCAAGACCCGCAAGGGCGCAGATGTGCTGGAAATCCCGATCCCCTGCACCAACTGAGCATCCACACCTTCGACGGCAGCACAATTAATGGTGCTGTCGTAAGTGTTTACGGCTACGGCTTGTGGGTTGTTGCAGGTTATCCACAGCAGAAACGCCGCACAAGCGTTTGATTCTTGCAATAAAATGTCGCTTGCGGCATCTTGAATGCGAATAAAGGGCGAAAAGACCCGGTTCCCGAGGCGTGATCGGAAAGGCAGGTCACATGCAGTTGAACAAGTTTATCGCGGCGGTTCTGGCAGGCTTGTGCCTCGCCGCCGCCGGATCGAGTACGGCAGATGCCCAGAACCTGCGCGTCATGACCGGCAGCGCCTCGGCGCCGCTGAACGTCCCGATGAACCGCGCCGTGGTGGTGGAAAGTGATACGCCTTTCGCGGAACTCTCGATCGCCAACCCCGGCATTGCCGATATCTCGACCCTGTCGGACAAATCGATCTATGTGCTGGGCAAGGCACCCGGCCGCACCACGCTGACGCTGCTGACCGGCGACGGCAAGCTGATCTCCAACGTCGAGGTGCAGGTGGCCCCCGATGTGGCCGAGTTCAAGGAACGCCTGCGCCAGATCCTGCCGGGCGAGAATATCGAGGTCCGCACCGCCAATGACGGCATCGTGCTGTCGGGCACCGTTTCTTCGACCGCGAAACTGGATCGCGCGCTGGACCTCGCGGAACGCTATGCGCCTGAGCGGGTGTCGAACCTGATGTCCGTCGGCGGGGCGCAGCAGGTGATGCTCAAGGTCCGCTTCGCCGAGATGCAGCGCTCGGTCGCCAAGAACCTGTCTTCCTCGCTGGCCATCTCCGGCGGCAACAAGGTGGGCGTCAAGGGTGAGACGGGCACCTGGCTCAATGGCGACAACGGGATCTCCAACGGCAATATCGCGGTGCGGGAAAACGCGAATTCCGCGCTGGCCCTCGGGTTTTCCGCAGGTTCTCTGCAATTTGCGGTGCTGCTGGAAGCCCTTGAATCCAAAGGGGTGGTCCGCACTCTGGCGGAACCGAACCTGACTGCCCTGTCGGGACAGGAAGCAAAGTTCCTCGCGGGTGGCGAATATCCGATCCCGGTGGTGTCGAAAGATGGTATCTCGGTCGAGTACAAGCCCTTCGGCGTGGAGATGAACTTCACCCCGGTGGTGGTCGACGGGGACAACATAAACCTGACGATCAACGCCGCCGTTTCCTCCATCGACAGCACGGTGACGGTGGAAAACGAAGGCTTCAGCGTCAATGCTTTCCGGCGCCGCGAAACCTCAACCACGGTCGAGATGCGCGACGGGGAAAGCTTTGCCATTGCAGGTCTGCTGCAAGATGACTTTCGCGACCTGAACGGCCAGGTGCCGTGGCTGGGCGACATCCCGATCATTGGCGCGCTGTTCCGCAGCGCCGAATACCAGCGCCAGCAATCGGAGCTGGTGATCATCGTGACGCCGCACCTGGTAACGCCCACCCGCGGCGAGGCCTTGGCGTTGCCAACCGACCGCGTGCGCATCCCGACCGAGAAAGAGCTGTTCCTGTTCGGCAAGGTCGCGGGGGCCAAAGGCCCTGCTGGCGAGGTCGCGCGGCAGGATTTCACCAGCCCCTACGGCTATGTGATGGAGTAAGCGATGCGGGGGCATATGCGGATCATCCTTTCGGCGGCAGTGCTGCTGGCACTGTCGGCCTGCGGCGACATGAACAAGGAACTGGGCGCCGAGGTCGACAACGGCCATTTCGGCGAAGCGACGATGAACAATTCGCTGATCCAGACCGGCGCTGTCGACTACCGGATTCAGCTTGGGCGACGCTTTGCCAGCGAAGTGCCCTCGACCATCACCTTCCCGTTCAACTCTGCCGCGCTGACACCAGAGGCGCGCAGCGTGCTGGATCATCAGGCCAACTGGATGCGCCAGTTCCCCGAACTGCGCTTCTCGGTCTATGGTCATACCGATCTCGTGGGCTCGCCGGGCTATAACAAATCGCTTGGCAAGAAACGGGCCCAAGCTGTTGTCGCCTATCTGGGCAGCCGCGGCATCTCGCGGTCGCGTCTTGATGCGCTTGTCTCTTATGGCGAGACCCGGCCGGTCGTGATGACCCAAAGCCCGGAAGAACGGAACCGCCGCACCGTGACCGAGGTCGCGGGCTTCGTGCAGAAGGGCAAATCCGCGCCGCTGAACGGCAAATATGCCGCCGTGATCATGCGCGAATATGTCAAGCTGGCGGAACGCAAGCATCCGCCAAACGTCGAGATGACGCCGGTTCTGGTGCCGGTCGGCACCGGCGGCTGACCTTTGAAACGGAATGCGGAACAGGCCCTTCGGGGCCTGTTTCCATTTTGGGCACCGCGCCGGATTCGCCCGTCCAAATGCCCCGGATTGACGGCTTTTCGGCCCAATTGTCGCCAATATTGACCCCCAGTTTCGGGGCAATCGAACCAATGGCGCGGTCCATACGCGCCCCGGGGACGGCTACGGGATTCGCGGCGCGGGGCGCCGTTCCACGCCTGCCCGGTCAAGGAAGGACAGAGGCAATGACGAGTGTGGCAAATCTTCAGCCCGATCCTGCGCCCGTTGTGGCATGCACGATCTCGCGCGATGTTCAGAATTTCGAACTGCTCATCGACGATATGGAGCAGGAGCTGGGTGAAAACTGGGGCGATCTGTCATTCGAGGACGCCGCGATCTTCCTTGAACAGCCGGATGCGGGCAGCCTGCAATTCGTGGCAGTCGCCGTAGATGACAAGGACGAGGCCGATCTGACCCGGATCACCGAGATCATCCGCACCGCCAAGGGGCGCGGGATCCGCGTGGTCCTGATTGCCGATCAGGTCAGCCCGGTCGCGCTGCATCAGCTGCTGCGCCTCGGGGCCGATGACTTCGTGCCCTATCCGCTGCCGGAAGGTGCCCTGCACGAAGCAATCGAACGCATTCGCCAGCCCGCCCCTGCCCCGGCGGCCGAACAGCCTGCCGAGCCTGAGGAGCCGCACCAGACGCCCAGCTTCAAGGCCAAGGGCGACCGCGACGCGGTGCTGTTGCCGGTGCATGGCCTGGCCGGGGGCACCGGCGCCTCGACCTTTGCCGCGAATCTTGCCTGGGAACTCGCGACCATCGACAAGCAGAACCCGCCCCGGGTCTGCCTGCTGGACCTCGACCTGCAATTCGGCGCCATCGCCACCTATCTGGACCTGCCGCGCCGCGAGGCGGTGTTTGAAATCCTTCAGGATACCGAACATGCCGACAGCGATTCCTTCCTGCAGGCGATGATCACCTTCAATGATCGCCTGCATGTCTTCACCGCGCCTTCCGACATGCTGCCGCTGGACATCATCGGCCCCGAGGATGTGTCACGCCTGCTGGACATGGCGATGGCGAATTTCGATTTCGTGATCGTCGACATGCCCAAGACCATCGTGGCCTGGACCGAGACGGTGCTGTCGCGCGCCCATGTCTATTTCGGTCTGATGGAGCTGGACCTGCGCTCGGCGCAGAATGTGCTGCGCCTGACCCGCGCGCTGAAAGCCGAAGGGCTGCCGCATGAAAAGCTGCGCTTCGTGCTGAACCGCGCGCCCAAGTTCACCGATCTGACCGCGAAAAGCCGGGTGAAGCGGATGGCCGAAAGTCTGGATATCAGCATCGAGGTGCAACTGCCTGACGGGGGCGCACAGGTGACACAATCCAACGATCACGGCCTGCCGTTGTCGGAAACCGCCGCGAAAAACCCGCTGCGCAAGGAAATCGGCAAGCTGGCCAAGCAGCTTTTCGAGGTGAACAAGGCCGCCGAGACCAGCCGCGGCTAAGCTGTCGCCGAGTGGAGTAACGAGATGTTTTCAAGGTTCAAGAAGCCTGAGGGCACAAGCCCGAAGCCTGCCCCTCTGGCGCCCGTAGGCGCGGCAACCGCCGCGCCCAAAGCCGTTGGGCAGCCGGCGAAACCGGCGGCTCCGGGGCTTGCCCCCGCGCGCAACGCGCCGCGTGCCCCGGCCGAGGCGGCTGCGGCCGACAAGGAACGCAAGCGCAAGGACCGGCTTCAGGAGTTGAAGGTCGAACTGCACAAGCGGCTTCTGGAAAACCTCAATCTCGCGGCACTGGAAAAGGCGTCGGAATCCAACCTCAAGGCCGAGATCGCTGCGATTTCCTCCGAAGCGCTGGACGAGATGGCAGTGGCGCTGAACGCGCATGACCGCGCCACGCTGAACCAGGAGCTTTATGACGAGGTGATGGGCCTTGGCCCGCTGGAGCCGTTGCTGAAAGACGAAACGGTCAGCGATATCCTCGTAAACGGACCCCAGCGCATCTTCGTGGAACGCGGCGGCAAGCTGACCCTGACCGACATCACTTTCAAGGACGAACGCCACCTGCTGCGCATCATCGACAAGATCGTGAGCGCAGTGGGCCGCCGCGTCGATGAATCGAACCCCTATTGCGACGCGCGCCTTGCCGACGGCTCGCGTTTCAACTGCATGGTGCCGCCGGTGGCGGTCGACGGCTCGCTGGTGTCGATCCGGAAGTTCAAGAAGGAAAAGCTGGGCATCAACGATCTGGTGAAGTTCGGCGCCTTCACCGAAGAGATGGCGCTTTATCTGGAAGCCGCCGTGTCGACCCGGCTGAACGTCATCGTCTCGGGCGGGACGGGTTCGGGGAAAACCACGACGCTGAACGCGCTGTCCTCCTTCATCGACAATACCGAGCGCGTGCTGACTATCGAGGATACGGCAGAACTCCAACTGCAACAGATCCACGTCGGCCGGATGGAAAGCCGCCCCGCCAACGTCGAGGGCAAGGGCGCGGTGACCCAGCGCGATTGCTTGCGCAACGCGCTGCGGATGCGTCCCGACCGCATCATCGTGGGCGAAACCCGCGGCGAGGAGGTCATCGACATGCTTCAGGCAATGAACACCGGCCACGATGGCTCAATGACCACGATCCACGCCAACAACCCGCGCGACGGTATCAGCCGTCTGGAAAACATGGTGGCCATGGCCGGGATCGAAATGCCGCTGAAAGCCGTGCGCAGCCAGATCGCCAGCGCCGTCAATCTGATCGTGCAGGCCAGCCGCCTGCAAGACGGTTCGCGCCGTATGATCTCGATCACCGAGATCACGGGGATGGAAGGCGAAGTCATCTCGATGCAGGAAATCTTTCGCTACGAGCGTCTGGGCATGGCCCCGGACGGCAAGATCATCGGCCGCTTCAATGCGACCGGCGTGCGCTCGCACTATTCCGAGCGATTCAAACAATGGGGCTTCAACCTGCCCCCGTCGATCTACGAACCGATTGCCTGAGGTGCGCCCATGACGATCAATCCCGCCGTTATCGTCTATGTCCTGATCTTCGTCGCGGTGCTGGCGCTGGTCGAAGGTCTGTATCTGACCGTCTTCGGCAAGTCGATCAGCCTCAGCAGCCGCATGTCGCGGCGGCTTGCGCTGATGGAAAAGAACCAGAACCGCGAAGAGGTTCTGGCCCAGCTCCGCAAGGAGATGAGCCAGCACATGCGGGCACGGTCAATCCCGGTCTATTCGATCCTCGCCTCAAAGGCGCAGAAAGCAAATATCGCCTTCTCGCCGATCCAGCTCATCGGGATCATGGCCGGGTTGTCGGTGTTTGCCTATCTCGGCCTTGCTATCGGCACACCCGCCGAAGGCCCGGTCCGGGCGCTGATTGCCGTAGTGATGGGCGTCGGCGGCGTCTACATGTGGGTGAACAAGAAGGCCAAGAAGCGCGTGGCGCTGATGGAGGAACAGCTTCCCGACGCGGTGGAGCTGATGGTGCGCTCGCTCCGGGTGGGGCACCCCTTTGCCTCAGCCATGGGAATCGTCGCCAAGGAAGTCCCCGATCCGCTGGGCACCGAATTCGGCCTGATCGGTGACGAGGCCGCCTATGGCCGCGACGTGGCCGAAAGCCTGAAAGCCTTCGCCGAACGGATGGACAATCAGGACCTGCGCTTCCTTGCGGTGGCGGTGACGATCCAGCAGCAATCCGGCGGCAACCTGGCCGAGATCCTGGAAGGGCTGTCAAAGGTCATCCGCTCGCGGTTCAAGCTGTTCCGCCGGGTCAAGGCCATCACCGCCGAGGCGAAATGGTCGGGGATGTTCCTGTCGTCCTTCCCCATCCTGGCGCTGGTGATGATCCTGATGCTGAAGCCCGACTATTTTGACGAAGTTCAGGAAACCTCGGTCTTCATTCCCGCAGCGCTGGCGGTCGGCGTCTTCCTGATCCTGAACATCATTTACATGCGCATCATGGTCAATATCAAAGTCTGAGGCCCGGTCATGTTCGACAATATCAATGCGATGCTGGTCGAGGCTTTCGGGCCGCTGGGCCCGGTGATCGTGCTTCTGGCGCTGGGTATCCTGCTGGCCGCCGCCACGCTGCCCACACTGATGAAGAAGCGCAGCGATCCGCTGGACAAGCTGCGAGAGCAGCGGACGCAGCGCGCGAGCGAAACCAAGGCCGAGGCGCTGCGGCAACGCGACGCTGCCGACAAGCTGGAGAAATACGCGGCCTTCCTGGAACCACAGGATGCCGAAACGATGACGGCCTCGCGGCTCAAGATGATGCGCGCGGGCTATCGGCAGAAGAATGCGGTGCGGATGTTCCACTTCGCGCAGTTCTCGCTGGGCATCGGTATGCTGGTGCTGGGCTTTGCCTATGCGATGATGCTGAAAACGCAGCATGGCAACCTGTCTACGCAGACGCTGATCCTTTACACGATCCTGCCCGCAGCGGCGGGCTATTATCTGCCGCAATACTGGGTGCAGCGCCGGTTGCAGACCCGCCAGCAGGAAATCGTGCAGGGCTTTGCCGATGCGCTGGACCTGATGCTGGTCTGCGTCGAGGCCGGTCAGTCGCTGGACCAGTGCATCAACCGCGTCGCCAAGGAAACCCGTGCGGGCTACCCCGCCCTGTCGGAGGAGTTCGAAATCGTCAGCCAGGAGGTCAAGGCCGGCAAGGAACGGGTGCAGGTGCTGAAAGACATGGCCGAACGGGTCGGCGTGCCGGATGTCGCCTCCTTCGTCACGACGCTCGTGCAATCGGCCACTTTCGGCACCTCGATCGCCGAGGCGCTGCGGGTCTATTCCGCTGAAATGCGTGACAAGCGCGTGATGCGGGCGGAAGAAAAGGCAAACGTCTTGCCGACCAAGCTGACACTGGGCACAATGCTGTTCACCCTGCCGCCCCTGATGATCATTCTGATCGGCCCGTCGATCTATGGCATCGCAACCCAGCTTGGCGGGGGCTGAGACCGGACCCGAATGAAACCCGCACTTGTGATGTGTCTGTTGATGCTGGCCGCCTGCCAAACGGGCGGCCAGACTGCTTTGAACCCCGCGCTGAACGCCCCCCCTGCCGCCGATGGCAGTGAAAAGGGGGTGGACGGCCTGCTGGTCGGCCACCGCCTGATGGCCGCAAATGAACCGGAACTGGCGCTGAAGGCCTATCTTCGTGCCGCAGCCGAGGATGGAATGAGCGTCGATGTCCTGTCTGCGCTGGGGTCAGCCAATCTCTCGCTCGGGCGGCTGGGTCAGGCCGAACAGCTTCTGCGCCGCGCGGTGGAACTCGACCCTTCCTTCGTGCCCGCGCAGAACAACCTTGGTGTCGTGCTGATGGAGCGCGGCAAGGTGCCCGAGGCCCGCGTGGTGTTCCAGCAGGCCTTCGCGCAGGACAGTGGCAAGACGGACTCGATCCGCGACAATCTGAAACGCGCAATAGCCATGACCGAGAATTCCATCTATTCTGAACCGAACGAGAAAGAAGAACCGCACCGCTTCAATCTGGTGCGGCGGGGTCAGGGCGAATTCGTCCTGCTGTCGTCGCTCTAGGCTGCGGGCCGGACCGAGCAGTAAAAAGGACGCGAAATGCGCCACCCTGTCACCGTTGCGCTGTGCCTTGGCGGCATGGTCTTGCTTTCCGCCTGCGGACGCGGCACCTCGGATGCCGAGGTCCAGAAGGCGCTGAAGGATGTGAACGTCATCGACGAAAGCAACCTCAGCGACATCATGCTGACGGTGGGCGATCCGAACGAGGCGGTGACCTATTTCACCAATACCCTGCAACAGAACCCCGACCGGCCCGACCTGAAACGCGGTCTGGCCAAATCTCTGGTGCGCGCCAACCGCCCGGCCGAGGCGGCGAAGGTCTGGGCCACGCTGGTGAATTCCGGTCAGGGCACCAATGACGACCGCGTGGGCTATGCCGATGCGCTGATCCGGGCGAATGAATGGTCGCAGGCCGAGGCGCAGCTGAACCTCATCCCGCCGACCCACGAAACCTACGAACGCTACCGGCTGGAGGCGATGGTCGCCGACAGCAAGAAACAGTGGAAGAAGGCCGACAGTTTCTATGAAATCGCGGCCGGGCTGACCACCAAACCGGCCAGCGTGCTGAACAACTGGGGCTTTTCCAAGCTGACGCGCGGCGAATATGCCGGGGCGGAGAAGCTGTTTCTTGAGGCGCTGACCCACGACCCGACCATGTTCACCGCCAAGAACAACCTCGTTCTGGCGCGCGGCGCGCAGCGCAAATACGATCTGCCTGTCGTGCAGATGACCCAGAAGGAACGGGCGGAACTGCTGTATACTCTTGGCCTTGCCGCCGTGAAGCAGGGGGATGTGAAAGCGGGCCGCAACCTTTTGCAGGATGCCGTCGAAACCCATCCGCAGTATTTCGAGGCCGCTGCCCGCAGCCTTGCCGCGCTGGAAGGCTAGCTCCGTGATGATCGCTCCCACCGCCGCGCTGTGGTTCCTGCCGTTCTGCTTGCCCGTCGCCGTCTGGGTGGCCTGGTCCGACATGAAGTTCATGAAGATCCCCAACAAGGCGGTGATGGTGATGGCCGCTGTCTGGGCCGTGGTGGGGTTTCTGGCCTTCCCGATGAACGCCTACCTTTGGGGCTGGGCGGTACTGGGCATCGTGCTGGTGGCGGGGTTCCTTGCCAATGCCATCGGTCTGGTGGGCGCAGGGGATGCGAAATTTGCCGCCGCCATGGCCCCGGTTTTTGCCACCGGCGACCCGCGCCTGATCTTCGCCCTGTTCGCGGCCTGCCTGCTGGGCGCCTTCGCCACGCACCGCCTTGCGCGCGCCGTGCCGCCACTGCGTCGCGCGCTTCCCGATTGGGAAAGCTGGAACCGTAAGGATTTTCCCATGGGCCTTGCCCTTGCAGGAACGCTGATTTTCTACCTTCTCGCCCCATTTCTGGCCAAATGATCAGCTTTCCTCGGTGACATCCGCGCCGGTGTCCGGCGCCCGTTTGCCAAGCCGAGGAACGCCATGAACGTGCAGGTCGCGCCCAATGTGATCGCCCCACCAGCCCCCCGCACGCTGGCTGATACCGGGCTTTCCATCGTGATGATGCGGGATATCCTGCTGAAAACGATCTTCCGCACGAATACCAATCTGGTATCGGACCTGGCCCGCCTCGTCTGCCTGCCGATCCCGGCCACACAGGAACTGATCGACCTCGCCCGCAGCCAGCGTCTGCTGGAGGCCACGGGCACCCTGCATGCCACCAGCGGCAACGAGATGGGCTATCAGCTGACCGACGGCGGCAAGGCCCGCGCGCTGGATGCGCTGGCGCAGTCGGAATATTATGGCGCCATGCCTGTGCCGCTGGAGACCTATTCCCAGCAGGTCAAGCGCCAGTCGGTCCGTAACATGAAACTGACCCGCGACCAGCTGATGAGCGGGATGGGCCATCTGATCCTGCCAGAGAACCTGATCGGCAACCTTGGTCCCGCCGTCGGCTCGGGCCGGTCGATCCTGATGTATGGCCCGCCCGGCAACGGCAAATCCTCGATCTCCAACGGCATCCGCGACGCGCTGGGGGACAAGATCTATATCCCTCGCGCGGTGGAATATTCGGGTCAGGTCATCACCGTCTATGATCCGATTGTCCATTCCGCCGCCGAAGAGGCGCTGGACGATCCGAACAGCCTGCGTCGCACCTCGAACCGCTTCGACCAGCGCTATGTCTATTGCCAGCGCCCCTCGGTCATCACCGGCGGCGAACTGACGCTCGACATGCTCGACCTCACCTATAACCCGGTCGCCCGCACCTATCAGGCGCCGCTTCAGATGAAATCGAATGGCGGCATCTTCATCGTCGACGACCTTGGCCGCCAGTCCGAACCGCCGCAGAAGCTCGTCAACCGCTGGATCGTGCCGCTGGAAGAAAGCCGCGACATCCTGCAACTGCAATCGGGCGAGAAGTTCACCGTGCCTTTCGACACGCTGGTGATCTTTTCCACCAACTTCCACCCGAACGAGATCTTCGACGGCGCGGCGCTGCGCCGGATCTTCTTCAAGATCAAGATCGACGGGCCGAACCAGGAAAACTTCCTGAAGATCTTTGCCATGGTCGCCCGCAAGAAGAAGATGCCACTGGACGAAAAGGCGCTGATTCACCTGCTGAAAGTGAAATACCCGACCATCGAGATGAATTTCGCCAATTACCAGCCGGTGTTCCTGATCGACCAGATGATCGCGATCTGCGAATTCGAGGGCATCCCCTACCAGATGACCCCGGAGCTGATCGACCGCGCCTGGGCGAACATGTTCGTGCGTGACGAAAAGATCGCCAAGTAACCCAGGCGGATGCGCAGTGGTGGGCTTGTTCGAGTATTTGGACAAGAAGCAAGAGGCAAAGGCGCAAGGGGGCGGAGAACGGCTCTCTGCCCTTGTGCTTGCTTCTTGCAAAAATACTCAAATTCCAGCCTGGCCGCCTGTGCAGCCTTGGGTCAGGTGAGCCGCAGCACCCCGGTTTCGGTCACGATGATATCAAGCCGCTGATCGGTCGGCTCAATCGGCACTTCGGGCAGTTCCTGCGCGGCGAAGGCAAAGCCGATGGCCAGTGTCGGGCGTTTGGCGCGCAGGCCCTCCAGCGTGCGGTCGTAGAAACCGCCACCATAACCCAGACGATAACCGCGCCGGTCCCAGCCGACCAGCGGCACGATCAGCACCTCGGGTTCGATCCAGTCACCCGTGGCGGGGATCATCGCACCGAACTCGCCCGGCACCAGATCACAGCCCGGATGCCAGGCGCGGAAGCGCAGCGGCAGCCCCTTGCCCAGGATCACCGGAACGCCGACCGGGCCAGTATGCGCAGCCATTGCCGGCGCGGGGTCGATTTCCGTCCGCATCGCCATATAGCCCGCCAGTGGCTTCCCGGCATGGGGCGCCAGCACATCGGCCAGAAGCGCAGCCGCGCGGCCCTGCCCCGCGGCATGGGCCAGTTTGCGCGCGGCAAAGGCCGCCGCCCGCGCCTCGGTCTTGATTTCGGTGATCGTCACAGCAGCACCAGGGTTGCGAGACCGAGGAAGGCAAAGAAGCCGATCACATCGGTCATCGTGGTCACGAAGGTTCCCGATGATAGAGCCGGATCAAGCCCCATGCGGTGCAGCAAAAGCGGCACGATGACACCCGCGAGCGCCGCGACCAGCAGATTGACGATCAGCGCCGCCCCGATCACCGCGCCCAGCAGGGGCGCCCCGAACAAAGCCCAGGCCACACCGCCCATGATCAGCGCGAAGACCGCACCGTTGATCAGGCCCACGCCCGCCTCACGTCGCACCACCCGGAGCGCGTTCGAGCCGGTGAGGTCGCGCGTCGCCAGCGCCCGCACCGCTACGGTCAGCGATTGCGTCCCAGCGTTCCCCCCCATCGAAGCGACAATCGGCATCAGCGCCGCAAGCGCCACCAGCGCCGAAATCGTGCCCTCGAACAGCGAGATCACCCCGGCGGCGATATTGGCCGTGACAAGGTTGACCAGCAGCCAAGGGATACGGCTTTTCACCGTATCCAGCACCCCGTCCGAGATCGAACTTTCATCGCCCACGCCCGCAAGGCGCAGCATGTCTTCCTCGTGTTCCTCATCCAGCACATTCATCGCGTCGTCGATGGTGATGACACCGACCAGGCGGTCGTTTTCGTCCACCACCGGGCAGGAGATCAGGTGATACTGGTTGAAGATATAGGCGACTTCGGCCTCTTCCTCGGTCGCCTCGATGGTCCGGAAACTGTCTTCGGCAATGTCGCGCAGCCGCACGTCGCGCCGCGAGGCCAGCATCCGGCCCAGCGTGACATACCCCACCGGGTTCATCCGCGGGTTCACCAGAATGACATGATAGAACTGGTCGGGCAGCCATTCGGCACTGCGCAAGTGGTCGATGGTTTCGCCCACCGTCCAGTGTTCTGGCGCCACCACCACCTCGCGCTGCATCAGGCGTCCGGCGGAATACTCCGGGTAGGCCATCGCCTGTTCGACCGCCACGCGATCGGAATCAGCCAGTGCGCTGAGGATGATGGCCTGTTGCGGTTCCTCCAGATCCTCAAGGATGTCGACGACATCATCGGTTTCCAGCTCGCGGACCGCCTCGGCCAGAACCTCTTTCGGCAGCGCCTCGATCACCTCTTCGCGGATCGATTCGTCCAGTTCCGACAGGATGTCGCCGTCGATCTCGGGCGAGTAGAGATGCAGGAAGTCGCGGCGGGCGGAAGGGCCGATCTGTTCGAGAAGGTCGGCGATGTCGGCAGCGTGCAGCGGATCGACCAGTTCGCGCAATCGCGCACTGTCCCCGGCCTCCACCGCATCCAGAATCGCTGACACGCGCCGCGTGTCCAGCTCTTCCTCATCCTCTGCCGGGATCGCCTCGTGTTCCGCCATCATGCCTCCGCGCCGATTGCCGCGACCTTATGATAAGCTGTTTCAAAGAAACAGGGTGGTGGCGGAAATTTACCTGCGAGCGGAAAGACTTTAGGCTGATCCGGCTGAACAGGAGGCCCGAGATGACCGAACTGCTGCTGGGACAGGTGCTGAGCTTTGCCGCCGATCCGTTCGAGGCGGGGCCAGAGGCCGCGCGACTGCACGAGGCACTGGTGATCGAGGCAGGCCGCATCGTGGCGGTGGGCGCGGCGGATGCGCTGCGCCGCGCCTGGCCGCAAGCGCGCGTCACCGATTACGGGCGCGACCTGATTTCGGCCGGGTTCATCGACGCCCACGCGCATTACCCGCAGACCGCCATCATCGCCAGCTGGGGCAAGCGGCTGATCGACTGGCTGAACAGCTATACGTTCCCCGAGGAAATGCGCTTTGCCGATCCCGCCTATGCAGCCGAGGTTGCAGGCCGGTATCTTGACCTGACACTGGCCAATGGCACAACCTCGGTCTGTTCCTATTGCACCATCCATCCGGCTTCCGTCGATGCACTGATGTCAGAGGCACAGGCGCGCGGGCAGCGGATCTGGGCAGGCAAGACCTGCATGGATCGCAACGCCCCCGAAGGCCTGCGTGATACCGCGCAATCGGCGCATGACGACAGCGCCGCCCTCCTGGCGAAATGGCACGGGGTGGACCGGCTGTCCTATGTCATCACGCCGCGCTTTTCGCCCACCTCGACCCCCGAACAGCTTGAGGCGCTTGGGGCGCTCTGGGCCGCCAACCCGTCCTGCCTGATGCAGACGCATCTGAGCGAGCAACTGGACGAAATCGACTGGGTAAAGGGGCTTTACCCCAATGCCCGCGATTATCTGGATACCTACGAGGCGCATGGCCTGCTGGGCCGGGGCGGGCTTTACGGCCATGCCATCCATCTGGAGCCGCGCGAGAAAGCCCGGCTGGCCGAGGTGGATGCGAGCCTGATCCATTGCCCGACCTCGAACACGTTCATCGGCTCGGGCCTCTTCGACATGGGCGGGCTGAAGGCGGCAGGTCACCGGGTCGGCCTTGCCACCGATACCGGCGGTGGCTCGTCGTTTTCCATGCTGCGCACCATGGCCGCAGCTTACGAAATCGGGCAGTTGCGCGGCCACGCCCTGCATCCGGCCGAACTCTGGTGGCTCGCCACCCAAGGTTCCGCCCGGAGCCTGCTGGCCGATGACCGCATCGGCAATATCAAGCCGGGGATGGAGGCGGATCTCGTGGTGATCGACCTCGGCTCCACCCCTGCCATCGCACAGGCCATCACACGCGCCGAAACGATCTGGCAGGCACTGTTCCCCACCATCATGCTGGGTGACGACCGCGCCATCCGTGCCGTTTGGATTGGCGGCACACCGCGTGGCTGAGCCTTCATCTTGGCAAAAATATCCTCGGGGGTGAGCCCCGCAGGGGCGAGGGGGCGGAAAGCCCCCTGCCGTCATTCCTCCAGCAGGCCCCAGCCATCCGGGGTGAAATTGAATTCCAGCGCGATTTCGGTGGCCAGCTTCTCGAACTTCCAGATCGTCTCGGCGTCGATCTTCACCGGACCGACCAGCGCATCCAGCAACTCGTCCTCGTCATCCCGGTTGGTGCGGAAGCCCTTGGCCTGCAAGGCTTTCTGAACTCCATCCCAGTTCGCGTCCACATCCTCGGGATAGAACTGATAGGTGATGACCGCCTCGGCCGGCGCATCCGCCGAGAAAGCCTCGAAACTTTCAAAGGTCTCGGCCTGCTGGGATTTGTAATCGTGGCGCATGGAACCCTCCGCTTTTCCCGGTGATGCCTCAGGCCGCGGCAGGCCGCAAGCGGCTTCGTTCACAGCCCCGCCAGACGCCGCGCCAGCCGGTTCTGCTGCTCGATGGCCCGCGGCAGGTCCAGCGTTGCCATCTGACCGTCGCGCACAACCTGCCGCCCCTCGACGAACAGGTCGCGCACCCGCGTCGGACCGCAGAGCATCAGCGCCGCCACCGGGTCCCAGGCGCCCGCCGCCTCGATCCCGCGCATGTCCCAGATCGCGAGATCCGCGCGCTTGCCCGGCTCCAGCGAGCCGCAATCGCCGCGCCCCAGTACCTTCGCGCCGCCCAGCGTGGCAATCTCCAGCGCCTCGCGCGCGCTCATCGCATCAGCCCCGCGCGCAACCCGCTGCAACAAAAGCGCCTGCCGCGCCTCGGCCACCAGATTGCCCGCGTCATTCGAGGCGGAACCATCGACGCCCAGCCCAACCTTCACGCCCGCATCCCGCATCGCCCGCAGCGGCGCGATACCGCTGCCCAGACGACAGTTGGAACAGGGGCAATGCGCGACCCCGGTGGCGCTGCGCGCAAACAGCCCGATCTCGTCGCCATCCAGCTTCACGCAATGCGCATGCCAGACATCGGGGCCGGTCCAGCCCAGATCCTCGGCATATTGGCCGGGGCGGCAGCCGAACTGCGCGAGACTATAGGCGATATCCTCGTCATTCTCGGCCAGATGGGTGTGCAACATCACCCCCTTGTCGCGCGCCAGGACCGCCGCCTCACGCATCAGATCACGACTGACCGAGAAGGGAGAACAGGGCGCCAGCCCCACACGCACCATCGCGCCCTCGCGCGGATCGTGGAAAGCATCGACGACGCGGATGCTGTCCTCCAGGATAGCGGCCTCACGCTCCACCAGACTGTCGGGCGGCAAGCCGCCTGCGCTTTCCCCAATGCTCATGGCGCCGCGCGTGGGGTGGAAACGCAGCCCGACCTCTTGGGCGGCGGCAATCGTGTCATCCAGCCGCGCGCCGTTGGGGTACAGATACAGGTGATCCGAGGTCAGCGTGCAGCCTGAAAGCGCCAGTTCCGCAAGCCCGATCCGGGCAGAGACGAACATCTCCTCCGGCCCGAAACGCGCCCAGATCGGGTACAGCGTCTTCAGCCAGCCGAACAGCAGCGCATCCTGCCCGCCCGGCACCACCCGCGTCAGCGTCTGGTAAAGGTGATGATGCGTGTTCACCAGACCGGGTGTCACCACGCAGCCCCGCGCCTCGACAACCATGCCTGAGGTGGTCAACCCCTGCCCGACGGCAACGATCACACCGTCCCGCATCAACAGATCACCGCCCGCGACCTCGCGGCGGGTGCCGTCCATGGTCACAAGGACATCGGCATTGCGAACAAGAATTTCAGGCATGTCGGCGCCTCCCCCTCTGGCGCCCCTTCGGTACAGACGAGGACGTGCGACAGAAGGGGGGAAGGACTCGCGACGTCGCCCGAAGCCTAGCGCAGATCGTGCAGATGCAGCAAGCGGCTTTTCAACCTCTGAGTGCAGCGAGCGCCGCCGCATGGACCTCGGGAGATGAGGCCGCCAGCAGCCGCCCACCCAAGTCGGCGCGTGCCCCCGTCCAGTCGGTGACGACCCCGCCAGCGGCCTCGATCACCGCGATCGGGGCCTGCACATCATAGGTTTGCAACCCGGCCTCGACCACAAGGTCGATATGCCCCGCCGCCAGCAGGGCATAGGCGTAGCAATCCGCCCCATAGCGCGTCAGGCGGCACTGTGAGGCAAGACGATGGAAGGCGGCCCCCTCCTCAGCGCTGCCGACTTCGGGGAAAGTCGACATGATGATGCATTCGTCCAGCGGCCGGGCCGGGCGCGTGGCCAGCGCACGGCTGCCGCCCGGCCCCTGCATCCGGGCCAGGCCAAGCCCGCCCTCGAAACGTTCCGCGATATAGGGCTGGTCGATCAGGCCATAAAGCGGCCGCATGCCCGCGCCCGCCACCGCGATCAGAACACCCCAGGTGGGCATCCCCGCCAGAAAGGCACGGGTTCCATCAATGGGGTCCAGCACCCAGGTCAGCCCGCTGCTGCCGGCCTGCTGCCCCATCTCCTCCCCGAGGATCGCATCCTGCGGCCGCCGCTGTGCCAGCACCGCGCGCATCGCGACCTCTGCCGCCCGGTCAGCCACCGTAACCGGATCAAATCGCACGGTTTCCTTGCTGTCCGCTGTCAAACCGACACTGCGGAAATGCGGCAGGATTGCCTTGCGCCCGGCCTCCGCCATCTCATGCGCAACCGAAACAAGGTCGGCCGAAAGATCGGGGGCTATCACGGTCATCATCGCTCTCCTGCCTCGGATGCCAAGGCGCTACCCCGCGACCCTGCTCCGGTCAAGCCACGCCAAAGCAAAACGCCCCGCAAGCGGGGCGTCGCGTCAGCGCGGAAGGGGCAGCTAGGCAGCGTCGCTCAGCACGCGGGCCAGATCGAACAGCCGACGGCGCTGCGCCTCGGGGATCGCATAGTAAGACCGCACCAGCTCCAGCGCTTCCTTGTCGGCCAGGATGTCGCCTTCGACCGGAGTGGGCACCTCGCGTGCCTCGTCGATCCCTTCGAAGAAGAAGCTGATGTTCACGCCCAGCGTTTCCGCGATGTCCCACAGGCGGGACGCGCTGACGCGATTCATGCCGGTTTCATACTTCTGGATTTGCTGGAACTTGATGCCAACCCGCTCCGCCAGTTGCTGTTGCGTCATTCCCACCATCCAGCGGCGGTGACGGATGCGCTTACCAACATGCGCGTCCACGGGATGCTTCATCTTCGTACTCCCCTAGCAATTACAAAGCCGCGTTTTTCGGGCCCACCCTTCGCGGTATGATTGAACACGATACGCGAAGACCTGATTTTTTTCTACCACGCTTATGATCACAAATCGTGCCTTTTGTATATGGATTGCTATACGAATGGATAGGTATATTGTGAATTTCCTCGCTTTTGTTGGGCGGAAATCACGGCCAGGACACCAATGCGCAATATTATTGCGCAACGTGCGGCAGACCTGTACCGCTCAACCGGAAAAAGGGAATCATCCGGGCAAGGGTCGCGCAGGGGCGCGCCGCCGGGACCGGGACAGGACAGGAGCATACCGATGCGTGCATGGCGCCTTGCCGAAACCGGCACCCCACCCCGGCTTGTAACCCTTCCGCGCCCCGTGCCCGGTCCCGGCGAAGTGCTGATCCGCACTGCGGCCTGCGGGCTCAATTTCGCGGATCTGCTGACAATAGAGGGCAAGTACCAGGAAAAGCCCGCCCTGCCCTGCACGCTCGGGATGGAGATTGCAGGAGAAGTGACCGAGGTCGGCGCCGATGTGACCGGCTTTGCCTCAGGTGACCGTGTGGCAGCCTTTCCCGGCATCGGCGGGCTGGCCGATTATACACTCTGCCCGGCCGGGCGCTGCCTGAAGCTGCCCGACGCGATGGATGCCATTACTGGCGCCGCGTTCCAGATCGCCTATGGCACCTCGCATCTGGCACTGGACCACAAGGCTCGGCTTCAGCCCGGTGAAACCCTGTTCGTCACCGGCGCGGCGGGTGGCGTCGGGCTGACGGCGGTCGAGATCGGCAAACGGATGGGCGCGCGGGTGATCGCCTCGGCGCGGGGCGCCGCGAAATGCGCGGCGGCGGCGCAGGCCGGGGCGGATGTCGTCATCGACAGCGAAGCGCCGGGCCTGCGGGACCGCCTGAAGGAGCTGGGCGGCGTCGATGTGGTCTATGACAGCGTCGGCGGCCCCGCCTTCATGGAGGCCCTGCGCGCCACCCGCCCCGAAGGCCGCCTGCTGGCCATCGGCTTTGCCGGGGGCGAGGTGCCACAGGTGCCCGCCAACCTGCTGCTGGTGAAGAACCTGAGCGTGATGGGCCTGTACTGGGGCGGCTATCTGCGCTTCCGCCCCGAGGTGCTGACGGCGAGCCTTGCCACGCTGGCCGGCTGGATCGCCGCTGGCGAGTTGCACCCCCATGTCAGCCAGTGTTTCCCGATGGAGCAACTGCCCGAGGCGCTGACCAGCCTGCGCGAGCGCAAGTCCACCGGCAAGATCGTGGTCACCATGGGCTGATGCCTCAGGGGTCTTTGCCCCCCGAGGATAGCGGGACCAAGGGAAAACGGGCCTGCTTTCATCTTGGTAAAAATATCCTCGGGGGTGAATTGCCGCAGGCAAGAGGGGGCGGAAAGCCCCCTGCGCGGTCAGATTTCTGTGGCCACCGCAAAGACCTGATCGATCATGGCCTGCGTCCCGCGCGAGAACTCCAGCGGGCAGGCGTAGGGCGCGGCCTCATGCAGGCTGCGACCGAAGGCCTCCACCTGGAGCACATACTGGTTTACGGCAGGGAAGCGCCAGCATTCGCTGCTGTTGCCGCTGCGGTGCAATTCCACCTGCGCTTCGCCGAACAGCCCGGCATTGAAAGGCGCGGTGACGCGGATCAGGCCGGTTTCGCCCTGAAACACCACCTCCTGCCGGGGGAACAACCGCATCGAGGTGATGGAGGACCAGATGAAGCGGCCTGTCGGCCCCTCCATTTCGCCCACCACCTGAGCCCATGTATCAACACCGTTTTCCAGCTTCACCCGCGCGCTCAGCGCGACAGGCTCGGCCCCGGTGGCAAAGCGGGTGCAGCCAAAGGTATAGACACCGATGTCACGCAAGCCGCCGCCGCCGGTTTCCGGGCGGTTGCGGATATTGCCGGGATCGGCGCGGTTGTCATAGCTGAAGGCGGTATCGACATGCTCGATCCGCCCGATGGCGCCTTCCGCGATCAGGGCGCGCACTTTCTGCCATTGCGGATGATGGACGATCATATAGGCCTCGGCGACCAAGAGCCCTGACGCATCGCGCGCCGCGATCAGCCGGTCGAACTCGCCCGCCCGCATCGCCATCGGCTTCTCGGTCAGCACATGCTTACCCGCCGCGATGGCGCGCAAGGTCCACTCCAGATGCAGGTGATTGGGCAGCGGGATATAAACCGCATCAATGCCCGGATCGGCCAACAGCGCCTCATAGCTGTCATGCAGGCGCAAGCCCGGCGCAAAAGCCGCGAAGGGCGCGGCCCGGTCAGCCGAGCTGCTGGCCAGCGCCACCAGTTCGGCATTGCGGGCGGTATGGATCGCCGGCCCCATATGTTCGCGCGCGAATTTCGCGGCCCCCAGAATGCCCCAGCGGGTGATCGCCATTGCCCTGCCCTTTCGATGTTTTCGCTAACATCATAAAGACAGGGCCGCCGCGCGACAACGCCCGCGACAGAGTCAACGGCGGCGCAGACGCAGATAGGTCATCAGGCCCAGCGGCGGCAGGCCGTCTTCTTCCACCAGTTCCAGCCGGGCATCGCCCAGCACGCGGGCGCGCGCAAAATCGCTGTGCCAGCCCAGCAGATCCGACAGCGGCGCGAACAGCCGCTCTAACCGTGCCATCGCGCCCTTGCCCTCGGCCGCGAAATGGTTGGTGATCAGCACATGGCCACCGGGACGGCAGACCCGCGCCATTTCCGAAAGGACATGTTCAGGTTCCGGCACGACCGACATGATATGCATGGCGCAGACCGTGTCGAAACTGGCATCCGGGAAGTCCAGTTCGCGCGCATCCATCTGCCGCAGGCTGCGCACCTGGGTCAGATGCTGTTCGGCTACTTTCGACCGCGCCTTGGCCAGCATGGCCTCGGAGAAATCCACCCCCGTCACCGCCAGATGTGGCGCATAGAACGGCAGGGCCAGGCCGGTGCCCACGCCCACCTCCAGCACCTCGCCACCGACGGCATTGGCAAAGCCGGTGGCCCGGCGGCGCCCGGCATTGGTCACGGCACCGAAAGTCCGGTCATAGACCGGCGCCCAGCGGGCATAGGATTTTGCGATGGCCTCAAGCTCCATCCGTGGGCTCCTCCAGCGGTTCGGGGTCAGAGGGGCGGCGGAACAGGCTGAACACCACCACTCCGATATAAACGAGATCCAGAGCCACCAGCGTGGCCCAGGGATAGGCCAGCAAGGCGGCCAGCAGACCGGCGAAGCCAACGACGACATAGCGCACATATTGCGCCTCGAAGGTGACTTTCTTGAACGAGGGCGTGCGGAAGCGACCGATCATCGCCGCGCCGACCAGCGCCATGTAGCAGGCGACGACCCCGCCGGGCAGGCTTTCGCCACTGCCGCCGAAGGAAAAGGCCGCGAACATCGGCAGGAAGGCCAGCATGGCTCCGGCGGGCGAAGGCACGCCCTGAAAACCCGATTTCTCGGCCACCTTGTCGATGGCGCGATTGCCCAGATTGAAGCGCGCCAGCCGCAGGAGACACGAAACCACATAGATCAGCACCGCGATCCAGCCGGCCGCCTTCACATCCTGCAAGGCCCAGAGCCAGAGGATCAGCCCAGGCGCCACACCGAAATTCACGAAATCACACAGGCTGTCCAGTTCGGCGCCGATCTGGCTTTCACTGCGCAGCAGTCGGGCAATGCGCCCGTCCAGACCATCCAGAACCGCCGCCAGCAGGATCAGCAGCAACGCAGTGCGATACCAGCCTTCGATAGCGAAGCGGATCGCCGTCACGCCCGCACACAGCGCGCCGACGGTCAACATGTTGGGCAAAAGCCCGGCGATGGACAGGCGGCGCGGTGTGGCCATGGCTTACACCATCTTTGCCAGGCGCTGCGGCAGGTCGCGGCCCAGTTCCGCGATCACCGTCTCGCCCGCAACGCAGGTCTGGCCCAGCGCCACCAGCGGCGCCACGCCCTCCGGCAGGTAGGTATCAACCCGGCTGCCGAAGCGGATCAGCCCGAAACGCTCGCCGGTCTTGAGGCCCTGCCCCTCGCTGACGAAGGGCACGATGCGGCGCGCGACCAGCCCGGCGATCTGCACCACCGCGATGCGACGGCCATCCGCCAGTTCAAAGCACAGCGAATTGCGCTCGTTATCCTCGCTGGCCTTGTCGAGCGAGGCATTGAGGAATTTGCCGGGGCGGTAGGCCATCTTCACCACCCGTCCGGCAACCGGCGCACGGTTCACATGGCAGTTGAACACCGACATGAAGACCGAGACACGCAGCATCGGCGTATCCCCCATGCCCAGTTCCGGCGGCGGAACGGCGCGTTCGATCAGCGAGACCATGCCGTCAGCAGGCGAAACCATCAGCCCCTCCCCCTGCGGCACGGCGCGTTTGGGATCGCGGAAGAAGTAATAGCACCAGACAGTCAGGCCGGTGCCGATCCAGCCCAGCGGTTCCCAGATCCAGAACAGCACCAGAGTCACCACGGCGAAGGCCGCGACGAACTTGTAGCCCTCCGGGTGCATCGGCTTGAGGAAGGTCTTGAGCATTTCCGAGGGCATCGACATGGGTCCGGTCCTTGTTCGTTTGCGCCCTAGGTAATGACACGCGCCCCCGCACGCAACGCCCAGCCGCAGCGGGCCCCGCGTCCTGCGGCATCAGAGTCGTATTGCGACGCTTTGAACGGGAAAAGCGACGCGATGTAAAGCCCCCGCATCGCTGCCCTGCCGACTTAGGCGCTGCACCGCCGCATCACGCTACCGCCGGGACAGTTGCACAAGGGCCCCGATCACTCCGGCAAGGCCAAGAGCACAGAAAAGATATTGCAGCGTCCGCAACGCGGGACTCGCACCTTCGGAACCGAAGAGGATCATCGCGCCGGAAATGGCCACGGCTGCCATGCCGATCACCAGCGTCTGTTTCGGATTGTTCATGATAATAAAAATCCTGGAAAAAGGCGCACCCACCAGCGCCTTCAGGATCGTGCCATCAGCCCGTGATTTGGTCCAGCGGGTTTAATGCATTCTGGATGCGGGAAATTCCCGAAATCAGCGGGAATGAAGCAGAGTAGCGCCCAGGCCACAGCGGATCGGACCGCAGCGGTTGAAGGGGCGGCCCGAGGGTCGCCCGACAGAAGTTCACGCGTCGATCAGCATGCCCTTGCCACGGGCCAGATCCTTCATGCGCGACTGAAGCTTCTCGAAGGCGCGCACCTCGATCTGACGGATGCGCTCGCGGCTGACGCCGTAGCTTTCCGACAGATCCTCCAGCGTCACCGGCTCGTCGGTCAGGCGGCGCTGCACGAGGATGTCCTTTTCACGGTCGTTCAGCACAGCCATGGCCTGCGCCAGCAGCTCGCGCCGGGCGTCCAGTTCGTCACGTTCCTCATAGGCGCCGGCCTGATCGCTGTCTTCATCCTCCAGCCAGTCCTGCCACTGCGTCGTTCCATCGCCGTCCGACCCGACCGTCGCATTGAGCGAGGCATCCGAGCCCGAAAGGCGGCGGTTCATCGCGATGACCTCTTCCTCGGTCACCGACAGATCCTTGGCGATCTGGGCCACGTTTTCGGGGCGCAGATCCCCCTCCTCCAGCGCACCAAGCTTGGCCTTGGCCTTGCGCAGATTGAAGAACAGCTTCTTCTGCGCCGAGGTGGTGCCCAGTTTCACAAGGCTCCACGACCGCAGGATGTATTCTTGGATGGCCGCGCGAATCCACCACATCGCATAGGTGGCAAGGCGGAAGCCCTTTTCGGGATCGAAGCGCTTCACCGCCTGCATCAGGCCCACATTCGCCTCGGAAATCACTTCTGCCTGCGGCAGGCCATAGCCGCGATAACCCATGGCAATCTTGGCGGCGAGCCGCAGGTGGCTGGTCACCAGCCTGTGCGCCGCCGTCGAATCCTGACGGTCGACCCAGGCCTTCGCCAGCATGTATTCCTCTTCGGGTTCCAGCAGCGGAAACTTGCGGATTTCCTGAAGATAGCGGTTCAGCCCCTGTTCGGGGCTGGGTGCGGGAAGGTTGGTATAGGTGCTCATCGTCTGACCCCCTTGGCCCCTGCGGAATGTCATCCCCCGCACGGGGCAGCAAAATCTAGGCGGCATGCGGTGCTGTCGCAAGGCAATGCCATACTTTTTACGTCAGATGTTCATGTTCCGTCGTGATTTCGAGCTTTGTGTCAGCTCTTCACACAACTGTGTCGTGCGCGACAGGTTCCGTGATTGCGCTAACGATCAGCGCCGCCGCAGGCGGATCACCACATCGACACGCGCGATCTCGGCCCCTTCCGGTGCATCGGGCAGTCGGGTGATCTCAAGCTGATCGGCGGGCGCATCGGTCAGCCGGCCGTCGTCTTCCCAATAGAAATGCGGGTGATCGTCCATGCGGGTATCGAAATAGCTTTTCGAACCATCGACCACGACTTCCTGCATGATCCCGGCCTCGCAGAAGGCCCGCAGGGTGTTATAGACGGTGGCGAGGCTGACCTTCTCCTCGCCCGACATCGAGGCGGCAAACAGGCTTTCGGCGGTGACATGGCGATCCGCGCCATCCCCCACCAGAAGCGAGGCCAGCGCCAGCCGCTGCCGCGTCGGCCGCAAGCCCCCCTGCGCAAGCCAGCCGGTTGCGCGCGCCATCACCATATCGTCTGCGGTCTCGGTCATCTTGCCTTCCGGTCCAATGATCCTTGCAGTCTAAGCCCGCCGGGCGGGGATTTCAAACCCATTCCCCGTCCTGCGCCCCCGACCGTCACTTTTGCAACAATGCCTGTGGGAGATAGGTGCCAAGCGGCCGCCAGACAAGCAGCGTCAGGATCAGCGTGCCGGCGGCGGCCAGCCAGAGCGACGCCTCCAGCGCGGCGATGCGGCCCAGCGGTGCTTCGGCAAGGCCGATGACAAGCCCGGCCAACGCCGAGCCGACCGGCATCATGCCCCAAGCCATCAGGCGATAAAGGCTGTTCACCCGCCCCCGGATCGCATCCGGCACCAACCGCTGCCGGGTCGAGACCGAGACGATGTTCCAGGTCAGGCCCCAGAACCACGCCATTCCCAGCGCCAGCCCCACGGTCACCGGGCCGGGGGCTACCGCCATGGCGGCAAAGCAGGGTACGCCGGAAAACAGCGCGACCCGCATCAGCCGCACCGCCCCCATGGCGCGGACCACCCGGTCCCCGATCAGGCCAGAAACGATCCCCCCGACCGCCGCCGCTGCCAGCACAAGCCCGTATTGCCCGGCAGGCAGGCCCAGCTTCTCCTGCGCCAGCAGCACAAGTGCGAACATCACCATGCTGTCGAACATGTTCCAGAACCCGGTCGCCACCGCGAGCATCCGCAGCAGCGGCGAGCCGCGCAGGAAAACCCAGCCCTCGGCCAGTTCGCGCCGCCAGTTGCGCTCCGCTGCCGCGCGCGGGGATGCAGGGCCTCCGGCGATCCCCGCGATGATCAGCCCCGCCAGAGCGTAAGCCAGCGCATTACCCGCGAAAGGCAGGGCCAGCATCAGCCCCAGCGCCGCCGCCCCCAGCGCCGGGCCGACCAGTGCATTGCCGACGCTCTCAACCAGCCAGAGCCGGGCATTGGCGCGCTCCAGCCCCTCCGAGGGGACAAGGGCGGGCAGATAGGATTGTGCGGCATTGTCGCGAAACACCTCGGCCACGCCGACGATCAGCGCCGACAGGCACAGCGCGACAAACAGCGGCAGCGAGGTCACACCGCTGTCCGGGGCGGGCGGCAGCGGGGCGGCCAGCCAGAGGGCAATCGCAGCGGCGCCAAAACCCGCCGCGCGCAGGCCATCCATCGCCACGATCAGCCTGCGCCGGTCCATCCGGTCCGCGACGATCCCCGCAGGCAACGCGAACAGCGCCCAGGGCAACCGCAAGGCCACCGGAACAAGCGCGATCAGCGCCGCATCCCGTGTCAGCAGCGTGGCGACCCACAGCCAGGCCACCGTCGCCACCCCATCCGCAAGGTTGGCCAGCCCGGAAGCCGCCAGAAACATCCGATAACTGCGCATTTCCCGCACCCGCACCACAAACCGCCTGCCCGGCCGCGGCGATCCCGTCGGAACCCACGCAGGCAGGGTCCGCCACCCTTGCCACGGCAGAGACCGGGGTGATAGAGGGGTCCAGGGATAAAAGGAGAAAAGGGCCAGATGGCGGCATTTCCGACGAGCTTCACCAAGGACGATCTGCTGAAATGCGCACGGGGCGAGTTGTTCGGACCGGGCAATGCGCAGCTTCCGGCGCCGCCCATGCTGATGATGGATCGCATCACCGACATCTCGGAAGATCGCGGCGAACACGGCAAGGGCCATGTTGTTGCCGAATTCGACATCACGCCCGACCTATGGTTCTTCGAATGCCACTTCCCCGGCAACCCGATCATGCCCGGCTGCCTTGGCCTTGACGGCCTCTGGCAGCTCACCGGCTTCAACCTCGGCTGGCGCGGCTGGCAGGGGCGCGGCTATGCGCTGGGCGTGGGCGAGGTGAAGCTCACCGGCATGGTGCGGCCCGACCGCAAGCTGTTGACCTACAAGGTCGATTTCACCAAGGCGATCCAGACCCGCCGCCTGACCATGGGCGTGGCCAACGGCATCGTCGAGGCCGATGGCGAGGTCATCTATCAGGTCACCGACATGAAAGTCGCGCTCAGCGCAAACTGAACATCTGTCAGATCGCGCGTGTTGTGCCGGGCCTGAAGCAAAGGCCCGGCCTTTTAGTTCCGAAGCCGCATCCTGACATGCGTCAGTTCAGGGCCTTGGGCAGGTCAAAGCCCGGTCCGCGCACGCCCCGGCCACCCCCGGTACGATGCCCTTATACGGGAGCAATATCGGCAGGGCGCTCCTGCAACAGGCCCTGCCCCGCCCCCGGAAGCCCCCTTCCCGCTTGCCCCTTCCGGCCCGCTGCCCTAAACAGGCTTGAGATTTTGAGGGAGGCCCCATGCGTCGCGTCGTCATCACCGGGATCGGAATCGTCTCGCCGATCGGCAACAATGCCGCCGAGGTGGAAGCCAGCCTGCGCGCCGGGAAATCCGGCATCGTCTTTGCGCCGGAATATGCCGAGCACGGGTTCCGCAGCCAGGTTCATGGCATGCCGCAGATCGTGCTGGAAGACCATATCGACAAGCGCGACCTGCGTTTCATGGGGCCGGGTGCAGCCTATAACTTCCTCGCCATGCAGCAGGCCATCGCGGATAGCGGGCTGGAGGCGGGCGACGTGTCGAACGAGCGCACCGGGATCATCGTGGGCTCCGGCGGGCCCTCGACCTCCAACTTCTTCCAGGCGCATCAGATAGTGATCGAGAAGGGCGCGCCCAAGCGCATGGGCCCGTTCATGGTCACGCGCTGCATGTCCTCGACCAACTCCGCCTGCCTTGCCACGCCGTTCAAAATCAAGGGCGTGAACTATTCGATCACCTCGGCCTGCTCGACTTCGGCGCATTGCATCGGCAATGGCACCGAACTGATCCAGATGGGCAAGCAGGACATCGTGTTCGCCGGTGGCGGCGAGGAACTGGACTGGACGCTGAGCTGCCTGTTCGACGCCATGGGCGCCATGTCGTCGAAATACAATGACAGCCCCGCCACCGCGAGCCGCGCCTTTGATGCCACCCGTGACGGTTTCGTCATTGCAGGCGGCGGCGGCGTCGTGGTGCTGGAAGAACTGAACCACGCTCTTGCGCGTGGCGCGAAGATTTATGCCGAAGTTACCGGCTATGGCGCCACTTCCGACGGTCACGACATGGTGGCGCCTTCGGGCGAAGGTGGCGAACGCTCGATGCGCCTCGCGGTCGCCACGCTGCCGGAAGGCCGCAAGGTCGACTATATCAACGCCCACGGCACCTCGACCCCGGCGGGCGACGTGACCGAGGTGAAGGCGATCCGCCGCGTCTTTGGCGAAGGCAATGTGCCGCCGATCTCGTCGACCAAATCTCTGACCGGGCACAGCCTCGGCGCGACCGGCGTGCATGAGGCGATCTATTCGCTGCTGATGCTGGACGGCAATTTCATCGCGGCCTCGGCCAATGTCACCCAGCTTGACCCCGAACTGAAGCCCGAGGAAATCGCCACCACCTACCGCGAAGGGGTGGAACTGGATTCCGTGCTGTCCAACAGCTTCGGCTTCGGCGGCACCAATGCCACGCTGGTCATGAGCAAATATCGGGGCTGAATGCCCCCGTTTCAGGGAGAGCCGGCATGGCGGAACTGATGAAAGGCAAACGCGGCCTCGTTATGGGTGTCGCGAACGAACGCTCTATTGCCTGGGGCATCGCGAAGGCGCTGGCCGATGAAGGCGCAGAACTGGCGTTTTCGTATCAGGGTGAAGCCTTCGGCAAGCGGGTCGAACCGCTGGCTGCCTCGGTCGGCAGCGATTTCCTTGTGGATGTCGATGTGACCGACGATGAAAGTCTGGAGGCCTGTTTCGGCGCGCTGAAGGATCGCTGGGGCACGATGGATTTCCTCGTCCATGCCATCGCCTTCTCCGACAAGAACGAGCTGACGGGCCGGTTCATCAATACCAGCCGCGGCAATTTCAAGCATTCGCTTGATATTTCGTGCTTCTCCTTCATCGACGTCAGCCGGCGCGCGGCTGAAATGATGCCGGATGGCGGCAGCCTGATCACCCTGACCTTCCAGGGGTCGAACCGCGTCACGCCGAATTATAACGTGATGGGCGTGGCCAAGGCCGCGCTGGAAAGCGCCACGCGCTATCTGGCGAATGACCTTGGTCCGCAGAAGATCCGCGTCAATGCCATTTCGCCCGGCCCGATGAAGACGCTGGCGGGTGCGGCCATCGGGGGCGCCCGCGCGACCTACCGGCACACCGAACAGAACGCGCCGCTGCGGTCGAATGCGACGCTGGAGGCGGTGGGCGGCACGGCGGTCTGGCTGTGTTCGGATTACGGCGCCTTCACCACGGGCGAGGTGGTGCGGGTCGATGGCGGCTTCCACGTTCTCGGCATGCCGCAGGCCGACAATCTCTGACGCGAAAGCAGGGCCATCCGGCCTGGCCCTGCGTAAGACTTCTGCGGCCCGCAAGGCACGGAAAATCATCATATTTTCGGAAAATTGGAGCGGGTAGCGGGAATCGAACCCGCCCCATCAGCTTGGAAGGCTGAGGCGCTACCACTACACCATACCCGCCGCTCTGCTGACCGATTAACACCGGCACGGGGCGCTTCGCAACCCCGAAAACCGCAGCTTACTTCAGCTTCGCTTCCAGCGCCGCGATCCGGGCAGAAAGCGCCTCGTTTTCCTCGCGGGCTTTCTGGGCCATGGCGCGCACGGCGTCAAATTCCTCGCGGCTGACGAAATCACGGTCGGCCATCCACCGATCCATGAGGCTTTTCATCGCCGTCTCCGCCTCGGTCTTCGCACCCTGAGCCACGCCCATGGCGTTGGTCATCAGCTGCGACATGTCGTCCAGAAACTTGCTGCGCGTCTGCATCGGGCTACTCCTGTTCTTCGGCCCTATATGCGGCCTGTCGCCCGGCGCATCAAGGGCCGGGGCGGGCGCGGTTGACAATGCCGCAGCCCCGCAACACAAGCGAAAGGCCCCGCCTGCGCCGGGGTCACGGAGGCCGGTATGAGCTACATTCCATTCCCCGACCTGTCACCCGAGGTATTCTCGGTCGATCTGTTCGGGGTCACCTTCGCGCTGCGCTGGTACGCGCTGGCCTATATCGCCGGTCTGCTGATCGGCTGGCGGCTTGTGACACGGGCGCTGGCCACGCCGCGTTTCTGGCCCGTCTCCCCGCCGATGACCGCAGAGCAGCTGGACCGCCTGCTGACCTGGATCATCCTTGGCGTCGTGCTGGGCGGGCGGCTGGGTTATGTGCTGTTCTACCAGCCGGGTTTCTACCTCCAGCATCCAGCGCAGATCCTGCGAGTCTGGGAAGGCGGCATGTCCTTCCACGGCGGATTTCTGGGCGTCATCGTCGCTGCGGCACTGTTCTGCCGGCGCGAAGGCATCCCGATGTTGCCCACCGCTGATCTGCTGGCGCTGGCCACCCCGCCGGGCTTGCTGCTCGGGCGGCTGGCGAATTTCGTCAACGCCGAGCTTTGGGGCCGCCCGACCACCCTGCCCTGGGGCGTGGCGTTTCCCGGTGAGGCCGCACAATCCTGCGCCACGCTGGAGATGCCTTGTGTCCGCCACCCCAGCCAGCTTTACGAAGCAGGGATGGAGGGTCTGATCCTCGGCGCGCTGCTGCTGTGGCTGGCATTCCGCGCCGCCAGCGCGTTCCGCCGCCCCGGCCTGATCGCAGGCACCTTCATTGCGGGCTATGGTCTTGCACGCTTTCTGGTGGAATTCGTCCGCCAGCCCGATGCGCAATTCGTCACCGCTGACAATCCTCTGGGTCTTTACCTCCATCTGGGGGGTTACGGTCTGACGGCCGGTCAGTTGCTTTCGCTGCCCATGATCCTCGCCGGAGCTTACTTTATCGTTAAAGCCCGCCGGTCCGCCGATGACCCCGCTTGAGCCGATCCTGCGCGCCCGCATCGCTGCGACCGGGCCAATGACGCTGGCCGATTACATGGCCGAATGCCTGCTGCACCCCGTGCACGGCTATTACACCACGCACGAGCCCTTCGGGCAGGCGGGGGATTTCATCACGGCGCCAGAGATCAGCCAGATGTTTGGCGAATTGCTGGGCCTGTGCCTCGCCCAAAGCTGGCTGGACCTGGGCGCACCCAGCCCCTTCACACTGGCCGAGCTTGGGCCTGGCAGAGGCACGCTGATGGCCGATGTGCTGCGCGCCACCGCACGGGTGCCGGGCTTTCATGCGGCGGCACAGGTCACACTGGTCGAGGCCTCACCCGCTCTGCGCGCGCGCCAGCGTGTCACGCTGGGCGCGCATCCGGTCACATGGCTGGACAGCGCTGCCGATCTGCCGGAGACGCCGCTGTTCCTGCTGGCCAACGAATTCTTCGATGCGCTGCCCATCCGCCAGTTCACCCGCGCAACAGGTGGCTGGGAGGAAACCGTGGTCACCCTGCGCGACGGGCGGCTGGCACTGGCGCGCGGCCCTGCCCTGCCGATTGCGGCGCTGGATCACCGTCTGGCCGACACGGCCCCCGGCGAGGTGGTGGAGATTTGCCCCGCCGCCATCCCGGTGATGTCAATGCTTGGTGAGCGTATCACGCGGCATGGCGGCGTGGCGCTGATCCTTGACTATGGCAACTGGCACTCGCGAGGCGACACGTTTCAGGCGCTGCGCAACCATGCTTTCACCGATCCGCTGGCCGATCCGGGTGCCGCAGACCTGACCGCCCATGTCGATTTCGCGGCGCTGGCGCAGGCCACAGCCTGCCCCGCCGCCTATACCACGCAAGGCGCGCTGCTTGTGGCGCTCGGGATCGAGGCACGCGCGGCCACGCTGGCGCAAAGGCTGGACGGCACGGCGCTTCAGGCCCATATCGCCGCAACTCGGCGCTTGACCCACCCCGAAGAAATGGGAACGCTGTTCAAGGCGCTGGCCCTGCACCGCCCCGGCACCGCGCCGCCGCCGGGCTTTCCGCCGCAATCGCCCCGAGACATGCCATGATCGAGATCATCACCTCCCCGACCCTCGCCCCCATCCGGCACGGCTTTTTCACCCGCAAAGGCGGGGCTTCCTCCGGTATCTTCGCAGGCCTGAACTGCGGCAACGGCTCCTCTGATCTGGCCGAGGCGGTCGCGATCAACCGCTGCCGCGTGGCGCAGGCCATGGGCGCCGAACCCGAGGCGCTGGTCAGTGTCCATCAGGTGCATTCGCCGGATGTGATCACGGTCACCGGCCCCCATGAGGGGCCGCTGCCACGCGCCGATGCAATGGTGACCCGCCAGCCGGGGCTGGTGTTGGGCGTGCTGACCGCCGATTGCCAGCCGGTGCTGTTCGCCGACCCGGAGGCGCAGGTCATCGGGGCGGCCCATGCGGGCTGGCGTGGCACGAAAGACGGCGTGCTGGAGGCGACGCTGGACGCGATGGAGGCCCTGGGAGCGAGCCGCACACGCATCCGCGCCGTAATCGGCCCGACCATCAGCCAGGCGGCCTATGAGGTTGGCCCCGAATTCGTCGAAAGCTTCATCGACGATGATCGCGAGACCGCCCGTTTCTTCGCCAATGGCAAGGGCGACCGCGCCCTGTTCGATCTGCCGGGCTATGCGCTGTGGCGCCTGCGCGCGGCGGGCGTGGGCGAGGCCGAATGGACGCGACACTGTACCTACAGCGACGCCGGGCGATTCTACTCCTACCGCCGCACGACCCACCGCGGCGAGGCAGATTACGGGCGGCTGATCTCCTGTATCCGGTTGTGATTGCGGCAGAACGGCCCGCGATTTGCCGCAATTTGTGAAACAGTCGGTATTGGCTGTTTCCGGGATGCGGAAAATAACGAAATTCCCCGCAATCTGCCCGCTGGCCCGGCGCGGCCAATCAGAGAAAATGCCACAATCCTCCCGCAAGCCCGCCGCAAATTTCCGGCATCTTCGCAGCATCAAAGGCCCACAGGTTCGGGCACATGCAGGATGCAGGAGCTGCACATGAAGAAAGAACGTCGCTGGCTGAAATCGGTGATCGCCGCTTCGGAAACCGCGCAACCCGCGATGCCGTGGCAGCGCGGCGCCCGTCGCAAACCCGCCGCGGTGAAAGCGACCACCCCGGCCCCGCGGGCTCAGGCCGCGCGCTGAACCACGCGTTCCGGCCGTAAACCCCTCTCAGATCGAAAAGGCCGCGCCCAGACGGGTGCGGCCTTTCGTTTTGGGTGATTCGGGCGGGGTATCCGCTTCAAGGGGAAAGATCTGCCCGATGCCTCCCCGTTTGCGGCAAGATTGCGAAACAATCCTATGCGACCCTTCACAACCTTTGCCAGCACCGCCACAAACGCGCTGGAACTTTGACAAGACGCCAGAATTCAGCCACCTTTGCCTTAGTCCTCGAGAACGGATGGTGGCGGGTAAGTCCTTGCCCCAATTTGGCTCCCAGCCATCCGCAACAGGTTGTGTAGCTCAGTACGGGCGGCCCCGCTGCGAACCTCTGCGCAGCATCAGGGGCCGCCTGAGTGTTTCAGCTGCCACCTGTCGGCTGGAACATCCGGCCAATCCTCAAAGTGCGGTCGGATGCTCCGGTTGGGGCGACCAAGGCCTCCCCCCGGAACAACATATGCCCCGGCTTCAGGCGCTCTTGCTCAGACGTGCTTCCAGAACGTCGAATGGCAGGCCCGGCTCGTCCTTCGCACAGCGGATGACAAGGCTGGTCTTCACGCTGGCCACATTGTCAGCGGCGGTCAGTTCGGCCGTCAGGAAACTCTGAAACGTCGACAGATCCGGTGCGACGCATTTCAGGATGAAGTCGATCTCGCCGTTCAGCATGTGGCATTCACGCACGAGCGGCCAGGCACGACAGCGCGCCTCGAAGGCGCTCAGATCCGCCTCGGCCTGGCTTTGCAGCCGCACCATGGCAAAAACCTGCACCTCGAACCCCAGTTCGCGCGCATCTACATCGGCATGATAGCCCTTGATGTAGCCCGATTCCTCCAGCGTCCGCACCCGGCGCAGACAGGGCGGCGCCGATATGCCCACGCGCTTGGCCAGCTCGACATTGGTCATCCGCCCGTCGGCCTGAAGTTCGGCCAGAATGTGACGGTCGATTGGGTCCAGTTTGGAGCCGGCCATGTACAGATATCCTTGCTGCGCGGGCCATCGTGGCATGTGGTCCGACGTTTTGCGCGGACATTAGGATTTTGCAGCCTCAGACGCAATATTATTTCGCCACATCACTGAAATTCGATCCACGCCTCTGGCCCTGCGGGTTTGCCACCCCGGCATGGCGCACTTATATGGGGGGAACGCTTTCAACGAGGTTTCCATGAGCGACTCCCGGCATACCCGCCTCCTCATCATCGGTTCCGGCCCGGCAGGATATACCGCCGCCGTTTATGCCGCGCGCGCCATGCTGGAGCCGGTTCTGGTCCAGGGCCTTCAGCCCGGCGGACAACTCACCATCACCACCGAGGTCGAGAACTGGCCCGGCGATACCGAGGTCCAGGGCCCCGATCTGATGGTCCGCATGGAATCCCACGCCCGCGCCATGGGGGCCGACATCGTCAGCGACTATATCGCGACGCTTGACCTGTCCAAACGCCCCTTCGTGGCCCATGCCGACAGCGGCACCACCTTCACCGCCGATGCGGTGGTCCTGGCGACCGGCGCGCAGGCCAAATGGCTGGGCCTGCCCAGCGAGGAGAAATTCAAGGGCTTCGGCGTCTCGGCCTGTGCCACCTGCGACGGCTTCTTCTATCGCGGGAAAGAGGTCGTGGTGATCGGTGGCGGCAATACCGCTGTGGAAGAGGCGCTGTTCCTGACCAATTTCGCCAGCAAGGTAACGCTGATCCACCGGCGCGACTCCCTGCGGGCCGAAAAGATCCTGCAAGACCGCCTGTTCAAGAACCCCAAGGTCGAACTCCTGTGGCATCACGAGGTGACCGAGGTTCTGGGCACCGAAGCGCCGCTGGGCGTCACTGCCGTCCGCGCGCGGAATGTGCAGACGGGTGAAACCACCGATGTGCCCTGCGCAGGCTTCTTCGTCGCCATCGGTCACGCCCCGGCTTCGGAACTCGTCAAGGATCAGCTGGAACTGCACAACGGCGGCTATGTGAAAGTCGAACCCGGCTCGACCCGCACCTCGATCCCCGGTGTCTTCGCGGCGGGCGACCTGACCGATCACGTTTATCGCCAGGCCGTCACCAGCGCAGGCATGGGCTGCATGGCCGCGCTGGACGCCGAACGCTGGCTTGCGGGACACTGAAACGACACAGGGGCGGCCCGGCCGCCGCCCCTTCCCGTCTTCCTGTTTTGCTTCTTGCAAAAATACTCAACTCCGCCGCGCCCCACCCGGCACCGGCGCCAGGTCTTGCGCACAGCGGTCAATGCGCGCTGACGGGGGCCAGATCGTTCTGCCGCGCCAGGGCAAAAGCCAGTGCCCGGTCACGCACAAGGGCCAGTCTTTCGCCATCCGGGCGATGGACCGCATAGAGGGTCTCAATCCCTCCTGCCTGATTGCGGATTTCCTCTGGCAGTTCCGCCACGGCAACCGGACGCACATAGACGATGCGATCTGCGGTTTCCGGGAAAAGATCAACTTTCACATCCATGACCCGTCTCCTTCACTTCGCCTCGATCCGCTTCACCGGCGCCTCGGCGGCGCTGCGGGAGGTGCGGATCGGGATGGTTTGCACGACCGCCTCGGGCACGACACGGCGCAGATCGACATGCAGCAGGCCGTGTTCCATATGGGCGCCCGAAACTTCAACCCCATCTGCCAGCACGAAACTGCGCTGGAAGGCCCGGCTGGCGATGCCCCGGTGCAGGAACACGCGGTCCCCCTCATCCTCGGCCTGGCGTCCGCGAATGACGAGCTGGCGGTCCTCGACGGTAATGGCGAGCTCGTCCTCGCGGAAACCGGCAACGGCCAGCGTGATGCGATAGGCGTTTTCCGACACCGCCTCGATATTGAACGGCGGATAGCCCTCGCCCGACCCCTTGGCGGTGCGTTCGACCAGCCGTTCAAGCTGTTCGAAGCCCAGAAGATAGGGATGCGATCCGAAACTGATCTTGGTCATCGACTTGCCCTTGAATGAAGCGACATATCGCGCCGGCCCCTGACAGGCATCCGGCCCTGACCTGAATATGGGGCGCCACCGCCCCCGGCGCAAGCCCGCGCGCCCGGATCGGTCCGCGCAGTTTTCTTCCCCTCGAGCAGGAAAAAGACTATACTTCTCAAACCCGAAGCCCACGACTCAAACCAGAGCGACGCCAGGATTGCCATGAACGCCTCGATGGAACTCAACCTCGACGAGATGCTGCGCATCAAGCTTGAGGTGCTGCGGCGTGAGCACCGCGATCTTGATGAGGCGATTGCCGCGCTGGAGGCGACGGGCCGCCCCGATCAGCTGACCCTGCGGCGGCTGAAGAAGCAGAAACTGGCGCTGAAGGATCAGATCGTGAAGATCGAGGATCAGCTGATCCCCGACATCATCGCCTGAGCCCGGCTTCGGTGCTTGCCCCTTGGCACGCCGCACGCTAAAGCCCCTGCAAACCAAGGGGGAAGCTGATGGCGACCGAAGTCGGAATCATCATGGGCAGCCAGTCCGACTGGCCGACGATGCGCGAGGCAGCGGCGATTCTGGACGAGCTGGGCATCCCTTATGAGGCAAAGATCGTCTCGGCCCATCGCACCCCCGACCGGCTTTGGAGCTATGGCAAGACCGCCGCAGAGCGCGGGCTGAAGGTCATCATCGCGGGCGCCGGTGGCGCGGCGCATCTGCCGGGCATGATGGCGTCGAAAACCCGCGTGCCGGTGATCGGCGTGCCCGTGCAGACCCGCGCGCTGTCGGGCGTGGACAGCCTTTATTCCATCGTCCAGATGCCCAGGGGCTTTCCGGTGGCGACCATGGCGATCGGCGCGGCCGGGGCCGCCAATGCCGGGCTGATGGCAGCGGGCATCCTCGCGCTGAACGACCCGGCACTGGCCGCGCGACTGGACGCGTGGCGCGACGCGCTTTCCGCCTCCATTCCCGACGAACCCGCCGACGAATAACCCCGTCCGGGGGCCGCGCCTCGGGTTGTCAGGGGCAGGTGACCGCATGACCTCTCCCCTTCCGCAAGGCGCCACCATCGGCATTCTGGGCGGTGGCCAGCTTGGCCGGATGCTTTCCGTCGCGGCAGCGCGGCTGGGGTTCCGCAGCCATGTGTTCGAACCCGCCGCCAATCCGCCCGCCGCCCATGTGGCGGACCGGGTGACGACGGCGGGCTATGACGACGCAGCGGCGCTGGCGGCCTTTGCGGCCTCCGTCGATGTCATCACCTATGAATTCGAGAACATCCCCACCGCCGCGCTGGATCTGCTGGAGGCGGCGAAACCGATCCGCCCGAACCGCCGGGCGCTGGCCGTCAGCCAGGACCGAATTGCGGAAAAGGATTTTCTGACCGGCCTCGGCCTCAGCGTCGCGCCCTATGGGGCGGTGGACAGCCTGGATGATCTGCACGCCGCGCTGGGGCGGATCGGCGCACCGGCAATCCTCAAGACCACGCGGCTGGGCTATGACGGCAAGGGCCAGGCGCGGCTCCGCACGGCGGAGGATGCCGAGGCGGCCTTTGCCGCCATGGGCGGCGCTGCGGCGGTGCTGGAGGGGTTCGTCAACTTCAGCCACGAGGTTTCGGTGATTGCCGCGCGCGGCATCGACGGGGCGGTGGCCTGCTATGATCCGGGCGAGAATGTCCATCGCGATGGCATCCTGCACACCACGACCGTGCCCGCCCGGCTGAGTGCCGCGCAGCGCGCCGACGCGGTGCTGATCGCGGCCCGTATCCTCAACGCACTGGACTATGTCGGCGTGATGGGGGTGGAGCTGTTCGTGACACCGCAGGGCCTGCTGGTGAACGAGATTGCACCGCGGGTCCATAACTCGGGCCACTGGACGCAGAATGGCTGCGCGGTCGACCAGTTCGAGCAGCATATCCGCGCGGTGGCTGGCTGGCCGCTGGGCGATGGCAACCGCTATGCCGATGTGGTGATGGAGAACCTGATCGGCGATGACGTGCTGCGGGTGCCGCAGATCGCGGGGGAACGCAACGCGGCGCTGCATCTCTATGGCAAGGCCGAGGCACGGCCGGGCCGCAAGATGGGCCATGTGAACCGGATCAAGGGCTAAGCAGCGCCGGTCTCAGGGGCATCGAGCCCCCTCGCCCGGCATTGCCATGGCCTGCGGTGAACGCGCGCCTGCGCCCGGCACCGGAATGGCGGCACCGGCGGCTTGAGTATTTGGGCAAGAAGCAAAAGCCTCAGCGGCGTGGCAGGGTGGCGAGGGCGACGCCCGCCATCACGATGGCCGAGGCCGCCAGTGCAGGGAGGCCCGGAACCTCGCCCAGAAGTGCGACGCCTCCGAGCAGGGCGATCACGGGAACCGCCATCTGCGCCACTGCCGCGCGTCCTGCGCCAAGTTGGGGAACCAGCGCGTACCAGAGAGCATAGCCGAGGCCGGAGGTGACCGCGCCTGAAACAAGTGCCAGCAGCCAGCCCTGCGCATTCGGCAGCGTGGCGCCGGGCCAGATCAACGGCAACGCGGCCAAAGGCAGGCACCAGAGGAAATTCGCGGCGGTTGAGGCCAGCGGATCAGCCACGCGACGCCCGGCCAGCGAATAAATCCCCCACCCCAACGCGGCGACGAGCATCAGGGCTGCGGCGCGGAAGGACGGCACCGCGCCAGCCGAGGGCAACATCAGCCAGACCAGCCCGGCAAAGGCCAGCGCGGCACCGAGGCTGCGCCTGGGCGGCACCTTCTCTCCTGACAGGAGCGCACCTGCGAACATGGTGATCTGCACGCCGCCGAACAGGATCAGCGCGCCGGTTCCCGCCGCAAGTTCCAGATAGGACAGCGAGAAGCCCAGCATATAAGCGGCCAGCGCCAGCACCGGCACCGGGCGCAATGCGGGCAGCCGCTTGCCCCGCACCTGCACCAGCGCCAGAAGCGTCGCGGCCCCTGCCGCAACCCGGATCGCTGCGAAGGCCAGGGGATCGGCGCCGCCAGCGGCCAGTGCTGCCCGGTTCAGGAGTGAGTTCGCCGCGAAGGCGCAGAGTGTGAGCAGGGTCAACCAGAAGAGCCGCATGGCGCCACGCTACGCGCGCGGCGGCGCCGCCTGCAAGGGATGTTCGGCGCGGCAGCGGTCTTTCCTCCCGCAGCGAAGGGTGCGGCGCAGGCGGGACAGGCAGCGTTTCGGTGCCGGAATAGAAAAGGGCGCCCCGAAGGGCGCCCTTCCCCGAACCGATGGTCCGGCAGATTACATCATGCCGTCCATGCCGCCCATGCCGCCCGGCATTGCCGGTGCCGACTTGTCGGCGGGCTTGTCAGCGATCATGGCTTCGGTGGTGATCAGCAGCGAGGCGACCGAAGCCGCATCTTCCAGCGCGGTGCGGGTCACTTTGGCCGGGTCGATCACGCCAAAGGTGAACATGTCACCATATTCTTCGGTCTGAGCGTTGAAGCCGAAGTTCTTGTCGCTCGATTCGCGGACCTTGCCAGCCACCACGGCGCCGTCGACACCGGCGTTTTCGGCGATCTGACGCAGCGGCGCTTCCAGAGCGCGCTTCACGATGGCGATACCGGCGTTCTGGTCGCTGTTCTGGCCGGTGAGGCCGTCCAGCGATTTGCCAGCCTGAACCAGCGCCACGCCACCGCCGACAACGATGCCTTCCTGAACGGCGGCACGAGTCGCGTTCAGCGCGTCATCCACGCGGTCCTTGCGCTCTTTCACTTCGACTTCGGTCGCACCGCCGACGCGGATCACCGCAACGCCGCCAGCCAGTTTGGCCACGCGCTCTTGCAGCTTCTCACGGTCGTAGTCCGAGGTGGTTTCCTCGATCTGGGTGCGGATCTGGGCCACGCGGGCTTCGATCTCGGACTTGTCACCGGCGCCATCAACGATGGTGGTGTTGTCCTTGCTGATCGAGACTTTCTTGGCGCGGCCGAGCATGTCGATGGTGACATTTTCGAGCTTCATGCCCAGATCGTCGGAGATCACCTGACCGCCGGTCAGGATGGCGATGTCTTGCAGCATGGCCTTGCGACGGTCGCCGAAGCCCGGAGCCTTCACGGCAGCGATTTTCAGGCCGCCACGCAGCTTGTTCACGACGAGCGTGGCCAGAGCCTCGCCTTCCACGTCTTCAGCCACGATGATCAGCGGCTTTTGCGACTGGATCACCGCTTCCAGCAGCGGGACCATCGGTTGCAGCGACGAGAGTTTCTTCTCGTGCAGCAGGATCAGTGCGTCTTCCAGTTCCGCGACCATCTTGTCGGGATTGGTGACGAAGTAGGGGGACAGGTAGCCGCGGTCGAACTGCATGCCTTCGACGACTTCGACTTCGGTGTCCATGCCCTTGTTTTCTTCGACGGTGATCACACCCTCGTTGCCGACCTTCTGCATCGCGTCAGCGATGAAGCGGCCGATCTGGGCTTCGCCGTTGGCCGAAATGGTGCCGACCTGAGCGACCTCGTCCGAGTCCTTCACCGGACGCGCGGCGCCCTTGATGGTCTCGACGACCTTGGTGGTGGCCATGTCGATGCCACGCTTCAGGTCCATCGGGTTCATGCCCGCGGCGACAGCCTTCAGGCCTTCCTTGATGATGGCCTGCGCCAGCACGGTCGCGGTGGTGGTGCCGTCGCCGGCCTCGTCATTGGTGCGCGAGGCGACTTCTTTCACCATCTGCGCGCCCATGTTCTCGAACTTGTCCTGAAGTTCGATTTCCTTGGCGACGGAAACGCCGTCCTTGGTGATGCGCGGGGCACCGAACGACTTTTCGATGACCACGTTGCGGCCTTTCGGGCCGAGGGTCACTTTCACGGCATCGGCGAGGATGTTCACGCCGCGCAGCATGCGGTCGCGGGCATCGGTATCGAACTTGACGTCCTTGGCAGCCATGTGCTTGCTCCAGTTGTCTTGAATTTCAGAAAGTGGGGTCCGTCACCGGCCCCCGGATCAGGAAGACCGACCTCAGGCGATGACGCCGAGGATGTCGCTTTCCTTCATGATCAGAAGCTCTTCGCCTTCCAGCGTCACTTCGGTGCCCGACCATTTGCCGAACAGGATGCGGTCGCCCGCCTTCACCGTCATGGGGATCAGCTCGCCCGAATCCTTGCGGGCGCCTTCGCCGCAGGAGACGACTTCACCCTCTGCGGGCTTTTCCTTGGCGCTGTCGGGGATGATCAGACCGCCCTTGGTCTTTTCGTCGCTCTGGACGCGCTTGACCAGAACACGGTCATGAAGCGGTTTGAAAGCCATCTGGATACACTCCCTAGGTTCCAGTTAGAAATCCGGTTAGCACTCACCGTCAGCGAGTGCCAACGCCGCGAGAGTTAGGCATGGTCCGCCGGGCTGTCAACGCCTGCATCCGAAATTTTCGACGAAAAATTTTACCCCGCGCTGCCTTCCCGAGACCGGCCCCCTGTGCAAGTCTGCGCATATGTTGAAGCTTTCCCTGTTCCGCTCCGCCGCGCTTGCGCTGGCCCTTTTCGCCCTGCCCCAGGACGCGGTCGCCCGCTGTGCCGGGCAGAACCTGCTGGCCGACCTGCCCGCCGCCGAATCGGCGGAACTGGCCGATGCGACCGCGGCGCAGCCCTATGCGCAGGGCAATCTGTGGCAGGCCACCAAAGGCGACCGTCAAATCTATCTGCTGGGCACCTATCACATGCCCGATGCCCGGCACGCCGCTACCCTGGCCGAGGTGACGCCACTACTGGCCGGGGTCGATACCCTGCTGGTCGAGGCAGGGCCAGAGGAGGAGCGTGCGCTGAAGCGCGAGATTGCCAGCAATCCGGGGTTGCTGTTCCTGACCGAGGGGCCAAGCCTGCTGGAACGCTTTGGCCACGAGGAATGGGCCGGTGTTGCCGCAGCACTGGAGGCGCGCAAGATTCCCGCCTTCATGGCCGCCAAGATGCGGCCCTGGTATCTGGCGACCATGCTGGGCATCGCGCCCTGCGACATGGCCGAGGCGCAGGCGGGCCGCGGACTGGATCATCTGGTGATGGAACAGGCGGCGGAAACCGGGGTGCCGGTGCGGGCGCTGGAACCCTACACCACGCTGTTCGCCATCTTCGACGAATTGTCGATGGAGGAACAGATCGACATGCTGCGCGCCACACTTCAGATGGAGCCGCAGATCGCCGATTTCGCCACCACCATGGCCGACGGCTATTTCGCCGGCGACACCCGCCGCATCTGGGAATACATGCGGCTGTCGAGCCACGATGCCCCCGGCTACACGCCGGAAAAGGCCGAGGCGGAGTTTGCCCGGATGGAAGACATCCTGATGACCCGCCGCAACAAGGCGTGGATCCCTGTGATCGAGGACGCCACCGCGACCGGCCCCACCTTCGCGGCCTTCGGTGCCCTGCATCTGGCGGGCAAGACCGGCGTTTTGAACCTGCTGACCGAACAGGGCTGGACGGTGGAGCGGATCGTGCTGCCGTCGGAGGGTTAATACCCTCATACGAACGTTGAGATACGAACGTTGAGATAGCTATGTTGACGTCAGTCGTGGTTAGAATGCTATGAGGTTTCAGCATTAAAGTTAGTGATATTAAAGTCTGAAACTTTATCAGACAGTCAGATTTGCTAAATCACCATATTAGCGCATTTCCCTTACTTCAAATCACTAACCGCGAAAAGACACATACCCGCGGCCCGATCTCCCGTTTCGAGACCTCTTTCAAATTTCCACTCAGATTCACTAAAAAAAAATGAACCCGCAATCGAATAAATTGCACGCCTCTCACATCTTCGTAGCTGCCACAAACAGCCATTCGACCCTCAAAGCTTTTGTAGACCCACCAGCTATCGAAATTATATCCTCGCGCTTGAGGATCATACTTGCCAATTTCCTGCAACGCATCATCAATGACCCTCGGGGACGCAGGAAGAGATCTGTGCGCGGCCCTGCCCACCAAAACTCTGTGTATTGCTTCCCTGCGAACAGGAATATTGTTGCGCTCCGCAAAGGCCGCAATAAGACCGGGCAAATCGTTCGGTGAGAATACATCAGGTATCTCTCCTGCCTGCCTCAAAGCCTCGATTGCATATTTTGAAAGCTTGACCTCATCAGCGAACAGAGGATTTACCGAGAAGGATACCGCATACAGTATTGCAATCCGCAACTTATTTTTCAACATAATCAAAACTCGTGGCACGCCCTTCCCCTTTTAATGCCGGACTACGTTTTTGTCCATTATGCATCGTCAATCTTTCGGCCTATCGCCCAATGTAGTATGCTGCGACACTGCAGGCTGACAGCCAACACAAACCTGCCCCCTTCCAACCAAACGGAGCCACCCCCATGCCACCAATCTCCGGCGGATGCCTTTGCGGGGCCTTGCGGATCGCGGCGCGGGGGCGGCCGTTGCGGGTGGGGGTTTGTCATTGTCTTGACTGCCGCAAGCATCACGGGGCGCTGTTTCATGCCTCGGCGATCTTTCCCGAAACGGCGATCACCGTGACCGGCACGGCGCACAGCTTTGCCGGGCGGTTCTTCTGCCCGACCTGCGGTTCGCCGGTGTTTTCGCGCACGGGGACCGAGGTAGAGGTGCATCTGGGCACGCTGGATGCCCCCGACCAGTTCGTGCCCGGCTATGAGCTTTGGACCATCCGCCGCGAAAGCTGGCTGCCGCCCTTCCCCGGCACGCGGCTTTATCCGCAGGACCGCGACGAGTGACCGATCGGCGGCAAGCTGTCACCCCGCCCCCGGCCTCCCGTGACAAGCGCGCTTTCCTTCCCTATAAGGCGCGCGAAACCATTCCATCCACGGGTTAGATTCATGATCAAGGTCTTCGGCCACAAATCCCCCGACACCGATTCCACCGGCTCGCCCATCGCCTGGGCCTGGTATCTGACCGAGGTGAAAGGCACCCCGGCCGAGGCCGTGCTGCTGGGAGAACCCAATACCGAGGCAGCCTTCGTGCTGAAGCACTGGGATCTGCCGAAACCCGCGATCATCGCCGATGTGGCGGCGAGTGAGGAAGTGGTGATCGTCGACACCAACAACCCCGCCGAACTGCCGCCCTCGGTGAACGACGCGAAGATCCTTGGCATCATCGACCATCACATGCTGGTCGGCGGCATCAAGACCAAGACACCGATCGACATTACCATGCGGCCGCTCGCCTGCACCTCGACCATCCTCTACGATCTGATGGGCGCCGACGTGGCGCGCGCGCCGCGCGGCATCAAGGGTGCCATGCTGTCCTGCATCCTGTCGGACACGCTGGAATTCCGCAGCCCGACCACCACCGACCATGACCGTAAGGTGGCTGAGGCGCTGGCCGCAGATCTGGGTGTCTCGATCCCCGAATTCGCCGCCGCCATGTTCGAAGCGAAATCCGATGTCTCGGCCTTCTCGGATGCCGAACTGCTGCGGATGGATTCGAAAGAATACAATGTCGCCGGCAAGGAGCTGCGCGTCAGCGTGCTGGAAACCACCGCGCCGAAAATCCTGCTGGACCGCAAGGACAGCCTGATGGCTTCGATGCCCGCCATCGCGCAGGAAGATGGCGCCGATCAGGTGCTGCTGTTCATCATCGACATCCTGAAGGAAGAGGCGACGCTGCTGGTGCCGAACGATCTGGTCAAGCAACTGGCCGAAGCCTCGTTCGGCTGCGCGGTGTCCGGCGATACCGTGGTGCTGCCGGGCATCATGAGCCGCAAGAAGCAGATCATCCCGTCGCTGACGCTCTGATCACCTGCCGATTCACGACCGGGCCGGGGAACCCTCCCCGGCCCGTCGCCGTTCCGCCCCTGCTGTCACAAAGCTGTCGGGCCCTTGCGCCAGACTGCGCCCGATCCGCCCCTGAAAGGCCTGCCATGACCCAGATGATCGCCTCGCTTTCCGAAATTTCCAGCCGTTACCGTGCGGTGTTCTGCGATCTCTGGGGCTGCCTGCACAATGGCAAGACCCCCTTCCCCACCGCCGTCGCCGCCTTGCAACAATTCCGTGCAAGCGGTGGCTTCGTCGTCCTGATGACCAATGCACCGCGCCCTTTCGGCTCGGTCGCGGCACAGCTTGACCGGATCGGGGCACCGCGTGACTGCTATGATATGATCGTCTCCTCGGGTGATGCCGCGCAGCAGGCGCTGGTCAGCGGCGCGGTCGGGCGCCGCGTGGCCTTCCTTGGCGCGGAAAAGGACATGCCCTTCTTCACCGACCTGCCGCCCGAGTTGCAGGGCAATCACCCGATCACCTTTGTGCCGATGGCCGAGGCCGAGGGCATCGTCTGCACCGGCCTGCGCGACGATCTGACCGAGACGCCTGAAGACTACCGGACCGAACTGGCACTCGGCAAGGCGCGCGGGCTGACCATGCTCTGCGCCAACCCCGATATCGTGGTCGATATGGGCGACAAGCGGGTCTATTGCGCCGGGGCGCTGGCGAAGGATTACGAGGAACGCGGTGGCACCGCGCTGTATTTCGGCAAGCCGCATCCGCCGATCTACGATCTCGCCCGCCGGAAAATGGCCGAAACCGCCGAACCCCTGTCCAATGACGACATCCTGTGCATTGGCGACGGACCCTGGACCGATATTCTGGGTGGCCAGAACGAAGGGATCGACACGCTGTTCATCACCGGCGGGATTGTGGCAGATCGGTTCGGCGCGGATTCCGCCAATCCAGACAAGGCTTTGCTGGAAAGCTGGCTGGAGGCGGAGGGGCTGGCACCTACCTATGCCATGCCGCACTTGGCCTGACAGCGCAGCAACATTATTACCACTTTTGTCGCACCTGCGCCAAATAATTACCCGCACAATTGCGCTGCGACGCAGCATATGCTACGTTGCAGCGCAGGAACCGGAGGATTCGCAGGATGCTCGACAACATGCCCCGCGGGACGATCTGCATTGAAGACATCGAAATCGGCATGAGCCGCCATCTGCGGAAAACCGTGACCGACCGGGATATCGAACTCTTCGCCGAGGTCTCGACCGACAGGAACCCGGTGCATCTGGACGATGCCTATGCGCAGGACACCATCTTTGAAGGCCGGATTGCTCACGGGATGCTGACCGCCGGGCTGATTTCGGCGGTGATCGGCGAACAGCTTCCCGGTCATGGTACGGTTTATCTGGGCCAGTCGCTGAAGTTCATGGCGCCCGTGCGCCCCGGCGATACCGTCTATGCCGAGGTCAAGGTGACGGCCATTGACCATGCGAAGCGCCGTGTGACCCTTGAAACCCATTGCGCCGTGGGTAATACCGTGGTGCTGAAGGGCGAGGCGCTGGTTCTGGCGCCAAGCCGCAAGTTCGACTGAGGGCAGGACGGCCCTCGCCACGGGGTCGCATGAAGATAGTCAGGCACTGGCAGGGGCTGGCACCGCAGGATCGCGGCGCGTCGATTGCCATGGGCAATTTCGATGGCGTGCATCTGGGGCACCGCTCGGTGATCGAGGCGGCGGCTGCGCACGGGCCGCTGGGCGTGCTGACTTTCGAGCCTCACCCGCGCGAGTTTTTCGCCCCCGCCGCCCCGCCCTTCCGGCTGATGAATGCCGAGGCGCGGGCCAACCGGCTGGCCAAGCTGGGCGTAGCCCATCTTTATGAACTGCCGTTCAACGGCACCATGGCGGCCTTCACCCCGGCGGAATTCGCCGAAGAGGTGCTGGCGCGCGGTCTGGGTGCCACCCATGTCACCGTTGGCGCTGATTTCTGTTTTGGCAAAGGTCGCAGCGGCACGGTCGCGGATCTGAAGGCAGAGGGCGCGCGGCTGGGCTTTGGCGTCACCGTCGCACCGCTGCTGAAGATCGGTGCGCAGGAAGTCTCCTCCACCGCCATCCGCACCGCCTTGGCCGAAGGCCGCCCGCGCGATGCCGCCGACATGCTGGGCCACTTGCACCGGATCGACGGCGAAGTGTTGCATGGCGAAAAGCGCGGCCGCGAACTGGGCTTTCCCACCGCGAACATGAGCGTGGCGGGCCTGCATCTGCCAAAGCTTGGCGTCTATGCGGTGAAGGTCGATGTGCTGACCGGGCCGCAGGCTGGCAGTTATGGCGGCGCGGCAAGCCTTGGCGTGCGGCCGATGTTCGGGGAAAACACCCCGAACCTTGAAACCTATATCTTTGATTTCAAGGGCGATCTTTACGGACAGCACATTTCCGTCGCGCTGGTCGATTACCTGCGACCGGAGATGAAATTCGACGGCCTGCCCGCGCTCATCGACCAGATGAACACCGATTGCGCCCGCGCGCGCGACATTCTGGCGGGGGCATGATGCGCCCGCGTTTCTGGGAAACCGTGCCGCTGGACCGGATGCGCCCCGAGGAATGGGAAGCGCTGTGCGACGGCTGCGGCAAGTGCTGTCTGAACAAGATCGAATATGAAGACACCGGCGAGGTGGAATTCACCCGCATCGCCTGTCGCCTGCTGGACGGCGAGACCTGCCGCTGCACGCAATATCCGATCCGCAAGCAATTCGTGCCCGATTGCGTGCAACTGACACCCGCAACGCTCCCGAATATCGCCTACTGGATGCCCCGAACCTGCGCCTACCGCCTGCTCTATGAAGGCAAGCCGCTGCCCGACTGGCACCCGCTGCTGACTGGCAACCCGGAATCGGTGCACGAGGCTGGGGCCAGCGTGCGCGGCTGGACGGTGCCGGAATTTGAAGTTCCCGAAGAAGACTGGGACGATTACGTCATCGACGAAACGCCCTGACCCTGCCAGCGGAGGCCGCCCGATGTATTTCACCTCTGACAATGCCGCCGGTGTGCCGCCCGAGGTTCTGGCCGCGCTGACCAGGGCGAACACCGGATATACCAAGGGCTACGGCGCTGAAGACCTGTCACTGGCGGTAGAGGCGCGGCTGCGCGAGGTGCTGGAAGCGCCCGAAGCGCGGGTGTTCCTTGTCGCCACAGGCACGGCGGCCAATGCGCTGGCGCTGGCCTGCCTTTGCCCGCCCTGGGGCACGGTGCTGTGTCATCCGCAGGCCCATATCGCCGAGGATGAATGCGGCGCGCCCGAGTTTTTCACCCATGGCGCGAAGCTGGTGCATTGCGCGGGCGCGCATGGCCGCATCGCGCCCGAGGCACTGGTGCAGGCGTTGGGTGCCACAGGGGCGAGCGTCCACAACAGCCAGCGCGGCGCGCTGTCGCTGACCAATGTGACAGAGGCGGGCACTGTTTACTCCGCGGCGCAGACCGCGCAACTGGCCGGAATGGCGCGCGACGCCGGGATGCCGGTTCATCTCGATGGCGCGCGCTTTGCCAATGCGGTTGTGGCCACAGGCGCCAGCCCCGCCGATCTGACATGGCGCGCCGGGGTCGATGCGCTGTCCTTCGGCGGCACCAAGAACGGGCTTATGGGGGTAGAGGCGGTGGTGATCTTCGACCCCGCCCGCGCCTGGGAATTTGAGCTGCGCCGCAAGCGCGGCGGGCATCTGCTGTCGAAAGGCCGCTATCTGGCGGCGCAGATGGCAGCGATGCTGGAAGGGCGGCGCTGGCTCGACTGGGCCGTGCAGGCCAATGCCATGGGCGCCCGGCTGGCCGAAGGGCTGGTGGCGCGCGGCGTCGCACTGCGCCACCCGGTCGAGGCCAATATCCTGTTCCCGCTCTGGCCCAAGGGAACCTCGGCCCGGCTGCGCGCGGGCGGGGCGATGTTCTATGACATGCCCGCGCCCGAGGGGCAGGAAGGCGCCCGTCTGGTGACAAGCTGGGCCACGACCGAGGCGGATGTGGATCGTTTTCTTGCGCTGATCTAGCCCCGGATCGCCGCGACCACAGCGGCGGAATGGGTGATCGGCACCATATGCGCCGCTCCCGGCACCGAGACCCGCCGCGCGCCCGGAATGCGTGCTGCCAGCGCGCCATGGATCGCACCGATCACAGCCGGGCTTTCCGCCCCTTCCAACAGCAGAACCGGCACGTTGATCGCCTCCAGCCGCCCCGGCGCTGTCAGACCCGGACGGTCCTCCAGCAGCACAGGATTCTGTGCCCGCACCAGCGGCATGCGATCCGCCATGTAGCGGCGCTGCATTTCCGGCAGGCTGGCGAAATCGCCGACACCCCAGTGTTTGTGGAACAATGCGGCAGCAGCGAAAGGATCGCCATCCATCTGCGCGTCAACCGCCATATAGACCCGCGCGAAGTCGTCAAACTCCGGCGTGCCGCGCACGATAGCGAACAGCACCGGCTCGATCAGCACCAGACGGCGGACCAGATCGGGTCGTTCCACCGTCAGACGCAGCGCCACGGTCGCCCCGAAACTATGCCCGAACAGATCGACCGGGCCATCCGCACGCTCTGCCAGTTCGGCGGCAATCGCCGTGGCAAGGCCATGCAGATCCCCCCCTGGCGGCAAGTCGGCGCTGCGGCCATGGCCCGGCAGATCCGGCGCAGTCAGCGAAAGCTCAGGCAACCCGGTCGCCACACCCGACCACGCCCCCGCATGGGCCAGCGAGCAATGCAGCGCCAGGGCCGGGCGCCCGCCCTGCCCCCAGTGCCGATAGGCCGTCGGATGGCCTGCGATGGTCTCCGGCATCAGAGCTTGCCCGACAGATGCAGATCAAGGTCTTGCAGATGATCCTGCCCCCAGAAGCCTTCGCCATCCACCAGATAGAAGGGCACGCCGAACACGCCGCGCGATACCGCCTCTTCCAGGTTGACGGCATAGGTTTCCGCCGCCGCCAGCATACCGCGCTGCGCCACAGCCGGGTCGAAACCCGCCTGTTCCATGACCGAGGCGATGACCGCGTCATCGGCAATGTCACGGTTCTCCGCCCAGCAGGCACGGGCCAGCCCATGCGTCAGTGCCCCCAGATCGCCGCCCCCCGCCGCCTGCGCCGCGATGATCGCATAGCCCGAGGGCGCCGGGTTGACCGGCCAGAACAGCGGTTGTTCGTTCAGCATCAGCCCATGCTTGCGCGACTGGCGGCGCAACTCCTGCAAGCGATAGGCACGGCGGCTTTCATGCCGCTGCGCCAGCGGCTGCCCGCCGGTCCGCGCGAACAGCCCCGCCGGGTCCAGCGGCTTGTAGCTGATCGAGGCACCGTGTCGCGCGCCAATCTCTTCAAGCCGCTGCCCCGCCAGGTAGACGAAGGGCGATACGGCGGCAAAGTAATAGTCGATATGCGGCATGGCGGCCTCCCCGAGGGCGTGAAGATTTGCGCCGACCGTAACCCGGTGGTAAGCGGTGTCAACGCTACCGGACGGTCGCGAATCCGCCGCTCTTTACAGGACCCCTCCCATGGCTGCCACCACCGAACCCAAGCTGATCGCCGGAAATGCCAACCGCGCGCTTGCGAAATCCATCGCGCGGCGCATGTCGATGCACCGCGGCATGCAGGTCGGACTGGTGGATGCACGGGTTGAACGCTTCAATGACGGCGAAGTCTTCGTCGAGGTGTTCGAGAATGTGCGCGGCGAGGATATGTATATCATCCAGCCGACCTCGCGCCCGGCCAATGACAATCTGATGGAGCTGCTGATCATCGCCGATGCGCTGCGCCGCTCCTCCGCCGACCGCATCACCGCTGTGATCCCCTACTTCGGCTATGCCCGCCAGGACCGCCGCGCCAAGGCCCGTACCCCCATCAGCGCCAAGTTGGTGGCCAACCTGCTGACCGAAGCCGGGATCGACCGTATCCTGACGCTGGACCTGCATGCGGCGCAGATCCAGGGCTTCTTCGACATTCCGGTCGACAACCTTTATGCCAGCCCGATCTTCGCGCTGGATATCGAGCACCATTTCAAGGGCCAGATGGACGATCTGATGATCGTCTCGCCCGACGTTGGCGGTGTGGCCCGGGCGCGCGAGCTGGCCAAGCGCATCAACGCGCCGCTGTCGATCGTGGACAAGCGGCGGGAAAAGGCGGGCGAAGTCGCCGGGATGACCGTGATCGGCGACGTGAAGGGCCGCAAGTGCATCATCGTCGATGACATCTGCGATACCGCCGGAACGCTGTGCAAAGCCGCCGAGGTGCTGCTGGAGAACGGCGCGACCGAGGTCCACAGCTACATCACCCATGGCGTGCTGTCCGGCCCCGCCGTCGAACGGGTGCAGAATTCGGTCATGAAATCGCTGGTCATCACCGATTCCATCGAACCGACCGAAGCGGTGAAGAACTGCCCCAATATCCGCATCGTGCCTACAGCGCCGATGTTCGCGCAGGCAATCCTCAATATCTGGCACGGCACCAGCGTGTCGTCGCTGTTTGAAACCGAAACGCTGGTCCCGATCTACGAGGGGCTTTACCAGCGCGGCTGAGACAGACCGAAAGGCCGCCCCACCGGGCGGCCTTTTCAGTAAAGCTGCCAGTTATCTTCGTCCTGCACCGGACCAATGGCCATCCAGTCGGCCCGCACCCGTGCCACGCGCGTATCACCCCAGGTGCGAAAGACGATGTGAAATCCGGTCTCTGTCACGTTCTCGGCCGTCAGGTCCGCGCGGGAATTGTGCTTGTGGTCCATATCCCACATCGACACGCCCAGCGAGACCACGGGCGGATCAAGGAACGGCTCCTTGAAGGTGACGATGAACCGGCTTTCACGCGGCCCCTGCCCCGTCCACATCACACCGCCATCGGCAAAATCCGAGAAAAGCACGCGGCTGCCCTGATCGACCCCGAATGATCCGGTGTTGAAACGTCGCATCTGGCCTCCTTTTCGCGGCCATGCTCCGCGAGAATCTCGTCAAAAAATTGGTAACATAATGAAAAAGGCCCCGAAAGATCGGGGCCTTTCGATTGATGCCGGTTCCGCGATCAGTGGGTCGCGGCGTAGCGCAGGGCCTGAAGATCATTGACGATCTTGTCAGCGGCATCCTTGTCGTCGGCCATAGCCGCAAGGTCGCGCGCCTCCTGGATCATCTCATCCAGCAGGGTGCCGGTCAGGTCGCTGACCGGGATCGCCCGCTCTGCCAGAACCGTCACGCCCGAGGCGGTGATTTCGGCGAAGCCGCCGGTGACCGCGAAGGCCAGCGTAGCTTGCGGCGAAACCGCCTTCAGGATGCCGGGGCGCAGGGTGGTGATGGTGGCCGCATGGCCTTCCATCGCCGTCATGTCGCCATCGGCCCCCGGGATCTGCACCTCGGTCACCTGGGCGGAAGCAAGCTTCCGCTCGGGCGACACCAGGTCGAATTGCAGGGTGTTGGCCATTTACGCCCCCTTACGCCGCAGCCGCGGCGAGCTTCTGGGCCTTGGCCTTCACCTCTTCAATGTCGCCGACCATGTAGAAGGCGGCTTCCGGCAGGTGGTCGTATTCGCCGTTCACCACTGCCTTGAACGAGGCGATGGTTTTTTCCAGCGGCACCTGAACGCCGTCCGAGCCGGTGAAGACCTTCGCCACGTCGAAGGGCTGCGACAGGAAGCGCTGGATTTTCCGGGCGCGGGCCACGGTCAGCTTGTCCTCTTCCGACAGTTCGTCCATCCCGAGGATGGCGATGATGTCCTGAAGCGACTTGTAGCGCTGAAGGATGCCCTGCACCTGACGGGCGACGTTGTAGTGCTCTTCGCCGATCACGGACGGGTCCAGCAGACGCGAGGTCGAGTCGAGCGGGTCAACGGCCGGGTAGATGCCGAGTTCCGAGATCGCACGCGACAGCACCGTGGTGGCGTCGAGGTGGGCGAAGGAGGTGGCGGGCGCCGGGTCGGTAAGGTCGTCGGCCGGAACGTAGATCGCCTGCACCGAGGTGATCGAGCCGTTCTTGGTCGAGGTGATGCGCTCCTGCAGGGCGCCCATGTCGGTCGCGAGCGTCGGCTGGTAGCCCACGGCCGAAGGAATACGGCCCAGCAGAGCCGACACTTCCGAACCGGCCTGGGTGAAGCGGAAGATGTTGTCCACGAAGAACAGCACGTCCGTCCCCGACTGGTCGCGGAACTGTTCGGCCAGCGTCAGGCCGGTCAGCGCCACGCGGGCACGCGCGCCCGGCGGTTCGTTCATCTGGCCGTAAACCAGTGCCACTTTCGAGGCGGTCAGGTCGTCGGTCTTGATAACGCCCGATTCGATCATCTCGTGGTACAGGTCGTTGCCTTCACGGGTCCGCTCACCCACGCCGGCGAACACGGAGTAGCCCGAGTGCACCTTGGCGATGTTGTTGATGAGTTCCATGATGAGAACGGTCTTGCCCACGCCGGCGCCGCCGAACAGGCCGATCTTGCCGCCCTTGGCATAGGGGGCCAGCAGGTCGATGACCTTGATGCCGGTCACCAGAACCTGGCTTTCGGTCGCCTGCGACGCGAAATCCGGGGCTTTCTGGTGGATGGCCCGCTTTTCGGTCGCCACGACCGGGCCCTTTTCGTCCACCGGCTCGCCGATGACGTTCAGGATGCGGCCGAGGGTGGCGTCACCCACCGGCACCGAGATCGGCGCGCCGGTGTCGCTCACCCTGGCGCCGCGGACGAGACCTTCGGTCGCGTCCATGGCGATGGTGCGGACAGTGTTTTCACCCAGGTGCTGGGCAACTTCCAGAACCAGCGGCTTGCCGTTGTTGTCGGTTTCAAGGGCGTTCAGAATGGCCGGCAGGGCGCCATCGAACTGAACGTCCACAACGGCGCCGATGACCTGCGTCACTTTGCCTTGTGCTTGTGCCATGTCGTTTCTCCGTTCGGGTCGTCAGAGCGCCTCGGCGCCCGAGATGATTTCGATAAGCTCTTTGGTGATCGCGGCCTGACGGCTCCGGTTGTACTGGATCGTCAGCTTGTTGATCATGTCGCCCGCGTTGCGGGTCGCATTGTCCATCGCGCTCATCCGGGCCCCCTGTTCGGAAGCCCCGTTTTCCAGAAGGGCAGTGAAGATCTGCGTCGCGACACCGCGCGGCAGCAGGTCGGCGAGGATCGCCTCTTCGCCCGGCTCGTAATCGTAGAGCGTGTTCGTGACCACCGCCTCGCCCGGCTGGGCGGGGATGATCTGCTGGGCGGTCGGGATCTGCGAGATCACCGACTGGAAGCGGTTGAAGAAGATCGTCGCCACATCAAACTCACCCGCGTCATAGCGGTTGAGGATGTCGCGGGCGATTTCCTGGGCATTGACATAGCCCACACGCTTCACGTCCGACAGATCGACATGGCCGACGAAATGATCGCCGAGATCGCGGCGCAGCTGTTCGCGGCCTTTCTTGCCGACGGTCAGGATCTTGACGACCTTGCCCTGGGCCAGAAGCTCGTTGGCCCGCGCGCGGGCAAGCCGCACGATGGTCGTGTTGAAACCGCCGCAGAGACCGCGTTCCGCCGTCATCACCACCAGCAGATGCACCTTGTCGGCACCCGTCCCGGCCAGAAGCCGGGGCGCGCCGTCAGAGCTGCCAACCGAAGTAGCCAGCCCGGCGATGACCGCATTCATGCGATCCGCATAGGGGCGGGCGGCCTCGGCGGCCTCTTGCGCGCGGCGAAGTTTCGCCGCGGCAACCATCTGCATGGCCTTCGTGATCTTCCGCGTATTCTTGACGCTTCCGATCCGGTTTTTCAGGTCCTTAAGGCTGGGCATATCCCTGTCCTCTCAGCCCGCGCTTACGCGAAGGTCTTGGCGAAGTCGGCGATAGCGGCCTTCAGTTTCTCTTCATCCGCGCCCTTGATCTTCGGGTCGGCCGAGGTCAGCCATTCCAGGATATCCTTGCGCTGGCCGCGCAGATAGGACAGCAGACCGGCCTCGAACCGGCCCACATCCTTGACGGCAACCTTGTCGAGGAAGCCCGCGGTGCCCGCGTAGATCACGCAGACGATTTCCGCGTTGGTCAGCGGCGAATATTGCGGCTGCTTCATCAGCTCGGTCAGGCGCGCACCACGGTTCAGCAGGGCTTGCGTCGAGGCGTCAAGGTCCGAACCGAACTGGGCGAAAGCGGCCATCTCGCGGTACTGGGCGAGCGACAGTTTCACCGGGCCTGCCACGGTTTTCATGGCGTTGGTCTGCGCCGACGAACCCACGCGCGACACCGAGAGACCGGTGTTCACGGCCGGGCGGATGCCCTGGTAGAACAGTTCGGTTTCAAGGAAGATCTGGCCGTCGGTGATCGAGATCACGTTGGTCGGGATGAAGGCCGACACGTCTCCGCCCTGGGTTTCGATGATCGGCAGCGCGGTCAGCGAACCGGCACCGAAGTCTTCGTTCAGCTTGGCCGAACGCTCCAGCAGGCGCGAGTGGAGGTAGAACACGTCGCCCGGATAGGCTTCACGCCCCGGCGGACGGCGCAGCAGCAGCGACATCTGACGGTAGGACACGGCCTGTTTCGACAGGTCATCATAGATGATCAGCGCATGACGGCCGTTGTCGCGGAAGTATTCCGCCATGGCAGTCGCCGAATAGGGGGCGAGGAACTGCATCGGCGCCGGGTCCGAGGCGGTCGCGGCCACCACGATTGTGTAGTCGATGGCGCCGGTTTCTTCGAGCTTCTTCACCAGCTGCGCCACGGTCGAGCGCTTCTGGCCGACGGCGACGTAGATGCAGTAGAGCTTCTTCGACTCGTCCGAACCGGCGGCCTCGTTGTACGATTTCTGGTTCAGAATGGCGTCCAGCGCGACAGCGGTCTTGCCGGTCTGACGGTCACCGATGATCAGCTCGCGCTGGCCACGGCCAATCGGGATCATGGCGTCAACGGCTTTCAGGCCGGTCGCCATCGGCTCGTGCACCGATTTCCGCGGAATGATGCCCGGCGCTTTCACGTCGGCAATGCGACGCTCGGTCGCCACGATCGGGCCCTTGCCGTCGATCGGGTTGCCAAGGCCATCAACCACGCGGCCCAGCAGGCCCTCGCCCGCCGGCACGTCCACGATGGACTTGGTGCGCTTGACGGTGTCGCCTTCCTTGATGTCCTGGTCGGAGCCGAAGATCACGACGCCGACGTTGTCGACTTCGAGGTTCAGCGCCATCCCGCGGATGCCGCCGGGGAACTCCACCATTTCACCGGCCTGGACGTTGTCCAGCCCGTGCACACGCGCAATACCGTCGCCAACCGACAGCACGCGGCCGACTTCAGCCACGGCAGCGTCAGTGCCGAAGTTCTTGATCTGCTCCTTGAGGATCGCAGAGATCTCAGCAGCCTGGATTCCCATCACCCAACCTCTTTCATTGCATTCTGGAGAGCCGCGAGCTTGGACTTGATCGAGGTGTCGATCATGGTCGAGCCCAGGCGGACAACAAGACCGCCGATGAGGCTTTCATCGACGGCGACTTTGACTTTCACTTCCTTGCCCACACGCGCTTTCAGCGTGGCGGCCAGCTTGGCGGCCTGCTCCGACGACAGGGCGGCGGCAGAGGTGACCTCGGCGGTCATCTCGCCCTTTTCGGCGGCGATGGCATCGCGCAGGTTCGCCACCAGTTGCGGCAGAACGAACAGACGGCGCTTGGACGCCATCAGGGCAAGCGTATTCGCGGTCAGGGTCGACAGACCCATCTTGGCGGCAAGGGCCGCAATGGCATTGCCCTGATCTTCGCGCGAGTAAAGCGGCGAGCCGATCAGGTCACGCAGGTCAGCGCTGGACTGGAGCGCGGCGTCGAGCGCATCGACATCCCCCTCCAGAGCCTTCAGGCCCTTCGCCTCTTTCGCGAGGTCGAACAGGGCAGTTGCGTAACGCGCGGCAATGCCGGAGGAGATCGAAGCTGTTTCGGACACGTCAACCCTTCCGCTGGCTGTGCCCCATGCCGGCGCGGGAGGGCGCAGGCCAGAGGCTTCCTGTGGCGCATGTTTGCACATGCGTCTCAAATTCGACGCGTCTCTAACAGAGGTGCCCTAATGCCGCAACCGTGAACAGCGCCAGAATCGGGCTTGTTTGTCGCAAACATACCGGGCTTTCGCAGCCGGTCCTTCGTTTGTGTCGCTACAATGACAGCCCGGCCAGAATCGCCACTTCTTTCGGCACCTCCGACACGGACTCGCAGCTATAGACCGCGCGCCCGCGCGAGGGGCGACTCAGGCCCCCTCCCCCGTGCGCATCGCGGGTTCCGGCGCGGCGGCCCCCGCCCCCTCCCAGACCCGCAGCGGCTTCTTCACCACGGCCCCCAGCCCGCCGCGCGTCGGAGCATAGATCTGTTTCGAGGCCTCCACCATCAGCACGCCGCCGGCGATCCAGGGCGCAAAGCGGCGGCCCGTGCGTTCCCAGAAATTCGCGGTCCGCAGCCAGAAGCGTTTGGTTGACGGCGGGGCGTAAAGCGCCGCGACATGCCGTTCCGGCGTGAAACCCGCACGGCGCAGCTGCGCCTCCACCTGACCCAGCGAATAGGGACGGCCAAAGCCGAAGGGCGTGCCATCGCCCCGCGCCCAGAGACCGGAGCGGTTGGGCACCACGAACAGCACCTTCCCCCCCGGCCCCAACACGCGATGCGCTTCCTCCAGCACGGCAGAGGGTTGTTCCGAGGTTTCCAGACCATGCATCAGGACAAGCCGGTCGACAAAGCCGGTCGACAGCGGCCATGCGGTTTCCTCGCACAGCACACTTACATTCTCCATTCCGGCAGGCCAGGGCATGACGCCCTGCGGCCCGGGCATCAGGCCGATCACCCGCCGGGCCTCTGTGAGATAGGGGCGCAGCAGGGGCACCGCGAAGCCGAATCCCGCCACGGTCTGCCCCGCCATCGGCGGCCACATCGCCACCACCTGATCGCGGATGGCCCGCTGCGCCACCCGGCCCAAAGCGGTACGGTAGTAAAAGTTGCGCAGGTCCAGCACGTCGAGATGCATTGCGGGCAGGTCCGTTCACGGCCAATCTGGACCACGACCTTAGCCGATCAGACAGGAAACGCCATGCTGCAACTCGTCACCGTCCCCTGCCTTGCGGACAACTATGCCTTTCTTCTGCATGATTCCGTCACCGGCCAGACCGCGCTGGTCGATGCCCCGGACGCCGAGCCCATCCTGACAGCGTTGCGCCAGCATGGCTGGGGGCTGGACGACATCCTGCTGACGCACCACCACTGGGACCATATCGACGGCACTGCCGCCCTGGTCGCGGCGACGGGCGCCCGAGTCACCGGGGCCGCCGCGGATGCCCACCGCCTGCCACCGCTGGACCGCGCGGTCAGCCCCGGTGACCGCATCACCATCTGCGGCGAAACCGTCGAAGTGATCGACGTGCCCGGCCATACCGTCGGTCATGTCGCGTTCCACTTTCCGGACAGCAGGATGGCCTTTACCGGCGACAGCCTGATGGCGCTGGGATGCGGCCGCCTGTTCGAGGGCACCCCCGCCCAGATGTGGGACAGCCTGACCCGGCTGGCCGCCTTGCCGACCGATACGCTGATCTGTTCGGGCCATGAATATACCACGTCCAACGGCCGTTTCGCGCTGAGCCTTGAAGATGTTCCGCCGGCACTTATCTTGCGGATGGAAGGGGTCGAACGCGCCCGCGCCGCCAGCCAGCCCACCGTGCCCTCCACCCTTGCCGAAGAGCTTGCCACCAACCCGTTTCTGCGCGCCCGTGACCCGGCGATGAAAGCCGCGCTGGGGATGACCGATGCACAAGATGCTGCGGTTTTCGCGGAAATCAGGGCGCGAAAGGACAAATTCTGACCTCCCGCCGGAAGCCGCCACCCCGGGCCGATCACATTTTGCAACCACCTCCGGGGAAACGGACGTTTTTGTCAAATAGCACTTGAAGCCTCGCGCAGAAAACCGAACTTTAATCTTATGAGGCCACGGTCGGACCGGGTGTCGCACCCTCCGGCCCGCAGGACAGGAGCACCGAACAGTGCCATCATTCTCGACCACACTCGAACAGGCCATCCATGCCGCCCTGGCGATTGCCAATGCGCGCCGTCACGAGCTGGCCACGCTGGAACACCTGCTGCTCGCCCTGATCGACGAGCCCGAGGCCGCCCGCGTGATGAAAGCCTGTTCCGTCGATCTGGACGACCTGCGCAAGACGCTGACCGATTTCATCGACGATGACCTTTCGACGCTCGTGACCTCGGTCGAAGGGTCCGAGGCGGTGCCGACCGCCGCCTTCCAGCGCGTGATCCAGCGCGCGGCGATCCATGTGCAAAGTTCGGGCCGCAGCGAGGTGACGGGGGCCAATGTTCTGGTCGCCATCTTCGCCGAACGGGAATCGAATGCCGCCTATTTCCTGCAAGAGCAGGACATGACCCGCTATGACGCGGTGAATTTCATCGCGCATGGCGTGGCAAAAGACCCGAGCTATGGCGAAAGCCGCCCGGTCAGCGGATCGGAAGAGCATCAGCACGAAACGCCCAAGGGCGAGGCGGGCGAGGCGAAGGAATCCGCCCTGTCCAAATACTGCGTTGATCTGAACGTGAAGGCGCGGATGGGGGATGTGGACCCGCTGATCGGCCGCGAGGGCGAGGTGGAACGCTGCATCCAGGTGCTGTGCCGCCGCCGCAAGAACAACCCGCTGCTGGTGGGCGATCCGGGCGTCGGCAAGACCGCCATCGCCGAAGGTCTGGCCAAGAAGATCGTCGATGGCGAGACGCCGGAAATCCTCGCCCATGCCACGATCTACAGCCTCGACATGGGCGCGCTGCTGGCCGGCACCCGCTATCGCGGCGATTTCGAGGAGCGGCTGAAAGCCGTGGTGAAAGAGATGGAGGATCACCCCGACGCGATCCTGTTCATCGACGAGATCCACACCGTCATCGGCGCCGGTGCTACCTCGGGCGGCGCGATGGATGCCTCCAACCTGCTGAAGCCCGCGCTTCAGGGCGGGAAGCTGCGCTGCATGGGAAGCACCACCTACAAGGAGTTCCGCCAGCACTTTGAAAAGGACCGCGCGCTGTCCCGCCGGTTCCAGAAGATCGACGTGAACGAACCTTCGGTGCCTGATGCCATCAAGATCCTGCAAGGGCTGAAGCCGCATTTCGAACAGCACCACGACCTGCGCTATACCAACGAAGCGATCAAGTCGGCGGTGGAACTGGCGGCGCGCTATATCAATGACCGCAAGCTGCCCGACAGTGCCATCGACGTGATCGACGAGGCGGGCGCGGCGCAGCATCTGGTGGCCGCCAACAAGCGGCGCAAGACCATCGGCATCCGGGAAATCGAGGCCGTGGTGGCCAAGATTGCCCGCATCCCGCCGAAAACCGTCTCGAAGGACGATGCAGAAGTGCTGCGCGATCTGGAAAAGACGCTCAAGCGCGTGGTCTTTGGTCAGGACAAGGCCATCGAGGCGCTGTCTGCCTCGATCAAACTGGCCCGCGCCGGTCTGCGCGAACCCGAAAAGCCCATCGGCAACTACCTGTTCGCAGGCCCCACCGGCGTCGGCAAGACCGAGGTGGCCAAACAGCTTGCCAGCACGCTGGGCGTGGAACTGCTGCGCTTCGACATGTCAGAATACATGGAGAAACATGCGGTTTCCCGTCTGATCGGCGCCCCGCCCGGCTATGTCGGCTTCGATCAGGGCGGCATGCTGACCGATGGTGTGGACCAGCATCCGCATTGCGTGCTGCTGCTCGACGAGATCGAGAAAGCCCACCCCGATGTCTACAACATCCTGCTGCAGGTGATGGACCACGGCAAGCTGACCGATCACAACGGGCGGCAGGTCGATTTCCGCAATGTCATCCTGATCATGACGACCAACGCGGGTGCCTCGGACATGCAGCGCGCTGCCATCGGCTTTGGCCGCGACAAGCGGCAGGGTGAGGATACAGCGGCAATCGAGCGGACCTTCACGCCGGAGTTCCGCAACCGTCTGGACGCCGTGATCGCCTTCGCCCCGCTGACGAAAGAGACCATCATGCAGGTGGTCGAGAAATTCGTGCTGCAACTGGAAGCACAGCTCATGGATCGCAACGTCCATATCGAGCTTTCGGATGAAGCCGCGCGCTGGCTGGGCGACAAGGGCTATGACGACAAGATGGGCGCGCGTCCGCTGGGCCGGGTGATCCAGGAGCACCTGAAGAAACCGCTGGCGGAGGAGTTGCTGTTCGGCCGGTTGCAGAAGGGCGGCGTCGTCCGGGTGAAGGTGAAGGACGACAGGATCGACCTCATCATCGAAGAGCCTGGCAAGCCGCAGCTGACCGGGCAGAAACCCCCGCTGCTGACGGCGGAATGAAGGCCGCGCTTGTGGCGCTGCTGCTGGCCCCCGCTTCGGCGGGGGCTTTCGAACTTGTGCAGCCCATTGACTGCACCCTGGGTGAAACCTGTTTCATCCAGCAATATACTGATCGTGACCCTGGCCCCGGCGCACGGGATTTTACTTGCGGCTCCCTCGCCTATGACGGGCACAAGGGCACCGATTTCGCCCTGCCCGACGATGCCGCGATGCAGGCAGGTGTCACCGTGCGCGCCGCTGCCGCCGGTATGGTGAAGGGCGTGCGCGATGGCATGCCGGATATCCGCGCAAATGATCCCGCGGCCCCTCCGCTCGAAGGACGCGACTGCGGCAACGGGCTGGTGATCGACCATGGCGACGGCTGGGAGACGCAGTATTGCCACATGCGTCAGGGTTCCGTCCGCGTGCGCAGTGGTGACCGCGTGGCGGAAGGCGACATGCTCGGGCTGGTCGGCCTGTCGGGCAATACCGAATTTCCGCATCTGCATCTGTCGGTGCGCCATGCAGGCGCCGTCATCGACCCATTCGCCACGTCGGATCTGAGCACCTGTGGCGCCACGCAGGCCGATCTTTGGCGCGACGACATCGCCTATCAGCCCGGAGGCTTTGTCTCGGCGGGCTTTGCCACAGCGATACCCGATTACGCGATGATCAACGCGGGCACCGTGACCTCGCCCGATGTGCAGGCTCCTGCTCTGGTGTTCTGGGCCAATCTTTTTGGCACGCGGGCAGGCGACAGGCTGCATCTGGTGCTGACCGGACCCGAGGGCGAAATCGCGGCGCAGGATGTGGCGCTTGACCGCACGCAGGCCCGCGCGATGCGCGCCATTGGCCGCAAATTGCGCGGGGCTGGCTGGCCCGCCGGGAACTATGACGGGATCGCCAGCCTGCAGCGCGACGGGCGACAGATCGCCCGCATCTCAGCCCGGCTGACCTTGCCCTAGCATCGGCGCAGGTCCCAGCGGCAGCGGGCCAAGCATCATCCGCCCCGATTGCATGGCCAGCGGCAGGCTCAGCCGGTTTGCATCGCCTCCCTGATCGGCCAGGCTCGACAGCATGGACCGCAGCGCGACCCGGAACCGCTCGGGCACCAGTCCCGCCGCCTCCGCCGCCGCCAGCCCGGTTTGCCAGTTGTCCACCGTCACAGTGATCAGCCCCTCGGCCTGTCCTTGCGGATCGGCGACCAGTTCGCCCGCGGCTTTGGCACTGACCGGCCCCCAGACCAGATTGGCCTCGGTCAGATTGACCTTGCGCACCACGGGCGGCGCCGGATTGCGCAGCAGGATCGGCGCGGCAAGCTGCACATCAGCCAGCAGATCCACCCGCGCAATCTGCCCCGGCAGATCGGTCCCGGTTAACGCCGAGGTCACCGCCTGATCCGGCACGATTTCCAGCCCGCGCAGCGCCAGTTGCACCTGATCGCCCTCGCCCGCGATGACAGAAAGGTTAGCTGATCCCAAGGCCATCGCCCAACCGGCATCCGACCGCAGGCTGATGCCCTCGGTCACGGCATCCAGCCGGTCCAGCGGCAGATCGCCGGACGGTTTCATGAACAGGGAGGCCCGCATCCGCGTTGAGCCGATGGTGACCTTCTGCCCGGGCAGAGTGAGCACCTGATCCTCGGGCAGCGCCGCAATCAGCTTCCACGGGCTGTAGCTGAGCGAATAGACCTGCGCAAACGGTGCCTGCCAGCCGATGCCGCGCACGGGATCGAACAGGTCCGGTTCCGTGACGGTCAGGTCAAACCGGCTGGGAAAGCCCGCAATCGACACGCCCTTTTGCTGCACCTGCCAGCCCCGCGCCTGCATCTGCGCCAGTGCCGCTTCGGCCCCGCGCTCTGCCGCACGCGCGCCGACGAACCAGTAGCCGCCATACAGCAGCCCCGCCGCAAGAACGATCCAGATCAACACCCGCATGGCCGCCCCTTTCCCTTGCCTGTCCCTCCGTCTACACCAGACTGCGGAAGGAGAGCCAGAGATGTGGGTATTCGGTTACGGTTCGTTGATCTGGCACCCGGGTTTTCCGGTGGCCGAGCAGCGCATTGCACGCGCTGAGGGCTGGCATCGCAGCTTCTGCATGAGGTCGATCCATCATCGCGGTACCGAAGACGAGCCGGGGCTGGTTCTCGCGCTTGACCGGGCCGAGGGCGCCGCCTGCACCGGTGTCGCCTTCCGCGTGGCGGCGGGCGCGGAAGCCGAGACGCTGGCCGCGCTGCGCGAACGCGAGCTGATTTCCTCGGCCTATCTGGAAACCCATGTGCCGGTTGAAAGCGGAGCCGACCGTTTCGACTGCCTCGCCTATGTGATCGACCCCGACCATGTGCAGTACTGCGGCGGGCTGGCGCTGGAAGAGCAGGCACGCATCATCGCTCATGCCCATGGCGGCCGCGGCCCCAACCGCGAATACCTGTGGAACACCGCAAGCCACCTCGCCGATCTCGGCATCGCCGACCCTGATCTGGAATGGCTGTCCCGACGGGTACGCGAGCTGACCGCGTAACGGCACAGGCCCGACAGTCCGGTATGGATGCAAGGAAATGGTGCCCCCAGACGGACTCGAACCGCCGACCGTCAGTTTACAAAACTGCTGCTCTACCAGCTGAGCTATAGGGGCCTTGCACCGGCATTTAGCAATTCGGCCCGGGCTGCGCAATGGCGGACTGGGCAGCTTAATACTGCTTAATAAATGATCACTTCGCCCGGACAGCGGGCAATTGCCGCCCCTTGCCGCAAAGCCGTTCACCTCCATGCCCCCACCCCGTTGCCCTCGCCTGCTCGCGGGCAAACGATGAGACGTCGGGCTGCACAGTCAACCGGTAGCCGACAGGGGCATGGGGAGGGTACCGGGCAGGATGGCCGATGGGGGTTTTCAGAAAATCCGCATGCAGCGGAGCCAAGGCGAGGCTGCGCTGTCCGTCGCATGCCGGGACGGGCATCCGCGACTCGGGCTCTTGCGGCAGCGTGGCTCGGCCAAGATCATGCTGCCCCATGTTGCGGGTCCGGTCCCCGAGGCTGTTTTTCTGAACACATCCGGCGGTCTGACGGGCGGTGACCGCCTTGGCTTCGATCTGAATCTGGGCGCCGGGGTATCGCTCTGCGCCACCACGCAAACGGCCGAGCGTGCCTATGCCAGCGGTGGCACCGCAGCCACAGTCCGGATCTGTGCCCGGCTGGACAGCGATGCTGAACTGGCCTGGCTGCCGCAAGAGACAATCCTGTTCGAACACAGCATGTTGCAACGAGAAACTACAGTGCATCTGACGGGAAGCGCCCGACTTCTTCTGGCGGAGTCGGTCATTCTGGGGCGGCACGCCATGGGCGAGGCTCCGCTTCATGCGCAACTGACAGATCGCCGCCGCATTCTCCGCGATGGTCGTCCGGTCTGGGCCGAAACAACGCGGATCGACAGCCGGGTTCTGGCCGAAGCCGCTACGCCCGCCCTGCTGGGCGATGCGCGCGCCTTCGCCGTGCTGGCGCTGATTGCGCCGGGGGCAGAGGCTGCCCTGCCCCGCCTGCGCGCCGAATTGTGCGAACCGGGTGTCGAGGCCGCCGCTTCCGGCTGGAACGGCCGCTGCATCGCGCGTCTCAGGGCGCGCGACGGCTGGCCACTGAAACGACAGCTCGCAAGGGCAATCCGCGCACTTCGCCCCGGCCCGCTGCCGCGGGTCTGGCAGATGAATGGAGATATCGCATGAACCTGACCCCGCGCGAACGCGAAAAGCTGCTGGTCAGCCTTGCCGCCATGGTCGCGCGCAACCGGCTGGCGCGCGGCGTGAAGCTCAACCATCCCGAAGCCATCGCCCTGATCACCGATTTCGTGGTCGAGGGCGCCCGTGACGGGCGCAGCGTCGCCGATCTGATGGAGGCGGGCGCCCATGTCATCACCGCAGAGCAATGCATGATGGGCGTGCCCGAAATGATCCATTCCGTGCAGGTCGAGGCCACCTTCCCCGACGGCACGAAGCTCGTCACCGTCCATCACCCGATCCGCTGATCCGTTACCCTGAGAGGCCGCCCATGAACCGCATTCTTCTGTCCGCAAGCCTGTTCCCGCTGTTCCTGCCCGGCATGGCGCTGGCGCATCCCGGCCATATCGGCGGTGACGTCTTCGCCGCCGGGATCGGGCATCCACTCGGAGGGGCCGATCACGTTCTGGCGATGGTTGCCGTCGGCCTTTGGGCGGCGCTGATGGGCGGGCGGGCCATGCTGACGCTGCCACTGGCCTTCGTCACGGCCATGCTTGTCGGCGGCCTCGCCGGGGCGGCTGGCCTGCCGCTGCCAGGGGTGGAGCCGATGATCCTTGCCTCCATCGTTGCGCTGGGTGCCGCCGCAGCACTGGCACTGCGCCCAGCCCTCGCGCATGCAATGGCGGCGGTGGCATTGTTCGGCCTGTTCCACGGCCATGCCCATGGCGCGGAAGGCCCCGCAGCTGGACTGGCGCTTTATGCGGCGGGCTTCGCGCTGGCGACCATCGCGCTGCATCTGGCCGGGGTCGGGCTGGGCCTCGGGTTGATCCGGCTGTCCCGGGCAGCGGTGGTGCGCGGCCTCGGCGGCGTGACGGCCATGGCGGGCCTCGCGCTTGCCATCGCGGGGTAAGCCCATGATCCCCGGAGAGATTTTTCCAGCCGACGGCAGCATCATCCTGAACGAGCGCGCCGAAAGCCTGACCCTGATGGTCGCCAATACCGGCGACCGGCCCGTGCAGGTCGGCAGCCATTACCATTTCGCGGAAACCAACCCCGGCCTCAGATTCGATCGGGCGGCAGCGCGCGGCATGCGGCTGGACATCGCGGCGGGCACTGCTGTGCGATTTGAACCGGGGCAAAGCCGCGAGGTTCGGCTGGTGCCCTTTGGCGGTACGCGCCGGGTGTACGGCTTCAACCACAAGGTCATGGGAGATCTGTGAATGGCCGTGAAAATCTCGCGCCCCGCCTATGCGGCGATGTATGGCCCGACCACGGGCGACCGGCTGCGCCTTGGCGACACCGACCTGGTGATCCAGGTCGAGCGTGATCTGACGATCTATGGCGAGGAGGTGAAGTTCGGCGGCGGCAAGGTCATCCGTGACGGTATGGGACAAAGCCAGCTGACACGGGCAGATGGCACACCGGACACGGTGATTACCAATGCGCTGATCGTCGATCATACCGGCATTTACAAGGCCGACATCGGCCTGCGGGGCGGGTTGATCGCGGCCATCGGCAAGGCGGGCAACCCCGACACGCAACCCGGCGTCACCATCCCCATCGGTCCGGCGACCGACATCATCGCGGGCGAAGGCCGCATCGTCACCGCTGGCGGGATGGATGCGCATATCCACTTCATCTGCCCGCAACAGGCCGAGGATGCGCTGCATTCCGGCGTGACCACCATGCTGGGCGGCGGGACCGGCCCCTCGCATGGCACGCTGGCCACCACCTGCACCCCTGGCCCCTGGCATATCGGGCGGATGTTGCAGGCGCTGGATGCCATCCCGATGAATTTCGGGATCGCGGCCAAGGGCAATGCCTCGCTTCCCGCAGCGCTGGTCGAGATGGTGGAGGCCGGAGCCTGCGCCATGAAGCTGCATGAGGACTGGGGCACCACCCCCGCCGCAATCGACTGCTGCCTCTCGGTGGCCGATGACATGGACGTGCAGGTGATGATCCACACCGACACGCTGAACGAAAGCGGGTTTGTGGAAAACACGCTGGCCGCCATCAAGGGCCGCACCATCCACGCGTTCCACACCGAGGGCGCGGGCGGCGGCCATGCGCCCGACATCATGAAGGTGGTCAGCAGCCAGAATGTGCTGCCCTCGTCGACGAACCCGACAATGCCCTACACCGTCAACACGGTGGAAGAGCATCTGGACATGCTGATGGTCTGCCACCACCTCGACCGTTCGATCCCCGAGGATGTGGCCTTCGCCGAAAGCCGCATCCGCAAGGAGACCATCGCCGCCGAGGACATTCTGCATGACATGGGGGCGTTTTCCATCCTGTCGTCGGACAGTCAAGCCATGGGACGGGTGGGCGAGGTCATCACCCGCACCTGGCAGACCGCGCACAAGATGAAGCTGCAACGGGGGCGGCTGGCCGAGGAAACCGGCGTGAACGACAATTTCCGCGTGCGCCGGTATATCGCGAAATACACCATCAACCCGGCGCTGGCGCATGGCCTGTCGCGCCATATCGGCAGCGTCGAGGTCGGCAAGCGTGCCGATCTGGTGCTGTGGTCGCCTGCCTTCTTCGGCGCCAAGCCCGATATGGTGCTGATGGGCGGCATGATCGTAATGGCGCAGATGGGCGATCCCAACGGGTCGATCCCCGTGCAGCCGATGTATTCGCGACCCATGTTCGGCGCCCTTGGCCGCGCCCGCTATGAAAGCTGTGCCACCTTCCTGTCGCAGGCGGCCATCGCCAAGGGGGTCGGTGCGCAGCTTGGCCTTCAGAAACAGCTTCACGGCGTGGAGGGCACGCGCAAGGTGACGAAATCCGATCTGGTTCTGAACGCGGCGACGCCCCTGATCGAGGTGAACCCGGAAACCTATGAGGTGCGGGCGGATGGTGAATTGCTGACCTGCCAGCCAGCGGAAAGCCTTCCGCTTGCGCAGCGATACTTCCTGTTCTGATCCGTGATCCGGCATCGGCGCCCCCTCCCCTCACTCAGACAGCAAAAGGTTGAAAGACCATGAATATCCCCGTGGCTCAGGGCATTCTTCGCAGCGGCCAGTGGCTGAAGGCCGACGGCCGCGTCGTGCTGGGCTATGACGCGCGGTTCCTGCGGCGCAAGCGGCTGGTGGCGGAGAATGGCGGCGCCTTCCTCGTCGATCTGGCGGAAACCACGAGCCTCGATCAGGGTGATGCATTCCAGCTTTCCGACGGGCGGCTGATCGTCGTCATCGCGGCTGCGGAGGAAATCATCGAGGTGCGGGGCGATCTGCCGCGATTGGCCTGGCATATCGGCAACCGCCATACGCCCTGCCAAATCAGCGCCACCCATCTGGCGATCCGCTGCGATCATGTGCTGGAAAAGATGCTCGCCGGGCTGGGGGCGGAGCTGACACCCTCCACCGCGCCGTTCCGGCCAGAGGGCGGTGCCTATGGCCATGGCCGCACCATGGGGCATGATCATGGGGGCCACGATCACGGCCCCTTCGGCCATCACCATGGCGACGGCAAGTTCCATGTCCATGGCTGAGGCGACCGACCGGCTGCATCTGGTGCAATGGCTGTCGCCCGCCTTTCCGATCGGCGCTTTCGCCTATTCGCAGGGGCTGGAATGGGCGATTGCCGAGGGCGGGCTGACCAGCATCGAGACGCTGCACCCCTGGGTGCGGGCGGTGCTGCATAATGGCAGCGGGCAGGTCGATGGCATCCTGCTGGCGCGGGCCCGCACGGGCGACGACCCGCAGATGCTGGCCGATCTGGCGCTGGCCTTCGCCACCGCAGCCGAACGCGAGACCGAGATGCTGGAACAGGGCGCCGCTTTCGCCCGTGCGCATCTGGCGATGACCGGCATCGTCTTGCCCGAGGGCCTGCCCTATGCGGTGGCAGTGGGGCTGGCGACCCGCCCCCTTCGCGTGACAACGGAGGAGGTTCTGACGCTCTGGCTGCATGGCCTTGCCGCGCAGCTTGTGTCGGCCGCCGTGCGCTTCGTCCCCTTGGGGCAAGGCGCGGGGCAACGCCTGCTGCACGAGCTCGGCCCCGGCCTCACCACGCTCGCCGCCGAACTGGCCAGCACCCCGCTGGACGACATTTCCGGCTTCACCCCCGGCGCCGATCTGGCGGCAATGCGGCACGAAACCATGGACATCAGGATTTTCAGAACATGACCAGCATGAACGGCCCGCTGCGGGTGGGGATCGGCGGTCCGGTGGGCGCAGGCAAGACAACGCTGACGGAAAAGCTTTGCGCCGCGCTGGCCGGCCGCTGCTCCATGGCCGTCATCACCAATGACATCTACACGCGCGAGGATGCCGAATACCTGATGCGCGCGCAGGTGTTGCCAGCGGATCGCATCCGGGGCGTCGAAACCGGCGGCTGCCCCCATACCGCGATCCGCGAGGATGCCTCGATCAACCTCGCCGCCGTGGCGGATCTGCGCCGCAATTTCCCCGACCTCGATCTGATCCTCATCGAATCCGGTGGCGACAATCTGGCCGCGACCTTCAGCCCTGAACTGGCGGATCTGACGATCTATGTCATCGACACCGCCGCCGGGCAGGACATTCCGCGCAAACGCGGGCCGGGGGTCACGCGCTCGGACCTGCTGGTGGTGAACAAGACCGATCTGGCGCCGCATGTCGGGGTGGATCGCATTCTGCTGGAGGAAGACACCTCCCGCGCCCGTGGCCCCCGGCCCTATGTGATGGCCGAGCTGCGCCATGGTCGCGGCGTCACCGATGTCGTGCGCTTCCTGCAAGAGGAAGGCGGTCTCGCACTGGCCTGAGCGGCGGGCGTGGCCCGCATGCGGCACCCGCTGCGAAATCCCGTCCCGGCGCTTGCCGCATGCGGCAGGCTCGTCTAATCAGGATGCCAACGAAAGGCTTTCCGAATGCGCATCCTGATTACGAACGACGACGGTATCAACGCCCCCGGACTTGAGGTGCTTGCCGCCATCGCCGCCGAAATCGCGGGGCCTGAGGGCGAAGTCTGGACCGTGGCACCCGCCTTCGAACAATCCGGCGTCGGCCATTGCATCAGCTATACCCATCCCATGCTGATCGCCAAGCTTGGCCCGCGCCGTTACGCCACCGAGGGCAGCCCTGCCGATTGCGTTCTGGCCGCGCTTTATGATGTGTTGCAGGGGGCTGCCCCCGATCTGGTGCTGTCGGGCGTGAACCGGGGCAACAATGCCGCCGAGAACACGCTTTATTCCGGCACCATCGGCGGCGCGATGGAGGCGGCGCTGCAAGGCATCCCCGCCATTGCACTGTCGCAGTTCATGGGGCCGCAGACCGCCGAACTGGATGACCCGTTTCAGGCTGCACGCCAGCACGGTGCGGCAGTGGTGCGCCGTATCCTCGACACCGGGCTCTGGCAGCCCGAGGCCGATTACCGGCTGTTCTACAACGTGAATTTCCCGCCCGTCGGGGGCGCCGCCGTGAAAGGCATCCGCGCCGCCGCTCAGGGGTTCCGCCGCGATACCAGCTTTTCCGCTGATCCGCATATCTCGCCCTCCGGCAAGAAATTCCTCTGGATCAAGGGCGGCCCCCAACATCGCCCCACCGCGCCGGGCACCGATGCCGCCGTCAATCTGGACGGTTATATCTCGGTCACACCGATGCGGGCCGATCTGACCGCCCATGATGTTCTGGCCGATCTGGCGGCAGGTCTCGCATGACCACAGGGACGCCGGATCACGAGGACGACCCGGCCGAACGCAAGATGCGCTTTCTCTTTGCCCTGCGCTCGCGTGGCGTCACCGATGCCCGCGTTCTGACCGCGATGGAGCGGATAGACCGTGGCCTTTTCGTCAAAGGTCTGTTCGCCGACCGCGCCTATGAGGACATGCCGCTGCCCATCTCCTGCGGGCAGACCATTTCGCAACCCTCGGTCGTCGGGCTGATGACCCAGGCGCTGGGGGTCCAGCCGCGCGATGTGGTACTGGAAATCGGCACCGGCTCCGGCTATCAGGCCGCGATCCTCAGCCAGCTGGCGCGCCGGGTCTATACAATCGACCGCCACCGCCGCCTTGTGCGTGAATCCTCGGAACTGTTTCGCCAGCTCAGCCTGACCAACATCACCGCCGTTGCGCGGGATGGCAGCTTTGGCTGGCCCGAACAGGCCCCGTTCGACCGCATCCTTGTCACGGCCGCTGCCGAAGACCCGCCCGGCCCGCTGCTCGCACAGCTGAAACCCGGCGGCGTCATGGTGCTGCCGGTCGGTCAATCCGATGCGGTGCAGAGCCTGATCAAGGTCACACGCCTGCCCAACGGTTTCGATTACGAAGAGTTGCGGCCGGTTCGTTTCGTTCCTCTGGTCGAAGGGCTTGCGTCCGAATAGTCTGGCGCGCACTATATGAAGCGTAACGCAACGCGACCCGGATCAACCGGGCAGGAACGAGGCAGAGCTATGCGATCGACCTTTCTTACCTTGCCCCCGCTCCGCGCCCTCGGCCTTGGCGGCAGCCTTCTGCTCGTCGCGGCCTGCGGCAATGGCGGCGGCAAACCCTTCGACTGGGATTTCCGGCCCGGTGGTGTCTCTACCGCCGATGCCGCCCGTGCCGCCACCGCCGCAAGGCCCAGCCCTGACGCGCGCGGTATAATCTCTTATCCCGGCTATCAGGTAGCCGTTGCCCGGCGCAACGATACCGTGGCCAGCGTCGCCGCCCGCGTCGGCATCGACCCCGGCGAACTGGCGCGCTACAATGCCGTCAACCCGAACGACCCCGTGCGCGAGGGCGAAATCCTTGCCCTGCCGCGCCGCGTCGCGGAAGGTGCTGCGCCGGTCGCACCGGCCACCGGCGCGATTGTCGGTGCTCCGATCAAGTCAGGCTCCATCGACGTGGCCCCTCTGGCCAGCGCCGCCATCGACCGCGCCGCGCCGAAACCTGCCGCCGCGCCGCAGGGCTGGCAGAAAGGTGCCGATTCCGCTGCTGCAACGCCCGGCGTAGAACCCGCCCGCCATCAGGTGAAGCGTGGCGAAACCGCCTTCATCATCGCGCGGGCCTACAACGTCTCTGCCAAGGCGCTGGCCGACTGGAACGGGCTGGATGCCAACATGACGGTGCGCGAGGGGCAGTATCTGCTGATCCCGGTCGCCGCCACCCCGGCCCCGGCCACCCGCGCGCCAGAGCCTGTTACCCAGCCCGGTGCCGGTTCACCGACGCCAGTGCCGCCCTCGGCCGCCAAGCCGCTGCCCGCCAAGGACGAGCCGCCCGTCGCCACCAAGAAGCCTGACGGCAGTGCGGCCCCCGCCCCGGCGCAGAAACCCGCCGCCGATCTCGGCGCGAACCGCAGCAGCGCCTCGGCTTCGAAGCTGGCGATGCCGGTCAGCGGTCAGGTCATCCGCCCCTATGCCAAGGGCAAGAACGAAGGCATCGACATCGGTGCCAGCGCGGGCACGGGCGTGGTCTCGGCTGCTGACGGGACCGTGGCCGCCATCACCAAGAACACCGATGGCGTGCCGATCCTTGTGATCCGTCATGCCAACAACCTGCTGACAGTCTATGGCGGTATCGACGCGGTGGCGGTGGCCAAGGGTGCCTCGGTCAAACGCGGCCAGCAGATCGCCAAGGTCCGGGCCGGCAGCCCGTCCTTCCTGCATTTCGAGGTGCGCAAAGGCTTCGACTCCGTCGATCCCATGTCCTACCTCCAATAAGCATCCTACCTGCAATAAACGCAAAGGGCGGGTGCCGCACAGCACCCGCCCTTTATCTTGGCCCCAATATTCCCGCCGAAGGCTCCGCCGCCCGCCGTCCCGCATCAGGCCGGGCCACCTTCCGCGCCAGCCGGGGTGACGGGGGCTCGATGCCGCCGGCGCGCCGTCCCTTGGTTCAAGACGCCGGTTTCAGGATACGCGCACGCCGTGACGCGCCGCCAGATCGGTGAAGAACTGCCAGGCCACCCGGCCCGAGCGGGCGCCGCGCGTGGCCTGCCATTCGATCGCCTCGGCCCGCAGCACCTCGGGCGCCACCTGCACGCCATAAGCCGCGCAATAGCCGTCGATCATCGCCAGATAATCGTCCTGCGAACACGGGTGGAAGCCCAGCCACAGCCCGAAACGGTCGGAGAGCGACACCTTCTCCTCCACTGCCTCGCTCGGGCTGATCGCGGTCGAACGTTCGTTCTCGATCATGTCGCGTGGCATCAGATGGCGGCGGTTCGATGTGGCGTAAAGGATCACATTCTCTGGCCGCCCCTCGATCCCGCCATCCAGCACCGCCTTCAGGCTCTTGTAATGCTGGTCATCATGGCTGAACGACAGGTCGTCGCAGAACAGCACGAACCGCGCATCGGAAGCGCGGAGGAGGTTCAGCAGACGCCCGACCGAAGGCAGATCCTCGCGCGCCAGTTCGACCAGCTTCAGGTCTTGCCCCTCGGCCCGCACGGCGGCATGGATTGCCTTCACCAGGCTGGATTTCCCCATCCCCCGCGCGCCCCACAGAAGCGCGTTGTTCGCAGGCAGACCCTGCGCAAAATGCCGGGTGTTCGCCAGCAGCGTGTCACGCGCCCGGTTGACCCCGATCAGCAGATCCAGATCCACCCGCGCCACTTTCGTCACCGGCTCCAGCCGGTCGGGGCCGGTGTGCCAGATGAAGGCCGGGGCCGCGCCGATATCCGGCGCGGGTTGCGGTGGCGGCGCCAGACGCTCCAGCGCCTCGGCGATACGCAGCAAAGGGTCGGTCACTTGTAATCCTCGCCTTCGGGGTCGTCGTCTTCTTCCTCGACCCAGGTGCCATCGGCACGGGCTTGCGCCTCACGTTCGCGTTCGAACCGCGCGATAAGGAAGATCGAGATTTCATACAGCGGATAGATCGCCGCAAAGAGGATGATCTGGCTGAACATATCCGGCGGCGTCACCACAGCGGCCACGGCAAGGATGCCGACCACCGCGTATTTCCGCATGGCTTTCAGCCCCTTGGAGGAGATAAGCCCCGCCCGCCCCATCAGCGTCAGCAGCACGGGCAGTTGGAAGCAAAGACCGAAGGCCATGACGAAGGTCATGGTCAGCGCCAGATAACTTTCCATCGAGCCCTGGAAAACCACCCCCGCCGGAGGCGCTGTCAGGTCGCCGCCCCCCAGATCGCTGGCGAACTGGTCCTGAAAACCCAGGAAGAAGCCAAAAGCGAAAGGCAGGATGATGAAATAGGCGAAGGCCGCGCCGATCAGGAACATCGCGGGCGAGGCCACGAGGAACGGCAGGAAGGCCTTTTTCTCGGATCGATACAGCCCCGGCGCCACGAAGCGCCACAGCTGATAGGCGATGATCGGGAAGGCCAGCGCAAAGCCACCCCACATGGCGATGCGGATGGCGACGAAGAAGCCCTCCTGCATCTTCACGAGGATCAGCTGGCATTCCTGCCCGCGCTCGGCCAGCACGACGCACATCGGGCGGGCCAGAAAGGCGAAGATCGGCTTCCACAACAGATAGCCGATGATGAAGCAGACGGCGAAAGCCCCGATCGCATAAAGGATACGGGTCCGCAGTTCCTTCAGATGTTCGATCAGCGGCGCCGCGCTGTCGTCGATATGGTCGTTCGCACTCATGCGTCAGGGGCCTTTTCGGCGGGGGTCTCGCCGTCTTTCAACGCGCGAAGCCTGTCGCCGGTCTCGTTCAGGATGGCACGGCGCGCGGCCTGCTTTTCTGCCAGCGCCTGCGTTTCTGTGCCGGTTGCCGGCGGCGTGGGCGCGGGTGCGTCGGCGGGCGCGGCCGCATCCGGGTCGGGCTGCGCCCTGGCCGGACCTGCGGTCGGCTTCAGCGGGTCCCATTTCTCGAACCTGTCAGCCGCCTGCTTCACCGCATCAAGGCCCAGCGACTTGGCGCTGGTGGCCTTTTTCAGATCATCCGCCGCCTCTTTCACGCCTGCCTCGCGCGCGGCATCTTCCATCGCGCCCTGAAACTCGCGCGCCATGCGCCGCAGCTTGCCGGTGAATCGGCCAAGCTGCTGGAACATCATGGGCAGATCCTTCGGCCCGATGACGATCAGCGCCACGACGCCGATCACCAGAAGCTCGGTCCATCCGATATCGAACATCGCTTTCCCCCGTCAGAACCCGCCTGCCTGTTGCGCGGCTCAGACCTTGTCCTTGTCGGCCGGGGTCACGTCTTTCGCGCTGTCGGCCTTCACGGTGTCATCGGCGGCGTTCTCGATCTCGCTCGCGCCGTCCTTCACGCCCTTCTTGAAGGCCGTGATGCCCTTGCCGACCTCGCCCATCAGCGAGCTGACCTTGCCGCGGCCGAACAGAACCAGCACCACGACGGCGATAAGCAGCAGTTGCCAGGGTCCCATCTGCATGTCGAATTCCTCCAATGGGAAGTGTCTTTGGCCACAGGCTTACCCAAGCCGTCGCCCGGCGTAAGCCCCGAATCCGCTGCGATGCGGCGGATTGCTGACAGCTATATGTCAGTTGCCCTCTGCGAGAAAGCACCATCGCAACAACAGGAGATTCCCATGCGACAGACCCTATCCGCCCCGGTTGCCATCGCCGAAATCGTGCAATTTCATCTGGTTGAAGGCACCCAGACCGCGCAGTTTCTTGCGGCGGCAAAGGGAACCGCAGCGCTGGTGAAAGCGCAGCCCGGATTCCTCGCCCGGCATCTGATGCAGGGCGAAGATGGCAGTTGGACGGACCTCGTGCTCTGGGCCGACCTCACGGCGGCCCGGACCGCCGCCACAGCCGTGGTGAAAGACCCGGCCTTCGCCCCGTTCATGGCCCTGATCGACGGCGCCAGCGTGCGGATGCGCCATGACCGGGTGATCTGGTCTCTGGCGGATTGACGCCGGGGCGCCAAGCCGTCAGCCTGTGCCATCATGCGCCGCACCGACCGCCTTTTCGAACTTATCCAGATCCTGCGCGACGGGCGGCTGCACCGCGCCTCGGAAATGGCAGAGCGGCTTGAGGTTTCAGTTCGCACGATCTGGCGCGACATGGCCACGCTGATGGCTTCGGGCCTGCCGGTGGAGGGCGAGCGCGGGGTGGGATACATCCTGCGCGCGCCGATCACCCTGCCACCGATGATCCTGACCCCGCCCGAGATGGAGGCGCTGCGGCTCGGGGTGCGGCTGGTGGCGGAAGGTGCCGATCCGGGGCTGGCGCGCGCGGCACGCGGGCTGGCGGCGAAAATCGCCGCCGTGGTCCCTGCCCCGGCGACGCCCGAGCCCGACGATCTGTTCGTCTATTCCGCCGATGAAACCCAGCGCGCCGCGCCGCATCTGCCGGTCCTGCGGCAGGCGATCCGCGCGCGGCAGCGGCTGGCCATCACCTATATCGACCCGCAGGGCGCCGAGACGCACCGCGACATCCGCCCGCTGCAACTGGAATTCTGGGGCCGGGTCTGGACGCTGGCCGCCTTTTGCGAGGCGCGCGCCGATTTCCGCAGCTTCCGCGTAGACCGGATCGTCGCCATCACCGAAACGGGCGAAACCTATCCCGACGAGCCGGGGCGAAGGCTGGAGGATTACCGCGCCCGCATCGCCGCCGAACTTACGCCCGCCGATGCGCCGGAAACACGAAACAGCGATCCCGCCGGATCATAAGCCACAGCGCCGTGCCCGGTTTCGGCAGAAACACCCCCGGCACGGCAGCGGTCAGGGTCGAGCCGTCGTAATCCATCACGAATTCCACAAGGCTCTCGCGTCCCATGAACCGGGCGCGCTGCACCGTGCCGCGTGCGGGCGTGCCATCCATCGGCGTCGGGTTTGGTCCGCGCCCGGCACGATCAAAGTCAATCTTCAGATGCTGCGGCCGTATGACGATTTCCACCTCGCCGCCATCGGTATGGCCGGGGGTCAGGAACTCGCCAAACGGGGTCAGGGTCAGCGCCCCGCGCGATACGCCCCGGATCACATTGACATCACTGAAGAAAGCCGCCGCCGCCCGATCCGCAGGCCGGGTGTAGACGTTGTAGGGCGATCCCTGCTGCACAATCCGGCCATCCCGCATCAGCGCAATCTCGTCAGCCATGCGCATCGCCTCATCAGGTTCATGCGTGACCAGCAGGACCGCCGCGCCCTCTTCCTTCAGCACCGCCAGCGTGGTGTCGCGGATCCCGTCGCGCAGCCGGTTGTCGAGGCCGGAAAACGGCTCGTCCATCAGCATCAGCCGCGGGCGCGGCGCCAGCGCGCGGGCCAGTGCGACGCGCTGCTGTTCCCCACCTGAAAGCTGGTGCGGATGCTTGTCGCCATAGCCCGAGAGGTTCACCTTCTCCAGCAGTTCGTCCACCCGACGCGCCTGAGCAGCACGGTCACCCTTCAACCCGAAGGCCACGTTGCGTGCCACTGTCAGATGCGGGAACAGCGCGAAATCCTGAAACATCAGCCCGATGCCCCGCCCTTCCGGCGGCACGCGGGTCACCGTGTCGCAGACCAGACGCCCATCCAGATGGATGGTGCCGCTGTCCTGCATCTCGACCCCGGCGATGATGCGCAGCGTCGTGGATTTGCCGCAGCCCGAAGGCCCGAGAAGGCAAGTGACCTGCCCCGGCATCACGGTCAGCGACACATCGTCCACCACCCGGCGGGCGCCGAAACGTTTCACGATGTCCCGGATTTCGAGACGGGGAGGCAGGCTGGTCACGATGGCGTCTTTCAGTCCGGCAGATTTCTCGACTGAAACGATTGGGTTTCCCTCGTCCCTTAGCAACCCAACCCCGCCAAGGCAACCCCGCCGGGGGGTGCCCCGGCGGGGCGCGGCTTACAGTGTCGCGTTGGTGGCGCCGCCGTCCAGCAGGATGTTCTGCCCGACGATGAAGCCGGCATGCTGCGAGGCAAGGAAGGCGCACATCGCGCCGAATTCCTCGCGCGTGCCATAGCGGCGGGCGGGAATCGTCGCCATGCGTTCGGCCCGCGCCTCGTCCCGGCTGATGCCGCGTGTCTGCATCACCCCGCCATCCAGCGCGGTCGCGCGGTCGGTATCGTGGATGCCGGGCAACAGGTTGTTGATGGTCACGCCGAAAGGCGCCACCTGCCGCGAGGTGCCCGCCACATAGCCGGTCAACCCGGCGCGGGCGGAGTTCGACAGGCCAAGCTGGGCAATGGGCGCCTTCACCGATTGCGAGGTGATGTTGATGACCCGCCCCCAGCGGCGTTCGATCATCCCCGGCAACAGGGCCTTCATCAGCGCGATCGGCGCCAGCATATTGGCATCCAGCGCACGGATGAAATCGTCGCGGCTCCAGTCCGACCACAGGCCGGGCGGCGGGCCGCCCGCATTGGTGACGAGGATATCGACATCCTTCGCCGCCGCCAGAACCTCGGCCTGACCGGATTCGGTCGTCACATCGGCGGCAACCGTGGTGACCGGCACGCCAAAGCGCGTGCGGATGTCATCGGCAGTCGCAAGCAACGCCTCGGCCCCGCGTGCGTTCATCACCAGTTCGACCCCGGCGGCAGCCAGCGCCTCGGCACAGCCACGCCCCAGCCCCTTGGACGAGGCGCAGACCAGTGCCCTTTTCCCCTTGATGCCCAGATCCATCGCGCGTTCTCCGTTATAATGCGGCCCGACCGTAGCAAGCGGCCCCCGACTTGCCAAGGCGCACCAATCGGCCCTTACTTCTGCCCGAATGCTGGCACATTTCCGTGACTTGATGCAGAAAACTGCATAGCGGCCGGCCTGCGCCTGCCGTCCCTTTCGCACAGCCCCGGAAAGCCCTTTTGCCATGACCGACGTACCGACCCGCCTTCTGCCCGGACAGGCCTGCATGGTCTTCCCCGCCGATGCGGTCTATGTCGCGCATGGCGTGAACATGGGTGACGGGCTGGGTCTGCCTGACGATGTCTGCGCGGGCGATGTCTACGAACTTGAACCCGGCACCGAGCCGCTGCGCCTGGTGGTGGCGCGTGCCGCAAGGGCGCAGCAGGTGGCGACGGGCTCCGGTCTGGGGCAACCGGGCGATCCGGTACGGGTCGTCGCGCGCTACACACTGATGGGCGACGATGCGAACCGGGTCGAACTGTTGCTTCTGGAGCTGGAGGGTTCGGGCGACGGGCTGTTCGCGCTGCCGCTGTCACCCATGGCCGCCGGGCTTGGCTATACGCTGGTCAAGGTCGAGGACGCGCCCGAGGAAACGCCGCTGTCCGATCTTTTGTGCGTGAGTTTTGCGCGCGGCACGATGATCACCATGGCGAATGGCTCGCAACGTCCCATCGAGACACTGACCGCCGGGGACCGGGTTCTGACGCGCGACCATGGGCCGCAGCCGGTCCGCTGGGTCGGGAATGCCACCCTGCGGGCCGTCGGGGCCTTCGCGCCGGTCGTCATTACCTCAGGCGCCATGGGCAATGCGGGCGATCTGATCGTCAGCCAGCATCACCGCATGTTCCTGTACCAGCGTCAGCGAACGCCGGGCCTGCCAACTTCGGAACTGCTGGTGCAGGCCAAGCATCTGGTGAACGGCGAAACGATCTTCCTGCGCGAAGGCGCCTTCGTCGATTACTTCAGCCTGGTATTTGAACGCCACGAGATCATCTATGCCGAAGGCGTGCCCGCCGAAAGTCTGATGGTGACAGAGGCGGTGGTGAACCGCCTGCCGGTCGAGCTGTCGGCCGAAGTGCGGGCGCGATTCCCCGGCCTGAGCCAGAACCAGCATTTCGGGACCGAGGCCGGACGGCAGGAACTGGAGGAGATCGGCCTCGGTCGCCGCGAATCCGCAGGTGGAAAATAGGGAACCTGTCGCAGCCCCAGGGGCTTGACCCTGACGCGCCACAGACGATGCTGGCGCCAGAACCGGAGACCCCGCCGATGCGCCTGCTGCTGCCCGCCGCTTTGCTGATCGCCGCCACCCCGCTGGCCGCGCAGGATCTGCAACCCGTCGATCCGCTGCCCGAAGGGGCACTTGCGATCCTGTCGGAAACCGAAGCGCCGGAATTTGTACTTGGCTGGCAGGGGGACCTGGATGGCGACGGTGATGCCGACCTGCTGGCGCAGGGCGCTTATACGGCGGGCGATGGCGGCAATGCCGCTGTGCTGCGGCAGATGGTGTTGCGGCGGGACGGCGAAAGCTGGACCATCTGGCAGGAGTTCGTGGCGCCGGACGGAATCAAATCCGCCCGGCTGGACACCACCGCCGCAGGCCGCGAACTGGTTCTGACGCTGTTCAGCTACCAGCCGGACGACCCGCATTGCTGCCCGTCCGGCAGTTCGGAGATGCGCCTGCCCCTGAAGTGAGGCAGGCGCGACGGCTCACTTCGCCGAAAGCATCTCGGCTACGTCCAGCAGGATCACTTCGTTATCCGCCGCCGTATCCAGCTTGCGCCCCGACGAGAACGGCAGGTTGTTGTCATTGGCCACCATGATCTGCGTATCGTTCACCCGCATCACATCCTCGATGGTGAAGAAGGGGAAGGTGTGCTTGCCGGTCAGATCGCGCGCAGCCTGGGTTTCCTGACGGTTCACGCCCTCGGGGTCGGCAATGTCCATCAGGTCGATATGGCCGATGCGGCGCACGAAACCTTCGGCATCGACGCTGGCGGTGTCGATCAGCACCACATTCTTCACCAGCGCGGGCAGCGGGAAGCAATCGGGCGCCGGATCTCCGGCGCATTTCAGCGACGGATCGCCCTCGCCGTTGTCACGCTCGATCACCAGCGCACGGGTCTCGTCGATGAAGTTGAAATCACCAATCGCGGTAGCGCCTTCGGCCAGACGGAATTTGAAGCCCTGCCCCGTCCACTTTTCCGCTGCCGTGTCAAACGCCATGACGCGAAGGAAGGCGCCTTCGGGTTGTCCCTCGGCAGTCATCACCGGCTTTTCCAGCATGGCCCACAGCAGAGGGGTGCCCGGCTGATGTGCCATGCCCTCATACCCGCCCGAGCGCGGCACGATCCAGTCCTTGCCGACCACCGAGGTGCCGGAATTGGCCGGGTTATCCACCGATTTGATGACCTCTTCACCCTGCATGGTCGGATAGACCGCGAGCACCTTGCCATCGAGCGTGGCGCGGATGAGGAAGGGGCCGAACTCTTCACCGATCCAGACCTCGCCATTGATGATCTGGATGCTTTCAGGGTCGAAATCCGCGCCGGTCAGATAGCGGCTGTCCGAGCCTTCATAGGCGATGCGGAACGGCACCTTTCGGTCGGGGTCGTGCAGGAACACGGTTTCTTTCACCTCGACCTTGCCGCTGGTGAAATCGGGCATGATCCGGCTGAAGAACAGCAGCGCATCGGGGCTGTTCAGCTTGGTGCCGAAGCCGTTGTCGGTCAGCACATAGGTGCTGCCATCCTCAGCCTGCTGCATGGCGAAACCGGAAAAGCCCTGAAGCGGCTGGCCGTTGAACGGCAGGTTCAGCCCGGTCGGGCGCTTGCCATGCATCGCGCCGGTATCGCCGGCCACGCTTTCGGCCACATCATTGCGGGCAGCGCCAGTGAACTTGCCCGATACGCGCGCATCCGCAGGGGCATCGACCGGCGGGTCGATCAGCGTCAGGGCGGGCAGCACGGCCTGCCCTTTCAGCACTGCCGGGAAGGTGGTTTCGGCGAGTGCCGGTGCGGCGATCAGCGTGGCGCAAAGCGCGGTGGCGGACAGAAGGCGCGACAGCATGGGAATCTCCTGCTTGGGTGTTGCTGCGCCGCTTCTGGCCGTGCCGCATTGCAGGAAGATGGCGCACAGACAAAGCTTCGGTGACGGCTGCGTGACGGGCTTTCGCACCAGTGGACGACCGGCCCGCTTTCGGCTAAAGCGCGGCCATGCTGGACAATCGCCCCACCCTCCCGCCCGAAATCGCCCGCCGCCGGACCTTCGCGATCATCGCGCACCCGGATGCGGGGAAAACCACGCTGACCGAAAAGTTCCTGCTGTTCGGCGGCGCGATCCAGATGGCGGGTCAGGTGCGGGCCAAGGGCGAGGCGCGGCGCACGCGGTCGGATTTCATCAAGATGGAACAGGATCGCGGCATCTCGGTCTCGGCCTCGGCGATGAGCTTTGACTACCGCGAGTTCCGCTTCAATCTGGTCGATACGCCCGGCCACAGCGATTTTTCGGAAGACACCTATCGCACACTGACGGCGGTGGATGCGGCGATCATGGTGATCGACGGCGCCAAGGGCGTGGAAAGCCAGACCCGCAAGCTGTTCGAGGTCTGCCGTTTGCGCGACCTGCCGATCCTGACCTTCTGTAACAAGATGGACCGCGAGGCACGCGATACGTTCGAGATCATCGACGAGATTCAGGAAAACCTTGCCATCGACGTGGCACCGGCAAGCTGGCCCATCGGATCGGGGCGCGAGTTTCTGGGCTGCTACGACATCCTGAACGACCGGCTGGAACTGATGGACCGCGCCGACCGTAACCGGGTCGCCGAAACCATCGAGATCAAGGGGCTGGACGATCCGAAACTGGCGCAGCACGTCCCGGCCGGGATGCTGGCGCAATTGCGCGAAGAGCTGGAAATGGCGCGCGAGCTCTTGCCCGCTTTCGACCGCAAGGCGTTTCTGGAAGGCCATATGACGCCGATCTGGTTCGGCTCTGCCATCAACTCATTCGGGGTGAAGGAACTGATGGATGGCATCGGCAATTACGGCCCGGAACCGCAGCCGCAGCCCACCGCCAGCCGCAAGGTCGCGCCCGAGGAAAAGCCGGTGACCGGCGTGGTGTTCAAGGTGCAGGCCAATATGGACCCCAAGCACCGCGACCGCGTGGCCTTCATCCGGTTGGCCTCCGGCCATTTCGAACGGGGCATGAAGCTGCTGCATGTGCGGTCGAAAAAGCCGATGGCGGTGTCGAATCCGGTGCTGTTCCTCGCTGCCGACCGCGAGTTGGCGGAAGAGGCCTGGGCGGGTGACATCATCGGCATTCCGAACCACGGGCAGCTTCGCATCGGCGACGCGCTGACCGAGGGCGAGGATCTGCGCTTTACCGGCATCCCGTCGTTCGCGCCGGAACTGCTGCGCGGGGTGCGGGCCGCCGATCCGATGAAGGCCAAGCATCTGGAAAAGGCGCTGATGCAATTCGCCGAGGAAGGCGCCGCGAAGGTGTTCAAGCCGATGATCGGCTCGGGCTTCATCGTGGGCGTGGTGGGCGCACTGCAATTCGACGTGCTGGCCAGCCGGATCGAGCAGGAATATGCGCTGCCCGTGCGGTTCGAGGCGTCGCAATTCACCTCTGCCCGCTGGGTGGCGGGGCCGAAGGCGGAAATGGACAAGTTCCTCAACGTGAACAAGGGCCATATCGCCCATGACCACGATGGCGACGTGGTTTACCTGACCCGCCTGCAATGGGACATTGATCGCATCCAGCGCGATTACCCCGAGCTGAAGCTGACCGCGACGAAAGAAATGCTGGCGTGACGCGGCAAAACCGCGTCTTGCCAACGGGCGAGATCGCGGCGCTGCCGTTTCGCGGCGCATGGATGGGCAATCGCGGGATATTGCATGATGCGGCGGGCCAGCCTGGCCCGGCGCGCTGGCGGCACAAGAACTGGATCTGCTGCAAGCTGGCCTTCAAGGGCCGCAAGCGCCCGCTGATGGCGCCTCATAGCTATACCGAACTGTTCTTCTATGACGAGCCGCAGGCGCTGGCTGCTGGTCACCGCCCCTGCGCCGAATGCCGCCGCGAGGATTACAACCGCTTTCGCGGAATCTGGGAACGGTTGTTCGGCCCGGCGGATGCGAAAGCCATCGACGCGGCCCTGCACAAGGCCCGGCTGGCCGGACGCCCGGCGCAGCAATGCCGCCATCAGGCACCCTCACCCGACCTGCCTGACGGCGCCATGATCCTGACCGAAGACCAGCCCGCCCTGATATGGCAAGGCGCCTTGCATCCCTGGACGCCCGACCACGGCTATGGCCCTGCCCGGCCCGTGCCAGATGGCCCTGCAACCGTGCTGACACCTGCCCCGCTGGTCGCCATACTGGCAGCAGGCTACCGGCCCCTCCCGCATCCCGGCCTGACCGGAGTGTGACCGGAGCCGCCCTTGCGGCCCCTGCCCAATCGCGCCAGACTGGCCGCGTCCGACAGGAGGTTCCATGTCCGCCCCCCGTGCCTTTCTGGTTGCCACTGCGAAGAACGAAGGCCCCTTCATTCTTGAATGGGTCGCCCATCACATGGAAGTCGGCTTCACCGACATCGTGATCTACCAGAACGATTCCGACGATCTGACGCAGGACATCCTGACGGCACTGCAAAAGCTGGGTGCCATCCGGTATTTCGACAACAGCGCCGCCGCGCGCGGCACCCATCAGGTGCGGGCCTATATCCGCGCTTCACGCCTGAAATCCTACGCCGAGGCCGATTTTGCCATGGCTCTGGATCTTGACGAGTTTCTGGTGATCAAGACCGGCAACGGGCGGCTGGAGGATTTCGTGGCGGCCAGCCCGCTCTTCGACGTGGCACAGATCAACTGGCGGCTGTTCGGCAATTCCGGCAAGCGGCTGCAAAGCTTCCGCATGCAGACCGAACGCTTCACCATGGCCGATTATGTGATGGCCGACGACGAACGGTTCAACGCCTATAAATGTCTGTTCCGCCCGAAATATTTTGAACGCCCGGGCGTCCACCGCCCCAATCCCCGCGAGGGCGTGGATGAAGACGCGTTGCGTGTCGTCAACGGTTCGGGGCTGGTGCCGGGGCAATATCAGATCAAGAATTACAACTCCACCGATCCGGGTGGACAAAGCCTTGCGCAGATCAACCATTACATCGTGCGCGATCTGGATACGTTCATGGTCAAGACCCGCAGGGGCTCCGCCCATCAAGATGACCGCGAGGTCGGGCTCAAATACTGGGCGCTGCGCAACAAGAACTATGTCGAGGATGACAGCATGGCGCCTTGGCGGGCGCGGCTGGTGGATCGGTTCAACGCCTTGAACGATGCGACCTATGACCGGCTGAAGCGGTTGCGGCGCCAGTCGGTCGCCATTCACAAGCGGAAGTTCGAAGAGGTCATGGAAGACCCCGAGGCGCGCCAGCTGCGCCGCGAATGCATGAAATTCGAAGGCAATATCCCCCTGCTGGGCAGTTACAAGGATGTGCTGGAACATGGCGGGCCAACTTGACGACGGATCAAATTTCCGGTAGGGGGCGGAAGGCAGAGTATGCCATGACGCCGGGGCGCCCGGACAAGCAGCGTCCCTCCACCTCCCCGCGGGCCGATCCCGCTGTGACAGGACGTTGATGACCAAGTTCTCCGATCTCGCGCTCGATCCGCGCGTTTTGCAAGCCGTCGCCGAAGCCGGCTATGAAACTCCCACCCCGATTCAGGCGCAGGCCATTCCGCCCGCCCTTGAAGGCCGCGACGTGCTGGGCATCGCCCAGACCGGCACCGGCAAGACAGCGAGCTTCTCGCTGCCGATGATCACGCTGCTGGGTCAGGGCCGTGCCCGCGCCCGGATGCCGCGCAGCCTCGTGCTGTGCCCGACGCGTGAACTGGCGGCGCAGGTGGCCGAAAACTTCGACACCTATGCCAAGCACACCAAGCTGACCAAGGCGCTGTTGATTGGCGGCGTGGCCTTCGGCGAACAGGACAAGCTGATCGACCGCGGCGTGGACGTGCTGATCGCCACCCCTGGCCGTCTGCTGGACCATTTCGAACGCGGCAAGCTTCTGCTGACCGGCGTGCAGATCATGGTGGTGGACGAGGCCGACCGGATGCTGGACATGGGGTTCATTCCCGATATCGAACGCATCTTCAATCTGACGCCCTTCACCCGGCAGACCTTCTTCTTCTCGGCCACCATGGCGCCCGAGATCGAGCGGATCACCAAGACCTTCCTGTCGAACCCGGTGAAGATCGAAGTGGCGCGGCAATCGACCACCTCGGAAACCATCGAACAGGCGCTGGTGCAGTTCACGCCCAGCCGCAAGGACCGCAGCTTTGCCGAAAAGCGCGCCGTCCTGCGCGCCCTGATCCGGGCCGAGGGTGAGAGCTGCACCAATGCCATCATCTTCTGCAATCGCAAGATGGATGTGGATGTGGTCGCCAAGTCGCTGAAATCGCATGGGTTCAACGCGGCCCCGATCCATGGCGACCTGGACCAGTCGCAGCGCATGAAAACGCTGGATGGCTTCCGCGACGGGTCTCTGCAACTGCTGGTCGCCTCGGATGTGGCGGCGCGCGGGCTGGACATTCCATCGGTCAGCCATGTGTTCAACTTCGACCTGCCCTCGCATCCCGAGGATTACGTCCACCGCATCGGCCGCACCGGCCGCGCCGGGCGCAAGGGCAAGGCATTCTCGATTGCCACGCCGCATGACGAGAAATACCTGACCAATATCGAATCGCTGGTGAAGCAGGAAATCCCGCGCGGCAGCCTGCCCGAGGGCTTTGCCCTGCCCGAACCGCGCGAGCGGGATGACCGCCGCAAGGATGACCGGCGCCGCGACGACCGTGGCCCGAAGGGCAAGGGGCCGAAGCCGCAGCGCGACGCCGCTCCGCGTGAGGCACCGCCGCGCGAACCCGAGGTGGTGGAAGACCGCAAGCCCGCAAGCCCGGCGCCCGCCCCTGCCCCGACGCAGGTCCATACCCATGGCACCGGGCATCATCACCATCACCACCGTGAGGACCGTCGCGACGACCGCCGCCGCAATGACCGCGACGACCGTGTTGTCGGTATGGGCGATCATGTGCCGGACTTCCTGATGCGCAGCTTCAAGCTGAAGGAACGCCCCGCAGACGAGACGGCAGAGCCGCAGGTGGAAGACGCCACCGCAGAATAAGAAAGGGGCGCCGCGCGGCGCCCCTTTTCATTTCCGGTCTGGCAGCGCCTGTCATTCCTCTGACAGGCGGCTGACCACAACGGTGACCTCGGGCTTCTTGCCGATCTCCTCGACCGCGACCTGACGGACGATCCGACGGATCGCCTCTTCGGTCTTTTCATCGTCGCGCATGATCTTGGGTGGCGCGGTTTCAAGGAACTGCGTCAGCTCCGCCTCCATGGCCTCGGCCAGCGGCTGCCCGCGCTTGCCGGTTTCCGGCAGGCCCATCAGCTCCACCCAGGCCTCGCCCAGCGGCTCGTTCTGTTCATCCAGGATGACGTTGACCATGGCATGCCCGTTCAGCGCCATGCGGATACGATTGCGCACCACACCATCCATCGCACCGATCAGCACCGATCCATCCAGATAAAGCCGCCCGGTCTCGATATATTCCGCGACCTCGGGGGCATCACCGCTCAGATCCAGCATCATGCCATTGGTGGCAATCTCACCTGCGATACCGCGCACCTCCGCCAGTTTCACATGCTCGCGCAGGTGGCGGTGTTCCCCATGCATCGGCACCAGCATCTGCGGATGCAGGACTTCATGCATCTTTTCCAGATCCGGGCGGTTGGCGTGGCCCGAAACGTGGTAGCGCCCGCCCGTATCATCCACCACATCGACGCCCATTTCCGAGAAGCTGTTCATGATGCGCAGCACATCACGTTCGTTCCCCGGAATGGTTTTGGACGAAAAGAGGAACATGTCGCCCTCTTTCAGCTCCAGCCCCAGATACTTGCCGCGCGACAGCTGCGCCGTCGCCGCACGCCGCTCGCCCTGACTGCCGGTGACGATCAGCATGAGGTTCTGGCGCGAGACTTCCGTGGCCTGTTCCGACGGGATGATGGTCGGGAAATCGGTCAGCACGCCGGTTTCCTGTGCCACCTTGACCATGCGTTGCATCGCGCGGCCCAGCAGACAGACAGACCGGCCCGCTGCCCGCCCGGCCTCAGCCAGCGTTTTCAGCCGCGCGACGTTCGACGCGAAGGTCGTCGCCACCACCATGCCACCCGCATTGGCAATCAGGCCATGGATCGGATCGGCCAGCGTCGCCTCCGACCGGCCCGGCGCAGGCGAGAAGATGTTGGTGGAATCGCACATCAGCGCCTTCACAGGCACTTCGTCGGCAATGGCGCGGAACGCGGCTTCGTTCCAGCCCTCGCCAACGATGGGGGTCGGGTCCAGCTTGAAGTCGCCCGAATGCACCAGCCGCCCAGCGGGCGTGTCGATTACCAGCGCCGAGCTTTCGGGGATCGAATGGGCGATCGGCACGAACTGCACGCGGAACGGCCCAGCCTCGACCACCGCGGGGCGCGGCTCGACCGTATGGATCACATCCAGAGGATGGCCCTGTTCCTCGAACTTCAGGCGACCGATTGCAGCAGTGAAGCGCCGGGCATAGACCCGCTTCTTCAGCTTGGGCCAAAGATGCCCCAGCGCGCCGATGTGATCCTCATGCGCATGGGTGATAAAGATCGCCTCGATCCGGTCGGCACGCGCCTCCAGCCAGGCGATATCGGGCATGATCAGATCGACGCCAGGTGTGGTGTCCATGTCCGGGAAGGTCACGCCCAGATCGACGACGATCAGCCGCTCACGCCCTTCCGGCCCATAGCCGTAGACATAGCAGTTCATCCCGATTTCGCCGGCACCGCCGAGGGGCAGATAGATCAGGCGGTTCTTCACGCTCATGCGGTTTCCAGTTCCTTGTTATGGCGGTGGATGAGAACGAGCCCATGCATGGTCAGATCGTCCTCCACCGAATCGAACAGGTCGGTGCCCTGCTGAAAGAGAGGTGCAAGCCCCCCCGTGGCAATCACTTTCATCGGCCGGTCACGTTCGGCGCGGATCTGCCGGACGATGCCTTCGGCCAGACCGATATACCCCCAATACACGCCCGACTGCATGCAGGCCACAGTATTCGTGCCGATGGCCGTCGCCGGTTTGGTGACATCCACATGCGGCAGGGCGGCGGCGGCCATATGCAGGGCCTCAAGGCTCAGGTTCACACCCGGCGCGATGACCCCGCCGATATAGGCGCCATCGGTATCCACCACGTCGAAAGTGGTGGCGGTGCCGAAATCCACCACGATCAGGTTACCGCCATGACGGTCAAAGCCCGCCACGGTATTCACCAGCCGGTCCGGCCCCACTGTGGTGCCCTGATCGACGCGCGGCGCCACCGGCAGCGCGCATTCCGGCTTGCCCACCACCAGAGGGCGGCAATCGAAATAACGGTTGCACAGCACGCGCAGGTTGAACACCACGCGCGGCACGGTGGATGAGATGATGGCCTCGTCAATCTGCGCCTCGGTCTTCGTCAGCATCATCAGCGAAGACAGCCAGACGAAGTATTCATCCGCCGTGCGCTTATGATCGGTGGCGATGCGCCAGGTGGCGATGAACTCGCGCCCGTCCCAGATCGAGAACACCGTATTGGTATTGCCGCAGTCGATGGCCAGAAGCATGGCTGGTGCCTTTCAGAAAAAGACCTCGGCGGCGGGGATCGCCTCCCGCCGTCCGTCGATGTTCAGGACCAGCGCACCGCTGTCGTCGATTGTCTCGAAAATCCCGTGCCGTTCGGTCGTGCCGGTGCGCGCACGGATGCGCTCGCCGCGCCGCGCGGCCCGGTCCAGCCACGCGGCGCGAATGGGCGCGAAGCCATCGGCCTGAAAGCGGGTTTCCCACAGCGCGAAGGCCGCAGCCAGATGGGTCAGAAACCGTTCGGGTGTGATGCGCAGGCCGGTCTCCGCCAGCAGGCTGACCGGCGTCACGGCACCGGGTTCCACCGCCTCAACCGGCGGAGCGCAGATCAGGTTGACGCCGATGCCGATGATCAGATGACTGACACGCCCGCCTGCCCCGCCGCTTTCCAGCAGGATACCCGCCAGCTTGCCGCCATTCAGCAGCACGTCATTGGGCCATTTCAGCGCGAAGGCACCGGGCAGATCGGTCAGCCCTGCACAGGCGTCATACAGCGCCAGCGCCGCGATGAAGCTGCGCAGCGCCGCGGTTTCGGGCCGCCCCTCGGGGCGCATCACCAGACTGCCGTAGAAATTGCCACGCGGGCTGGACCAGGGCCGCCCGCGCCGCCCGCGTCCCGCTGTCTGCTCTCCCGCAATGACCCATGCCGGACCTGTCAGGCCCGGCACGAGGGAAAGCGCATAAGCGTTGGTGCTGTCGACCGTATCGAGGGCATGGCGCGCCACGCCCTCGGGCCAGACCGGGTCCGCGTTACCGGACAAGGGCTTCGGCCGCCACGGCCGCCGCAGGGTCGATCCCGAACAGGTTGACCGCCCCGACCAGCATGATCAGCGCCGCCGCCACGAAAGCGATCCACTGCGGCGCGCTCATCCGGCTTTCAACGGTTTCGCCGTCCTTCCCGAAGAACATGAAGTAGACGATGCGCAGGTAATAGAAGGCCCCGATGGCCGAAGCCACGGCGCTGGCCACCACAAGCCAGGTCAGCCCCGCCGAAAGCGCCGCCTGCCACACCGCAAACTTCGCGAAGAAGCCGACGAAGGGCGGCACACCCGCAAGGCTGAACATCAGCGCAAGCACGGCATAGGCTTTCATGGGTTCACGCTTCACGAACATGTTCAGCGCCGCGATATCGGTCACCGGCTTGCCGTCACGCTCCAGCGACAGGATGAAGGCGAAGGTGCCGATGTTCATGGTGACGTAGATCGCCATGTAGATCAGCATGGCCTGCACCCCGGCCGCCGTGCCCGCCGCGAGGCCAAGCAGCGCATAGCCCATATGCGCGATCGACGAATAGGCCATCAGGCGCTTCAGGTCGCGCTGGCCAATGGCCGCGATGGCACCGACGAACATCGACAAGAGCGACATCACCGCGATGACCTGCTGCCAGTCGCCCGGAATGGCACCGAAGGCATCATAGACAAGACGGGCCAGCAGCGCCATGGCGGCAACCTTCGGCGCGGTTGCAAAGAAGGCCGTCACCGGGGTCGGCGCGCCTTCATAAACGTCCGGCGTCCACATGTGGAAGGGCGCGGCGGAAACCTTGAAGGCCAGACCCGACAGCATGAACACCAGACCGAACAGCAGGCCCAGCGGGATCTCGCCGCCCAGCGTCGACAGGATGCCCGAGAACAGCGTGGTGCCGGCAAAGCCATAGGTCAGCGAGGCGCCGTACAGCAGCAGGCCCGAGCTCAGCGCGCCAAGGACGAAGTATTTCAGGCCCGCCTCGGTGGATTTGGCACTGTCACGGCGCAGGGCCGCGATGACGTAAAGCGCCAGCGACTGAAGCTCCAGCCCAAGATACAGCGCCATCAGGTCGCCCGCCGAAACCATCATCATCATGCCGACGACCGACAGGGAAACGAGGATCGGATATTCAAACCGCGCGAGATCGCGGCGGCTCATGTAGTCGAAGCTCGTCACCAGAACGGCGGCGGCCGACAGCAGGATGGTGATTTTCGCATAGCGGGCAAAGGGATCGTCGTTGAACATGCCGCCGAAGGCAGTGCGTGCGCCCTCGCCGTTGGTGCCGATCCAGAAGGCAAGGACGAGGAAAACCCCCGCCGTCACCCAGGTGATCAGGCCCGCAGCCTTGTCCTTGGTGGTGTAGACCCCGAACAGAAGCGCTGCCATGGCGTAGATCGAAAGTGCGACCTCGGGCAGGAGGATGTTGAAATCGGTGCCGGTCATGGGCGGGCCCTCAGTGCGAAGCCGCTTCCGCCACGTCGGCAGACGCAGGCAGGGCAGCATGGTAGTCGGAAACCAGCGTCTCGACCGAGGGACCGATGATATCGGTCACCAGCGACGGATAGACGCCGAGGAGAAGGGTCATCACCACCAGCGGCGCGAAGATCGCGCGCTCGCGGCCATTCATGTCGGTGATCGACTTCAGCGCCTCTTTGATCAGGTCGCCGAACACGACCCGACGGTAGAGGTAAAGCGCATAGGCCGCCGAGAAGATCACGCCGGAGGTGGCGACCACGGCCACCCAGGTATTGACCTGGAAGATGCCCATGAGCGTCAGGAACTCGCCGATGAACCCGCTGGTGCCGGGAAGACCCACATTGGCCATAGTGAAGAACATGAAGATCAGTGCATAGGCGGGCATGCGGATCACAAGGCCGCCATAGGCGTCGATCTCGCGGGTATGCATGCGGTCATAGATCACGCCGACGCAAAGAAACAGCGCGCCCGAGATGAAGCCGTGGCTCAGCATCTGGAAGATGGCGCCGTCGATCCCCTGCTGATTGGCCGCGAAGATGCCCATGGTGACATAGCCCATGTGTGCGACCGAGGAATAGGCGATCAGCTTCTTCATGTCGCTTTGCGCCAGCGCCACCAGCGAGGTGTAGACGATGGCGATGGCCGACATCCACAGCACGAGGCCCGACATCACGTCGGCGCCCACCGGGAACATCGGCAGCGAGAAGCGCAGGAAGCCGTAGCCGCCCATCTTCAGCAGGATCGCCGCCAGAACCACGGAACCGGCAGTCGGCGCCTGAACGTGGGCGTCGGGCAGCCAGGTGTGCACCGGCCACATCGGCATCTTCACCGCGAAGCTGGCGAAGAAGGCGAGGAACAGCAGCGTCTGCATGCCGCCCACGACGTGAATGCCCGCGATGTTCAGCGTGTCCGAGGCGAAAGTGTGGTTCAGCAGTTGCACCATGTCGGTGGTCCCTGCGTCGACATACATCGCCACCATCGCCACCAGCATCAGCACCGAGCCGAGGAAGGTATAGAGGAAGAATTTGAACGCCGCATAGATGCGGTCCTTGCCGCCCCAGATGCCGATGATCAGGAACATCGGGATCAGGCCCGCCTCGAAGAACAGGTAGAACAGCACCAGATCCAGTGCGCAGAACACGCCGAGCATCAGCGTTTCCAGCAGCAGGAAGGCAATCATGTATTCCTTGGTGCGATGTTCCACCGTCCAGCAGGCCGCGATGGTCAGCGGCATGAGGAAGGTCGTCAGCATCACGAACAGCACCGAGATGCCGTCGACGCCCATCTTGTATTTCAGGCCGAGGATCCAGTCGTATTCCTCGACGAACTGCATGCCGGTATTGGCCGGGTCGAAGCCCGACAGGATAGTCAGCGACACGAGGAAAGTGGCGGTCGTCGCGACCAGCGCCACCCATTTGGCGTTGCGCTGCGCGGCGGCATCATTCCCGCGCAGGAACAGCGCCAGAATGGCAGCCGCTACAGCCGGAATGAAGGTGATGATGGAAAGGACGTTTTCCATTAGTGCGCGCCCCCCGAGAGCGACATCCAGGTGATCAGGGCAGCGATGCCCAGCACCATGGCGAATGCGTAGTGGAAGATATAGCCGGATTGCATCCGGTTCACGACGCGGGTGAGCATCGGGATGAAGCCCATGGCCACGCCATTGATCGTGCCGTCAATCACCGCGCCGTCGCCCTTCTTCCACAGGAAGTTGCCAAGCCAGCGGGCGGGCGCCACGAAGATCGCGGCGTAAAGCTCATCGAAATACCACTTGTTCAGCAGGAATTCGTAAAGCGGGCGCTGCGCCGTCGCCAGACGCCGCGGCAGATCGGGCCGACGAATGTAGAAGATCCAGGCGACGAAGAAGCCAAGCAGCATGGCGATGAAGGGCGAAACCTTCACCCAGGTCGGCGCCTCATGCGCCGCGTGGATGACATGGTTTTCGGCGCCAAGGAAGATCGCACCTTTCGGGGCGCTCGCCACGGCATGACCTTCGGTTGCCTGCTCTCCGGCAGCCGGGGCCGCATGGCCTTCCGTCGTCCCGGTCGCGGCAGCCTGGTCGCCCTCACCTTCCGTAGTGGCATGCCCGGTGTCGGCGGCCACATGCTCCATGGCCGGTTCCATGCCGAACCACGACCGCATCTTCGCCTCATCGCCGAAGAAGCTGTTGTACCACAGCATCCCCGAGAAGGCCGCCCCCAGCGCCAGAACGCCCAGCGGGATCAGCATGACAACAGGGCTTTCATGCGGCTCGTGGTGATGGTCATCATGGCCGTGGCCATGCCCGTGACCATGCGCCCGGCTTTCGCCGTAGAAGGTCAGGAACATCAGCCGCCACGAATAGAACGAGGTGAAGCAGGCCGCGACGACCAGCATCCAGAAGGCATACTGGCTGCCGACCCAGGCGCTTTCGATCACCGCGTCTTTCGACAGGAAGCCCGCGAAGCCGATATGGGTCAGCGGGATGCCGACGCCGGTGATGGCCAGCGTGCCGATCATCATGGCCCAGAAGGTGAGCGGGATCTTCTTGCGCAGGCCACCGTAGTTGCGCATGTCCTGCTCATGGTGGGTCGCGTGGATCACCGAACCGGCACCGAGGAACAGCATGGCTTTGAAGAAGGCATGCGTAAACAGATGGAACATCGCCACCGAATAGACGCCCACGCCCGCAGCCACGAACATGTAGCCAAGCTGCGACATGGTGGAATAGGCGATGACGCGCTTGATGTCGTTCTGCACCAGACCGATGGTCGCCGCGACGAAAGCGGTGGTCGCCCCCAGAACGGTGATGAAGGCCAGCGCCTGGGGCGCATATTCATAGATCGGCGACATCCGGCAGACGAGGAACACCCCCGCCGTCACCATGGTCGCGGCGTGGATCAGCGCCGAGACCGGGGTCGGGCCTTCCATCGCGTCGGGCAGCCAGGTGTGCAGGCCGAGCTGCGCCGATTTACCCATGGCACCGATGAACAGCAGCACGCCGATCAGGTTGGCCGCGTTCCATTCGGTCCAGAGGAAAGTCAGGTTGGTCTGCGCCAGTTGCGGCCCCGCCGCGAACACGTCGTCGAAACGGATCGAGTCGGTCAGGAAGAACAGCGCCATGATCCCCAGCGCGAAGCCGAAGTCGCCGACGCGGTTCACGATGAAAGCCTTCATCGCCGCCGCATTGGCCGAAGGCTTGCGGTAGTAGAAGCCGATCAGCAGGTAGGAGGCCACGCCCACGCCTTCCCAGCCGAAGAACATCTGGACCAGGTTGTCCGATGTCACCAGCGTCAGCATGGCGAAGGTGAAGAACGACAGATAGGCGAAGAAGCGCGCCTTGTAATGCTCGCCCTCCTTCCAGTTGTCGTCATGCGCCATGTAGCCGAAGGAATAGAGGTGGACGAGCGCAGAAACCGAGTTCACCACGACCAGCATGATGGCGGTCAGCCGGTCAAGCCGGATCGCCCATTCCGTTGCCAGCGAACCGCTTTCGATCCAGCGCATCAGCACGATGCGCTGCGTCTCGCCGTCGAAACCAAGGAAGATGATCCAGGACAGCAGTGCCGCAAGGAACACCAGCGAGGTGGTGATGACCTGACCGGCCGTTTCACCAATGAATCGCCAGCCGAAGCCGCAGATCAGGGCCCCGACAAGGGGCGCGAGGAGAATGATCGTGGCCATTCGTTCAGCCTTTCATCACGTTGGCGTCTTCGACGTCGATGGTGCCGCGCGTGCGGAAGAAGCTCACCAGGATCGCAAGGCCGATGGCCGCCTCGGCGGCGGCGACGGTCAGCACGAACATGGTGAAGACCTGCCCCACCAGATCGCCCAGGAAGCTGGAAAAGGCGACGAGGTTGATGTTAACCGACAGAAGCATCAGTTCGATCGACATCAGGATGACGATGACATTCTTCCGGTTGAGGAAGATGCCGAAGATGCCAATGACGAACAGCGCCGCCGCCACCGTCAGGTAATGTTCAAGTCCTACCATTCTCGTCCCTCCGGGTGTGTGCCCGTTTGTCGTTCAGTTCGGGGCCATAACCCCGTATCGGTTTTGCGCGGTCTTAGCGCTTTGCACCCGGGCTATCCGGGTAGAAAATCTTGCAACCCTGATACGGGTTGTAGCGCTTGGCTTCGGACAAAGTGTCGTAATCGCTGTAAACATCCCGGCTGAACCTATAGCCATGCTTACGGGCAATCGCTTCGACCTGCGCAACTGTCGTCTTTTCAGTGAATCTTAAATGGCCTTTGGGATACTGAATCATCGCGATCGATGTTCCAGCGTCCACACCGCCGAGAGGGATAGCTTCAGGGTCATAGATCCCATCGACAGCAATCGCTTCAAGCGCATTGCAATCAACGAAGAGCAGCCGCTCAATCCCACCAGAGCAGGCATAGGACGAGTAGATCTTCTGCCCGGTCCGCCCGCCACCAAGGTTGCGGATGGCTTTCCCGTGGAGCGTCTCGGCGATAACTCCTTCACGACCGACCTTACCACCATGCCGATCCACGATGACTTCGAAGCTGCCGTCGGGGCGCAAGTCGATGGGCGCAATCAATTGCGCACGGGTTTTGACATTGTTGACGGGCTCGCAGGCCAGTGCTGCGGAAGACGCCCAGCAACATGCAATGAAAGAGAGCGACGCCAACGCGCCTCCCCATCCAAGCTTGCCTTGCTCCCGGTGCCACATTTTCACTTTCCCTTGACTTTCGCCCATCTGTTCGTCCGAGCCTACCCGAAGAGCAAGCTGTCCGAGATCGATCAGAGCCCCTGCCCCGGCTTCACGTCCTTCAGCTCCATCGCCTTGGCCGGGTCGCGCCACATCTGGTGCAGCACGTTCTGGCGCTTCACGTCCTTGCGGTGGCGCAGCGTCAGGGTGATGGCGCCGATCATGGCGACCAGCAGCACGAGGCCCGAGGCCTGGAAGAGGTAGATGTATTTGTCGTAGATCAGCAGACCCAGGGCCTTGGTGTTCTGCACATCCTCGATGGCCGGGGCCACCGCCTGACGCAGACCCAGCGCGCCTTCGGCCTGTGTCCAGGCAGCATAGGCCATGCCGAATTGCAGGATGATGATGACCCCGATCAGAAGCGCCAGCGGCATGGTGCGTGCCATCTCGCCCTTCAGTTCCGCGAAATCGACGTCCAGCATCATCACGACGAAGAGGAACAGCACTGCCACCGCGCCGACATAAACGATGATCAGCAGCATCGCCACAAACTCCGCCCCCAGCAGGACGAACAGCCCCGCCGACGACAGGAAGGTCAGGATCAGCCACAGAACCGAATGCACGGGGTTGCGCGATACGGTGACCATGAGGCCCGCCGCCACCGTCACCACGGCGAAGCAATAGAAGGCAATATCCGCAACGCTCATGCGTTCTTCTCCTCGGTTTCCGCAAAAACCGCCTGAGCCATCTCAAGCGCCTTCTGCATGGCGGGCAGCCCGCCGAACATGCTCATTTGCCAGATCACTTCCGCGATCTCGCGTTTGGTCGCGCCCGCCTCAAGCGCATGCCGGATCGCCAGCTTCAGCTGCGCCTCCGCATGGGCACCCAGAACGGTCAGCGCGGCGATGGTGACCAGAAGCCGGGTCTTGGCATCCAGCCCCTCGCGGTTGAACGTGCGGCCGAACCACATCTCCATCATGTCCTTGGTCATGGTGGGGATGTAATTTTCGAACCCTTTCACCGACATGTTTTCCAAGGACGGGTTGAAGGCACGGACCATCTCCTGCCCCTGCTCCATCATCGTCTTGAAAAGTTTGGTGAAATCATCGTTCATGGGGATTACCGATAGGGCGCGTCGATTTCGAGATTGCGGGCAATCTCGGCTTCCCAGCGGGCGCCGTTGTCCAGAAGCTTTGCCTTGTCGTAGTAAAGCTCCTCGCGGGTCTCGGTCGAGAATTCGAAATTCGGCCCCTCGACGATGGCATCCACCGGGCAGGCTTCCTGACAGAAGCCGCAGTAGATGCATTTCGTCATGTCGATGTCATAGCGCGTGGTGCGGCGGCTGCCATCTTCGCGTGGTTCCGCGTCGATGGTGATGGCCTGCGCGGGGCAAATCGCCTCGCACAGCTTGCAGGCGATGCAGCGTTCCTCGCCGTTCGGATAGCGGCGCAGCGCGTGTTCGCCCCGGAAGCGCGGCGACAGCGGCCCCTTTTCATGCGGGTAGTTCAGCGTCGATTTCGGCGCGAAGAAATACCGCAGGCCCAGACCGAAGCCCTTGATGAAATCCACCAGCAGGAAATATTTCGCTGCCCGGTTGAAGTCGATTGCGCGCGTTTCGCCCATCTCAGCCCCCGATGGTCCAGCGTGCCCAGAGGCCGCCCAGAACTTCGTATTTTGCAAGGAATGCCACGATCACCACCCATGCGAGCGACAGCGGCAGGAAGACTTTCCAGCCAATCCGCATCAGCTGGTCATAGCGGTAGCGCGGCACAATCGCCTTCACCATGGCGAACATGAAGAAGAAGAAGGCCATCTTGGCGACCATCCACAGCGCGCCATCCGGCAGGCCCGGAATGGGCGACAGCCAGCCGCCGAAGAACAGCAGCGAAATCAGCGCGCACATCAGGAAGATGGCGATATATTCGCCCGCCATGAACAGAAGGAACGGCGTTGCCGAATATTCCACCTGATAGCCGGCCACCAGTTCGGATTCCGCTTCGGGCAGATCGAAGGGCGGGCGGTTGGTTTCGGCCAGCGCCGAGATGAAGAACAGCGCTACCATCGGCAGATGCGGCAACCAGTACCAGCCGAACAGGCCCCAGCCAGTATCCTGCGCCCGCACGATGTCACCGAAGTTCATCGAGCCGGTCGAGATGATGATGCCGATGATGATCAGACCCAGCGACACTTCGTAGGAAATCATCTGCGCGGCCGACCGCAGCGAGCCAAGGAACGGGTATTTGGAGTTCGAGGCCCAGCCACCCATGATCACGCCATAAACCTCCAGCGAGGAGATGGCGAAGACATAAAGGATGGCCACGTTGATGTCCGACAGCACCCAGCCATCCGAGAACGGCACCACCGCCCAGGCGATCATCGCCAGAACGAAGGACAGCATCGGCGCAAGGAAGAACACCGGACGGTCGGCACCCGCGGGCACCACGACCTCTTTCACCACATATTTCAGGGCGTCGGCCACCGATTGCAGCAGGCCAAAGGCGCCCACCACGTTCGGGCCCCGCCGCATCTGGACGGCCGCCCAGATCTTGCGGTCGCCATAGACGAGGAACAACAAGGAGATCATCACGAAGGCGATGACCAGAAGACATTGCGCCGCGATCAGCAGTGCCGTCCCCAGACCTGTTTGCAGAAATTCAGCCATTTGCCTCTGGTCCCTCAGCCCAAGTCTTTTTCATACCGTCGGTATCCCCTGCGCGCCGCAATCGCGCACCGTTACCTCGGCGTCGATCGTCCGCAACCCGCGGGGCAGCGCGGCCGAGATCACATAGACCGCATCGCCGCGCCAGTTGTTTCCATCCTGTGCCACCGTGGTGCGCACATGCCGCGCGAACCCGAAACCCCGGATCAGCGCATATTGGGCCGCCGCACAGCGCGCATAGGCCTCGACATCCCCGTCATTCCGTGCGCCGGTCATGGCGACACGGAAATTGACCAGATCCCCGTCAAGCAGGATCGTCTCGATCCGCTCATACCGGGCAGAAGGCGGCGGCGCGTCGGCGCTGTCCCCTGCGCAGCCCGAAAGCACCGCCGCGGCGGTCGTCAGGCCAAGCAGGGAGGCGGCGGCGCGCATCCGGTTATTCCGCCGCCAGCGGCGCGTCGGTGCGCGCGGCAGCCATCGCCTGCAACTCGCCCATCAGGCTCGATGCACGGGCAATCGGGTTGGTCAGGTAGTAATCCTTCACCACCAGACCGAAGGGCGCATTCCCCAGCGCCGCACGCGGCAGCGCCACGCCTTCGTTGCTGGCCAGTTCGTCGATACGGCCCAGATGCGGATGCGCCGCCACGATGCGCGAGCGCAGCTCGGCCAAGCTGTCCCAACCCAGGGTCGAGCCGATCTCGGCCGACAGCGCCCGCAGGATCGCCCAGTTTTCCTTGGCATCGCCCGGCGCAAACCCGGCGCGCATCGCCAGTTGCGGGCGGCCCTCGGTGTTCACGAACAGACCGTTTTCTTCCGTATAAGCGGCGCCCGGCAGGATGATGTCGGCGCGATGCGCCCCGCGATCCCCATGGCTGCCCTGATAGATCACGAAGGCACCGGCCTCGATCTCCACCTCATCGGCGCCAAGGTTATAGATCACCTCGGCCCCTTCGGTCGCGCCTTTCAGCCCGCCCTCGGTGGTGCAGCCCACATCCATCGCGCCCACGCGGGCAGCGGCGGTATGCAGGACCAGCAGCTTCGCGCCGGTGGTGGCGCAATAGGCCTGCGCCTCGGCCAGAACGGCGGCGCCATCGGCCTCAACCAGCGCGCCCTGCCCGACGATCACAAGCGCGGGCTTGTCGGAGGCCGAAGCCTTGCCCACCAGCGCGGTCAGCGCGTTCCGGTCGGTGCCGAGATGCGCGTAATCATAGGTCAGATCGACCGCGCGGCCGATCAGCGCCACATCGGCACCCCGCGCCCAGGCCTTGCGGATCCGGGCGTTCAGAACAGGCGCCTCGTTGCGCGGGTCGGTGCCGATCAGCAGGATCATCTGCGCCGCGTCGATGTCCTCGATGGCGGCAGTGCCGACATAAGCCGCGCGGTTGTCTGCCGGAAGTTTCGCGCCATCGGTGCGGCACTCGACCGTGCCGCCCAGCGATTCCACGAGCGTTTTCAGGCTGTAAGCGGCTTCGACCGGCACCAGATCACCCACGATGCCGGTCACCTTGCGGCCCTTCATGGCAGCAGCGGCAGCGGCCAGCGCCTCGCCCCAGCTTGCCTTCCGCAGGCGGCCGTTTTCCCGGATGTAGGGCGTATCAAGCCGCTGGCGGCGCAGGCCGTCCCAGATGAAGCGGCTCTTGTCAGCCAGCCATTCCTCGTTCACGCCGTCATGGTTGCGCGGGATGATGCGCATCACCTCGCGCCCCTTGGTGTCGACCCGGATATTCGACCCCAGCGCATCCATCACGTCGATGCTTTCGGTCTTGGTCAACTCCCACGGGCGGGCGGTGAAGGCATAGGGCTTCGAGGTCAGCGCGCCGACCGGGCAAAGGTCGATGATATTGCCCTGAAGGTTGGAAGCCAGCGTTTCATTCAGATAGCTGGTGATCTCGCTGTCCTCGCCGCGCCCCGTCTGGCCCATCTGGGTGATGCCCGCGACCTCGGTGGTGAAGCGGACGCAGCGGGTGCAGGAGATGCAGCGCGTCATCTCGGTCTTGACCAGCGGGCCAAGGTTCAGGTTCTCGGAGGCGCGCTTCGGCTCGCGGTAGCGGCTGAAATCCACGCCATAGGCCATGGCCTGATCTTGCAGGTCGCATTCGCCGCCCTGATCGCAGATCGGACAGTCAAGCGGGTGGTTGATGAGCAGGAACTCCATCACCCCCTCGCGGGCCTTCTTCACCATGGGCGAGTTGGTCTTGACGACCGGCGGCTCGCCATTCGGCCCGGGGCGCAGGTCGCGCACCTGCATCGCGCAAGAGGCGGCGGGCTTCGGCGGGCCGCCGACAACCTCGACCAGACACATCCGGCAGTTGCCCGCGATGGACAGACGCTCGTGGTAGCAGAAGCGCGGAATTTCGATCCCCGCGACCTCGGCCGCCTGAATGATCGTCATCGCGGCGTCAACCTCGACCTCGATACCGTCGATGATGATTTTCTTGAGGTTGCTCACGTCAGATCTCCACTTGATCACGGGAGTTATTGAGAACAGGCCATTTCAGCATGGCCAGTATGGCAAGCGGTGCGATGCAGCCAAGAAGCAGAAAGATATTTCGCGCGATCTGGACCGCGATGAAGCTGCCGGGGGGGGCCACAATGAACAGCACCCAGAGGGGGGGCGACAGATCATCGTTCATGGCCTGATCGACCATGGTTTCCATGATCAACGGAAATACCAAACCACCCAATACCATCGACACCGGCGAAACGAGAGCCAAGCCGAGTAGCGCACCACGAACACCGGCACGGTGCAGAAGCAGGAGTGTCAGAGCCGGGTTTATCACCAGAAAGGCAAAAGCAATCACCGCCGGATAGAGGTGCATCAGGGCATGCTGAAAGCTCATGCGCAGCCCCCCTCGAATTCCCATGCGCCAGCGGCATAACCGCCCACAGCCTGCGGCTGGAAGCGGCCTCCGGCCTGCGTGCAGGCCTGCGCAGCCACGTCCTTGGCACGTTTACCCTGATCCATCGCGAAGGGCGCCACGCGCACCGTCGCACCCGAAACCGGCTGCGCGCCTGCGCGCGTCAGCGTCTTGCCTGCCCGGCCCGCGCCGATCTGCGCCTGATATTCCGCCCCCTCCTGCATCACCGCATAGGTGCCCCCCTTCACGGAGGCCCCCTGCGGCGCGGGCGCAGCGACGCAGGCCGAAAGGCCCGCTGCCATGCCCGAAAGGAGGATGGGGGTCAGGTTCATCCGCACAGCCCCTTCCAGAAACCAGCATCCCCTTGGCACGTCCCAAGGAAGACCCATTCCTCGTCGGTATGCGCCAGCGCCTTGACCGGCATAGCGCGTCCATTCAGATACGGGCAAATCGTCAGGTCAGCCGCCAAGGTGGCGGAAGGTGCCGCCTGCTTTTCAGACCACAGATCCTTCGGGCGCACATGCATGACAAAACTGCGGTTGGCTGCGTCATGCTCCGACAGGGTGATGACACCCTTCGGCCCGGCCCCTTTTGCATCAAGCTCAAGCCGCCCGAGGTCGACCTGACGGCCGCCGCAATCCACCAGCCATTGCTCCGCCATGGCGGGACAGGCCGCAAGCAGCCCTGCCGTCATCGCAATGTAATGGGGGAATACGCGGTTCATCAGGCTCACTCCGCCGCCATCGCGCCCATGCGACCGGTCTTCTTGGCCTTGATGCGGTCCTCGATTTCCTCGCGGTAGTGCCGGATCAGACCCTGGATCGGCCAGGCCGCCGCGTCGCCAAGGGCGCAGATCGTGTGGCCTTCCACCTGTTTGGTCACGCTCAGCAGCATGTCGATTTCCTCGACCTCGGCCTCGCCGCGCACCAGACGGTCCATCACGCGCATCATCCAGCCGGTGCCTTCGCGGCAGGGCGTGCACTGGCCGCAGCTTTCATGCTTGAAGAACTTCGCGAGCCGCCAGATCGCCTTCACGATGTCGGTCTGCTGATCCATCACGATCATGCAGGCGGTCCCGAACGACGATTGCAGCGCGCGCATCCCGTCGTAATCCATGATCGCGTCTTCGCATTTGTCGGCCGGGATCACCGGGCAGGAAGCCCCGCCGGGGATGACGGCCTTCAGGTTCTTCCAGCCGCCGCGCACGCCGCCGCCATGCTTCTCGATCAGTTCGCGCATCGGGATCGACATGGTTTCTTCGATCACGCAGGGCGTGTTCACATGGCCGGACATGGCAAACAGCTTCACGCCCGCATTGTTCGGGCGGCCGAAGCTGGCGAACCATGCGGCGCCCCGACGCAGAATGGTCGGCGCCACCGCGATGGATTCCACGTTGTTCACCGTGGTCGGGCAGCCATAGAGGCCCGAACCCGCAGGGAACGGCGGCTTCATCCGCGGCATGCCCTTCTTGCCTTCAAGGCTTTCCAGCAGCGCGGTTTCCTCGCCGCAGATATAGGCGCCCGCCCCGTGATGCAGGTAGACATCGAAATCATAGCCCGACTTGCAGGCGTTCTTGCCGATCAGACCCGCGTCGTAGCATTCGTCGATGGCGGCTTGCAGCGCCTCTTTCTCGCGGATGTATTCGCCCCGGATGTAGATATAGGCGGCAACCGCCCCCATCGCGAAACCGGCGACCAGACAGCCCTCGAGCAGCGTATGCGGATCGTGGCGCATGATCTCGCGGTCCTTGCAGGTCGCGGGTTCGGATTCGTCGGCGTTCACCACCAGATAGGACGGGCGGCCATCGGATTGCTTCGGCATGAAGGACCATTTCATGCCGGTCGGGAAACCCGCGCCGCCGCGGCCACGCAGGCCCGAGTCCTTCATGATCTGGATGATGCCGTCACGGCCAAGCGCCAGCAGATCGGCGGTCTTGTCCCAGTGGCCGCGCGCCATGGCCCCTTTCAGGCTGCGGTCGTGCATCCCGTAGAGGTTGGTGAAGATCCGGTCCTGATCCTTCAGCATCTTGTGCCCTCAATTTCCCCGGTTGACGGCTTTGTGCCGCCGCCAGATCTGGTAAGTGACGACCAGCGCCCAGAAGAACGCGGCCAGTGCGGCGAGGTCGAACAGGAAGGCATAGCGGGCTTCCAGCCCCACCTGCCCGCCAACCCATTGCGCCCCCATCCACAACAGCATGGTCCCCGCGATCACGAAGGCAACCAGACGCGAGTCACGCGCCAGCCGCTTCTGTTCGGGGGTGGGGGTCGTCATCGCCAGCTCCTCAGTAATCGTTGGTCTTGGCGCGTTCGAGGAAGGCGTCCATCCCCTCGGTCACGATGATCTTCGCCTGATTGACCCATTTGTCGCGGGTCACACGCCCACGGAAGCCCTTCAGATTGCTGTCCATCCACGCGATTTCGGCTTCGCCCCATTGGGCGATCTGGTCAAAGTGGAAGATGCCAAGCTCATGGCACAGCTTTTCCAGCGCCGGTCCGATACCCTCGATCTTTTTCAGATCGTCAGCCTGGCCATCGCGCGCCGCCGTCAGGCCCTTCGGCTGCGTACCTTCCGGGGCGGCAGCCGTTTCAGGCTTGGCGGTCAGCACTTCGGCAGTGGCCTGGTCGATGCCACGCGCGGCGGGCGCCGGGGCTTCCTCGGTCACAGCCGGGGCTTCCGCCGCAGGCTTCTGACGCCAGGGTGTCAGGATCGGAACTTCGGTGCCGTCGATCCGCTTCACCGTATCGCCGACTTTCACTGCACGATCCACCGAGGCGTTATACTGCGTGCGACCGCTGTCATATTCCTTCAGCGAGGTCAGCCCGGTCGCCGGTTCCGACGAATAGCGCCCGGTTTGCGAACCCGGCACCGGCACCTCACCCTTCGAGAAGCGGGCGATCATCTCGCGCAGCTTCTCGGCGCTCAGATCCTCGTAATAGTCCTTGCCGATCTGCGCCATCGGCGCATTGGCACAAGCCCCGAGGCATTCGACCTCTTCCCACGAGAACTTGCCATCCGCCGACAGCGTGTGCGGCGTCGGGGCGATCAGTTCCTTGCAGACCGCGATCAGTTCTTCCGCGCCGCAGATCATGCAGGACGTCGTGCCGCAAATCTGAATATTCGCAACAGTGCCAACGGGTTGAAGCTGGAACATGAAGTAGAAGGTCGCCACTTCCAGCGCCCGGATATGCGCCATGCCCAGCAGGTCGGCCACATATTCGATGGCCGCGCGGGTCAGCCAGCCCTCCTGTTCCTGCGCGCGGAACAGCAGCGGGATGATGGCGCTGGCCTGACGGCCCTCGGGGTATTTGGAAATCTGCCCCTGCGCCCATTCCATGTTGGCGGGCGTGAAAGCAAAGGAAGCAGGCTGTTCTTTATGCAGACGGCGGAGCATTAGCGGTCGATCTCCCCGAACACGACATCCATCGTGCCGATGATGGCTGCCACATCGGCAAGCTGATGGCCCTTGGCGATGTAGTCCATGGATTGCAGGTGTGGATAGCCCGGCGCGCGCAGCTTGGCGCGGTAAGGCTTGTTGGTGCCATCGGCCACCAGATACACACCGAATTCGCCCTTCGGCGCTTCGACGGCGGCATAGACCTCGCCCGCCGGGACGTGGAAACCTTCGGTGTAAAGCTTGAAGTGATGGATCAGGCTTTCCATCGAGGTCTTCATGTCACCACGCTTCGGCGGGGTCAGCTTGCCGCGCGCCAGAACGTCGGTCTTCGCTGCCGGTTCGCGCAGCTTGGCGATGGCCTGACGCATGATCTTCACGCTTTCGCGCATCTCTGCCATCCGGCAGAGATAGCGGTCATAGCAATCGCCGTTTTTGCCGACCGGGATCAGGAAGTCGAATTCGTCATAGCACTCATAGGGCTGCGCCCGCCGCAGATCCCAGGCGAGGCCCGAGCCGCGCACCATGACGCCGGAATAGCCCCAGTTCAGAATATCTTCCTCGCTCACCACACCGATATCGGCATTGCGCTGCTTGAAGATACGGTTCTCGGTCAGCAGACCGTCGATATCATCCAGAACCTTCGGGAAAGTCTCGGTCCAGGCTTCGATATCGTCGATGAGCGCGGGCGGCAGATCCTGATGGACACCACCGGGGCGGAAATAGGCGGCGTGCAGACGCGCGCCGCAGGCGCGTTCATAGAACACCATCAGCTTCTCGCGCTCTTCAAAGCCCCAGAGCGGCGGGGTCAGCGCCCCCACGTCCATCGCCTGCGTGGTGACGTTCAGCAGGTGGTTCAGGATGCGGCCGATTTCCGAATAAAGCACGCGGATCAGCGAGGCGCGACGCGGCACCACGGTGCCGGTCAGCTTTTCGATGGCCATGCACCAGGCATGTTCCTGGTTCATCGGCGCGACGTAATCCAGCCGGTCAAGATAGGGCAGGTTTTGCAGATAGGTCCGGCTTTCCATCAGCTTTTCGGTGCCACGGTGCAGCAGGCCGATATGCGGGTCGCAGCGTTCCACGATCTCGCCGTCCAGCTCCAGCACCAGGCGCAACACGCCGTGCGCCGCGGGGTGCTGCGGGCCGAAGTTGATGTTGAAGTTGCGGATCTTCTGTTCGCCCGTCAGCGCGTCGTCGAATTGTCCGTCCATCGTCTCACCTCATATCGACACGAGGGGCGCAAGCACCGCCGCACCCCTGACGCGCTCAGGCCTTTTTCTCGTCGCCGGGCAGCACATATTGCGCGCCCTCCCACGGGCTCAGGAAATCGAACTGGCGATATTCCTGCACCAGCTTCACCGGCTCGTAGACCACGCGCTTCTGCGCCTCGTCATAGCGGACCTCGGTATAGCCGGTGGTCGGGAAATCCTTGCGCAGCGGATGACCGCGGAAGCCGTAATCGGTCAGGATGCGGCGCAGATCCGGGTGACCCGAGAACAGGATGCCGAACATGTCGAACACTTCGCGTTCAAACCAGTTGGCGGAAGGGTGGACCGACACGATGGACGGCACCATCTCGTCTTCGCGCACCGCCGCTTTCACGCGGATGCGCTGGTTCTGGTACATCGACAGGAAGTGATAGACCACGTCGAAACGCGCCGGGCGTTCGGGATGGTCCACCGCCGTGATATCCACCAGCGTGGAGAAGCGGCAGGCACTGTCGGACTTCAGAAAGTCGATGAAGGAAACCAGTTGTGCCGCCGTCACCTCGACCGTCAGTTCGCCGAAGGCGATGGAGGCGCCGATCACGGCTTGCGGGCGCTTGAGCTGGATATGCTCGGCCAGTTGCGTCAGAGCTTCGGACATCTTCCCCTCCTCAGCGGACCAGCGTGCCGGTGCGGCGGATTTTCCGTTGCAGGGCAAGGATGCCATACATCAGCGCCTCTGCCGTGGGCGGGCAACCGGGGACGTAGATGTCCACCGGAACCACACGGTCGCAGCCGCGCACCACCGAATAGCTGTAATGATAGTAGCCGCCGCCATTGGCACAGCTGCCCATCGAGATCACATAGCGCGGCTCGGGCATCTGGTCATAGACCTTGCGCAGCGCCGGGGCCATCTTGTTGGTCAGCGTGCCCGCAACGATCATCACATCGGACTGGCGCGGCGAGGCACGCGGGGCAAAGCCATAACGTTCCACGTCATAGCGCGGCATGGCGGTGTGCATCATCTCGACCGCGCAGCAGGCCAGACCAAAGGTCATCCAGTGCAGCGAGCCGGTGCGCGCCCAGTTGATGATGTCCTCGGTGGTGGTGAGCAGAAAGCCCTTGTCCTGCAAGTCGCGGTTCATCGCGACCATGCCGGCATCGCGGTCGTTCGCCGCGTGGTTCGCGCTGGTGCTCACGCCCATTCCAAGGCCCCCTTCTTCCATTCATAGGCAAAGCCGACGGTCAGAACGCCCAGGAAGACCATCATCGACCAGAAGCCCACCATGCTCATGTCCCCGAAGGCAACCGCCCAGGGGAAGAGGAAGGCCACTTCAAGATCGAAGATGATGAACAGGATCGACACGAGATAGAACCGCACGTCGAACTTCATCCGGGCGTCGTCGAAGGCGTTGAAACCGCATTCATAGGCCGACACTTTTTCGGGGTCGGGGTTCCTGACCGCAAGGATCACGGCGGCGAGGATCAGCACGAGGCCAAGACCGACGGCAAGAACCAGAAAGATGATAATGGGAAGGTATTCTCGGAGAAGTCCGTCCACGAGTGGCTCCTTCGGCTGGCGGCATGGGGCACAGGACGCCCGGCGCGCGCGGATCGTTGCTGCGACCCGTTTACTCCTGCCCTCACGCGCGGTCAACCAAAGGCGGAACGAAAAACCTGAGGCCGGAGCGTGATTTCATTGATTGTATGCCACCGCATACTGCGATTATTCCGCAGCGCGGCATCGCGCGGGGAAATGCCCGCGCGGAAAGCCCGGTCAAAGGCTTTCCCAACGGAATCTCTCGGACTAGCCGCGACTCGCCCAGGCGGGCGGGCGTTTTCCGAAGAAGGCGGCGATGCCCTCAGCGGCCTCCGGGCTTTCCCAGCGGCGGATCAGCAGCTCGGCCGTGTCGGAAATCAGCGCCTCATCTACCTGCGGCCCAAGCCGCGCCACCAGCGCCTTGGCATCCGCCACCGCACCGGGCGCACAGGCGAGGATCGGCGCCACCTCGGCCTCTACCGCCGCATCCAGGTCCTCTGGGGAAACCACGGCATGCAACAGACCGATGCGATGCGCCTCGGCACTGTCGAACAGCCGCGCCGCCATGAAATGCCGCCGCGCCGCCGCCGCGCCGATCCGCGCCACGACGTAGGGCGAGATCGTCGCCGGGATCAGACCAAGCTTCGTTTCCGTCAACCCGAAGCGTGCGCCGCCGACCCCGATGCACAGATCACAGACCGACATCATGCCGATACCGCCCCCGAAGGCCTGCCCCTGCACCCGCCCGATCAGAGGCTTCGGCAGGGTATCGAGCGCGTTCAGCATCCGCGCCAGCGCCAGCGCGCCCTCGCGCCGCATCACGGGCCCGCCGTCGATCTGTGCCCGCATCCAGGACAGATCGCCCCCGGCACAGAAGCTGGCCCCTTCCGCGGCCAGAACCACGGCCCGCACCGAAGCGTCCCCGCCCAGCCGCGCCGCCGCCTCGGTCAGTTCGGCAATCATGGTCGCCGACAGCGTATTGTGCTTCTCTGGCCGGTTCAGCACCAGCCGCGCGACGCCGCGCGTATCCTGTGCGATGGTGATGGTCTCGAACATATCCGTCCCTCCGTGCCGCAAATTTCTTGCAAAGAAATTTGCAAATCTTTTGGTCAAAAGATTTGCGCCTGGCCCCTCAGGCCGCGCGCAAATCCGGCGGCTTCGTCCAGCACCACCGGGTCAAGCCCGGTGTCGAAACCCAGCGTTTCCAGACGCGCCGCCACCGCCTCGGTCGCGACATTGCCCGCCGCACCCGGCGCGTAGGGGCAACCGCCCAGGCCCCCGACCGCTGCGTCGAACACGCGCAGGCCCAGCGCCAGCGAAGCCTCGATATTCTCCAGCGCCCTGCCCTGCGTGTCGTGATAATGCCCGGCGAGCCTTTCGGCGGGCAGTTCCACCAGCACAGCCTCCAGCATGGCGCGGATGGTGTCGGGCGTGCCATGACCGATCGTGTCGCCGAGGCTGATTTCATAGCATCCCATGTCGCGCAAAGCGGCAGCGACCTTGGCCACCTGAGCGGGCGGGGTCGGTCCGTCGAAGGGGCAATCGGTGACAACCGAGACATAGCCGCGCAGCGGGATGCCATCGGTGCGCGCCGCTTCGGCCACAGGCGCGAAGCGATCAAGGCTTTCGGCGATGGTGCAGTTGAGATTGGCCCTGGAGAACCCCTCCGAGGCCGAGGCAAAGATTGCCACCTCGCTGGCGCGGGCGGCGCGGGCGGCCTCGTATCCTTTCAGGTTCGGCGTCAGTGCGGCGTAGCTGACGCCCGGCGCACGGGAGATCCCCGCCAGCACATCGGCGGCATCGGCCATCTGCGGCACCCATTTCGGGCTGACGAAACTGGTTACCTCGATCCGGCGGAAGCCTGCGCGCGACAGCATGTCCACCAGCCGGATCTTGTCTGCCGCCGGGATCAGGCGCTTTTCATTCTGCAACCCGTCACGCGGGCCCATTTCGAAGATTTCGGCGCGGTCGCTTGACATCGGTTCAGCCCTCGGGGAGTTCATAGAAGTCGCGGGTATAAAGGACATCCTCCCCCGACCGTTCCAGCGCGCGGGCATAGGCCGGACGTTCGGCGATCCGCGCGGCATAGGCGGCAAGATTGGCAAAGCCGTCGGGCCTGACGAAGCGGAAACAGGCGGTGACGTTGAAGGCCATCATCAGATCGGCACCGGTGAAGCCCTTGTCCAGCAGCCAGTCGCGCCCCGCCAGCGCCGCCTCCTGCGCCTGCATGGTCTTGACCAGACGCCGGGTTTCCAGCTGCATCATGGCAGGGGAACGGGCCGAAGCCGGGCGCAGGAAGATATGCTGGATGTTCAGCGATTGCAGGATATTGGCCTGCGTTTCGGCGAAATGCACCCATTCCAGAAAGCGCGCGCGCTCTGCCGTGCCGGGGGCCACACCAAGGCCTGCCTCGGGAAAGCGTTCGCACAGATATTCGATGATGGCGCCGCTTTCAAAGATCGCCTGACCGTCAATCTCCAGCGCGGGCACGCGCCCTGCGGGTGACAGCGCCATAAGTTCCGGGCGGCGGGTGGAGCCGTCGTCGAGCCGGTAGCTCACCAGATCGTAGTCAAGGCCAAGCTCCTCCAGCGCCCACAGGACACGCATCGACCGCGAGCCGGGACAGTGATGCAGCCGGATCATGCCGCCACCTCGGCGGTTTCGGCATCCAGCAGGATCAGCGCCGCCCCCGCCTCGACCTGGGTGCCGGGGGTGACCAGCACTTCGGCCACCACGCCATCGCGGGCGGCGGTCAGCGTGTGTTCCATCTTCATCGCTTCCAGAATGGCCAGCCGGTCGCCCGCAGCGACGGCCTGTCCGGGGGCCACGAAGACCGCCTTTACCAGACCGGGCATCGGCGACAGCGTGGCATTCCCTGCCGCGCCGCCACTGGCCTCACGCGCCAGCGGATCGACCGGGGCAAAGCTGTGGCAGGCGCCTTTGTCGAAGACATGGATCAGGCCGCCCGCCTGCACCACCGGCAGCACGGGCGGGACGAGACTTTCCCCCTCGACCGTGATGCGCGGGCCTTCGGCGTCGAGGGTCAACAGCCCTTCGGTGACCTCATCCCCTTGCCGCACCGCCAGACGCCGCGCCAGCGGCGCCCAGAGTGTGAAGCCCAGCGCAGGGCGTGCAGTCAGTCCGGCACTGGCGAGGAGCGCCGCCGCACGCACGCCTGCCGAAGGCGCGGGGTCGGAGACCAGCGCCTCCAGGTCCCGCTCGATCAGCCCTGTGTCGACATCGCCCGCCGCAAAACCCGGATGCCGGGCCAGCGCGCCAAGGAAACCAAGGTTCGTCACCGTGCCCGCGACCTGCGTTTCCGCCAGGGCGCGGGACAGTTTTTGCAAGGCAACTTCGCGGGTCGGGCCATGCACGATCACCTTGGCGATCATCGGGTCATACCACGGGCTGATCGTATCGCCGGTCCGCACGCCGGTATCGGCACGCGCGCCCTCGGGGAAGGCGAGATGGGCCAGTGTGCCGGTGGCGGGCAGGAAGCCCGCAGGCACATCCTCGGCGTAAAGCCGGGCCTCGAAGGCATGACCATGGATAGCAAGCTGATCCTGCCGCAGCGGCAGCGCCTCACCCGCCGCCACGCGGATCTGCCATTCCACCAGATCGACGCCGGTGATCGCCTCGGTCACCGGATGTTCGACCTGAAGGCGGGTATTCATCTCCATGAACCAGAAGCGGTCTGCGCGCAGGCCATCGGAGGCATCGACAATGAATTCGATGGTGCCCGCGCCCTTGTAGCCAATGGCACGCGCGGCGCGCACGGCGGCCTCACCCATGGCCGCGCGCATTTCGGCGGGCATTCCGGGGGCCGGGGCTTCCTCGATCACCTTCTGATGGCGGCGCTGCAAGGAGCAGTCGCGTTCGAACAGATGCACCGCATCACTGCCATCCCCGAACACCTGAACCTCGATATGGCGGGGCTTTTCGACATATTTCTCGATCAGCACGGCATCATTGCCGAAGGCGGTGGCGGCCTCGCCCTTCGCACTGTCCAGCGCGGCCGCGAAATCTTCGGCACGGGTCACCTTGCGCATGCCCTTGCCACCACCACCCGCCACGGCCTTGATCAGCACCGGCCAGCCGATGCGCGCAGCCTCGGCGGCGAGGTGGTCCGCCTGCTGATCAGCGCCATGATAACCCGGCACCACCGGCACACCGGCCCCGGACATCAGGCGCTTCGCTGCATCCTTCAGGCCCATGGCGCGGATGGCTTTCGCGGAAGGACCGATGAAAGTAAGGCCCGCAGCCTCCACCGCATCTACAAAATCGGGGTTTTCCGACAGGAAGCCGTAACCGGGATGGATGGCCTGTGCGCCAGTCGCCTGTGCGGCAGCGATGATCGCATCGCCGCGCAGATAGCTGTCACGCGGGGCCGGGCCGCCGATGGCCACGGTTTCATCCGCCAGCGCGACATGGCGGGCATGGGCATCGGCCTCGGAATAAACCGCCACGGTGGCGAGGCCCATGCGCCGGGCGGTGGCGATGATGCGGCAGGCAATCTCGCCGCGATTGGCGATCAGGATTTTCTGGAACATGTCAGACCTCCGGCGCGGGGTGATCGGGGGTGGACGGGGGGCTGTCTGCCCCCCGCGGGGCCTCTGGCCCCTCCCCCGGAGGATATTTGTGAACAGATGAAGAGCAGAGGCGCTGCGCCGCCTCGGCCGTGAGACGGGCGAGGATATCGGCGGCGGGGGCAATGTCATGGATCAGCCCCACCGCCTCGCCAGCAACCGGGGAGCCGTTGGAGGCATCGCCTTCGGCCTGGGCTGCGGCCCAGTCGGCGCGGGCATTGGCGGCGCCGGGCGCGCGCAGGGCTTGCGGATCGGCATGCCACCTGTCGGTGAAGGAGGAGCGCAGGACGCGGATGTCGAAAGGCGCGGGCCAGTCGAAGCCGCGCACCGCATCCACCGTGCGGGTGCGCAGGGTGGCATCGCCGTCGGCTGCGATTGCAGCGGCATGAAAGCCCGGCGGCACCAGCGCCTCGGTCGCGGCCCAGAAGCGGCTGCCGATCAGGGCGCCATCGGCCCCGAGCATCAGGCTGGCGGCAAGGCCGCGCCCGTCAGCGATACCACCTGCGGCCAGCAGCAGTGTCCCGGGCGCGCGTACAGCGATGAGGTCGGCGAGTTCCGGCACCAGCGTAAAGGTGCCGCGCGACTGGCCATGGCCACCCGCCTCAGCGCCCTGTGCAACGACCGTGCTGGCCCCGGCATCCAGCGCAGCGCGGGCATGATCGAGCGTCTGGCACTGGCAGATCAGCGGCACACCTGCCGCATGAATCGCGGCGGCGAAGGGCGCAGGATCACCGAAGGACAGCATGACCGCGCGCGGGCCGCGGTCAAGGCATTCGGCCAGCAGCGCGGGCGTCAACCGCCAGGTGATGAAGCCGATGCCGATGGGGGCGCGTTTGGCCAGCGCCCATTCTCGGGCGATCCAGTCGGCATCGCCATAGCCGCCGCCCAGGAGACCCAACCCCCCGGCCTCCGCCACGGCAGCAGCAAGCCGCCCGCCCGTGGTGCCCGCCATCGGGGCCAGAGCGACGGGGTGGCGCAGGGCAAAGGCGCGGGTGAAGCGGGTGTCGATCAGGGTCTCAGCCATTTGGCACCTCCGCTTGCGGCAATCCGGGCGCACCAGTCGATGCGCTGCGCCCCGTCATAAGCAACAGCCAGCCCCTCGGCGATCATGCGATCAGCGATATCCTCCCCCCCCGGAAGCCGCAGGCGGATCAGGCGGCGGCCGTATTTATCGGTGCCAAGATCGGTCATCGCAGGGGTCGCGGCGCGCAGCAGCCCGCGCAGCCGGTCGGTTGCTCGGGCGCCCAGCGTGGCCTCGGCGGCACAGCCGGGCTCGTGCGTTTCCGGCGCATCATAGCCCGCAAGCCGGGCCCGGTCCCGCCGGTTGCCGCAGATCAGCTCGACCGTATCGCCGTCATAGACATAGCCTGTCGTGCAACCGACGAGACCGCCCGGCGCCTCGCGCGTCACCGGCTTCTGCACCTCGCTGGACCGCGCAGCGACCGGCGCATAGCGATGCGCGGCGGACCACAAGACCAGCAGGGTGACGAAGATATAGGCGGCAAGTTCGGGATTGAGGCGCATGGGATCACTTTGCAGGGGCTTTGCCCTGTGATGCGCGACCCGGCGGCGCGGGGCAAGCGCCGCACCGCCGGTCCGGCCAGGGGGGAGCGCCCGCATCGCCATCACATCCGGAACACGCCGAAGCGCGTGGGTTCCACCGGCGCGTTCAGCGCGGCGGAAAGCGAGAGGAACAGCACCTCGCGGGTGCGACGCGGGTCGATGATGCCATCGTCCCACAGCCGGGCCGAGGCATAAAGCGGGTGGCTTTGCCGGTCGAACATCTCGATGGTGGGGCGCTTGAACTCGGCTTCTTCCTCGGCCGTCCAGGCCCCACCTGCGCGTTCGATCCCGTCGCGCTTCACGGTGGCCAGCACCCCCGCCGCCTGTTCGCCGCCCATGACGGAGATGCGCGAGTTCGGCCAGGTCCAGAGGAAACGCGGCTGATAGGCGCGGCCTGCCATGCCATAGTTCCCGGCACCGAACGAACCGCCCACCAGCATGGTGATCTTGGGCACATTGGTGGTGGCGACCGCCGTCACCATCTTGGCGCCGTGGCGGGCAATGCCCTCGTTCTCATACTTCCGGCCGACCATGAAGCCCGTGATGTTTTGCAGGAAGACCAGCGGGATATTACGCTGGCTGCACAACTCCACGAAATGTGCGGCCTTCTGCGCCGCCTCGGAAAACAGCACGCCGTTATTGGCGACGATGCCGACAGGGCAGCCCATCACATGCGCAAAGCCGGTAACGATGGTTTCGCCGAAACGCGGCTTGAATTCATCGAAGCGCGAGCCATCCACCACGCGGGCGATGACCTCGCGGATGTCATAGGGCGTGCGCAGATCGCCCGGCACCACGCCAAGAATTTCCTCGGGGTCATAGGCCGGAGCCTCGACCGACTGCCATTGCACCGTAGCGGGTTTCGCGCGGTTCAGGTGGCTGACGGCACGACGGGCCAGCGCGAGAGCATGGGCATCATCCTCGGCCAGATAATCCGCCACCCCCGACAGCCGCGTATGCACATCGCCGCCGCCCAGATCCTCGGCGCTGACCACCTCGCCCGTCGCGGCCTTCACCAGCGGCGGACCGGCGAGGAAGATCGTGCCCTGTTCCTTCACGATGATCGTCACATCCGACATCGCGGGGACATAGGCGCCGCCTGCGGTGCAGGAACCCATCACCACCGCAATTTGCGGAATACCCTTCGCGCTCATCCGCGCCTGATTGTAGAAGATGCGCCCGAAATGGTCGCGGTCAGGGAAAACCTCGTCCTGGTTCGGCAGGTTGGCACCGCCACTGTCGACAAGGTAGACGCAGGGCAGATTGCATTCCTCGGCAATCTCCTGCGCGCGCAGATGTTTCTTGACCGTCATCGGGTAATAGGTGCCGCCCTTCACGGTGGCATCGTTGCAGACGACCATCACCTCTTGCCCGTGGATGCGACCGATCCCGGCGATCACGCCCGCACAGGGCGCGGCACTGTCATACAACCCGTGCGCCGCCGTTGCGCCGATCTCAAGAAAAGGCGAGCCTGGGTCCAGCAGATCCGCCACCCTTTCACGCGGCGGCAGCTTGCCCCGCGCGACATGGCGCGCCATCGCCTTCTCGCCGCCGCCAGCCGCCGCAAGGGCCGCCGCTCCGGCCACGGTTTCCAGCATGCCAAGATGCGCGGCGCGATTGGCCTTGAAGGCGTCAGAGCCGGTAAGGATGCGCGAGGTCAGTTTCATGTCGGTCAGTCCTGCTGGTGGTTCTGGACAGAAGGGGCAGCGGTATGCGCGGCCTGGGCAAAGCGATATGCAAGATTCATCTTGAACCCATAGATTTCAGTGACTTGCATGAAAAAATGTCGCACCCTGAACCTTTGCGAAATTGATCCACGTCAAGGTTTCCGGCGCCCCCGAAGGTGCAGGTTCGCCCGGTAAACAACCTGTGAGACCTGCGATGAAAACGCTTGCCTATGCCCTTCTGGCCACCGCCGCGCTGACGGCCCCCGCCCTTGCCCAATCGGCGGGCGACATGACGCTCGGCCTCGGGATCGGCTATGTCGCGCCGAAAAGCAACAACGGCACGCTGGCCGGGGCCCCCGCCGATGTCAGGGATAACGCGCGCCCGACCATCACCTTCGAATATTTCGTCCGTGACAATATCGGCATCGAACTGCTGGGTGCCCTGCCCTTCAAGCACAAGGTGAACGTGGGTGGGGCCTATGCGGGCAATACCAAACACCTGCCGCCCACTATCACGGTGAACTGGCACATCCCGACCAGCGGCCCGATCACGCCCTTCGTGGGCCTTGGCCTGAACTACACGACCTTCTTCGAGGAAAGCTCGCCCCTCGGTGACCTGAAGATCGACGACAGCTTCGGCCTCGCCGCCCATGTCGGCATGGATTACGCGCTGAACGACAAGGCCGCGCTGCGGATGGACCTGCGGTATATCGACATTGATGCCGATGTGAAGCTGAACGGCACCAAGATCGGCAAGGTTAATATCGACCCGGTGGTGGCCGGTATTTCCTACATCATGAAGTTCTGATCCCTTTACGGGACGGAAAGGTGCGGAGGGGTGCGGGTTCTGCCCGCGCCCCTTTTCCATAGCACCAGTTTCCCCTGAACTGGTCATCCCTGCGCCATCAGCTCGCGGCCGATCAGCATGCGCCGGATTTCCGAGGTGCCCGCACCAATCTCCATCAGCTTGGCATCGCGGAACAACCGGCTGACCACACTGTCATTCAGAAAGCCAGCCCCGCCCAGTGCCTGCACCGCCTGATGCGCCTGCACCATGGCCTGTTCGCTGGCATAAAGCACGCAGCCCGCTGCATCGGCACGGGTGATCTCGCCCCGATCACAGGCGCGGCCCGCCTCGTAGACATAGGCGCGGGCCGAGTTCATCGCGACATACATATCGGCGATCTTGGCCTGCATGAGCTGGAAATTCCCGATGGGCTGGCCGAACTGATGGCGTTCCTTTGCATAGGGAAGCACCTCGTCCAGACAGGCCGCCATGATGCCGGTGCCGATGCCCGACAGCACCACGCGCTCGAAATCGAGGCCGGACATGAGGACGCGCACGCCCTTGCCCTCCTGCCCCAGCACATTCTCGAACGGCACCTCGCAATTGTCGAAGATCAGCTCGCCGGTGTTCGACCCGCGCATCCCCAGCTTGTCGAAATGAACAGAGGTCGAGAACCCCTTGAAACCGCGCTCGATGATGAAGGCGGTGATGCCCTTCGGCCCCGCCTCGGGATCGGTCTTGGCGTAAACGATCAGCGTATCGGCGTCGGGGCCATTGGTGATCCAGTATTTGCTGCCGTTCAGGACGTAATAGCCATTCCGCTTTTCCGCCCGCAGCTTCATCGACACCACATCCGACCCGGCACCTGGCTCGCTCATCGCCAGCGCGCCAACCTTTTCACCGGACACGAGGCCCGGCAGGTATTTCGCCTTCTGCTCGGGCGAGCCGTTCAGCTTCATCTGGTTGACGCACAGATTGGAATGCGCACCATAAGACAGGCTGACCGAGGCCGAAGCACGGGCAATTTCCTCGGTTGCGATCACATGTGCCAGATAACCCATGCCGGAACCGCCATATTCCTCGGACACGGTGATGCCCAGCAGACCCAGTTCCCCCATCTCGCGCCAAAGCTCGGCCGGGAACACATTGTCTCGGTCCACCTGCGCGGCAATCGGCTTCACCCGCTCCTGCGCCCAGCGATGCACCATGTCCCGCAGCGCGGCGATATCCTCGCCCAGATCAAAGCGCATCGGCGATGTGAACATGGTTCCCTCCCAAGAAATGAACACATGTTCAATTAAGGCCGATTTCCGAGTCGCGTCAAGCATTTCCTTCGGAACGCCGCGTCACCCTTGCGGGTTATTCCACAGCCCCCCAAATTCTGACCGTCAGGAAAAGGAGCCCCCATGCGCCTGCCCACCACCGTCACCGCCCTCTGCCTGTCCCTCACCACCCTGCCCGCAACTGCCGATGTGGTCGGGAAGGTCAGTGTCGACTGGGTCGGCAATGACATCATCGTCGAGGCGATCCCCGATCCCAAAGTGCAGGGCGTCACCTGCCATCTGGCCTATTTCGACCGCTCGCTGATCGACCGGCTGAGCCAGGGCAACTGGTTCGAAGACCCCAGCTATTCGGCCGTCGACTGTACCCGGACCGGCCCGATCACCATGGGCGACATCGACAAGGGCCGCGATGGCGAGGCGGTGTTCAGCGAAGGACGGTCGCTGATCTTCAAATCGCTGAAACTGACCCGGATCTACGACGCGAAGAACAATGCCCTGATCTACCTCGCCCATGCCAGCGAGGTGACGCAGGGGTCCGGCAAGATGTCCCTGTCGGTAGTCCCGCTGCCCTGAGGCTGGGGGCTGTCTGCCCCCTCTTGAGCCTGCGGCTCAATTCACCCCCGAGGATATTTCCCGACAGAAAATGCCTGGAACGCTCCGCCCCTATTTTCTGTCCGAAAATATCCTGCGGGGGAGGCTCCGAAGGAGCCGTGGGGGCGCAAAGCCCCCGGCGACAGATCAATCTGCGCGGCGTGTCAGGTCAGGGGCGCTGGTGTCGCCCTGGAACACTGCAGAAACCTCGGCCCGGATAATGCGCGCGATCTGGGCGCAATCCTCAAGGCTGAAGGTCAGCGGCAGGCGCATGTCGATGATCCCGTGCAGGATGCGGTCGGTCGCGGGCATCGGGGCGCTGGGTGCGTAGGTCCAGCTGTCATAGCGGCTGGTGAACGCGACGGGTTCAGGGGCGCCAAACCACTTCAGTTCCACCCCCCGCGCGCCACAGCGGGCGATCACGGCGCGGATCGCCTCCGGCGTCCAATCGAGCAGCAGGAACTGGAAGGAGGAGGCGACAAAACCCTCCGCCGCAGGGCGCTGAATCCGGGTCAGGCCGGGCGTTTCGGCCAACCCCGCCTCGACCGCCCGGTAGCGCTCGTTCCAGCGCGCGCACTGGCGCGGCAGATCGGCCAGTTGCGGCCGCAGGATCGCCGCGCGCAGATTGTCCATCCGGCCCGAGATGTTGGGCGTCGTCAGCCGCAGGTCGGCAAAGGCCTCGGCTGGTGGCGCGGCGCGGTGGCGATTGTAAAGCATGTAGCTGCCGGACAGTAGCACCGTCCGTGCCATCAGCGCCGGGTCGTCAGAGATGATCAGCCCGCCCTCGCCCGAATTCATGTGCTTGTAGGTCTGGGTCGAGAAGCAGCCCATCGCTCCCCAGCGCCCGGTCAGCCGCCCGTCCCACGTCGCGCCCATCGTATGTGCGCAATCCTCGATCACGGTGATGCCGCGCGCGTCGCACAGGCGCATCAGCGCCCCCATGTCGCAGATATGGCCACGCATATGGCTGAGCATCAGCACCCGGGCACCCTCTGCCTTGGCCGCAAGATCGTCGAGGTCGATCACCAGCCCCTCCGTGACGCCCACGAAAACCGGCACCGCACCCACCGAGGCGATAGCCCCCGGCACCGGGGCGAGCGTGAAGGCATTGGTCAGCACTCTGTCACCGGGTTGCACCCCCATGGCCCGCAAAGTGGTTGCCAGCGCGTAGCCGCCCGAAGCGACGGCGAGGCAATAGCGCGCGCCGGTGGCGGCGGCGAATTCCTCCTCCAGCAGGGCGGCCTCGGCGATCTCGTCCGGGGCGGTGTTATAGCGGTGCAGGCGGCCCGACTGCATCACCCGCAGCGCAGCGGCGATGGCGGCGTCAGGGATCGGTTCCTGCTGGGTGAAGCTGCCGGTAAAGCGTTCCATCCCTGACCTCTGCACCCGCGCCACGCGACTGTCAACGGCAGCACGGGCCCCCGGCCTGACTGGAGCGGCATGGCATAGAGAAGTTCTTGTGATGAAGATGAATGAGGCGATTCTCTTCACACGCATACGCAAGCGGGTTGAGAACAGCGCCCGACCAAGCGCAGCCCCGGCTCCGTCGCGAGAGCTGAGGCTCAATCCAGCACCGACGCGCCTAGACTTTTCGGCCTCGCCATCAGGTGTGGTATCATTTGTATCAGTAGTTATTTGTATCAGTAGTTAAGTGAAATATGGCGTCAGAAGCCCCCGAAAATAAGGAAGCCTTAAACGGCGAACCTGGACCCTTTGTCGATCCGGGCGTCAGGCGGCAAAATATTGATTTTCAGGCATGCCAGTTCTGCTTGCGACACGTTTAAATGGCGCATGACCCCTGCCCGGTCAGTGGTCGCGCAGGAAGGATTCCTCTTCCGCGCTGACGTCGATGCCCATGGCCTCCAGCCCTGCCTCAAGGTTTTCCGCCAGATGCGGCATGCCCATCAGATACTTGTCCGTGGGCACCGCGCGTTCGCGGTAGGCTGTGGCCAGCGCCTCGGCGTAATCGCCAGCCTCGTAGACCCCACGCCCGACCCAGGCGATCGCCACAAGATGCGCCTGCTCATCCTCGTTCAGCGCGCGGATGAAGGCGTGCAACTCGCGGTCGCCCATATCGCCCTCACGGGACTGATAGATCACATGCACCACCTTGGCCGGGCTAATCTCGATCATGGGAACCTCCTGTTGCGTCATGCTGCGCCCGTGTCCGGGCGAATGCAAGTGGCAGCATGGCCACCCTGGCACCGGCCCGCGATGTGCTGCCGAATTTCCAGACTTTCACCCGAGAGGGGGCTGGAAATGGCCCGCACGAATAATCACCTTTGCAGCGTGCCACTGATGGACCCTCATGCAGCTTTTCCACACCCTTCATACCGAAGCCGATTACCTTCTGTCCCGCCTGACCGGACGCAAGGCCCGGGCCCGGCGCGCAGCCTTCGAGGCTTTTGAAACTGCCCTGTCCCGGCTTGGGCCCGGTACACTGGCGATTGATCTTGGCGCAAATGTCGGGGTCTACACGGAACGGCTGGCCGAAACCGGGGCGGATGTCATCGCCTTCGAACCTGATCCGCATGCCTTCTCACTGTTGCAGGCGCGGGTCGGAACCCGCCCGAATGTGCGGCTGATCCCTGCTGCGGCCGGTGTGGCGGATGGAAGGATCAACCTTTATCGCCGCACGGATTTCGATGCCGCGCCTGACCGGCGCACCAGTTCCTCCTCCATCTTTTCCGACAAGCACAAGATGGACCCTGGCCGCCCGCATGAGGTGGAGATGATCGGCTTTCCTCGCTTCCTCGCCGGTCTGAACCGCGAGGTTGCGGTGCTGAAAATCGACATCGAGGGGGCGGAAGTGCCGCTGATCGAGGCGCTGCTGCAATGCCCGGATTTCGCGCGTGTGGATCAGGTCTTCATCGAATCGCATGAACGGGTGGTGCGCGCACTCGCGGCCCGCACCCGCGCCCTGAAGGCCCGGACCCGCAACCTGACGCGACCGAGGGTGAACTGGGACTGGCATTGACCGCGCAGGCCATGGACGGCGGCGGCCCGAGCCCTTAGGTTGGCCGGACAGACGAAGGGAATGCCATGTCCGAAACCGCAGCGCAGGGCTATCAGGTTCTGGCCCGCAAATACCGCCCCGCCACTTTCGCCGATCTGATCGGGCAAGAGGCGATGGTGCGCACGCTGAAGAACGCCTTCGCGGCGGATCGCATCGCCCATGCCTTCGTGATGACCGGAGTGCGCGGTGTCGGCAAGACCACGACTGCCCGCATCATCGCGAAGGGGCTGAACTGCATCGGCCCCGACGGTCAGGGTGGCCCGACGATCGAACCCTGCGGGATCTGCGACCAGTGCCGTGCCATTGCCGAAGGCCGCCACGTCGACGTGATGGAGATGGACGCCGCATCGCGCACCGGGGTGGGCGACATCCGCGAAATCATCGAAAGCGTCCACTACCGCGCCGCCTCGGCCCGCTATAAAATCTACATCATCGACGAAGTTCACATGCTGTCGAACAGCGCCTTCAACGCGCTGCTCAAGACGCTGGAAGAGCCGCCGCCGCATGTGAAATTCATCTTCGCCACCACCGAAATCCGCAAGGTGCCGGTGACCGTGCTCAGCCGCTGCCAGCGGTTCGATCTGAAGCGGATCGAACCCGAGGTGATGATGGCGCATCTGGCGAAGGTGGCGGAAAAGGAAGGTGCGAAGCTCGCCCCCGATGCGCTGGCGCTGATTACCCGCGCCGCCGAAGGGTCCGTCCGCGACGCGATGAGCCTGATGGATCAGGCCATTGCCCACGGCGCCGGGGAAACCACCGCCGATCAGGTGCGCGCCATGCTCGGGCTGGCCGACCGGGGCCGCACGCTCGATCTCTTCGACATGGTGATGCGGGGCGATGCCCCCGCCGCACTGGCCGAACTGTCGGCGCAATATTCCGATGGTGCCGATCCGATGGCGGTGCTGCGCGATCTGGCCGAGATCACGCACTGGATTTCAGTCATCAAGATCACGCCCGAGGCGGCGGATGATCCGACCGTTCCCCCTGACGAACGCGCCCGTGGCCTTGACATGAGCCAGCGCCTGCCGATGCGGGTGCTGTCACGGATGTGGCAGATGCTGCTCAAGGCCATCGAGGAAGTCGGGCTGGCCCCAAACGCCATGATGGCGGCCGAAATGGCGGTGATCCGGCTGACCCATGTGGCCGATCTTCCCGACCCCGAGGCGCTGATCCGTCGCCTGCAATCCGGCCCGCCGCCCGCACCGGGGCCAGGCGGCGGCGCCCCGGCTGGCGGGGGTGGGGGTGGTGGCATGGTTCATGCCCCGACCCGCATGATGGCGCCCGCACGCGGCCCTGCCATGGGACCGACCATGCAGGGCGGTGCCGCGCTGGCGGTGGCCGAGGACCGGCTGACCGTCTACGCCACTTTCGATCATGTACTGGACCTGATCCGCGACAAGCGCGACATGACGCTGCTTCTCGCGGTTGAACGCCATGTGCGGCTGGCGAAATACGCCCCTGGCCGGATCGAGTTCGAACCGACGGCTGACGCGCCTTCCGATCTTGCCGCCACGCTGTCGCAGCGGCTGCAAGGCTGGACCGGCGCGCGCTGGGGTGTCTCGGTCGTCTCCACCGGCGGGGCGGCAACCGTAGCGGAAACCCGCGACGCGGACCGCCGCGCGGCAGAAGCGGAAGCCCTGCAAAACCCGCTCGTGCAGGCGGTGCTGGCGAACTTCCCCGGCGCGAAGATCACGGAAATCCGCACGCCCGAAGCCATGGCGCAGGAAGCCGCCGTTCAGGCCCTGCCCGAGGTCGAGGATGAATGGGACCCCTTCGAAGAGGATTGAGCCCGCCCCGGCGGCGCCCTATCTTCCACAGACAGAACAATGAGGATGCGATGCTGAAAGGTTTGGGCGGGCTTGGCGACATGGCCAAGATGATGAAAGCCGCGCAGGACATGCAGGCCAAAATGGCCGAAATGCAGGAAACGCTCGCCAACAGCGTGGTCATCGGCGAGGCCGGGGCCGGGCTGGTCAAGGCGCGCTGCACCGCCAGGGGCGACATCACCGGGCTGGACATCGACCCGGCCATCCTCGTGCCGTCCGAAAAGGAAGTGGTGGAGGATCTGATCGTCGCCGCGATCAAGGACGCGCAAGCCAGGGCGGCACAGCGCGGCCAGCAGGAAATGGCGAAGATGACCGAAGGGCTGGGCCTGCCGCCCGATTTCAAGCTGCCCTTCTGATGACCGCCCCCTCGGACATCGAGGATCTGATCGGGCTGATGGCCCGGCTGCCGGGGCTTGGCCCCCGTTCGGCCCGGCGCGCGGTGCTCACGCTTCTGAAGAAGCGCGGACCGCTGATGGCGCCCCTGGCACAGGCCATGGCCCATGTCGCGCTGACCGCGCGCGACTGCGCCACCTGCGGCAATATCGGCACTTCCGACCTCTGCCCGATCTGCGCCGACCCGAAACGCCAGACCGGCGAGATCTGTGTGGTGGCCGATGTGGCCGACCTCTGGGCGATGGAACGCGCAGGGGTGTTTCGCGGCCGCTATCACGTTCTGGGTGGTACGCTGTCCGCGCTGGATGGCACGGGCCCCGACGAATTGCGCATCCCCGCACTGGTGGCCCGCGTGCGGGACGAGGCAACGGCCGAGGTAATCCTTGCGCTCAATGCAACCGTCGATGGCCAGACCACCGCGCATTACATTGCCGACGCGCTGGAGCCGACAGGCGTGCGCATTACCTCGCTGGCGCAGGGCGTGCCGGTGGGCGGCGAGCTTGACTATCTCGATGATGGTACGATCGGCGCGGCCCTGCGCGCCCGCAGACAGGTTTAGAGGCCCCACATGGCAGACATCGACCGCATCGCCGCCAGCCTGACCGGGCAGGACGACCTTTACGCCGCCCTGCGCCGCGCCGGAACCGGCCTGCCCCCGGCTGAGGTCGAGGTGCTGCTGCCCGCGCTGCTGGCCGCCCTGGGCGACGCGCCCGAGGCGGCACGGCTGGCCTCCGTCGATCAGGGGCTTCTCCGTGCCGTGCTGCGCGCGGGCGCGGGCCTGCCCGCCACCCGCAATGCCGCCGCCATACGCGACTGGCTGGCACAGGCCGAAGTGGCGCCCGTCTTCCAGCCGGAAATCGCCACCAGCCGACATATCGCCCTGCTGACCGGCGGCCAGATGCCCGACATGCCCGCCTATTCCGACACAGCCTTCGACCGCTGGTTCGCGGCAACAGGCGCCGATTATGGCCTCGGCCCTTATGGCGAGAAACGCAGCGTCTATACCGCCGCGCAATTCGCCGATGCCGCCAGCGCCGAACGGCGGATGATCCATATGGGGATCGACGTCTTTGCACCGGCCGGCACCCCGGTCCACGCGCCCCTGCCCGCCCGCGTTCTGTCCGTCACCTACAACGCCGACCCGCTGGACTACGGCCACACGCTGATCCTGGAACACGAGGCGGCTGAGACACGGTTCTTCACACTCTACGGCCACCTCGGCGCCAGCCTGCCCGGCCTTTGCGAACCCAGCCAGACCGTCGCCGCCGGTCAGATCATCGCCCATCTGGGCGACTGGCCCGAAAACGGCGGCTGGGCGCCGCATCTGCATTTCCAGATCATGTCGGACATGCTGGAACAGACCGATGGCAATTTCTTCGGCGTCGGACACGAAAGCCTGTGGGACGTCTGGCAGGACATCTGCCCCGACCCGAACCTGATCCTGCGGCTGCCGGAAGGCGCCTTTGCCCGCTGACCGCGCGGGGCGCCCCGGCCGGGTAATTTGAGTATTTTTACAAGAAGCAAACGGCAAAGCGCACGCCCTGTCCCTTGCTTCTTGCCCAAATACTCAAAATCCGACAGCGCCACCCGGCGCGGCGACGGCGGTCAGACCGTATGCAGGTAAAGGTCGAAATCCACCTCTGACACCGTGCGCGCAACGCGGGCATATTCGGCTGCCTTGATCGCGGTGAAGGTGCGGTGCATGTCCTCGCCCAGTGCCTGTTTCAGGAAGGCCGAGCCCTTTGCCACCTCGATTGCAGAACGCCAGTCCACCGGGATCGGCGGCGCGTCCTGCCCGCCCTCATAGCCGTTGCCGGTGGTTTCCGCGCCGGGGTCGAGCTTTTCGGCCAGCCCCTTGCGGATGCCGGCCAGCACGGTGGCGGCGACCAGATAGGGGTTGGCGTCCACCCCGGCGGGGCGGTGTTCGATCCGGCGGGCGCGGATGTCACCAGCCGGGATGCGCAACGCGACGGAGCGATTGTTCACCCCCCATGTCGGGCTGACCGGCGCATAGCTTTGCGCGGCAAAACGGCGCCAGCTGTTTGCGTGCGGGGCAAAGACCAGCATGCTTTCGCCCATGGTCGCCCGCAGTCCTCCCAACGCGTGCAGGATAGTATCGGACCACTGGCCTTCGACCGCCTCGACAAAGACGTTGCGGCCTTCGCCATCCTGCATCGAGACATGGAAATGCATGCCGGAACCTGCATAATCCTCGTTGGGCTTGGCCATGAAGCAGGCGGTCACGCCATGTGCCCGCGCCTGCGCACGGACGATGCGTTTCAGGCGCATCAGATCATCCGCCGCCTGCATCACATCCTCGCGGTAATGCAGCGTCAGTTCGTACTGGCCGGGGGCATATTCGGAAATCAGGGTTTCTGCCGTGATCCCCGCCTTCCCCGCCGCTGCGTAGATGTCGGAAAACAGCGGCAGCATCCCGTGCAGGTGATCGACCGAATAGACCTCGGTCCTGGAAGACGGACGGCCATCCAGCACGTCGCGTGCCGGGACCATCTTGCCGTTGGCGTCGCGGTCATTGGCCAGCAGGAAGAACTCCAGCTCGAAAGCGCCCGCCGGGTGCAACCCTTCGGCTGCCAGCGCGTCGACCTGCCGTTGCAGGGCGTGGCGCGGGTCCGAGGTCATCTTGTTGCCGTCGAGATCATACATCGACATGAAGACCTCGCCGCGCGGCGGGTTGGTGTTGTGCAAGGGCTTCAGCGTGCCGGGGATCGGCCAGGCCCGCAGGTCGCCATCGCCCTGATCCCAGATCAGCCCGGTTTCGTGCACATCCTCGCCGCAGATGTCGAGACCCAGAATCGAGATCGGCAGATGCCGTCCGCCCTTGTAAAAGGACAGCAATTCGTGGCGGCGGATGATCTTGCCGCGTCCGATGCCATTGGCGTCGTGCAGCACGATGTCGAAGGCTTCAATCTCGGGGTGGGCGGCAAGAAAGGCTTCGGCCTCGGCAAGCGTCGAGCCGGAGGGGCTGTGGGTATCGGTCATGTCTCAGAACAATTCGGTGAGGATTTCGTCGAAGGCGGCAATCAGGCGGTCGATCTGGCGTTTTCGGGTGACCGGGCTGACCAGCATCATGTTGTGGAAGGGGGCGATCAGGCTGCCGCGATTCAGCAGCGCGGTGTGGATGGCCGCTTCCAGTTCGGGCTGATGGGCAGCCGCGGCTTCGGCGCCGTTCGTCAGCGGACCGGGGGCGCAGATGAATTCCACCCGCGCACCAACGCGAACCACATGCCAGGGGGCTCTGTGCGCCTCAATCACGCGGCGCAGACCGGCCGAAAGGCGTTCGGCGCCCTTTTCCATATGAGCATAAGCCTCGGGCGTCATAACCTCGGCCAGATTGGCCTTGAGGCAGGCGAATTGCATCGGGTTGGCCGAAAGCGTGGTGCCCATGCCGGAATGGCCGGAGGGGCGGTGCGCATCATATTCTGCGAAGCGCGCGGCCACCTCGTCCGTCATGCCCCAGACGGCGGTGGGCATCCCGCCCGCCACGCATTTTCCGGCCACGAAGATGTCGGGCGACAGCGAATGCACCCGGCTGTAGCCGCCAAGGCCCGAGGAAATCGTATGCGTCTCGTCAATGATCAACAGGGCGCCATAGCGGCGGCTGAGCGTGCGCAGCCCGTCATGGAACCCCGCCTGCGGCAGCACCATGCAGGAATTGGTCATCACCGGCTCGGTCAGGATGGCGGCGATATCGCCCTTGGCCAGCGCGGCCTCCACGGCGGAAAGATCATTGAACTCTACCGCTTCGGCGACCAGAGACAGATCCTCGACCTGCCCGACCAGCCCCTGCCGGGCGTGTGTATGACCGTCGCGCAGCTCGATCATCGTGTCGTCCACGGTGCCATGGTAGCAGCCGTTGAACACCAGCACCTTCGGCCGCCCCGTCACCGCCCGCGCCACGCGCAGGGCAAAGCGGTTGGCATCGGTGGCTGTGGTGGCGATCTGCCAGCGATAGGGGCCGAAGCGGCGGTTCAGCAGCGCGCCCGCCTCCAGCGCGGTTTCGGTCGGCAGCATATAGGTCAGCCCGCGCCGGGCCTGACGGCGGATGGCCCTTGCCACCGGCGCCGGGGAATGGCCGAACATCGAGCCGGTATCGCCCAGACAGAAATCGTCAATGCGGAAGCCGTCAACGTCGGTCAGCCGTGCGCCCTCGGCCCGTTTCACCAGCATCGGAAAGGGCATCGGCCAGTCCCGCATCCAGTGCATCGGCACATCGCCCAGATAGGCTCCCGCCCCGGCGTCCAGCGCCGCGCGGGTTTTCGGCCGGGCCGCAGCGTAGCGTTTCGCCTCGCGCGCGGCCATGGCCCGCAGCCGCGTCACTTCAACCCCAGCGATCCGCACGGAATCCGTCATGGTCCATCCTCCAGAATGACGGGGTTATGCGGCATGATTTGATCAAATTCAAGCGCCATTCCACGCCCTTCAAACGACACACGCGGCCCCGGGCAGAGGCCGCGTGATCAGGCAAAGATGAAAGCCGCCTTACTTGCGGGTGATGCGCCCATCGGTAAAGGGCGTGTAGGGTGCATTCTTCGCCAGATAATCTGCCGTCACATCCGCCAGATCCGGCCCGAAATCATAGGGGTTCTTGGCGTCAATGAACATCTTGTAGCCGTCACCACCGCCACGGACATAGTTGTTCGTCACTGCCAGATAGTCTTTGGCCGGGTCGATGGGTGCCCAGGCGTCGCCCTCCTTCACCAGCACGCCCGAGACGCGGCTGCCTGCGGGTTGCGCCGGATCAAAGGTGTATTTCAGCCCGGCCACCTGCGCGAAGCGGCCTGCGCCTTCCTCGATCTGGCTCACCCCGTTTTCCAGCGCGGCGACAATCGTCCCACCATCGACGGTGAAGGTAGACAGCGTGTTCTGGAACGGCAGCACCGTGAGAACCTCGCCCATGGTCACGGGGCCGGCGTCGATCCCTGCCCGCAGCCCCCCGCCATTGGCAATGGCGATCTGCGCGCCCTGATCCTTCACACGGTCCAGCATGGCCTCGGCCACCAGATTGCCCATCTGGCATTCAACCGCCCGGCAGGAATCGCGCGAGCCGTCGATGGCTTCGGCGGTTTCGGCCACTACCTTGCCCTTCAGCTCTTCGATGGGCCCGGCGAGCTCCTTCACCCTGGCCTCGACCGCCGCATCCGGCACGACCGAGGCATCGAGCAGCACAGGTTCGCCCTTTGCCTCTTTCAGCACACCGGCATCGTCGAAGGTCAGTTCCAGATGGCCGAGGTATTTCGAATAGGCATAGGCCGTGACCACCGGCACCGCGCCGACCATGGTCGGATAGGGCCCCGCCGCCTTTTCATCGGTGTTGGACAGGAGCGTATGGGAATGCCCGCCCACCACCGCGTCAAGACCGGGCACCCCGGCCGCGATTTCCTGATCGCGCTTGTAACCCACATGGGTCAGCGCGATGATCTTGGTGACGCCCTGCGCCTCCAGTTCGGCCACGTCGCCCTTCAGACTGTCGATGTCATCCCTGAAGATCACGGTCGGCCCCGGCGAGGCGGTTTCGGGCGTATCGGTCGCCAGCGCCGAAACGATACCGATCTTCTCGCCCCCAACTTCCAGAACCAGATGCTTCTGCACCCGGCCCGAAAGCAGATTGTTCTGGCTGAAATCCAGATTGCCGGAAATCACCGGCACGCCCGCCCGCTCCAGAAACGGCACGACGCCCTCGGGGCCGTTGTCGAATTCATGGTTGCCCAGCGCCATGGCGTCGAATCCGATCTCTTTCATGAAATCGGCCTCGGCATCGCCCTTGTAGGTGGTGAACATCAGGCTGCCCTGCGACTGGTCCCCCGCGTCCAGCACGATGACATTGCCTCCGGCGGCGCGAATCCCGTCGCGCAGTTCGTTCACCTTGGTCTTGATCCGCGCAACGCCACCGAAACAGGCATTTTCGGCGGCTTCCTCGGCACTACAGGTGCTGTCGTATTTGTTGACGGCCTCGATCCGGCTGTGGAAATCATTGATGTGCAGGATATGCAGCGTGTAATCGGCCTGCGCGGCGCCTGTACCCAGCGCAAGTGTCGCTGCGCCAAGATAAAATCGTGCGAACATCCAAAGCTCCCTCTGAGGTTGATCGGTCCAGACTGCGCGGTGGGCGGACGCGTGTCAAAGCCTTCTGCCCTGCCTTGCCGCAGGAAGATCACGACAGCGTGACCACCAGCAATTTTCCGCGCAAGCCCGGCAGGCATTGACCAAAAGCCTTGCACGGTGCAATCAGGCCACATGCTGATCTACAAGATCTTCCGCCGCCCCGAATGGGATGCCTTCCGCGCCGCGGGCCAGACTGCGGGCGCCCCCGTCGATCTGGCGGACGGGTTCATCCACTTCTCGACCGCCGGTCAGGTGGTCGAAACCGCCGCCAAATGGTTCGCGTCGGAAAGCGATCTCGTACTGGTCGCCGTCAAGGGCGACGGCCTCGGCCCCGACCTGAAATGGGAAGCCTCGCGCGGTGGCGCGCTGTTCCCGCATCTTTACCGGCCTCTCCGCCTTGCCGATGTGGTGTGGGACAAATCCCTGCCGTTGGGCATTTCCGGCCATATCTTCCCCGAGGGCGTGATTTGAGCCTGATCGAAACCCTGGGCCTCGCCGCCCTGCATCGCTGTGACCCCGAGCGTGCCCATGGCCTGTCGCTGACCGCGCTGCGCAGCGGGCTTGTTCCATTGCCAGGCGTCGTAACCTCGCCGCGTCTGGCGACCGATCTGGCCGGGATGGCTCTGCCCAACCCGGTCGGGCTTGCCGCCGGGTTCGACAAGAATGCCGTCGCGCTGGACCCGCTGATGCGGTCCGGCTTCGGCTTTCTGGAAGTGGGCGCCGCCACACCGCGCCCGCAGCCCGGCAACCCGAAACCGCGCCTGTTCCGGCTGAGCGAGGACCGCGCCGCGATCAACCGCTTCGGGTTCAACAACGAAGGCGCCTGCGCCATCTCGGCGCGTTTGGCTCTTCGCCCGAAGGGACCGGTTCCGGTGGGGCTGAACCTTGGCGCCAACAAGGATTCGGCCGACCGCGCCGCCGATTTCGGCGTGGTTCTGGCCACCTGCGGCCCTCATATCGACTTTGCCACCGTCAACGTAAGCTCGCCCAACACCGAAAAGCTGCGGGACCTGCAGGGCCGCGCTGCGCTGGCCGCACTGCTGGCCGGGGTGATGGAGGTGCGCGCCGGTCTGGCCCGCCCGGTGCCGGTTTTCCTGAAGATCGCCCCCGATCTGTCAGAGGGCGAACTTGAAGACGTCGCCGGTGTCGCGCTGGAATCAGGGATCAGCGGCATCATCGCCACCAATACCACCCTGTCGCGCGACGGGCTGGCCTCGCCCCATCGCGATCAGGCGGGTGGCCTGTCCGGTGCCCCCCTGTTCGAGAAATCGACCCGCGTTCTTGCCCGCCTCTCGGCACTGACCGAGGGCCGCCTGCCCCTGATCGGCGTGGGCGGTATCTCCAGCCCGGAACAGGCGTGGGAGAAAATCCGCGCCGGGGCCACGGCGGTGCAGGTCTATACCGCCATGGTGTACGAGGGCATCTCGCTTGCTGCCCGCATCGCGCGCGGCATGGATGTCATTGCGGCCCGAGAAGGCTTCACCACCCTTGCCGGCGCGGTCGGCACCGGGCGCGACCGCTGGCTCTGAGCCGCAAATTTCTTCAAGAAGAAATTTGCGTCGCCCGGCGATCAGGCGCGCCCGGCAGAGGGCGACAACACCAGCGGATCGATTCCCATCGCTTTCAGCGCCGCCGACCACTTGCCACCGTCATCGGCCGCGAAGATCAGGCCTGGCGGCGGTTCGGTGGTCAGCCAGTCATTGCGCGCGATTTCAGCCTCAAGCTGCCCGGGCCCCCAGCCCGCATAGCCCAGGGCCAGCAACGCATCGCGCGGCCCGCCGCCCTGCGCCAGTTCCTGAAGGATGTCCAGTGTCGCGGTCATCGCATAACCGCCCGCCACCTGCATCGTGCCGCCAACCGCCCGGTAATCCGCGGAATGCAGCACGAAGCCGCGTCCCATTTCCACCGGCCCGCCGAAATGCACACGAATATCACGCCCCTCTGGCGCTGCAGGGATTTCCAGATGCTCCAGAAGCCCTGCAAAATCGAGCTCTTGCGAGGGTTTGTTGACAATAAGGCCCATCGCGCCCTCGTCACTGTGGGCACAGATCAGGATGACGCTTTTCTCAAAGCGCGGATCGCCCATGGCGGGCATCGAGATGAGCAAGGCTCCGGCGAGGTCCATGACGATCTCCCTTCGCCCTATCATATGGCGCGAAGCCCGGCGGGCCTCAAGCCCCCGCTTCCCGACATCGGCGCCAGCCGGCACGCGCCCCTGCGGCATGCAGGACACGCACACGTCACTGTCGCCGGAATGTGATTTCGCATTCCGCCCCCGATGCCTATCTTGGCGCCATGATGATGCGCCCCTTCCTCGCCCCCCTGCTCGCCCTGACCGCCCTGCCAGCCCTGGCCGAGGTGCCGACCCAGGCCGACATCCTGCAAGCCGAGCTGCGCCCCGGCTGGCGCGAGGCGGACGGACGCCATTTCGCGGCCCTGCATCTGCGCCTTGCGCCGCACTGGAAGACCTATTGGCGCAGCCCCGGCGATGCCGGAGTGCCGCCGGTGTTTGACTGGGCGGGTTCCAGCAATCTGGGATCGGTCAAGGTGCATTGGCCGCGCCCCGAAGTGTTCGATTTTCTCGGGATGCAGACCATCGGCTACCGCGATGAGGTCGTGCTGCCGGTCGAGATCACCCCCGCCGACCCGAGCAGGCCAGTGTCCCTGCGCGCGGATATGGAGCTCGGGGTCTGCAATGACATCTGCATGCCCGCCACACTGGAACTCGGCGCCGACCTGACAGGTCCGGGGGCGCCCGATGGGTTGATCACCGCCGCGCTGGCCGCACAACCCCGCCCCGCCACCGAGGCCGGGCTGACGGCGCTGCATTGTGAATTTACCCCCACCGGGGACGGCCTTCGGGTGACCGCCCGGTTACACCTTCCTGCGGCCACATCTCCGGAAACCGTGGTGATGGAACCGGGCGGCAGCCTCTGGGTCTCGGATACCGAGGTGCGTCGGGAGGGCAACGAACTGGTCGCTGTTGCGGAAATGGAACCGCCGCGCGGCACACCACTGAGCTTCGACCCGGCAAAGCTGCGCCTTACCGTGCTGTCTGCCACCGAAGCGCTCGAAGTTACCGGCTGCCCGGTGGAGTGATCAGCCCAGCGCCGCCGCGATCCGCGCGGCAAGCCGGCGCGCCACGGCGTCCTTACCCATGCGTGGCCAGACCTCCGCACCCTCGCCGGTGATCAGGACCACTGCATTCTCCGCCCCGCCCATGATGCCGGTCGACGGGCTGACATCATTGGCCACGATCCAGTCGCAGCCCTTGCGCGCCCGCTTGGCCGTCGCATGCTCCACCACGGTTTCCGTCTCGGCCGCGAAGCCCACGACCAGCCGGGGCCGCCCCTCGGCAAGCCGGGACACCGTTGCCAGAATGTCGGGATTTTCCGCGAACTCCAGCGCAGGCGCCCGGCCTGAGCCATCCTTCTTCATCTTCTGCACCCCGGCATTGGCTACGCGCCAGTCCGCCACCGCCGCCGCAAAGATCGCGGCCTCAGCCGGCAGCGCCGCCTCCACCGCCGCCAGCATCTCGCGCGCGGTTTCCACCCGTACAACCCGCACCCCCGCAGGTGGCGGCACACTTGCCGGGCCGGTGACAAAGGTCACATCCGCCCCCAGATCACGCAACGCCACCGCCAAGGCCGTGCCCTGCGCCCCGGAGGAGCGGTTGGCGATATAGCGCACCGGATCAATCGGCTCATGCGTCGGCCCCGAAGTGACCAGCACATGCCGCCCCGCCAGCGGCCCACCGCCCAGCGCGGTCTCGACTGCCGCAACAATCTCCAAGGGTTCGGCCATACGCCCCTCGCCCGCCTCGCCCGCCTCGGCCATCTCGCCCCGGTTCGGCCCGATGAACATAACCCCATCCCCGGCCAGAACCACCCGATTGCGCCGGGTCGCCGGATGCGCCCACATGCGCGGGTTCATCGCGGGCGCCAGCAGCACCGGCCTGTCCGTCGCCAGCAAGACGGCAGACGCCAGATCATTGGCATGACCGTTGGCAAGTTTCGCCATCAGATCGGCGGTCGCGGGCGCCACCACCACCAGATCGGCCTCACGCGCCAGCCGGATATGCCCTACATCCTGTTCGTCCTGCCGGTCAAACAGATCGGTGAACACATGATCCGCCGTCAGCGCCCCCACCGACAGGGGCGTCACGAATTCCTGCGCCGCCGCCGTCATCACCGCCCGCACGCCTGCACCGCGCTCGCGCAACCGCCGGATCAGATCCAGCGCCTTGTAGGCCGCGATCCCGCCACCGACGATCAGAAGAATACGTTTTCCAGCCAGCATCGCGCCTCTCCAACCCGTTACCGAAGGTGTAGGCGGCAAAACCCGGAAACTCAACCGGGCGCCGCTGCCCGGCCGGGATCGGGGCGGCACTGCCGCATGAGTATTTGGACAAGAAGCAAAGCCCCTTGCTTCTTGCGAAAATACTCCCGCCGGAGGCGCCCGGCGCAGCCGAAAAGAAAAAGCCTTGCGCGGCCCCGCAGGGCCGCGCTCCGTTTGAAAAGCGTCTCAGGCGTGGCGGGCGCGGTGGCCGGTCTGGTAATATTGCCCGGTGCGGGTTTCCAGATAGGGACGCAGCGGGATGTCCTCCTGCTTGAGAAAGCCCTGCTGCGGCAGGGCGCCGGCGCGCACCATCTCGATCACACCCACGACCGAGGCCGAGGTCGTCCAGGCGATCGCAGTGCGGGATTTGCCGCCGATCTCGATGGGATAGTAGCTGCGCACGAATTCCTTGCGGCGCATCTGGCCATCCACCCGGCCTTCGGCGGCGACATGGACATAGACCACGTCCTCGTCCACCGGGGGTTTGGCATTGGTCAGGATGCGCCCCGCTTCGGCCCGGTTCTCGCGCATCAGCAATTCGTGGAAGAAGAAGTTCATCAACTGCACATGGCCGGGATAGCGCATGGTTTTGTAATCAAGGTTCTCGATCTTGCCGAGATAGGTCTCGCACATGGTGCCAAGGCCGCCCGAGGTGGTGAAGGCTTCAAGCTGCATCCCGTCGATATAGATGGCTTCCGTCCATTCCATCGCCGAGACGGTTTTCAGCACGCCTTCCTCGATCACCTCGCAGTCATTGAGGTATTCATTTACCACGCCTTCGGGCGACCAGTTGAAGGCATAGCCCAGCAGGCCCGTCGGGTTCTGCGGCAGCGCGCCGACGCGCAGCTTGATGGAACGTACGCTGTCGAACTGGTTCGCCAGATCGGCGGCCACGATCCCGACGAAGCCCGGCGCAAGGCCACATTGCGGCGCCATCAGGCCCTTGGAGGTCTTGGCGAGTTCGCGGATGTGTTTCGTCGTCGGCACGTCTTCGGTCAGGTCGAAGTAATGCAGGCCCAGGCCATGTGCGACGGTCGAGACGCCAATGTTCAGGTGGTAAGGCAGGCAGGACAGCACCGCCTCCTGCCCTTCCAGTGCGGCTTTCAGCGCAGCGGTATCCGACAGGTCGACGGTTTTCGTCGCAAAGCCCGCCTTCGTGTCGCGGGCGTCGATGCCGGTGACGGTGAAGCCGCTTTCCACCAGCAGCTCGGCCGCCAGATGGCCGACCTTGCCAAGCCCCAGTACCGCGATCTTGTTGAAAGACATTGTATTTCCCTCATTCCTGCTCCGCCTTTGCGGAGGCGCATATCTGGCAGAATGACCGAGGGGAGTGCCGAATGCGCCCGGCATAGCGCCCGAAGTGAAGCGTTTATTCGGCAGAATGCCGGGCGGACCGTCGAAATGACAGCCCGCCCGATGTGATCAGAAGTCGAACTTCACGCCCTGCGCCAGCGGCAGGGTGGCACCGTAGTTGATGGTATTGGTCTGGCGCCGCATATAGCCCTTCCAGGCGTCCGAGCCACTTTCGCGCCCGCCGCCGGTTTCCTTCTCGCCGCCAAAGGCACCGCCGATTTCGGCGCCCGAAGGGCCGATATTGACATTGGCGATGCCGCAATCCGACCCGGCGGCCGACAGGAAGGTTTCCGCCTCGCGCATGTTCAGCGTGAAGATGCAGGACGACAGGCCCTGCGGCACGTCGTTCTGGATCGCCAGCGCCTCGTCCAGCGTGTCATAGCCCATGACATAGAGGATCGGGGCGAAGGTTTCCTCGCGCACGGTGTCGGTCTGCTGCGGCATCTCGATCAGCGCGGGACTGATATAGGCGCCGCCCTGCGGCACGCCGTCGGTCACGGTCTGGCCGCCATGGACGGTGCCGCCCTCGGCGCGGGCCTTTTCGATCTGCGCCAGCATCCGGTCGCGGCTGGCGTGATCGACCAACGGGCCGATCAGCGTGGTCGCGCGGCGCGGGTCGCCGATGGGCAGGCTGGCATAGGCCTTGGTCAGACGCTCAACCAGTTCGGCACGGACCGAGTTATGTGCGATCAGGCGGCGCAGCGTGGTGCAGCGCTGACCGGCCGTGCCGACCGCCGAAAAGGCGATGGCGCGCACCGCCATGTCGAGATCTGCCGAGGGCGCGACGATCATCGCATTGTTGCCGCCAAGCTCCAGAATCGGGCGGCCCCAGCGCGCGGCGACCTTCGGGCCAACGATGCCGCCCATCCGGGTCGAGCCGGTGGCTGACAGGATCGGCACGTCTTTCGACGCAACAAGCGCCTCGCCGATGGCCGGGCCGCCGATCACCAGTTGCACCAGCCCCTCGGGTGCATCGCCAAAGCGGGCCAGCGCGCGTTCCATGATCTTCATGCTGGCCATGGCGGTCAGCGGGGTTTTCTCGGACGGTTTCCAGATCACCGGGTCGCCGCAGACCAGCGCCAGCGCCGCGTTCCAGGACCACACGGCCACGGGGAAGTTGAAGGCCGAGATGATGCCGCAAGGCCCCATCGGGTGCCAGGTTTCCATCATCCGGTGCGAAGGACGTTCCGACGCGATGGTCAGACCGTAGATCTGCCGCGACAGGCCGACGGCGAAATCGCAGATGTCGATCATCTCCTGCACTTCGCCCAGACCTTCGGAGGTGATCTTGCCCGCCTCCAGCGTCACCAGCGCGCCCAGCGCCTCTTTGCTGGCGCGCAGTTCTTCGCCCAGCAGGCGGACGAGTTCGCCGCGGCGCGGGGCCGGAACGGTGCGCCAGGCACGGAAGGCTTCCTGCGATTTGGCAATGATCGCGGGCATGTCACCCGCGTCGGTCTCGTGGACATGAGCCACCACCTCGCCGTCGATGGGCGAACGCACGGCCAGCGTGCCGCCGGTCAGTTCGGCTTGGCTCAGGCCATTGGCCTTCAGGATTTCGGCATGGGTCATATCAGTCTCCCTTGGTGACCTGACGGCGTTGATCCTCCATCCCCATCGAAACCAGAAGGGGATCGGCGGATTGCCGCGATTGGAAATCGGATTTGCTGCGCATCCCGCGCCAGTCGGCGAGGATGAGCGATTGCGCCACCGCCCCGCCCAATGTGGTGCCGGGGCCAGTGACGATGAAGAGGTCGGGCGCGAATTCGCGCGCCGCATGGGTTATGGCGCGGGTGAAGTCGTAGGGCTCCACCACCTGACGCCCCAGCGTGTAATCCCAGAGCGCGTGCAAATCACAGGCACCGGGCCACCAGATATGGCCGCGCCCGTCGATCATCGGGATCTTCGGCTGTGCAAACAGGCCGGGCGCCAGACGCGCGCGCCCGGCCTCGGCCACCGGGACCTGCATGGCGGTGTGGAAGCCCGCGTGATTGGCGAGCCGCATCGGAAAGCGGCCCTGTACCGGCGGCACGGCGGATTCGAACGCCTTCAGCCCCGCCTCGTTGCCAGCCAGAACCAACATGCCGCCAAGATTGATCGACAGGCCCAGCACATGATCGGGCCGGGCGCCGATACCTGCGACGACGGCCATGATCTCGGCCTTGCGGGTCGGGTCGGGCAGCCAGTCCTCGCCCATGAAGGGATAGATGATCTGGCCGCCGATCAGCCGTTCCTGCATCAGCGTGCCCATGGTGTTGACCACCTCGAACCCGCCTTCCGGCGTCAGCGCGCCGCCGCAGGCCAGCGCCGAATACCAGCCCATCGAATTGCCGGTGACGGCGACCACCTCCACGCCTTCAATCGCGCGAAAATCGGCCAGCGTCGCGGCATAGATCAGCGCAGAGGCATTGTCGCCCCGCGTGTGTTTCGCCACCGAATAGCTGGCCGCGCCATCCAGCGCCGACAGAGTTTCCTGCCCCAGCGCGGCGCGGCGGGCATCGAAATTCGCCAGCAGCGCCTTGTCATGGAAATGCCGGCCCAGCACGCCCAGTTCGGTCTTGGTATAGGTGCCCCGTCCGGGGCAGATCACGACCGCGGTTTTCATTTCATCATCTCCTGCGCGGCCGCGACGATCTGCGCGGTGGAGGGCATGGTGGCCGCATAGGCCGGGCCGGTGGCGATGAAACTGTCCTCGGCGGTCAGACGCGACAGCGGCGTGCCGGGGCAAGCCTCGTGGAAATGCGCCATCAGGGCTTCGGCAAAGCCGCCGGTATGGCGGGTTTCATCGACGATCAGGATGCGTTTCGCGCCCTTCACGGCCTCCGTCAGCGCCTCTTTCGGCAGCGGTGACAGCCAGCGCGTGTCCACGATCCGGGTCTTGATCCCGGCCGCCGCCAGCACGGGTTCGGCCTGACGGGAAAGGTAAACCCCGTTCCCGAAGGTGACGATGGCCAGATCCTCGCCCGCACCATGAGCGCCCACCCGCCCGAAGGGGATGATCTCTGACGGGTCGGGATAGTGGCACATCCAGCCGCCATCCTTGTCGCCATGCAGGTCGCGCATCGGATAGAGCGCGATGGGTTCCAGAAACACCACCAGCCGCTGTTCCTCGCGAGCCAGCCGCACGCATTCGCGCAGCATCCGCGCAGCATCGGCCCCGTTCGACGGACAGGCAAGGATCAGCCCCGGAATGTCGCGCAGCACGGCAAAGGAGTTGTCGTTGTGGAAATGCCCGCCGAAGCCCTTCTGGTAGCCCAGCCCCGCGATGCGCAGCACCATCGGATTGGTATATTGCCCGTTGGAGAAGAAGGGCAGCGTCGCCGCCTCGCCGCGCAACTGATCCTCGGCATTATGCAGATAGGCGAGGAACTGGATTTCCGGCATCGGGATGAAGCCGTTCTGTGCCATGCCGATGGCAAGGCCCAGAATGCTTTGTTCATCCAGCAGCGTGTCGATCATGCGGTCCGGCCCGAAGCGGGCCTGCAACTTCTGCGTCACGCCATAGACGCCACCCTTGCGACCGACATCCTCGCCCATCATCACGATTTCGCGGTGGGCCAGCATCAGGTCGGTCAGCGCCCAGTTGATGAGGCGCGACATGATCTGCGGCTCGGCCATCTGCTTCATGTCGCTGCCGAAAGCCGCCGCACGCGCCTCGGACGAGGGCCCGTTGGTCGGCGCGCAATTGCGCTTCGGCGGGATCAGCGAAGCCATGACACCCGCCGCATCATGCAGACGCGGGCGCGTCACGGCCTCGGCGGCGATGCGGGCCACACGGGCATTGGTGTCGGTATAGACCTGCAAGGCAGCCTCGGCCGTCATCGCGCCCATCTGGTCAAGCCCGCGCACCATATGCAGCAGCGGGTCCTGCGCCTCTTCGGCCTCCACCTCCTCGCGCGGCATGTAGGTCGTGGGCATGTCGGCACCGGCGTGGCCGTAAAGCCGGATGGTGCGGACATGCAGGAAGGCGGGCTTGCGCCGGGTCCGCACATAATGCGCCGCCTCCTGCGCGGTGGCGAAAGTGTCAAAGATGTCCAGCCCGTCACAGGCGAAATACTTCAGCCCCGGACGGTTCTGGAAGCTCGCCCCGATCCAGCCTTTCGGCGTCTTGGTGGAAATACCGATGCCATTGTCCTCGCAGCAGAACAGCAGCGGCAGCGGGATCGACTGATACGAGGTCCATTGCGCGGTGTTGAAGGCACCCTGCGCGGTGGAATGGTTGGCCGAGGCATCACCGAAGCTGCAATAGACGATGGCATCGTCGGGCAGTTCGGCATGTTCGGGCCGGTGGCGCCGCGCGGCGCCGACCGCATAAGCCGCGCCCACGGCCTTCGGCAGATGCGAGGCGATGGTCGATGTCTGCGGCGGAATGCTCAGCGCCTTCGACCCCAGCACCTTGTGCCGCCCGCCGGAAATCGGGTCTTCCGACGAGGCCGCGAAGGACAGCAGCATGTCCCAGGCAATGCTTTGCCCCGGCACCTGCGCGCTTCGGCAGATCTGGAAGGCCGCGTCGCGGTAATGCAGGAAAGCCATGTCGGTCGGGCGCAGCGCGGCAGCCACCGCCGCCAGCCCCTCATGCCCGGACGAGCCGATGGTGTAGAACCCCTGCCCGGCCCGCTGCATCACCCGGCTTTGCCGGTCCAGCGCCCGGCTCAGACAGGCGGCGCGGTAGATTTCCACCGCCTGAAACGCCGAAAGCGCCCCCGAAGGAGCGCGGCCATGCGGAAAGTCCCGCGACGCGATGCGGCGCAGGAAATTGTCGTGAACGATATCGGCGCGATCCATGCCGGCCCCTGTTGTTGATCATTGGTCGGGGCACGCGCCGCGGATCGGCGCGCGCCCCGACGTCGTCTCAGAAGAACGCTTGCAGGCCGGTGACAGCGCGACCCAGGATCAGGGCATGCACGTCATGGGTGCCTTCGTAGGTGTTCACCGTTTCCAGGTTCACCATGTGACGGATGACCTGGAATTCCTGCTGGATGCCGTTGCCACCGTGCATGTCGCGGGCCCAGCGGGCGATGTCCAGCGCCTTGCCACAGTTGTTGCGCTTGACGATGGAAATCATCTCGGGCGCGGCATTGGCCTCGTCCAGCAGACGGCCGACACGCAGCGAGGCTTGCAGGCCAAGGCTGATCTCGGTCAGCATGTTCGCCAGTTTCAGCTGGTAAAGCTGCGTTCCGGCAATGGGTTTGTTGAACTGCTTGCGGTCCAGGCCATATTGGCGGGCCGCCGACAGGCAGAACTCGGCCGCGCCCAGCACGCCCCACGAGATGCCATAGCGGGCGCGGTTCAGACAGCCGAACGGCCCTTTCAGCCCCTCGACGCCCGGCAGCAGCGCATCTTCGCCGACCTCGACATCCTTCATCACGATCTCGCCGGTCACCGAAGCGCGGAGGGAGAGCTTTCCACCAATCTTCGGCGCCGAGAGACCTTTCATGCCTTTCTCAAGCACGAAACCCCGGATCTTGCCGCCATGCGCCTCGGATTTCGCCCAGACGACGAAGACATCCGCGATGGGCGCGTTGGAGATCCACATCTTCGCGCCGTTCAGGACATAGCCATTGGCGGTCTTGCGGGCGACGGTCTTCATCCCGGCCGGGTCGGACCCCGCATCCGGTTCGGTCAGGCCGAAGCAGCCGATATATTCGCCCGAGGCGAGTTTCGGCAGGTATTTCATGCGCTGCTCTTCCGAGCCGTAAGCGTAGATCGGATACATCACCAGCGACGACTGCACCGACATCATCGAACGGTAGCCCGAATCGACGCGCTCCACCTCGCGGGCCACCAGCCCGTACGAGACATAGGAGGCGCCAAGCCCGCCGTATTCCTCCGGGACAGTCACGCCCAGAAGGCCCATTTCGCCCATCTCGCGGAAGATGGCCGGATCGGTCTCTTCATCGGCGAAGGCCTTGATCACACGGGATTGCAGCTTGTCCTGCGCATAGGCGCGGGCTGCATCGCGCAGCATGCGCTCGTCTTCGGTCAGCTGGTCTTCCAGACGGAAAGCATCTTCCCAGTCGAAGCGGCCGAGGTCGGGGGCGTCTTTCGGTTTCAGGGCCATGTCTTTGCCTTTCGGGTGAAGCGGTTGGATATGTCTATAAGGGATTGTTCACCGACAGAATAACGATAGATTGACGTTATCCTATGCATAGAAAGCATACATGGCCACCCCTCGCCGCCTTTTGCCCTCGATCTCGCTGCTGATGGCCTTCGAATCCGTCATCCGCACCGGATCGACCCTTGCCGCCGCCCATGACCTTGCCTTGACGCAGGGCGCGGTTAGCCGCCTTGTGCAGAACCTTGAAGCACAGCTTGGCGTGCAACTGTTCCGGCGTGAGGGGCGGCGGCTGGTGCCCACCGAAAATGCGCTGGCCTATGCGCGCGATGTGGCCAAGGCGATGGACCTCATCAGCCGCGCCTCGATGCGGGTGCGGTCGACCACCGGAGGCGGCACGCTGGCGCTGTCGATCCTGCCGACCTTCGGTACGCGCTGGCTGGCGCCGCGGCTGCCGCGCTTTCTGGCGGCACATCCGGGGGTGACGATCAACCTTGGCACCCGGCTGCGGCCCTTCGATTTCGCGGAAGAAGGCTTTGACGCCGCCATCCATTTCGGGGATCGCACCTGGCCCGAGGCTGGCTTTGCGAAACTCTTCGACGAAAGGATGATCGCCTGCGCCGCGCCGGGCTTTCTGGCCAGCCACCCCATCGACAGCCCGCGCGACCTGATCGGCCTGCCGCTTTTGCAGCTGGAGACCCGGCCGAATGCCTGGGCCAGCTGGTTCTCGTACCACGGCGTATCCGCCTCGATCCCGCTGGGGATGCTGTTCGACCAGTTCGCGCCGATGATTCAATCGGCCATCTACGGCATGGGCGTGGCCCTGCTGCCCGAGTTTCTGGCCAAGGCGGAACTGGCCGATGGCCGTCTGGTCGAGGCCTGGGGCGGGCCGGTGCCCAGTGTCGGCAGCTACTACCTCGTCTGGCCCGGCATCGGCGAAAACTACCCCCCGCTGGTCGCGTTCCGCGACTGGCTGATCCAGGAGGTTTCGGGCCGCGCGGCAGAAGAGCTTCTGGCGTGGTGAACGCGCCACGGATGCCAGATCCTTGCCGGACCGGATTTCCTTTCAACGATAATCGGCAGATACTCGCCCTGGTTGAATGGGGCGATCTTCATGGACGCATTGGCATATCTGGCGGTACTCGAAGCTCCGGCCTGGCTGTTGCCAGAAACGACAGACGGGCCCATCATCCCCAATGCCGCCGCCGAAGACATGTTCCCCGGCTTCACCCCCGCCACAGCGGCAGAGGTGATCGGGGCGGTGAACAGGCGGCTTGCCATCACCTGCTGGACCTTGCCCTTACGGCTGAACGGCAGGCGCCCCTCAATCCTTGTCGCGCAATGCGGGCAGGAGAACCGCGCGGGCATTGCCTTGCGTGCCGCCGGGCATGTGATGTTCGACTGGGACATGACAAGCGGCCGTCTGGACTGGTTTGCCCATGCCACGAAGGCGATGGGCTATGATACCACCCAATTCCCCGGCACGGTGCAGAACTGGCTGGGCCGCATCCACCCCGAGGATCGCCCGCGCATCGCCGCCGCCGTCCTGTCGCCCGTCCCCTCCGATCTGGAGACATGGGAGGAGGCCTATCGTTTTCTGCGCGCCGATGGCACGGCAGCCCATGTGATCGACCGGGGTTTCCTGTTGCGCGACGAGGCCGGGCAGGCCCGCCGCATGATCGGCACGATGATCGACGTCAGCGCTGTCCACGAGGCCGAGGCCCGGTTTCAGCTTGCCACCTCGGCCTCAACCGATGTGCTGTTCATCCACGATCTTGTCGAAGACAAGATCTGGTGGAGTGACGCGCTGTTCCGGCAATACGGCCATGCCGATGTGCCCGGCGTCGAAAAGACAGACTGGTGGATGTCGCGCGTGCACCCCGAGGATGCGCCACGCCTGCGCGAACGCTTTGAAGCGGCCCGAACAGGAACCGATGACCACTGGACCGAGGAATACCGGTTTGCCCGCGCCGACGGCAGCTATGTCTGGGTCGTCGGCCGCGCACGGTTCCTGCGCGATGCCGACGGCCGCGCGCTGCGCAGCGTCGGCTCGATGGTCGACATGACTGCGCTGCGCGAGGGGCAGGAACGCTTTCGTCTCGCGGCCGAGGCTTCGCAGGATGTGATCTATTCCTGGGAGCCGGAGACCGGCCGCACCTGGCGCAGCGAAAGCTACAGCCGCACCTTCGGGCTGGACCCGTTTGCCCCGGCATCCGGTCCGGCCAGCTGGCGCGCGGCGATCCACCCTGACGACCTGCCCCGTATCCTGCATCTGCGCGATACGGCGATCACGCGCGGGGATGACCGCTGGGAATATGCCTACCGGGTGATCCGGGGTGACGGATCGGTGGCGCATGTTATCGACCGCGCACTGGCCCAGCGCCGCCCGGATGGCCGGTTGCACCGGCTGATCGGCTCCATCGTCGATGTCACGCGCCTGCGCGAAGAGGGGGAACGCCTGCGCGCGGTGCTGCGGCTGGCCTCCGATGTCGTGTATGAAATTGACCTGCGCGCGGGCACCGTACTTTACAGCGAAGGCGCGGTGGCGATCTTCGGCGCCGAATGGGAAGGCGAGCAGCCGTCGCCCGGTATCTGGACACAGTCGCTGCATCCCGAGGATGCGCCGCAGGTTCTGCGCCAGTTCCGCACCTTCATCGCCGGACGGCGCGAGGACTGGCGCGCCGAATACAGGCTGCGCCGCTCGGACGGCAGCTATGCCCATGTCCGCGACCGTGCGTTGGCCCTGCGCGATGACGAGGGCGAGGCCTTTCGTATCGTGGGGGCAATCGAGGATATCACCGATGAGGTGGAGCTTGCCGCCAAGCTGCAACAGGCGCAGCGGCTGGAGGCCCTGGGCAAGCTGACCGGCGGGGTGGCGCATGATTTCAACAACCTGCTGTCGGTCATTCTGGCCAATGCCGAACTGCTGGCGGATACGGCTGAGGATGCCGAAACGCAGGCCCCGGCAGCGCAGGTCGTGCAAGCCGCCGAACGCGGCGCAGAACTGGTGCGCAGCCTGCTGGCCTTTGCCCGCCGTCAGCCGCTTGCCCCGCGCGCACTGGCCAGCGCCAGCGTTCTGACCGAATTGCGCTGCATGCTGACCCGTACCCTGCCCGCCTATATCCGGCTTTCGGTCGTCACACCCGATGACCTCTGGCCGGTCGAGGCAGATCCGACGCAATTGCAGACCGCGCTTCTGAACCTTGCTGTCAATGCCGGCGATGCGATGCCCGACGGCGGCGATCTCGTCATCGAGGCCGAAAACTGCGTGGTGGACAGCAGCTATGCCGCCGCCAATCCCGACGCGCGGACGGGCGAGTTTCTGCGGCTGTCGATCACCGATTCCGGCACAGGCATGCTGCCGGACGTCGCGGCGCGGGCTTTCGACCCCTTCTTTACCACCAAGCCCGTCGGGCGCGGCTCCGGGCTTGGCCTGTCGATGGTGCATGGTTTCGTCAGCCAGTCGGGCGGCCATGTCACGCTTTACAGTGAGGCGGGACAGGGCACCACCGTCCGGCTGTATCTGCCGCGCAGCCGCCAGGGATCAGAGGCCCATGTCGGCTCGCTCGCAGACCCGGCAGAGGCCATTCCCATGGGGGCCGGTCAGCATGTGGTCGTGGCCGAGGATGATCCCGCGCTTCGCCCGCATGTGGCGCGGCTGGTCGAAAGCCTTGGCTATCGCGTCACCGCTGTCGCGGATGGCGCCGCTGCGCTGGAGGCGATCCGCGCTGCCGGGGATGTGAGCCTGCTGTTCACCGATGTGGTGATGCCGGGTGAGATGAACGGGCTGGTGCTGGCCGAACGCGCGCTGGCCCATTTTCCGGGGCTGAAGATCCTGTTCACCTCGGGCTATTCGGAAAATGCGATCCTGCGGCGCGGCAGTCTCGTTTCCGGTGCAAGACTCCTGTCGAAGCCCTACCGGCGCCGCGACCTCGGGCTGCGGCTGCACGAGGCGCTGCATGGGGATGCAGCGCCCCGCCCCTGAAGGTTCATCAGCCCTTGCGGGCGGTGTAATGCATCGGCCCGCCACGCCAGCGCGGGAAGCCGTAGCCATGGATTTCCACAAGGTCGATGTCGGACGGGCTGAGCGCGATACCCTCCGCAAGGATCGCCTCCCCCTCGGCGGCCATCTCACCGACAAGCCGTTCGGCAATGGCCGCACGATCCAGCGCCGGTCCCGCGGTGATGGCAACCGCCAGCACCTCGGCCACCCTGGCCGATGCCTGCGGCTTGCGGTCGCCCGGCGCATAATCATACCAGCCACCGCCGGTTTTCTGCCCCTTGCGACCCGCACGCACCAGCAGATCGCCGAGCGTTTCCGGCACGTCCTGCCCTGCCGCCCGCGCGCCCTCGCGTTGCAGGAAGGCAATGTCGAGCCCGCCCAGATCCTGCGCCTCGAAAGGCCCCATAGCAAAACCGAAGCCGCGCATGGCCGCATCAACCTCGGCAATCGCCACGCCCTGCCGCACCAGCGCTTCGGCGGCAGCGCGATAGCGTTTTAGGATGCGGTTGCCGATAAAACCCTCGCAGATGCCCGCCTGCACCGGAATCTTGCCCAGCGCCCGCGCCAGCGCAAAGCCGGTGGCCAGCGTTTCCGGCGCGGTCTCGGGTGTCGGCACGATTTCCAGCAGTTTCATCACATTGGCCGGGCTGAAGAAATGCAGCCCGATGAAGCGACCGGGGTTCGCAAGCCCTTCGGCAATCGCGCGCGGATCGAGGTAGGAGGTATTGGTCGCCAGCACCGCATCGGCCCGGCAATGGCGGGCAAGGTCGGCAAAGACCGCGCGTTTCACGCCGATCTCCTCGAATACCGCCTCGATCACCAGATCGGTGTCGGCAAGCGCAGCGTAATCGGTGGCGCCGGTGACGCCTGCCATACGCGCCGCCGCCTGTTCGGGGCTCAGCTTGCCGCGCTTCGCCCCGCCGTCGAAGATGGCTTGCAGGTTGGCAAGCCCCCGCTCCCGCGCCTCGGCATCGCGTTCGATCAGCACGACCGGAAGTCCCGCATCGCGCAGTGCTGCGGCGATACCCGCCCCCATGGTCCCACCGCCGATCACCCCGGCAGAGCGCAGGGCCAAGGGTTTGGCATCCCCCAGATGCGCCGGGCGCGGGGCAGCACGTTCAGCGAAGAACACATGGCGCAGCGCGGCAGCCTGATCGGAGCCGCGCAGGTCAAGAAAGGTCGCGCGTTCAAAGGCCAGCGCTTCGGCAAAGGGCGCCTGAACCGCCTTTTGCACACAAGCGAGCGCGCGCAGCGGGGCGGCCTCGCCCTTCGCCCGCCTGGCAACCGCCGCCTGCTGTTCGGCCCAGAACGCCGCCCCCGGATCGGTGACAGGACGTTCCGAGGCGGGCAGCGGCAGCGGGGCCTCCAGCGCGGCTCGTGCGAAGGCGATGGCGCCTTCGCGCAGATCGCCCGACAGCACCGCATCAACCAGCCCCATCGCCTGCGCCTTCGCGGCCTTCACAGGCTTGCCGGTCGTCACCAGATCCACCGCCGCCGCAGCCCCTGCCACGCGCGGTGTGCGCACCGTGCCGGAAGCCCCCGGCACGATGCCCAGCCCCACTTCGGGCAGGCCGACCGAAGCACCATCCAGTGCCACCCGGAAGCGGCAGCCCAGTGCCACCTCGAACCCGCCGCCCAGCGCGCTGCCATGAATGGCGGCGACCCAGGGCTTCACCGCACCCTCGATCCGGTTCACCACATCGGGCAGATGCGGCTCGACCGGCGGCTTGCCGAATTCGCGCACATCGGCCCCGGCGATGAAGGTGCGGCCCGCGCAGATCAGCACCACCGCCCGCACATCCGGGTCGGCGTCCAGCGTGGCCACCGCATCCCACAGCCCCTGCCGCAGCGCCTGACCCAGCGCGTTGACCGGCGGATTGTCCACGGTGACGACGGCGATTTCGCCCTCGCGTTCGATGCTTACAACGCTCATCTCAGATCCCCAGATAGGCTTCGCGGATGCGCGGATCGGCGATCAGCTCGGCCGCCGTCCCGCTCATGGTGATATGCCCTGTTTCCATCACATAGCCACGATCCGCAATCTTCAAGGCACCGAAGGCATTCTGTTCGACCAGCAGGACAGTGACGTTCAGCGCCTTCAGACCCTTCACCACGTCAAAGATCTGCTGCACGACAATGGGCGCCAGACCCATCGAGGGTTCATCCAGCAGCAGGCAGGACGGCCGCCCCATCAGCGCCCGCGCCATGGCAAGCATCTGCTGCTGGCCACCTGACAGGCCACCCGCCGCCAGATTGCGCTTTTCCTTCAGGATCGGGAACATCTGGAAGGCATCTTCCATGTCCTTTTCCACCCGGTCATCCGAGAACAGGAAGGCGCCAAGCCGCAGGTTTTCCTCCACCGTCAGGTTGGTGAAGATCTGCCGCCCCTCGGGCGATTGCGCGAGACCGCGCCGCAGCCGCTTGTAGGCCGGAACCGGGGTCAGCGCCTCACCGCGAAAGGTGATGCTGCCGCCCGTGACCGGCTGCACGCCCGACAGGCAGCGCAGAAGCGTCGTCTTGCCCGCGCCATTGGCGCCGACCACGGTGACGATCTCGCCGCTGTCCACATGCAGGTCGATGCCATGCAGCACCTCGATGCGCCCGTAACGAGAGCGCAGCCCCTCAACCGTCAGCATTCTCGGCCTCCGTTCCCAGATAGGCCGCGATCACCGCCGGGTCGCGGCTGACCGTGGCCGGGTCGCCCTCGGCGATCTTCTCGCCATGGTCCAGCACCACGATGTGACTGGAAATCCGCATGACCATCTTCATGTCATGCTCCACCAGCAGGATCGCCACGCCGGATTTGGCGACCTCCGCGATCAGGTGGTCGATCTCCTCGGTTTCCACGGCATTGCAGCCTGCGGCGGGTTCGTCCAGCAACAGAACCTTGGGGTTCAGCGCCAGCGCGCGCGCAATCTCCAGCCGTTTCAGCGCGCCGTAAGACAGGTTCCCCGCCTCGCGTTCGGCAGCGCGTTCGAGCCCCACCCGCGCCAGCAGCGCCCGCGCGCCTTCCTCGGCTGCCTTAGAGCGCCGCCGCGACGAAGGCAGGCCCAGAAGATCGGCCAGCACCGGCCCGCGTTCCTGCAGGTGATAGCCGGAAATCGCATTTTCCAGCACCGTCATGCTTTGAAAGATTTGCAGGTTCTGGAAGGTCCGACTCATGCCGCGCCGGGCCAGAAGATCGGGGCGCATGCCCGTCACATCCTCGCCGTTCAGCACCACCTGTCCCGCGCCGGGCAGATAGACGCCCGAAATCATGTTGAACAGCGTGGTCTTCCCCGCACCGTTCGGCCCGATGACCGAGACGATCTCACCGGGATTGACCGAAAAGCTGACCTCGTTCACCGCGCGCAGGCCACCGAAGGTGATGCCAAGACCCTTGATGTCAAGAAGGCTCATTCCCCGGTCCCCCGCAGCTTGCGCAGGATCGAAGGCAGAAGCCCCTCCCGCAGGAAGATCATCACCAGCATCATCACCAGACCCAGCACCATCTGTTCGTATTCGGCGAAGACGGTCAGAACCTGCGGCAGCAGCGTCAGGATGCCCGCGCCGAAGATCGCGCCCAGCACCGAACCCGCGCCGCCCAGAACCGCCATGGTCACCATCTCGATCGAGTGCATGAAGCCCGCGACATCGGGGGTGATGAACTTGTTTTGCAGGGCCAGCAGCGAGCCGGAAACGGAGGCATAGACCGCCGAGATCACGAAGGCCTGGAGCTTCAGGCGGCTGACATCCACGCCCACGGTCCGGGCGGCGATTTCTGACCCGTGCAGCGCACGCAGGGCGCGGCCGGTCGGGCTTTGATGCAGGTTCAGCGCGGCCCATGCGCCGAGGATCATCACGATGCCGCTGAAGAAATACCAGAACTCGCCGTTCGACAGGTTCAGGCCCCAGTCCTTCAGCACGCCGCGCAGGCCGAGGTCGGGCACGTCGATCCCGTCAGGGCCGCGCGTCAGCCAGCGTTCGTTGTTCAGCACCATGGAAATCAGGATGCCCATACCCAGCGAGGCAACACCCAGGTAATAGCCTTTCAGCCGCAGAATCGGGCGCCCGACCAGCCAGGCCAGCGCGGCGGAAATCACCGCGCCCAGCACCACGGCCAGCGCGGGCGGCAGGCCCAGATGCACCGGCGCCAATGCGCAGGCATAGCCGCCGATCCCGGCGAACCCGGCGTGGCCAAGGCTCACCTGCCCGGCATAGCCGGTCAGGATCACGATGCCGGTCACGGCAAGCCCATTGACGAAGATCAGGGCGCCCACGCGGTAGTAGTAGCCCGAGGGGAAGAAGAACGGAGTGATCGCCACAAGCGCGGCCAGCACCAGAAGGGTTGTGGTTTTCGGGGTCAGTTTCATGGCGTCACACCCGATCCGTGGATTTGCGGCCGAACAGGCCCTGCGGCATCAGGAACAGCACCGCGAGGATGACCACGAAAGCCGCCGCATCCTTGTATTGCGAACTCAGGTAGCCCGCCGTCATCGCCTCCAGGAGGCCCAGCAGCAGCCCGCCCGCCAGCGCGCCCTTAGGGTTGCCCATGCCGCCCAGCATGGCGGCGGCAAAGCCCTTCAGGGCCAGCGTCAGACCGACGTCATACGAGGTCAGCGTGATCGGCGTCACCAGAACGCCTGCTAGGGCCCCGATGCCCGCCGACAGCGCAAAGGAAAGCGTCATCACGAAATTGGTGTTGATGCCCACAAGCTGCGCCGCCAGCCGGTTGTTCGAGGTCGCCAGCACTGCCCGCCCCAGGAGCGTTCGGGTGAAGAACAGCCAGAGCGCCACGAAAACCAGCACCGCCCCCGCGATGACCCACAGGCTTTGCGGCAGGATCGTCGCGCCCAGAATGCGGATCGGATCGTCACCCGAAAAGGCCGGGAAGGTGTGGATCTGCTTGTCGAACACCAGTTGCGCCGCACCGCGAATGAAGATCGAGGCGCCGATGGTAATGATGATCAGCGACACGACCGGCGCGCCGCGTGCGGGTTCGATGGCCAGCCGGTTCAGCGCCACCCCCACGGCAGCGGTGCCGACGATGGCGACCAGCGCCGCCAGCGGCAGCGGCAGCCCTGCGGCATGGGCGAAAACCGTGGCCATGCCACCCAGCATGACAAACTCGCCCTGGGCGAAGTTCACCACATCCGAGGCGTTGTAGATGATCGTGAAGCCCAGCGCGACAAGCGCATAGACCGCGCCGACCGTCACCCCGGAAAAGAGGAATTGCAATAGTTCCGACATGCAGGAGGCTCTCCGGCTGGCAGGGATCGCGGGGCGGCCAAAGACCGCCCCGTCCCGTCAATGAAAGTCAGTCGAGGGATGCCCGACGCTGGATCACTCCACGATGGTCCAGTCGCCGTTCTTGATTTCCAGCATCTTGAACGCGGTCAGGTCGAGACCAAGGTGGTCTTCTGCCGTCATGTTCACGATACCGCCGGTGCCGACATAGCCGGTGGTGCCTTCGATGGCATCACGGATCGCGGCAGGCTCGGCCCCCGCCTTTTCCAGCGCGCCTTTCAGGATCATGAACGCGTCATAGGCGTGGCCGCCGAAGGTCGAAACCGGGGTGCCGGTCTTCTTCTCGAACCCGTCGCGATAGGCGGTCACGACCGCTTTCTGCGGATCGCTGTCGGGCAGGATGTCGGCCACCAGAAGTGCAGCGGCAGGCAGGCGCACGCCTTCAGCCGCTTCCACGCCCGCGAGGTCGATGAAGCCTTTCGAGGCCACACCATGCGACTGATACAGCGGCAGGCCAACGGCAAGTTGCTTGTAGTTCCGTGTCACGATGGACGGGCCCTGACCGAAGCCGGGGTTCAGCACGGCCTGAATGCCAGCGGTGTTCTTGATGTTGGTCAGTTGCGGCGTCATGTCGGCGTCTTTGGGATCGTAGGTTTCATCTGCCACAATCTCGATGCCGTAATCCGCCACCACGCCCTTACACTGTGCCTGCATCGAGGCACCGAAGCCGTCGGTGCCCGAGATCATGCCGATCTTGGTCACGCCGCGCTTCTGCATGTCCTCGAAGATCTTCTGGCAGGCCATGCGGTCAGTGTGCGGGGTCTTGAACACCCAGGCTTTCACCGGGTCAATGATGTCCACCGCACCTGCCAGCGAGATGAACGGGATTTCCGCATCTTCCGCCACCGGGATGATCGACATGGTGGTGCCGGTGGTGGTGCCGCCGATGATCGCGGCAACCTCATCATCTTCGACGAGGCGGGTGGCGAAGGTGCGCGCCTTGTTCGGGTCGCCGCCGTCGTCATACATCACGAGTTCCAGCATCTCGCCGTTGATGCCGCCTGCGGCATTCACTTCCTCGACGAGCATTTCCAGCGTCTTGGCTTCCGGATCGCCCAGGAAAGAGGCCGGGCCGGTGGCCGATAGCGTGGCACCGATCTTGATTTCGGCCTGCGCCGCCGGGGCAAGGCCCAGCGCCATCAGGGTGGCGATTGCGGTGGTGGTCAGTCTGTTCATGGGGTTCCTCCTCCCAAAGAAACGAGAAAACGGTCAGGTCGCCTGCCGCAGGGGGCGGCGCCACATCACGCGGGTGAAGCGGCTGGCGACAAAGGCGGTGTCGGTCAGGCTGGCATTGCCCGCCGGATTGCCGCCGGTGACATGGAAGTCACTGAAAGCGGCGGATTGATTGACGAAGATATTGCCGGTCAGGTTGATCGACAGATTCACCCCCGCGTCTGCGAAAGCCCGGATCGCACGGGCGATGCGCGGCTCATCGGTGTCGTAAAGCGCGGCGGTGATGGCACCCTTGCGGCGGGCGATCTCCGCCGCCGCCGTGATGCCCGCATCGGCATCCGCGACCGCGATCAGGAAGGCGACAGGGCCGAAGCATTCGCCGTCCTGCGGGCCGGGCTGGCCATCCTCGACCGCCAGCAGCAGGGGCGAGCGCAGGCGGCCTTCGCCCGCGCTGTCGCGCACCACCCTGCCCTGCCCGCGCAGACCTTCCAGCCGGGCGGCGGTGGCCGGATTGGCCAGCGCGCCGGAGACGCCCGCCGCGCGGGCCGGATCGGCCAGCAGATCGTCAATGGCCCCGGCCAGCGCCGCCGCTACCGCGTCAAAGCTCTTATGCCCCTCGTCGGTGTCGATCCCACCTCTGGGGATATAGATGTTCTGCGGCGCCGTGCACATCTGCCCGGAATAAAGCGACAGCGAGAAGGCAAGGTTGGCGCACATGCCCGCGAAATCATCCGTCGCGGCAAGGGTGATGCTGTTCACCCCGGTTTCCTCGGTGAACAATTGCGCCTGCCGGGCATTGTCGCGCAGCCAGCCGCCGAAAGTGGCCGACCCGGTATAGTCGATCAGCCGGATCGCCGGATCGCTGGCCAATGCTTTCGTGACCTCGGCCCCCGGCTCGTCCACCGCAAGAAGCACGGCGTCAGCGGGCAGACCCGCCTCGGCCAGAACCTCGCGCGCCACCCGCACGATCAGCGCCAGCGGCAGGATGGCGCCGGGATGCGGCTTCACGATCACCGGATTGCCGGTGGCGAGGCTGGCGAAGATGCCGGGATAGGAATTCCACGTCGGGAAGGTGTTGCAGCCGATGGTCAGCGCCAGCCCGCGCGGCACCAGCGTCCAGTGCTTTTCCAGCACCAAGGGCGCGGCCTTGCCCTGCGGTTTTTCCCAGATCGCGTCCCGGGCGAAGCGCGTCATCTCGGACCAGGCGACGGCCACCGCCTCCAGCCCGCGATCCTGCGCATGGGGGCCGCCCGCCTGAAACGCCATGGCGAAGGCCTGCCCGGTGGTGTGCATGGTGGCATTGCCCAGAAGAAAACTGATCCGATTCAGCCGGGTCAGGATTTCCAGACAGATCCCCACCCGCGCCTCCGGCCCCGCCTCGGCCAGCGCCGGGGCGGCCGCTTCAGCGGCGGCAATCAGGGCAGGCACGTCCGCCGCCGGATAGGTGATTCCCAAGGCGCCACCAAAGGGCGAAACCTCGGCCCCCGCCCGGCGCGATTCGGGGTGACCGGGCAGCGCGAAGGGTTGCCCCAGCAGCGCAGCATAGGCGGCCTCGCCATCCGTTTTCGCAGTTTCCCCATAGATTTTACCGCTGGGCACCTCGGGGAACGGGGTCCAGAAGGCACGGCTCTGGACGGCCTTCACGGCATCGTCCAGCATCTCGCGGTGGCGATCGAACAGGGCGGTCATGGCATCCTCCTCCCAGGCTGCGCTTTATCATTGACCGGCCGGTCGGTTTATGCAACATGAATTTTCGAGGGCCCCACGATTTCGGGGCAAGGGAGAGAGCGATGACCCAATCCGATACCGTTCTGGCCACACTGGCCGACGGCGTGCTGACGCTGACGCTGAACCGCCCCGACAAGCTGAACTCGTTCAACGAAGAGATGCACCTTGCCCTGCGCGCGGGCTTCCAGCGGGCGCATGAAGATGCGGAGGTGCGGGCCGTTCTGCTGACCGGGGCCGGGCGTGGCTTTTGCGCCGGGCAGGATCTGGGCAACCGCGACCCGCGCAAGGGCGGCCCTGCCCCCGATCTGGGCTATACGCTGGACACTTTCTACAACCCGAATCTGCGCCTGATCCGCAGCCTTGAAAAGCCGGTGATCTGCGCGGTGAACGGCGTCGCCGCCGGGGCTGGCGCCAATATCGCCTTTGCCTGCGACATCGTGCTGGCGGCGAAATCCGCGAAATTCATCCAGGCTTTCGCTAAGATCGGCCTTGTTCCCGATGCCGGCGGGACATGGAGCCTGACCCGCCTGCTGGGCGAGGCGCGCGCCAAGGCGCTGGCCCTGACAGCGGAACCGCTTATGGCCGAAAAGGCCGCCGACTGGGGCCTGATCTGGAAGGCGGTCGAGGATGCCGACCTGCTGCCCGAGGCGACTGCGCTGGCGCAATCACTGGCCGCCGGGCCGACGCTGGGCCTTGGCATGACCAAGCGGCTGATACAGGCTGCGGGCAGCAACAGCCTTGACGAGCAACTGGACATGGAGCGCGATTGCCAGCAGATCGCGGGCCGCAGCGCCGATTATGCCGAGGGCGTGACCGCCTTCCTCGAAAAGCGCAAGCCGGAGTTCAGGGGGGAATGAAGGACATGGCCGAAATGACCGCGCAGGACATCGCGCGCGCCTGCGCCGATGCGATGTGGAACAATGACAGCACTTCGCAGCGGCTGGGGATGGAGCTGGAACACATCGCCCCCGGCGAGGCGACGCTGGCGATGACCGTGACCGATGCCATGTCGAACGGCCACGGCAATTGCCACGGCGGCTTCATCTTCACGCTGGGCGACAGCGCCTTTGCCTTCGCCTGCAACAGCCACAATCAGGTGGTGGTCGGCCAGCACTGCTCGATCACCTATATCGCCCCCGCCCGCATCGGCGACCGCCTTGTCGCCACGGCGACCGAGCTGTCACGTCAGGGCCGGTCCGGCATCTACGACATCCGCATCACCAACCAGCACGGCCAGCATATCGCGGAATTCCGCGGTCATTCGCGAGTCGTGAAGGGCAGCCATCTGCCGGTCGAAGCCTGACCGGACCCGTATTTCCAAGGGAGGACACCATGGAAGACCTGACGCCGCGCAAGCAGGATCTGGACCCGATCGAATACGCCTCGCGCGATGAAATCGAGGCGCTGCAATTCCACCGCATGAAGCGGTCGCTGAAACACGCCTATGAAAACTCGCCCTTCTACCGCAACCGCTTCATCGAGCACGACGTGCACCCCGAGGAGCTGAAGTCGCTGAAGGACCTGGCGAAGTTCCCGTTCACCACCAAGCAGGATCTGCGCGACACCTATCCCTTCGGCATGTTCGCCGTGCCGCAGACGAAACTGGTGCGTATCCACGGCTCGTCCGGCACCACCGGCAAGCCGACCGTGGTGGGCTACACGGCTGCCGACATCGACCATTGGGCGAACCTCATCGCGCGGTCGATCCGCGCGGCGGGCGGGCGTCCGGGCGACATCCTGCACAATGCCTATGGCTACGGGTTGTTCACCGGCGGTCTGGGCGCGCATTACGGCGCGGAACGGCTGGGCTGCACTGTGGTGCCGATCTCGGGCGGGATGACCGAACGGCAGGTCACGCTGATCAACGACTTCAAGCCGCGCATCATCATGGTGACGCCGAGCTACATGCTGTCGATCCTTGATGAGTTCCGCCGTCAGGGCCTCGACCCCCGCGAATCCTCGCTGAAGGTCGGCATCTTCGGGGCCGAACCCTGGACCAACGCCATGCGCGAGGAAATCGAACAGGCTTTCGACATGCACGCGGTCGACATCTATGGCCTGTCCGAGGTCATGGGGCCGGGCGTCGCGCAGGAATGCGTGGAAACCAAGGACGGGCTGCATATCTGGGAAGACCATTTTTACCCGGAAATCATCGACCCGGTGACGGGAGAGGTGCTGCCCGACGGCGAGATGGGCGAACTGGTATTCACCACGCTGACCAAGGAAGGTCTGCCAATGGTGCGTTACCGCACCCGCGACCTGACCCGCCTGCTGCCCGGCACCGCCCGTTCCATGCGCCGGATCGAAAAGATCACCGGCCGCAGCGACGACATGATCATCCTGCGCGGCGTCAATGTCTTCCCGACCCAGATCGAAGAGCAGATCCTGAAGTGCAAGGGCCTCGCCCCGCATTTCCAGATCGAACTGACCCGCTCGGGCCGGATGGACAACATGACCGTCCACGTTGAATGCACCCCCGACATGACAGCCGAGGACGCCCGCGCGAAGTCGGCCAAGGAACTGGCGCATCACATCAAGTCGGTCGTCGGCGTCTCGACCAAAATCGAAGTGCGTGACCCGAATGCGGTGGCCCGGTCGGAAGGCAAGGCCAAGCGCGTGATCGACAACCGCCCCAAGGAATGACGGTGAATTTCCGCGGCCGGGGTGACTCGGCCGCGACTTGCCGCTAAAGCAGAAACGGGGGCCCTGCCCCCTTTTTTCGGCCAGAATGGCAGGAAAGCGAGAATATGGCTCGGACCAGAGCGACAGATTTCGAAGAAAAGCAACGTGGCATTCTGGAAAATGCCGCCGCCGTCTTTGCCGAACAGGGGATGGAGAAAGCCTCCATGTCCCAGATCGCCGCGCATGCGCAGGTGTCTAAGGCGCTGCTGTATCATTACTACCCCAGCAAGGATGCGCTGATCTTCGCGATCATCATGACGCATCTGGAGGGGCTGGAGACCGCCACGGAAGAGGCCGACGACCCCACCCTGCCCCCGGCCGACCGCCTGCGGCAACTGGTGGGGGCCGTGCTGGAAAACTATCGCGGTGCCGACAATCAGCACAAGGTGCAGCTCAATGCTGCCGCGGCTCTGTCTGATGACCAGAAGGCCGAAATCACCGGCGTCGAGCGCCGCATCGTCAAACGCTTTTCCACCGTGCTGCGCCAGATCAACCCGGACCTCGACAGCAGCGACCGCCCGCTGCTGATGCCCGTCACCATGTCGCTGTTTGGCATGATGAACTGGGTCTACATGTGGTTCAAGGAAGGCGGCCGCATCAGCCGAGACGATTACGCCGACGTCGCGACGACACTGATCTTGGAAGGGATCAAGGCGGTGCGGTGAAGCACCGCCCTTCTGGGCATCACCAGACAATCATGGGTTTTCAATTGCCCTTCCAAGATGCGTGTGGCAATTTCCGCGCGCATTCCCTTGAAGGCTTTCAACCCATGCGACAAATCCTCCGCGCCACCGCGACCCTGGCCGCGATCTTTCTGTCGGTCGGCCCTGCCGCCGCAGCCCCGTCGGGCGCTGAGATCTGCAAAAAGATGATCAGGGAGGGCCGCGCGAATGGCATGGATCAGCGCGAGTGCCTCTGTGCCCACCGCCTTGCCGAAGCGACACTTGACGACGACATCACAGCTTTGCTTTTCGACTCCTGGTACAGGGGCGTCAACAACATGTCGGCGATCGAGCGTCTGCCGAACCAGAGCCGCGTCAAGAAGCAGATCGCCACCATGGCTCTGACGCTTGAGACCAGATGCAAGTGATGCCACCCGCCTGCCGTCGGCGCCTGATCGTGACGGCACTCTCGCTCGCGGCACTGATCCCCTCCGGTGCGCTGGCAGAGGCTTCGGGCGCCTCCCTTACTCCGCTCTCGATATTCCGCGAATGTGATGCCTGTCCCGAAATGATCGTCATGCCGCCCGGCAACTTTATAATGGGGGCGATCCCGGGCGAATCCCGCAACCCGTTCTATTACGACAAGGCGAAAGACCAGTTCGGGCGCAGGAAACCGGGCGAGGTGAACATCCTGCCCGCCGAACATCCGCGCCACCGGGTCGAGATGGATGTTCCCTTCGCCATGGCGCGGAACGAAACTACCCATGCCGAGTGGATGGAATGTGTCGACGATGGCGGATGCAGCCGTGTTCCTGATCATCGGGTCGTCACGATCAACGGCTATATCCGCCTCGGGCCGCGGCATCCCGTCATCAATATCTCGTGGCAAGATGCGCAGACCTATGTGGACTGGCTGAACCGGAAGGTCGGACAGACGGTCTACCGGCTGCCGACCGAGGCGGAATGGGAATATGCTGCACGGGCGGGCACCGAGACACCCTTCGCACAGGGCGATGCGCTGACATCGGATCAGGCGAATTTCTCGCGGCTAGGAACCGAGAACATCCTTGGCCACCCGATGCCCGAGTTGCGCGATCCGAACGGCCCCGTCACCGTCGATGAACTGGACGCGGCAAACCGCTGGGGGCTGCGGCATATGTCCGGGAACATCTTTGAATACACCTTGTCCTGCTGGACGCCGGAACATCTGGGCCTGTCCAGCGACAGCGCCTATCTGGCGCAGGCACGCGCAACCACCACCTGCCGCCGCGTGAAAAAAGGGGGCTCCTATCAGACTTCAATGGACAGCCTGCGCCCGGCACACCGCCGCTTTGGTTCTGAAGATTTCGCCATGCCGTCTTACGGGTTTCGCGTCGTCCGGGAATTGCGGTCCGAAGCGCGGTAGCAACGCCATTGCTGCTCAGGGCTGATCGCTCCGCGCCTTGGGCGAAAGCAACACCCCTCACCCTCGCCACATGTCGAGTCACGCACATCGCTTCCATCCGCGACACAGGCTGAAAGCAAGAGGGGCGCAGCCAATAGCGAGGCATGGCAGCGCGACATCGCTATCTCACATTTTGGCCGGGCCAGTTGGCCGAGCCACCGTCCGCACGAACAGCGTGCGCCTCAGGCGGCGGATCGCCCTACCTCTCGAACCCCGCGCGGGCGAGCACCAGCGGATCATATTCCGGCACGGTCGTCCGGCGGCGGTCGGGTTCGACCTCGGTCAAGGCCACGGCGGGGCGGAGCTTGTCGCGGGCCTCCAGCGCGAGGCGCTGATAGACGCCGGTGCCCTGCCGTTTCCAGGCGATTTCTTCGGGGCTGAGTTCCCGTACCACCTTGGCCGGCGAACCGAAAGCAAGGCTGTTGGGCGGGATCTGTGCGCCCGCCTTCACGAAGGCCATGGCGGCGATGATGGTGTTTTCGCCCACCACCGCCTCATCCATCACCACGGCATTCATGCCGACCATGGCGTTCCTGCCGATTTGGCAGCCATGCAGCACCGCGCCATGGCCGATATGGCCGCTTTCCTCCACCACAACATCCTTGCCGGGGAAGGAATGCACCACGCAGGTTTCCTGCACGTTGCATCCACGCTCCAGCACGATGCGGCCGAAATCGCCGCGCAGCACGGCGCCGGGGCCGACATAGACCGCCGGGCCGATGATCACATCGCCGATGACCACCGCCTCGGGATGGACAAAGGCCATGGGGTCGATCACCGGCACCACGCCGTCATAGGCGTAGACGCGGCTCATGCGGCGGGCCAGTGCTTCGCGACCATGGTCAGCACGTCATATTGCGCCACCACCGCGCCGTTCTGGTTGGTCACCTGGCAATCCCAGCGCACCTCGCCATGTTCGGCATTGGCACGCGGGTTGATCTCTTTGCAGGTCAGCCGCACTTGCAGCGTGTCGCCGAAATAGACCGGGGTCAGGAAACGCAGGTTATCGACGCCGTAATTGGCCAGAACCGGGCCGGGGTTCGGTTCCACGAACAGCCCCGCCGCGAAACTCGCGATCAGATAGCCATGCGCCACGCGATCGTCAAAGAACGGGTTTGCCTTGGCGGCGGCCTCGTCCATATGGGCATAGAAGGTATCGCCGGTGAAATGGGCGAAATGCTCCACATCCTCCAGCGTCACCTTGCGTTTCGCGGTGACGAGCTGGTCGCCGATTTTCAACTCAGCCAGCGATCTGCGGAAAGGATGGATGTCATGGGTGACCGGCGCGCCTTCGATCCAGCGGCTCGTCACCGCCGACAGAAGGCGCGGACTGCCCTGCACGGCGGTACGCTGCATGTAATGCTTGACGCCGCGAATGCCGCCCATCTCCTCGCCACCGCCAGCGCGACCGGGGCCACCATGGACCAGCGGCGCGAGCGGCGAGCCATGCCCGGTGGAGGTTTTCGCCGATGCGCGGTTGCCGATCATCACGCGGCCATGGAACGGGGCAAGAGCCGGCACCACCTCCCCGGCCACTTTCGGATCATCGGTAAAGACCGAGGAGACCAGCGAGCCCTTGCCCATCGCGGCCAGCTCCGCCGCCTCGGCCGGGTCGTCATAGGGCATGACGGTGGAAACCGGCCCGAAGGCCTCCACATCATGCACCGCCGTGGCGGTGAAGGGGCGGTCGCAATACATCAGAACGGGGTTCAGGAAGGCGCCCTGCGTCGCATCGCCCGAGGCGACGCGCACCTCGTCGGGGTTTCCAGCCACGATCTCGGCATCGGCTTGCAGGTCGCGGATGCGGGCGCGGACCTCGTCGCGCTGGTCGAGGCTCGCCAGCGCGCCCATGCGGGTGGCCTCATCCCCCGGCAGACCCGGCAGGGTCTTGCCCAGCCGGTCCCGCAGCGCCTCCACCAAGGCCTGAACATGGGCGCGGGGGGCGATGACGCGGCGGATGGCGGTGCATTTCTGCCCGGCCTTCGCCGTCATCTCGCGCGAGACTTCCTTGACGAACAGGTCAAATTCCGGCGTGCCCGGCCCGGCATCGGGACCAAGAATCGAGGCGTTCAGGCTGTCGGCCTCCATAGTGAAGCGGACCGAGTTTTCCACCACCGCCTTGTGCGATTTCAGTTTGCGCCCGGTCCAGGCCGAGCCGGTGAAGGTGACGGCGTCCTGCCCCGTCACATGATCCAGCAGATCCCCGACCGAGCCGCAGACGAGTTGCAGCGCGCCGTCGGGCAGGATGCCGGTTTCGACGATGCGGCGCACCATCAACTCGGTCAGATAGGCGGTCTGGCTCGCGGGTTTCACGATGCAGGGCACCCCGGCCAGCAGCGTGGGCGCGATCTTTTCCAGCATCCCCCAGATGGGGAAGTTGAAGGCGTTGATATGCACCGCGACGCCGGTCAGCGGCGATAGGATATGCTGCGCGACAAAGCTGCCATCCTTGGACAGCACCTCCACCTCGCCATCGGTCAGCACGCGGGTGTTCGGTAATTCGCGGCGGCCTTTCGATGCGAAGGTGAGCATCGTGCCGATACCGCCCTCGATGTCGATCCAGCCATCGGCGCGCGTGGCGCCGGTGCGGAAGCTTTCAGTATAGAAATCTTCCTTCCATTCCATCAGCTTCAGACCCAGCGCCTTCAGCATCCCGGCGCGGTCATGGAAGGACATGGCGCGCAGGCGCGGGCCGGCCACGCGGCGGCCATAATCCAGCGCGCCGGCGAAATCGAGCCCGGTGGAATCGATCATCGCCACCGGCGCCCCGGTGGCGGCATCGAGCAGCGTCTGCCCCTCGGCCTGCCCGGCCATCCAGTGGCCACAGAGATAGCTTTCAAGACGGCGCGGCGCGGCGGTCATGGCGTTTCCTTCAGATTTGTCGTTCATCAACGGGCGCGGCCCTGTTCCACCGCGCCCGCAGGTAGCGTGTCAGAGGCCCAGCGGGGCCAGTTTGTCAGCGACCAGCGCCTCCCAACGGGCCAGCAGGGCCTCGTTGGGGCTATGGCGCAGGCCGAATTTGCGCAGCGTATCATAGCGGCCGGAACCGGCGACGCCGAAGGTCGCGGCGACGCGCGGGCGCCAATAGGCCAGCGCAGATTGCGCCTCGGCGCGGCCCGTGTCGGTCGCGGCGATACGCTCCAGCCCCTCCAGCCCCAGCTCAGTGTGACGCGCCTCGCGCGGGGCGATCTCGCGGAAGACCTCGGCCAGCGGCGCGTAAGAGACGCGGGTCAGTTCGGTCATCTGCACGCCGGTAGCAAGGCCCATCAGCACGTTCATCGCCACCGCATCCGCCCAGCCGGTGATCGGGTAATGGAACACCGACAGGCGCATGTCGCCCGCCTGCCGCGCCGCGCCCAGATCGGCGTCGCGACCCACACGGGCGGCCCAGTCATGCTGGCCCTGATAGCGTTTGGTATCGGTGCCGAAGCTGCCCATCACGTCCAGCACGCGCTCCGCATGATCGGCCTTTTCCAGCGTGATCCGGCTGGCACTGATGCGTTCCTTGATGCCGGGCGCAAAGTTGATCGAGGCGGCAAAGCCCGCCGACCCGGCCAGTTCGCTGTCGACGAACGACCCCATCAGCCGCATCAGCTCGCCCCGATAGCGGGCGGGCACGTTGCCGGGCGCGGTCAGAACACCGCCCTGCGCCAGATAGTCTTCGATATTCATCGTGTCGGACATTTCAGACCTCATTCGTCGTAGGTCACGACCACACGGTCGCTGAGCGGGATCGCCTGGCAGGACAGCACATAGCCCGCGCGGACCTCGTAATCTTCAAGCGCGTGGTTCACGGCCATTTCCACCTCGCCCTCCAGCACCTTGCAGCGGCAGGTCGAACAGACGCCCGCCTTGCACGAATAGGGCGCGTCCATCTGCGCGGCGATAGCGGCATCCAGTATCGACTGCCCCCCGCGCGGCATCTCGAAGCTGCGGGTCGCGCCGTCGAGCGTGACGGTGGCCTGCGTGCCGCTGCCCGGCGTCACCGCGACCTTGGAAACGGCCTTGGCACGCGCCCGGCCCGGCTGGCCGCTGGCGAACAGTTCAAACTTGATCTGGCTGTCGCTCAGCCCATGGTCGCGCAAGCTGGCGGCGATAGCCAGCATCATCGGCTCAGGGCCGCAGATAAAGGCGGTATCCACCGATTTCGCGTCGATCCAGTGCTCGAACAGCGCTTTCATCTTCTCGCCATCCACCCGGCCGGTGAACAGGTCGATGTCCTGCGCCTCGGCTTCCAACACATGCAGAACCGAGAGGCGGCCAAGATAGAGGTTCTTCAGATCCTCAAGCTCTTCGCGGAACATGATCGTGCTGATCTGGCGGTTGGCATAGACCAGCGTGAAGCGGCTGGCCGGTTCGCGCGCCAGCACGGTCTTGATGATCGACAGCAAGGGCGTGATGCCCGAGCCGCCGGCGAAACCGAGGTAGTGTTTTGCCGTGTCGGGTTCGAGGGCGGTGAAGAACTTGCCCATCGGCGGCATGGCGTCGATTTCATCGCCGGGGGCGAGGTTCTCGTTCGCCCAGGTGCTGAAGGCACCACCATCGACGCGCTTGATGCCAACGCGCAGCACGCCCTCATCCTTGCCGGCGCAGATGGAATAGCTGCGGCGCAGTTCCTCGCCGTCGAAATCGCGGCGGAAGGTCAGATACTGGCCTTGGGTAAAGTCGAACAGCGCGCGGTCCTCGTCGCGCGGGGCGAGGGTCACCACCACGGCGTCGCGCGTCTCGCGGCGGACCTCGGTGACCTTCAGGGAGTGGAAGCGTGCCATGATGGGCTCCTGCCTATTGGGTCGGGCGCATCGTCAGATGCATTTGAAATAGTCGAAGGGTTCCAGACAGTCGTTGCAGACATAGCTGGCCTTGCAGGGGGTCGAGCCGAACTGGCTGACCTTGCGGGTCTGGGTGGAGCCGCAGCGCGGGCAGGCGATGGTCAGGTTCGACGTGCCCGAAAGCCGCGCGATCCGCCCCGCCAGCCGCCCATCGGCGGCGGTGCCGTCGATCGGGGGGGCGATGCCATAGGCGCGCAGCTTCTCGCGCCCCTCGGCTGTGATCCAGTCGGTCGTCCAGGGCGGCGACAACTGCCGCTCCAGCCGCAGATCGGTGATGCCCCGGTCGCGCAGCGCCTTTTCGATGTCGAGGTTGATGACCCCGGTCGCCGGGCAGCCCGAATAGGTGGGCGTCACGGTGACAACCAGCGTCTCGCCCTGCCAGGCCACATCGCGGATGATGCCCAGATCGGTCAGGCTGATCACCGGGATTTCCGGGTCCGGCACCTCCGACAGCCAGCCCCGGATTTCCGCGACACTCGGGCGTTCCTCCCCCCCCTGCATCGCACTTACCAGGTCGCGCCGGGATAGGCGCGTTGCAGGAACTGCATTTCGGCCAGGATATAGCCAAGGTGTTCGGAATGAACCCCTTTGCGGCCGCCCTTATGCTGATAGGTCTCGCCCGGATGGGTCAGCGTGGCTTCAGCCAGCACTTGCGAAACCGTCGCATCCCATGCCGCCTTCAGGCTGGCCGGTGCCGGGGCGATCCCGGCGGCGACCACGGCCTCATCCGAGGCATCGGCCATGAACAGCTCCCCCGTATAGGGGTAAAGCGTATCCAGCGCCTTCTGCATCCGCGCGCGGCTTTCCTCGGTGCCGTCCCCCAGACGGATCACCAGATCGGCGGAGCGTTCCAGATGATAGGCCACTTCCTTCACCGCCTTGGCGGCGATCTCCGCCACGCGGGCGTCGGAGGATTTCTCCAAGGCGCGCAGCAGTTCGATATGCCAGGCGTCGAACAGGAACTGCCGCATCAGCGTATGGCCGAAATCACCGTTCGGACGTTCGACCAGCAGCACGTTGCGGAAGGCCGCCGCGTCGCGCAGATAGGCAAGCTGGTCGGCGGTGCGGCCCTTGCCCTCCACCTCGGCCGCTAGGCCAAGCCAGAACTGCGTCTGCCCGATCAGATCAAGCGCCTGATTGGCCAGCGCGATGTCCTCTTCCAGAACCGGCGAATGCCCGCACCATTCCGAAACCCGGTGGCCAAGGATCAGGCAATTGTCGCCGACCCGGCACAGCCATTCGAAGAAGGCGGCCTGATTGACTGCGCTGCCCATCACATATGCCCCACTTCCGGCGGAATGTCGAAGAAGGTCGGATGACGATAGACCTTGGAATTCGACGGCTCGAACAGCGGCCCCTTGTCCGAGGGGCTGGAGGCGGTGATGTCATTCGACTTCACCACCCAGATCGAGACGCCCTCGTTGCGGCGGGTATAGACGTCGCGCGCATTGCGGATCGCCATTTCGGCATCCGGCGCATGCAGGCTGCCGACGTGACGATGGTTGAGACCGTGCTGGCCACGGATGAAAACTTCCCAAAGGGGCCATTCGCTGGACATGGGTTCCTCCCGGTGATGGGTGTCTGGCTTGGGGGGCAGGCGCCCCCTGTTCGATGATTATTCGGCGGCCATGCGCGCGGCGGCGCGGCGGGCATCGGCCTTCTTCGCATGCGCCATCAGCCCGTCACGGAACCAGGCGCCGTCCTCCCAGGCGGTCACGCGGGCCTCCAGGCGTTCGGTATTGCAGGGGCCGTTCCCGGCGATGACCGCGAAGAATTCGCTCCAGTCCGGTTCGCTGAAATCCCAGCCGCCCTTTTCCTCGTTCCATTTCAGCCCCTCGTCGGGGACAGTCAGGCCAAGGTAATGCGCCTGCGGCACGGTCTGATCGACGAACTTCTGGCGCAGTTCATCGTTGGTGTTGATCTTGATCTTCCACGCCATCGACTGCGCCGAATGGACCGAATCCTTGTCCGACGGGCCGAACATCATCAGCGCCGGATACCAGAAACGGTTGAGCGCATCCTGCGCCATTTCCTTCTGTTCCGGGGTGCCGGCGGCCATCTTCATCATGATGTCGTAGCCCTGCCGTTGGTGGAAGCTTTCCTCCTTGCAGATGCGGATCATCGCACGGCTGTACGGGCCGTACGAGGTGCGTTGCAGCGGCACCTGGTTCATGATCGCCGCGCCATCGACCAGCCAGCCCACCGCGCCGATGTCGGCCCAGTTCAGCGTCGGATAGTTGAAGATGGACGAATATTTCATCTTCCCGGCATGCAGCGCGTCCAGTAGCTCGTCGCGGCTGACGCCCAGCGTTTCGGCGGCGCTGTAGAGGTAAAGGCCGTGCCCCGCCTCGTCCTGGACCTTGGCCAGCAGGATCGCCTTGCGTTCCAGCGTGGGCGCGCGGGTGATCCAGTTGCCCTCCGGCAACTGGCCGACGATCTCGGAATGCGCGTGCTGGCCGATCTGGCGGATCAGCGTCTTGCGATAGCCTTCCGGCATCCATTCCTTCGGCTCGATCTTCTCGCCCCGGTCAATGCGTTCCTGAAACGCGATTTCCTCGGGCGTCATGTCCTCGCGGGATTTCATCCCCTCGGATTTCACCATCTGTGCATACATGGGCCGGTCCCTCCCTGTTCAGACGCGTTCGATAATGATGGCGATGCCCTGACCCACCCCGATGCACATGGTGCAAAGCGCATAGCGCCCGCCGGTGCGGTGAAGCTGATACATCGCGGTCGTCACCAGCCGCGCGCCCGACATGCCCAGCGGATGCCCCAGCGCGATGGCCCCGCCATTGGGGTTCACATGCGCCGCATCGTCCGGCAGGCCAAGGTCACGCAGCGTCGCCAGTGCCTGACTGGCGAAAGCCTCGTTCAATTCTATCACATCCATCTGGTCGATGGTCAGCCCCGCGCGGGCCAGCACCTTTTTCGCCGCGGGCGCCGGGCCGATGCCCATAATGCGCGGCTCAACCCCCGCCGCCGCCATGGCGACGATGCGGGCCTTGGGCGTCAGGCCCTGCGCGCGCGCCGCCTGTTCCGACAGGATCGCCAGCGCCGCCGCGCCGTCATTCACGCCCGAGGCATTGCCAGCGGTGACGCTCAGATCCGGGCCGTTCACGCCCTTCAGCTTCGCCAGCGACTCGGCCGTGGTGCCGGGGCGCGGGTGTTCGTCGGTGGCAACGATGATCGGGTCACCCTTGCGCTGGGGAATGGTGACCGGCACGATTTCATCGGCGAAGATCCCGGCCTCTTGCGCAGCGGCCCAGCGGGCTTGCGAGCGGGCGGCAAAGGCATCCTGATCAGCGCGGCTGACAGCGAAATCGGCGGCCACGTTATCGGCGGTCTGCGGCATGCTGTCCACACCGAACAGCTTTTTCATCAAGGGGTTGACAAAGCGCCAGCCGATCGTCGTGTCATAGACCGCATTCGAGCGCGAAAAGGCGCTTTCGGCCTTGGGCATCACGAAGGGCGCGCGGCTCATGCTTTCGACGCCGCCGGCCAGCACGAAATCGCAATCGCCCGCCTTGATGGCGCGGGCGGCCATGCCGACCGCATCCATGCCCGATCCGCAAAGCCGGTTGACCGTGGTGCCCGGCACGCCGATGGGCATACCCGCCAGCAACACCGCCATGCGGCCCACATTGCGATTGTCCTCGCCCGCCTGATTGGCGCAGCCATAGATCAGGTCATCGACCGCCGACCAATCCACACCGGGGTTCCGCTCCATCAACGCTTTAAGGGGCAGCGCGGCAAGGTCATCGGCCCGCACCGAGGCCAGCGCCCCGCCATATCGCCCGATGGGCGTGCGTACCGCGTCGCAGATGAAGGCTTCCGTCATGGGCCTGTTCCCCCTCGCATGTATCGGATGAAGCTGGTGCGTCTCCCAATTCACCAACCGCTCGGTCAACGTATAGCGCGAAAGCATCACACTGTTAAGCGATTTATTGGATTCCTCGTGATGTTTTGATCGGCAGCCTGCCGTCGGCCGGGAAACGGCGCTTTGACAAGGGTTTGGCGGGATCAGTCCTCGGACAATGCCAGCAGGCGCGCCTGCGTTTCGGCGGTTCGGGCAGGCAAAAGGCCTGCGCCGCCCTCGAACCGGGTGCCGATATACGAATCGGCGGCGGGCGACAGCGTGCGATAAAGCTGTGCAAACAAGGTCCGCGCCGCCTCGCCGGGCCAGTCGTCAGGCAAAGCGGCCTCGGGCAGGCGCGGATCGCGCAGCAAAGCGCCTCGATAGGCATGAACCAACAGCAGCCGCGCCACCAGCGCCGTCTCTGCTGAAACCGGCAGGCCGGAGGCAAGCCGGTCCCCCAGCGGCGAGAATTGCGCGATCATGGCGCGATAGGCGGTCGCATGACGGTCCAGCGGCCACAGTCCGGCGACATATTCGGGCAAAAGCGCGATCCCCGTCAGAGGCTCGCTGCGAAAGCACAATCCCGGCGCGGCAAAACCCGGATGATCGGGTCGCAACCACAGATCCCCCGCCATGCGTGCCAGCGCGCCGCGCCGCGCCGCCTCCTCCGTCAGACCCGGCGCATGATGAATCTGCCAGCCGGTCGCGCGGGCGGGCTTGCCATAAAGCAGACGCGCCGCCGCCGAAAATTCCTGTCGGGCATTCTCGGCCAGCCGGTAGAAACTGCGCCGCCCTTCCCGCTCGCCTGCCAGTTGCCCGGCGGCCACCAGCCGCGACACCGCCGTGCGCACCAGCGTTTCACTGAAGCCCAGCGCGGCGCCGATCTCGATGAGGGTGCCCATCCACAGCACCCCCCCGCGCGGCACTACCACATCACCATAGATCGTGACGATCATCGCGGGCGCCCGCAGCGCCAGCCCGTCCCGCAGGGTCGTGATGAGTGTTTCGGCCATAGCCTGCCCGCCTGAAATGGCCTGAGAAACTGGCGATCCCGGTAGGACTCGAACCCACAACCTAGCGCTTAGAAGGCGCTTGCTCTATCCGGTTGAGCTACGGGACCGGAGAATGCGGGACGAGCCCGCGCCCGCCCCTTTTGCCGCGCAGATCGCGGTTAGGCAAGGCTTCGCGTCATGAAATAGCTGTTCGGGTCATCCCAATAGCCCTCAAACGGCGGGCATTGCACGAAGCCTGCGCGTTCATACAACCCGCGCGCCGGGCCGAACATATCCTGCACGCCGGTTTCGAGGCTGAGCCGGGTGAACCCCGCCGCCTGCGCCTCGGCCACCAGATGATCCAGCAGACGCCGCGACAGCCCGCCGCCCCGACGTTCAATGAGCACATGCATCGACTTGATCTCGGCATGGCTGTCGTTGATCCGCTTGAAGGCGCCCATCGCCACCGGCACGCCCGCATCGCGCATCACGAAGAAAAACACTTCGGGAATATCCAGTTCCGAGGCATCCATCATGTGAATGCTCTCCGGCGGGGTATCCGCATGCATATCGGCGGTATGCCGTTCAAACAGCAGCGAAAGGTCAGCTCCGGTCGGTTTTTCCCGCGCGATGGTCAGCATCTGGCACATCCGTTCAGTCGTTATTTTCACCGCTTTGCGCGGAAGATGCGCGGACTATAGGAGCGCCGTTTGCCAGCGTAAAGCACCCGCGCCACGGCAGAAACAGGAGGCAGGGTTACACTTCAACCGCGACCACAGCCACGCAATCGCCCGGCTTCACAAGGCCCGGAAAATGCCGCGCCATGAACAGGCCCGCCCGGCGTGCCGTCACCGTCACCGGCGCAAGCCCGGTCCGGCCGGTCGGATATATCTGCGCGACGGGTTGCCCGGCCGTGACCCGATCACCCAGATCGGCCAGAAATGTGATCAGCCCGCCATCCTCGGCAAAGGTGAAGCAATCGGCATCGGGCATGTCGAGCCAGCGGGTCGGGCGGGGCACGACCTCGCCCTGCATCACCCCGGCGGCGACCAGCAGGTTGCGCAGCCCCTCCTTCGCGATAGCCGCCGTCCGCGCCGATGCCGTACCGCCGCCGCCCAGTTCGGTGGTGACGAAGACCTTGCCCATTTCCTCGGCGGCGGTGTCATACATGCCGACCGCGTCGATTTCGAGCATCCGGCACGACCAGGGCGCCCCGAAGGCCCGGACCAGATCGAAGGCGCGCGCCTCGACCGCCTTGTCGGGCAGAACATGCGCTGCGCAATAGGGCAGGAAATCCAGCGTCTTGCCGCCCGAATGGAAATCCAGCACCACATCCGCCACCGGCAGCAGCACCCGTTGAAAGTAGTCGGCGATTTTCTGGGTCACCGTGCCATCGGGGCGGCCGGGAAAGCTGCGGTTCAGATTGCCCCTGTCAATGGGCGAGGTACGGGTTCCCGCCAGAAAGGCCGGGTAGTTCATCGCCGGAATGATGATCAGCCGCCCGCTGACCTCCCCGGCCTGCACCGTTGCCGCCAGATCGAACAAGGCAATCGGCCCCTCGTATTCGTCCCCGTGGTTCGCGCCGGTCAGCAGCACTGTGGGCCCGCTGCCGTTGTTCACCACCGTCAGCGGGATCATCACCGAGCCCCAGGCCGCATCGTCGCGGCTGTAGGGCAGCCGCAGGAAGCCATGACTGACGCCCTGTGCATCGAAATCCACCGTTGCGGTGACCGGCGACGGAGGAAACTGTGACATCGGCTCAATCCTTCACGAAAAGCTGGCGCGGCACATTGGCCAGACATTCGACCCCGGTTTCGGTGATCAGGATGGATTCGGTGATTTCCAATCCCATATCTTCCAGCCAGAGGCCGGTCATGAAATGGAAGGTCATGCCGGGTTGTAGTTCCGTCCGGTCGCCGGGCCGCAGGCTCATGGTGCGCTCGCCCCAGTCCGGCGGATAGCTGACCCCGATGCCATAGCCCGTGCGGTTGTCCTTCACGATGCCGTATTTCGCCAGCACGCCGAAGAAGCCGCGCGCGATATCCTCGCAGGTATTGCCGGGCTTCGCAGCGGCAAGGCCAGCCTCCATCCCTTCCAGCGTCGCCTTCTCTGCCTCCAGAAACGCCTGGGTCGGCTTGCCCAGAAACACGGTGCGCGACAGCGGCACATGATAGCGGTGATAGCAGCCCGCGATTTCAAAGAAAGTGCCCATGCCACGCTGCATCGGCCGGTCATCCCAGGTCAGATGCGGCGCCGAGGCGTCGCGCCCCGAGGGCAGCAGCGGCACGATCGCAGGATAATCGCCGCCCGCCCCTTCCACGCCTCGAAGACCTGCATCCTGGATTTCGGCCACCAGATCGCATTTGCGCATCCCCGGCTCGACCTTTTCCAGAATGCGCTCGTGCATCTTTTCCACGATCCGCGCGGCTGTGCGCATGTAGGCGATTTCTTGCGGACTCTTGCAGGCGCGTTGCCAGTTCACCAGCGCGGTGCAATCGCTGAACCGTGCATTCGGCAGATGCTTTGTCAGGCTGGCGAAGGCCGCGGCTGTGAACCAGTAATTGTCCATCTCGACCCCGATCCGCGCCTTCCCGTGGCCCCGGTCGGTCAGAATCTGCGACAGCAGGTCCATCGGGTGCCGTTCGGTCGACTGCACATAATGATCGGGATAACCGATGATGTTGTCGGGGCGCAGATAGGCGGTCAGCCGCGCGCCATTGGCATCCTGCCCCCGGCCATACCAGACCGGCTCGCCCTGCGGCAGCACCACGACACATTGATGGACATAGAACGACCAGCCGTCATAGCCGGTCAGCCAGTTCATATTGCTGGGATCGGTGACGATCAGCAGATCGACCCCTTTCGCCTCCATCGCACGCCGGGTCTTTTCCAGGCGGGCGGCATATTCCTCGCGGCTGAACTTCAGGACAACATCCGACATTTCCACGCCTCCGCTTCTGCGACGCATTCCCGCTCTGGCAGCGCGTCACGCCGATGCAGGTTAGCTTGCCGGGAGACATTATCAAGCGCCTGGCCTTGCGGCTGGATCGGCAGGGCGCCTTGGTCTAGCCTTGGGGCAAAGCGCAGGGAAAGGACCGACATGGCCGACCACGACAACGAGCTGAATGCCTGGGACCGCGACCATTTCTTTCACCCCTCCACTCATATGGGCATGCATGCGCGGGGCGAAAGCGCGCGCCGGGTCATCGCCGGGGGCGAGGGTTGCCATATAACCGATACCGCGGGTAAGCGCAGCCTCGACGCCTTTGCCGGGCTGTACTGCGTGAACGTGGGATATGGCCGGACCGAGATCGCCGAAGCGATTGCCGAACAGGCCCGCGAGCTCGCATATTACCACGCCTATGTCGGGCACGGCACCGAGGCCAGCATCACCCTGGCCCGCATGATCATCGAACGCGCGCCTGCCCATATGAGCCGGGTCTATTTCGGTCTCTCCGGGTCGGACGCGAATGAAACGAACATCAAGCTGATCTGGTATTACAACAATATCCTCGGCCGCCCCGAGAAGAAGAAGATCATCTCGCGCTGGCGCGGCTATCACGGCTCGGGCGTGATGACCGGCAGCCTGACCGGCCTTTCGCTGTTCCACGCGCATTTCGACCTGCCGCGCGCGCCCGTCCTGCATACCGAGGCACCTTATTTCTTCCGCCGCGAGGATCGCTCGATGACCGAGGCGCAGTTCAGCGCCCATTGCGCGGCAAAGCTGGAAGAGCTGATCCTTTCCGAAGGCCCCGACACCATCGCCGCCTTCATCGGCGAGCCGATCCTTGGCACCGGCGGCATCGTGCCCCCGCCAGAGGGCTATTGGGCCGCGATTCAGGCCGTGCTGAAGAAATACGACATCCTGCTGGTGGCGGATGAGGTGGTGACGGGCTTCGGGCGCCTCGGCACCATGTTCGGGTCGACCCATTACGGGATGGAGCCGGACCTCATCACCATCGCCAAGGGGCTGACCTCGGCCTATGCGCCGCTGTCGGGGTCCATCGTGTCGGATCGGCTGTGGCAGGTGCTGGTGCAGGGATCGGATGACTTCGGGCCGATGGGCCACGGCTGGACCTATTCCGCGCATCCGATCTGTGCCGCCGCCGGGGTAGCGAACCTGCGGCTGATCGACGATCTGAGTCTGGTGCAGAACGCCGGCACAATCGGCGCGCATTTCCGCAGAGGGCTGGCCAATGCGCTGGCCGGGCATGCTCATGTCGGTGAAGTGCGCGGCGACGGGTTGATGGCGGCTGTGGAATTTGTCGAAGACCGCGACGACCGCCGCTTCTTTGATCCCGCACGCAAGGTCGGTCCCGCCATTGCCGCCGCGCTGCTGGATCGTGGCGTGATCGGCCGCGCCATGCCGCAGGGGGATATTCTGGGTTTCGCCCCGCCGCTGTGCCTGACGGAGGCCGAGGCCGATACGGTGATCGCCGCCGCCGCTGATGCGGTGAAATCCGTGCTGGGCTAACCTGCGTTAGGCATTCGTCAACCAATCGGCGCGCAAGGTGGCAGGATGCGACTCCTGCTTTTGCTCCTGCTCTGCGCCGGTTGCGGCGCCCAGCCCGCACCGCTGATGTTCGGCGGCGCGCGGCATGAAACCGTTGTCGACGGCCATCGCTACACCGTCTACCGAAAGGCCAATCAGGTGGAGGTCATCCGCGAAGGCTGGGCCGCGCCAGGGGAACATGCGAACATCCGGGCGACCATGATCGCCGTGGTTCCGTGGCTCACCGGCTGCGACGTGCTGCCTTCGACCGTGCGGGGTGACAGCGGCGAGATGCGCGCCCGCGTCACTTGCCCGAAGGGCCGACGATGATCAGTTCGTAGACCGCAACCGCGCCCGCCAGACCGAACATGACTGCCCAGCCGGTATTCCCCGCCGCCAGTTCCAGCCCCGCCCAGATCAGCGGCAGCACCGCCGTCAGCCAGCGTACCACGGGCCGGGCGAACATCGGATGGTCGGCGTCGATGAGGCGCATGTTTCCTCTGGCTTTTTCTGTTAGGCTGCCTGAGCAGGAGGAGCCAACCATGCCAGACATCCGCACCGCCTTTCAAGGCCAGACCGTCATCACCACCTTCGAACTCAGCCCCGGCACCGCCCATGACCTGATGGAGGCGCTGGAAGACGCCTATCGCGAATTCATCAGCAAGCAACCCGGTTTCATCGCGGCGGGCCTGCATATGAATGATGCGCAGACCCGGATCTGCAACTATTCGCAATGGCAGCGGCGCGAGGACTATCAGGCCATGCTGCGCAGCCCGGAGATGCGCCAGCGCAACAAGGTTATCGCCACGCTCTGCCGCAGTTTCGAGCCGGTGATGTACGAAGTGGCGGCTGTTCTTTAACGCCGCAACCCGGCGGGCGGGCCCTGCCCGTCCGCTGACGCCGGTTCAGCGCCGCCGCTTGTTGCCGCCGCGCTGCCCCGCCCGCCCGGCGGTGGACCGTCCGCTTTGCTTCACCGCTGCATCGACGGCCTCTTCCACGGCTTCCTGCCGGGCCAGAGGATCGTCCGCAACGGCAAGCTCCACGGCCTCCAGACGCTTGACCTCGTCCCGAAGGCGCGCGGCCTCCTCGAATTCGAGGTTCTCGGCGGCCTTGCGCATCTGCACCCGCAGCGCTTCCAGATGTGCCGCGAGGTTCTGCCCGACCATGGGCTTGTCCACCCTGGTCGTGATGCGCGCCTGATCGGTATCGCCCTGCCAGAGACCCGCGAGCACATCCTCGACGTTCTTCTTCACCGTCTGCGGCGTGATGCCATGCGCCTCGTTATAGGCCATCTGTTTCTCGCGCCGCCGATTGGTTTCGGCGAGTGCGCGCTCCATGCTGCCGGTGATCCGGTCGGCATACATGATCACCCGACCCTCGGCATTCCGCGCCGCCCGCCCGATGGTCTGGATCAGCGAGGTTTCCGACCGCAGGAACCCTTCCTTGTCCGCATCCAGAATGGCAACCAACCCACATTCGGGGATATCCAGCCCCTCGCGCAGCAGGTTGATGCCCACCAGCACGTCAAAGGCCCCCAGACGTAAATCCCGCAGGATTTCAATGCGTTCAATCGTGTCGATGTCCGAGTGCATATAGCGGATGCGGATGCCCTGCTCGTGGAAATATTCGGTCAGGTCTTCGGCCATGCGCTTGGTCAGCGTGGTGACCAGAACCCGCAGCCCTTGCGCCGCGACGCGGCGGATCTCGTCCAGCAGGTCATCGACCTGCATTTCCACCGGGCGGATCTCTACCACCGGGTCCAGAAGGCCGGTCGGGCGGATCACCTGTTCGGCGAAGACGCCGCCGGCCTGCTCCATCTCCCACGCCGCCGGGGTGGCCGAAACGAAGATCGACTGCGGGCGCATCGCGTCCCATTCCTCGAACTTCAGCGGCCGGTTGTCCATGCAGGAGGGCAACCGGAAGCCGTGTTCCGCCAGCGTGAACTTGCGCCGATAGTCACCGCGATACATGCCGCCGATCTGCGGCACGGAAACGTGGGATTCATCGGCGAAAACAATGGCATTGTCGGGGATGAATTCAAACAGCGTCGGCGGCGGCTCACCCGGCGCGCGACCTGTCAGATAGCGTGAATAGTTCTCGATCCCGTTGCAGACGCCGGTCGCCTCCAGCATTTCCAGATCGAAATTGCAGCGCTGCTCCAGCCGCTGTGCCTCCAGCAACTTGCCCTCCCCCACCAATTGTTCCAGCCGCTGCTTCAGCTCCAGCCTGATACCCTTGATCGCCTGCTGCATGGTCGGGCGCGGCGTGACGTAGTGGCTGTTGGCGTAAATACGGATCTGCTTGAACACATCGGTTTTCGCGCCGGTCAGCGGGTCGAATTCGACGATGCTTTCCAGTTCCGGCCCGAAGAAAGAAAACCGCCAGGCCCGATCCTCAAGGTGGGCGGGCCAGACTTCCAGACTGTCGCCCCGCACCCGGAAACTGCCGCGCTGGAAGCCCGAATCGTTGCGCCGGTATTGTTGGGCCACCAGTTCGGCAATCACCTGCCGCTGTTCATACATCTGCCCGACGACCAGGTCCTGCGTCATGGCCGAATAGGTTTCGACCGAGCCGATACCGTAGATGCAACTGACCGAGGCCACGATGATCACATCGTCGCGTTCCAGAAGCGCCCGGGTGGCCGAGTGGCGCATCCGGTCAATCTGTTCGTTGATCTGGCTTTCCTTCTCGATATAGGTGTCCGACCGCGGCACATAGGCTTCGGGCTGGTAGTAATCGTAATAGCTGACGAAATACTCGACGGCGTTTTCGGGGAAGAAGCCCTTGAACTCGCCATATAATTGCGCAGCCAGCGTCTTGTTGGGCGCAAGGATGATGGCGGGACGCTGGGTTTCCTCGATGATCTTGGCCATTGTGAAGGTCTTGCCGGTGCCGGTGGCGCCCAGCAGAACCTGATCATGCTCCCCCGCCTGCACGCCCCCCACCAGTTCCGCGATAGCCGTCGGCTGGTCGCCTGCGGGCTGGAAGGGCGAATGCATGACGAAGCGACGCCCGCCTTCAAGCTTGGGACGGGTCAGCACCTCGGGCCGTTCGGTCGGGGCGTTGGTATTGTTGTGCGGCATGGCGATTCCTTGGCTTGCCCTCAAGATGATCCGTTTTTGTTCCGGTTCAAGGGGCGAATACCTGCTGCCTTTCAGACAGCGTTAACCCTGATTGCCAGAGTCTGAAGACGGGCGGATCAATTTTACAGAAAATTGATTGCGTCGGTTTCAGCTTTTGGTTGCGAAGTTTTGCAGAATGCCGCATCGTAACAGGGCAAGCAACGCACTGTCGGCTGGTCGCACCCCACACCCCAACCACACTCCCAGACCAGCCGACAGACCTTGCTCAGGCGGCGGATTTCGCTGCGGCGGCCCTTGCCTAACCTGCGGTTTTCGCCAATAAGAAGGCAGATCTGCAAGGAGCTTCCCATGCGCGCACGCATCTACCAGCCCGCCCGCAACGCCATGCAATCGGGCACCGCCAAGACAAAGGGCTGGGTGCTGGAATTTGCACAGGCCAGCGCGCGCGAGGTCGATCCGCTGATGGGCTGGACTTCGACCACCGATACCACCACCCAGGTCAAGCTGCGCTTCGACAGCCGCGAAGCTGCGGAAGATTACGCCCGTGACAACGGGATCGAGTTCGAAGTGCTGGAAACCCACAAGCGTAAACCCAACGTGCGCCCGCTGGGCTATGGCGAGAATTTCGCCACCAACCGTCGCAGCGCCTGGACGCACTGACCCTGCCGTGCCCTTGACCGGGCGCACCGCTGGTCCCATGTGATTTCCCGGACCGAAGCAAAGGACAGGCCATGCGCAACGCCGCTCTGGTATTGGGATTGATTGGCGGCATCTTCGCCATGATCGTGGGCTTCTTCAGCTTCGGCTATACCGAGGTCGTTCAGAATCACGCCGAAGTCGGGCGGATGTTCGGCCAGTTCGAGAATGCGCAGACCATCCGGCTTGCGAGTTTCCTCGCCCCGTTGCTGGCCATTGCGGGGGGCGCCATGGCGCGGGCGCGCGCGCTCTGGGGTGGTATTCTGATGCTGTTGTCGGCGGGTCTGATCTATCTGGCCTTCGGCTTTGGCGTCTTCACCATGTTCCCGATCGGCTTCTGCCTTGTCGGCGGCTTGCTCGCTGTGGCGGCGGGCAAACCCGATGAGCCCAAGGCACATTTCTGACGACCACAAATGAAAACCGGCCCCGAAGGGCCGGTTCAGGATCAGGCTTCCATCGCCTCAAGCTCGTCAATGAAGCCCGCGATCATGTCGAGCCCCTTCTGCCAGAAACCGGGATCAGACAGATCCAGCCCGAAGGGCGCCAGCAGTTCCTTGTGGTGCTTCGAGCCGCCCGCCTTCAGCAGATCGAAATACTTCTCCTGGAACTCCGGCAGACCATCGGCATAGGCCGCGTAAAGCGCGTTCACCAGCCCGTCACCGAAGGCATAGGCATAGACGTAGAACGGCGAATGCACGAAATGCGGGATATAGGCCCAGAAGGTCTCATACCCATCCATGAAATCGAAGGCCGGGCCAAGGCTTTCGGCCTGCACGCTCATCCACAGGGCATTGATGTCGTCGGGGGTCAGTTCCCCTTCCGCCCGCGCCGCATGCAGCTTGCATTCGAAATCATAGAAGGCGATCTGACGCACGACCGTGTTGATCATGTCCTCGACCTTGCCCGCCAGCAAGGTCTTGCGCTCGGCCGGGGTTCTGGCGCCGTCCAGGAGCTTGCGGAAGGTCAGCATCTCGCCAAACACACTGGCGGTTTCGGCCAGCGTCAGCGGGGTCGAGGACAGCAGTTCCCCCTGTGCCGCCGCCAGCCGCTGATGGACGCCATGACCAAGCTCATGCGCCAGCGTCATGACGTCGCGCGGTTTGCCAAGATAGTTCAGCATCACATAGGGATGCACCGTCGTCACGGTCGGATGCGCGAACGCGCCGGGCGCCTTGCCGGGCTTCACACCTGCGTCGATCCAGCCCTGCGTGAAGAACGGCTCGGCCAGTTCGGCCAGACGCGGCGAGAAGGCGGCATAGGCATCGGAAACCGTCTTGCGTGCGGTATCCCAGTCCACGGTTTTCGGCTGTTCGATGGGCAGCGGCGCGTTGCGGTCCCAGACTTGCAGCCGGTCGAGACCCAGCCATTTCGCCTTCAGCGCATAGTAGCGATGGCTGAGCTTGGGATAGGCGGCAACCACGGCATCCCGCAAAGCCTGCACCACCTCGGGTTCCACATGGTTCGACAGATGGCGGCCATGCTGCGGGCTGGGCATCTTGCGCCAACGATCATGGATTTCCTTTTCCTTGGCCAGCGTGTTGTGCACCCGCGCAAACAGCTTGATATGGCGGTCAAAGACCTCGGCCAGCGACCGCGCCGCGGCCTCGCGTTTCGCGCGGTCGGTATCGGTCAGCAGGTTCAGCGTGGCTTCGAGGTTCAGTTCCTCCTCCTCGCCCGCGACCTTGAACATCAGGCCCGCCATCGTCTCGTCGAACAGCTTGTTCCAAGCCGAGGCGCCGACGACGCTTTCATCATGCAGGAAGCGCTCCAGCTCGTCCGAAAGCTGGTGCGGGCGCATGGCGCGCATCCGGTCGAACACCGGCTTGTAGCGGGCCAGATCGGCATTGGCGGCCAGCAGCCGGTCCAGCGCAGTATCTTCCAGACGGTTGAACTCCAGGCTGAAGAACACCAGCGGCGTGGTGAAGGTGGTCACACGGTCCTGCGCATCGGCCATGAACTTGGCGCGCTCGCTGTCCATGGTGTTCTGGTAATAGCGCAGCCCGGCGTAAGACATCAGGCGCCCGGCGATCACGTCGATTGCCTCGTATTCCTGCACGCAGGCCAGCAACCCGGCAGCATCTAGGTCCGCCAGCTTGCCTTCATAGGCCGCCGCGAAATCGGCACAGGCTTTTTCCAGCCAGGCCATGTCGCGCGCAACTTCGGGCGCATCCGGCGCGGGGTAAAGATCGGTCAGATCCCATTCGGGCAGATTGCCCAGCCCGCCCCCGGCGGCATTGGCATCGAAAACCGGCGAAGGAAGCGGAAGAGTCATGGAGGAACCTCAAGCATGTTTGTTCCCATCTAGGTTCCCGAAAGGACCAAGCGCAAGCCTCAGGCCCTTCCGGGCCATGCAAATCTGATGCACGCGATAGGGAATTTTCGCCCGGATTCGGCCATCCGAAAGGCTTTGGCTCCTGCAATTCACCAGGATTTGCTCAAATATTAGGCGAATGACCCTGTTCCCGGCAGGTTTCGGACCTTTTTTGCCGCGAAAACCGTCACCGCCGCTTTCATGTCCGCCGGGGCGACGCTTAACTGAAATCAGCAAGATCGGGGGCGCTTCAGTGACGACCTATTTCAACGAAATGTATGATAACGGCGCAGTGCGCGCGCCTTATGCGCGGCTGGAAGACTGGATGCGGCATATGCCGGCCGAGCTCAGGCAGATGAAGCAGGCCGAGGCTGAAACGTTGTTTCGCCGCATCGGCATCACGTTCGCGGTCTATGGCGAGGGCGGCGACCCGGATCGGCTGATCCCGTTCGACATGTTCCCCCGCGTGTTCACCGCCCCGGAATGGACCCGGCTGGAACGCGGCATCAAGCAGCGCGCGCGGGCGCTGAACATGTTTCTGGCCGATGTCTATGGCCGGGGCGAGATCGTGAAGGCCGGGCGCATCCCGGCGCGTCTGGTGTATGAAAACGAGGCTTACGAAAAGGCCGTCGTCGGCTTCGTGCCGCCCAAGGGAGTTTACAGCCACATCGTTGGCATCGACCTCGTGCGCACCGGGCCTGACGAGTTTTTTGTGCTGGAAGACAACTGCCGCACGCCCTCGGGTGTCAGCTACATGCTGGAAAACCGCGAAATCATGATGCGGATGTTCCCCGATCTGTTCCGCGAGAACCGCATCCAGCCGGTCGACAGCTACAGCGAAAGGCTGCGCCGTACACTCGCCTCGGTCGCGCCCGCGAAATGCACGGGCGAGCCGCGCGTGGTTCTGCTGACCCCCGGCCATTTCAACAGCGCCTATTACGAACACAGCTTCCTCGCCGATCTGATGGGGGTCGAGTTGGTGGAAGGGCAGGATCTGTTCGTGGAGGGCGAGTTCGTCTGGATGCGCACCACCGAGGGCCCGAAGAAGGTGGATGTGATCTATCGCCGGATTGACGATGCCTTCATCGACCCGCTGTGCTTCCGCCCGGATTCCATGCTGGGCGTGCCGGGGCTGATGGATGTCTACCGCTCCGGCGGGGTGGCGATCTGTTCCGCACCCGGTGCGGGCGTGGCGGATGACAAGGCGGTCTATACTTTCGTGCCCGAAATGGTGCGCTTTTATCTGGGGGAAGAGCCGATCCTCAACAACGTGCCGACCTGGCAATGCGGCAAATCGGATGACCTGAAATATGTGCTCGACAACCTGCCCGAACTGGTCGTGAAAGAGGTGCATGGCTCAGGCGGTTACGGCATGCTGGTCGGGCCGAAATCCACCAAGGCCGAGGTCGAGGCCTTCCGGCTGAAGATCCTTGACGATCCCGACAATTATATCGCTCAGCCGACGCTTGCGCTGTCCACGACGCCGACTTTCGTGGCCGAAGGTATCGCACCACGCCATGTGGACCTGCGGCCCTATTGCCTGGTCGGCGAAAGCATCGACCTCGTGCCCGGCGCGCTGACCCGCGTGGCGCTGAAAGACGGCAGCCTTGTGGTGAACTCGTCTCAGGGCGGCGGGGTCAAGGATACCTGGGTGCTGGCGGAGTAATCATTGATGCTGAGCAGAACCGCAGACAACCTCTACTGGATCGCCCGCTATATGGAACGCGCCGACATTGCGGCGCGGCTGCTGGAAGTGGGATCGCGCATCACGCTGATGCCCTCCACCCATGGCTATCGCAACGAATGGGACAGCCTGCTGCAATCCTCGGGCACGGCCAACGGGTTTTCCCACAAATACGGCGACCCGGTGCAGCGCAACCTTGAAAGCTGGCTGTTCTTCGACCGCGACAACCCCTCTTCCGTGGCAAGCTGCATCACGGCGGCGCGGGAAAACGGCCGCATCGTGCGCACAGCGCTGACCAGCCAGGTCTGGGACGCGCTGAACACCGCTTTTCAGGAGTTGCGGCAACTGGAACGCACCCCGCGCAGCGAGCTGGAACTCAGCCGCCTGACCGAATGGGTGATGCGCCACACCGCCATGGTGCGCGGCGCCATCGACGCGACGCTGCTGCGCAATGACGGCTACAACTTCCTGAATATCGGCTATTATCTGGAACGCGGCGACAACACTGCCCGGATGCTGGATGTGAAATATTACGTCCTGCTGCCCCGCATCGAATTCGTGGGCTCGGGGCTCGACAACTATCAATGGACGACGCTTCTGCGGGCCATGGGCGCGCATCGCGCCTTCCACTGGGCCTATGGCGGCGAGGTGACGGCGGCCAAGATCGCGGATTTCCTGATCCTGAATCCGCAAAGCCCACGCTCGCTCATCACCTGTGTTTCCGGGGTAGGCAACCACCTGACGCGGCTGGCCAAGGCCTATGGCCGCACCATGCCTGCACAGGGCAAGGCCACCGCCATGCTGAACGAGCTGGAAACCACCAATGTCGAGGCGATTTTCGACGAGGGGCTGCACGAGTTTCTGTCGCGGTTCATCCGCGATTCCGCCGAACTGGGCACTGCCATCCATGAATCTTATCTGAGCGGGGATCTGCGCTGATGCGTCTGACCGTCGATCATGTCACCTGTTATCGCTATGCCGCGCCCGTGCGCGGTGTGGTGCAAAGCCATCGCCTGACGCCTTCGGTGTTCGAAGGGCAGACGGTACTGGACTGGAAGGTTACCGTCAGCGACGGACTTCAGGGCGGTAGCTTCCGCGACGGCGCGGGCGACCGGATCAGCGCCTGGTCCGTCATCGGCCCGGTCAGTGAAATTCTGGTGCAGGTCACCGGCACGGTCGATACCCGCGACCTTGCCGGGGTTCTGCGTGGCCATCGCGAGACGGTGCGCCCCGAAGTCTATCTGCGCGACACCCTGCCCACCCGCGTCGATACCGCGCTGGTCGATCTGTCAGAGGCGGCGGAAGGTGCCGACGGCCCGCTGGAGGCCGCGCACCGGCTTTCCGCTGCGGTGGCAGAGGCGATTGCCTATCGCCCCGGCGTGACCGAGGCGCATACCACAGCCGCCGAAGCGCTGGGTCTGGGCGAAGGCGTCTGTCAGGATCACGCCCATGCCCTGATCGCCATTGCACGGCACCGGGGGATGCCCGCGCGCTATGTCTCGGGCTACCTGTTCGCGGATGCCGAGGGCAAGGCGCATGAGGCCGCCCATGCCTGGGCCGAAATCTGGTTGCCCGGTCTGGGATGGGTCGGTTTCGATCCGGCCAATGCCTGCTGCCCGGATGAACGCTACATCCGGCTTGCCTCCGGCTTCGACGCACAGGATGCGGCGCCGATCCGCGGCATCGCGCGCGGCCCCGGCGCTGAAACCATGGCGGTGCGGGTCGCCGTCTGCACGCAGGGCCAGCAACAGGAGCAGCAATAACAAAGCGATGGTTGCGCCCGCGTGGGCGCGGCCCTAGTGTTGCGCCAAACGCCACTCACGGAAACGAACATGACCTATTGCGTAGGCCTTCTGCTGAATGAAGGCATGGTGCTGCTGTCGGACACCCGGACCAATGCCGGGCTGGACAATATCTCGACCTATCGCAAGATGTTCACTTTCGAAGAACCGGGCGAGCGTGTCATCGCCATCATGACGGCTGGCAGCCTCAGCGTCACGCAGACCACCATCGCCCGCCTGCGCGAGGCCATCGAAGAACCCGACGCCGACGGCGAAACCTCGATCCTGAAAGCGCCGACCATGCTGAAGGTGGCCGAGATTGTCGGCAACATGCTGGCCTCCGTCCGCAATGAGGTGGACGAGAAGATGAGCGCGATGCGCCAGAGCGCCTCTGCCTCGATGATCGTTGCAGGTCAGCGGCGCGGCGGCGTGATGCGGCTGTTCCTCATCTACCCCGAGGGCAATTTCATCGAGGCGACCGAGGATACCCCCTTCCTCCAGATCGGCGAACACAAATACGGCAAGCCGATCCTTGACCGTGTGGTGCGGCCTGAAACCTCGCTGGCCGATGCGCAGAAGGCGGTGCTGCTGAGCATGGATTCCACGCTGCGATCCAATCTCTCGGTCGGCATGCCGCTCGATATGTGCGTGATCGAACGCGATGCATGCCAGATCAGCATGCGGCGGCGGATCGAGGCCGGGGACGAACAGTTCCGCGCCATGAGCGAGGCCTGGTCCAGGGCCCTGCGCGACGGCTTTACCCAGATCGAGGTCTGAGGCGGACGCGCTTCATCTGCATGGCTTGTATCTGCGGCGTGGCAAGGTAAAATAGCGTCCGACCCCGCGCCCGGCCGTGCCGCGGGAGACCCAAGCCGGAGAACAGCATGTCGTGGACTGACGAGCGCGTCGAGACGCTCAAGAGGATGTGGTCTGAAGGCCAGAGCGCCAGCCAGATCGCCAAAGAGCTGGGCGGCGTGACCCGCAACGCGGTGATCGGCAAGGTTCACCGTCTGGGCCTGTCGAACCGTGTCGGCGGCGCTGGCGGCAAAGAGGATGAGGAAGAGGTCGCGGTCGAGGCTCCGGCCCCGCGCGTCGAAACCCCGCGCCCGGCCCCCGAACCGGCCCCGCGCGCGGCAGAGCCGCCGCGCCCTGCCCCGCCCGAACGCCCTGCCCCGCAACCGGCAGCGGCTGCTCCGGCGCCCTCGGCCCCGATCCCGCTGCGCAAGGCCATCGTTCCGGCAGGCCAGCCGCTGCCGCCGCAACCTTCGGCCAACGAGATCAGCCCCGAGGCGCTGGCCTCGGTGCGCGAGGTGGAAAAGCGCGCCCGCAAGCTGACGCTGATGGAACTGACAGAGCGCACCTGCAAATGGCCGATCGGCGATCCCGCGACCGAGGATTTCTGGTTCTGCGGTTTGCCTTCGCAGGCTGGCAAGCCCTATTGCGACGCCCATGTCGGCGTGGCTTTCCAGCCGATGAGCGCGCGGCGCGACCGCCGCCGCTGACCCGGCCTTGTGAAATTCGAACGCCCGCCCCGCAAGGTGGCGGGCGTTTTCTTCTCAACACAGTCCCCGAGTTTCACATGTCTGACATTCCGCCCATCGCTGCCGATCAGCCTGCCTTCGCCCGCCTGCTGGGTCTGAGGATCGTGTCGGCCACGCCCGACCGGGTGGAGGCCGAACTTGAGGTGACCGAGGCTCTGGGAAACCGGAACGGCGTTCTGCATGGCGGCGCCATCATGGGCCTCGCGGATAATCTGGGCGGGACGGCGACCTTCCTCAACCTGCGCGAGGGTGAGGGGACGGTGACAGTGGAAAGCAAGACCGGCTTCTTCCGCCCCGTGCCGCTGGGCACCACCGCCCGCGCGGTGACCGAGCCGCTGCACAAGGGGCGCAAGACAATGGTGTGGCAGACCCGCATCCTGCGCGAGGATGGCAAGCTGGCGGCGATGGTTACGCAGACCCAGATGGTGCTGCGGCCCGAGGACAGGTGAAAACCAGACACTCAGAATGCAAAAGGCCCCCGAAACCGGGGGCCTTTTTGACATTTCGGAACCTCAGGCTTTCACAGGGCTGCGATAGCTCATCCGCCGCACCGATCCGGTTTTCGACCGCATCAAGAGCGTCTCGGTCGTCACCCAGCCCGGCTCGCGCTTGATGCCCGACAGGATCGAGCCATTGGTCACCCCGGTCGCGGCAAAGATCACATCGCCGGTCACCATCTCGTCACGGGTATAAATCCGGTTCAGATCGGTGATCCCGGCACTGGCGGCACGGGCACGTTCATCATCGTTGCGGAACAGCAGCTGGCCATAGATCTGGCCGCCCATGCACTTCAGGGCCGAAGCTGCCAGTACGCCCTCCGGCGCCCCGCCCGACCCCATATACATGTCGATGCCGGTCTTGTCGCTTTCGGCGCAATGGATCACGCCCGCCACATCGCCATCGGTAATCAGCCGGATCGCCGCGCCGGTGCCGCGCACCTCGGCAATCAGCGTCTCGTGGCGCGGACGCTCCAGGATGCAGACGGTGATATCACCCGGCGCACAGCCCTTGGCGCGGGCCAGCGCCTCAACACGCTCCGCCGGGCTCATCTCCAGCGTCACGGTGTCGGGCGCATAGCCCGGACCGATGGCCAGCTTTTCCATGTAAACATCGGGCGCATGCAGCAACGTGCCGCGCGGCGCCATGGCGATCACGGTCAGCGCGTTCGGCATGTCTTTGGCGGTCAGCGTGGTCCCTTCCAGCGGATCGAGCGCGATATCCACAGCCGGGCCGTTGCCGGTACCGACTTCCTCACCGATATACAGCATCGGCGCCTCGTCACGCTCGCCCTCGCCGATCACCACCACACCGGCAATGTCCAGGAGGTTGAGCTGATCACGCATCGCGTTGACGGCCGCCTGATCCGCCGCCTTCTCGTTCCCCCGGCCGATCAGCGTCGCCGAGGCAAGTGCTGCCGCCTCGGACACGCGGGCGAGTCCGAGGGAAAGCATCCGATCCTGAAACTGAGCCGCATCGGCCATGAAAACCCCCATTGTCTGCCCCGTATGGAGGCCGGTTAAAGACTTTGCCCTGTCCTAGCCGCCGCAAGCCCTGCCCGCAAGGATGGTTCCGCTAACGCACTGGCGCGGCCTGCCCGCTTACAGTTCCTCGATGCGGATGGCGACGGGCTGACCAACCAGCACGCCGGTCTGCGCAAAGCTTGTGAGTGCATGTGCCACATCGGCCGGGGCCGCTTTGTGCGTGACGAAGATGACGATGGCATCGTCATCTTCCTCGCCCGGCTGGTTGATCTGGCGCATCTGGTCGATGGAGATGCCCGCCTCGCCCAGACAGGTGGCGATCTTGGCCAGGGCGCCGGGTTTGTCGAGCAGCGTCATCCGCAGGTAATAGGGCGCGGGGGTCGCGGCCTTGGCCGGAACCGCCGGAACCAGCGTGGCGGCAGGCCGCCCGAAGGTCGGCAGTCGCAGACCGCGCGCGATGTCGATGACATCGGACATCACCGCGCTGGCGGTCGGGCCCTCGCCCGCGCCGGGGCCGCGCAGCACGATCTGGCCCACACTGTCGCCTTCCAGCATCACCATATTGGTGCCGCCTTGCAGCTGGCCAAAGGGGCTTTCGGCAGGCACAAGGCACGGGGTCATGCGCTGTTCCAGCCCGCGTCCCGACATCTGCGCCACGCCGAGGAGCTTGATGTGATAGCCCATGTCGTCGGCCAGTTCGATATCCTCGATCGAGACATTGCCGATGCCTTCAAGCTCTACCGCGTCGAAGGCGACGCGGGTGCCGAAGGCGATGGCGGCCAGCAGCGACAGCTTGTGTCCGGCGTCGATCCCGCCCACATCAAGGTTCGGATCGGCCTCAAGATAGCCCAGTTGGCGGGCTTCCTCGAACACGGTTTCATAGGGCAGGCCTGCGTTCTGCATCCGGGTCAGGATATAGTTGCAGGTGCCGTTCATCACGCCCATGACACGGGTGATACGGTTGCCGGCCAGACCTTCGGTCAGCGCCTTGATGACGGGGATCCCCCCCGCCACCGCCGCCTCGAACCGGATCACCCGGCCCGCGGCCTCGGCCGCTTCGGCCAGCGCCTGCCCGTGATGCGCCAGCAGCGCCTTGTTCGCGGTCACCACATCCTTGCCCGCTGCGATGGCGGCCTCGGTCGCGGCTTTCGCCGCGCCTTCATGCCCGCCCATCACCTCGACGAACACATCCACGTCATCACGCCGCGCAAGGGAGACAGGATCGGTTTCCCAGGCATAGGCCGAAAGATCGGCATCGCGGTTCTTCGTGCGGTCCCGCGCCGAAACGGCGGTAATCACCACGGGGCGGCCAGTGCGCGCAGTGATCAGATCGGCATGTTGCTGAACGATCTTCACCACTCCGATGCCGACGGTTCCAAGACCGGCGAGCCCGAGACGCAGGGGCTGAACCATAATATGCTCCGTGATTTGTCTGTCCGTCTGTTAGCCCGTTCAACCGCCCTGCGCAATCGGGCTGGCGTCAGCCGTCCGTTGCCGGGGTCGGCTCCGGCGTCGTCAGACGCAGCGCGCGCAGGGCAGCCGCACGGGACTGCAGCGCGGCGGCACGACCCGCCAGACCATCCGCCGCGTTGACCGGCACGGCATCAAGCTGCGCCTCTGCCAGCAGCGTATCAATCGGCTGAAGCGCGGGGGCCGGTCCCGCAGGGGCGGCAGGCGGCGCCAGTTCCGGCATGGCCGTGCAGGCCGCAAGGGCCAGCGGCGCAAGAAGGAAGGGGCGGAAAGCATTCATCGGCAGGTCCGGCGCTGGCATCGTGCCGCCTATCCTTACAGGGAGGCCGGGCCTTTCGGCAAGCCAGAGCCGCGGCCCGGAAAGGGCGGGCTTGAACTGAACATGCGTTCAGATAGCATGGACACATGGCACGCAAGACCGGCTCACATTCCGAAATCACCGGCCCCCGCATCCGCGCGGCAGCTGAACACCTGTTCGCCCGGCACGGCTATGCCGCCGTTTCCATGCGGCAGATCGCGGCCGAGGTCGGGGTGCAGGCCGGGGCGCTGTATCTGTACACGCCCGACAAGCAAAGCCTGCTGGCCGATCTGATGCGCGACCATCTGGACGGTCTGCTGGCCGCCTGTGCCGCCCTGCCCCCCGTCAACGGCCCCGAGGCCCGGCTGGATCAGTTCGCCCGGTTCCATATCGGCTATCACATCGACCGACCCGACGCGGTTTTCGTTGCCTACATGGAATTGCGCAATCTGGAGCCCGCCAATTTCACCGCCATCGAAGCCCTGCGACGCCGCTACGAGAATACGCTTGAGGCGATCCTGCGCGATGGCCGCGCCGCCGGGGTCTTTGCGGTGCCCGACACCAAGCTTGCCACGCTGGCGCTGATTGCCATGCTGACCGGGGTGACGAACTGGTATCGCGAGGGCGGTCGCCTTGGTCGCGCCGAGGTCGAGGCGATCTATGCCGCCATGGCACTGAATGCGGTCGGAGCCTCCCCCTTGCCGACCCGCTGAATGCCCCCGATGCGCGGCGCTCTGCCACAGCGGCCGCTCCGCCACGGCACAATCCTCCCGTCAGTGTTTACACGCGCACGGTGATGGCCTAGCTGAAACGGGGCCGGAAGACCGCGACAGGCTGCATTTTCAAGATGATCTCATCCACTCTCACTTTCCTGCGCCGAAGCTTTCCGATCCTGCTGGGTATCGGGTTGTTCGGGCTGGGTCTTTATGCGCTGTATCACCTGCTGCGGCCGGTCGATCCGGCGGATGTGATGGCACATATCCGTGCAACACCGTGGCACAGCCTGATCGGCGCGGTTCTGGCAACAGCGGTCGGCTATGCGGCGCTGGTGGGTTATGATGTCTTCGCGCTGCATTTCATCGGACACCGGCTGCCGTGGCGGGTCGTGGGGCTGGGCGGTTTTCTGGGCTATGCCTTCGGCAATACCATCGGCGTCAGCATCGTTTCCGGCGGGGCGGTGCGCTATCGCATCTATTCCGCCTTCGGGCTGAATGCCTTCGAGGTGGCGGCGGTTTCAGCCTATATCGCCATGGCGCTCGGCACCGGCCTGACCCTGATCGGCCTGGCCGCGCTGGCGGTGCATCCGATGGCGGCCTCGGACGTGCTGCCACTGTCCCCCGGCCTGGTACGCTGGGGCTCGCTGGCGGTTCTGGTGATCTCGGTAGCGGTGATCGTGTTCATTTCCTGGGGCAACCGCTCCCTGAAGGTCTGGCGGTTCGACCTGCGCCTGCCGCCGCCGCGCAGTCTTGCCGGGCAGCTTGCGGTGACGCTGATCGACGTGGTGGCAGCGGCCTATACGCTCTGGGTGCTGATGCCCGCCGGCACCCCCGATTTTGCATCCTTCGTGGCGATCTATGCCATCGCCATGATGATCGGCATTCTGAGCCACGTCCCCGGCGGCGTCGGTGTGTTTGAAACCGTGGTCATCGGCACCCTGCCTCCGGAAGTGCCCGTCAGTGAGGCTGCCGCCGCGCTGCTGATGTTCCGAATGATCTATTACATCCTGCCCTTCGTGCTGGGCTTCGTCATCGTTTCGGTCAACGAGGCGCGGATGGCGGGCGGGTTCATCACCCGGCTGATGGGGCGCCTGCCCGCGCAAAGCCGCCCCGTGACCGAGGCTCTGGGCGGCGTGGTGCCCTCGCTGGTGGGGCTGGTGACCTTCGGCTTCGGGGTCTATCTGCTGATGGCCTCGCTGATCCCGTCGGTCCGGGGGGATGCGATGGCGGACCGCGACGTCATCGCGGCCCTGCTGATCGAAGGCGGCACGCTGGCCTCCGCTGTGGCCGGGGTGCTGCTGCTGATCCTGTCGCACGGTCTGGCCCGGAGGGTGGAGGCCGCGTTCTGGCTGACACAGGCCGTGCTGGCGGGCGGCCTGGTTGCCTCGCTGCTGAACGGGTTTGATGTGGACAGCGCGCTGCTGCTGGGGGCGGGCCTGCTGCTGCTGTTGCCGTTCCGGGGAGCCTTCCACCGTAAGGCCAAGCTGACCGAGGGTGTATTCAGCCCGGCATGGTTCGCACTGGTTCTGGGGGTCGTGCTGGCGGCGGCGGTGTTCTTTTTCTTCGTCCACCGCACCACGCCCTATTCCAACGATCTGTGGACCGAAATCGCCCATGGCGCCAATACCCCCCGCGCGTTACGGGCCGGGCTGGTCGCCTCTGCCATCCTGCTGTTTTTCGGCATTTATCTGGCGCTGCGCCCGGTGCGCAGCCGTCCGGTACGCGCGCAAGATCCCGGCGTGCTGGAGCGCGCAGCGGCCATCGTGGCGGCGGCGGGCGATCCGCAGGGCTGTATCGGCCTGTCGGGTGACAAGCGTTTTCTGTTCTCGGATGCCGGTGGCGCCTTCATCATGTACGGCGTGCAAGGCTCGACCTGGGTCGCGCTGAGCGATCCCGTCGGCCGCCCGGAGGAGGTGCCTGACCTTTGCTGGGCCTTCATCGACCAGGCGCAGCGCGCCAATTGCCGTCCGATGTTCTACGAGGTCGGACCGCAGCATCTGCCGGTCTATGTCGATCTGGGCATGGCGCTCCACAAGGTCGGCGAAGAGGCCGTCATCCCGTTGCAGAATTTCAGCCTGTCGGGCGCCGCCTTCAAATCCCTGCGCGCCACCCACAACCGGCAGGAGCGTGACGGCCTGCGGATGGAACTTCTGACACCGCCGCATGACGCCGCGCTGCTCGCGGAACTGGCCACGGTGTCGGAGGCTTGGCTCGGCGGCAAGACCGCACGCGAAAAGGGCTTTTCCGTCGGACGGTTCGAGCCGTCCTATCTGGCCCGCTTTCCGATCGCCGTGGTGCGGCACGCGGCGGACGGGCCGATCCTCGCCTTCGCCAATGTGCTGGCTCCGGGTGACGGGCGCCGGGTGTCGGTGGACCTCATGCGCTATCTGCCCGATGAGGCTTCAGGCATGATGGAGTTCCTGTTCCTGACGCTGATGGAACATTACCGCGATCTGGGCGCGACCGAGTTCAGCCTTGGCGTCGCGCCGCTGGCGGGCCTGTCGGAGCGGTCGGTCGGGCGGCTGTGGAACCGTTTCGGGCGGCTGATCTATCGCCATGGCGGGGCTTTTTACAATTTCGCGGGCCTGCGTGCCTTCAAGCAGAAGTTCCACCCGGACTGGCAGCCGCGCTATATCGCCGTACCACCCGGACTTTCACCCACACGGGCGATGACCGATGTTGCCCTGCTGATCGCAGGCGGGGCGCGCGGGCTGTTGCGCAAGTGATTGAAATAACATCTGCGCGACTTCACGCCATCAACGCCCCTGCGCGGCCCCCGGCGCATTGCGCTGTGCCCAAGCGCAGCCTAATCTGGCGTATCGGCCAGTCAGCGGAGATTTGAATGCGCCTCGGACCTACCGCCCTCGTCCTTGCCCTTGCCGCCCTTGCGGGCGCGCCGCTGGCACGGGCCGAAACAGCCCCCGCGCAAACGACCGAGACCGCACCCGCCCCGGAACAGCCGGTGGATGCCGGCGCCTATCTGGCCGCCCGTGTCGCCGCCACGGACAGCAATTACGCCGAGGCGGCAGGCTGGTTTGCCCGCGCGCTCGCGAAGGACCCGCAGAACACCGATATGCTGAATGGCGCCATCGTCGCCACCATGGGTTCGGGTGATTTCGAGGCTGCGGCGCGCTATGGCCAACAGCTTGTCGATCTGGGGGGCAAAAGCCAGTTCGCCAGCCTCGCCCTGCTGGCCGACGAGGCCAAACGCGGCGATTACGCCGCCATCGTAGCGGCCATTGCCAAGGGGCAAAGCACCAATACGCTGTTTGACCAGCTGGTCGGCGCCTGGTCCGAGGCCGGTCAGGGCCGGATGACCGAGGCATTGGCCGCGTTCGACAAGGCCGCCGAGGCAAAAGGTGCCGCCCTCTTCGCGCGCTATCACAAGGCGCTGGCGCTGGCATCGGTCGGTGATTTCGAAGGGGCAGACAAGATCCTGTCGGACCCTGCCCTCGCCCCCCTGAAAACCGTGCGCCGCGCTTTGCTCGGTCATGCCCAGATCCTCAGCCAATTGGAACGCAATGCCGATGCCGTCGCGCTTCTGGACGGCGCCTTCGCGCAGGGGCAAGATCCGGCGGTCGATGAGATGCGCGCACGTCTGGATGCGGGCGAGCCCGTACCCTATGCCATCGCAACCAACCCTGCCGAAGGCGTGGCCGAGGCCTTTTACACCATGGCCGTGGCGCTGAATGGTGAGGCGGACAACAGCTATACCCTGATCTATGCCCGCACGGCTGCCTGGCTGCGCCCCGATCACACCGAGGCGGTGCTGATGTCGGCGAGCCTGCTGAATGCGGAAGGCCAGCATGATATGGCCGCCGCAACCTTTGCGCTGGTTCCGAACACCGCGCCGGAATTCTATATGGCTGAACTGGGCCGGGCCGACACCCTGCTGGCCAGTGACCGCACCGATGCCGCGCTGGAGGTGCTCCAGAACCTTGCCCGTACCTATCCGAAGCTTCTCAGCGTGCAGATCGCCTATGCCGACCTGCTGCGTCGCGAGGATCGGTTCGAGGATGCCACCAAGGGCTATGACGCCGCCATCGCGCTGGTCGGCACCCCGACCGCCCGCGACTGGCCGCTGTTCTTCAGCCGCGGCATCTGTCACGAGCGCCAGAAACGCTGGGATCAGGCCGAGGCCGATCTGCGCAAGGCGCTGGAACTGAGCCCCGATCAGCCGCAGGTGCTCAATTACCTTGGCTACAGCTTTCTTGAACTGAACAAGAACCTCGACGAGGCGCTGGATCTGATCAAGCGCGCCGTCGCCGCGCAACCCGACAGCGGGTATATCACTGACAGCCTGGCCTGGGCCTATTTCCGCCTTGGCCGCTATGACGAGGCGGTCGAGCCGATGGAAGCCGCCTCGCTGATGGAGCCGGTGGACCCGATCGTGACCGACCATCTGGGCGATGTCTATTGGGCGGTCGGTCGCAAGCTGGAAGCGCAATTCCAGTGGCGCCGCGCCCTGTCGTTCGACCCCGACGAAAAAGAAGCGAAGCGCATTCGCCGCAAGCTGGAAATCGGGCTGGACCGCGTGCTTGCCGATGAAGGCGCAGCCCCGCTGGGCAAGGTCGATGCTGCCGAAAACGATCACTGAATTCGCTCATGCCAAGATCAACCTCTGCCTGCATGTCACCGGACAGCGGGCAGACGGTTATCACCTGCTGGACAGTCTGGTTGTCTTCGCCGGGATCGGCGACGGGCTCCGCGCGACCCCGGCGGACGGGCTGAATCTGCGGATCACGGGGCCTTTTGCAGCGGGCGTGCCTGCCGGTGACGATAATCTGGTTCTGCGCGCGGCGCGGCTGGTGGCGGGCGACATGGGTGCCGAACTGGTGCTGGACAAGCGCCTGCCCCCGGCCAGCGGGATTGGCGGCGGGTCGGCTGATGCGGCGGCGGCCATCCGCGTGATGCTGCGGCTTCAGGCCATGGCAGGGCGAATGCCGGCCATGGCACAGGCGCAGGCCGATGCGGTGGCCGCGCTCGGGGCAGATGTGCCGGTCTGTCTTGCCTCGCATCCTGCCCGGATGCGCGGCATCGGAGAGAAGCTGGACTGGCTGCCGCCGCTGCCCGAAGTGCATGTGGTTCTGGCCAATCCGCGCGTCGAGGTGCCGACGCCAGCGGTTTTCAAGACCCTGCCCCATAAGGAAAACCCGTCTCTGCCCGAGGCTTTGCCGGGATGGATCGACGCCGCCGCGCTGGCGGATTGGCTGCGCGAGACCCGCAATGATCTGGAGGCCCCCGCCCGGACTATTGCCCCGGTGATCGGCGATGTGGTCAGCGCGCTGGCGGCCCTGCCCGGCGCGCTGTTCGCGCGCATGTCAGGATCGGGCGCCACCTGTTTCGCACTGTTCGCGAAGGAGGCCGAGGCGATTGCGGCGTCCGAGGCTCTGGCAGCAGACCAGCCCGAGTGGTGGGTCGCGTCGGGCCTGATCTATCCGGGACGGGCCGATATGGCTCAGTTGATCCGCGCGACCACATAGGCAGCGAGATCCGACAGCATGCCGCGCAGCGGATGGTCGGGCAGCGTGTCGATGGCGGCCCGCGCCTTTGCGGCCCAGGCCAGCGCATCGTCGCGCGCCGCTTCCATCGCGCCATGACGGGCCATGATGGCCAGCGCCTGCTCCAGATCACCGTCTTCCTGACGGCCCTTTGCTATCGTGCGCTCCCAGAAGGCAAGCTCTGCCGCATCGGCCTGCGCCACGGCCTTGATCACCGGCAGGGTCAGCTTGCGCTCGCGAAAATCATCACCCACATTCTTGCCGATGGCGGCAGAGGTGCCGCCATAATCCAGCAGGTCGTCAGCAATCTGGAAGGCAATGCCAAGCGCATCCCCATAGGTATAAAGCGCCTGCACCTGTTCAGCCGAAGCTCCTGCGATGACGCCACCCACCTCGGTCGCGGCAGAAAACAGCGCCGCCGTCTTGCCGCGCACGACTTGCAGATAAATGCTTTCCGTCGTCGCAAGATCCTGCGCCGCCGTCAGTTGCAGCACCTCGCCTTCGGCAATCGTGGCGCTGGCGTTGGACAGAATCTCCATCACCCGCAGCGAGCCCGTCTCGGTCATCAACTGAAAGCTGCGGGCGAACAGGTAATCGCCGACCAGAACCGAGGATTTGTTATCCCACAGCAGGTTGGCCGTCGGACGCCCGCGCCGCTGGGTGCTTTCATCCACCACATCGTCATGCAACAGGGTGGCGGTGTGGATGAATTCCACCGTCGCCGCCAGATGGATGTGGAACGGGCCGTCATAGCCACACAGCCGCGCCGCCGCCAGCGTCAACATCGGACGTAACCGCTTGCCTCCGGCCTCCACCAGATGCGCGGTGACCTCGGGAATGCGCGGCGCATGTTCCGATGCCATTCGGGCGCGGATCATGGCGTTCACCGCCTCCATATCGGCGGCCAGCCATTCGCCAAGGCGATCATGCGGTTTCTGTGCAGCCTCGTCCAACCCCATATCGCCCCCGTTCATCCCCTCGACAAGCGCGCCTTTTGCCGACATTGCTGCGACATGAAGGAAATCCTGCGCAGCACAGACCCGACCGTCATCGCCTTCGCCACGACCCTTCTTGAGGGCGAGGGTATAGCGGTGTTTCCGCTCGACGTCCACATGAGCATCCTTGATGGAAGCCTTGGCATTCTGCCGCAGCGGCTGATGGTGGCGGACCGTGACCTTTTCATCGCGCGCGCCGTGCTGCGCGACAATGAGATCGACCCGGGGCGCTGATGTTTTCCGACGCGGACCTCAGTGATGACAAGTTTCTGTGCGGAAAGCTGCGATTGTGGCAGCCGCTGAAAGGCTATCGCGCGGCGACAGATCCGGTGCTGCTCGCCGCCGCCTGTCCGGCAGAGGCGGGGCAGAGCGTGCTGGATCTTGGCTGCGGTGCCGGGGCCGCCTCCTTATGTCTGGGCTGGCGTGTGCCGGGCCTGCGTCTTGCCGGGCTGGAATTGCAAGCCGACTATGCGGATCTTGCCCGCCGCAACGCCGCCCGCAACGGCATCGTGCTGGAGGTGGCAGAAGGCGACATGCGCGACATGCCGCGCGATATGCGTCGCGACTTTGACCATGTGATCTGCAACCCGCCCTACTACCCGCCCGGCGGCACCCCCTCGCCCGTCGCCAGCCGCGCGCTGGCCATGCGGGTCGAGGCTGTCGCTATGGGAGAATGGGTCAGCACCGCCGCGCGCCGGCTGCGCCCGGGCGGCTGGCTGACCATGATCACTGGTGCAGATGCCCTGCCCGACCTTCTGTCGACACTTGGCACGCTCGGCTCGGCCAGTGTTCTGCCGCTGGCTTCCCGCGAGGGCCGCGCCGCGCGCCGGTTGATTCTACGCGCCCGCAAGGGCGGGCGGGCACCTTTCCGGCTGCTCGCCCCCTTTGTCATCCATCACGGCGCATCACATGAGGGCGACCGCGAAAGCTATACCCCCGCCGCGAACGAAATCCTGCGCACCGGCGGCGACCTTTCGGCGCAGTTCGGCTAATTGCCCGAAAATGCCGCGCCGCAGCGGTGACATTTTGATGACAAGCGAATGAATCCGTGGTGCAATCAACCTGTCGAACACAAAACAGGAGGCTTTGATGACCGTCGCTTCGCATATTGTCGAGCTGAGGAGAAAGCACGAACACCTGTCCGAAATGGTTGAGCGCGCCCAGCGCGCCCCTGGAAGTGACGATCTCGAAATCGCGGCGCTGAAAAAGCAGAAGCTCAAGCTCAAGGAAGAGATTGAGCGGCTGTCTCACGCCTGACCGCGTTTCGCGCCAGGCCGCGCCGGTCTTGACCGCGCGGCCAGCGCAGCCCCTCCGGTGATCAGAACCGCCGAGACAAGCAGTGTCAGCGATGGGGGCGCGATACCGGCAATCACCAGCGCCAGCGTGGAGAGGAGCGGCGCAGCATAAGAGGCGACTCCAAGCAACTGGATGTCGCCTTTTTTCATGCCGATATCCCATGTGAAAAACGCCAGCCCCACTGGCCCAAGCCCCAGCGCCAGCACCGACAGCCAGCCTGTCGCGGTTGCGGGCCAGACCGTCTGTTCGATGGCCAGATGCGCAATCGCGGACAGCAGCGCCGTTGCCAGGCAATAGACTGCCACCGCGGCCGTCGGCACCTGCCCGAAGGCGCGTGAAGCGACCGAATAAACTGCCCAGGTGATCGCGCAACCGAAGGCCAGCAGAAGCCCCGTCACATTGGCCTGCCCGCCGTCGCGGCCCAAAACGATCAGCGCCGCCCCGGCGAAGGCGATCAGCGCGCCGAGGATATGCCCCGCGCGCAAACGCTCGCCCGGCAGAAGGCCCGACAGCAGCACGATGAAGAGTGGCCAGAGATAGGCGATCAGCCCGGTTTCTGCAGAGGGCGCGATGCGGAAGGCGGTGAAATACAGGGCGTGATACCCGAAAAGCCCGATGGTGCCGAAGAGATAGACATACCACGGCACACGGCGCAGCACCGCGCCCTCGCCGCTGGCGAGAACGCGAACCAATCCAAGGCCACCGCCAATGGCGAAGCAGATCGCATTCAGCAGAAAGGGCGGCACCGGCGCCGAACCGATAGTGAACAGCGCAAGCAGTGCCCAAAGCAGCACTGCACTGAATCCAATGGCGGTCGCCCTGCCCTGTGTCATCTGCCCCCGCAAATTTCTTGCAAGAAATTTGCAAAAATCTTTCAAAGATTTTTGCGTCCGACCGCAGGTCTAGGCAAAGAAAAAGGCCCGCGCAAGCGGGCCTTTGAGCGATTGTGTGAACGGGTCAGACGAAGAACTGGCCGCCATTGGCGCTGATGGTCGCGCCGGTGATGAAGCCTGCATCCTCGGCCGCAAGGAAAACCACGCAGCGCGCGATTTCCTCGGGCTCGCCCAGACGACCGACCGGGATCTGCGGGATGATGCGCTCGTTCAGCACCTTTTCATCAATCGCGCGGACCATCTCGGTGCCGATATAGCCCGGACAAATTGCATTGACGGTGATGCCCGCCCGCGCGCCCTCTTGCGCCAGCGCCTTGGTGAAGCCCAGATCGCCCGCCTTCGCCGCCGAATAGTTCGCCTGCCCCGCCTGGCCTTTCTGCCCGTTGATCGAGGAGATATTGATCACGCGCCCGAATTTGCGGTCACGCATTCCCGACCACAGCGGATGGGTCATGTTGAACAGGCCGGTGAGGTTGGTATCCATTACCTCCTGCCATTGCGCGCGGGTCATCTTGTGGAACATCGCATCGCGGGTGATGCCCGCATTGTTCACCAGAACCGATACCGGACCCAGTTCTGCCTCGACCTTGGCGATGCCGGCCGCGCAGGCATCGTAATCGGCGACAGACCATTTGTAGGTGGGAATGCCGGTTTCCTTGGTGAAGGCGGCGGCGGCATCGTCATTGCCAGCGTAATTCGCCGCAACGGAATAGCCCGCATTCTTCAGCGCGACCGAGATCGCCGCACCGATGCCGCGCGACCCGCCGGTGACCAGAGCAACTTTCGACATGATTCCTCCTTGAAATGTCTGCTTGGAATCTTGCTATCGGACAGAGCGCACCTTCGCAACAATGTTGCGAAAGTTTTTTTGCAATCGCAGCAAAATTTCGCAAAGGATCAAAAGACAAGCGGCGCACTGTTGCCAGTGCGCCGCCGAAAGTTTTTAAAGTCTGAAATATTCAGACGCGCTCAAGGCACATGGCGACGCCCATGCCGCCCCCGATGCAAAGCGTGGCAAGGCCCTTTTTCGCGTCCCGGCGCTGCATTTCGAACAGCAGTGTATTCAGGATGCGGCAGCCCGAAGCGCCAATCGGGTGACCGATGGCAATGGCACCGCCGTTCACGTTCACGATCGACGGGTCCCAGCCCATGTCCTTGTTCACCGCGCAGGCCTGAGCCGCAAACGCCTCGTTCGCTTCGACCAGATCGAGGTCCGCAGCTTTCCAGCCCGCCTTTTCCAGCGCCTTGCGGCTGGCATAGATCGGGCCGACGCCCATAATCGCCGGGTCCAGACCCGCCGTCGCGTAGGAAGCGATGCGCGCCAGCGGCTTCAGACCACGCTTCGCGGCTTCGTCCGCCGACATCAGCAGCACCGCCGCCGCACCATCATTGATACCCGAGGCATTGGCCGCGGTAACCGAGCCGTCTTTCACGAAGGCCGGTTTCAGCTTCTGCATCGCATCCATGGTCGCGCCGTGACGGATATATTCATCGGCATCCACCACGATGTCGCCCTTGCGACCCTTGATCGTGAAGGGAATGATCTCGTCCTTGAAGCGGCCGGCTTTCTGCGCCGCTTCGGCCTTGTTCTGGCTGGCCAGAGCAAATTCGTCCTGCATGTCGCGGCTGATCTGCCATTGGTTCGCGACATTCTCTGCCGTCTGCCCCATGTGATAGCCATTGAAGGCATCCCACAGCCCGTCCTTGATCATCGAATCGATGAACTTCATGTCACCCATCTTGTGACCCGCCCGCAGATGCGCGACGTGGGGCGACAGCGACATGTTTTCCTGACCGCCTGCCACGACGATACTGGCATCGCCAAGCTGCACATGCTGTGCGCCCAGCGCGACCGCGCGCAGGCCGGACCCGCAAACCTGATTGAGGCTCCAGGCAGAGCTTTCCTGCGGCAGCCCAGCCAGGATATGCGCCTGACGGGCCGGGTTCTGGCCCTGACCGGCGGTCAGCACCTGACCCAGAATGGTCTCGGAAACTTCGGATTTGTCGATCCCGGCGCGGGCCACCACGCCCTCAATCACCGAAGCGCCCAGCTCATGCGCCGGCGTATTGGCAAAAGACCCGTTGAAGCTGCCGACGGCAGTCCGCCCGGCAGAAACGATAACGACATTCGTCATGGCTGTAGTCCTCTCCCTTGGCCGATGCGGCGGAGGGGCTCCTCTGCCGCCTTGCAGCATGGGGTAAGCAAGTTTCGGGCGCTGAGCAAGAAGATTGCGCGGCGACGTGCCAATTTTGGCGATTCGTCGCAGATGTCAGGCAAGCTTGCGATCCTCGGGCAAGAAAGCGGGCTTCAGCGTCGGCGCCCCGAAAAGGTAGCCCTGCATACAGTCAATGCCCAGAGTTTGCAGAAACTGCGCCTCTTCCACGGTTTCCACCGCCTCGGCCACGGTAAACATCTCGAACTGACGTGCGCTGGAGATCAGCGCCCGGGTCAGCGCCTGATTGTCGCGGTCTGTATGGATGTTGCGGATGAACTGGCCATCAATCTTCAGGATGTCAAAGAAGAACTCCTTGAAGTAGCGGAAGGCGGTATAGCCCGCCCCGAAATCGTCGAGCGCGAAGGCAATGCCCTCACGTTGCAGATCATCCATGAAGGCCGTCACGGTTTCCGGCACCGCAATGGCCGAGCTTTCGGTGATTTCGAGGATCAGCCTTTCCCCGATGGTCGGGGATTGCCGCAACCCGCGTTTGAGAATGCGCATCCAGCGGGGATAGCCGATGGAACGGGCCGACATGTTGACTGACAGACGGATATCCGTATGGCGCGCCAGCGTCCGCAGCCCCAGATCCAGCGCGGCACAATCAATTTGTCGCCCGAGTTCCTGCGTTTCGACGGCGCCCATGAACTCCCGTGCCGGGATCACCCGCCCGGCAGGGTCCAGCAGGCGGATCAGCCCTTCGTGGAAGGCGATTTTCCGGGTATCCGCCGCGATCACGACGGGCTGGAAAGCCAGCCGCACCCGGCCATCGCGCAGCGCCTCCTCCACCATGGTCATGGTCTGCCGGTCCAGTTCGGATATCGCAAAGCTGAGCGGATCGGACAATGGCCCTTTCGGTTTGGCACCGCCTGGCTGCCGGAACTCCATCACCACCCCCATGCTTGCTTCCGCTCGACAGATTGCGTGGCCAAAGGTAAAGACCGGATGAAAGTTCACATTTAGTTCTAATTTTGCGGAGTTTGTCATGGAAGGCAGATGCACCTGGTGCGGCACCGAGCCGCTTTATGTCGCGTATCACGATACCGAATGGGGGGTGCCCGAACACGACAGCCGCGCCCTGTTCGAAAAGCTGATCCTCGACGGGTTTCAGGCCGGGCTGAGCTGGATCACCATTCTGCGCAAGCGCGAGACCTTTCGCGCCGCCTTTGAAGGTTTCCGCCCGGAGGTCATCGCAGGCTGGGGTGAGCCCGAGGTGCTGCGCCTTCTGGCCGATCCGGGCATCGTGCGCCATCGCGGCAAGATCGAGGGCACCATTGCAGGCGCCCGCGCCTGGCTGCGCATCGAGGAACGCGAGGGGTTTTCGCCCTTCCTGTGGCGCTTCGTCGGCGGCAACCCCATCGTGAACCGCTTCTCCAGCATGGCCGAAGTGCCGACCGAGACGCCCGAATCGCGGGCCATGTCGAAAGCGCTGAAGGCCGAAGGGTTCAAGTTCTGCGGCCCGACCATCGTCTACGCCTTCATGCAGGCAACCGGCATGGTGAACGACCACATGGTCACCTGCCCCTGTCATGGCCGGCTTGCCGCCGGAATACCGCCGCGCTAGACTTTGTGCAGGGTCCGCAGTTCACCCAGGCGTCACCAGCCGAAAGGCCAGCTAAACCTGCCGTACCGCCAGCCATGGTTTCCCCATGCCCGGCCGCCAAGGGTGACCCGCGCCGTTCCGGGCCAGACATGAGGGTGCCATGACACGCCTTTCCCTGCCCTATCGGGCAGAAGACATCTCTGTGCTCGCGCGCCGTCTTGGCGCGGAGCTCGCCGGACATGAGGGCCAGCCAGGCCATCTGACCTTGCTGAACATGCTGGCGCGCGGTGCAGGCTTTCGGAACTTTCAGCATTTCCGGGCCCAGGACGCCGCCCGGCTCCGGCTCGATCCGCCGCTCCTGCCCGAGGTCGACCTGCGTGCGGTCGAAAAGGTCCGGCGGTATTTCGATGCGGAGGCGCGGCTGAAAAGCTGGCCCGCCAAGACCTCGGCCCAGCATCTGGCGCTGTGGGGGCTCTGGGCACAGGTGCCAAAGGGTCAAAGCTGGACGGAGCGCGCGTTTTCATCCCTGCTGGACCGGCTGCACCTGTTCGGAGATGCCGCCATCCTGCGCCGCACCATGGCGCAGAGCGGCCTGATTGCCAGGCAGCCCGACGGAACCGGTTATCGGCGGATCGAACAGGCTCCCCCGGCCGAAGCAGTGGCACTGATCCGGTCGCTTCGGCTCAGCGCATCAGCGCGGTAAGGACGGCCCGCGCCTCGGCGCTGTTCCAGTCGGCATCGCCGATCAGGCGGCCAACCTCCTCGCCCTCGGGGTTGAGGATCAGCGTCACCGGAAGGCCCGCGATCCCGACATTGCGGGCCAGCGCCGATTTCGGATCACGCAGCGCGGTCAGATGGGTGACACCCGCCTCTTCGAAGAACTCTTCGATGGCCGGAACGGCATTGCGGCCGGTGGCGACAGTCACGACCTCGAACTCCGGCCCGCCCATCACCTGTTGCAAGGCTCCGAGCGAAGGCATCTCGTGGCGGCAAGGCGGGCACCATGTGGCCCAGAAGTTCACCACCGTCCACTTGCCGCGAAACTCAGACAATGCGCGGGGGCTGTCGTCCAGCCCGACCAGCCCGATTTCGGGCAGTTCCTGAGCCTCGGCGAAGTTCAGCTTCTTCATGTCACCGTCGCGCAGCGCATCGGCGGCGGCAATATCGGCAGCAGCCGGGTTTGCACCGAACAGCAAGGCCGTATAAAGGACGGCGGCACGGACAGGCAGCATTTTCCCTCCACAAAGGCAGGCCCAGAATGAGCGCAGACGACAAGACCCAGACTTCCGCAAACGCCCCGGATACGGCGAATGCCATGTGGGGCGGTCGCTTCAGCAGCGGGCCGGATGCCATCATGCAGGCGATCAACGCCTCCATCGGCTTCGACCAGCGGCTTTACGCCCAGGATATTGCCGGTTCGCGCGCCCATGCCGCGATGCTGGCGGCGCAGGGCATCCTTACCGATAAAGACGCCGGGGCGATCCGGGAAGGGCTGCTCACGGTCTTGTCAGAGATCGAGGCCGGAAACTTCACCTTCAGGGTCGAACATGAAGACATTCATATGTCGGTCGAGGCCCGCCTGACCGAGATCGTGGGCGAGGCCGGCAAGCGGCTGCACACGGCACGGTCGCGCAATGATCAGGTCGCCGTCGACTTCCGGCTTTGGGTCCGCGACCAGTGCGATGCGGCGATTGCCGGAGTGACTGCGCTGATGAAAGCCTTCCTGTCGCAGGCCGAAGCAGGCGCCGACTGGATCATGCCGGGCTTCACCCATCTGCAAACCGCCCAGCCCGTGACCTGGGGCCATCACATGCTGGCCTATGTGGAAATGCTGGCGCGGGACCGTTCGCGGTTCGAGGACGCGCGGCGCCGGATGAACGAATGCCCGCTAGGCGCCGCGGCGCTGGCCGGAACCTCCTTCCCCATCGACCGCCATGCCACGGCGGCGGCCCTGGGTTTTGACCGGCCGACAGCCAACAGCCTCGATTCGGTCAGCGACCGCGATTTCGCGCTGGAATTCCTGTCGGCCTCGGCGATCTGCGCCATGCACCTGAGCCGCTTTGCTGAAGAGCTGGTGATCTGGTCCTCGGCCCAGTTCCGCTTTGTCAAACTGTCGGACAAGTGGACGACGGGCTCGTCCATCATGCCGCAGAAGAAGAACCCCGATGCGGCGGAACTGCTGCGCGCGAAACTCGGGCGTATCCTCGGCGCGACGGTGGCGCTGTTCACCGTGATGAAGGGCCTGCCGCTGACCTATTCCAAGGACATGCAGGAGGACAAGGAACAGGTGTTTGACGCCGCAGACACGCTGATGCTCGGTCTGGCCGCGATGACCGGCATGGTCAGCGACATGCAGGCGATGACCGAAAACCTGCGTGCCGCCGCCGCCTCGGGCTTTTCCACCGCGACCGATCTGGCCGACTGGCTGGTGCGCGAACTGGGCCTGCCCTTCCGCGAAGCGCATCATGTGACCGGCACGCTGGTTGCGCTGGCCGAGAAGAAGGGCTGTGACCTGCCCGAGCTGACCATGACCGAAATGCAGTCCGTTCACGAAGGTATAAACCAAAGTGTATATTCGGTGCTGGGGGTCGAGAATTCCGTGATCTCCCGGCAGTCATATGGCGGAACATCGCCGGTTCAGGTGCGCGAACAGATCGCGCGCTGGCAGGGGCTGTTGCGCTGACGCTCGCCGCCTGATTGCCTGCGGCGCATGTGCCGCGACAGGCGGCGGAAAGTCTTGGAGACGAAAATGACGAATGCAGGCAAAGGGTTGATCGGGCTGGCGCTGGCCGCGCTTCTGGCAGGCTGCGGGGCCGACGGCCCGCCGAAGGCGCCCGAGGCCCAGACCGGGGTTACGCTGTCCGGCGACGCCCGTGCCGGACTGACCCATGTGAGCCCGTGATGCGAACAGCCGCCGTTCTCGGGCTGATCCTGCTGGCCGCCTGCGCCGCCCCGGTGTCGGAGCCGCAGACCAACCTGAACGTTCACGCCACGCCCACCGGCGTGGCGGTGACACCCTCTGTCAGCACGCGGGTCGGAACGGCTCGGGTCGGCGTCACGCCTCATGGCGCGCGGATCGGAACCCGGATCGGCGGCATCGGAATCGGGATCGGCCTCTGATGTCGGCGTTGCGCCTTCTGTATCTGGCGCTGGCACTGGCCGGCGCGGTGGCTCCCCTGTCACAATTACTGGCGGGCGGGCTGCCTGCCGCCCTCGCCCACTTCGCACCCGGCCCGTCGGACATGCTGATCACCGCCATCGCGCTTGCCCTCTGGGCCATCGCGGAAACCTGGGTGCGGCGCAACTGGCTGGCGCTGATCGCCCTGCCGGTGACCTTTCTGCTTGGCCCCGGCTGCGGTCTGCCGCTCTACCTGTTTCTGCGCACCGCGCCGGTGCGGTAACCCTTTGCGCCGCGATTGCGAAGATGCTGTGTTCTGCTATAGGCGGGGCGACTGCTTGAGGAGGCGCGCATGGATCACTTCATCTACCGCAATGGCAGCCTGCACGCCGAGGATGTGCCGCTGACCGAAATCGCCGCTGCGGTGGGTACGCCGTTCTATTGCTATTCCGCTGCGACGCTGACCCGGCATTACCAACTGTTCAAACAGGCGCTGGACCCGCTGCCGAACATGGTCTGCTTCGCCATCAAGTCGCTGTCCAACGTGGCGGTGCTGAAGCTTCTGGGCGATCTGGGCGCGGGGATGGACGTGGTCTCCATCGGGGAATATCTGCGCGCCAAGGCCGCCGGGGTGCCGGGGGATCGCATCGTGTTCTCGGGCGTCGGCAAGACGCGCGAGGAAATGCGGATCGCGCTGGAAGGCGGCATCCGCCAGTTCAACCTGGAAAGCGAACCCGAGATGCGGGCGCTGTCCGAAGTCGCCGCCTCGATGGGCCTGCGCGCACCCGTCACCGTCCGGGTAAACCCGGATGTGGATGCCCGGACCCACGAAAAGATCGCCACCGGGAAAAGCGAGAACAAGTTCGGCATCCCGATCGCGCGCGCGCGCGAAGTCTATGCCGAAATCGCCCGCCTGCCGGGGCTGGAGATCGTGGGCATCGACGTTCATATCGGCAGCCAGCTGACCGAACTGGAGCCGTTCGGCCAGGCCTTTGACAAGGTGGCCGACCTGACCGCCGCGCTGCGGGCCGATGGCCATACGATCCGCCGCCTTGATCTGGGCGGGGGCCTGGGTATTCCCTATACCCGGTCGAACGAGGCGCCGCCGCTGCCACTGGATTACGGCGCACTGATCAAGCAGAAACTGGGTCATCTGGATTGTGAGATCGAGATCGAGCCCGGGCGGCTGATTTCCGGAAATTCCGGCATTCTGGTGTCGAAGGTGATCTATGTGAAACATGGCGAGGGCCGTGATTTCCTGATCGTCGACGCCGCAATGAACGATCTGGTGCGCCCGGCGATGTATGGTGCGCATCACGACATCGTCGCGGTGGCAGAACCCGCCCCCGCCACGCCGACCCAGCCTTTCGACATCGTGGGTCCGATCTGCGAAACCGGCGATACGTTCGCCAAGGCACGCGATCTTCCACTGATGGCAGAGGGAGATCTGGTGGCCTTCCGCTCGGCCGGGGCCTATGGCGCGGTCATGGCCAACGAATACAACTCGCGCCCTCTTGTGCCCGAGGTTCTGGTGCGCGACGATCACTTCACCGTCATCCGGGAACGCCCGAGCTATGACGAGATGCTGAGCCGCGATAAGCTGCCGTCATGGCTGTGACTTCGCGGCCCCAACTGTGACGGAGGCAATGCAGGCGAAACCCGCGCCCGAGCTGTTTCACCGTATCCGTTGGCCGCTTCGGCTGACGTGGGCGGGGCTGTGGGCCGAACGCCTGTCACGCGCCTTTTGGCCGCTGTGGACCGTGCTTCTGCTGGTCCTGTCCGTGCTGGCCTTCGGGCTTCAGGATATCCTGCCACTTGAAGCGGCCTGGACCGGGCTGGTCGCCGCCTGTGTCGGTGCAGGCTGGGCCCTGTGGCGCGGGTTACGCCGCTTTAACGCCCCCCGGCGGACCGAAGCTTTGGCGCGACTGGATGCTTCGCTGCCCGGCCAGCCGATTTCAGCGCTGACCGACGAACAGGCGGTGGGTGGCTCTGATCCGGCCTCGGTCGCGGTCTGGCAGACCCATCGCGCCCGCATGACAGCCCGCGCCGCCACCGCCCGCCCGGTGCGGCCCGATCTGCGTCTGGCGGAGCGCGACCCGTTCGGGCTCCGCTACATGGCGCTGACCGCCATGGTGATGGCGCTGCTGTTCGGATCGATCTGGCGGGTCGCCAGCGTGTCCGGCCTCGCCCCCGGCGCCGCCGAGGCCATGATGGCCGGCCCCTCGTGGGAAGGCTGGGCCCAGCCGCCGCTTTATACCGGCAAGCCGGCGCTTTACCTCAATGACGTACCCGCCGGCCCGCTGGAGCTACCGCAGGGCAGCAAGGTCCAGATCCGGCTTTACGGCGATGTCGGCGCGCTGACGCTGAACGAAACCATCTCGGGCAGCACCCGACCCGGTGCCGCCTCGGACCCGGCGCAGAGCTTTGAGGTGATGCAAAGCGGCGCCCTTTCGATCAGCGGGCGCGGCGGACGCGAATGGCAGGTGGCCGTCAGCCCGGACAAGGCACCGGGCGTTTCAGTGACGGGGCCGGTAACCCGCGAACGCGATGGCAAGATGAAGCTGCCCTTCGCCGCGGAGGACGATTATGGCATTATCTCGGGCAGCGTCAGCATCACGCTGGACTTGCCGCAGGTTGACCGGCGGTATGGCCTTGCGACCGAGCCGGAACCGCGCCCTGCCCTTACGCTTGACTTGCCGCTGCCGATCAGCGGCAACCGCGCCAGCTTCGAGGATGCGCTGGTCGAGGATATCTCGGAACATCCCTTCGCCAACATGCCTGTGCAGGTGCGGCTTGAAGTGACGGACGGGCGCGGACAGACCGGCCAGACTGAGCCCCTGGGTCTCGTGCTGCCCGGCAAGCGCTTTTTCGATCCGCTGGCCGCCGCAATCGTCGAGATGCGGCGTGATCTGCTTTGGAACCGCAGCAATGCCCCGCGCGCCGCGCAGATTTTCCGTGCGATCACCTATCATCCCGACGGGTTGATCCGCGACGAAAAAACTTTCGACCGGCTGAAAACGGCGATGGCAAAGCTGGATGCCAATGCCGCAACGCTGACCCCGGAACTGCGCGATGAACTGGCGAAAGAGTTCTGGGAGATTGCGCTGCTGGTCGAGGAAGGCGATCTGGCCTCAGCCCGCGCCCGGCTGGAACGCGCACAGGACCGGCTGAACGAAGCGATCCGCAACGGCGCCGATCCGGCCGAAATTCAGGAACTGATGGAAGAGCTGCGCGCCGCAACGCAGGATTATGTGCGCATGCTCGCCGAACGCGCCCAGCGCAACCCGGATGGGCAGCAGGCCGAAAATCAGGAACGCATGCAGATCACCGGCAACCAGATTCAGGAAATGATGGATGAAATCCAGCGCCTGATCGAGGAAGGCAAGATGGCCGAAGCCGCGCAGGCCATGGCCATGTTGCAGCAATTGCTGGAGAATTTGCAGATCACCGAAGGTGGCGCGGGCGATGATGGCTTTTCGGTACCCGGCATGGGGGCGCTTCAGGAAACGCTGCGCGACCAACAGGATCTGTCAGACGAATCCTTCCGCCAGTTGCAGCAGGGTGATCAGGGTCAGGGCGAAAAGGAAGAGGGCGAAGGCGGCAGTCTGGCCGAGCGTCAGCGCGCTTTGCGCGAACGGCTGGAAGGGCTGGGCAATCGCCAGCTTCCCGGCGAGGGCAGCGAGAAGGGTCAACAGGGACGGCAGGCGCTGGATGGGGCCGAGCAATCCATGGACGAGGCGGAACGCGCGCTGCGCGACGGCGATCTGTCCGGCGCACTGGACCGGCAGGCCGAGGCGATGGACCGGCTGCGTCAGGGGATGCGGGCGCTTGACGAAGCCGCGCGCGAAGCCCGGCGTGCCGATCAGGCCGAGCAGCAGCCTGGCGGCAACGATGAGCCCGGCCGCTCCCGCGATCCGCTTGGCCGTGAGCAGGGCGACAGTCGCGCCATCGGTTCGGACAGCAACATGGCGCAGGGGCAGGATGTTTACCGCCGCGCGCAGGATCTGCTGGACGAGATCCGGCGCCGGGCGGGCGAGCAACAGCGCGCCGACAACGAACTTGGTTATCTGAAGCGGCTGCTGGATCTGTTCTGAAGCCGGGCGTCAGCCCTGCAAGGCGGCAATTGCTCGCTGCATCAGCCCGTCAAGCCAAAGTCGTGCCGCATCGACGCCTTCGACATAGCCTGCCAGAGGTTTCGCAAGCGCCGGGATTTGCTGGGCAATCCGGGGCGCCATCACATAGGCCAGCGCAAGGGCGACCGCGACCAGCAGCATCAGCGCAAAGCCGCTGCGGAACGAACTGCCCTGCGGCTGCGTCGCCGACGAGACCTCTGCCTCGTTGACACCGCGCTCGCTTGAAGGGCGGAGCGTGGAATTGATTTCCTCGATATCGGGCAGCAAATCCCGGCCCTTGGCGATACGCGCCGCGGCGGCTTCGCCCTCGGCATCCTCCTGCGGGTCGGTCTCGATTCCTTTCAGCCGGGCCACGCGCTGCGCAGCGGCAGGCACAACAGCCCCCACGGAATCCAGCCCGAGATCACCCTGCACTTCCAGCCCGCGCGGCTCTTCCCTCGCCCGAGCCTGCGCCTCACGTTCCGCCTCTTCGCGCAGGACGGCCATCAGGCTGTCGTCCAGACTGCTGCGGCGGGGTGGTGCTGCGACGGGCGAGGCCGGGGGTTCCGGAACAGGCTCGAAAATCGGCGGCGGTGGCACAGGCGCCGGTTCCGGCTCCGCCAGAGGCGGCGTCCCGGTTTCCAGCACGGGATCGGGCAGAGTCAGCGCGGCTTCCAGCGCATCGGCCTCTTCGCGGGCTTCAAGAACCGACGGGTGCTCCTGATACCAGGCGTGGCCACAATTCGAACATTGCACATCGCGGCCCTCGGTCGGAATGGCATCATCCGCGACCTCGTACTGCGCATCGCAATTGGGGCAAATCAGCCGCATCCTGTCCCGCTCCCGCCCGCCGTTTCCGGCTTGTTACTGGCCCAGTTGTAGCAACGATATGTTGCTTGTCCAACCCCAAGTCGGACAGGATTCTCCGCAAGTCGTCGCGCATGTGGTTGAATCCGCCGCGCCACTGGGCGAATGTGCGCGCCATGCGACAATGGGGCATCCGGTGATTTCCTTCGAGAACGTGGCCTACAGTTACGGCGGGGGCGAACTGCTCTCGGACATGACGCTCCGGCTGGCACCGGGGTCTTTTCATTTTCTGACAGGCCCTTCGGGCGCGGGCAAATCGACCTTCCTGAAGCTTTGCTATGCCGAGCTTCTGCCCACGGCAGGCCATGTCACGCTGTTTGACCGCGAAGTCCGCAGCCTTGGTCGCGATGACGTGGCGCAGATGCGGCGACGCATCGGGGTGGTGCACCAGGATTGCCAGTTTCTTGACCATCTGCCGCTGGCCGCCAATGTGACGCTGCCACTGACCGTTTCGCAACGCGAGATCGACAACCGCGATCTGGGTGATCTTCTGGCCTGGGTCGGGCTGAAACATCTGGCCGATGCCTTGCCCCCCTCGCTGTCCGGAGGTGAGCGGCAGCGGGCGGTTCTGGCCCGCGCCATCATCATGGACCCGGAAGTCATCCTAGCGGACGAGCCGACCGGCAACCTCGACTGGGAAATGTCGCTGCGGCTTCTGACCCTGCTGGTCGAACTGAACCGGATGGGCAAGACCATCGTTGTCGCCACCCATGACATGAACCTGATCCGGCAGGCCAAGGCCCAGATCGCGGCACGCGTGCTGCGGATCAGCAATCGCCGGCTGCAACTGGCCGGGGCGGATCTGTGATGCGCGCCCTTCTGCCCCAGCTTCTGCGTCGTGACCGGCAATCCGACCGGGTTGTGCCAAGGTCAGGCCATACCGCATGGCTGACCTCGTTCACCGCGGGCGCCATGACGTTCCTCGCGGTCTTCGCACTGGCCCTGTCGATGGCCGCCGGCCGGATGGCAGACCGCTGGTCCGATGCGCTGGCCCGAACTGCGACGGTGCGGATCTCTGCCCCGGCCGATCAGATCGAGATGCAGACCCGCGCCGTTCTGGACGTGCTGGCCACCACACCCGGCGTCGAAAGCGCCCGCGCGCTGAGCGACGAGGAGCAGCGCAAGCTGCTGGAGCCGTGGTTCGGGCCCGACCTACCGGTCGACAGCCTGCCCCTGCCCCGTCTGGTCGAACTCACCGAGGATTCCACGGGTTACGATGCCGACGGGCTGCGACAGCGGCTGCTGGCAGAGGCACCGGGTGCCGTACTGGATGACCACACGCGCTGGCGCCGCCCGCTGGCGGTAGCGGCGGGGCGGTTGCGGCTGCTGGGTCTGGTGTCGATCCTGCTGATCGGCGGCACCATGGCCGGGATGATCACGCTGGCCGCCCATGCGGCACTGGCCGCCAATGCACAGGTGATCCGCGTGCTGCGGCTGGTCGGTGCGCGTGACAGCTATATCGCGCGGGCTTTCGTGCGGCGGTTCACCCTTCGGGCACTGGCCGGTTCCGCCGTCGGCGCCCTGCTGGGCATGATCGGTGTGGCGATCCTGCCCTCTGCCGACACGGCGGGCGGCTTTCTGAGCGGCCTCGGCTTTACCGGCTGGGGCTGGCTTCTGCCTGCTGTCCTGCCCCTGCTCGCCGCCGCAGTGGCCTTTGCCGCCACAAGGTTTGCCGCCTTCTCGCGCCTCAAGGAGCTGACCTGAATGCGCCGCATCCGGTCCCTGCAATGGCTGTTGTCACTGATCTTCAGCATCCAGATGTATCTGGCGATGTTTGTCATCGGCGTCGTGCTGCTGATCCCCGCCCTGATAGATCGCCGCTATGCCCATACCGCCTGCCGCAGCTTCTGCGCATGGGTGCGGTTCAGCCTGCGGCTGCTGACGGGGCTGAATACCGAAGTGCGTGGCACCCCGCCGCAGGGCGAGGTGCTGATTGCCGCGAAACACCAGAGCTTTCTGGATATCATTCTGATCTTCGGCGCGGTGCCGCGTGGCAAGTTCATCATGAAGCGCGAACTGGTCTGGGCGCCCGTGCTGGGCTGGTATGCGCTGCGCATCGGTTGCGTGCCGGTCAACCGTGGCAAGCGGGGCGCGGCGATCATGAAGATGATGGCCGATGTGAAATCGGGCGCCAGCCTGCCGGGGCAGCTGATCATCTATCCCCAGGGCACGCGTGTCGCACCCGGGGTGAAAGCCCCTTACAAGGTCGGGTCTGCCCTGCTTTATAGTCAGCTTGGTCAGGATTGCGTGCCGGTCGGCACCAATGTCGGCCTGTTCTGGCCCAGGCGCGGCGTGCTGCGCAAGCCCGGCACCGCCGTGGTGGAGTTTCTACCCGCCATCGGCCCCGGTCTTGGCAATGGCGAGTTCATGGCCCGGCTGGAACGCGAGATCGAGGCCTCCTCTGACGCGCTGATGATCGAAGCCGGGTTTTCCGCATGAGCTGGGTTGAGGATCTGGACGCGCTGCATGCGCTCTACGGCACTCCGGGCGAAGCCGCGCGGATCAAGGTCACCCCCATACTGACCCCGGCCTATCGCGCTCATATCGAGCGGTCCCGGTTCTGCGTGCTGACCACCGTAGGGCCGGAAGGCACCGATGGCAGTCCGCGCGGAGACTGCGGGCCGGTGGTGCGCATCGCGGATGCACGCACCCTGCTGATGCCTGACTGGAAGGGCAACGAACGCATCGATTCCCTGCGCAACATCGTGCGTGATGGCCGGGTAAGCCTGATGTTCCTCGTCGCCGGCAGCTCCACGGCGATGCGGGTGAACGGCTCCGCCCGTCTGAGTGCGGCGCCCGAGCTGTGTCAAAGCTTCGCCCGCGATGGCAAGGCCCCGCGCACGGTCATCGTGATCGAGATTGCGGAGGTCTATTCCCAATGTGCGCGTGCATTGATCCGTGCCGAACTCTGGACCTCGGGCGACCAGTCGGCGGGCCTGCCCACTATCGGGGATATGCTGCGTGAAATTACCGAAGGCCGGTTTGACGGGGCCAGCTATGATGCCGAATGGCCGGGCCGGGCGGCGAAAACCATGTGGTAACTCAGGCAGCCAGCACGGCCGCCTCGCGCGCCGACAACACGGGCCGCGCACTGTCAATGATGTTCCGCTGCTGCCGAAGCTGCGGGAACAGCCGCAGAATTTCTTCCCGCGCGGCCTCTTCCACTCCGCCCAGTGACAGGCCGGTGGGCAGAAAGCTTTCGGCCAGACATCCTTCAACCTCGACGATTTCGTGCCTGTCAAACAGGAAGTGCACATAGGTCACCGCCTGATCGGGCCGTGCAAGCCGGATACCCTTGCCGTCGATCAGAGCTTTCGCAGGCACCAGCACCTCGCTTTCTCCGAAATAAAGCTGGCTGCGCCAGTCGCGCAGGCACATGCGATGCTGCTGCGAAACGCGAAGCCGGTGCGCGGGCTGACCCTCGCCCAGCGTACCCGGCTCGAATATCACCGGGCGCAGAGCGGGGGTGGCGCGTTGCTGTGCCTGGCTGATCCGGCGCTGCCCCGACCAGCGGACGGTCTGCAAGCCATGATCCGCGGTCCAGATCCGCATGCCGGGTTCGACCGCCTCGACCGGAACCATACCGGTTTCGGCACGGATACGCGCGCCAGCGACGAAGCACACCAGCAGCGACACGTTGTCCAGAACCGAGCCGAGGCTGTCATCCGCCCCCGAAGCGGCTTCGGTGAAGCGCACGATGTAATTTCCGGCGCTCGGGAAGGTGACGGTGTAACTCTGGTTGACCCAGGTGGTCGAGGTCGGCGAGATCGTGTGCGACAGGATCACGCTGCCCGTGGTCGCATTGATGATCTGCACATTATAGGCACCGGAGGACGGATTGCCGGTCAGCGCCGAACGCAGGGCGGTATCAAAGCTGAAGGTGCCGGTCTGGCCATCACGCGCAACAGTGACGGTCTGTTGCAGGACGGTGCGATAGCCGCTGCGGCCATCCATTTCGGTAACCGTTCCGGCAGACGGGTTGGAGCCGCCCGATACACCATAGGAGGTATATGGGTTCAGCTCGATATCGGTGCCGGTCCAACTGGTGCTGCCAGCCGAAAAGCTCCCGTTCTGGATAAGCTGGTTGGGCGCCATGAACCATTACCTTCCGTCCGATACACATGGACGGAAAGGCTGGATCATGGCCATGGCCGCAGTCGGTCGCAAATGCGGCCATCCTGCGGCAGCCACGCGGATGTGATCAGGCCGCGAGGCCCTTCGAACCCATTTTGAGGAACTTTTGCCGCCGGTCGCGTACCAGAACCTCGCGCGACTTGCCCGAAAGCTCTTTCAGCATCATCTCGACCGCCTTGCCAACGGCATCAATCGCCTCTTTCTTGCCGCGCTGCGCGCCGCCCAGAGGTTCCTTGATGATGCGGTCGATAACGCCCAGCTTTTGCAGATCCTGCGCGGTCAGGCGCAGCGCCTCGGCCGCCTCGCGCATCTTCTCGGCATCCTTCCAGAGGATCGAGGCACAGCCTTCGGGCGAGATCACCGAATAGACTGCATGTTCCAGCATGGCGATCCGGTCGGCCGTAGCAAAGGCCACCGCCCCGCCGGAGCCGCCTTCGCCAATGATGACCGACACCAGCGGCACACCGATTTGCAGGCATTTCTCGGTCGAGCGCGCGATGGCCTCTGACTGGCCACGCTCTTCCGCGCCCTTGCCCGGATAGGCACCGGGCGTGTCGACCAGCGTGATGACGGGCAGGTTGAAACGGTCGGCCATATCCATCAGCCGCACCGCCTTGCGATAGCCCTCGGGACGGGCCATGCCGAAATTGTGCTCGATCCGCGATTTGGTGTCGTTGCCCTTTTCGTGGCCGATCACCACCACCGGCATGTCATTGAACCGCGCGAGGCCGCCCATGATGGCGTGATCGTCGGCAAAGTTCCGGTCCCCGGCCAGCGGTGTGTATTCGGTAAACAGCGCGTCGATGTAATCGCTGCAATGCGGGCGGTCCGGGTGGCGGGCAACAAGGCATTTCCGCCAGGGCGTCAGATCCTTGTAGAGGTCTTTCAGAAGCTGCTCGGCCTTGCGATCCAGCGCGGCGGCCTCTTTCTCGACATCCATCTTCTCGTTCTGCCGGGCGAGGGCGCGCAGCTCTTCGGCTTTGCCTTCGATCTCCGCAAGGGGCTTCTCGAATTCGAGATAGGTCATTGCTCTCTCCGCATTGCGATTGCGGCTTATATGCAGGCGGTTGCGAGGAATTGCAACGTGACTGAGCTGCGACAGGCCGAAACTCCGCTTGCGGAAGCATTGAAAGCGGGGGCCGGGCGGGGCAAGGCGCCACCAGGCCAGAGGCTGAAAACAGCAAGACCCCGCGATCAGATCGCGGGGTCTGCTCCTCCCGTGATGCCGCCGGGGGCCTCCTCTCCCCGCTGGCGGCGCGGGTATCGCTACGGCGAGCGATGAATTGTTAAGCTTTCGTGAAATCAGACTGCGACCAAAGGCAGCAGTTTGTCAACGATTCATCACGATGCCGCGATGATATCGGCCTGGCGCACGATCACTTCGGCCTGGCGCATTGATGCGATGTCGACCAGACGCCCCTTGTAGACGGCGGCGCCCTGCCCTGCCGCCTTGGCCTCTTCCATCGCGGCAAGGATTTCCCGCGCCTCCGTCACAGCCTGTTCCGATGGGGTAAACACCTCGTTGGCCAGCGCGACCTGCTTGGGATGGATCGCCCATTTGCCGACCATGCCCAGCGTGGCGGACCGGCGGGCCTGCGCACGAAAGCCCTCGTCATCGCTGAAATCGCCGAAGGGGCCGTCGACCGGAAGGATACCATGGGTGCGGCAGGCGGCGACGATGGCCGTCTGTGCCCAGTGCCACGGGTCCGACCAGTATTTCGCGCCGTCGCGATACATATAGTAGTTTTCCTGCGTACCGCCGATGCCGGTGGTCTGCATCCCCATCGAGGCCGCGAAATCGGCGGCACCGAGGCTCATGGCCTGAAGGCGCGGCGAAGAGGCGGCGATTTCCTCGACATGGGCGATGCCGGCGGCGGTTTCGATGATGACCTCAAGGCTGATCGGCTTGGTCCGGCCCATGTTCCGTTCAATGGCCGTCACCAGCGCATCCACCGCATAGACATCGGCGGCGCAGCCCACCTTGGGGATCATGATCTGGTCGATCCGCTCGCCCGCGCCTTCCAGCACCTCGACGACGTCGCGATACCAGAACGGTGTATCCAGCCCGTTGATGCGCACCGACAGGTATTTCTTGCCCCAGTCGATCGTGTTGATCGCCTCGATGATGTTCTTGCGGGCCTGCGGCTTGTCGGCCGGTGCGACCGAGTCCTCCAGATCAAGGTTGATCACATCCGCCGCCGATGCCGCCATCTTCTCGAACAGCGCGGGACGCGAGCCGGGGCCGAACAGCTGGCAGCGGTTCGGGCGGGCGGGGGCAGCGGGCTGGATGCGGAAGCTCATCGACGTCTCTCTGCAAGTAAATTTCAGGGATGATTGCGGAATGGTTAGATTGTTGCGCAGATGTTGGCAAGCAGGATTTGCGAATGCAGCATTGCGTATGCGGCATAGCGGCGAGGATGAATGCTTGACCTGCCCTGCCATCTGCCGCACACCGCTGGGGGTTCCGGGCAAGATTCAAAGGAAATTCAAGATGAGCCGCACCGTCTATGTGAACGGGGACTACATGCCGGAAGAAGAGGCGAAGGTCTCGGTCTTCGACCGTGGCTTCCTGATGGCCGATGGCGTCTATGAGGTGACCAGCGTGCTGGGTGGCAAGCTGATCGACTTCGACGGTCATTGCAAACGCCTGGCCCGCAGCCTGACCGAGCTGGAGATGACCAACCCGCATTCCGATGCCGAATGGCTGGCCATCCACCGCGAACTGGTGGCGCGGAACGGCATCGACGAGGGCATGGTCTATCTGCAGGTGACCCGCGGCAATCCGGGCGACCGCGATTTCGCCTATCCCTCGGCCGATACCGCCCCGACCGTCGTTCTGTTCACGCAGGCCAAGCCCGGTCTGGCCGACAGCCCGGCGGCAAAGACCGGCTGGCGCGTGATCTCGGTGCCCGACATCCGCTGGCACCGCCGCGATATCAAAACGGTGCAGCTCCTCTATCCCTCGATGGCCAAGATGGCCGCCAAGAAGGCGGGTGTGGATGACGCCTGGCTGGTCGAGGACGGGTTCGTGACCGAAGGCACCTCGAACAACGCCTATATCGTGAAGGGCAACAAGATCATCACCCGGGCCCTGTCTTCCGACATCCTGCACGGCATCACCCGTGCTGCCGTGCTGCGTTTCGCCAAGGAAGCGCAGATGGAAGTCGAGGAGCGCAACTTCACCATCGACGAAGCACAGAAAGCGGATGAGGCCTTCATCACCTCGGCCTCGGCCTTCGTGATGCCTGTCGTGGAAATTGACGGCGCGGCGGTAGGCACCGGCGCGGTTGGCCGCGTGGCCACCCGGATGCGCGAAATCTATCTGGACGAGATGCGCAAGGCCGCCGTCTGACCCCCGCGCGGCGCGGCCTCAGCCCCGCGCCGCATCCAGCAGGTCGCCGTTGGCGGCCTGCTCTTCCTCTTCGGTCCCGGCATGATCATCGTCTGAACCGGAGTGATGGCCCGCAAAGCTCATCCCCACGAGGGCGAGCGGCAGTGTCAGCAACATTCCAAGCAGTTCCATGGCAAGTCTCCGGTTCAGAACGCCACTGTGCCGCCCTGCCCCGGTTTCGTCAAATTTTTGACGTATTTAGCTGTCGGACGGGAAACACCGCCGGATCAGGCGTCGGATTGTCGCCGCCTAAAGCCCCGACAGGACCGCAGACAGAATCGGCGCCAGACGCGCGGCCCAGTATTCCTGTGCCTCCGCCGTCCCGATCAGATCATTGCGCAGTTCGATCAGCGTGTTGTGCCGCCCCGGCTGCAAGGCATGACGATCAACCGAGTCACCGGGCAGATGGCCGGAATAAGGTTCATTGTCGCCGATGCACAGATCCGGTTCCGCCTTCAGACGGTCGATCAGCGGGCGTGACAGCCGGTCATCCAGGTGGGTGTAAAGCACACCCACCTGCCAGGGCCGGGGCGCCCTGCCCCGCAGACAAGGCGTGAAACTGTGAATCGCCAGCAACACCGTATCGTCGCGCCGCGCGGCCAAAGCCTCCAGCGCGTCGTGATAGGGGCGGTACAGCGTGTCGAGCCGCCGCTCCACCTCTGCCGCACCGACCGGGCGATTGGCGGGAATGATGGTGCCGTCATACAGCTTCATCACCAGCGTCGGGTCATCTTCGCCCCGGTTCGGGTCGATCACCAGGCGCGAGAAATCGGAACAGATCACGGGGCTGTCCAGCGCCAGGCCCAAAGCCCGTGCCAGACCGGCGGCGCCCACGTCATAGGCGATATGGCGGGCCATATCCTCGGGCGCGATCCCCAGATCGCCGCCGCAGATATCCGGTGGCACCCGATTGGTCGCATGGTCGCAGGTAATCAGCCAGCGGCCGGGCCGCGTGGCGCCTTCAATCGAATAGGGCTGCACTGTCATTCTCGCGTCATCCTGTAGCGTCATTTGCATTAGGGGATTGGCCCGCGAAAGGGAATGGCGAAGCGGATTTGCCGCATTTTCCCTTGCTGCACGCCAATGTTAACGCTAACATGTGCAGCATTGCCCGAAGACCGGAATTCGGCCATAAGGGGCGCGGCCCGACGCAAACGACCGCCGCCGAGACGCGCGCGAAGAACCAAGGACTTGCTGGAATGAGACGCATGCGCAATGTCAAGATCGTGGCCACCCTGGGCCCGGCCTCGTCGGATTATGAAATGATCCGCAAGCTGTTCGAGGCGGGTGCCGATGTCTTCCGCCTGAATATGAGCCATGGCGCGCATGAAGATATCCGTGCCCGGCATCAGATCATCCGCCAGATCGAGGCCGATACCGGCCGCCCCATCGCCATTCTCGCCGACCTTCAGGGGCCGAAACTGCGGGTGGGCACCTTTGCCAATGATTCCGAGGAACTGGAGGAAGGCGCAAGCTTCCGTCTGGACCTGAGCGATGCGCCGGGCGATGCGACGCGCGTGCAGCTCCCCCACCCCGAGATTTTCGCGGCGCTGGAAGCCGGAGCCTCGCTTCTGATCAACGACGGCAAGATCCGCCTCAAGGTCGAGGCTTGCGGCAAGGATTTCGCCGATTGCACCGTGACGGTGGGCGGCACGATTTCCAACCGCAAGGGCGTGAACGTGCCCGACGTGGTGCTGCCGCTGGCAGCGCTGTCGCAGAAAGACCGCAAAGATCTGGAATTCGTCTGCGAACTGGGCGTGGACTGGCTTGCGCTCAGCTTCGTGCAGCGCCCCGAGGATGTGATCGAGGCGCGCGCATTGGCCAATGGCCGAGCCGCCATTCTGGCCAAGATCGAAAAACCCGCCGCTGTGCAGGTCTATGACAGCATTCTGGCGGTGGCCGATGGCATCATGGTCGCGCGTGGCGATCTGGGCGTGGAACTGCCGGTCCATGCCGTGCCGCCGATCCAGAAACGCCTGATCCGCAAGGCCCGCGCCGCTGCCAAGCCGGTGATCGTGGCGACGCAGATGCTCGAATCCATGATCGAAAGCCCGGTGCCGACGCGGGCCGAGGTCTCGGACGTGGCAACCGCGATCTATGAAGGCGCCGACGCCATCATGCTGTCCGCCGAAAGCGCCGCCGGAAGCTACCCGATCGAGGCGGTGACCACGATGAACAACGTGGCCATCAGCGTGGAAAGCGACAGCACCTACCGCGACGTGATCGAGGCCAGCCGCAAGGTGGTGCGCACATCGGTTGCCGACGGGATCGTTGCCGCCGCGCGCGAGATTGCCGAATCCGCGGACATCAAGGCGATCTGCTGCTTCAGCCAGTCGGGCACGACGGTCAGCCTCGTGGCGCGGGAACGCCCGCGCGTGCCGATCATCGGTCTGACCCCGCTGGTGGGCACCGCACGCAGGCTGTGCCTGACCTGGGGCACGCATTGTGTGATCACCGAGGAACAGGACCGTTTCAAGGGCGCCGTCATCTCGGCGGTTCGCGCGGCGCGCGAGCAGGGCTTCGCGACCGAGAAGGAACATATCGTCGTCACGGCAGGTGTGCCCTTCAACGTGCCGGGCACGACCAACATCCTGCGCGTCGCCCCCTGTGATGAACGGTTGATTCACCGCGCCGAGGCCGAGTAATCTGCCCCGGTAACCCGGAGGTGGCCGCGTGAATCCCGATCTGTTGCTTGTCATTGGCATCGTGCTTGCGGTTCTGGCCGTTCCGGCGATGGTTTCCGCCTTCAGCGATGGCCGCGCCCCGCGCGCGGCCTCCATCACCGTGCTGATCGCAGGTGTTCTGATTGTCTTTGCCTTCACCAAGAAGCCCGGCGGCTACGAGGTGCGCGACATTCCGAACGCCTTCTACCGTGTCATCGGCCAGTTCCGGCACTGACCCACTTGCACTTTTCCCGACAGGGCCCTATACGGCCCGCTCTATCCCCGCGCGGCCGGCCGGTGTGGCATTGCCGAGTCGCGCGTTCACCCTCAACGAGGAGATGGAAATGCCCAAGATGAAGACCAAATCGGCGGCCAAGAAGCGCTTCAGCTTCACCGCCTCGGGCCGTGTCAAGGCTGGTGTGGCAGGCAAGCGCCACGGCATGATCAAGCGCTCGACGAAGTTCATCCGCGATGCATCCGGGACCATGATCCTGTGCGACGCCGATGAGAAGATCGTCAAAAAATACATGCCGTATAACCGCTAAGGAGCGCCAGATATGTCCCGCGTCAAATCCGGCAAGGTCACCCACGCCCGCCACCGCAAGGTCATCAAGGCCGCGAAGGGCTACTACGCCGCCCGCTCGACCAACTTCCGCACCGCGACCCAGGCCGTCGACAAGGCCAACCAGTATGCGACCCGCGACCGCAAGGCCCGCAAGCGCAACTTCCGCGCCCTGTGGATTCAGCGCATCAACGCCGCCGTGCGTCTGTATGACATCGAGATGACCTATTCGCGCTTCATCAACGGTCTGGCGAAAGCCGGGATCGAGGTGGACCGCAAGGTTCTGGCCGATCTGGCCGTGCACGAGCCGGAGGCGTTCAACGCCATCGCCGCGCAAGCCAAGGCCGCGCTGGCCTGATCGGTTCAGCACTGCTGAATGCAAGCCCCCGCCGGGTCCCGGCGGGGGCTTTTTCATGTCCGAAGGCCAAAAACACTCCATCACCTCTCGGCCAGATGGCGAAAACCCTTTGCCAGCCTCTGCCAAAGGGTGCATCCCGGTAACAGGGAGCATGGTTTCGCCGCGCTGGCCCCGTGGCGACAAAAGCGAAAGGACAGTTCGCATGACAGCAATCATCGGGTTTCTGAACACAATATTCTGGGGCTATGTCCTGATTTATGGCCTTCTGGCTGTTGGTGCCTTCTTCACTGTGCGACTCGGCTTTCTTCAGTTTCGCCATTTCGCCGAGATGTTCCGCTGCGTGATGGGCTCGGGCGCGACCGACAGAGACGGGATTTCGCCCTTTCAGGCGCTGACCGTGAGCCTCGCCTCGCGCGTGGGCACCGGCAATATCGCGGGTGTGGCGGTTGCACTGTATCTGGGCGGCCCCGGCGCGATCTTCTGGATGTGGATGGTGGCGCTGGTCGGTATGGCGACCGCTTACGCCGAAAGCACGCTGGCCCAGCTTTACAAGACCCATGGCGCCGAGGGCGGCATTTATCGCGGCGGCCCTGCCTTCTACATTTCGCGCGGGCTTGGGCTGCCGTGGCTGGGTGCCATCTTCTCGGTCTGTCTGATCATCTCGTTCGGGCTGGTGTTCAATGCCGTTCAGGCCAATTCCATCGCCGACGCCTTCGCAGGCGCATTTGGCCTGCCGAAGCTTGCCACCGGCCTGCTTGTCGCGGTGCTGACCGGCGTCGTGATCTTTGGTGGTGTGCGCCAGATCGCCCGTGTGGCCGAGATTGTGGTGCCGTTCATGGCCGGGGTCTATCTGCTGCTGGCCATCGTGGTTCTGGTCATGAACATCGGCGCTGTTCCCGGCGTGCTGGGCCAGATCTTCGCCAGAGCCTTCGGATTTGGCGCGGCGGCGGGTGGCTTCGCAGGCGGAATTGCGGCTGCGGCGCTGAACGGTATCAAGCGCGGCCTGTTCTCGAACGAAGCTGGCATGGGGTCTGCCCCGAACATCGCGGCCACCGCCAGCCCGGCGCCGCACCACCCCTCCAGCCAGGGCTTCGTGCAGTCGCTGGGCGTGTTCATCGACACGCTGCTGGTGTGCACCGCAACCGCCGTGATGATCCTGCTGTCGGGCGTGCTGGATCCGACGAACGGTGTAACCGGCACAGCGCTGACCCAGGCCGCGCTGACCCATCACTTCGGCAGTTTCGGCGCGATCTTCGTGGCAGTGGCGATCTTTTTCTTCGCCTTCACCTCGATCATCGGCAATTACGCCTATTGCGAAAGTGCGATGGAGTTTCTGGGCCTGGGCCACAAGGGGGCCCTGACCGGCCTGCGCGGTCTGGTGCTGATCATGGTGATCTGGGGGGCGCTTCAGGCGGTTGCCACGGTGTTCGACTTCGCCGATGCCTCAATGGGGCTGATGGCGACGATCAACCTGATCGCCATTGTCGCCCTGTCGGGCGTGGTCGCCGCGCTGACCCGCGACTACCTTGCGCAGCGCAAGGCGGGGCAGGAGCCGCGTTTCCATATTGCCGAACATCCGGGCCTCGCACGCGGGGTCGAGCCGGAAATCTGGAAGTGACACCACATTGCAGGGGCGGGGCACGGCGCCTCGCCCTTGCAAATCCGCCCCTGCCCCGCTAGCACGATGCCGCAAGAAGCGGAGGCGGACATGGACCTGAGCGAACTTCGTGGCAAGTATATCGAGGCTGTCGCCGGTGCCGCCGACGAGACCGCGCTGGAAGAGGTGCGACTGGCTGCCCTTGGCAAGAAGGGCGAGATTTCGGCGCTGATGGCGACGCTGGGCAAAATGGACCCGGAAGAGCGCAAAAGCTCCGGCGCCGCACTGAACGTGCTGAAGACCGAAATCGACGCCGCGCTGCGCGCCCGCAAGTCGGCGCTGTCCGATGCGGCGCTGGATGAACGGCTGAAAGCCGAGTGGCTGGACGTCACCCTGCCCGGTCGGCCGCGCCGTACCGGCACCATCCACCCGGTCAGCCAGGTGATGGACGAACTGACTGCAATCTTCGCCGACATGGGATTCTCGGTCGCCGAAGGCCCGCAGGTCGAAAGCGACTGGTACAACTTCGACGCGCTGAACATTCCGCCGGAGCACCCTGCCCGGCAGGAGCATGATACCTTCTTCATGCACCGCGCCGAGGGCGACAACCGCCCGCCGCATGTGCTGCGCACCCATACTTCGCCGGTACAGATCCGCGCCATGATGGATCAGGGCGCCCCGATCCGCGTCATCGCGCCGGGCCGCGTCTACCGCATGGACATGGACCAGACCCACACCCCGATGTTCCATCAGGTCGAGGGGCTGGCGATCGACCGCGACATTTCGATGGCGAACCTCAAATGGGTGCTGGAGGAATTCTGCCGCGCCTTCTTCGAGGTCGACAAGGTCGAGCTGCGCTTCCGCGCCAGCCACTTCCCCTTCACCGAACCTTCGGCCGAGGTGGACATCCGCTATTCCAACGTCGGCGGTCAGCTGAAGATCGGCGAAGGCGACAAGTGGATGGAGATTCTGGGCTCTGGCATGGTGCATCCCAAGGTGCTGGCCGCCGCCGGGGTGAACCCGGACGAATGGCAGGGCTTCGCCTTCGGCATGGGGATCGACCGCATCGCAATGCTGAAATACGGCATCCCCGACCTGCGCGCCTTCTTCGAGGCCGATCTGCGCTGGCTGCGCCATTACGGCTTTGCCGCGCTGGATCTGCCGGACCTGCCCGGTGGCCTCAGCCGCTGAGCCAAGGGCGCCCACGGGCGCCCTTTTCATTTGCAGTCAGATGATCTGGAAGTGATCGGCATTGAGCCGGGTGCCATCCGTCACTTCGGCCACCAGCACCTTGGCCCGGCCGCCCACCCCGTCCGCATCATACCAGAGCCTGCCGCTCGCCCGGTGATAGATCAGGTGATCATCGGCATCGCGGGCGCGCAGACCGAAGGTCAGCATATCCTCCGGCAGGCTGCCGCCGATCATGCTGAATGCCCTGAAGACATCATTGTCGAGCAGGATCATGTCGCGCGAAGACTGGAAATCCTGGATCGTGTCAAAATGCGCGTCCCCCGGACGGGTATCGAAGACGAACTGATCCGATCCCGCACCGCCAATCAGCGTATCATGCCCCGCACCGCCGGACAGGGCATCATTGCCGCTGCCGCCTGACAGACGATCATTCCCGGCCTCCCCGACCAGATTGTCGCTGCCCGCCTGCCCCAGCAACGTGTCGCTGCCTGCGCCGCCATAAACGCGATCATCGCCGCCCCGCGCCTCAACCCGGTCGCGCCCCCCGCCAGCAAGAAGGGCGTCACTGCCTGCCCCGGCGATGATCGTGTCATTCCCGGCAAGAAGCTTGTTCACCGCTGCTGCCGAATCGTCGCGGATCAGATGATCTGCAAACTGCGCCGCCGGGATGCTGAGGCCGCTCAGCTTCAGCACGGTATCGCCATCGACCTTCCATGTAATCCCTTGCAGCCGCCCGCCGGTAACGGCGACCAGATTGGCGCCGGAAAACTGATAAGCCAGCCCCCGCCCCGAAAAGGTCAGCGAATCCGAGCCGGAATCGTAGACGGTCAGCGCCGTGCTCTGGGCATTCACGAAATCATAGCCAAAGACCCGCTCAGAAAATGACGAGCGGATTTCGAACATATCGAAATAGGGAACCGCCCGATTCGGAGTAAAAACCAGTCGCGCCATCACGCCCTCCTGAAATATCGGTGCGAATGGTCGCGCCCCGAGGGTGATGCGTCAACTGGTTTTACCCCGATTTCCCCTGATCAGGTAAAACGGTTGTCGCGGGGGAAGCCACGGGGCGCCATGGCGCCCGCAGCGGCTCGGCCACCCTTCCACTGGGTCAGATCGGTTTCCGTCCTCGTGCGACCTGCCGGGTCTTTCCAGCTCAGGCCGTCCGCAAGCGAGAAGGTGATGGCATCGCTCAGCCCGCCATCCTTGTACTTTTGCAACCTGACGCCCTTGCCCTTCGCCATTTCCGGCAGTTCGGACAGTGGGAAAACCAGCAATTTGCGATTTTCGCCCACCACAGCGACATGATCGCCCCGGATGCGGCGGCAAAGCGCGGTGCGGATGCCATCCTTTACGGTCAGAACCTGCTTGCCCGCGCGCGTCTGGGCCACCACCTCGTCCGAAGGCACGATGAACCCGTCTCCGGCGGTCGAGGCCACCAGAAGCTTTTCTCCCCCGCGCCACACCATGAGATCGGTGATATCGGCGTCGTTCGGCAGGTCGATCATCAGGCGCACGGGTTCGCCCATACCACGTCCGCCCGGCAGATTGGCCCCCAGCAGCGTGTAGAAGCGGCCATTGGCACCAACGACCAGAATCCGGTCCGTCGTCTCGGCATGGAAGATGAAGCGGCCCTCGTCGCCATCCTTGAACTTGGCATCGATGTCGAGCGGCTGGTGGCCTTTCATGGCCCGGATCCAGCCCATCCTGGAGCAGATCACCGTGATCGGCTCGCGCTCGATCATGGCCTCCAGCGGCACTTCCTCGACCTCGGCTAGATCGGCGAAGGTGCTGCGACGGCGGCCTGCCTCGGTATTCTTGCCGAATTGCACCTGCACCCCGGCCAGATCACGGCCGATACGCTGCCATTGCAGGCCCGGATCCCCCAAAAGGGCCATCAGATCCTCGCGTTCGGCGCGCAGTTCATCCCGTTCGGCAACAAGTTCCATCTCTTCCAGCCGGCGCAGACTGCGCAGCCGCATGTTGAGAATGGCTTCGGCCTGCACTTCGGTCAGTTCACCCTTGCCGGGTTTCGGCGGCACATAATCGGCCTCAGAGGTCGCCCGCCGGTGCTTCTTGCCCCAGCTTTCGGCCATCAGCGCCGCCTTCGGGTCCTCGTCATAGCGGATAATGTCAATCACCCGGTCGAGGTTCAGGAAGGTGATGATGAACCCTTCAAGGATTTCAAGCCGGTGGTCGATCTTCTCGATCCGGTGCTGGGTGCGGCGGGTCAGAACCTCGCGCCGGTGATCGAGGAAAGCGCGCAGCACATCCTTCAGGCTGCACACTTTCGGCACACGCCCGTCGATCAGCACGTTCATGTTCAGGCTGAAGCGGACCTCAAGATCGCTGTTCTTGAACAGCATCCCCATCAGCATGTCAGGATCAATGGTGCGAACGCGCGGTTCCAGCACGATGCGCACATCCTCGGCGCTTTCGTCACGCACATCGGCCAGAGCGGGCACCTTCTTTGTGGTGATGACCTCGGCCAGACGCTCGATCAGCTTGGATTTCTGCACCTGATAGGGGATCTCGGTCACGACGATCTGCCACTGGCCGCGCCCCAGATCCTCCACCGCCCAGCGGGCGCGCAGGCGGAAAGCCCCGCGCCCCGTGCGATAGGCGTCAAGGATGCTGTCGCGCGGTTCCACGATCACACCGCCGGTCGGGAAATCGGGGCCAGGCACCAGCTTCACCAGTTCCTCGTCCGACACATCGGGGTCGGCAATCATCGCCTGACAGGCATCGATCAGCTCGTGCAAGTTATGCGGAGGGATATTGGTCGCCATACCGACCGCTATGCCGCTGGCGCCGTTGGCCAGAAGATTCGGGAAGGCCGAAGGCAGCACCGCAGGCTCTTCCAGACGGCCATCATAGTTCGGGCGGAAATCAACGGCGGTTTCGTCGATCCCTTCCATCAGCGCCTCGGTCAGCGCGGTGATCCGCGCCTCCGTGTAACGGCTGGCGGCGGCATTGTCGCCGTCGATATTGCCAAAGTTGCCCTGCCCGTCGACGAGCGGATAGCGCATGTTGAAATCCTGCGCGAGCCGCACCATCGCGTCATAGATCGCCGCATCGCCATGGGGGTGAAAGTCCCCCATCGTGTCGCCCGCGATCTTGGCGGATTTCAGAAACCCGCCCGTCGGGCTGAGCCGCAGCCGCCGCATCGCCCAGAGAATCCGCCGATGCACCGGCTTCAGCCCGTCGCGCGCATCGGGCAGCGCCCGGTGCATGATGGTCGACAACGCATAGGTCAGATAGCGCTCGCCGATGGCGCGGCGCAGCGGCTCCGACACGGTGACGGGCTCGATCTTGGGGGTCTCGGGTTCCTTGCTCATGGATGTGGTGTAATCGCGGCCCGCGCGCCGGTCCAGCCGGATTTGCCGTCAGGGGGAAAACCGCCGCTTTTTTCCACACGAAACCGTAAACTTCTGTGATAATGCGGGCAGGTCCGAGTGATTCAGGTTGGGATTTGTGATGCTGCGGCTGCTGGCTTTTCTTTGCGCGGGAATGTTCGCCATTCTCCTTATCGGAGGAGAGGATCACGGCCAATTGCGCCCTGGTCTTGTCGCACAGGACAGCCCTGCCAAAGCGCCCGCCGCACGGATCACAAGCCCGGCACAACCGGCTGCGGTGATTGAAGCCGCCTATACCCCCGGGGCCGCGGCACAACCCGCCGCCGCCCATCTTCCTGTCGTGCTGCCTCTGATCAAACCCGTGGCCGAACTGCCCGAACCGGAAGCGACCGAGCCCGAGGCAGAGATTCGCTATGTCAGCGCCCGCGCGGTGAATGTGCGCGAAGGGCCATCCACGGAGTTTCCCGTGATCGAACGTCTGACCCGTGGCGAGGCGATCCGCGTCATGTGGGTCGAGGATAACGGCTGGGTTCATATCGTGATCGAGGGGGACGGGATTTCCGGCTTCGTCTCGGGCGATCTGCTGTCCGCTACCGCCCCCTGACTCCAAGCGCATTGCAATGCGCCCGGTCAGCGCCTAATCCGGGGAAAAACCCCGGAGCAGCGTATGACCACCCCCCGTACCGTCCTGATCACAGGCTGTTCGTCCGGCATCGGGCTTGATGCAGCGCGGGGTTTGAAAGCACGCGGCTGGCGCGTCTTTGCCACCTGCAGGCAGGAGGCCGATTGCGCCCGTCTGCGCGGCGAGGGACTGGAAAGCTTCGTGCTGGACTATGCTGACGAGGCCAGCATCGCGGCCGCCGTGGACGAGGTAAAAAGCCGCACCGGCGGACGGCTGGACGCGCTTTACAACAACGGCGCCTTTGCCTGTCCCGGTGCGACCGAAGACCTGCCCCGCGCCGCGCTGCGCGAAATTTTCGAGGTCAATCTGTTCGGATATCACGATCTCAACCGCCGGGTGATCCCGTTGATGCGGGCGCAGGGACATGGACGAATCGTCAACTGTTCCTCGGTCCTCGGACTGGTCGGGATGAAATGGCGCGGCGCCTATGTTGCCACGAAATTCGCGCTGGAAGGGCTGACCGATGTGCTGCGGATCGAGATGCAGGGCACCGGCATCGAGGTCATCCTGATCGAGCCGGGCCCGATTCCCACCCGCATCCGTCAGAACTCGATCCCGCATTTCGAGAAGTGGATCGATTGGGAAAATTCGGCCCGCGCCGAGGAATATCGCACGCTTCTGGGCCGCCTTTACAACGAACGCACCAGGCCCGACCTGTTTGAGTTGCCCTGCTCCGCAGTCACCGCGAAACTGATTCACGCGCTGGAAAGCCCGCGCCCGCGTCCGCGCTACTATGTCACGAAAGCCACGCATCTGATGGGCGCCGCGCGCCGGATCCTGCCGACGCGGGTACTGGACTGGCTGATCGCCAAGGGCTGAAATCAGGCCCCGGGACAAGAAAGCCCTCGCCTTTCGCGCCGGGGTCGCTACATCTGCGGCAAGCTCAGGAAGGAAATGCCATGCTTCTGAAAGACCCGCTTTTCCTGCTTGCCGCCGGGGCAAGCTTTGTCGTGCTGATCGTGCTAATGATCGGTATTGGCGGCTTTGCCAAGGGCGGCGATTTCAACCGCAAACATGCCAACCGCCTGATGCGCTATCGCATCATCGCGCAAGCCATCGCGGTGCTGCTGATCGTTCTTTTCGCATGGCTGCATCAACGTGGAGGCATGTGATGGTCGTTCTGTCGAAAATCTACACCCGGACCGGCGACGCGGGACAGACCGCGCTTGGAAACGGTGCGCGGGTTGCCAAGCATGATGCCCGCGTGCAGGCCTATGGCACGGTGGATGAAACCAATGCGACCATCGGACTGGCCCGGCTGCACGCGACCGGCGACATGGACGCGGCGCTGAAGCGCATTCAGAATGATCTGTTCGATCTGGGCGCCGATCTGTGCCGCCCCGATATGGCGAAGGATCACGAGGCCGGCTATGTGCCCCTGCGCATCATCGCCACCCAGGTCGCCCGGCTGGAGACCGAGATCGACGCGATGAACGCGAAGCTGGAGCCGCTGCGCAGCTTCATCCTGCCGGGGGGCAGCGCGCTTGCCGCCTGTCTGCACCTCTGCCGCACGGTATCGCGCCGGGCTGAACGGCTGGCGGTGGAACTTGCAGGGGTCGAGGATGTGAACCCGGAAGCCGTGAAATACCTCAATCGCCTCAGCGACTGGTTTTTCGTTGCCGCCCGCATCGCGAATGATGATGGCCGGGCCGACATCCTCTGGGTGCCAGGCCAGTCGCGTTAAGCGCGCGGGGGGCCTGACCTAACGTCAATGACGCGGCGTCGTGCGCCATCACCGCGTCGCTTTTGGATTGTTTTCCGGATGCGGCACGGGCTAACAACGCTGCGGAGAGCTTGGAAAGACCCCGCGGGGTCGGGAATCTGGGAGATTGCCGCTGATGAAGGTTTTGGTACCTGTCAAACGCGTGATTGACTACAACGTGAAGGTTCGCGTGAAAGCGGACGGGAGCGGGGTTGATCTGGCGAATGTGAAGATGTCGATGAACCCGTTTGACGAGATCGCGGTGGAAGAGGCGATCCGTCTGAAGGAAAAGGGGACCGCGACGGAGATCGTCGTGGTGTCCATTGGCGTGAAGCAGGCGCAGGAAACGCTGCGGACGGCGCTGGCAATGGGCGCGGACCGCGCGATCCTGGTCGAGGCGGCTTCGGACGTGCATACCGACATCGAGCCGCTGGCGGTTGCGAAGATCCTCGCAGCCGTGGTGAAGGCCGAAGAGCCGGGTCTGGTTCTGGCCGGCAAGCAGGCGATCGACAATGACATGAACGCCACCGGCCAGATGCTGTCGGCGCTTCTGGGCTGGTCGCAGGCGACCTTCGCCAGTGAACTGGCGGTGGACGGCGACAGCGCGACGGTGACGCGCGAGGTCGACGGCGGGCTTCAGACCATCAAGGTGAAGCTGCCCGCAGTTGTGACCGTGGACCTGCGCCTGAACGAGCCGCGCTATGCCTCGCTTCCGAACATCATGAAAGCGAAGAAGAAGCCGCTGGAAGAAAAGACCGCTGCCGATTTCGGCGTCGACGTCACGCCGCGCCTGACCGTGGTGAAGACTGTCGAACCCGCCGGGCGGAAGGCAGGCGTGAAGGTCGGTTCGGTCGACGAGCTGATCGCGAAACTGAAAGACGAAGCGGGGGTGATCTGATGGCTGTTCTCCTTCTGGCCGATGTGAATGGTGGCCAGCTTGCCACCGATTCGGTTGCGAAAACCTTGACGGCCGTAGCCGGTCTGGGCGAAATCCACGTTCTCGTGGCCGGTGAAGGCGGCGATGCGGCAGCGGCCGAGGCTGCGGGCCTTGCTGGCGTGACCAAGGTACTGTTCGCCGACGGGCACGACTATTGCCATGGCATGGCTGAAGCGACGGCGGCTCTGGTTGTGGGTCTGGCTGGCAACTACAGCCACATCTGCGCCCCGGCGACCGCTGCGGCGAAGAACGTGCTGCCGCGCGTCGCGGCGCTGCTCGATGTAATGGTGCTGTCGGATGTGACCGCCGTGGTCGACGCCGACACGTTCGAGCGTCCGATCTATGCGGGCAACGCCATCCAGACCGTGAAATCCGGCGACAAGGTGAAGGTCTTCACCGTGCGTACGGCGGCTTTCGCGGCGGCGGGCACCGGCGGTTCGGCGTCGGTCGAGAAGGTCTCGGGTGCGACGGCCGAGGGGCTGTCGTCCTGGGTGGAAGACAAGGTGGCGGCGTCGGATCGCCCGGAGCTGACCTCGGCGAAGATCGTCGTCTCGGGCGGCCGCGGTGTCGGCTCGGAAGCCGACTTCGCGCTGATCGAAAAGCTGGCCGACAAGCTCGGCGCTGCTGTGGGCGCCTCGCGCGCGGCCGTCGATTCGGGCTATGCGCCGAACGACTGGCAGGTGGGTCAGACCGGCAAGGTCGTCGCCCCCGCGCTTTATGTCGCCGTCGGCATCTCGGGCGCCATCCAGCACCTCGCCGGCATGAAGGACTCGAAGGTCATCGTCGCCATCAACAAGGATGAAGAAGCCCCGATCTTCCAGGTCGCAGACTACGGCCTCGTCGCGGACCTCTTCACCGCCGTACCGGAAATGACCGACAAACTCTGATCCCGAAAGGGATGTGAAGGAGAGGCCGCGCGATCTGCGCGGCCTTTTCATTTCTTATTGCGCCAACAAGGCCGCCAGATGCGCCGCGACCTCTGCATGCGCGGCAGGCCCCGGCAACAGCCGGGCAGCGGGCAGATCCAGCGCGGAAAACAACATTCCCTCCGTCCCCTGCGCCCGCGCCTCTGCGCTGATGATGACCTCGGCATAGGCCGCTGCCGCGGGCCGCAGCGCATCCACCATGGCCCGTGTCACCAGCAGCGGGTCGGCTGCCATGTCCACACCGCCGTCCGGTGGCGGGTTCTCCCCCGCCCATAGCAGCGTCACCGGCACCGCCAGCACTTCGATCAGCGCGTGCATCCGCTCCAGCCAGGCAGCGCGCAACTCATCGGCAACACGCTCGAACCGAAGGGGAGAGATCCGGCGCAATTCGGTCAGCATATGCCGGGTGAAGTTGAACTCGGTAAAGTCGACCTCGCGGAACAGCATCCGCAGCAAGGGGCGCGCGGTCAGAAAGCGATCATTGCGCCGGGGATGCACCCGGTAGTAACGATTGCTCAGATTCTGCGCCCCTGGAATCTGAAGCACCACCGCCTCGGCGCCTGCCGCGATGGCAAGCACTTCCGGGTCCCCCAGATAGGCGTCGACGCCCGCGTTGGGGATCCCCAGATTCACAACAGTATGACCTGTCGCGCGGGCAACCAGCGCCGGATAGGCATGTTCGACGAATTTTCCGTAGGTCATCGTCCCGCCCAGCATCGCCCAGTAGGGTTGATCCAGTCGCGCGGCTGGCCCGCGGAAGCTCAGCTTCGACGCGCCATACCGGCATGGCGCATAATCCGGCGCACCAGCGCCCGGTCCAGTAAAACTCATTGGTCCCACCCATGTCTTTTACACCCGCGTCCAGATTGCGCCGCAGTTCTTGCCAAACCGCTAACCCCGGCATTCGCTTCAAATTTCTTGTATCCGTTCCCGGCTTGCGCCCATCCCGTTCCCGCGCATAAGGTTCCGGGGACACTGGTGGAGGCGTGAATGACAATCGAGACGGTGGGCGTGATCGGCGCCGGACAGATGGGCAACGGGATCGCGCATGTGTTTGCGCTGGCGGGCTATGAGGTGCTGCTGAACGACATCAGTGCCGAAAGCCTTGAAAAGGCTGTCACCACCATCGACAAGAACCTTGAGCGTCAGGTCGGACGGGGCAAGGTTTCGGCCGAGGACAAGGCCGCCGCCATGGCGCGCATCAAGACCACGCTGACCCTGACAGATCTGGGCCAGACCGATCTGGTGATCGAGGCGGCAACAGAGCGTGAAACGGTCAAGCAGCAGATTTTCGACGCGCTGCTGCCGCATCTGAAACCTACGACAATCCTGACCTCGAACACCTCGTCCATTTCCATCACGCGCCTCGCCAGCCGGACCGACCGCCCGGAAAAGTTCATGGGGTTCCACTTCATGAACCCCGTGCCGGTGATGCAGTTGGTAGAGTTGATCCGTGGCATCGCCACCGACCAGCCGACCTATGAGGCGCTGCTGGCCGTGGTGAACAAGCTGGGCAAAACCGCCGCCTCGGCCGAGGATTTCCCGGCCTTCATCGTGAACCGCATTCTGGTGCCGATGATCAATGAGGCGGTCTATACGCTGTATGAGGGCGTGGGCAACGTCCGCTCCATCGACGAATCGATGAAGCTGGGTGCCAATCACCCGATGGGTCCGCTGGAGCTGGCGGATTTCATCGGGCTGGATACCTGCCTCGCCATCATGAACGTACTGCATGACGGGCTGGCGGATACGAAATACCGTCCCTGCCCGCTGCTGACGAAGTATGTGGAGGCGGGCTGGCTGGGCCGCAAATCCGGCCGGGGCTTCTATGATTACCGGGGAGACACGCCGGTCCCGACGCGCTGAGCCTTCGGCTCAGCGTCCAAGATCGAGGGTCAGCTGCCGCAGCCAGGCAAGGAAGCCACGCGGATTGCTTTCCCATTCCTTCAGCGCCTCGGGCGGGATCGGCTGCCCGATGAAAGGCCGCTGCGGCTTGAACAGCGCGCGCTTGATTTCATAAAGCAGCAGCCCCTGCCGGAGCGTCGCCGACAACTTGTCGGCAATCTGATAGGCGCGGCTGTTCTGCCCGGTGAAATGGATCGGCACCACCGTTGCGCCGGAACGCATGATCATCTTGTGGGTGAAGGGGTTCCATTCCGGCTCGATCGCCGGACCGAACCAGCCCTCTGATACCGCCACCTTGCCCGCCGGGAACAGGATGACCAGCCCGCCACGCTTCAGATGCGCCATGGTCAGCGCCCGCATCTCCAGCCCCGCCTCGCGCGCGTTTTCCTCATGCGGGAAGGGGACCGGGATCATGAACTCCTCGATCTCGGGGATGCCGGTCAGCAGCGAGCGGGTCAGGATCTTGAAATCCGGCCGCACGCGCGACACCATTTCAGCCATCACCATGCCGTCGACCAGCCCATGCGGATGGTTGGCCACCACGACCACAGGGCCGGTCGCGGGAATACGGGCAATCTCGTCCGGCGGGGTCTGGATCTCGATCCCCATCTGGCGGATCGCCTTGGGCCAGAACGGGGCGCCAAAGGGGGCACCCGAACGCTCGAACTGGCGGATCAGCCGCAGGAGCGTGATCTTGGCCGTCAGCCATTCAATCGCGCGGATTGTGCCTGCCTTGAACGGATTCGTGAAGGTGCCTGCATAGGACAGGCGGCGCATGTCATACTGGCGCTCGTCCGTCGGGCGCGGGGTGGGTTCGGTCACGGTTTTCGGCCCCGTCACCTGTCTTCGCCAAAGCGGTTGGCGACCAGAGCCGACAGGGCCTCGCACAGCGCCTCGGCCTGCGGGCCTTCGGTCACGACAGAAATCGACGTCCCGCGCGAGGCACCCAGCATCAGAAGACCCATGATCGAGTCACCTGAAACCGTCATTCCGTCTTTGGAAACCTCGGCGCGCGCATCATATTCCTCGACACATTCCACGAACTTGGCCGAAGCGCGGGCATGCAGCCCCTTCTCGTTGACGATGCGCAACTCGCGACTGATCATGCATTCCCCCCCTGCCCCGGCGCGGGTTCCCCGCCCAGATCAAGGCTGTTGATATACTTGCGCCCGGCGTCCAGCGCCAGACTTACCGCTTCCGCAAGCGGAAGGTCGCGTGATTTGGTCAGCTTGATCAGCATGGGCAGGTTCGCACCATAAAGGATGCGCCGGTTGCGCGCGGCACAGGCGGGAAGCGACAGGTTCGACGGCGACCCACCGAACATATCGGTCACCACCACGACGCCCTCGCCCCGGTCCACTGCGTCGGCAGCAGCGCAAATCTCGGCCGATTTGGCGCCACGGTCGTGTTCGTCCTCGATGGCAATGGCGCTCATTGCCTGCTGCGCGCCCACGACGTGTTCGACAGCAGCGAGATACTCCCGTGCCAGACCGCCGTGCGCCACGATCACAATACCGATCAAACCCCGATCACCCAGATCATTGCGGTCGCCCCCCGGCGGACCGTCTTTCAAGTTCCCTGTGTCGTTTTGACACCGCCCAGCCGGCTTCTGCAAGTGCATTGGCCATGAATTCCGCTACGGCGACAGAACGATGTTGCCCGCCGGTACAGCCGAAGCCGATACTCAGATGCGCCTTCCCCTCGGCCGTTTGTTCCGGCAGAAGAAACAGGATCAGATCCCGCAATTTTGACGTGTATTCCTGAAATCGCGGATCGTCGGCCACATAAGCCGCAACCTGCGGATTTCTCCCGTCCAGAGCGCGCAATTCGGGCTGCCAGTGCGGATTGTTGAGAAACCGGCAATCAAAGATCATATCCAGCCCGCGCGGCACCCCGCGTTTGTAGCTGAAGCTTTGCAGCGAAACCGCAAGTCCTGGCGCCCCTTCGCCACGAAACCATTCCGCGATCTCGGCCTTCAGATCATGCGGTGACATCTCGGTCGTGTCGATCAGATGGTCGGCGCGAACGCGAATCGGTGCCAGCAGATCAATCTCGCGGTCGATGCCCAAGGCCGGGGTTTCCGCTGCGGCAAGCGGATGCCGCCGCCGGGTTTCCGAATATCGGCGGATCAGTTCGGCCGGTGCGCAATCCAGATACAGAAGCTCCAGATCCACCCAGGGGTCGGCGGTCAGCGTATCGACCAGCTCGATCAGCGCCGTTGCACTGAACTCGCGGTTGCGGACGTCAATGCCCAGCGCGATAGGCCGCCCCAGCGGCGGGCCATCCAGCACGCGCGGGATCAGGCTCAGCGGCAGGTTATCGATGACCTCATAGCCCAGATCCTCCAGAGCGTGAATGGCCGTGGACCGACCGGCACCCGACGGGCCGGTCACCAGCACGATGCGGAAATCCCCCGATTTGGCGGTGGCGCCGTCCATCATCCAACCCTTCCTTCGCCCCGCAACCATTGCAGAAGCGCATATTCAAGATGAGGGTTACCGCACCCCAACACAAGGTCGAGCGCACGACCAAGCACGGGGATGTGTCGTTGCGGCGGCAGCCGATCCGTCTCGGGGCGCGACAGGTCGGTCACCAGCCGCAGTTTCACCCCACTTACATGCGCCGCATGCAGAAGGCCGACGCCACGCGCCTCGATCATGCCGGCAAGACGGGGGGGCGGAGAGGCGATCACATCCTCCCCCTCGCGCCGCATCTGAACCTGGTCATCGGCGACCAGCGTGGCCCCCGATGCCATCATACGCAACGCGAGGCTGGATTTGCCGCTGCCTGACGGCCCAAGGATCAACAGCCCCTGCCCGCCGACCGCAACACAGGAGCCATGGATCAGCCCGGACGGCGCCGCGCCCCCGCCGTCAGACCGGGAGGCCGACGACAAAACGGGCCCCCAGTGGCTCGGAGGTGATATCGGCGTCGGTCGGGCGGATGTTCTCGGCCCAGATCACGCCGCCATGCGCCTCGACGATCTGCTTGGAAATCGCAAGACCAAGGCCAGAGTGATTGCCAAAATCCCCCTGCGGCCGTTCCGAATAGAAGCGCTTGAACACCTTGGTCAGCGCCGCTTCGGGAATGCCCGGCCCGGTATCTTCTACCACCACCAGCACGCGGTTATCCCGCCGCCGCGCCCAGACCCGCACGGCATCACCTTCGTCGCAGAAGGAAATCGCATTGGTGATCAGGTTGACGAAAACCTGCGCCAATCGGCCTTCGAGGCCGCGAATGATGATCGGGTCGGGTGGCAGATCGGTGATGAACTCGACCTGTTTCGCCACGGCCTCCTGCGACAGATATTCGGTCAGGTTCGACAGGGTTTTGAGAAGATTGAACTCTTCTTCGTCTTCCTTGACCAGTTCACTGTCCAGCCGCGAGGCATTGGAGATGTCGCTGACCAGCCGGTCGAGCCTGCGTACGTCATGGTCAATCACCTCCAGCAGGCGGACACGCTGGTCATCGCGCTTCGCCAGATGCAGCGAGGCGACCGCTGAACGCAGGCTGGCAAGCGGGTTCTTGATCTCGTGTGACACATCGGCCGCAAACTGTTCGTTGGCGTCGATCCGGTCGTAAAGCGCCGCAACCATGCCGCGCATGGCAATCGACAGACGGCCGATTTCATCCGGGCGCGCGGTCAGGTCCGGGATGCGGACACGCCCCGGCGCCATCTTGCGGGCATCGCGGTCGCGCCCCAGTTCCGCCGCAGTTGCCAGATCGTTGAGCGGATTGGCAATGGTCGAGGCAAGAACGAGGCTCAGCCCGACCGAAACCAGCAGCGCGATAATGAACATTTGCAACACCTGCTCACGTTCATAGCGGACCAGCCGGTCAATCTCGCCCTCAGCAGAAGTCAGGGCCAGAACCCCCACAACGGCGCCGTTCTGGCGGATCGGCGTGGCGACAGAGAATACAGTGCCACCCTCCGATGTCCGAGCGGTATCCACCGCCGTCTCCCCCGCCTGCGCGACCGGCAGCAACGCGCGCGCCAGGGCCTCGCCATCCGGCGCTCCCGGTTGCGGCTCATGCGTAGTCAGAAGATTGGAGACCCAGTCCCACGACCGGTTCAGAAAATCGGTGATGATCGTTGCCCGCGCATCCTCCAGTACCGGAAGCGCGGTGCCCCTGCCCCGTGCCACCACCGCCCCGGTGGCGTCGAAGACATGCATTTCGACCCCCGGACCAAGATCAGGCGCGACCGGCAGCGCCGCATCCAGCACGCCACCATCCGCCAGCCTGGCCTCGAACACGCGGGCCGAAAGCTGTGCCTCAGTCACCAGCCCCTGTTCGCGTTGCAGCACAAGGCTGTCGCGGAAAGGATTCAGGAACAGAACCCCGGCGACCATGATGACCAGCGCCATCATGTTGAAGATCACGATCTTGCGGGCCAGCGGAGAATGGTTCAGCGCCACAAGCCCGCGCCGGGAACTGCGGGCCCGCAGCTCCAGCTCGGCCAGAGCCTCGGGCTTTTCCCAATCTTCACCGATCAGCACCTCGCTTTTGCGCGTGCCGTTTTCCTGCCGGTTCGTGCCGATCCGCTGCGCGACGGTCATGGCCGACGCTCACTCCTCATTATAGCGGTAGCCGATGCCATACAGCGTCTCGATTGCCGAGAAGTCGGGATCGGCCGCGCGCATTTTCTTGCGCAGGCGCTTGATATGGCTGTCGATCGTGCGGTCGTCGACATAGACCTGATCGTCATAGGCCACATCCATCAGCTGATCGCGGCTTTTCACGAAGCCGGGCCGCTGGGCAAGTGCCTGGAGCAGCAGGAATTCGGTCACCGTCAGCGACACGTCCTGCCCCTTCCAGGCCACCGCATGCCGCAGCGGATCCATCCGAAGCTGCCCGCGCTCCATGATCTTGTTTTCCTCGGTCACCGCGACCTCGCCGGTGGCGATCACCTCCTGCCGCCGCAGCAGCGCGCGGATACGCTCGACCAGCAGGCGCTGGCTGAAGGGCTTCTTGACATAATCGTCAGCGCCCATCCGCAGGCCCAGCACCTCGTCAATCTCATCGTCCTTGGAGGTAAGAAAAATCACCGGCATGCTGGTCTTCTGCCGCAGCCGTTGCAGCAGATCCATACCATCCATCCGGGGCATCTTGATATCAAGCACCGCCATATCGGGCAGGCGCCGGTTGAAGGCATCAAGCGCGGATTGACCGTCATTATAAGTTTCGACCTCAAAGCCTTCGGCCTCAAGAGTCATGGAAACCGACGTCAGGATATTCCTGTCGTCGTCCACAAGGGCGATCCTGGACATCTAGGGTTTTCCCGTACTGCTCGTTGTTATGAATTTTGACAACATTGTGGTTTTTCCTTGTTCCAGAATCAACAGGAAATCACGAATCAGGACCGCCAGCGCCCCAAGCATCGGCCCGAAAGGTTCAAGGAATGACTAATATGTCTCACCTTGAGGTTCCGACGACAAATGGTTGCGCTAAACCGTACTTGGTTGCGCTAACCGATGCAAAGGGCGCTGTTCCGTCACGAAACGGTCGTGTTATAGCGCGGGTGTCGACCCGCCCGTCCGGGCCGACCGGTAGTCTTTTGGCCCTGACTGCCGACGTGAACCTGAAGACGCCGCACTTGCGGCACCGGGAGCTTGCACAATGACGCATGGACGCGTGAACCCCAGCCAAACGCTGGAAACCCAAGGCATCAGCGGTCTGGGAACGGTCTATTACAACTTCATCGAACCCTCGCTTGTCGAAGCGGCGGTGCAGCGCGGCGAAGGGCGTCTGGGCAAGGGCGGTGCATTCCTCTGCACCACCGGCCAGTTCACCGGCCGCTCGCCCAAGGACAAGCATGTGGTCCGCACCCCCGGGGTGGAAAACACGATCTGGTGGGAAAACAATGCCGCCATGGCACCGGAGGCGTTCGACCGCCTCTATGCCGACATGCTGGAACACATGAAGGGCCGCGACTATTTCGTGCAGGATCTCTATGCCGGGGCCGACCCCGAGCATCGGCTGGATGTGCGCGTCGTGACCGAACTCGCCTGGCATGGCCTGTTCATCCGTCACCTGCTGCGCCGCCCCGACCGGGCCGAGCTTGACAGCTTCGTGCCGGAATTCACCATCATCAACTGCCCCAGCTTCAAGGCCGACCCCGCCAAACACGGCTGCCGCTCGGAAACCGTGATCGCGCTGAACTTCGAAAAGAAGCTCATCCTGATCGGCAATACCGCCTATGCCGGCGAGAACAAGAAATCGGTCTTCACCCTGCTGAACTACATCCTGCCCGAAAAGGGCGTGATGGCGATGCATTGCTCGGCCAACCATGCGATTGGCAACCCCGAGGATACTGCCGTGTTCTTCGGCCTGTCCGGCACCGGCAAAACCACGCTTTCCGCCGATCCGTCGCGCATCCTGATCGGCGATGATGAACATGGCTGGTCGGACAAGGGCACCTTCAACTTCGAAGGCGGCTGCTACGCCAAGACGATCAACCTCTCGGCCGAAGCCGAGCCGGAGATCTATGGCACCACCTCGAAGTTCGGCACCGTGATCGAGAACATGGTCTACGATCCCGAGACGCTGGAGCTGGATTTCGATGATGCCAGCCTGACGCAGAACATGCGCTGCGCCTACCCGCTGGATTACATCTCGAATGCTTCGGACAATGGCATGGGCGGCCATCCGAAGAACGTGATCATGCTCACCTGCGATGCGTTCGGCGTGCTGCCGCCCATCGCGCGGCTGACCCCGGCGCAGGCGATGTATCACTTCCTGTCGGGCTTCACCTCGAAGACGCCGGGAACCGAGCGTGGCGTAACCGAGCCGACCCCGACCTTCTCGACCTGCTTCGGTGCGCCCTTCATGCCGCGCCGCCCCGAGGTTTATGGCAAGCTGCTGCAAGAGAAGATTGCGCAGCACGGCGCTGAGTGCTGGCTTGTGAACACCGGCTGGACCGGCGGCAAGCACGGCACCGGCAAGCGCATGCCGATCAAGGCGACCCGCGCACTGCTGACCGCCGCGCTGGACGGCTCGCTCTCGAAGGTCGAATTCCGCAAGGACCCGAACTTTGGCTTCGAAGTGCCGGTTTCGGTGCCGGGCGTCGATGCGACCCTGCTGAACCCGCGGGAAACCTGGGCCGACAAGGCCGCCTATGACGCGCAGGCCGCCAAACTGGTGTCGATGTTCGCCGAAAACTTCGGGCAATATGTACCCTATATCGACCAGGACGTGAAGGCCGCCGCCATCGGCTGAGGCCCACCCGATCTTGAAGAAAGGCCCGCCGCTCTGGCGGGCCTTTTCACATGATGGCCCGCCGCATCAGATTGGCGCCCGTCAGCACCAGAAGCACCAGCGTCCACCAGCGGAATCGCTGCTGGTCCAGCCGGTCCTGCACCCATTGCCCGGCAACCATGCCCAGCACCGAGGGCAGGATCAGCGCCATCGAAAACGGCAATGTCCGCGCATTCAGCACCCCCGATTGCAGATGCGCCGTCGTCAGCACAACTGCGCCGATCAGGAAGATCACGCCCTGAACCCGCACCATTTCGCGCTTGTCGGCACCGACCGACAGCAGGAACACCAGCACCGGCGGCCCCCAGACCCCGGAAATCCCGCCGTACAGCCCGCCCACCATGCCGAAGGCCCATTCCGCTCGGTTGCGGTGATGGAGGTTCAGCGCAAGGCTGCGCCCGGCAAGCTGCACCAGGGCAAACAGCGTGATCGGCAGGCCAAGGCAGAACAGGAACAGATCCTGCGGAATGACCCGCACGAATTGCGCCGAAATGACGATGAACACCACCGTCGCCGTGATCATCCGCCAATAGGCACGGCAGGATTCCAGCGCCGCTTGCCATCCTTGCCGGAATGCCTGACCAAGATTGGCCACCACGGTCGGCAGGATCAGCCCGGCCAGCGCCAGTTCAGGCGGCAGGAAGCTTGAAAAGGCCGAGATCATGATCATCGGCATCGCAAAACCGATGGCGCCTTTCACGAAGCCCGCAAACAGCGTCACCACCATCGCGGCCCAGAACACCGCCTCCGTCTGCCCCGCCATCAGGAAATCCATGCCCGCCCTCCTGTTTTTCCTTGCTTACCCGTTGAGAGGGGCAACTGCACGGCCCATTCGGATGCGACACTTTCCTACCCACAACACGCATGCTTTGAATTTTTGTTGCGCTGCGACTGCGAAAAGACTACGTCTTTCGCAACCGCAGAACCCCGAGGAATCGCCATGCCGCATGATGGACAAGCCGCGCCGAATTCGCCCCGTCTCGCCGATCTGACGGCGCTGACCGCCGCCGCCCTGCCTGAGGTTGAGGCACTGTTCACTGACGCGCGCGAGGCGCTGCGTGCCCGCGTCACCGTCGGCGGCAAGATTTCCGCCGCCGCGCTGGAAACCGAACAATTCGCGGCCCATACGCTCAGCTGGCTCGCCACCTATGTGGAAAGCCTCCGCCAACTGAACGCCTGGGCCGCGCGCCTGTCCGACCAGGGCAGCTTCGGCGAAATGGAAGCCCTGCTGCTTCAGATCGGGTTTGGTGAATATCTCTCGCAACTCGCGGGCGGCATTCCGATGTCGCAGAACGAAACCGCGCGTCTGTCCGACCTCGGGCTGCACTGGGCGCCGGGCGAGGCCGCGCAAACCCTGATGGCCAGCGGCAACAGCCCCGTCGCGCGGGCAGCGCTGGTCGCGCTGATGCGCGACAACCATGGCCGTGCCACCTTCGGCGCCACCGGCCTTGAGGAAGAACTGGAGATGATCCGCGACCAGTTCCGTCGCTTCGCCGATGAACAGGTCATCCCCAACGCGCATGACTGGCACCTGAAGGATGAACTCATCCCGATGGACATTATCGAGGCGCTGGCCGAAATGGGCGTCTTCGGCCTGACCATCCCCGAGGAATTCGGCGGCTTCGGCCTGTCCAAGGCCTCGATGGTCGTCGTCTCCGAAGAACTGTCGCGCGGCTATATCGGCGTCGGCTCACTGGGCACCCGGTCCGAGATTGCGGCGGAACTGATCCTCTGCGGCGGCACGCCGGAACAGAAGGCGCAATGGCTGCCGAAACTCGCCAGCGGCGAGATCCTGCCCACCGCCGTCTTTACCGAACCGAACACCGGCTCTGATCTCGGCAGCCTGCGCACCCGCGCCGTCCGCACCGAGGACGGCTGGGAGGTTACCGGCAACAAGACCTGGATCACCCATGCCGCGCGCACCCATGTGATGACGCTGCTGGCCCGCACCGACCCCGACACGACCGACTGGCGCGGCCTGTCGATGTTCCTTGCCGAAAAGACTCCCGGCACCGACGAAAACCCCTTCCCGACCCCCGGCATGACAGGCGGCGAGATTGAGGTTCTGGGCTATCGCGGCATGAAGGAATACGAACTCGGCTTCGACGGGTTCAAGGTGAAGGCCGAAAATCTGCTGGGCGGCCAGCCCGGCCAGGGCTTCAAGCAGCTGATGCAGACCTTCGAATCGGCCCGCATCCAGACCGCCGCCCGCGCTATCGGCGTGGCGCAATCGGCGCTGGAAACCGGCATGCGTTATGCCGAGGACCGCAAGCAATTCGGCAAGGCGCTGATCGAGTTTCCGCGCGTGGCGGGCAAGCTCGCCATGATGGCGGTTGAAATCAACATCGCCCGGCAACTGACCTATTTCAGCGCCTGGCAAAAGGATCACGACAAGCGTTGCGATCTTGAGGCGGGCATGGCCAAGCTGCTGGGCGCCCGCGTTGCCTGGGCCTCGGCTGACAACGCGCTGCAAATCCACGGCGGCAACGGCTTCGCGCTGGAATATCAGATCAGCCGCATCCTTTGCGACGCACGCATCCTGAACATCTTTGAAGGGGCCGCCGAGATTCAGGCCCAGGTCATCGCCCGCCGTCTGCTGGACTGACGGGTTGAGAGCGGGCGCAGCCGGATGGCCCCTGGCTGTGCCTACACCCCGCCTCGGGATGGCCGTACCGCCCCGAGGCGGGGATGCAGTCGCCCTGCAATGAAATAGGCGGCAACGAATCCCAGACCGCTGGCCAGAAACACCCCTGACAGCGGTGCCACCAGCAGCACGGCCCAGGCAACACCGGGTGTCAGCACGCCGGAAACGTCCCGGAAGCTGGAATAGACCGCCGCCATCTCGACCCGTTCCGATGGTTTGACCGACAGCATGAAGGGCAGACCACCCGCAGCATCCAGTGTCACCAACCCGATCGAACCTGCCAGCAGGCACAGCACGGTGACCCATGGCCAGCCCGCCAGCAGACCGGCTGCCGAGAAGGTGATCATGCACAGCGCGAAAGCTCCCCGCACGGTGCGCCGTACCGAATGGCGCTGCACGAACCGCAGCATCAGCGGCGTGATGAACAGCAGCCCGTTCGACAGCGACAGGGCCACGCCACCCACCTTGTCGCCCAGACCCGCCTCGATACAGAAGATCGGCAGGTAGACGACATAAACCCACCATCCACAGCTTCGCAGCACCGCAAACAGCCAGCCGGCAATCAGCCGGGGCTGTCGGAAGAACCGGCCCAGATAGGCCAGCGGGTTGATGGCCGGGCCGCGCGCGCGCTGGATCTGCTTGCCGTTGCCCAGACGCAGGATCCAGAAGGTGACCAACAGCGCAATGGCAAAGCTACCTGCGATCAGGAAGGGCAAGGGCCGCCAGGCATCCCGCAACCAGACGCCAAGCAGCGGCCCCAGTGCCCAGGGGGCGGCGGCATAAACCATCTGGAGGCTTTGGGTTCGCCCCAGGTCAGCCCGCGCCACATAGTCCAGCACATAGGCGTTGAAACACACGAAACAGGTCGCTGTGGCCAGCGCCATGGCCAGCAGCGCAAGCGGCACCGCCACCGGGCCACCGACCAGCGCCAGCGTCATCGCCACCAGATAGGACAGCGCCCCCGCCGTATAGACCCAGCGGCGGGCCACAAAACGTGTGGCCCAGGGCACCATCAGCCCCCAGAGCATCGAGATCAGCCCGACCACGAAATAGGCCCGGCTGACCGCCGCCGCATCCTGAAGGGCGTCATACATCACAAGGGGCATGACCGAGATGAGCGTGCCACGCACCGCCGCCTCCAGACCGGCCAGCAATGCGAAATTCTGAATCCGCGGCGTCGGCGAGTGCCGCAGGAACAGCGGTATGTATTTGTTGGCCATGCTCGTCTCCCGCCCCGACCTTGGCCGCGTTCCGGTGGGCAGGTCTTGACCGGAGGCGACACCGGATGTCGCGTGTAGCATTCCACCAGAGAAGGCAGCAGGCCCGCTATGAGCTTTCTCGCGCCAGACGATCAATCAGCCGCGCCCGCGCTTCGGGCAGCTGCCGACCATGATGCAGGGCAGAAAGCTCCCGCAACAGGAAATGCCCTGTGATCGCAAAGCCCTGCGCCAGCTCCGTGCCTGACATGGCCCCCTGCCCCAGCAGCCCCTGGGGAAGTGGCAACAGGCGCGGCGTCCAGTCCCCGGCTTCGCCCCGGCTGACTGCCCGCCCCGTACGCGGGCTGACATAGGCCAAATCCTCGCGGCTGCCCGTCACCGCACAACGCGCAAGATCAAGCCCGAACCCCGTCTCCTCCAGCAGCAGCATTTCCCAGCGCAGATAATCCGCCGCCCAGCCTGCACCGTCCAGCCGGGACAACAGATCCTGTGTTCGCCTATAAAGCAAAGGATAGGCGGCACGTTCCGGCAGGGCAAACCGCAGCATGGCGCATATCGCATTCAGCCCCGCCAGTGCCATCCGATCCGCCATCAACCCGGCCCGGCTGCGCAGAGGCTCTGCCTGAAAGACCCCGAGATGATCGTCCAGACGCGCGCGCCAGTTCACTGTGACCTGACTGCCCGGTTGCAGCATGGCCGCCACCTTCCGGGAAGCGCCGCCCCGCAGCACCCCGGCATGGCGCCCGTGTTGCGCCGTGAATACCTCGATAATAGCCGATGTCTCGCCATGCGGGCGCGAGCCGATCAGCGTGCCTTCATCCTGCCACTCCATCCCTGCACTATCCGATGCGTCCAGAATGGCGGCAAGATGGCAAGAGGCGGTTAACGCGGGTCGTCAGTCCAGCCCCGGTTCCTCCAGAAGGCTGCGGCCAGCGCGATCTTCCAGCTCGATCACCCACAGATCGGGGTCGCCCCGCCGCGCGCGCGTAATAGCGGCATCGACCTCCGTCTCTGATCCTGCGGCCAGAATCACCCAGACCCGCCGGTCGGCTGTCAGGTCATAACTCCGTTGCCAGGCCTGCGCCTGCCCGTCCAGCGTGGCACATTTCACCACAACGGCCCCCGCTGTGGCATCGCCTTTCGCCGTCACATAGACGGGAATATCGGCCAGCCGGAGCCGCGCAAGATAGGCGGAGACCCAAAGATCGGTGGCAAGCCGCGGCTGCATGGCTCAGTCGCCGTCGCGGAAATCCAGACCCATCTCGGAATAGCGGTCAGGCTCGTCAAGCCAGTTCGGCCGCACCTTGACCTGAAGGAACAGATGCACCGGGCGGTCGAGGAATTCCATGAGATCGGCCCGCGCTGCCTGACCGATCGCCTTGATCGTCTCGCCCTTGTTGCCCAGAACGATTCCCTTGTGGCCGTCGCGAGCAACATAGATCACCTGGTCGATCCGGGTAGAGCCGTCCTTGCGATCTTCCCATTTCTCGGTCTCGACGGTCAGCTGGTAGGGCAATTCTTCGTGTAAACGAAGAGTCAACTTCTCGCGCGTAACCTCGGCGGCGATCATGCGCATCGGCAGGTCGGCGATCTGGTCCTCGGGGTAAAACCACGGCCCCTCTGGCAGTTGACCCGCCAGCCACTCGCGTAGCTTGTCCACACCATATCCGCGTTCAGCGGAAATCATGAAGGTTTCGACAAAGGGAAACGCCGTGTTCAGCTCCTGCGCCAGCGCCAACAGGCTTTCCGCCTTCACCCTGTCGATCTTGTTGATCGCGAGGGCAATCTTCTGGCCTTCGCCGCGTTCTTTCAGGGCATCCAGAATCGCCTGCACGCCATCGGTCAGCCCGCGATGCGCCTCAATCAGCAACACCACGATATCGGCATCCGCCGCGCCGCCCCAGGCTGCGGCCACCATCGCGCGGTCAAGGCGACGACGGGGGCGGAACAGGCCGGGCGTATCGACAAACACGATCTGCGCCGCCCCCTCCATGCAAACGCCACGGATGCGCGCGCGCGTCGTCTGCACCTTATGGGTGACGATAGAGACCTTCGCCCCCACCATCCGGTTCAGCAATGTAGATTTTCCGGCATTCGGCTCGCCGATCAGCGCCACGAACCCCGCCCGCGTGTCAGCCATGTCCGTTCTCCATCCGCGCCAGCAGCGCCCTTGCGGCCGCCTGTTCGGCCGCCCGTTTCGTTCCGGCCTTCGCCTGTTCGCTCTCGCCGCTTTCCAGCCGCACCTCGACGGTAAAGACCGGCTGATGATCCGGCCCCTCGCGGCCAAGTGCAAGATAGTTTGGCGGCACCTGACCGCGCGCCTGCGCCCATTCCTGAAGTGCGGTTTTCGGGTCGCGGGCATCGGTTTCCACGGTCTCGATCCGCCCGCCCCACAGCCGCAACACAAGGTCTCGGGCTGTCTCGAAACCGGCATCGACATGGACGGCAGCGATCACCGCCTCCATCGCATCGCCCAGCAAGGTCTCTTTCCGCCGCCCGCCCGACATCATCTCGGACCGGCCGAGCTTCAGCACATCACCCAGACCGATCTGCCGGGCCACGGCGGCACAGGTTTCCTTGCGGACCAGCGCATTGAAACGAGGCGCCAGCGTGCCCTCCGCCGCCCCACGGTCGGCCGCCAGCAGCGCCTCGGCCATGGCCAGCCCCAGAACCCGGTCGCCCAGAAACTCCAGCCGCTGATTGTCAGGCCGGGTGGCAGAGGCGATGGAGCCATGGGTCACCGCCCGCACCAGCAGTTCCGGGTTGCGGAAGTGATAACCCAGACGTTCCTCGAACGCACGGAGATCGGCAGCCAGTTTCACTCGATAGCCTTGAAGAAACGGTCGGAACGCCAGGTCCAGAAATACAGCATCGACCGCCCGGCGGAGGAGAAGATCACCCGGTCGGCACGACCGATCAGATATTCGGCAGGCAGCATGCCCACACCGCCCACAGCCTGGCTGTAGCGGCTGTCAGTGGAATTGTCGCGGTTGTCGCCCATGAAGAAGTAATGCCCCGGCGGCACGGTGAACACATCGGTGTTGTCGCCGAAGCCGTTGGTGTCGATGTTCAGCACATCATGTTTCACGCCGTTCGGCAGCGTCTCGATGAAACGCGAGCGTTTGCAGATGCCGCCAGCACCGACCGGGCCGTTCTCGCAGCGCGGAAGATTGCCCATCGGCCCCTGCGGCTCGTAGATTTCTTCAAAGGTGCCCGCCGGTTCCTGCGGCACTTCCTGGCCATTGATCCACAGGATGCCATTCTTCATCTGGATCGTATCACCCGGCAGACCGATCAGCCGCTTGATGAAATCCGATCCGTTCACCGGATGGCGGAACACGACGACATCGCCACGCTCCGGCTCACTGGCCAAGATCCGGCCCGAGAAGGGGCACATCGCGAAGGGGCAGGAATATTGCGAATAGCCATAGGCCATCTTGTTGACGAACAGGAAATCGCCGATCAGCAGCGTATCCTTCATGGATTCCGAAGGAATCCAGAACGGCTGGAAGAACAGCGTGCGGAACACGCCTGCGATCAGCAGGGCGTAAACCACCGTCTTGATGGTCTCGACAATCCCGCCGTCCGATTTCGCCTTGCGTGCCATGCCTGCGCCTCTCGTCTGTTGCCGGCGCACCGGCGCCAGATGGTATCGCCGCTACATGCGCGCGGGTGGGCCGGGAGTCAAGTTTGCGGCGGCGCCCCGGCGGCCATCGGCCGGGCCTCGATCACCACGAAAGCCTGCGCCCAGGGATGATCATCCGTCAGGCTGACATGCACCACCGCCTCATGCCCAGGCGGTGTCATACCTGCCAGACGCTCCGCCGCCCAGCCGGTCAGATGCATGACGGGCTGCCCCGTCGCCAGATTGGATACCGCCATGTCGCGCCAGGAGATGCCCATGCGCAGCCCCGTCCCCAGCGCCTTGGAGCAGGCCTCTTTCGCCGCCCAGCGTTTCGCATAGGTTGCGGCCTCAGCCCGGCTGCGCCGCGCCGCCTTGGCCTGTTCGCGCGGCGTGAACACGCGGTCGCGAAACCTGTCGCCATGCCGCTCCAGCACGGCGGCAATGCGGTCGATATTGGCCAGATCGGTGCCAACGCCGAGGATCATCGCCACCCTCGGACCGCGAATCCCTTCAAAGGAATTTGCAAAATTCTCACAAGAATTCTGGTGCCCGGCGTCACGCGCGCGCCTCGTCCATGCGGCGGCGCATTTCCTCGATGGCGGGGCCAAGCCCCATATAGATCGCCTCCCCAATCAGGAAATGGCCGATGTTCAGCTCGGCCAGTTCAGGCATGGCCGCGACAGGGGCCACGTTGTCATAAGTCAGCCCGTGTCCGGCATGGACCTCCAGCCCCAGACTGGCCGCCAGGCGCGCGCCCTCGCGCAGTGCCGCAAGCTCAGCTTCCGCCTCGGCCATCCGCCCTTCGGCATGGAGGTCAGAGTAATGGCCGGTATGCAGTTCGACCACGGCAGCGCCGATCCGGGCAGAAGCCTCGATCTGGCGCGGATCATGGCCGATGAACATGCTGACCCGGCATCCTGCGGAGGCCAGCGGGGCAATATATTGCGTCAGCCGCGCCTCGTCGCCTGCCACATCCAGCCCGCCCTCGGTCGTGCGCTCCTCACGCCGTTCCGGCACCAGACAGACGGCATGAGGCTTCAGCCGCAGCACGATCGCCTGCATCTCGTCCGTTGCTGCACATTCGAAGTTGAGCGGAATGCCGATACCGGCGCGCAACGCATCCATATCGGCGTCGCGGATGTGACGACGATCTTCGCGCAGATGTGCCGTGATCCCGTCGGCCCCCGCCGCCTCGGCAAGAAGCGCCGCGCGCAGCGGGTCTGGCCAAGCCGAGCCGCGCGCATTGCGCACCGTCGCCACATGGTCGATGTTCACACCCAGCCGCAATTTGCCCGAAGTCATCATGCCTCTCCTTGCCATCGGCGGCACCTTAGGCTGCGCCGGGCGTGTCGTCATCCCCTGATGAGGGCGTTTTCCCTGCGGCACGCCGCGCAGGAAGAAGGCCCTTCATCGCCTTCCGCCGCTCTGCCCCTTCGCGCAGCCGTGCGGCACGCAGTTTCTGATAGGCGTTGATCAGCGGCAGGGTCAGGTAATAGCCCGCGGCGCTGGCCGCCAGCCCGGGGAGGATCGACCCCACAGTGTAGGGCCAGAAGATGAACCAGAAGAAGTTTTCCAGCTTGTCCCAATGCGCCACGTCGCCGGTGAAGATGGCACTGAAATTGTGCCAGAGCTGCACCCCGGCCTCGGTAAAGGCGGCATAGACCGTCATAAAGGTCATCGGGGCCTCGATGCCCAGCATCCAGTGGCCCAGCTTCAGGCACAGCATGGCGATGAAGGGCGTCGTGAGCGGATTGGAGATGAAGGTCGCCAGCAGTGCGGCAACGATATTGCCCCGGATCACCCAGGCCAGGCCCGCTGCCAGCAGCATCTGAAGTCCGAAGACCGGCGGGAAGTTCACGAAGGTTCCGGCAAAGATGCCGCGGGCGATGCGGTGCGGCTGATCCGGCAGGCGGCGCATCCGGTGCAGCACATACTGGATTGACCTGCGCATGCCCCCGCGCGGATAGACCAGATCGCGGACGATCTGTGCGTAGCTTCTTGGATTGCGCCGTTTGAAGACCACGCCCCCGCCTTTCCCGGCTTGCTCAGGGCTTCCGGCCCAGATCCCTGTAGCGCGAAACCTGCGCCACGTCGCTTTCCGCCTCAAGGGCGGTCATGACCATATGCAGGTGCTCGACATCCCGCAAATCCACATCGACCAGCAGGCGGAAGAAATCCGGCTTGCGGTCGACGAAGTTCAGATCGGAGATATTGGCCTTCTGCTCGCCAATCAAGGTGCAGATCCGCCCCAATACGCCCGCGTCATTGGCAATGGTGACATCCAGCGTCACGGTATTCACCGCCGCATGGCGCCCGCTTTGCCAGCGCAGGTCGATCCAGCGTTCCGGCTGCTCCTCGTATTCGGCAAGCGCCGGGCAGTCGATGGCATGGATCACCACGCCCTGCCCGCGATAGGTGATGCCCACGATCCGTTCGCCCGGAACCGGCTGGCAGCAGGGCGCGCGGCGATAGCTCTGGTCGGCCGTCAGGCCCTGAACCGGGCGCTGCACATCCACCTCGTCGGGCTGCGCGGTCTGCAATTCGGGGTACAGCGTTTCCAGAACCTTGCGCGCCGTCGTCTCGGCCGAACCGATCTGGGCCAGAAGCTCGGTTTCATCGGGCAGGCCCATCATGCGCGCGGCGGTACGCAGCGCCTTGTCCGACACCCGCTTGCCCGCGTGATCGAAGGCCACACGTGCCAGTTCCAGCCCCAGCTTGACGAACCTGCCGCGATCATCTTCGCGCAGGCCGCGCCGGATGGCCGCCTTGGCGCGGCCCGTCGCCACCAGATCGACCCAGGCGGCCTGCGGACGCTGGCCTTCGGCGGTGATGATCTCGACCGACTGGCCGTTCTTCAGCCGCGTCCACAGCGGTACGCGGATGCCATCGACCTTGGCGGAAACCGTGGAATTGCCGATCCGCGTGTGGATCGCATAGGCAAAATCCAGCGGCGTCGCACCGCGCGGCAACTGGATCACATCGCCCTTGGGCGTGAAGCAGAACACCTGATCGGTGTACATTTCCAGCTTCACATTCTCCATGAAGTCGTCGTGATCTTCCTCGCCCAGACGCTCGGTCAGGGCGGCCACCCATTTCGCCGGATCGACCGCGAACGGGTTCTGGACCCGCACCCCCTCGCGGTAGGACCAATGCGCGGCGACGCCCGATTCGTTGACCTCATGCATCTGGCGGGTGCGGATCTGCACTTCGACCCGCTTGCCGTCACGCCCCGAAACCGTGGTATGGATCGAGCGATAGCCGTTGGATTTCGGCTGGCTGATGTAATCCTTGAATCGCCCCGGCACCGCACGCCAGCGCTGATGGATCACGCCAAGAATGCGGTAGCAGTCCGCCTCGGAGGCGCAGATGACGCGGAAGCCGTAGATGTCGGACAGACGCGAGAAGGCCAGATCCTTCTCCTGCATCTTGCGCCAGACGCTGTAAGGCTTTTTCGCGCGGCCATAGACATCGGCCTCGATCTGCGCCTTTTCCAGTTCGTTGCGGATATCGGCGGTGATCTTGTGCACCACATCCCCGGCCTCGCGTTGCAACGCGATGAAGCGGCGGATGATCGAATTGCGCGCCTCGGGGTTGAGAACCCGGAAGGCGAGGTCTTCCAGCTCCTCGCGCATCCACTGCATCCCCATCCGGCCGGCGAGGGGCGCGAAAATTTCCATCGTCTCGCGCGCCTTCTGCACCTGCTTGTCAGGGCGCATGCTCTTGATGGTGCGCATGTTGTGCAGCCGGTCGGCCAGCTTCACCAGAATGACCCGCAGGTCGCGCGACATGGCGACGAACAGCTTGCGGAAATTCTCGGCCTGCTTCGACTCGGTCGAGGTCAGTTGCAGATTGGTCAGCTTGGTGACGCCATCCACCAGTTCGGCGACTTCCTCGCCGAATTTGGCGGCGATATCGCCATAGCTGGCCTTGGTATCCTCGATCGTGTCGTGAAGCAGTGCCGTGACCAGCGTCGAATCATCCAGACGCTGTTCGGTCAGAATGGCGACCACGGCCACCGGATGCGTGAAATAGGGCTCGCCCGACTTGCGGAACTGCCCTTCATGCATGGCCTTGCCATAGGCATAGGCCGTGCGGATCAGATCGGCATTGGTGCGCGGATTGTAGTTGCGGACGAGGGCAATCAGATCCTCGACGTCGATCATGCTGCCCTGCCCGCCTGTATCTGCCCGCCGATCAGCGGTCGCCTTGCGCTTCCATCAGGGCGCGCAGCAACTTTTCTTCCGACATGTCGTCCTGCGCCGGGCGGTCGACCATCTCGCCATTGCCCATGAGCATGGCCATCTGGTCGTCTTCCGGCTCGTCCACCTCGATCTGGGTTTGGTGGCTTTCGATCATCCGCTCGCGCAGATTTTCGGCCGACTGAGTTTCCTCGGCGATTTCGCGCAGCGCCACGACAGGATTCTTGTCGTTGTCACGCTCGACGGTCAGAACCCCGCCCGAAGCAATCTCGCGGGCGCGATGCGCGGCCAGCATCACCAGCTCGAACCGGTTGGGAACCTTGTCAACGCAATCTTCGACCGTCACGCGGGCCATGGGTGTCTCCGTCAAGGATGGGGCATGGAACGGTCTCTTTAAGCCCAAGTTTGCCCCTTGACAAGAGAGGATCGTCCGAGGCGCCCAAGGTCAAATCACCGTGATATCCGCCAGATCACTGGCGGGCAGCCGCGCCAGCATCTGCCGCACGCTCTGCCCCAGTAACGGATGCAGCCAGTCGGGCGCCACATCGGCCAGCGGCACCAGCACGAAGCCCCGGTCCTGCATGCGCGGATGCGGCAGGATCAGGCGGTCCGGGGCCTGCCGGGCCTGATCTTCCGGCGGCAGGTCGCGCCAGGCCGCCTGCGTCGCGGCATCCGGCAGCACCTGCGTGCCCACCGCCAGCAGATCCAGATCCAGCGTCCGCCCGCCCCAGCGCGTCACCCGCTCGCGGCCGAACCGCGCCTCGACCGCATGCAGGGTCGCCAGCACCTCCGCCGCAGTCCTGTCCCCGCAGTCCAGCACCGCCGCAGCATTCACATAATCCGGTCCGGCCCCCGCCGGAAAGCACGGCGTCCTGTAGAACCGGCTGACCGCTGTCGGTGGCAGACCGCATCGCGCAAGCTCTGCAAGTGCTGCGCGCAAAACCTCAACCACAGGGAGATTTTCGGCAGGAAGATTTCCGCCCAATGCAATCAGAGCTTGATTTGCCTTTATCATATTCAATGATAGTCTCTTAAGTATAGGTTGTGCAAATCGCGGACAGCTTGGTATCGATTATCGTTTCCCGCGGCAGCCTGCCGGACAGCCTTACCTGTTTACACGTTGTTTGCGCGAGACATTTGAGGGGAAAATGATATGTTTTACAAGGACGAACGGCTTGCGCTGTTCATAGACGGATCAAACCTTTATGCGGCGGCCAAGGCGCTCGGGTTTGATATCGACTACAAGCTTCTGCGGCAGGAGTTCATGCGCCGGGGCAAGCTTTTGCGGGCCTTCTACTACACCGCGCTGCTGGAAAACGACGACTATTCGCCGATCCGGCCGCTGGTGGACTGGCTGCACTACAACGGCTTCACCATGGTCACCAAACCGGCCAAGGAATATACCGACAGCCAGGGGCGCCGCAAGGTCAAGGGCAACATGGATATCGAGCTGACCGTGAACGCCATGGAACTGGCGCCGCGGGTTGATCATATCGTGCTGTTCTCGGGCGATGGCGATTTCCGGCCGCTGGTGGAAAGCCTGCAACGTCAGGGCGTTCGCGTCTCGGTCGTCTCGACCATCCGCAGCCAGCCGCCGATGATCGCCGATGAACTGCGTCGTCAGGCCGACAATTTCATCGAGCTGGATGAACTGCGCGAAGTGATCGGCCGCCCCCCGCGCGAGCCGCGCGCGGTTGAACGCGAGGATCTGCCGCAAGCCAGCGGCCAGTGACACGGCTCCGGCCCCCTCCCCAGAAGGGTGGCCGGTCTCCTGCCCGGATCTGACACCCGTGTTCCTCGCCCTCGCCGGCCTTATGCTGGCCGCCTTTCTGGCGGCCACGCCCCTGCCGATGCAATCGGAAGCCGTTTTCGTGGGTCTGCAACTGGCAGGCTCTGCCCCGGTTGTGCCGATGATCCTGCTGGCCGGTCTGGCCAATACCGCAGGCTCCGCCGTGACCTGGGCCATGGGGCGCGGAGCGCGCACGCTGGAACACCGTCTGCGCCTGCCTGCCGAAAAGCTCGCCCGAGCCGAAGTCTGGTATCGGCGCTGGGGCAAGCTGAGCCTCCTGCTCAGCTGGGCGCCGCTCGGCGATGTGATCTGTCTGCTGGCCGGGGCCTTCCGCGTGCCGCTGTGGCAGTTCCTGCTGATCGTCGGTTTTGCCAAGACAGCGCGCTATGCGGTTCTTGCCGGTCTGACCGCCGGCGTCATCTCCTGGGGCTGGACGTGATGGAGGGCTGGACCTGAGCCGTCCGAGGGCTTAGCTGGAAGCCAGACGCGAACGAGGCCCCCGATGACCGACCCGAAGCCGCCGCTGACCCTTTACCTTGCCGCCCCGCGCGGCTTTTGCGCGGGTGTGGACCGCGCCATCAAGATCGTCGAGATCGCGCTTCAGAAATGGGGCGCCCCGGTCTATGTGCGGCACGAGATCGTGCACAACAAATTCGTGGTCGACGGGCTGAAGGCGCTCGGCGCCGTTTTCGTCGAGGAACTGGACGAGGTGCCCGACGACCGTCCCGTCATCTTTTCTGCCCATGGCGTGCCCAAATCGGTCCCGGCCGCTGCGCAGGCACGCGAGATGATCTGGGTCGATGCCACCTGCCCTCTCGTCAGCAAGGTGCATATCGAGGCTGAACGGCATCATGAAAACGGTCTCCAGATGATCATGATCGGTCATGCGGGCCACCCGGAAACCATCGGCACCATGGGGCAACTGCCTGCGGGCGAAGTCCTGCTGGTGGAAACTGTTGCCGATGTGGCCGAGGTTCACCCGCGCGATCCCGAAAAGCTCGCCTTCATTACCCAGACCACGCTGTCGGTGGATGATACCATCGACATCATCGCGGCACTGCGGGCGCGGTTTCCGGCCATCATCGGGCCGCATAAGGAAGACATCTGCTATGCCACCACCAACCGGCAGGCCAGCGTCAAGGCCATTGCCGGGCAGATCGACGCGCTTCTGGTGATCGGGGCTCCCAATTCCTCGAACTCGCGGCGTCTGGTGGAGGTGGGCCGCGCCAATGGCTGCGCTTATGCCCAACTGGTGCAGCGTGCCACCGACATCGACTGGCGCGCGCTGGAGGGCATCCGCGCCGTTGGCATCACCGCAGGCGCCAGCGCCCCCGAGGTGCTGGTGAACGAGGTCATTGATGCCTTCCGGGCACGGTTCGACACCACGGTCGAACTGGTGGAAACCGCGAAGGAGCATGTGGAGTTCAAGGTGCCCCGCATCCTGCGCATGGCCGAGTGAACCCGCATCCAAGGGCTTGCCACCACCGCGCGAGTGCCTAGTCTGTCGCAAACAGCGGAGGTTTCCATGTCGCCCGAATTTCTCGTGACCGCTTTCATCGTCTGCATCAGCCCCGGTATCGGCGTGGTCTACACGCTGTCCGTCACCCTTGGCGGCGGGTTCCGTGCCGGGGTCTGGGCCGCCACCGGCTGCACGCTGGCCACCATCCTGCACATGATCGTCGCGCTGGCCGGTCTGGCGGCGATCCTGCTAACCAGCGCGGTGCTGTTCCAGACCGTGAAATATGCGGGCGTCGCCTATCTGCTGTGGATGGCCTGGGCGGTCCTGCGCGGACGGGGCGGGATGGATATTGCCCCCGCCGCCCCGGCCAGCACGGCCCGCATCGTCGCGCGCGGGGTGATGCTGAACATCCTCAACCCCAAGCTGCCGCTGTTCTTCGTGGCCTTCCTGCCGCAGTTCCTGCCGACCAGCGGCGCAACGCCGGGACAGATGATCGAACTTGGCCTAGGCTTTGCCGCCATGACCTTCGTGACCTTCCTGCTTTACGCCATCATTGCCGCCTCGGGCCGTCGGGCCATTCTGGGCAGTGCACGGGTGATGACGTGGATGCGCCGCGCATTTGCCGTGTCCTTCGCGGGCCTCGGCCTGAAACTGGCCATGGAGCGGGCGGCATGATCCCGCAGCCGGTCGCCGTTCTGGGGCTTCTGGGCCTGACGCCGTTTCTGGCCGGGGCGTCACTGGCGCGCTGGCCGGTGGCGCATCCGCTGCTCGCGATGCTGGCAGATGGCAACCGGATGCTGGTGCATTACGGTGTCGTCATGCTGTGCTTCCTGTCCGGCGCCCTGTGGGGCTTTGCCACACGGGCAGAAGGGCGCGAGGCCTGGGTCGCCTATATCCTTTCGGCCTTGCCCGCGCTCTGGGCCTTTCTGGCGCTGGCGCCGGGGCACCCCTATCCGATCCTTGCCCTGATGGCCGGATATGCCGTGCTGCTGGTGTTCGATTTCTGGTTCTGGAACGAAGGGCTGGCCCCGGCCTGGTGGATGCGGCTGCGGCTCTGGCTCACCGTCGGGGTTCTGGCATCCCTGAGCGCGGCGCTGTAAGGCGGGCGTCCAAGGAAAGGAAACCCGATGCCCCAGCTTTTCGCCTATACCGACGGAGCCTGCTCCGGCAACCCCGGCCCCGGCGGCTGGGGGGTGCTGTTGCTCGCGCGCGAGGGCGAGGTGGTGGTGAAGGAACGCACGCTGAATGGCGGCGAGGCCGATACCACCAACAACCGGATGGAGCTTCTGGCCGCCATTTCCGCGCTGGAGGCGTTGAGCCGTCCCTCCGAAATCATCGTCGTCACCGACAGCGCCTATGTGAAGAACGGTGTCACCGGCTGGATCTTCGGATGGAAGAAGAACGGCTGGAAAACCGCCGATCGCAAGCCGGTGAAAAATGTCGATCTGTGGCAGCGGCTGGACGAGGCGCAGGCACGGCACAAGGTCGAATGGCGCTGGATCAAGGGCCATGCCGGACATGCCGAGAATGAACGCGCCGACGAACTGGCGCGTGAGGGCATGGCCCCCTTCAAGAAACAGGGCGCGGCATGACACTGATCGGGGCACTGGATCACGCCTCGGTTCTGGTCTTTGCACTGACCGGGGCGCTGGTTGCCAGCCGGGCGCAGCTTGATCTGGTGGGGTTTGTCTTCATCGCCTGCCTGACGGCCCTTGGCGGCGGCACGTTGCGCGATGTGCTCATCAACCGCGAGGCCGTGTTCTGGATCGCCGATCCCGGCATTCTGGCGGTGCCCACCTTGGCCGCCGTTCTGGTATTCTTCACCGCGCATCTTCTGGAAAGCCGCTACAAGGCGCTCCTCTGGCTTGATGCCTTCGCGCTGGCCGTGGCGGTGCCTGCGGGCGTGGCCGTGGCGCTGGATGCCGGGCTGGGCTGGCCGGTCGTCATCCTGATGGGGGTCGCCACCGGCTGCATGGGCGGCCTCATGCGCGATGTGGTGTGCAACGAGGTGCCGCTGGTGCTGAAACAGGGCGAGCTTTACGTCACCGCCGCCTTCGCGGGTGCGCTGGCTGCCGTGGCTCTGGCAGGCACGGGTCGTGAAACTGCACTGATCGGCTGCGCCGCCGCCACTTTCGTTCTGCGGGCCGGATCGGTGGCGCTGGGATGGCGCCTGCCGGTCTATCGTCCCCGTCCGCCGCGCGACGGTTTGCGCTGAGGCTTTTCCTTTACAATCCTGTGGCTATGATCGGCACATGGCCCGCAAAAAGATCATCCCCGATACTGATGTCTACGCCGAAATCCGGCGCATGATTGCCCGTGAAGGCGAACGCGCGGTCTCGTTCCAGGCCGTTGCCCGCGCCACCGGGCTTGCCGCGCCGACGCTGGTGCAGCGCTTCGGATCGCGCGAGGCGATGGTGCACAGCGCCCTGGCCGCCGGGTGGGAGGCGCTGGAGGCCGCAACCGAAGCCGCCGAAGCCGACGCGCCGCTGAACGCCAAGGGGGCGCAGGCCTTCCTCAAGGCTCTGGGGGCCGATACGCCGGAAGCGGCCGACCTGTCTCATCTGGCTGCCGATTTCCGCGATCCGGTGCTGCGGGACCGCGCCGAGCGCTGGCGTCAGCGGGTCGAAACCGCCATTGCCCTGCGTCTGGGTGGCGGCGCCAAAGCGCAAGAGGCTGCCGCGCTGCTGTTTGCGGCATGGCAGGGCCAAAGGCTCTGGCAACCCGCAGGTGGCAAGGGGTTCCGCCTGAAGGACGCGGTCAAACGGCTCAGCGGCTGAAGCGCTGCCACAGCCAGATCAGCGCCATCGCGCCCGCCACGGCCAGCACGAACATCAGGCCCGAGCTTGCCAGCCGCGTCAGCAGCCGCACGATGACCCAGGCCAACCCGGCGCCGACCGTGCCGATGAACACCGTGGTCGGTACATCAGCCTGCACGCGCATGAAGCGGGTGGCAAGAAACCCTGCCGCCGCGCCGACGATCAGGATAAGCAGAAAGTTCATGGCCATGCCTCGCAGCGGATCATCCGGCCTCAGCTTGGCGCAAGGGCCGGCCCATGTCCATGCCACAGCCCATGGCCCCCGCGATACATGCGAAATCCGCCGCCGTCAGTTCACGCAGGCCATAGCGGAAAGCCATGCCCCAGGACGCAAGCCCCCGCGTCAGGTCAAGCCGGTCCAGCAACAGGCGGATCGGCGCAGGCCGGGCCTCGCGCCACAGCATCCGGCGCCGGAACGGATGAAAACCACCGCCCATATCCACCTGCCAGCTGTCACCGTCCGCCACCCGCCCCAGCGCAGTGAAGGCCTGCAATGGCGCCCCGCCGGTAAAACGATCCCGCGGGCTGTAGATCACCACCCCGTCGCCCGGACGCATCCGGCGCAACGGGGCCACCTTGCCATGGCAGGTCTGGACAATACCCAGTGCGCGCCCGGTGGCCGCATGATCGGCAGAGGCGGTGATGACCCAGTATCGTGGCTCTTGATGTGACATGGTTTTCCCCTTTCGGGGACACCCTGCCAGACCCATGCTGACAGAAGCTGTCAGGATCAGTCGACTCTTTCCGGCAAAGTGAAGCCGCGCAGGAAATCCTCGGGCGCCATGGCGCGCTTGCCCTCGCGCTGTGCCAGCGTGATTTCCACCGCGCCGCTGCCGCAAGCGATGCGCAGGCCGCCCAACACCTGCCCCGGTGCGCCCTGCCCTTCGGCCAGACGGCTGCCCAGCAGTTTCACCCGCTCGCCCGCCACCTCGCACCAGGCACCGGGAAAGGGCGAAAGTCCGCGGATCAGCCGATCAACCTCGGCTGCCGGAGCGGACCAGTCCACCCGCGCCTCGGCCTTGTCGATCTTGGCGGCATAGGTCACGCCGTCCTCGGGCTGCGGATCGGGGCGCAGCTCCGTCAGACGGTCCAGCGCCTGAAGGATCAGCCGTGCGCCCATCGTGCTCAGCCGGTCGTGCAGCGCGCCGGTGGTTTCCTCGGGGCCGATCACCGTCGCCTCGCGCAGCAGAACCGGGCCGGTATCCAGCCCCGCCTCCATCTGCATGATGCAGATGCCGGTTTCCGCATCCCCCGCCATGATGGCGCGATGGATCGGCGCCGCCCCACGCCAGCGCGGCAGAAGCGAGGCATGGATGTTCAGGCAGCCGTGGCGCGGCGCATCCAGCACCGCTTGTGGCAGGATCAGGCCATAGGCCACCACCACCGCCACATCGGCGCCCAGCGCCGCGAAATCGGCCTGCGCCTCGGCGCCTTTCAGGCTGACCGGATGGCGCACCGGAATGCCCAAAGCCTCGGCCCGCGCCTGCACCGGCGAAGGGCGGTCTTTCTTGCCCCGGCCCGCCGGGCGCGGCGGCTGGCTATAGACGCAGACCACATCATGCGCCGCCGCCAGCGCCTCCAGCACAGGGACCGAGAAATCGGGCGTCCCCATGAACACGACCTTCATCCGCGCCTCCGCAGCTTTTCTGCTTTTTGCAGCAGCATCTTGCGTTTCAGCGGTTTCAGATGGTCGAAATACATCCGGCCGTTCAGATGGTCGATCTGATGCTGCACCGAGGTCGCCCAGAGGTTCACGAAATCGCGCTCCTCCATCTCGCCTTGCGCATTCACGAACCGCACCGTCACCGCGCGCGGGCGGCTGATGACGGCAGACACACCGGGCAGGTTGGGGCTGGCTTCCTCGTGCTCACGGAACTGCACGCTGGCATGCAGCACCTCGGGATTGGCCATCAGCACGACCTTGCCACGCTCTTCGCTGCAATCCACCACGGCGAGCCGTTGCATCACGCCGATCTGCGGCGCGCCAAGGCCATAGCCCGGCATTGCCTCCATCGTGTCCACCATGTCGCGCCAGATCGCGCGCACCTCGTCGGTGATCGCCTCCACCGGGGCGGCGACCGTTTGCAGGCGCTTGTCGGGCCAGGGGATGCAGCGGCGGGCGGTCATGTCTCATACTCCGCCAGCGCTCGGGCGCGGGCTTCAGGGGAAATGCGGTCGAAAATCACGATCCCGTCCAGATGGTCGAATTCATGCTGGGCGCAGATCGCGTCGAAATCATGCAACTCCTGTTCGTGCAGCTTACCGTCCAGCCCGGTCCAGCGCAGCCGGATCGCCTGCGCTCGGCGCACCTGCATGGTGACGCCAGGGATGGACAGGCAGCCCTCCGGCCCCTCGGCACGGGTGTCTGACATCCACAGAATATCGGGGTCGATGCAGACGCGCGGGCTGCGCGTGCCTTCCTTCCAGGTGGTGTCCATTACGAAGATGCGCCGCAGCACCCCGACCTGCGGTGCTGCCAGCCCTCGCCCAGGCGCAGCGTACATCGTCTCCAGCATGTCGGCGGCCAGACGCGCCGTCGCATCGTCCACCGGACCCACCGGCATGCAGCGGGTCGCCAACCGCACATCGGGCCAGCGCAGGATCGGCAGAACGGTCATTCAGCCCTGCCGCGCGCGTTCGCGCTTCAGCTTTTCCATCTTGCGCGTGATCATCTGCCGCTTCAGCGGGCCCAGAAAATCAATGAACAGCTTGCCGTTCAGATGGTCGATTTCGTGCTGCACACAGGTCGCCCAGAGATCGGAAAACTCTTCCTCCTGCGCGCTGCCATCCAGCGCGGTCCATGCGACACGCACACGGGCCGGGCGCGCGACCTCGGCATATTGCTCGGGGATCGACAGGCAGCCCTCTTCGTAGCTCGACAGATCCTCGGAGGCCCATGTAACCTCGGGATTGATCATCACCAGCGGGCGCGGCTCATCCGGCGCCTTGGCGCAATCCAGCACAATCACCCGGCGCATCACACCGATCTGCGGCGCAGCCAGCCCGATGCCCGGCGCATCATACATGGTTTCCAGCATGTCCTCGGCCAGCGCCGCAAGATCGGGCGTGATTTCGGTGACAGGTTCGCAGGTCTTTTTCAGACGCGGATCGGGATGAATAAGGATGGGGCGCTTCATGGCTCTGATTTACGCGCAGTCCGCCCGCCGCGCAACCATGGCAAAGGGAGGTCGTGATGCGAAGCGGGTGCCCGCCCGCCCTTCATGCAGAACAATGCCCATCATTCGCATGATGATTGAGAATATTTCCCGACATGCAACATCAGTCCGCAACATATGATCACTTCAAAGCGATGGATTGCCCGTTCCTCCCACCCGGCCTAGTCTGCCCCGCAAGACCGCCCGAACGGAAGGAAACCGCATGAGCACCGCCCCGAACTTTGACGAGATCATCAACCGCCACGGCACCCATTCCGTGAAATGGGACATGATGGAAAAGCTCTATGGCGTGCCGGCCTCGGAAGGGATCGCCATGTGGGTCGCGGATATGGAGTTCCGCCCGCCGCATTGCGTGCAGAAGGCCGTCGAGGACATGGCCGCCCATGGCCTTTACGGCTATTACGGCGATGACCGCGCTTATCTGGAGTCGATCCGCTGGTGGATGGCACATCGCCATGGCTGGGAGGTTCCGGCCGAGGCGATCTTTACCACCCATGGCCTTGTGAACGGCACCGCCCTTTGCGTCGATGCCTTCACCGCGCCCGGTGATGGCGTGGTGCTGATGAGCCCGGTCTATCACGCCTTCGCCCGCGTCATCCGCGCCGCCGGGCGCGAGGTAGTGGAATGCCCGCTGAAGACCGAGGCCGGGCGCTATGTCTTTGACACCGCCGACTGGGAGGCGCGGATCACGCCGCGCACAAAGATGTTCGTGCTCTGCTCGCCCCACAATCCCGGCGGCCGGGTCTGGAGCGTGGCGGAATTGCAGGCCATCGCCGCTTTCTGCGAAAAGCATGACCTGATCCTCGTCTCCGACGAGATCCATCACGATCTGGTCTATCCGGGCCACAAACATACCGTGATGCCGCTGGCCGCACCGGGCATCGTGGACCGGCTGGTCGTCATGTCGGCCACCACCAAGACCTTCAACATCGCGGGGTCGCATTCCGGCAATGTGATCATCCTCAACCCGGAACTTCGGACACGCTTCGCCGCGCGGATGAATGCGCTCGGGATTTCGGCCAATTCCTTCGGTCTGTTCATGGCGACCGCCGCCTACAGCGCCGAGGGCGCGGCCTGGGTCGATGCGCTGATGGCCTATCTGGACGGGAACCGCCGCCTGTTCGACGAGGGCGTGAACGCGATTCCGGGTCTTGCCTCGATGAAACTGGAAGCCACCTATCTGGCCTGGGTCGATTTCGCGGGCACCGGCATGGCCCCGGCCGAATTCATTGTCCGTGTCGAAAAGGGCGCGAAGATCGCCACCAACCACGGCGCGAGCTTCGGTCTGGGCGGCGACAACTTCCTGCGCTTCAACCTGGCCGCCCCCCGCGCTCAGGTGGCCGAGGCGGTGGCGCGTCTGCAAGCGGCCTTCGCCGATCTGCAATAAGGCTCAGGCGCGGCGGCCCAGCGGGATGATCTCGGGGGCCGTCGCATGCCAGGGGGTGCCAGCCCAGTCGCCCCACCATTCGTCGACCTCAAGCCCCGCCGCCGCGATCTGCGCGGCGATTTCCGCCTGCGGGGCGAAGGCGATGCGGCATTCGGCCCGCTGCGCCGGTTGCCCCTCGGGCTGGTAGAAGGTCCAGTAAGTAACGATGCCGGTCGCCGCATCGTGGGAAACATCGTTCCACACCCGCACATCGCCTGCCTGCGGATGAGTAAACCGGCTTTCCGATCGTTCGGGCACCCAGTCGCGCCATCCCTCGCACACCGGGTTGCGGCTGTCGAAGAGGAAGCGCCCGCCGGGGCGCAGGTGGCGGGCAATGCCACCCAGCACAGCGGCGCGGTCTTCCGCCGTCAGAAAGACCTGAAAGGCATGGCCGGTCAGGATCACCAGATCGAAGCTTTCTCCCAGATCAAGCTTCCGCGCATCGCCCTGAACCCAATGCACCCTGTCGCCGCCGGGCCTGCTGCGCGCCACCTCCAGCATGGCCTCCGCCGGATCGACCCCGACGACACGCGGCACGCTTTCCGCAATCGCTGCCGCAACCATGCCGGTGCCACAACCCAGATCCAGCACCGAGTCGCAGCCCCGCGCCAGCCGCAGACAGGCCGCACTGTCGGCGGCCCAGCCGTTTTCATGGTCATAGAACCGCGTGAAAGCGGGATCGTGATACAGCGCCTCCGGCCCGGTCAGCGCCACGGCAGATAGCCGGAGGGCGCGTTCTCGTCGCGCGGATAATCCAGCGGCGGCGTTTCGCTGACACGGTTGCTGCGTTTGAAGGTGCAGACAAGACGCCCGTTCTCGACCTGCGCCGCGACGATCAGCCCCTGAAGGATATGACGCGCGCCATCATAGACATCGACCATCCCACGCAGGCGGGGCACTTTGGCCGCATCCAGCACCATTGCCTCTTCACTGAGGCTCAGCACCGGAAAGACCGCCTCGCCCAGTTGCACCCGCAACCGGCTGCGCCGCGCCCTGCGCGACTGTGCAAGGGCAAATCCCTCGCGAAGTTCCTGTGGCAGAAATTCCAGCATGGCGTTCCTCCCGTCGCCGTCCCTTGATCATTACGCTGCCAGAAGTGATTGACAACAAGGCAACAACCGACATTTGCGAAACAATTCCGCCATCGTGGGCTGCAAGACACGGCGCGCACTCGGAATGGTTGCGCTTGGGCGCCAAATCGGCCATCCCTGCGGGCTGGAGGTGCGGGAATGGCAGAAGCTCAGGCAGATCACGGGGGCGGAATCGACGCAGCGGCGCGGCGGTTCGGCGGCGCGCGCGCCGATTGGCTGGACCTGTCGACCGGCATCAACCCCAACCCTTTCCCGCTGCCCGCCCTGCCCTCTGACGCCTGGACCGCGCTGCCTGACCAGACGGCGCTGAACCGGCTGATTGCGGCGGCACGGCAGGTCTGGTCGGTGCCGGACGGAGTTGGGGTTCTGGCCGTCTCCGGTGCCTCGGCCCCCATTGCGCTGGTGCCGCATCTGCGGTCTTCGGGCCGCGTGCATATCCCCGGCCCGACCTACAACGAACATGCCCGCGCCTTCCGTGCGGCCGGGTGGGAGGTGGTCGATACCGGCGCCACCGCGCAGGTTCTGGTGCATCCGAACAATCCCGATGGCCGCTTTCACGCGGCGCCCGGCGCGCTGCCACTGACGGTGATCGACGAAAGCTTCTGCGACATCGCGCCCGACCGCAGCCTGATCCATCTGGCCAATCGGCCCGGCACACTGGTGCTGAAAAGCTTTGGCAAGTTCTGGGGGCTGGCAGGGCTGCGGCTCGGTTTTGCCATCGGTGATCCCGAACTGATCGGGGCACTTTCGCAGCGGCTCGGGCCATGGCCCGTCTCCGGCCCCGCGCTGGAAATCGGCGCCGCCGCGCTGGAAGATACCGAATGGGCCGAGACCACCCGCCTGCGGCTTTTGCGTGACGCGGCGCGGCTCGACGCCCTGGTGCGCGCGCCGCTGGTGGGCGGCACGCCGCTGTTCCGGCTTTACGAGGTCGATGACGCCGCCCGCTGGCAGGAGGCTCTGGCAGAGCGGCAGATCTGGAGCCGGATTTTCCCCTACTCCCGCCGCTGGCTGCGGCTGGGCCTGCCCCCGGCGACAGGGTGGGACCGTCTCGCCGCCGCATTGCAAGGGCTTCACGCATGAGCGCGGCGCTGCTCGTCCCCGCCATGCTGCTGGACGCCGCGCTGGGCGAGCCGAAAGCGCTGTGGAACCGCTTTCCGCATCCCGCCGTGCTGATGGGCCGCGCGGTCGGGAAGCTGGACCATGCCCTGAACAAGGGCCGGATGCGGCGCGCGCGTGGCATCCTTGCCATGGCCCTGCTGGCCGGGGGCGGCTGGCTGCTGGGCCTGCTGATCTCCGCGCTGCCGGACGCCGGCCTGATCGAAGTGCTGGTCGTCGCGATTCTTCTGGCCCAGCGCAGTCTGGTCGATCACGTCCGCGCGGTCGGGGATGGCCTGCGACAGTCGCTTCCCGAGGGGCGGCGCATGGTGGCGCGGATCGTCGGGCGTGACACCGCCACGATGGACGCCCCTGCCGTGGCGCGTGCCGCCATCGAAAGCGCGGCTGAAAACCTGTCGGATGGCGTCATTGCGCCGCTGTTCTGGTATCTGGTCGCGGGCCTTCCGGGCCTGCTGCTTTACAAGATCACCAATACCGCCGACAGCATGATCGGCCATCGCACCCCACGGCACGAAGCCTTCGGCTGGGCCGCTGCGCGCTTCGACGATCTGCTGAACCTGATCCCCGCACGGCTGACCGCCTTCCTGCTGGCGCTGGCGCATTGGCGGCCTGATGCGACGCGGATCATCCTGCGTGACGCCCCGCTGCACCGTTCCCCCAATGCAGGCTGGCCTGAGGCGGCGATGGCCGTGGTTTTGGGCATCGCCCTCTCGGGTCCGCGCAGCTATCACGGCGAGATGCGCGATTTCCCCTGGGTCCATTCGGAAGGCCGTCGCGACCCCGGCCCGGCGGAAATCGAGGCGGCCTGTGACGCTCTCTGGCGGGCGTGGGCAGCCATGCTGGCCGTTGCGGTGCTGCTGGCGCTGTTCTGACAGGGGCGCGATACGGCCTTCAGGCTTGCAGCCAGGGCCAATGCCAGAGCAGCCCGGCGCGCAGCACCCTTTTCCCCGGAATCGGCATGTTTGCGCAGTTATGCACAGAAGATTTGCCCTGAAAGTTCTTTACAGGCTTCCCCTTTGGCGACACCATATCTAGTAAGGGGCCACAAAGTGTTCCGCAGTTACCTGCCTGAACCACATGAGGTTGTGGGGCGAAGCTAACACAAGCAGTGAATGAGGTCAGGGATGTCGCTCGCAGAAGATTTCTTGGTGCATGATGACCTGCACCCGATCGACATGGCCGAAACGCTTGCAGCAGACCATGCCTGGGAATTCGACCGCCTGACCGACAACCAGATCGCCATGTCGGTTGAAGGGTTGTGGCGTACCTATTCGCTGACGCTTGCCTGGTCGCCGCAGGACGAGGAGCTGCGGCTCATCTGCACCTTCGAGATGGAGCCGCCCGCCCCGCGCCTGCCCGCACTTTACGATGTGCTGAACCGCTGCAACGATCAGGTCTGGGCCGGTGCCTTCACCTTCTGGGCCGAACAGCAACTGATGGTCTGGCGTTATGGCCTGTCGCTGGCAGGCGGCCAATATGCGGGCAGCGAACAGATCGGCCGCATGATCGAGGCGGCCATCACCGCCTGCGAACGCTATTACCCGGCCTTCCAGCTGGTTGTCTGGGGCGAGCGTGACCCGGCCGAGGCCATGGGCGTCGCCATGGCCGAAGCTTACGGTCGCGCCTGAACCACCCCAAACCGGCCATTGCCCCCGCCCGTCCGGCTGCCTAAGCTGCGCCCGAACATGGGCAAGACGCGGGGGATGCGATGCTGGATCGGGTGAAGGACCGGGGGCTTGTGCTGCTGGGATGCGGCAAGATGGGCTCCGCCATGCTGGAAGGCTGGCTGGCGCAGGGCGTGCCCTCCGGTTCGGTCCATGTGATCGAGCCCTATCCTTCGGACTGGCTGAAATCCACCGGGGTTCACCTGAACGAACCTCTGCCCGCCGCTCCTGCCATCGTGTTGCTCGCGGTGAAGCCGCAGATGATGGGCGCCGCGCTGCCGCAGGTCGTGGCTCTGGGGGGCGGTGACACGCTGTTCCTCTCCATCGCCGCAGGCACGACCATCGCCAGTTTTGAGGAAACCTTCGGAGCCGCGACACCGATCATCCGCGCCATGCCGAACACCCCCGCCGCCGTGGGACGCGGCATCAGCGCGATCACGGGCAACCCCCGCGCAACCGAGGCCGACCTGCAACTGGCCGAGGCGCTGCTGTCGGCGGTGGGTCAGGTTGTGCGGCTGGAAGGTGAGCATCAGATGGATGCCGTTACCGCCGTCTCCGGCTCCGGCCCCGCCTATGTCTTTCACCTGATCGAGGCGCTGGCAGCAGCGGGTGAGGCCGAGGGCCTGCCCGCCCCCCTCGCCATGCAGCTTGCCCGCGCCACGGTCTGCGGTGCGGGTGAACTGGCTCAGCAGTCGCCGGAAACCCCCAGCCAGCTGCGGATCAACGTCACCTCCCCCGGCGGCACCACCGCCGCCGCGCTGGCGGTGCTGATGGATGCCGAAACCGGCTTCCCGCCCCTGTTGCGGCGCGCAGTGAAGGCAGCGGCGGATCGCGGGCGGGAACTGGGCAAATGACGATCACCTATGACGATTTCACCAGGGTCGACATCCGCGTCGGCGTGATCACCCGCGCGGAACCCTTTCCCGAGGCGCGCAAGCCCGCCATCAGGCTCTGGGTCGATTTCGGGGCGGAAATCGGTGAAAAACGCTCCTCCGCGCAGATCACCGCGCATTACAAACCCGAAGAACTGATCGGCCGTCAGGTGCTGGCGGTGGTGAACTTCCCGCCGCGTCAGATCGGCCCGGTGAAATCCGAGGTGCTGGTGCTGGGCGTCCCCGATGCGGCGGGCGAGGTCGTGCTGATCGGGCCGGGGCATGACGTGCCACTGGGCGGGCGGCTGTTCTGATGCGGCTGCTGATCACCCGCCCGTTGCCCGACACGGTCATGCAGGCCGCCCGCACCCGGTTCGACGTGACCGCGCGGGAAAGCACCCTGCCGCTGTCGCCCGAAGAACTGCGCGCCTCGTTGCATGACTTCGATCTGGTGCTGCCGACACTGGGCGATCTTTACGCGGCGCCGGTCTTTGCCGATGTACCGAAGCCCCGCGCGCGGCTCCTGGCCAATTTCGGCGTGGGCTACAACCACATCGACGTGGCCGCTGCCCGCACCGCTGGCCTTGCCGTGACAAATACCCCCGGCGCCGTGACCGATGCCACCGCCGACATTGCGCTGACGCTGATCCTGATGACCGCCCGCCGCGCCGCCGAAGGTGAACGGCTGGTGCGTTCGGGCCAGTGGCAGGGCTGGCATCCGGTGCAGATGCTGGGCCTGCATGTGACCGGAAAGCGCGTCGGGATCATCGGGATGGGCCGCATTGGCCGCGCCATCGCCCGGCGCTGCCATTTCGGCTTCGGGATGGAGGTGGTGTTCCACAACCGCTCGGTCACCGATCCCGGCCTGCCCGCCCGTCAAGTGCCGCTGGCCGAGGCGATGGCAGCCGATGTCGTGGTGATCGCCGTGCCAGGCGGCCCCGCCACCCGGCATCTGATCGGTGCCGAGGCGCTGGCCGCGATGCTGCCCCACGCCATCCTCGTCAATATCGCGCGCGGCGATGTGGTGGACGAGGCGGCGCTGATCGCAGCTCTGGAACAGGGCCGGATCGCCGGTGCCGGGCTGGATGTCTACGAATGCGAGCCGCTGGTGCCCGAGGCGCTGCGCGTGCTCGATACCGTGACGCTGCTGCCGCATCTGGGTACCGCCGCGCTGGAAGTGCGCGAGGCGATGGGGATGATGGCGCTCGACAACATCATCGCCTTCGCGGAAGGCCGCGCCCTGCCCAACGCCGTCGCATGATCCTGTCGCGCGGGCGCCGCTTCATCTTTATCCATATACCAAAGACCGGCGGCACCGCGCTTGCCCTCGCGCTGGAAGCGCGGGCGATGAAAGATGACATCCTGATCGGCGACACGCCCAAGGCCCGCGCCCGAAAAGGTCGCTGGCAGGGGGTGCAAAGCCATGGGCGGCTCTGGAAACACTCGACGCTGGCCGACATCGCAGGTCTTGCGAGCGACGATGAAATCGCCGCGTTCTTCACCTTCACACTGATCCGAAACCCGTGGGACCGTGCCGTCAGCTATTACCACTGGCTGCGCGGCCAAAGCTTCGCCCATCCGGCGGTGAGCCTTGCGCAATGCCTTGATTTCACCGCTTTCACCGCGCATCCGCAAACCCGGGCGGCCTTCCGCGCCAGCCCCGCCCGCAGCTACCTGACCGACCGCTTCGGCCAGGAACGCGCCTCAGCCTATGTGCGGCTGGAACATCTGACCGAAGACCTTGCCCCGGTCGAAGCACATCTGGGCTTCCGCCTCGGCCCCCTCCCCCAAGCCAACGAAAGCAGCCGCGCCCGGGACTGGCGCGGCTATTTCACCTATGATACCGCCCAGATGGTCGCCACCGACAGCGCCGAGGATATCGCCCGCTTCGGCTATTGCTTCGATCCCTGAGCCGCTTTCATCTTGGCAAAAATATCCCGCGGGGGTCCGGGGGCGCGAAGCCCCCGGTGCCACCTCAGGCCGCCTGGGCGGTGGCGCCGGGATAGAAGCTCTGCCCCTTCGCCGCCATGTCCCGCAGCAGTTTCGGCGCCGCGAAGCGCGCGCCGAAACGCTCGGTCAGCACGTCACAGATCTCGACGGCGCGCGCAGCGCCAAGGATGTCCAGCCAGCCGAACGGCCCGCCCGACCAGGGCGCAAAGCCCCAACCGAGGATCGCCCCCACATCGCCCTCGCGGATGTCGGTCAGCACGCCTTCCTCCAGCGCCCGCACAGCTTCCAGCACCTGCGCCATCAGCAGACGATGCTGCACCTCGGCCAGTTCCGGCTGGGCTTCCGCCACCGGATAGCGCGCTTCCAGCCCGTCCCACAGGCCCAGACGCTCGCCCTTGTCAGAATAGGCGTAGAAGCCCGCATTCGCCTTGCGCCCCATGCGGCCCTGATCAGCCATCCAGAAGATCACCTCGTCCACCGCCCCGTCGGGATAGGCGTCGCCCATCGCCGCCTTCGTCGCCTTGGCAATCTTCGCCCCCAGATCAATCGAAGTCTCGTCCACCAGTTGCAGCGGCCCCAGCGGCATGCCGACGAGCTTTGCCGCATTCTCCACCAGCGCCGGTTCCACCCCTTCGGCCACCATGCGGATGCCTTCGTTGATATAGGGGATGATACAGCGGTTGGCGTAGAAGAAGCGGGCGTCATTCACCACGATCGGGGTCTTGCGGATCTGGCGCACGAAATCCAGCGCCTTGGCCACGGCGCGGTCACCCGTCGCCTTGCCACGGATGATCTCGACCAGCATCATCTTGTCGACGGGCGAGAAGAAGTGGATGCCGATGAACTGTTCCGGCCGCTGGCTGGCCTTCGCCAGCGAGGAGATCGGCAGGGTGGAGGTATTGGTGGCAAAGATACAATCGGCACCAACGACGGCCTCGACCTTCGCGGTGACCTCGGCCTTGACCTTCGGATCTTCGAACACGGCCTCCACGATCAGGTCGCAGCCCGCAAGCGCCGCGTAATCGGCTGTGGCGGTGATGCGGCCCAGCACTTCGGCCTTTTTCTCGGCGGTGACCTTGCCGCGCTTCATGCCCTTGTCGAGCAGGTTTTCCGAATGGGCCTTGCCCCGCTCCGCCGCCTCTTGCGTCGCATCAATCAGCACGACCTCAATGCCGGCATTGGCGGCGACATAGGCGATGCCCGCCCCCATCATCCCTGCGCCGATCACGCCGAGCTTCGCCACCTTCTGATCCGGCACCTGCGGGCGGTTAGCGCCTTTCTCCAGCGCCTCCTTGTTGATGAACAGGCTGCGGATCATTGCGGTGGCCGAGGGGTTCATCAGCACAGAGGTGAACTGCCGGGCCTCGATCTTCAGCGCGGTGTCAAAAGGCACCAGCGCACCTTCGTAAACCGCGCTCAGCAGCGCCTTGGCGGCGGGGTAAACCCCTTGGGTCTTGCCGTTCACCATGGCCGAGGCGCCGACGAAGGTCATGAAGCCCTGCGCGCTGTAGGGCGCACCGCCGGGCATCTTGTAGCCCTTGGCATCCCACGGCTTCACCAGATCGGCGTCAGTCGCGTTCAGCACCCAGTCTTTCGCACGGGCTAGTAGTTCCCCGGGTGCCACCACCTCGTCCACGATCCCGGCGGCCTTGGCCTTCTTCGGGTCGCTCAGCTTGCCTTCCAGCAGGAAGGGCGCCGCGACCATGGCACCCATCTTGCGCACCAGCCGCGTTGTGCCACCCGCGCCGGGGAAGATGCCGACCATGATTTCCGGCAGGCCGATCTTGGCCTTCGGATTGTCGGCGGCGAAGATACGGTGGCAGGACAGCGGCAATTCCAGCCCGATGCCCAGCGCCGTGCCCGGCAGCGCCGCCGCGATGGGCTTGCCGCCCTTCAGGGTCTTGGGGTCCATGCCTGCGCGTTCGATCTTGCGCAGGATGCCGTGCATGTTCATCACGCCGTCAAAGATCGCCTGTGCGCCCCCGGCCCGCATGCCGGCGATGACATTCAGATCCATCCCCCCGGCGAAATCCTTCTTGCCGGAGGTGATGACGATCCCCTTCACGCCCGGATCGGCAAGGGCGGCATCGACAAGGGCATTCAGCGTGGCGAAGCCCTCCATCGACATGACGTTCATGCTTTTGCCCGGAACGTCCCAGGTGATGACGGCAACGCCGTCGCTGTCGGTCGTGCTGGTGAAATCGGTCATCGTGTTCCTCCTCTCGGGCCGCAGGACCCGGGGCTTCGCGCCCCCGGACCCCCGCGGGATATTTTTGCCAGGGTAAATGGCAGGGGTATCACCAGGGCGTGCCGTCGCGGTGCAGATAACGGCGGGCGCTGCCCTGTTTGTGGGTGATCAGGTCATGGTCGGTGTAGTGGATCACATCGGCCTCCTTGCGGGTGCCGATGACGAGGTAGCGCGCGGGCGCGTCGGACCGGTTGTCGAGCCGATGGCCGACAGGCTGCCCCGCTGGCCAGCAGGCGGCGTCGCCTGCCCGCAGCAGGGTTTCGCGGTCCTCGACCAGCACCACCTCCCCCGCAAGCATCAGGATCATCTCGTCCTCGGCCTCGTGCCAGTGGCGGCGGCCGGAGGTTGAGCCGGGCGGCAGTTCCTCGATGAAGGCGCCGAACTGCGTGAGACCGCCGGGATCGGACAGCAACTGATAGCGATAGGGACCGATGCCGCCGCCCAGAACCGGATGAACGGTGTCGTCTTCGGTCACGAAAGCGGGCAGATCGACCTTTGGCATCAGCGCGGCCCCGTCCAGTCGGTGCCGTCACGGTAGGTGAAGCGCGCCTGACCGCCTTCCATTTCCACCCGCAGGTCGACATCGGAATAGGTGGCAACCTCGCGCGGGGCCTTGGTGCCCACCACGAGGAAGCGCGCCACCACATCGCTGCGGTTGATGAAATGGTGCCCGTCCGGTGTATTTGCCGGGAAGGCCGCGCAATCGCCCGGCCGCATCACGGTTTCGCCCGCGTCCTCGACCAGCACGCATTCGCCTTCCGTCACCATCACGAATTCATCCTCGTTCAGGTGCCAGTGCCGCAACGAGGACAACGCGCCGGGTTCCAGCGTCACAAGATTGACACCGAACTGGGTCAGCCCGCCCGCCTGCCCCAGCCGCAGGCTGGAGCGGCCCTGCATCATGGACGCATAGGGCTCGGGGTAGATGGAGCCGGTTTTGAGGGGCACCTGCGACAGGTCGAGCTTCGGCATCACACCCTCTCGATGATCGTGGCGGCCCCCATGCCGCTGGCGATGCAGAGCGTGGCGAGGCCGGTGGATTTGCCGGTGCGTTCCAGCTCGTCCAGCAGGGTGCCGATGATGATGGCGCCGGTCGCGCCCAGCGGATGCCCCATGGCGATGGAGCCGCCGTTCGGATTCACCTTTGCCGGATCCACATTGAACGCCTGCATGAAGCGCAGCACGACGCTGGCAAACGCCTCGTTCACCTCGAAAAGGTCGATATCCGAGATGGACATGCCGCTGTCCCTCAGGATCTTTTCCGTGACCGGAACCGGGCCGGTGAGCATGATCGTCGGGTCGGTGCCGATCTTTGCGGTGGCACGGATGCGGGCGCGGGGTTTCAGCCCGTGGGCCTTGCCGAAATCGGCATTGCCGATCAGCACCGCGGCGGAACCATCGACGATGCCCGAGGAATTGCCCGCGTGGTGGATATGGGTAATCCGCTCCAGATGCGGGTATTTCATCAGGGCGATCTTGTCGAAACCCGGCATGACCTCGCCCATATCCCTGAAGCTGGCCTTCAGTGCGCCCAGCGTCTGCATGTCGGTGCCGGGGCGCATGTATTCGTCATGGTCGAGGATGGTCAGGCCATTGCGGTCGGTCACCGGCACGATGGAGCGCGCGAAGCGGTTGTCCGCCCAGGCCGCAGCGGCGCGGCGCTGACTTTCCACCGCCAGCGCATCGGCCTGATCGCGGGTGAAGCCGTATTCGGTGGCGATGATGTCGGCCGAAATGCCCTGCGGCACGAAATAGGTCTTCATGGCAAGCGAGGGGTCCACCGCGATCGCGGCGCCGTCACTGCCCATGGCGACACGGCCCATCATTTCCACCCCGCCCGCGATGTAGGCGGCACCTGCACCGCCCTTCACCTGATTGGCGGCGAGGTTCACCGCCTCCATTCCGCTGGCACAAAAACGGTTGATGGCAAGGCCGGGTATCGACTGGTCAAGGTCGGAGGCCAGCACGGCAGATCGCGCAAGGCAGCCGCCCTGTTCACCCACCTGGGTGACATTGCCCCAGATGACATCCTCGACGGCATGGCCCTCCAGCCCGTTGCGGTTGCGGATCGCGTTCAGCATCTGGGCCGACAGCGCGACCGATGTCACCTCGTGCAGCGCGCCGTCCGGGCGCCCCTTGCCGCGCGGGCTGCGGATCGCGTCATAGATGAAAGCCTCGGTCATGATCTCCTCCGGTATCTGACGGGCGTCCGGGCAAAGACTTGCCCCGACGCTGCTTTAGGGAAACCCTAGCAGGGCCTTCCCCATCATGTGTAAATGCCGTCACGTCGCGAAAAGATTGACGTGCATATCACGTCGCGTCACTTTGCAGCGCGGTCCGACGGATGGCCAGGCATCAGGTCATAGGGATGCTTCCAGCCCGGCAGCGCGGCGATATTCTCCAGCCAGCGGTCGATATTCGGTCGCGCCTTGCGGTCAAAGCCGAAGGGTTCGGGGTAGTAAAGGTAACCGCAGCAGGCGAAATCGGCGATGGAGGGGGCGTCCCCCACCATCCAGTCGCGCCCGGCCAGATGCCGGTCAAGCGTGCCCAGCGCGGTCTGCACCCGCATGGAAAGCCAGTCAATTGCCGGCTGCGGCCGTTTCTCCGCAGGGACAAAGTTCATCAGAAACCGCAACCCGCCCTGCTGGCCCGAGCCCTTCTGGGCGTCCCAGAACAGCCAGCGCAGCACCTCGCTGCGGTCGCCGCCCAGAAATTTCCCTGTCCGCTCTGCCACATGCAGCTGGATGACGCAGGATTGCGTGAGGGTCAGATCGCCCTCCACCAGCACCGGCGCCTCGCCCATTTCATTCAGCGCCAGAAATTCCGGCGTGCGTGAGGCGCCGTTAAAGAAATCGACATAGACGGGCTGCCAGTCATAGCCCGAAAGCTGCATCGTCAGCGCCGCCTTATAGGCATTGCCGCTTTCACCAAAGCAGTAAAGTTGCGCGGTCATCCTGATCCTCCTGCCTGATTCCATGAGGGAATCGCCCCGCTGCGGGGCGCGCGGGGCCAGTTAAGCAGGCAGAGAGCAGGGAGGCGAGGAGTCAATCCGCACGAAACCGCGACCCGCGCCGACGGGCCTGAAGGATTTGAAATTTTCAGGAAGATGGTGGGCGACCCTGGAATCGAACCAGGCACGAGTCGCCTCGGCGGAGTTACAGTCCGCTGCCGCACCTTGCAGCACGTCGCCCACTGGCGGCGGATGTATCCAAGGGGGCGGGGGGCGTCAAGAGCGAATTCGCGGGTTTTTCACTTGCGCCCCCGCGCGGCCCCTGCGCATTCTGCCCGCCTGAAATCGAGGGACACGAAAGATGAGCGGCGGAGCCAAGAAACCGGCCTGGGTAATCGACAAGGAACGCGCGAAACGCGCGGCGGCCAGCGAAACCGTCTGGCTGTTCGGCCTGCACGCGGTGCGCGACGCGCTGCTCAATCCCAGGCGCGAGAAACTGCGGCTGGTGCTGACGAAGAATGCCTATGACAAGCTGGCCGATGCGGTGGCGGAGGCCGGGATCGAGCCGGACATCGTCGATCCGCGCAAATTCAGCGTGCCGATCGACGAAGGCTCGGTCCATCAGGGCGCCGCGCTGGAGGTGAAGCCGCTGAACTGGGGCAAGCTGGCGGATGTGGCGATTTCGGGTGAAGGGGCGCCGCTGGTCGTGCTGCTGGACCGGGTGACCGACCCGCATAACGTGGGGGCGGTGCTGCGCTCGGCCGAAGTGTTCGGCGCGCGGGCGGTGATCGCGCCGCGCCACCATTCGGCGCCGGAAACCGGCGCGCTGGCCAAGACTGCCAGCGGGGCGCTGGAACGTCAGCCCTATCTGCGCGTGACCAATCTGTCGGATGCGATGGTGGAACTCCGCGATATGGGCTTCGTGCTTCTGGGGCTGGATGGCGAGTCGGAAACCCCGATTGATCAGGCGGTGGCCGAGGCAGGCAGCCGCCCCATCGCGCTGGTCATGGGGGCCGAAGGGCCGGGCCTGCGCGAGAAGACCCGCGAGACCTGCGACCGGCTCGTGCGCATCCCCTATGCCGGAGGGTTCGGGTCACTGAACGTCTCCAACGCCGCCGCTGTCGCGCTTTATGCCGTCAACCGCCGTTGATTTTCACGCTTTTGCGACTGGCCCTTTAATGGTTCGGCAACCCACCCATATCACTCTCACAAGGAGCGGGTCAGGAACTCCCGTCCCTTCCCTTACTGTCCCTCGTTCCACACCTGGCGCCCGGGCCCTCTGTCCCGGGCGCTTTTTTGTCTGAGGCCCGCCATGACCGAACCCACCGATGCCGATATTCGCGAAATCCTGACTGAAACGAAGGTGATTGCGCTGGTGGGCTGGTCGCCCAAACCCGACCGGCCGAGCCACGGCGTCGCGCGCTTCCTGAAAGACCGGGGCTATCGGGTGATCCCCGTCAATCCGGGCCATGCCCGAGAACAGGCCCTGGGGGAAACCGTGCGCGCCTCGCTGTCGGAAATCGACATCCCGGTGGACATGGTCGACATCTTTCGCCGGGCGGAGGATGTGCCCCCCGTGGTGGCCGAGGCGCTGGCGCATCTGCCGGGGCTTAAAACCGTGTGGATGCAACTGGGTATCCGCAATGATCCGGCGGCCGAAACTGCCCGCGCCGCCGGGGTGAAGGTGGTGCAGGACCGCTGCCCCGCCATCGAAATCCCGCGCCTCGGTCTGTGACGGCTCAGTTCAGCGCGAGGCACTCCCCGCCGCGATGGCAGGTCAGCAGGCGATGCAGATCGTCCTTTGACGGCTGCGCGATCAGCATGTCGCCGCAGAGCGATTCAAACAGCACCAGCCGGTCATCTTTCTTCTGCACGAAGATCAACTGTTCGCCCCGGGGCACATAACTGGCATCGCAGGCGGGCTCGGCCGTCAGGCAATGGCGCACCAGCGTGATCTGGCCGGTGAACGCCGTGCCTAAGCCGCTGGCCCCCAGTTGTTTGCCGGTAAAATTCAGCACCGGGCCGGTCTTGCCCTGCCTCACCGGCGCCTGATCGAACTGGCCCAGCAAGACGACATAGTCCTCCTTCGCCTTGCGCGCGGTTTCATAGGCGCGTACCGCATCAGGGATCAGGCAGGACAAAGCCATGGCGCCCTGCGGCAGGATCATCAGACCCAGAACGGCCGCCAGCCTCGCAATACGCATCTTTTGCTCCTTCCATTTCCCCACAGGACGCAGATCATTGAGCGTTCCTTGGTGTCAGCCCGCCGTTTCCAGCACCTCGGCCAGTGACAGGCCCAGATCGGCGAAGCGCTCCATCTCCCCCACGGACCACAGATCGGAGCGCAACCGCAGGCGCAGGCCGCCGGGGCCAAGGATCACGATGGGGAATTGCCGCTCTGCCGGGTGATCGCGCCGCCAGGCCGCCAGCAGCGGGTGCAGCCGGGTCGCATCCGGCAGGGGCACGCTTTCACTGGAACTGAACACCGTGCCCCCGAAGCCGGTTGCCTCCGGGCGTGGCACCAATGGCCCCATTTCACCTGCGGTCAAGAGGGACATGGCGGCGGCCCCGCCCGTCAGCCGCGCGGCCAGCGCCGCCTCTGCGCCGTCCAGCGTCGGGCCGATGACCACATACCCCGGCCATGGCACACCCGGCGCCTCGAACTCGGTCGCAAAGACCGATGTGCCGGTTTCACCCTGAACATAGCGCCGGGTCTCTGCCCGCCAGCCGGGACCGGACAGCCGCAGCTTACGTGCCTTTCCGCCGGTTTCCTCGACCAGCGCCGCCTGCCAGCCACGCCGCGCGGCCAGCGCCGCCGCCCCCTTGCGCAGCCTCGCACTTCCCCGCCCAGCCGTCAGCAGCAGGATCGCACCAAAGGCGACAATGATCAGCGCCAGCGCCACCAGCCCGAGGGCATCCATGCCCGGTTCCGCTTCCATGATGCCCCCCGGCGCCGGGACAGGCGCCTGATCCCCATTCAGTAACCGGATCAGCGTAAGCCGCCCCTTGCCTGGGGTGCAAGCGCGACGCGCTGGCCCGGGCGCGGCGGTCGTGCTAACCACAGGCAAAGCACGAAGGAAATCGCCCATGTCCGACAGGTCTTACCGTTTCACCCATGCGATCACCCGCAAACCTGCCGCCTCGATCATCGCGGGTCTGCGCGCGGTGGATACCGGCACGCCCGACCTTGCCACGATGCAGGCTCATCACGCCGATTACATCGCGACCCTGCGCGAAACCGGCGCCACGGTGATCGAGCTTGAGGCGCTGGAGGCCTATCCCGACAGCGTATTTGTAGAGGATACCGCGCTTTGCCTGCCTTCGGGCGCCGTGGTGATGCGCCCCGGCGCGCCTTCCCGTCTAGGCGAATCCGCCGAGATGGCGCCGCATCTGGCCGCCCTTTACGGCGACATCCGCCGCATCGAGGGCGCGGACAGCTTCATCGAAGGCGGCGACATCCTGATGACCGAGACGGAAATCCTCGTCGGGCGGTCGGCCCGCACCAATGCGGCAGGCATCGCCGAACTGGCCCGCCTGACCGCCGATTGGGGCGAGGTGGTGCGCGAGGTCCATACGCCCCCCGGCGTACTGCATTTCAAGACCGACTGTTCGCTGCTGGATGCTGAAACCATCCTGTCGACCACGCGCCTTTCGGCCTCCGGCTGTTTCAAGGGCTATCGTCTGATCGACGTGGCCGAGGGCGAGGAAGCGGCCGCCAACACCATCCGCTTCAACGATCTGGTGCTGATGCCCGCAGGCTTCCCCCGTACCCGCGACCGGCTGGTGCAGGCGGGTTACGATGTGCGCGAGATCGGCAACAGCGAATGCGCCAAACTCGACGGCGGGATGTCCTGCCTCAGCCTGCGTTTCACGCCGAAGCCCTAAGGCATCAGCACCGCCGCACGTTCATAAGTGGCACTGTCGGCGGTGCCGTCGTCATAAACGACCATCACATCCACCCGCTGCACCGATCCTGCCGGCAGCACCGCATAGGGCAGCCGGTCGGCCCCGATGGCATTGGGCTGCGCCGTGCCCTCGCGGCAGGGCTCCATCGCCCAGTCGGTCAGCGGGCCGCCGTTGATGGCATAAACCACCCGGTCCAGCCCGCAGCGCCAGCTTTCCAGATGGGTGAAATACAGAAGATCCTGCCCATCGTAATCACGCAGGGCAATCCAGTTGCCCCTGGTGGCCTGAAGGATCGGCCGCACCTCGGCCGCCGTGGTCATCTGCTGGGCGAACACCGGGGTGGCCGCCAGAAAAACAAACGGAAGAACGATCCGCAACATGATGAAAACCCTTTCAAAACGAAGATTTTGACGCCCGCGCACCTGTTCTGTAGGGTGGCCGGGCAAAACCAGACGAGTATCCGCATCATGGCAAAGGTTCCCGGCGCGGGGCAATCCTTCAATATTCTCGCCATCATGCAGGCGGGACGCCTGCAATATGAGGCCGTATTGCTTGCGGCCTCCTTGCGCCATTGCAACCCCGGCTTCCGGGGCCAGCTGTTTCTGGCAGAGCCGCAGCCCGGCCCGCGCTGGCAGGAGGATCCGCGCGTGACCAACAGCGCCGTGCGCGAGCTTCTGGCCGAACTGGGCGCAGTGTTCCTGCCCTTTGAAAACAAGGTGTTCGGCCAGTCCTACCCCTATGGCAACAAGATCGAGGCGCTGACCGCGCTGCCGGACGAACCATTCCTGTTTCTGGATACCGACACGCTGATCACCGGCAGCTTCGACACCGTTGGGTTCGATTTCACCCGCCCTTCGGCCTCGATGCGTCGGGAGGGCACATGGCCCGAGCTGGAGCTTTACGGTCCCGGTTATGCCGCCACCTGGAAATCGTTGTATGACCGTTTCGGGCTGGAGTTCGGCAGCACGCTGGACCTGAGCCAGCCTGACGAATACTGGCAGCGCTACCTCTATTTCAACGCGGGCTGGTTCTTCCATCAAAGCCCGCAGGCTTTCGGGCAGCGTTTTCTGGATTACGCACGCGAAATCCGCGACAACCGTCCCGATGCGCTGGTCTGTCAGACGCTGGACCCCTGGCTGGACCAGATCGCGCTGCCGCTGGTCATCCATTCCTTCGGGGGTGGCCGTCCAGGGCCGGAGCTGGCGGGGCTGGATGGCGATGTGACCTGCCACTATCGCACCCTGCCCTTGCTCTATGCCCGCGAAAGTGACCACGCCGTCGCGGTGCTGGAGGAGGTGTGCAACCAGAAGCCGGTGAAAAAGGTCTTGCGGGAATATGAAGCCTTCCGGCGCATGGTGTTCCAGCCCAAGGGCCGCAAGGCACGCGCGCTGTTTGACCGCAGCGACTTGCCTCACCGCGAGCATGTGATCCGCAACACCCTGAAGCGGAACGGCTTCTGGTATCGCTGACACAGCAGATGGCACCGCCTCTCACCCCTGCCCTGCTGTCGCCGCTTGCGGCCTTTGCCACCGCGCATCTTGCGGGGGAACCTGCGCCGCTGCCCGATCTGCCGGCAGAGATCCGGGATCAGCGGCTGGTCCATCTGACCCTGCGCCGCAAGGGCAGCTTGCAAATGGCCTTCTGGGCGCAGGGCGCCGGGCTGGCTGACGCCCTTGCGCATGGTCTTGCGCAGGCCCGTGCCGCGCTGGCGGCGGGGCGCCGGTCGCCCCCCGACATGCTGCTGCTGGATATCGCCGGGGCACCCGAGCCTCTGGACCCCGATGACCTGCGCCGGGGGCGCTGCAATGCGTTTCGCGGGATCTTTGGGCTGGAATTGCGCGCGGCGGGGCGGCTGGCGCGGATCGCACCATCCCTGATGATCGCGCGCAATCTGACACCTGCGCGCGCGCTGGAACTTTTACAAGCGGACCTGTCCCAGCCGCCTGAGGCGCCGGTCGAGGCGCTGCGCCTTCCCGCCGTCCAGATTCTGCTGGAACTGCCGAAGGGCCGGGCACGGCCACTGATGCGCGGTCAGCCGGTGGTGCCACAAACGGCGATCACCCGTGCCAGGGTGGCGGAAATGGCCGCCTTGATGACCGGCTGGATGCAGCGCGGCGTATCACCTTCGGGCCGGGCGACCTACAAATACTGGCCCTCCTCGGGGCAGTATGCGCTGTCCAACAACATGATCCGACAGTTCATGGGCAGCGCCTGCCTTGCCCGCGCCGCCGCACGCCCCGAGGCACCTCAGGGGCTGGCCGAGGCGCGCGACCGCAACTTTGCCCATAACTTCCATCATTGGTATCGCGACGAGGGCGCCTTTGGCGTGATTGTCGAGGGTCCGAAGGTCAAGCTGGGGGCCTCTGCCGTAGCGCTGGGGGCCATCCTCGATCTGCCCGCCCCTGCGGCCTATGCCACCGAGCTGCGGGGGCTCGCCGCCTTTCTGACGGCGATGCAGCACCCGGAGGGCCGGTTCACCTGCTTCCTGCGCCCACCGGGGCGTGAGGATGATTGTCAGAATTTCTACCCCGGCGAGGCGTTGCTGGCGCTGATGCGGCTATACCGTCATACCGGCGATCCTGCCCTGCTGGATCCGGTCGCGCGTGGCTTCGCCCATTATCGCGACTGGCATCGCGCGCAGCCGAACCCGGCTTTTGTGCCCTGGCACAGCATGGCGCTGGCGCTTTATCACGCCGAAACCGGCGACACCGCAGCCGCTGCTTTCGTGTTCGAGATGAACGACTGGCTTCTGGGCATGCAGCAGGGCGATGAGGCCCCCGCCGATGTGCAGGGCGAGTTCTTCGACCCTGCCCGGCCAGAGTTCGGCCCCCCCCATGCCTCTGCCACAGGCGTGTATCTGGAAGGGCTGGTCGAGGCCTTCGCCCTGGCGCGCGCCTTGGGTGACCGCGACAGGGAAAGCCGCTATCGCCGCGCCATCTTGCGCGGGTTGCGATCACTGCGCCAGCTACAGTTCCGCCATGCCAGCGACATGGGCTATATCACCCGCCGCAGCGCAGTTCTGGGCGGACTGCGGTCCTCGGCCTTCGACAATACGCTGCGCATCGACAATGTGCAGCATGGGCTGATGGCGATTTTCCGCATTCTCGACCTGTTTTCGGATGCGGATTATCGAATGTGACCCCGCCGGCCCGATCCTCCGTTGCCTGCCGCGCGGCTGTCCCCTAACCTCCGCCGCGACTGCATTCCGGGGAGGAGACCCATGACCGACAAACCGCTCGGCTTCGATACGCTTGCCATTCATGCCGGCGCCAAGCCCGATCCCGCCACCGGGGCGCGGCAGGTGCCGATCTATCAGACCACCGCCTATGTGTTCAAAGACGCCGACCATGCTGCACGGCTCTTCAACCTTCAGGAAGTGGGTTACATCTATTCCCGCCTGACCAACCCGACCGTGATGGCGCTGGCCGAACGCGTGGCGGCGCTGGAAGGCGGCGCGGGCGCGATCTGCTGCTCCTCCGGCCATGCGGCGCAGATCATGGCGCTGTTCCCGCTGATGGGGCCGGGACGCAACATCATCGCCTCCACCCGGCTTTACGGCGGCACGATCACCCAGTTCAGCCAGACCATCAAGCGTTTCGGCTGGTCCTGCAAATTCGTCGATTTCGACGATCTGACGGCGCTGCGTGCGGCAGTTGACGACGACACCCGCGCCATCTTCTGCGAAACCATCGCCAACCCCGGTGGCTATATCACCGATCTGGACGCCATCGCGGGTATCGCCAACGAGGTCGGCCTGCCGCTGATCGTCGACAACACCACCGCAACGCCCTGGCTGTGCAACCCGATCAAGCATGGCGCTACGCTGGTCGTGCATTCGGCCACCAAATACCTGACCGGCAATGGCACCGTCACCGGCGGCGTGGTGGTGGATTCGGGCAAGTTCGACTGGTCGGCCAGCGGCAAGTTCCCCTCGCTGTCGGAACCGGAGCCCGCCTATCACGGGCTTGCCTTCCACCCGGCGCTGGGGCCGATGGCCTTCACCTTCCACTCCATCGCCGTCGGCCTGCGCGATCTGGGCATGACGATGAACCCGCAGGGCGCGCATTACACGCTGATGGGGATCGAGACGCTGGGCCTGCGCATGCAGCGCCATGTCGAAAACGCCCGCACCGTCGCCGAATGGCTGGAGGCCGATCCGCGGGTCGAGGCCGTGACCTGGGCCGGGCTGAAATCCTCGCCCTGGCATGACCGCGTGGCGCGGATCGTGCCCAAAGGGGCCGGGGCATTGTTCACCGTCGCGGTGAAGGGCGGTTACGAAGCCTGCGTGAAGCTGGTGGATAACCTAAGGCTGTTCAGCCATGTCGCCAACCTTGGCGACACCCGCTCGCTGATCATCCACCCGGCCTCGACCACGCACCGCCAGTTGGACGAGGCGGCGCAGGTTCGTGCCGGGGCGGCACCGAATGTGGTGCGCATTTCCATCGGGATCGAGGATGCCGCCGATCTGATTGCCGATCTGGATCAGGCGCTGAGCGCCGCAACTGCCTGAAACAAGAAGGGGCGCCACCGGGCGCCCCTTTCAATTTTACTGGCCGATTTCCCAGACGATCGTCACCTGCATCGCGGTTTCGACCTCACCTCCCGCCATCGGCACCGGGGCCGCCTCGGCCGCCATGCGGAACATCGGCGCCGGGTAATTGCCGCCGCCACCGCCTTCGGTGATCGTCACGATGGGACCAAGCGTCACACCCGCAGCCTCGGCCAGAACAGCAGCCCGCGCCTTTGCGTCGGCGACCGCACGCTTGCGCGCCTCGGCCTCGACCGGGGAGGGATCGGCCAGACCGAAATTCACCCCGTTCAGCGTATTGGCGCCGTCCTTCACGGCCGCATCCAGCACATTGCCAAGACCATCCAGCGCGCGCACCCGCACGGTCAGCATGTTGGAGGCGATATAGCCGGAAATCCGCGACCCGCCGGTCGAACTGTCATTCTGCCAGTTCGGGTTCAGCGACAGCCCCGAGGTCTGAAGATCGCCGGGGGCGATTCCCGCCTGCGTCAGCCGCGCCATGACCGCCGCCAGCGCGGTCGAATTTGCCGCCAGCGCCTCGGCTGCGGTCTTGCCTTCGGTGGTTACACCGAGGCTGACGCTGGCCATGTCAGGGGCCTGCGCCACACGCCCTTCGCCGGTAACGGTCAGCGTCGCCGGGGCAGCCGCGGCAAAGCCGGCAAAACCGGCCACCATGGCAGCCGCCAGAAGGGTCGAACGGAAAGCTTGCATCGTGATCTCCTTGTCCTGATGCGACATTCGCCTGTTATGACGTCCGGCAAAAGCCGATCCTTGGCGTTCACGGGGGTGTTTTTCTTTCATTCGGCGGAAAGCTGCTATAGTGACTTCGGCGGGCGGCGGCTGCGACTCCCCGCATCCTGCCAAGAGTGCTAGACCTCGTGCAATGAAACCAAATTTCGCCCTGAACTTCTCTGACGACGGCATCAGCCTGCTGCATCGCACCGCGCGCGGCTGGCTGGAAGTGGGCTCCACCGCGCTGGACGCGCCCGATCTCGGCGAAGCACTGAATTACCTGCGCCGTTCGGCGCTGGGGCTTGCCCCGCATGGCGTGACCTCCAAGCTGGTCATTCCCAATTCGCAGATCCTCTATACCGAGGTGGATGCGCCCGGCCCGGATGATGCGCACCGGCTGCAACAGATCCGCCGCGCGCTGGAAGGGGTGACGCCCTATGCCGTCGACGATCTGGCCTTTGACTGGTCGGGGGACGGCCCGCGCGTTCAGGTCGCCGTGATCGCGCGCGAAACGCTGCAAGAGGCGGAAGGCTTCGCCGCTGAATACAGGTTCAACCCGGTGTCCTTTGTCGCCATCCCTGACGAAGGCCGCTTTACCGGCGAGCCGTGGTTCGGCCCCTCGTCCATCGCCCCCGAGGTCTTGCCACAGGGCGAAAGCGTGGAACGCGACGCCGAGCCGGTGCTGATGATCAGCCGGGAAACCCGCACGGCCGAAGCCCGGCATGAGGCTACCAGTCCGCCGGAGCCCACTGTTTCGGCAGCGCCCGAGCCCGCCCCTGTGCCGGAACCCGAGGTTGAGCCCGTGCCAGAACCGGCCCCGGTCGAACCAGCTGCGCCTGTGCCCGCACCTGTCGAGGAGCCTGCCCCCGCGCCGGAGCCGGAAATCCCCGAGCCGGAACCCACTCCTGCGGAACCGGAGCAGCCGGAACCCGAGGCCCCGCAGCCGGACCTGCCGGAACCCGCCCCGGACCTGCCTCCCGGACTGCCGGAACCGGAGCCGGAACCCGATCTGCCGCCCGCAGAGCCGGAACTGCCCGAGCCTGCCGAGCCGGAAATCCCGCTGCCGGAATGGGAACCGGAGGTCGAACTGACAGCGGTTCAGGAGGTCGTGGCTGCGGCATACGAAGCCGCGCAGCACGAAGCTGCGCCTCCGCCCGCCGAGGTTGCGCAACAGCCCGAGCTGGATTTTTCGCCGGTCGCCGCTGCGCCCGCCCCGCCACCGCCGCAGGTGGCGGCGGAAAGCGTGCCCGAAGCGCCCTTCATCAGCATCGACATGGAGGAAGCCGAGGAACTGCCGGCCCGCCGCCGTGCCGAGCCGCCACTCGCGCGCAGCCCTGAGGTGATTCCGCCGGTTGCGCCGGGCAAGCGGAGCACTGGGCGCCGCGTGGCCGATCCGGGTCTGCCGGAAGAACCCCCGGCCTTCGCCTCGCGCCGCGCCGCCGGGCAAGAGCCGCCCGTGTCTGCCGAAGCCCCCAAGCTTTCCGTGACCAACGTCACCGCCCGGCGCAAGGCGCCTGCCGCACCGCTCAGCCCGCCGCCGCTGGCCAGCACGGCCGCCGAGGCCCGGAGCTATGCGCCGCCCGCCGAGGACACCGCAACCGAGGATGATGTGCCGCCGCCGCTGGCCCCCGCGCTTCAGGCGCGTCTGGCAGCGCAACGCGCCGCGCCCGTCGCAAGCCGTCCGACCCGGACTGAGGCCGCCAAGCCTGCCGTCGCCAGGGATGCCGCGGCCAAGGCAGCAAAATCTCTTGGCGGGATGGTGACGGCCCCTGGCATTCCTGGCTTGGCAGCCGGACGCAAGGCAAAGCCCGCGCGCCAGATGTCGCCGCAGGCTGCGGCAGAAACGCTGGTCGCCCCGCCGCCGGGTGCGGTGGGAGAGCCGCCTTTCGGCATGGGCCGCCCGGCACGGCGTGGCAAGCCGCGGTTCCTCGGGCTGATCCTGACGGCGGCGCTCCTGCTGCTGTTGGGTCTGATCGCCGCATGGTCCAGTTTCTATCTGGCGCGTGGCGATGATACGGCCCCCGCCGAGGTTGCCGGCACGGATGGCACTCCGACGCTGGCCGCGCCCGACAGCGGGGCCGATCCGGCTTTCGCCGATGCCGCGCCGGAAGACACTCCGACGACCGAGGACGAGGCCGCCGCAGATGGTGTGCCCCTGCCCGAGGATGAGGCGGCTGCCGACGGGCAGGCCCTTGCCCCCGAAGCGGCGCCGGTCACCGAGCCTGCGCCCGAAGCCGCCTCGGGCACCGGCGCCGCCCCGGTGCCCCTGCCGGGCAGCCAGGATGAAATCATCCTGTCCACCATGGATAACCCGCCCGAGGCACTGGATGCGCTGGCGCTTGAGGCGCCGCAAACCACCGCTGATGCCGGGCCGGTTGCCCCTGCGCCGCCACCGCCCTTTGGCACGCAATATGAATTTGGCGCCGACGGGCTGATCAAGCCCACGGCGGAAGGCATCGTGACGCCGGATGGCGTACGGCTTGTCGCCGGGTCGCCCCCGCGTGTGCCACCAACCCGCCCCGAGAGCATCGCGACGCAGGCCGCTGCGGCTCAGGCAGCGGCCGCACCTGCGGCAGAAGCAACGCCCGCCGAACCGGCACCCGAAGCCGCAACGGCGACGACAGCCGAACCGCCGCCCGCCGCCGACCCGGCGCTGGAGGGGTTCCGCCCGAAACCGCGCCCGGAAGGGCTGGCCACTGCCGCGCCTGCGCAGGATGACGCCGCGCTGGATATTCCGGCGGACCAGCGCATGACCAGCCGCCGCCCGCGCGAACGCCCTGCAAGCATTGCCGCACAGGTGGAGCAGCGGCGGCTTGATGAGGAAGCCCGTCGCGTAGCCGAAGCCGCCTCGCTTTCCGCCGCTGCCGCAGCCGAAGCGCTTGCTGCGACCGCGACGCAAACCGAGACGCCCGCTGTTGCGGATCGTGGCCCGGTCAGCCCGCTGGCCGTTGCCATCTCGCGCCGTCCCGCTGCCCGCCCGAAAGACCTGAGCCGCGCCGTCGAGGCCGCAGTGGCCGCAGCCGCCCGCCCGGTCAAGGAAGCCCCGGCCAAGGAAGCGGAGCCCGAGCCGAAACGTGTGGCCCGCAGCGCCATTCCGGGTGAGGATGAAGAACCTGACAACGTTCCCGCCGCGCGCGCACCGAAGATCCCGACCAAAGCCTCGGTCGCCAAGAGCGCGACGTTCGTCAATGCGATCGACCTGCGCAAAACCAACCTGATCGGCGTCTATGGCACACCCGCCAAACGCTACGCACTGGTGCGCACCGGCTCCGGCAGCTACAAGAAGGTCCGTGTGGGAGATCGTGTGGACGGCGGCACCGTGGCCGCCATCACCGACAACGAACTGCGCTACAAAAAGGGCAGCCGGATGATCGCCCTGAAAATGCCAAAGGGCTAAGCTCTATTCTGCCGCGAGCACTCCGCGTTCGATCTGGTCCCGTTCGATGCTTTCGAACAAGGCCTTGAAATTGCCCTCGCCAAAACCCTCATCTCCCTTGCGCTGGATGAACTCAAAGAAGATCGGCCCGACCACGGTTTTCGAGAAAACCTGAAGCAGTATCTTGGTCCGGCCGCCATCCACCACGCCCTCGCCGTCAATCAGGATACCGTGACGAGCCATGCGGTCTATCGGTTCGGAATGGCCCGAAACCCGCGCGTGGCTGTCCTCATAATAGGCCATCGGCGGCCTTGGCATGAAGCGCAGGCCGCGCGCGTGAATCTCGTCCGCCGCGTCATAGATCGCTTCGGTGCCGATGGCGATGTGCTGGATGCCCTCGCCGTTGTAGCGGCGCAGATATTCGACGATCTGCCCGGTCTCGCCCTTGTCCTCGTTGATCGGAATGCGGATGCGGCCGCAGGGCGATTGCATGGCCCGGCTGTAAAAGCCGGTCAGCTTGCCCTCGATGTCGAAAAAGCTGATCTGCCGGAAATTGAAATGCCGCCGGTAGAACGCGACCCAGGTTTCCGAATTTCCCTTGTGGACGTTGTGGGTCAGGTGATCGAGATAATAAAAGCCCACGCCTGCCGGACTGGCCTCGGCAATCCAGTCGAAATCCGCATAGGCGCCGCTATCGTCAACGAAATAGATCAGCGAGCCCCCGATCCCCACGATGGCCGGAAGATCCAGAGCACGGTCACCGGCGGTATAGGCGACGGCCCCCTGAGCAACCGCATGGGCCAGCGCCTGTGCCGCATCCACGACCCGCCACGCCATAGAAGGCGCGCAGGGTCCGTGTTCCCCGACAAAGCGGCGGGCATGGCTGCCTGGTTCGTCATTCAGCACATAGGTCACATCACCCTGCTGCCAGAGTTCGATGGCCTTGTGCCGATGACGGGCGACGCAGGCAAAACCCATGCGCGAAAACACCAGACGCAACTCATCCGATGCCGGATGGGCAAATTCGATGAACTCTATGCCATTGGTTCCGGCGGGGTTTTCGGCAGTGATTTGCCCTGCCGGGGCTGAATGGGGGAACGGACCCAAGGGGCACCTCACACATTGACGCAAGGATGCCAGAATAAGGCCAGAATGTGTCTAAAAGGTGCCTCAAATGAGATCGCGGCGAGGAAAGACCGTTTCCCTCGCCGCAACATTTTCCAACAAGTTCAAAATGTTACCGTTGCAAATGCAACCTGGTTATTCCGCCGCCGACAGAACCCCACGCTCGATCTGATCGCGTTCGATGCTTTCGAACAGCGCCTTGAAATTGCCCTCGCCAAAGCCGTCATCGCCCTTGCGCTGGATGAATTCAAAGAAGATCGGACCGATCACGGTTTTCGAGAAAATCTGAAGCAGGATGCGGGTTTCGCCGCCATCCACCACGCCTTCACCGTCGATCAGGATGCCGTGCTTCGCCATCTCCTCCAGCGGTTCTTCATGGCCGACTACGCGGTCGCGCGACATCTCGTAATAGGACATCGGGGGCTTCGGCATGAATTTCAGCCCGCGATCCGCGATGGCATCGGTGGCGGCATAGATATCATCGGTACCAACGGCGATGTGCTGGATGCCCTCGCCGTTATAGCGCTTCAGATATTCGACGATCTGCCCCTTTTCGCCCCGGTCCTCGTTGATCGGGATACGGATGCGACCACAGGCCGAGGTCAGCGCGCGGCTGTAGAGGCCGGTGAACTTGCCTTCGATGTCAAAGAAACGGATCTGCTTGAAGCCAAAGATGCGGCCGTAGAAATCGAACCAGACATCCATATTGCCCTTGTGGACGTTGTGGGTCAGGTGATCGAGGTAGTAGAAGCCCACGCCTTTCGGCTGTTCAGGCGTCAGGAAATCGAACTCCGCCCAGGCGCTGCCTTTGCGGTGGCCGTCGATAAAGTAGATCAGCGACCCGCCGATGCCGACAATCGCGGGCACATCCAGCGCCTTGTCGTCGGAGTCATGCGGCCTGGCGCCGCTTTTCACCGCATGGTCATAAGCGTGCTGCGCATCCACCACGCGCCAGCCCATTGAGGGGGCGCAGGGGCCGTGTTCCTCGACAAAGCGGCGCGCGTGACTTCCGGGTTCGTCGTTCAGGATATAGGTGATATCGCCCTGCTGCCACAGCTCGATCGCCTTCTGGCGATGGCGGGCGGTCAGGGTATAGCCCATGCGGCTGAACAGCGCGCGCAATTCCTCGGGTTGTGGATGGGCAAACTCGACGAAGGCAAAGCCCTCGGTTCCGGCCGGGTTTTCAGCCGAAATCACCGCCGGCGGGGCATTGTGCGGAAACGGACCCATCTTATCCTCCTGTTCGTTCGCGTTCCCGCATTATAGCGCGGAGGCTCCGCCGAATTTGCGCGAACTGGAGCGCATGTCTGGACATAAATGCGTAATTCACGCACGTTCAAAGAAAAACATACGGAAAACCCGCCATGCTGGATGAAACCGATTCCCGCCTTCTCGCCGCGCTGCAACGCGACGCCCATCTGACGGCCGAGGCATTGGGCCAGATGCTCAACCTCTCTCCCAGTCAGGCAGGGCGAAGACGGCAGCGGCTGGAGACCGAGGGCTATATCACCGGCTATACCGCGCGGCTGGACCCGGTCCGCGTCGGTCTGGCGGTGCAGGCGTTCGTGCAGGTGCAGATGGCTGCGCATTCACCCGAGGCCGCGCGCGGCTTCGCCACGCTGATCGCCACCCTGCCCGAGGTGATCTCTGCCTGGACCCTGACCGGAGAGGCGGATTACCTGCTGCGGATCTGGTGCGCCGATCTGCCCGCACTCAATGACCTGATCCACCATCGTCTGCTGCCGCATCCCGCCGTGGCGCGCGTGCAAAGCCAGATCGTCATGGATCAGTTCAAGGCCGATGCACCGTTGCCCGTGCGCACCTGAGACACGGCATGTTACAAGTGCAGCGCAAAAGGTGAGCCAGCGCCCGTTGCCTCTGCCCCGCTGCCACCGGATAGTCGCGCCATGGAAAATCTGCTGCTACAAGCCACCTTCTATCTGGGCGCCGCCGTCCTGATCGTTCCGATTTCGGTACGGCTCGGGCTGGGGTCCGTTCTGGGCTATCTTGCGGCGGGCCTGCTGCTTGGCCCTGCCCTTGGTCTTGCCGGGTCCGAAACCCACGACCTGCAACATTTCACCGAATTCGGTGTGGTGCTGATGCTGTTCCTGATCGGGCTGGAACTGGAGCCGCGCACGCTGTGGGACATGCGGCACAAGTTGCTGGGCCTCGGTGGGCTTCAGGTCACGCTGACCTCGGCTCTGGTCGCGGCCCTGCTGCTGGCGATGGGAGAGCCGTGGCAGATCGCGGCAACGCTGGGCATGTTGTTTTCTTTGTCCTCGACGGCCATCGTGCTGCAATCCATGACCGAAAAGAACCTGCTGCGCACGGCGGGCGGACGCTCCACCTTCGCGGTGCTGCTGTCACAGGACATCGCGGTGGTGCCGATGCTGGCGCTGATCCCGCTGATGGCCCAGCGCAGCCCCGCGCACACGCCCGAGGAGGGCGCCGCGCAGCCCATCATGTCGCTGGTCGAGGCGCTGCCCGGCTGGGCGGTCACCGGGCTGACGCTGGGCATCGTTGCGACCATCGTTCTCGTCGGGCATTTCCTGTCGCGCCCGGTTTTCCGCTTCATCCATGCCTCGCACCTGCCCGAGATGGGCACCTTCATCTCGTTGCTCATGGTCATCGGAATTGCCTTCCTGATGATGCTGGTCGGTCTGTCGCCTGCTTTGGGAAGCTTCATCGCCGGTGTCGTGCTGGCCAACTCGGAATTCCGGCACCAGATCGAGGCCGATATCAAACCCTTCAAGGGTATCCTGATGGGCCTGTTCTTCACCACTGTGGGCGTGAACATCGACACCGGCCTCCTGGCGGATCAGCCCTTGCGCATTCTGGCGCTGACCCTGCTTCTGATGCTGGCCAAGACGGCCGTGCTGTTCCTGCTGGCCACATTGTTCCGTCTGCGCGGCCGCGACCGCGTGCTGTTCACGCTGGCGCTGGCGCAAGCGGGCGAGTTCGGCTTTCTGATCGTCAGCTTCGCCTCGACCCAGGCGATCCTGCCGGAAATGGTGGCACAGCGCGCCCTGCTGGTCATCAGCCTGTCGATGTTGCTGACCCCGCTGCTGTTCATCCTGCATGACCGGCTGGCGCGCCGCCCCCAGCGCGGTGGCGACCAGCCCGCCGACGAGATCGAGGAGAAAGGCACGGTCATCATCGCCGGGATCGGGCGCTTCGGGCAGGTGGTCAACCGCATGGCCCGCTCCGCAGGGCTGAGCACGGTGGTGCTGGATTCCGATGCAGCGGCCATCGAGCGGCTGCGCCGTTTCGGCATCAAGGGCTATTTCGGTGATCCTTCGCGCCCGGACCTGTTGCAAGCCGCCGGTCTGGCAGAGGCCGAGGTTCTGGTGGTCGCAGTCGACAGCCCGGAAAACGCCACAAGGATCGTGGAGTTCGCTCGTCGGCAAAGGCCCGACCTGCATATCGTTGCCCGCGCCTATGACCGGGTGCATGTCTACGAGCTGTTCCGTGCCGGGGCGAATGACATCCTGCGCGAAACCTTTGACAGTTCGGTCCGCGCAGGGCGCTATGTGCTGGAAAACATGGGCTTCACCGAATACGAGGCAGCGAAGCTGAGCCAGACCTATTACAAGGTTGACCGCGCCGCCCTGCGCGATCTGGCCGAGCTCTGGGTGCCGGGCCAGCCCATCCACCAGAACGAGGCCTATGTCGCCCGCGCCCGGCGGCTGGACGAGGATCTGCGCACGGCGCTGCTGGACGATCAGGACGACATCGCCGTCGACCGCGCCGCGCAATAGGGCGTTCGGGGCAAAGCGACGCCCCTAACCACCGCAGGCTCAGGCGTCGGACACACCGGCTTCGGCGAAGGTCGCCATGCCGGAATGGCAGGCAACTGCACCTTTCAGCACGCCGATGGCCAGCGCCGCCCCAGAACCTTCGCCCAGACGCAGGCCCAGCTCCAGCAGCGGCTGCTTGCCCAGCTTCGACAACAAGGCGCGATGCGCCGCCTCGGCACTCGCATGGCCCGCGATGCAGTGATCCAGCGCGCCTTCCGCCGCCTGCGCCAGCACGGCGGCGGCAGCGGTACAGATGAAGCCGTCAAGAATGACCGGAATACGCGCGTGATGCGCGCGCGCCATGGCCCCCGCCATGGCGGCAATCTCGCGCCCGCCAAGGCAGCGCAGCACCTCCAGCGGCTCGCGGTCCGGATTCGTCACCAAGCCCTCGGCCACGACCTGCGTCTTGACCGACAGCCCCTTGTCATCGACGCCGGTGCCCCGCCCGGTCCATTCGCCGGGCGTTCCCCCGAACAGCGCGCAGGCAATGGCGGCGGCCGGGGTTGTATTGCCGATTCCCATCTCGCCCACCACCAGCAGATCGGCAGCCGCATCCACCGCCAGCCAGCCCGCCGCAAGGGCAGAGATCACCTCGGCTTCGGTCATCGCGGCGGTTTGCGTGAAATCGGCGGTCGGGCGATCCAGTTCCAGCGCCAGAACATCCATTGTGGCCCCGAAAGCCTTGGCAAGCTGGTTAATCGCCGCCCCGCCCGCCCGGAAATTCGCCACCATCTGCACCGTCACCTCGGCCGGAAAGGCCGAAACTCCGCGGGCAGCCACGCCATGATTGCCCGCAAAGACAATGACCTGCGGGTGTTCCAGCCGGGGCCGGGCATCGCCGCGCCAGCCGGCATACCAGATCGCCAAGTCCTCCAGCCGCCCCAGGGCGCCGGGCGGTTTGGTCAATTGCCCGTTGCGGGCCTGCGCTGCCGCGACCGCCGCCGCATCGGTGGCCGGAAGCGCCTGCAACAGGGCGCGAAACTCGGACAGGCTGGAAAACGGCGCAGTCATGGCGCACTCCTCGATTGAACCTCGGCTGCGCCTTGGCTAGCGAGGATCACGGGTGAAAACCATCCCGGAAAGGGCATTGCAATGTATCAGAGCGACCCCGAGACCCTTGCGGCGCGCCTGTGGACCGAGGCGCGCGCCGGGCTGAGCCTGCTCAGCCGCCTGCCCCTGCCCGCCCCCACCCGTTTTCCCAACCCGCCTGCCGTCTGGGCCTGGCCTGTGGCCGGGCTGGTGCTGGGCGGTCTGGCAAGCCTTGGCGCGGCGCTGGGTGGCTGGTTCGGTCTGCCCGCCAGCCTTGCAGCAGCTGTCTTCCTCGGGCTGGGCACGCTGATGACGGGCGCGCTGCACGAGGACGGGCTGGCCGACAGTTGTGACGGGCTCTGGGGCGGCTGGACGCGCGAACGGCGGCTGGAAATCATGAAGGACAGCCATATCGGCAGTTATGGCGTCATGGGGCTGGTACTGGTGACGCTGGCCCGGTGGAGCGCAGTCACCGCGCTGATCAGCACCGGGGCCTGGGGCGCGATGATCGCCGCCGCCATCCTGTCACGGGCGCCGATGGTGGCCCTGATCAGCTTTTTGCCCAATGCGCGTGGCAGCGGGTTGAGCCAGTCCGTCGGTCGCCCCGATGCCACGGCGGCCCTGCTGGCCATGCTCGTCGCATTCGTTCTGGCGCTGGGGGTGGCCGGGGGCCAGGCCCTGATCATGGCACTTTGGGTCGCGGCCATGACACTCGCGCTGGCCGTTCTGGCCCGGCGCAAGATCGGCGGGCAAACCGGCGATATTCTGGGGGCCAGTCAGCAACTGGGGGAGCTGGCCGCGCTGGCCGCCGCCTGCACACTGCTGTAACGCAAAAGGCCGCGCATCAGCGCGGCCTTTCAACGGATTTCAGGCAGGTCAGGCCGCGCGCGAGGTCAGCACCTGATCAACGGTCTTTTGCGCCTGCGCTTCGTCAACACCGGAAACGGCGGCGACTTCGCGGGTCAGACGCTCCAGCGCGGCTTCATAAAGCTGACGCTCGGAATAGCTTTGTTCGCGCTGGTCATCATTGCGGTGCAGGTCGCGCACCACTTCAGCAATCGACAGCAGATCGCCCGAGTTGATCTTCTGGTCATATTCCTGCGCCCGGCGCGACCACATGGCGCGCTTCACCCGCGCCTTGCCCTTCAGCGTGTCCAGCGCCTTGTTCACCACATCCGGCGTCGAAAGCTGACGCATCCCGATTTCGGTCGCTTTGTGCGTCGGTACACGCAGCGTCATTTTGTCCTTCTCGAACGAGATCACGAAGAGTTCGAGATGGATACCGGCGATTTCCTGCTCTTCGATCGAGATGATCTTGCCGACACCATGGGCCGGGTACACAACAAACTCGTTCGGGCGGAACTCAGGCTTCTTGGTCTTGGTCATTCCAGCGGCTTCCTCATGCGCAGGGCTAACCCGGGCGCAACAAATTCCCCCGCCGGATGCCAGAGCATCGGCAAAATGGGAGAATGTCACATGGATAACCGTCTCAGGCGAGCAGTCCCGAGGCGGAAAGCGGGCAACCGTGCTTTGTTTGTTTCGGAGATATAACACAAAAACGACCTGATTCCAACTGCGACCATACACGCAGCAGGTTCGCCGACGCGCCCAAACGCACAAAAAGGCGCGACCTTACGCCGCGTCACCCCTTCCGTTCGCGAATCGGGGGCCGTCGCCGGATCAGGAGCCTTCGCCCGGATTCGGCGAGAAGTATTTCTCCAGCTTACCGCTTTCGCCGTCGCGCGCCTCGGCCTCGGGCAGCGGATCGCGCTTCTGGGTGATCACCGGCCAGAGTTCGGCATATTTGCGGTTGAACTCGACCCATTTGTCCATATCCGGCTCGGTATCCGGGCGGATGGCATCCGCCGGGCACTCCGGTTCGCAGACACCGCAGTCGATGCACTCATCGGGGTGGATCACCAGCGTGTTCTCACCCTCGTAGAAGCAATCTACCGGGCAGACCTCGACACAGTCGGTGTATTTGCAGGCGATGCAGTTGTCAGTCACCACATAGGTCATGACTCAAACCCCGGTCAGTCGTTTCTGGGCTGTTGCTCTAGTCCAACGCGCCCGCTCATTCAAGCGACGAAGTGTCATCCCCGGCAGAAGCGTCCTCCGCTCCGGCGGGCTGCGGGTCAAGATCGAGGTAAAGCGTCTGCGCCTCGGTCGCAGGTCCGCGCCGCTGGCCGGGGGCAAGTACCCGGATCAGACGGATGCGGCGGCCCTGCGGGAAGGTGAGCGTGTCGCCCTCCCCCACCTGCTGCCCGGGTTTGAGACAGCGATTGCCATTCAGCCGCAGGTGCCCTTCGGCGATCACGGCACAGGCAAGCGGGCGCGATTTGAAGAATCGCGCCTGCCAGAGCCACTTGTCCAGCCGGATGGTCACACGCGGCGGTGCCGCATCGGCCTTCCGGGCCGCTTCGGAACGGTGCTTGGCCAATCAGACCTTGCCCTTCAGCGCCAGCAATGCCGCAAACGGATTGTCGGGGTCGATGGGCTTTTCAGCCCGGGGCGGACGCGCCTCGTAGGATTTGGGCTTGTGGCCCTGGTCCTTGCCGGGTTTGCCGCCCTTGCGATGCTCGTCACGGCGGCCTTCGGGCTTACCGCCCGGCTTGCCTTCGCGACGCGGCGCATCACCACGCGGACGATCCTCGCGCTTGCCGCCCTCGCGGGCTTCCCGCGGCGCACGTTCAGGACGGTTGCCCTGCGTCTCACCCGCCTCGCGGCGCGGACCGCGATTGCCCTGCCCCTCGCGGCGCGGACCACGGTTTTCATTCCGCGGACGCGGTGCCCAGGTGAACGTGTAGAACACTTCCATCTCGGGAGCAGCTTCGCCTTCCACCGCCTCGGGGGCCGTGGTGTCCTCGGCAGGTGCGAGAACCGAAACTTCTTCGGGAATCGGCGCCACGCTGCCTTCGGTCACCTGAGCCGGAGCTTCGGCGCGGCGCTGCTTGGCACGTTCGCCCTTTTCGCCCTTGTAGCCCAGACCGCCCATCAGATCCGCGAACTGTTCCAGCGTCATGCCGGTGATCGACAGCATGTCGGGCGTGGCCTCAAACCCCGCACGGCTGTCCTTGGCGCGCAGCAGATCTGCCAGACGCTCCAGCATGTCGATGCGAATGGCACGGGTGCCCGCCGGACGATAGCCGGCCAGCGTATAATGCTCTTTCGGCACATCCGGGATGTTCGGAATGGTCACAAGGCCCGGCGGCGGGCTTTCAGGAAACTCCTGAAGCCCCTTGGCCAACGACCACAGAACCAGACGCAGCCGGGTCGGCGCGGGTTTCAGCAGCAGCGGCAGGAAGATCGTATATTGCCCGAAGCGCACGCCATGCTTGCGCAGCGACGACCGCGCCTCCTGGTCCAGCGCTTTCACATCATCGGCCACGCTTTCGCGGCTGACGATGCCCAGCCCTTCGACCAGACGGAAGGCAAAGCCGCGCGCCAGCCCTTGCAGGCTTTCGTCGCGGTTGAGGTTCGTGAGCGGTTCGAACAGCGCAGCAACCTTGCGGTCGATGAAATGCTGAAGACGACGCTTGACCTTCTCGGTCACCTCCGGCCCGGCCTCTTCGTCAACGAAGGCCTCGACCTGCGGTTTCATCGCATCCGAACCCGCCACCAGCTTGCCGACGGCAGCGCTGCCCCACATGAGGCCACCCTGTTCGGTGAAATCCATCTCGGTATCGGGGGCGTTGTAGAAGCGATCCGCCCGCAGATGGAACTCGGGGCGCAGCGCCTCGTAGGCGGCCTGCCGCATCACCCGCGCCTCTTCACCCGAAGCCGAGGCATCCTGACCGAAGCGGAAACCCTCCAGACGGCCGACGAATTCGCCCTCCACCGTCACTTCACCCTTGTCATTCACCTCAGCCACAAGGCTCTCCTTCTCTTTCAACCGCCGCATCAGGACCGATGTGCGGCGGTCGACAAATCTCTGCGTCAGCCGCGCGTGCAGCGCATCCGACAGGCGGTCTTCTACAGCGCGCGTTTCGTCGCGCCAATGGGATTCATCCTCGACCCACCCTTTGCGCTGCGCAACGTAAGTCCAGGTGCGGATATAGGCCAGACGTTTTGACAGCGCGTCAATATCGCCGTCGCTGCGATCAATGCGCGCAACAGCTTTTTTCAGCCAGTCAGCCGGGATACGCCCATCCTGAAGGAAGCCGAACAGCCGGTGCAGCAGCCCCACATGATCGGAGCCGGTGGTCGAGCGGAAATCGGGGATGCGGCAGACATCCCACAACAATTTCACCGCACGCGGCCCGGCGCGCAGCCGGTCGGCCATGTCGGGCATCTGCGTCAACGCCTTCAGCGCCATCAGATCGTCGGCCTCGCGCGTGCGCATCAGCCATTCATTGCCGGTCGGCGCCTCCAGCGAGGCAATCAGCCGCTCGGCCGAGCCGAAGTCCAGCGCGTCGTTTCGCCACATCAGCTTGCGGACAGGCGCGAAGCGGTGCTCCTCGATGGCCGCAACCAGATCCTCGTCCAGCGGGCTGGCCTCGCCGGTCACGCCAAAAGTGCCTGCCTCCATATGCCGCCCGGCACGACCGGCGATCTGCCCCATCTCGTGCGGGAACAGATGCCGCATCCGGCGGCCATCGAACTTGTGGGTTGCAGAAAAGGCGACATGCTTGATGTCGAGGTTCAGCCCCATGCCGATGGCATCGGTGGCGACCAGGTAATCGACCTCGCCATTCTGATAAAGCGCGACCTGCGCGTTCCGGGTGCGCGGCGAAAGCGCGCCCATCACCACTGCACAGCCCCCCTTCTGGCGGCGGATCAGCTCGGCGATAGCATAGACATCATCAACAGAAAACCCGACGATGGCCGAGCGTGGCGGCATCCGGCTTATCTTTTTCGAACCTGTATAGCTGAGCGTCGACAAACGGTCACGCCGCACGAACTGTGTCTGCGGGATCAGCGCGGCAATCGCCGGGCGCATCGAATCAGACCCGAGGAACATCGTCTCCACCAGTCCGCGCGCATTCATCAGCCGGTCGGTGAAGACATGGCCGCGCTCGGGGTCGCCGCAAAGCTGGATCTCGTCGATGGCCAGGAAATCAGCGCCGATGTCCGTCGGCATCGCCTCGACCGTGCAGACCCAGTATTGGGTCCGTTCCGGCACGATGCGTTCCTCGCCGGTGACCAGCGCCACCACCGAAGGCCCGCGCGCCTTGACGATACGGTCATAGACCTCGCGCGCCAGCAGGCGCAGCGGGAAGCCGATGACCCCCGTCCGATGCCCCAGCATCCTTTCAATGGCGTAATGCGTCTTGCCGGTGTTCGTCGGTCCCAGGACCGCCGTGACCCGTCGCTGAAGGACCATAGGTTCGTTGTCTCAGATGCTTTGCCCGGAGGTTTCGGTTTCCAGACGTTTCACTGCTTCCAATACCGCCTGCATATGCGGATGTATAGCAAGAGCCGCCCGATAGACTTCCAGCGCCTGAGGTTTTCGGTCAAGCTGCTCAAGAATCATCCCAAACCCGGCCAGCGCGCCGAAATGGCGCGGGTTCAGCGCCAGGACATGCCGGATGTCACTGACCGACTGGCCGTAGCGACCGGCCAGAAAATAGGCCGTGGCGCGTGCGTTCCAGCCTTCGGCGAAATCGGGCGCATGATCGGTCAGCGCGGTCAGATGGTCGATGGCAGTTTCCGCATCGCCCTGGTCGATGGCCTTGCGCCCGCGTTCCAGCAGCAGATCCATCGAAGCCGAACCGGAACGCGACCAGATCCGCTGGATATCGCTTTCGATGGCACGCGCCCCGGCATCATCCGTCGTCTTCAGATCGGCAAACAGCCGGTCCAGCGTCGCTGCATCCTCGGCAGGGCCCGCCTGCGCCGCAGCGTCACCAAGCGCCAGCGCGAAAACTGCCGCCACGGCAAGATTGAGAAGCGTCAACAGGACTTTCATATCTACACTCTATCCAAGGCACGGGGAAATGCCATAACCCTCGGGTCACATTCCGGGGATGGCACAGCGAGGAGGCAAGAATATGAGCGACGTGATCAATGCAGCGGTCGAGGCCCTGTCAGCCAAAGTATCGGGCTTCGACGGTGTGGCGAAGTTCGTCATTCCGGGGGAAGGCGCCATCATGATCGACGCGACGGGCGTCCACGCGGGCGATGAAGAGGCCGATGTTACCCTGACCGCGAATACCGAGGTGTTTCGCGCCATTCTGGACGGCGAGATGAACCCGACCACCGCCTTCATGACCGGCAAGCTGAAGGTCGACGGCAGCATGGGAATGGCCATGAAACTCGGCTCCGTGCTGAGCTGACCATGACCGCCGCGCCGTTTTACGCCGATATCGCGCAGGGCCCCGAAAGCGGCCGTGCGGTCTGGCTCGCGGCGGGCGATGGCACGAAACTGCGCGCTGCCCATTGGGCTCCCCTCGGTGCGGCGCGCGGCACGGTCCTGTTGTTTCAGGGCCGGTCGGAATATGCCGAGAAATACGGGCCGGCCGCCGCCGCGCTGACCGGCGCGGGCTGGCATGTGCTGGCGCCCGACTGGCGCGGCCAGGGCCTGTCGCAGCGCCGCCACCCCGATCCGATGCTGGGCCATGTCGAGGATTTCGACGAATACCAGCAGGATGTCACGGCGGTGCTGGATTTTGCGCGGGCCGAAGGACTGCCCGAACCCTGGCATCTCCTCAGTCATTCCATGGGTGGCTGCATCGCGTTGCGGGCGCTGTTGCGCGGTTTGCCGGTGAAAAGCGCCGTGTTTTCCGCCCCGATGTGGGGCATCCGGCTGTTTCCGACGGTGGAACCCGTCGCCGTCACCCTGTCGCGTGTGCTGCATGAACGCGGGCATGGCCATCTGTTGACCCCCACGACCACACGGCAGACCTATGTTTTGCACGCGAAATTCCGCGGCAACATGCTGACCCGCGATCCCGCGATCTGGAGCTGGATGCGCCAGCAGGCCACGGCCCATCCCGATCTGGCACTTGGCGGCCCGTCGCTGACCTGGCTGCATGCCGCCTTCCGCGAGATGCAGGCGCTGCAAGCCCTGCCCGCCCCCGCCACACCCGCGCTCACCGCGCTGGGCACCTCGGAACGCATCATCAGCCCCCGCGCCGTGCGCCGTCGCATGGCCGCCTGGCCGCAGGGCCGGCTGGAGCTTTTCGCGAAGGCGGAACATGAGGTTATGATGGAGCTTCCAGCCCATCGCGGCCGCTTCCTGGCCGAGACCAGCGCCTTCTTCGCCGCGCAATCCTAGACGGCCGGTGCCTCGGCCAGTTGCACCAGCACCGTCATGGCCGCATTCAGCGGAACCGGAATGCCCAGAAGCCCGGCGCGCCGGACGATCTCGCCATTCAGAAACCCGATCTCCGTCGCACGCCCGCGCGCCATATCCTGCGCGGTCGAGGACATTTGCCCCGCCATCGTCTCGGCAATGCGACGCACATCGTCCTCCAGCCCTTCGGGCAGGGTGATCCCGCTGGCGGCCGCCACCGCCCGGCATTCTGCAACGAGGCCAGAAACCACCCCCTCGGCCCCCGGTGCGGCGAGGATGCGGCCATAGGGCTGCTGGGTCAGCGCAGAAATGGCGTTCCAGGCACAGTTGATGGTCAGCTTGACCCAAAGCGCGGTTTCGGCACCTGCGGAGACTTCGGTCGGAATGCCCGCCGCCGCGAACCGCGTGGCCAGTGCCGCACTTTGCGGCGCATCGCCCAGCACCAGATCACCACGTCCGTGGTGGCGCAAATGTCCCGCCGCCGTCATCCCGACCGCGACATAGACCACCGCCGGAATCACAGGCCGCCCCAGAATCGCCGCCAGCCGCTCTGCATTTCCCACGCCGTTCTGAAGGCTCAGCACCACCGCATCGGGCGCCAGATGCGGTGAGATCTGCCGTCCCGCCGCCTCGGTATCCTGAGATTTCACGCAAAAGAGCACAAGCTCGGCCCCGGCTATCGCCCCCGGATCGGTCGCCACCGGCAGGTGCACCACCGCGCGCCCCGTCGCCCGGTCGATGATCAGCCCCTGACCTGCAACAGCGCTGGCCAGCGCGGGACGGCCGATCAGCACAACCTCCTCGCCCGCCTGCGCCAGCATTGCGCCATAATAGCAGCCGACAGCCCCCGCCCCCATCACCGCGATCCGGCCCATTCCTGCCTCCCTGTCCGCAGAAACGAAAACCCCGGCACCTTGGCCGGGGTCTCACGATCAGTTGTCGTCTTCTTCTTCGTCGTCATCGCCATGTGGCAGATTGAAGAAACTGTCCGCATCCGAGTAATCGGCGGGGTTTTCCTCTTTCTCCACCTGCGTGAAGGCCTCCAGACCGGCCAGCGACCCCGGCATCTTCGGCTCGGGCGCCATGCCCAGCGACTGTTCGGTCGACACGAGCTTGCGACGCTCGTCGTCGCTCATCACGCCACCCTCGGCCGCTTTCTTGCGCACGGCGGCCTGCACGGCGGCATCCAGTTCAGACTGACGGCAAAGCCCCAGCGCGACCGGGTCGATCGCCTGCATGTTCTGGATGTTCCAGTGCGTCCGCTCGCGGATCGACTGGATGGTGGGCTTGGTCGTACCGACCAGCTTGCCAATGGCGCCATCCGAAAGCTCGGGATGGAACTTCACCAGCCACAGGATCGCATTCGGACGGTCCTGACGCTTCGACAGCGGGGTGTAGCGCGGCCCGCGACGCTTGTCCTCGCCCACGGCAGCAGCGTTGAACTTCAGCTTCAGCTTGTAGAAGGGATCTTTCTGCCCCTTCTCGATCTCGATCGGGTCCAGCTGGTTGTTCGCCACCGGATCGAACCCCTTCACGCCGGTCGCCACATCGCCATCGGCAATGCCCTGCACTTCCAGCTCGTGCATGCCGCAGAAATCGGCGACCTGCCTGAAGGTCAGCGTCGTATTGTCGACCAGCCAGACCGCGGTCGCCTTGGCCATAAGGGGTTTCGACATGAGGATCACTCCTTTACAAATCTTTCCCGCGCCGGGAAAACGGCTGCGGGCAAGGCCCGCGATTTCCACGTTTTCGGGGAAGTCTGGCGCGCCTTATAGTGCGATTTTACTGCGGGGGAAAGAGAAAATGCGCATCTTGCTCGGGGCCACTCTCGCTTCCCTGATCTCCACCGCCGCGTTTGCCGGGGGCGAGAAAGCCGGCGACTTCGACTACTACGTCATGTCTCTCAGCTGGTCGCCCAACTGGTGCGCGCTGGAGGGGGACGCCCGCGGCGCCCCGGAATGCCGCAAGGGCGCGGGACGCGCCTTCACCCTGCACGGGCTCTGGCCGCAATATGAGGAAGGCTGGCCCAGCTACTGCCGCACCACCGAACGCGATCCTTCCCGCGCGGAAAGCGAGACGATGGCCGACATCATGGGCGCCTCGGGACTTGCATGGTATCAGTGGAAGAAACATGGCCGCTGTTCCGGCCTGTCTGCGCGCAGCTATTACGACAGCCTGCGCCGCGCTTTCGCCACGGTGAAGATTCCAAAGGTCTTCCCGATGATCGACAAACGCCTGAAAGTCCCCGCCGATGTGGTGGAAGGCGCATTTCTGGAGGCCAACCCCGGCCTTTCCCCCGACCAGATCACAGTCACCTGCGACAGTGGCATGATTCAGGAAATCCGCATCTGCCTGACCAAGGATCTGCGCCCCCGTCGCTGCGGCGCTGACGCGATCCGTGACTGCCGACTGAAGGATGCGGTGCTGGAACCCATCCGCTGACCAGCCCACCTGCGCAGCTTCGACCGGGCAAGACGAGTATTTCTGCAAGAAGCAAGGCAGGGCGGACAAGGGGATGCCAAAACGGCTCTCTGCGGCCTGTATTGCTTCTTGATCAAATACTCAAACTCCTCCCGCGCCGTCGCTGAAACGCTGTATCGAAAGCACCAGCGGCACCACCGCCCATGGCAATGCCGCATGACGATGGCCCCGCCGGGGCCTGAGGAGGGCGGCACTTGTGTTCAGATCAGCCCGTGGCTGCGGAACATTTCCTTCAGGTCAGCCTCGGGACGTGCGCCGATGTGGCTGATGACCTCGGAGGCGGCAAGGCAACCCATGCGGCCCGCCATTTCATAGCCATGGCCGTTGGTCAGCCCCCAGAGGAAGGCCCCGGCAAACAGGTCGCCCGCGCCGGTCGCGTCGACAATCCGCGTCGGGTACGCTGGCGCGTGCCAGCGCTGGCCCTCGGCGAGGATATGGGCGCCCTTCTCGCTTTCCGTACAGGCCACGATGGCGACATCGGCAGCGGCGGCTTGCAGGGCAGTCTCGAAATCGTCAGTTTGATACATCGACATGATCTCGGCCCGGTTGGCGAACAGCAGGTCAACGTCATCGTGGATCATCTTGCGGAAGTCATCGCGATGGCGTTCGACGCAGAACGGATCCGACAGCGTGACCGAGACGCGGCCCCCCGCCCACTTGCAGGCGCGGATCGCCTTGGCGAAGGCGGCGTGGCTTTCGGGGCCATCGAAGCGATAGCCTTCCAGATAGATCCAGTCCGCCTCGGCCATCTGGGCCTCGTCGATGTCGGCGGGGGTCAGGAACTCGGACCAGCCAAGATAGGTATTCATCGAGCGTTCCCCGTCCGGCGTCACCAGAACGATGCAGCGGCCGGTTTCCTGTTCGCTGTCCGCCGGGGCCAGCGCGGTTTCATAGACCGCGCCCTGCGCCCGCAGGTCGTGGGCGAAGATGCGGCCAAGCTGGTCGTCCTTCACCTTGCCGACATAGGCCGTCCGCCCGCCCAGTGCGGCGATGCCCGCAATGGTATTGGCCGCCGAACCGCCCGAAATTTCCTTGGCCGGGCCGATCCGGTCGTAAAGCGTCACCGCACGCTCCATGTCTATAAGCTGCATAATGCCCTTGCCGATACCGTTCGTTTCAAGAAACGCCTCTTCGGCATGGGACAGCACATCGACCATGGCATTGCCGATGCCGACGACCTGAAACTTCTTCATGCGGTTTTTTCCTCGTAGGGGCACAGATCGCGGATCAGGCAATCGGCGCAGCGCGGCTTTCGTGCGGTGCAGATGTAACGGCCGTGCAGGATCAGCCAGTGATGGGCGTGTTGCTGGAACTCAGCCGGAATATTATCTTCGATGGCACGTTCGACCTGATCGACATCCTTGCCGGGACAGATCCCGGTGCGATTGCCGACGCGGAAGATATGGGTATCGACCGCCTGAGCGGGCACATGCCACCACATGTTCAAGACGACATTGGCGGTCTTGCGCCCCACGCCCGGCAGCGATTGCAGCGCTGCGCGGGACGAGGGCACTTCGCCACCGTAATCATTCACCAAAATCTCGGACAGGCGGATCACGTTCTTCGCCTTCTGACGAAAGAGGCCGATGGTCTTGATCGCCTCGGTCAGCCCCTCGAGCCCCAGATCCAGCATCTTCTGCGGCGTGTCCACCGTGGCGAACAGGGGCCGCGTGGCCTTGTTTACCCCGGCATCGGTGGCCTGCGCGGACAGCGCGACCGCCACCAGCAGCGTATAGGCATTGACGTGATGCAGCTCACCCTGCGGTTCGGGTTCTGCCGCCTGAAACCGGCTGAAGATCGCGTGGATCGTATGATAATCGAATTGCTTCGCCATGCCGCCCTCCTAGCGCGCCCGATGGCCGCTGCCAAGCGAAGCCGCATAATCCGGGTCGAATGGTGTGCTGTTGCCGCCTATTGTGAGAGTTGATCCGTTGGAGTGTGCCATGAACGACCAGAGCCAGAGCTATCATTACCGCGTCATTGCCCGTGCGCTGGCCGAGATTGACGCGATGCAGGTCACGGGCGGTCCGACACCCACCTTGGACGGGCTGGCGGCGCGGATGGGGATGAGTCCCGCGCACTTCCAGCGCACTTTCTCGCAATGGGTGGGTGTCAGCCCGAAACGATATCAGCAATATCTGACGCTGGATCATGCCCGCCGCCTGCTGGCGGAACGGCATTCAGTGCTGGAGGCCTCGCTGGCCAGCGGGCTGTCCGGCACCGGGCGGCTGCATGACCTGTTCGTCAAATGGGAAGCGATGACGCCGGGCGAATTTGCTCGCGGCGGCGAGGGGCTGACCATCCATTGGGGCTGGTTCGAAAGCCCCTTTGGCCCGGCGCTCGTCATGGGGACGGATCGTGGCATCTGCGGCATGGGCTTTGCCGCCGAACAGGACGAGGCCGAGGTGATGGCCGATCTGATCCGCCGCTGGCCCAAGGCGCATTTCGTCGAAGACCCGATGATGCTGCGTCCCTGGGTACTGGATGCCTTTGGCGCCACCGGCACCGCGCCACTGTATCTGATCGGGGCGCCATTCCAGATCAAGGTATGGGAGGCGCTGCTGGCGGTGCCCACCGGCCATGTCACAACCTATTCCGACATCGCCCGCGTCATCGGCCATCCGGCGGCGGTGCGGGCCGTAGGCACGGCGGTCGGGCGCAACCCGGTCAGCTTCCTCATCCCCTGCCACCGCGCGCTCCGCAAATCAGGGGCGCTTGGCGGCTATCACTGGGGCCTGCCCGTGAAGCGGGCCATGCTTGCATGGGAGGCCGCCCGTGCGGATGCAGGCGGTGCGGCGCCGGTTCCGGTGCCGCAAACGTGATGCGCGGAATACTGCGCATGCGCACGCAACCAATTCCGGCCTCATGCGTTGCTGCGGTATGGTGGAGCGAGGCTGGCCCGGTGCCGGCAAAGAGAGAGGCGAGAAAATGACCTTCAGAACCCCGGTTATCCTTGGCATCGCGGGTATTGCCCTGCTGGCAGGCTGTGTGCAGGACCCCTATCGCTATGAAGACCCGAATGCCCGCACCAAGGGCGGCGCGGTTACCGGCGCGGCTATCGGTGCGCTGATCGGCGCCAAGTCGGGTGGCGATGACAAGCTGGCGAAAGCCGTGGTCGGCGCGGCTGTCGGCGGCGCCCTCGGCGGGGCCATCGGCAATGCGATGGACCGTCAGGCCGCCGAACTGCGCGCGCAGATGAGCCCCAACACCACCATCACCAACACCGGCAACGCGCTGGTTGTGACCATGCCGCAGGACATCCTGTTCGCGACCGACAGCGCGAACCTGCGTCCCGACCTGCAAGGCGACATCCGCGCCGTGGCCGCCAACCTCGTGCGCTATCCCAACAGCCGCGTCGAAGTCGTTGGCCACACCGACAACACCGGCTCGGCAGCCTACAACCAGGACCTGTCAGAGCGCCGCGCGCGTTCGGTCGCGGGTGTCCTGATGTCCGGCGGTGTGCCCGGCTCGCGGATTTCGGCCTATGGCCGGGGCGAGGATCAGCCCATCGCCTCGAACCTCACCGAGGCGGGCAAGGCGCAGAACCGCCGGGTCGAGATCATCATTCGCCCGAACTGAGCGGCACTTATGTCGGAAAGGGCGGCCTGCTGGCCGCCCTTTTTCATTGCTGAAACCGACAGTTGGTCATATTTTCTGACCAGTCGGGGGAAGCCATGCCATTCGAAAAGATCGTGTCCGAGAAACTGTCGCAAAGCGTTGCCCGCCAGATCGAACTCCTGGTCCTGCGGGGCATCCTGCGGCCGGGCGAGCGTTTGCCTGCCGAACGCGATCTGGCAGAACGCATGGGCGTGTCACGCCCCTCTCTGCGCGAAGCGCTGGAGGCGCTGGAACTGAAGGGGCTGGTAATCAGCCGCCCCGGCTCGGGCGTGTTTGTTGCCGATGTGCTGGGCTCGGCCTTCTCGCCCGCGCTGATCGAGCTGTTTTCCAGCCATGACGAGGCCGTGTTCGACTACCTCGACTTTCGCCGCGATCTGGAAGGACTGGCCGCCGAACGCGCCGCCCGGCTGGGATCGGATACCGACCTTGCGGTCATCGCCACGATCTTCGGCAAGATGGAGGCCGCGCATCAGAAGCGCGACCCGACCGACGAGGCGCAGCTGGATGCCGAATTCCACATGGCTATCATCGAGGCCAGCCACAACGTCGTCATGCTGCACATGATGCGATCCATGTTCGATCTGCTGAAACAGGGCGTGTTCTTCAACCGCATGATGATGTTCCGTGACCGCATGACCCGTGACCGGCTGCTGGACCAGCACCGCGCCATCAATACGGCGATCCAGTCCCGCAATCCGTCCGCCGCGCGGGCGTCGATCTGTCATCACATGGATTACGTCGAACAGGCCCTGAAAGAACAGCAGCGCGCCGCCCGGAACGAGGCAGTGGCCCGCCAGCGTATCGAACACGAACGTCAGCGCTGAAACGCAAAAACCCCGGCAGCGCCGGGGTTCCGCGTCACCGATCCGGGATCGGATCAGTGAAGTTTGGCTTCGACCTGCGCAATCGCCTCGTCGATGGAGGCTGCGGTGGTTTCGGCCGACATCTGCTTGGTCAGCACGTCACCGGCCGCCGCAATCGCCACATCCACCGCACGTTCGCGCACTTCGCGCACCGCGGCAGCTTCGGCCGAGGCAATCCGTTCCTCCGCCGCAGCCAGACGGCGCGCGATGGAGGTCTTGAGATCCGCCTTGGCTTGTTGGGCCGCCGCGAGAGCCTCTTCCTTGGCCGCCGCCACGATCCGCTCCGACTGCTCCATCATCTCCTTCTGCTTGCGCTCGTAGGAGGCGAGGATGGTCTTGGCTTCTTCGCGCAGCAAACGCGCTTCTTCCAGTTCCGCCTTGATCAGCGCGGCCCGGTTGTCGAGCATCGCCCCAAGCTTGGCCGGAACCTTCAGATACAGAAGGATCAGGACGAAAACGACGAAGGCCAGCAGGACGATGAAGTTCGAGTTGCGCAGCGAGACGAACGGGCCGTCCGCCGCCAGCGCGGGGCTGGCCGCCATGGCTGCAACGATCAGGATCAGCTTCTGCATGATCTTATCCTTTCAGCCGGGCGTTGATGGCCGCCGTCACGCTGCGTGCATCGGCCTTGCCACCGAGTGCCGCAACCAGTTCCTTCGCCGTATCCTTGGCCACTTCGGTCACGCTTTCCAGCGCGCCCGCACGGATCTCGCCGATCCGGGCTTCGGATTCCGCCGTCTTGGCCGCGATTTCGGCATCGGCCTTCGCCGTCGCCTTGTCGAGATCAGCCTGGATTTCGGCTTTCGCCTCGGCCACGATCCGGCCGGCTTCAACCCGTGCCTTCTCAAGCGCCTCGTTGTAAGCCTTTTCGGCGGCCAGCGCCTTCTGCTTCAGCTCTTCGGCTGCCGCGAGGTCGTTGGTAATGGTGCCGCTGCGTTCGGCCAGAACCGCCCCGATCCGGGGAAGGGCCACGCGCCACAGCACGAGAAAAATCACGACAAGCGCGACCACGAGCCAGAAGATCTGGTTGCCCCAGGTCGAGACGTCGAGTTGCGGCATACCGGCGGAATGACCCGCCGCGCCAGCCGCTTCATGCGCTTCGGTCGCCATGTGATGTCCTCACGTCGTCAAAAACCTGGCCGGGGGACGAAGCGCCCTCCCGGCCGAGAAGATGCGAAGCGTCAGGATCAGACGGCGAACATCAGCAGCAGGGCGATCAGGAACGAGAAGATGCCCAGAGCTTCGGCAAACGCGATGCCGACGAAGAGGTTCGCGGTTTGCGAAGCAGCAGCCGAGGGGTTGCGCAGCGCGCCGGCGAGGAAGTTGCCGGCGATGTTGCCCACGCCGATGCCGGCGCCGCCCAGACCGATGGCCGCCAGGCCAGCACCGATGTATTTGCCCATGAGCGCGAGTTCGACCATTTGAGTTCTCCTTGGTGGAAAGTCAGATTGAAGGGTTGAGGTCCGGACCTTAGTGGTGGGCGCCGCCCACCGCGTCTTTCAGATAGACGCAGGTCAGAATGGTGAAAACATAGGCCTGCACGACCGCGACGAGCAGTTCCAGACCGTAGATCGCGGTCACGGCGCCCACCGCCACCGGCGAGATGACAGCCATCGAGGCAAAGCCCGCGAACACTTTCATCACAGCGTGGCCCGCCATCAGGTTGCCCGCAAGACGAATGGAATGGCTGACCGGACGCACGAAGTAGGAAATCACCTCGATCACCGCCAGCACCGGGCGCAGCGCCAGCGGCGCCGACGAGACCCAGAACATGCCGAGGAAGCCAATGCCGTTCCTCACGAGGCCCAGGATGGTCACGAACAGGAACACGAGCAGCGCCAGCGTCACGGTCACCGCAACATGGCTTGTGGTGGTGAAGCTCATCGGGATCAGGCCGAGCAGGTTCGAGAACAGCACGAACAGGAACAGCGTCATCACGAAGGGGAAGTATTTCACCCCGTCATGGCCCGTCACATCCTCTACCATCTTGTAGATGAAGCCGTAGATCATCTCGCCGACCGACTGGATGCGCGAAGGGATGATCGCCCGACCGCGCGAACCGAACACCATCAGCGCGATGATCACCAGAACCGTCGCAGCCATCCAGACCGTGACATTGGTGATTTCGAACGCACCGATGTTCGACGTGCAGTCCGCATGCGCGGGATCACAGAAAAACCGTTTCACGATGAACTGATCCATCGGGTGGATCGCAAATCCGGTCTCGGCCACGTCTGTTATCCTTCGGTTCCGGCGGAACGTTCCGCCTGTGTCTCGGTCGCCTGTGCCCGCAACTGGCGCTCCTGCATGTCACGGGCGGTGCCGATGACGGTGCGGATACCAGCCGCAAAGCCGAGCAGGAGGAAGACGATCAGCAGGATGGGCTTGGTGCCGGACAGATAGTCCAGCCCGTAACCGATGCTGCCCCCGATCATGATCCCCGAGGTCAGCTCCAGCACCATCCGCCAGGCCACTTCCGCCTGCGAAAAATCCTTGCCTGCCGCAGCGGGCTTCGCCTTGCTCCCCTTCGCCTCGGCCAGACGCGCTTCCAGCGCGCGAAGCCGTTCCGGATCGGGTTCCTGAGCCATGCGGTACGCCCCCTGAACAGTCGGCGCGAACCTACGCAGAGGCGGGCATTGAGTCAAGCAACACCGCGCCCATCAACTCATTGATAAAGAATGATTTTGCAAAATCATTCAGGCCCCGCCGAGGCCGTTTGCGCTCTCACGGCGGCGTGAGACATATTCAACCCCGCAGTTGACGATCACGCGCCACTCCGCCAAGGATGCGCCATGACCGACCCTCTGTCGCACATCTTCTCGGCCCTCGCCGACCCGACGCGCCGCGCCATTCTAGGCATGCTGCTGGAGGATGACATGGCCGTCACCGACGTGGCGGAACCCTTCGCCATGTCGCTGGCCGCCATCTCGAAACATCTTCAGGTGCTGGCGGATGCCGGGCTGATCAGCCGCGAGAAACGCGGCCGCGTGATCTGGTGCAAGCTGGAACCCGACGCCATGCGCACTGCCTCGGTCTGGATGCAGGGCTTCGGCCAGTTCGAACCCGTGGATCTGGATGCGCTGGAACGGTTTCTGGAAACCGAGCTGTGTGATGTGGCCCCTGCCCCGCCGGATCAAGGGACGCCCGAAGTTGATTGAGTATTTTTACAAGAAGCAGGGCACATCGGTTTGCTCTTGCTTCTTGCCCAAATACTCAAAAGCCTCAAGCGATGCCGCGCGAAGGCCCAAGGGTGGCGACACCTGTCAGCCTCCCATGGCAATGCCGAATGACGATGGCCCCAAAGGGGCCTGAGGAGGGCGGCGCACGTTTGCGGGTCAGGCTGTGAACCAGCCGCTATACTGGTCGCGCAGCAGGTTCTTCTGCACCTTGCCCATGGTGTTGCGCGGCAGGGCCTCGACCACGACAGCGGCTTTCGGCTGCTTGAAGCGCGCCAGACGGTCGCGGATGGCCGCAAGTGCGGTCTCGACCTCCAGCACCGCCCCCTTCTGCGGCACAAGGACCGCAAAGACCGCCTCGCCGAAGTCCGGGTGCGGCAGGCCGATCACCGCGCTTTCCAGCACACCCGGCACCTCGTCGAGCAGCAACTCCACCTCTTTCGGATAGATGTTGAACCCGCCCGAGATCACCAGATCCTTGGCGCGGCCGACGATGGTGACATAGCCGTCCGCGCCCTGCACGCCCAGATCGCCAGTGATGAACCAGCCATCCTCACGCAGTTCCTCGCGGGTTTTCTTGGGCATCTGCCAATAGCCCTTGAAGACGTTGGGGCCGCGCACCTCAAGCGTACCGACCTCGCCGCGCGGCACTTCAACTCCGTCCGCCATCACCCGCAGTTCCACCCCCGGCAGTGGCAGGCCGACGGTACCGGCGCGGCGCTCGCCCTCATAGGGGTTCGAGGTGTTCATGTTGGTCTCGGTCATGCCATAGCGTTCAAGGATCCGATGGCCGGTGCGGGCTTCGAAGTCGCGGTGCGTTTCCGCCAGCAGCGGTGCGGAGCCCGAGATGAACAGGCGGAAATGCCCGACGAGATCGCGGGTGAAGCGCGGATCATCCAGCAGGCGGGTGTAGAAAGTCGGCACCCCCATCATGGTGGTTGCTTGTGGAAGCAGACGGATCACGGCCTCCTGATCGAAACCGGGCAGGAAGATCATCTTGCCGCCAGTCAGCAGGACAAGGTTAGAAGCCACGAACAGCCCGTGCGTGTGGAAGATCGGCAGCGCATGCAGCAGCACATCATCAGCCGTGAAACGCCAGAGGTCGCGCAGCACTTTGGCGTTGGACAGCAGGTTGAGATGCGTCAGCATCGCGCCTTTCGATCGGCCTGTGGTGCCCGAGGTATAAAGGAAGGCGGCCAGATCCTCGGGACCACGATCCACGGGGGCGATGGTTTGGGGCTGTCCGGCCGCGTGGTCCGTCAGGCTACCGCTGCCATCCGCGTTGAGGGTCAGCACCGTCGCGCCGTGGCGCGCCGCGACCGGCGCAAGCGCTGCCTCTTTCGTGCCGTCACACAGAAAGACCGCAGGCGTCGCATTGCCAAGGAAATAATCAACTTCATCAGGGGTATAGGCTGTATTCAACGGGAGGAACACCGCCCCCAGCGCCACTGCCGCGCCATAGACCGCCAAAGCCTCGGGGCTTTTGGCAATCTGCACTGCAATCCTGTCACCAGTTCCCAGACCGGCCGCACGCAGGGCATGGGCCTGCTGCGCCACCATTGCCAGAAACGCGTGACCTGTGATCTGGCGCCCGTCCGGCAAGATCAGAAAAGCGTCGTAACGATCCGCAAGCGGCGCGAAAAGGGCATCGAACAGCGTGTTTGGCATGGGCACCTCCGTCACCTTCCTGCCATGCGGCAGGCGCTGCCTCAAGGCTGTGGAGCGGATTGGGTCCGGTTCGGAAACGGTCCGTTTAACCCAATCTTGTGATTTTGCCGGGGCGGAGCGGCTTGCTGCCGCAATTTTGCCGCGAGTGCCCCTGAGGCTCAGGGCAACCAGAAAGGGGGATCACATGAGCTTCGTCACCCGCATGATCCAGATGTTCCGCAAGACGCCCGCGACGCAAGAGGCCAGGATGGATGACCTTTTCGATATCCGCATCCGCAAGATGCAGGGCCGCCAGCGCCTTGCGCCGCGCGCCACCCCGTTCAGAAATTCACGGCTACATTCGGCAGCCTGAGTTCGGCCACCAGATCGCGCAACTCCTGCCGGGCCGCGATGTTCGACAGGTTCAACTGCTCGACCCCGGTATCCTTGAGGTCCAGCAGGGTCAGCCCGCGCGGAAAAAGCTCGCGGAAGATCACGCGTTCGGTAAAGCCGGGCGCCACGCGAAAGCCGATGCGGCGCGAAAGATCGGTCAGCGCCGCACCAACCTTCTTCTTGTTGTGCATCTGTTGCGCGCCCAGACGGTTGCGCAGCACGATCCAGTCGATCGGCTTCAACCCGGCCTGCGCCCGAAGCTGACGTGCGTTCCACACCATCTCGGCATAGATCGACGGCCCCTTCACCTTGTTGGTTTCCGGGTCGATCCGCGCCAGCAGGTCGAAATCCACGAAGGAATCGTTCAGCGGCGTGATGAGCGTATCGGCCAGGCTGTGCGCGACCTGGCTCAGCCGGGTATGCGAGCCGGGACAGTCAATGATGATGAAATCACTGATCGGTTCCAGCGCCGAAACCGCGACAGACAGCCGGTGGTCATAGGTATTCTCGCCCGGCGCAAGGGTTTCGGCATCGGCCTCGGGCAGTTCGCGGTAATCCGGTGTGGGCAGGTCCACCCCGTTCGCCGCCATCCAGGCGCGGCGGTTCTCGACATAGCGGCCAAAGCTGCGCTGCCGCAGATCAAGATCCAGCGCACCGACGCGATGACCCATCCGCGCAAGGGCCGTGGCGATATGCATGCAGGTGGTCGATTTGCCCGAGCCACCCTTTTCATTGCCCACAACGATAATATGCGCCATGGCCCGCTACCCTTCCGCTGGTCTGTGTGGCGGCCTTCATAAGGCCTGTCCCCGCCAGAGGGAAGCGGGAAGCCGCCGATGTGACACGCTGCGCGCGAATCCTGCAAGACAGACACCATGTCACCGGGCGAGTTGCCCGATGACGGAGCACTCTGATGACCGGCAAAGAAAAAGGCGCATCCGAAGATGCGCCTTTTCCGAAATTCGCAGAGACGTGGATCAGAAACCCAGGCCCGCGTATTTGTTCTTGAACTTCGACACACGGCCGCCGGTGTCCATCAGCTTGGCGGTCTGGCCGGTCCAGGCCGGGTGCGAAAGCGGGTCGATGTCCAGCGCCATCGTGTCGCCTTCCTTGCCCCAGGTGGTGCGGGTGCGGAAGGTGGTGCCGTCGGTCATCTTCACTTCGATGAAGTGATAGTCGGGGTGGATGCCCTGTTTCATGGCGCCAATCCTCACTCAGCTTTTTCTTTGTAGTTGGTGACTTCGGCGATACGGGCCGATTTGCCGCGACGCGAACGCAGGTAGTAGAGCTTCGCACGGCGCACACGGCCACGACGCACCACCTCGATCGAGTCGATGTTCGTCGAATAGAGCGGGAACACACGTTCCACGCCTTCACCGAACGAGATCTTGCGAACGGTGAACGAGGCCGAGATGGTCATGCCGCCCTTGCGGCCGATGCAGACGCCTTCATAGTTCTGCACACGCGACCGGGTGCCTTCGGTCACTTTGTAGCCGACGCGGATGGTGTCGCCGGCTTTGAAATCCGGGATCTTCTTGCCGAGGGCAGCAATCTGCTCGGCTTCAAGCTGCGCGATCAGGTTCATGCGCAAGTCCTTTCGTTGCTTGCGGTTGTTCCGCAAAGGTGATGCCGTGTCAGAGCTCCTGGCCTTCGATCGGGTCCCCGCGCATCCGCGCAAGCCCGCCGGAGATGAACCGACGCATTTTGTGCCGCCCCTGTCGCCGAAACCCGGTGAAGAAGCCGGGCCTGTGGCAAAGGGAATCGGGTCCGGCGGGCATTTCGCCCCCGGACTGCGCGCGTATAGGGGGAAGGCGTGATCCGGTCAAGGGCAGCGGGGGGCTCAGCCGCCCTTCTTCGCCTGATGTGCGGCCCACAGATCGGGGCGGCGCGCGGCGGTCAGTTTCTCGGCCTCGGCCCGGCGCCATTTCGCAATCTCGCCATGATGGCCGGATTGCAGCACCGCCGGGATTTCGTGCCCTTCCCAGACCGTCGGGCGCGTGTATTGCGGGTGTTCCAGCAGCCCGTCGGCAAAACTTTCCTCCTCGGTGGAGGCCATGTTGCCCAGAACACCGGGAATCAGCCGGACGGTGGCGTCGATCATCGCCTGCGCAGCGATCTCGCCCCCGGTCATCACGAAATCGCCAAGGCTGATTTCCTCGATGCCATAAGCGTCAATCACGCGCTGGTCCACGCCCTCGAACCGACCACAAAGCAGGGTCAGCCCCTCGGTCGCGGCCCATTCATGCGCCTTGGCCTGGGTGAACGGTCGCCCGCGCGGGCTCAGGAAGACGATGGGCCAGCGGGCACGGTCGCGCGGTGCGCCCTGCATCGCCTGATCGAGCGCCCGCGCCACCACATCGGCGCGCAGCACCATGCCCGCCCCGCCCCCGGCCGGGGTGTCATCGACGTTGCGGTGCCTGCCCTCGCCAAACGGCCGCAGGTCGATGGTTTCCAGCGACCACAGCCCCATATCCAGCGCCTTGCCTGTCAGCGACAGGCCCAGCGTGCCGGGGAAGGCATCGGGGAACAGCGTCACGATCTTTGCGCACCATGCCCCTTTCACCCGCTGCGGCGCCATCAGGTCGCGCGGTTGCAGGCTGGCCGAGATGCTCAGCCGGCAATGGCTTTTCGGCTTCGGGGGGATGGTCGGTTCGCTCATGCCCCCGCTTTTAGGGCAAAGCCTGTGCGGCGCAAAGGGGCGTTACAGCGGCAGGCCCGCGCGAAACTGCGCCAGAAGCGCATCTTTCGCCGCCTGCCGGTCCGCCCGCGGCATCGTCTGCCGGTTCAGCGCGACGAAGGCCGCCACCAGTTGGGCCGGGGCGCCGCGATTGGCGGCAGGCACGGGCGCAAGATGCGCGCGCAGATCCGCTCCCAGCCCCGCCGCATCATAGATTGCCTCCACCGGGCCAAGGCGGCGCTGTGCCTGCTCTTCCAGCGGGGCTGCATGGACGGGTGCGCCAGTCGCACGGGCCACGGCCTCCAGCACCGGGCCTGTGCACACCGCGCCCGCCATGCGATCCGCGAAAGCGGCGGCATCCTCCAGCATCGTGTGCCGCTTGGCCTGCTGCCAGTGGAGCGAGGCCAGCCAGGCCCCCGGCGCGCGCGTCCCCAGCACGACGCGCAGATCGGCGCCGGGAAAGGCTGCGCGCAGACCCCGCGCAAGCTCGGCCAGCAGGCGGGGCGCGGCCCCGTAATCCGTGATACCGAAATCGCCGGGCATATGCCCCGCCAGATCCTCGCTCGACACGATCAGCCCCTGCCCCGCCGCCAGATCGAGGCCGCCGAGCCATTGCGCCAGCGCCTGGCGGTAAAGCCGCATCGCCATCGGGCGCCGCTCCGCCGACCACAGACGCGCTGCCCGGGTCAGCGTTCGGAAGGCCGGGCCGCGCGGCAGTTGCAGCGCGAAGACGGGGGCCAGCGCCTCCCGATGCGCAGCCAGCGCGGCCTGAACCGATGTCGTGCCGGTCTTGTGAAATCCGGCATGGATCACCACCACCCGGTTGCCCGCAGGATCAGCCTGCCCGGACGACACCGCGACCATCGCCGTTCAGCGGCGCGAGCCGCAGGTTGAGCGCGGCAAGCGCGCGCAGGGTCCGGGCCGCCTCGGGACCGGACCGCGCCGCGACGGCCTCAAGCGCCGCTGCATTGGGGCAATCGCCCCAGACATCGACATTCTGCTGCAACAGCGCGGAACAGCGGGTGGCGAACAGTATCAGCAACGCGTCATCGCCTGCCGCGATCTGCAAAGCCCTGACCGGCGCCGCCTGCCCGGCGCAAAGCTCTGCCCCATGGGCATCGGTGGCCTGAAGGATGAAGGCCTGCCGCAGATGGCGCGGGGCCTCCGGGGCCTGGCCCCGCTCCCACAGGGCGCGCAGCAGAAGATCCGGCGGCAGATGCGGCGCCAGCGCGGCCAGATGCGCCTCGATCTGGCCAAGGGCGGTTTCCGCCGGAAGATCGGCCAGGGGTTGCGTCATGCGAAAGGCCAGATCCGGGTCGGACGGCAGGGAGGCACCGCTGTCGCCCGCTGTCGGCGAAGCGTCAGGCGAGGCGCTGCGCGGCCCGGGCGTCCAGATCAGCCGCGCCAGCGGTATCGCAAGGAAGGACAGACCCACCGGCAACATCACGGGGATCTGCGGGGTGCTGCCCATGACACCGCCAATCCCCCGGCCCAGCCCGAACAGCAGGGCAACCAGCAGCACCTGCACCACCAGACGCCCACCCGCGTTCAGCAGGCTGTCCGGCGCCCGCCATTCCGCGCCACTGCGCGGCCAGTCCGCCGGGTTCATCACAAACAGCCAAAGCGCGAAGATCAGGGTGAATGCGGGCACGACCCGCCAGCCAAACCCGCCCAGACCTGCCAGCAGCGGCCCGAAATACATCAGCCCGTTGGCAAACTGCAAAAACCGCAGGCGGTTGGTCATTCCGGTGCCCCCTGACGTGGCTTCATGCCCTTCTTGACGCACAGATTGCGCCGACTTCCCCTGCACGTCCAGCCTGATGCGAGGGGCCGCAGCCCCTTACGCCTGCTCCTCCGGCGGATCGACCACCAGAATCCCGGCGGCAAGATCCACGGTCGGCACATTCGCCTGCGTGAACGGCAGCAAGAGACCCTGTTTCAGACCCGGCCCGGAGATTTCCAGAAAATCGCCCGCGCCATGGTTATGCACCGCCTGCACCCGGCCCAACACCGCGCCGCCGGTATCCTGCACCGTCAGCCCGACCAGATCGGCATAATAGAACTCGTCATCCGGCAGCTTCGGAAGGCGGGATTTGTCGGCGTAAAGATGTACACCCTTCAGCGCGTCGGCCTCTTCCTTGGTGGCCACGCCTGACAGCCGCGCGCCCAGCCCGCCCGCCAGGGGCCGGGTCAGGCGCAGCTTGAAGCTGCGGCTGCCATCCTCGGTATAGAGCGGGCCATAATCGGCGATGGCGGCGGGTTCGGCGCAGAAGCTTTTCAGCCGCACCTCGCCCTGCACCCCGAAGGCACCGGCGATGGCGCCCACACAGATCCGGTCAGCGGCGTCGGACATCTCAGCGTCTCTCCATGATCAGCGCGGGTGCGCGGGCCTCCCAGCCCTCGCGTTCCAGCTCGGGGGTATCATCGGTCGTTTCGGGCCAGCCGAGGCACAGATAAGCGATGAAGCGCCAGCCCTCGGGCACCGCCAGATCGCGGGTGAGCCGGTCGGGATCGAGGATCGAAACCCAGCCGAGGCCAAGCCCCTCGGACCGCGCGGCAAGCCAGAACAGGCTGATCGCCCCCACCACCGACCAGGCACGGGTTTCAGCCATGGTTCCGGCCCCGAGACCCGCGCCCTTGGCGGTTTCCTCGTCGCAGAATACTGCCAGATGCACCGGCGCCTCGCGCATGCCCGACAGTTTCAGCCGGGCATAAAGCGCCGCCTTGTCGCCATCGTAGACCGACAGCGCATCCGCGTTGGTACATTCGAAATTGTCAATCGCCGCCGCGCGCGCGGCCTCGCTTTCCACCCGGATCAGGCGCCAGGGTTCGGAAAGTCCAACCGAGGGGGCAAGCGCAAAAGCGCGAAGGCAGCGGTCAAGCACCGCTGCCTCCACAGGATCGGTGCGAAAACGGCGCACATCGCGCCGCCAACGCATCAGATCCAGAAGCTCTGCCCGGAACTCCGGGCCATAGCTGCCCTGCATGGGCGGCCGATCACTCTTCCGCCGGGGCGGCGTTGCGGGCGGCTTTCTTCGCGGCGCGTTCCTGCGCGGCCTTGCCCGGCACGGCTGCCTTCGGGTTGTTGCGCACGGTTTTCGCCTTCAGGCCAGCGGCCTCGAGGAAACGCGCCACGCGGTCGGTCGGCTGCGCGCCCTGACCCAGCCAGTATTGCACGCGCTCGACATCCATCTTCACGCGGTCTTCGCTGTCCTTGGCCAGCAGCGGGTTGTAGGTGCCCAGCTTCTCGATGAAGCGGCCATCGCGCGGCATGCGCGAGTCCGACGCGACGATGGCGTAGTGCGGACGTTTTTTCGAGCCGCCACGGGCCAGACGGATTTTCATGGACATAGGTTTTCTCCTTCAAGTCCGGTTTGACGGGCGCATCAGCTCCCGCCGGGGTGGGTGTTACTTTTGCAGTTGCTCGTGATGCCTGATGACTTCGGAAATGATGAAGTTCAGGAATTTCCGGGCGAATTCCGGGTCGAGATCCGCCTCTTGCGACAGCCGTTCCAGCCGCTCGATCTGCCGCGCCTCGCGCGTGGGGTCCGAAGGCGGCAGCGCATGCTCGGCCTTCAGACGTCCCACCGCCTGAGTATGTTTGAACCGCTCGGCCAGCGTATAGACCAGGATCGCGTCCAGCCGGTCGATCGATTCACGATGTTCCTTCAGCACGGCGGCGGCCCGGGTCGCTGCGTCGGTCGTCATGCGTAAGCCTCCATTCCGCCATCGCTCAGCGTATCGGGCGCCGGGTGACGCCAGATGCCGCTTTCGCCGAATTGTTCATGCACGAATGTGCCGTCGGGCTCGCAGCCCATGCGCCGCGCAAGCGCCTGCGACCGCGTGTTGTTCGCGGCAATCAGGCTGATGACCGTGGGCCAGCCCAGAGCGCCATAGACATATCCACGCGCGGCCAGTGCCGCCTCATATGCCAGGCCCTTGCCCTCTGCCTCCGTCGCCCAGACCGACCAGCCGATCTCCGGCTCGGGCCAACCCTCGGGGAACCATGGCCCACACATGCCCAGCGGTGCGCCGCTGGCGCGGTCGGTGAAGATGAACATGCCGTAACCGCGATGGACCCAATGCCCGGTCATATGACCAAAGGCCCGCCAGGCCAGCGCCCGGCTGATCGGCCCGCCGATATGGACAGAGCGGTCAGAGGCCATGAACTCCGCAAGAGCCTCGAAATCCGAGGTGACCGGCGCGCGCAGGATCAGCCGTTCGGTTTCCAGCACCGGCGTGGGGCCATAGCTCAGCACGGCAGCCCCCTGCCCCAACGGGTCGCCCCAATGATATGGACGCCACTCCGGCTCATTTCTTCTTCATCAGCCCCGACAGGCCCGAAGGCAGGCCCATGCCACGCGGCAAGCCCGGCATACCACCCCCAAGGCCCGGCATGCCCGATTTCATCGCCCGCGCCGCTTCCTCAAGCTGCGCCGGGTCCATGTTCTTCAGGTCCGGCATGCCGCCGCCCTTGCCCATCATGGCCTTGGCAACCTGCTTCATCATGCCGCCCTTGCCCATCTTCTTCATCATGTCAGCCATCTGCTTGTGCTGCTTCAGCAGACGGTTCAACTCAGCCACTTCAAGCCCCGCCCCTTGGGCGATGCGCTTCTTGCGGCTGGCCTGAAGAAGGTCCGGGTTTGCCCGTTCCTTTTTGGTCATCGAATTGATCAGCGCGATCTGGCGGCGCAGCATGCGGTCGTCAAAGCCCGCATCCTCGGCCATCTTGGCGGCCTTGCCCATGCCGGGCAGCATACCCATGACGCCCTGCATCCCGCCCATCTTGAGCATCTGATCCAGCTGCATCTTGAGGTCGTTCATATTGAACAGACCCTTGGCAAAGCGCTTGGCCATGCGTTCGGCCTGCTCGGCCTCGAAGGTCTCGCGCGCTTTCTCGACCAGCGCCACGATGTCGCCCATACCGAGAATACGGCCAGCCACACGCTCGGGCTCGAAGGCGTCCAGCGCGTCCATCTTCTCGCCCAGACCGACAAAGCGGATGGGCTTGCCGGTCACCGCGCGCATCGACAGCGCGGCACCGCCACGGCCATCGCCATCCATCCGGGTCAGCACGACACCGGAGATGCCGACCTTGCCGTCAAACTCGGTCGCCACATTCACCGCGTCCTGCCCGGTCAGACCATCGACCACTAGCAGGGTTTCGCGGGGCTGGGCGATGTCGCGCACCGCCTGAACCTCGTCCATCAGCACTTCGTCGATGTGCAGACGGCCCGCGGTATCAAGGAACAGCACATCATAGCCGCCCAGATTGGCCTGGGTCTTCGCCCGTTTGGCGATCTGCACCGCCGACTCGCCCTTGACGATCGGCAGGCTGTCGACGCCGATCTGCCCGGCGAGGATCTGAAGCTGCTCCATCGCGGCGGGGCGCTGCGTATCGAGCGAGGCCAGCAGAACCTTCTTGCCGTTCTTTTCCTTCAGCCGCTTGGCCAGCTTCGCGGTCGTCGTGGTCTTGCCCGAGCCTTGCAGACCCACCATCAGGATGGTCGCGGGCGGGTTATCGATCTTCAGCGCATCGGCGGCGCCATCACCCGACAGCACGCGCACCAACTCGTCATGGACGATCTTCACCACCTGCTGACCCGGCGTCACCGATTTGGTGACCGACTGCCCGGTGGCCTTGGCCTTGACCGCCTTCACGAAGTCGCGGGCGACCGGCAACGAGACGTCAGCCTCCAGCAGCGCCACCCGCACCTCGCGCAGCGCGGTTTCCACATCCGCCTCGGACAGCGCGCCCTGACGGGTCAGCCGCTCGAACACACCTCCAAGGCGTTCCGACAGGTTCTCGAACATCGCGCGCCCTCCTTGGCCGTTGCGGTTCTGCCGGATATGGGTCCGGCGGCGGATGAAGCAAAGCCCAAGGGCACCCGTGGGCGCAACGCGCTGACGGATGGCGATCCCGGCTCATGCCATGGGACCGGAAGCGACAAGCCTCCGGGGAATTGGACCTGCCTCTAGGCCAAACCACACCCTGAGTCAACACAGAGCCCCCTTTTACCCTGGTCCCAATATCCCCGCCGGAGGCACGCCGCGCCGGACCGGCGCAGCCGGACGGCAAGACAAAGCCGTGCGGCCGCAAGGCCGCGCCGCCTGAAAACCGCCCGGAACCGCTCTCATGCCGGTGCCCCTTGCCGCCGCGGCCCCAGCCGCTAATCTCGCACCGAACAGCAGGAGCCCGCGCATGGAAAACTGGGATGAGGTCCGCACCGCCTTTCAGGTCGCCCGGCTGGGCACCGTCTCAGGCGCGGCCGAGGTGCTGGGCGTGCACCATGCGACCGTGATCCGCCATATCGACGCACTGGAAAAGCGGCTGGGAACCCGGCTGTTCCAGCGCCACGCGCGCGGCTACACCCCGACCGAAGCCGGGCGCGACCTGCTTTCGGTTGCGCAGGCCACTGAGGAACAGTTCAGCCAGCTCGCCTCACGCATCAAGGGTCAGGGCGAAACCGTGACCGGAGAGCTGGTGGTCACCTCGATCACCGGCCTCGCCTCGCTGCTGACGCCGGTCATGGTGTCGTTCCAGAAGACGCATCCGGGGCTGATCGTGCGCTACCTCACCGACATGCGGCTGTTCCGGCTGGACTACGGCGAGGCGCATGTTGCGATCCGCGCGGGCGCCATCCCGGAAGAGCCCGACAATGTGGTGCAACCCCTGCTGCGGATGCGCACCGGGCTTTACGCGGCGCGCAGCTATGTCGAGCAGCATGGCCACCCCCGAAGCCCGGATGAATTTGCCGGACATCTGTTCATCGGGGCTGACAGCAATCTCAGCCGCGCGCCCTTCCACCGCTGGCTGCACGATACGGTGCAACCCGAACAGATCAGCTATCGTGCAACGGACAGCGCCGCACTGGAAGCAGCACTGCGCGAGGGCGCGGGCATCGGCTTCCTGTCGCATTACATTGCCGCCCGTGACCCCGGTCTGGTCGAGATCATGGCGCCGCGCGATGAATGGGCCGCCCCGCTGTGGCTGGTGACCCATGTGGATCTGCATCGCACCGTGAAAGTACAAAGTTTCCTGTCACATCTGAAAGCCGCTGCCGCAAGCTGGGCCGACGTATGACATCGGCGGGGTTGAGCGCATTGAGCCCGGGCCAGCGCGGACATCTGGCGATGCTGGGATTTTCAGCGCTGGTTGCCGGGTCGTTTTCGCTGGGCGCGATGGCAGCCCCCCATATCGCCCCCGCCGCGCTGACCGTGCCGCGGTTCGCGCTGGCTGGCGCGCTGGTGGGGATTGCGGCACATCTGACCACCGGCATTCCGCGCCGCGCCTTCGTGGCCCCCTGGCGCTACCTGATTCTCGGTGCGCTTCTGGCCGCCTATTTCGTGCTGATGTTCGAAGGGCTGCGCACGGCCGCCGCCGTTCCGGCCGCTGCCGTCTTTACCCTGACACCGCTGATGGCGGCAGGCTTTGGCTGGATGTTGCTGCGCCAGCGCACGACCCCACGCATGGCGCTGGCGCTGGCCATCGGGGCCGCCGGGGCTGTCTGGGTGATTTTCCGGGGCGATCCGGCCGCCCTGATGCGGATGCATGTCGGGCGCGGCGAGGCCATCTATTTCATCGGCTGCATCGCCCATGCGCTTTATGCCCCGATGATCCGCCGCCTGAACCGGGGCGAACCCGCCGTGGTCTTTACCTTCGGCATGATGCTGGCGGGCTTCGGCTTGCTATGCCTTTACGGCTGGCGTGACGTACTGGACACAGACTGGGCCGCGCTGCCCGCGATAGTGTGGATCTGCCTTGTCTATGTCGCGGTCGCCGCCAGCGCCGCCACCTTCGTTCTGCTGCAATACGCAACCCTGCGCCTGCCATCCGCCAAGGTCATGGCCTACACCTATCTTGTGCCAAGCTGGGTGCTGATCTGGGAGATCGCGCTGGGGCACGAGGTGCCGCCCGCCATTGTGCTGGGGGGCGTGGCGCTGACGATCATCGCGCTTCTTCTGCTGCTGAAGGACGAGGAAGGCTGAACCTTCTGTGCAAAGCAAGCGGCTGACTGTGCCCCCATGCAGGGCGACATTGATCGCCCGGCTGCTTACCTTGGCGGCAACGTGAAGGAACAGGAGGCAGACCATGGAATTCGGTCTCGATACTTTCGGTGACGTGACCCGTCGCCCCGATGGCAGCCTGAAGGCGCAGGACGAAGTTCTGCGCGATGTGGTGGCCGAGGCGGTCCTCGCCGATCAGGCGGGCGTTGATGTCATAGCCCTGGGGGAACATCACCGCGACGATTTCGCCATTTCTGCGCCCGAGATCCTGCTGGCCAATATCGCCGCCCGGACAAGCCGCATCCGGCTGGCAACCGGGGTCACGGTTCTGTCGACCGACGATCCGATCCGGCTTTACCAGCGCTTCTCGACGCTCAATGCCCTGTCCGGCGGTCGGGGCGAGGTCATCCTCGGCCGGGGATCGTTCACCGAAAGCTATCCGCTGTTCGGCCAGGACCTGCATGATTACGAGATGCTGTTCGAGGAAAAGCTGGACCTGTTCGCCGCCGTCAACAAGGGCGGCCCGGTGAACTGGAAAGGCCGGCACCGTGCGCCGGTGAAAGTTGGCGCGGTCTATCCTCCGGCCGGGCCGCAGGGCATCGCGGCCTGGATCGGCGTGGGCGGCAGCCCGGAATCGGTCGTCCGGGCGGTCCGCTATGACATGCCGATGATGCTGGCCATCATTGGGGGTGACGCGCGCCGCTTCCGCCCCTTCGTCGACCTTTACCATGACGCCTATGCGCAGATCGGCGGCACGGCAAAACCTCTGGGCGTGCATTCGCCCGGCCTGATCGCCGATACCGACGAGGCCGCCCGCGAGATCGCCTATATCGGCTACAAGGCGCTGCATGACCGGCTGGGCCGCGAACGTGGCTGGTCGCCGATCACCAAGGCTGCCTTCCTGCACGAGGTCGAACAGGGCAGCCAGTATGTCGGCAGCCCGGAAACCGTGGCGCGCAAGATTGCCGGGACGGTGAAAGCGCTGGGGCTGAACCGCTTCAGTCTGAAGTATTCGGCAGGCACGACCCCGCACGAAGACCTGATGCGCTCGGTCGAGCTTTACGGCACCCGCGTCATCCCTCTGGTGCGCGGGATGCTGGCGGAAGGCTGATCGGGAAAAGCGGGAAAGCCGGTGCGATCCCGGCTTTCCTTTTTGTCAGGCGTTCAGCCGCAATAGGCCAGCCGCAGTTCCGCCATCAGCGCCTCCACCGCTTCGCCGCGCGCAGTCGGAGCGGCATAGAGGCAGACCGAAAGACTCCCCAGATCCGGCAACCCCTGCCCCGAAACCTCGACCGTGCCATCCGGCCAGCGGCCGCGAAGCCGGGCACTGACCGCCAGATCGGCAGCAACCAGCGCCTCAGCCGCCTGCTCGCTGTCGCCTTCGAAGGCAAGTTCCCACGGGATACCTGCCGCATCCAGCGCCGCCTGCGCAGTCGGGCGGAAGATGCAGGTATCCTTGAACCCCAGCCGCAACGGGCGCTGGCTGGCCGCCGTGCCGCCGTCGGCACCGATCCAGACCAGTTCCTGCCGCGACAGAACCTCGCCCCCCGGCCCGGGCCGGTCCTCGGTCGTCAGCATCACATCCACCTCGCCCTTGTCGAAGGCAGTGCGCAGCAGTGTGGTGAAAGACGAGGAGAGGTTGATCCGCAGCCGGGGATATTGCCCCGACAGCCGCTTAAGAATGCCGGGGATCGCGGGATAGACGATGTCATGCGGAACACCCAGCCGGATCTGGCCCTCGAACGCATCCGAGGCCAGGCGTGCCGTCGCCTCGTCATTCAGATCCAGCATCCGGCGCGCAAAGCCCAGAAGCTGCATCCCTTCGGGCGTAAGGCTCAGCTTGCGGGCGGCACGCTGGAACAGCGATATGCCCAGGCTTTCCTCCAGCCGCTTGATCTGCATGGAAACCGCGCTTTGCGTCAGGTTCAGCAGGCCCGCCGCCCGCGTCACACCGCCCGCATCTGAAACAGCAACGAAAGCACGCAGCGCCGTAAGGTCGAGATTTCGCGGCATATCACGATCCTTGATATGATTCCCAACGATCATTCGTTTCCATGAAGATGCCAGATCCCGCATGATCCATCAAGAGATCTGATTCATCTTGCCACTTGCATCAGGAAGGAAACTGAAAATGGCACAATCACAAAGCCTCCGCCGCGCCCGGCCCGCCCCGCGCCAACCCTTGCTGCGCCGTCTGTTCGCGCTTGTCCTGCTGTCGCGCCAGCGCCGGGCGCTGGCCCGTCTGGATGCCGCATTGCTGAAGGATATCGGCCTGACGCAGGACGAGGCGGCGGAAGAGGCCCGGCGGGCCATCTGGGACGTTCCGGCGCACTGGCGGCATCCGCTGTGAAACCGGCATGGTTTTCACTGCGAAGCGCTTGAAATCATGTGTGACACTTCCGATATTTGCGGCATAAGGCGCGGCTGGCAGCAATCGGCCGTGCCCCGATGTAACAACCGGAGGCACTCATGGCTGAATACGATACCATCCGAACCGTCGGCGCAGGCGCAAGCGCCGCGCGGATCGACCAGGGGCTTCGCGCCCATATGAACAAGGTCTATGGCCTGATGTCGGTAGCAATGCTGATCACCGGCGCGGCTGCCTGGGCCATTGCGGGTCTTGCTGTCACCACCGATCCCGCTGCGGGTGTCGCTCAGATCGGCGCCGGCGAGTATCTGACCAATTTCGGCGCTCTGCTTTACACCTCGCCGCTGAAATGGGTGGTGATGTTCCTGCCGCTCGTCATGGTCTTTGCCTTCAGCGCCCTGATCAACCGCCTGTCGGCTCCGGCCGCGCAGCTGTTCTTCTACGTCTACGCCGTGGCGATGGGCGTCTCGCTCAGCTCGATCTTCCTCGTGTTCACGGGCACGTCGATCGCGACCACCTTCCTGATCACCGCGATCGCTTTCGCGAGCCTCAGCATCTACGGCTATGTGACCAAGCGCGACCTGAGCGGCATGGGCACCTTCCTGATGATGGGTCTGATCGGGCTGTTTGTCGCGATGATCGTCAACATGTTCGTGGGTTCCGACGCGCTGCAATTCGCCATTTCGGTGATTGGCGTGCTGATCTTCGCGGGCCTGACGGCATACGACACGCAGAACATCAAGAACACCTACATCCAGCACGCCCAGTATGGCGATCAGGAATGGCTGGCGAAATCGGCGATCATGGGGGCACTGAACCTCTATCTCGACTTCATCAACCTGTTCATGTTCCTGCTGCAATTCCTCGGCAACCGCGAATAAGCGGCCCGACGGCACGGCAATCAGGGCCGGGGGAAACCCCGGCCCTTTTCATTGGCGACCTCTTGCAGAAACGCCGTGACGGCCCGGCGGCCTTGCAGATGACGGACTCGTTTGCCCGCCGGAGCCGAAGCAACCAGCCGCGCCATGGCCGCGCGGGAACTGCGACGGGTGCGCCAGATGAAGCCCAGGAACTCCGGCAGGTTTGCAAGCCGTTCAGGGCATCCTTCGGGCAGGTCGGGGCGGTTGCGCCCCAGACCCATCAGCGTGCGGCGCAGGACACGCCAAAGCCGCAGCCACAGCGGCATATCAATCCAGATCAGCGTATCCGCCCGGTCCAGCCTGTTGGCCCATGTTGCCGAATGCCCGCCTTCGAAGATCCAGCGCGGCTGCGCCTCGACCTCTTGGCACAAGCGGGTCTTTTCCTCGCGTGTCCGCTCCTGCCAGCCGGAGCACCAGTGAATCAGGTCGATATGCACTACAGGCAACCCGGTCAGCCCACCAAGCTGGCGCGCCAGAACGGATTTCCCGGCGCCGGGCTGGCCGACAATCATCACGCGCTGCATCACACCCACCCCGCAAAAGCAAAAACCGCGCCGAAAGGCGCGGTTTCGATCCAGAAAGGAGCGGCAGATCTTACTTGATCTTGCCTTCCTTGTATTCGACGTGCTTGCGCACCACCGGGTCATACTTGTTGACCGTCATCTTCTCGGTCATGGTGCGGGCATTCTTCTTGGTCACATAGAAGTGCCCGGTGCCCGCCGTCGAGTTCAGACGGATCTTGATCGTCGTCGGCTTCGCCATAGTCGTCTCTCCTGCATCAGGCGAAACAGCGTCGCCCGCTCAATCCTTTGAAGCCTGCCTTTTAAGGATGCGGGCGGCAGAGTCAACAGCGAAAAGCCGGATTCCCTGCCGCTTTTGCAGGGTCAGACCAGCGGCTTGCCTGCGCCGGTGTGAATCGCCGTCACGGTTGCCGCATCCAGCCCCAAAGCGGTGGCCAGACCGCGCAGATAGGTGCGTTCGGCATCCGTATCCACGGTAATCGCCATCAAAGCCGCGGCATAGACCTGGCTGCGCGCAGCCTCGCCCACATCTGCGGCCAGCCCGGCATAATCGACCGGCGCATCAAGCTGCGCCTGAACGAAGGCAATCTCCTCGTCGCTGGCATCCGACAGATGCGAGAGAATCGCCGCCCGCTCCGCCGGATCAATCTCGCCATCGGACTTGGCGGCCTGAATCATCGCGCGGATCATCAGGCGGGCATTTTCCTCGGCCATCGGGCCAGCCGGGGTGGCGCCGGTCAGCGCCCCCATCATTTCGCCCATGTTCTTGGCGCCCGCCGTCGCGGCGCCGGTCATGGCGCCCATCAGGCTGCCAAGGCCCGCCTCGGCCTGCTCGGTCGCCTGTGCGGCGCCGGCGCCCCATTTGCCCATCATCTCTCGCATGGCGGCGCTGCCGCCGGGGATGCCCAGCTTGTCGGCCATAGCCCCCATCTGGTCAGCCATGCCGCCGGGCTGCCCCGCACCGCGCAGCGCGTCCTTCATGCCGGTCAGACCGCCGTTCTGCTGGAACTTCTGCACGCCTTTTGCGGCGGCGAAGCCCACGGCCAGCGTGGCGAGGGTGCGGATGAAACTCATGATGCGACTCCCTTCTGTTTCCCGCAGCATAGCGCGATTCGTTGAAAGGGAAGCATCGGATTGCCGCGAGGCGGGTCAAAGGGCAGAAAATTGCGCGGATAGCCTGTAAGCCGGATTCTGTCCAAGGCGTTGCCGCCTCTGGATGACCATTCCTCTGCGCGCCGCGTTGCCACGGCGCTCTAGCTGCCAACCCGGGCGCTCTTGGGCTGAAGCGTCCCTTGCGGAGGTCTCCGACAGCCTTGCGGCTGAACGTCGGACCTTTCCGCGCGAGGCCCCTATTCGGCATTGCTCCGGGTGGGGCTTGCCATGCCGGTCCTGTTGCCAGTCCCGCGGTGGGCTCTTACCCCACCGTTTCACCCTTACCCTGCAAGCAGGGCGGTTTGTTTTCTGTGGCGCTTTCCCTGGGGTTGCCCCCGCCGGGCGTTACCCGGCACCCTTACTTCATGGAGTCCGGACTTTCCTCGCACGTCTTGCGACGCACGCGGTCATCCAGCCATCCGCGCGACAGGCGGCTTACGCCTGCGCCACGGGGGCGTCAACGGGAAAACGGGTGGCAAGGTCCAGGACCATGGCCAGATCGGTGGCATCCACCGGACCGGAGGCATTGGGCCGGAACCGCGCACGGAAAGCTGCCAACAGCACATCCTCGGCCGCATCCGGGTAGCCAAAGCCCCGCGCTGCCGCCACGAAGGCGCCCGGTTCGGGGTCCGGCCCCGCCGTGATTGCGGGCCAGACCGACAGACCGCGCGCAGCAAGGCGCTGCCAGTCGAAGTCCGGACCCGGGTCGGATTTGCGCGCGGGCGCCATGTCGCTGTGGCCGATGACCCGCTCAGGCGGAATCTGCCAGCGATGCATCAGATCGGCCAGCAACACCTCAAGAGCCGCCATCTGCGCCTCGGGGAATGGCCCCGTGCCGGGATGATCCAGCTCGATCCCTATGGACCGCGAGTTCACATCGCTGGCGCCCCCCCAGGCCCCTGCCCCGGCATGCCAGGCGCGCAGCTCCTCAGGCACCAGCGCGATGACCTTACCCTGTTCCGAGATCAGGTAATGCGCCGAAACCTCGGCACCGGGGTCGCAAAGACGGGCCTGCGCCTCTGCGCAACTGGCCATTGCGGTATAGTGCAGCACGATCAGATCGGGCTGTGCCCCGTTGCGGCGCGGGCCGCAATTCGGCGAGGGATGATCGCCAAAGGCCAGCATCAGATCAGTTCACCGCCGCGCGGAACGGCGCAGGGTTCCACGAACAGGCATAGCCATCGCCATCGGGATCAAGCCCCTTGCGGTCCTTCTCGGGTCCGCCCGCCTGAAGGAAAGCGATCTGCGCCTGATCCGAGGAGGAGAAGGCGGCACAGGCGCGGTCGGCGTTCTTCAGTTGCAGTGAGGATCGCGGATACATCGGCGTGCCGACCGCATGCGAGGTGGACAGCGCGAACTGCACGATGTTCGGCCCGCTGGAACTTTTCTGCACCGGCAACGGCATGGTCACCGCCGGGGTCACGGGTTGCGGTGCGGGCGCCGGGGCAGCCACAGGAGCCGCGCCAATCATCGCGCCCTGCATCGGCTCGCTTCCGCCCGAGGCGCGGTCGATGGCCGCCCCCACACGCTCGGCCGAGAAGCCGGGCGAGGTTGCGGTGGTGGTGCCTCCCAAAGGCTGCCCCGCCGTCACGCCGCCCGGCATGATCGGCTGCGCGCCAGTCGCCACCATGGGGGTGCCGTTGTTCAGCGCCGCTTCGCGCCGCGCGGCATAGCTGCCGTAATCCTCAAATCCCACTCCGGCGCCGGAATCCGGCACGGAAGGCCCACCGCAGGCCGAAAGAGTCAGGACAGGGGCACAGAGGATCAGGGCAGGCAGCGAGCGGCGCATGGCATCCTTCCAGAAAGACAGGACCGGCCCGAGGGGCCGGTCGCAAAGATTTCGCGGTGGATTACCACCATTTCCGGGGTTTTTCCACAAATCCCGCCGCACGTTCCAGCACATAGGCGTGATTGAGCAAATCGCCCTCTTCCCAGGGCCGCCCGATCAATTGCAGACCCAGCGGCAAGCCATCGCGGTCCAGCCCCATCGGGACCGACACGCCCGGAAGCCCGGCAAGGTTCAGCGTCACGGTAAAGACGTCATTCAGATACATCTCCACCGGATTGGCGCTTTGCATCTCGCCCAGACCGAAGGCCGGGCTGGGCGTAGTGGGCGCGAGGATTGCATCCACCCCGGCGGCAAACGCCTGTTCGAAGTCGCGCTTGATCAGCGCACGCACCTTGCGGGCACGATTGTAGTAGGCGTCGTAGAAACCGGCTGACAGCACATAGGTGCCGATCATGATGCGGCGCTGCACCTCGGCGCCGAAGCCTTCAGCGCGGGTCTTTTCATACATCTCGGTGATGCCGTCGCCCGCCCCCAGCTTGGCACGGTGGCCATAGCGCACCCCGTCATAGCGGGCGAGGTTCGACGATGCCTCGGCCGGGGCGATGACGTAATAGGCGGGCAGCGCGTATTTTGCATGGGGCAGCGAGATGTCGACCACCTCGGCGCCCGCGTCGCGCAGCATGTCGGCACCCTTCTGCCACAGCGCCTCGATCTCCGGGCGCAGGCCCGGCAGGCGGTATTCGCGCGGAATGCCGATCTTCTTGCCGCGGATATCGCCGGTCAGCGCCGCCTCGAAATCCGGCACAGCCAGATCGGCACTGGTCGAATCCTTCGGGTCGTGCCCCGACATCGCGCCCAGCAGGATCGCGGCGTCACGCACCGATTTGGTCATCGGCCCGGCCTGATCCAGCGACGAGGCATAAGCGATGATGCCCCAGCGGCTGACACGGCCATAAGTCGGCTTGATGCCGACGATACCACAGAAAGCGGCGGGCTGACGGATCGAGCCGCCGGTATCCGTGCCGGTGGCCGCGATGCACAGATCGGCCGCGACGGCGCTGGCCGAACCACCGGACGAGCCGCCCGGCGAAAGCTCGCGGTCATCAACCCGCCATGGGTTCACCGCAGGCCCATAGCAGGAGGATTCGTTGGACGAGCCCATGGCGAATTCGTCCATGTTCAGCTTGCCCAGCATCACCGCACCCGCATCGAACAGCTTGGTGGTGACGGTGGATTCGTATTCCGGCCTGAAGCCTTTCAGGATGTTCGACGCAGCCTGTGAAGGCACGCCCTTGGTGCAGAACAGATCCTTGATGCCCAGCGGGATGCCGCACAGATCGGGCGCCCCGCCCGCCTTCAGCCGCGCGTCCGCAGCACGCGCCTGATCCAGCGCCATTTCCGGCGTCTTGTGGACATAGGCGCCCAGCGCATCGCCCGCATCCATCGCGGTCAGACAGGCCATCGTCAGGTCGGTCGCAGACAGATCCCCCTTGCGCAGCGCATCGCGCGCATCGGCAAGCGTCAGTTCGTTGGCGTTCGTCATTCCACCACCTTCGGCACGGCAAAGAAACCCTCACGGGCATCGGGGGCGTTCTTCAGAACCAGTTCCTGGATATTGCCATCCGTCACCACATCGGCGCGGCGCTTCAGGCGCATCGGCGTGACCGAGGTCATCGGCTCCACCCCAGTCACGTCGACCTCGTTGAGCTGCTCCATGAAGCCGAGGATATTCGAAAGCTCCCCGGCCAGCGCCGGCAGGTCGCTTTCATCCACCTGGATACGGGCGAGTTTCGCCACCCGCCGCGCGGTTTCAACGTCGATCGACATTGCCCGATCTCCCTTCGCATCTTTGCCCACCGTTTAACGGGGCCGGGGCAGGCGCGCAAGGCGCAGGGGTCAGACCAGGATGGTATCCTCGCTGGCCAGCAGGTCGGCCAGATCAATCCCCCGCAGAAGGATGCTGGCCTGCCGGATCGTCAACAGCGTGCCATTGTCCACCTGCTCCGGCCGGAGTTGCGCATTGCCGATCATGTCGATCACATCGACCCCGATCACGAAATCCATGACGACATCACGACCACCCCCCGCACGCAGCACGAAAGTATCGGCCCCGGCCCCGCCTTTCAGCACGTCATTGCCGGAGCCCCCTTCCAGCCGGTCGCGCCCGGCGCCGCCCTCCAGCCGGTCCCTGCCACTGCCACCGATCAGCGTATCATGCCCGCTCCCGCCAAAAACCGTATCCCGGCCCGCGCCAGCCCGTGCCACATCATTGCCGGCGCCCAGGCTGATGCGGTTGTCGCCCGAAAGATCCAGCTGCGCGAAAGCCGAAAACAGGGAACGGTCGAAACGATCATTGGCCCGCGTCCCGTCGATCCGCAGGTCATCCTGCCCCAGCAGAAGCCGCGCCAGCCCGGCGCCGTCCTCGCTGTTGACAATGGACAACACCACATCCGCCGGATCAACCGACAGGCCATCAAAGCTGATGATACTCCGCCCGCTGAGCGCCGAAACCAGTTCGATGGCCTTGACCGAACCGGGGGCCTGGTTCGACAGGGCCTGCAAACCGCCCTTGTCGGCATCAAACCGGGTTGCCGTGCTGAACCGGCCGGTAATCTTCAGGTCGAACAGGCCGTCGCGGTCATAGGTCCATTCCCGCAAGCCGCCCTCCAGCACCTGCTCCGACGGCGCGGGCACATTCGGCCGCTCGCCCGTGCGTTCCAGGATGAATTGCATATCGTCGAAAAGACCCGCGAGCTTGCGGCCAAAAGACGCCGCGAAGGAAAGTCTGGGCATGAAATCTCTCCATCAGCTTCAAAATTGCTTGGCCCCGAAAAGTTAAACCCAAACACAGCTTCGGGCAACGAAACTTGCCAGCGCGGCCGCAAACGCCCACATTCGGACAGATAGAAGAAAGGACCATCCCCATGAAGATCATCTGGCTCGGCCATTCCGGTTTCCGCATCGAGATCGAGGACGCGGTGCTCCTGATCGACCCCTGGCTGACCGGCAATCCGGTCTTTCCCGCCGACCGCCGGGCCGAGGCGCTGGCAGGGGCCACCCATATCCTGCTGACCCATGCCCATGGCGACCATGCCGCTGATACCGCTACGCTGGGAGCCGAGCTTGGCATCCCGGTCGCCTGTATCCACGAAGTTTCCGAATGGCTGAATGCCGATGGCAAGGTGCAGACCATCGGCTTCGGCAAGGGTGGCACCATCCGCCTCAGCGGCGCAGCGGTGACCATGGTCAACGCCACCCATTCCGCCTCCATCGACTTCAAGACCGGCGGTTTGCAGCCCGCAGGCTCCGCCGCCGGTTTCATGATCGCGGGCGAGGGCCATACGATCTATGTCTCGGGCGATACCGACATCATGGCCGACATGGACTGGATGGGCGACTACCACAAACCCGACATCGGGATCCTGTCCTGCGGCGGCCATTATACGATGGACATGGCCCGCGCGGCCTATGCCGCCCGGCGCTACTTCAACTTCACGACCGTGATCCCCTGCCATTACAAGACCTTCCCGATCCTTGCGCAGGATGCGGCACCGCTGATCGAAGGACTGCCCGGCGTGCAGGTGATCGAGCCGCAGGTGATGACGCCCATCATCCTCTGACCCCGGCGGCGCCCCGACGGGGCGCCCCGTTTCAGGGCTTCAGATAGGCATAGCCCTCGTATTGCAACTCCATCAGCCGCACCGCCCCGGAGGGCACCACCTGCGCATCCTCCAGCAGCGGCACGTCCTTGTTGGTCCTCTGCCTGATGGATTCCACCGTGTTCAGACAGGCGGAAAAGGTCAGGTTCTCGTGCTGCAAGGCCAGATCCCCCACGCGTGAGGCGACCGGCGAAATATCCGACCGCAGCATGGTCAGCCCCGGCCCGTAGGTCACGATCTCGACTACAGCCTCTTTGCCAAGCGCCTGATAATGCGCGATGATATTGACGGCATTGTTCAGCGCCATGTTCATCACAGCCGGATCGTCCTGATCGACATGGATCGCCACTTTCGGCACTTCGGGAACCTCCGCCTTCGCGCCGTGCGCCACAGGTGTAAACGCCAGAACCGCCGCCACGGCCAGACCGCGCAGCCCTTGCATGAAACGCATCCCATCCTCCCTTATGAGATTTTTCATATATATGAATATTGCGTTCATCCAGGCCGCGAGACAAGCCCTTTACGCGGAGCCTCGCCGCTGCGCGAAGAATCTCCGCAACAGCCCCTCCGCCTCGGCCCCGGCAATCCCGTCATAAACCTCGGGCACATGGTGGCATTGCGGATGCGCAAAGACCCGCGCGCCCACCGCCACGCCCCCGCTTTTCGGATCAGCGGCGCCATAATACAGCCGCGCGATCCGTGCCGCCGAAATCGCAGCAGCACACATCGGACAAGGCTCCAGCGTGACGTAGAGGTCATACCCCGTCAGCCGCTCCTGCTCCAGGGCGGCACAGGCAGCGCGGATCGCCAGAATCTCGGCATGGCCGGTCGGGTCACACAATTCGCGCGTCCGGTTCCCTGCCCGCGCCACCACCCTCCCTGAAGGCGCAACGACAACGGCCCCCACCGGCACTTCGCCCCGGTCACCCGCCGCCCGCGCCTCTGCCAGCGCCAGATCCATATACGACCGGAATCCGCTCACCGTTGCCCTTTCCCCTGCAAACCCGTAATTTGCATCTTGCAGAAATACTCTCGGGGGTCCGGGGGCAGACAGCCCCCGGGGCCGCCGCCTCCCGCCTCCTCCTACATGCCGGGAAACCCATGTCAGAACAAGCCAGGCCCAAAGCGCCGAAATCCGCGGCCCAGAAACCGGCGTCCGGGAAACCAGCCCCCGAAGGCGAGCGTATCGCCAAGGTGCTGTCGCGCGCAGGCGTCGCCTCGCGGCGCGAGGCGGAACGGATGATCGAGGCTGGCGAGGTCAAGGTGAACGGCAAGGTCATCACCTCGCCCGCCCTGAACGTGACCGCGAAGGACCGCATCACCGTGCGGGGTGAGCCGCTGGCCGAAAAACAACCCGCCCGGCTCTGGCTTTACTACAAGCCCGAGGGGCTGGTCACCTCGGCCGCGGATGAAAAGGGCCGCGACACGGTGTTCGACCATCTGCCGGAAGAAATGCCGCGCGTCATGTCTGTCGGGCGGCTCGACCTCAATTCCGAGGGGCTCTTGCTGCTGACCAACGATGGCGGGCTGAAGCGGCAGCTGGAACTGCCCTCAACCGGGTGGCTGCGCAAATACCGGGTCCGGGTCCATGGTAACCCGACCGACGCGGATTTTGAACCGCTCCGCAAGGGGATCGAGGTCGAGGGTGAACGCTTTCAGCCCATGCAGGTGACGCTTGACCGCGTTCAGGGGGCGAATGCCTGGGCCACCGTCGGCCTGCGCGAGGGCAAGAACCGCGAGATCCGCCGTGCCATGTCGGCCATCGGGCTGACGGTGAACCGGCTGATCCGGGTTTCTTATGGCCCGTTCCGCCTGAACGAGCTGCAACCCGGCGAGGTCGCCGAGGTGAAAGGCCGCATCCTGCGCGATCAGCTGGGCTTTGATCCCGACGGCGGCGAGGATCTCGCGATGCCCGAAAGGCCCCGCGCGAAACCCGCGCCCCGCCGCGAAGGGGCGGCGAAGGCCCCGGCAAAACCCACGCCACGATCCGCCGCCAAACAGTGGCTGGATGGGGCAGAGGTGCGGGCGATCCGCGCCGGGAAGGCCGCGCCCGGCAAATCAGCAGCAGGCAAACCCCGTGCCACACGCCCCGAGGCCGGTGCCTCTGCCGAAGGTGGCGCCGCGCGCAAACCCGGCCCCACCCGCAGCGGCCCGCCGTCAGGCAAACCCCGCCCCCCGCGCAGCCGGGGCTGACCGGCAGGGTAGCAAGGGGGAATTTCGTGCAGCCGCAGCACTGGAATGCAGGCCCAGCCTTCCCTATAATCAGTGGCGTGGTGCCCGCCACGCTGGCTTGACCCTGCCCCCGGAGGCCCGATGCCCGCATCCGCCATCCAAAGCTTCAGCTTCATCCTGTTGATGGCGCTTGTGCTTTATGTCGCATTTGCCGGAGGCGCCTGAGATGGCGCAGCGTTTCGGTGGCAAATATTCCCCGACCGGCGAGGTGCAGCGCGATCACGCCACCGCCCCGTCGCAACAGCCCGCCAATCCGTTCGACAGCCGCCGCCCGGTGCGGGCCGGCGCGCGCTCGAACCTTCTGTTCGCGGTGCCGGTGATCTTTGCCTTCCAGGCTTTCCGCGCCGATCCGGCCGGGCTGGTGTTTGGCCTTGCCGCGACCGGGTTCAGCCTCGGCGCGGCCTGGCTGACGCGGGAAGGCATCCGCGCGCAGGAGGCCTATGACCAGCGCCGCGTCGCCAAACGCCCCGCCTTCCCGCGCAAGATCGCAGGCGCCGTGCTGACCGGGCTTGGCCTTGCCGCCGCAGGTATGATGACCACCGGCGCACCGCTGCTGGCAGTCGTGTTCGGCGTCATCGGCACTGCGCTGCATCTGGGCGCCTTCGGGCTTGACCCGCTGCGGGATAAAGGCGCCGAGGGGATCGATGCCTTCCAGACAGAACGCGTCGCCCGCGCCGTGGACGAGGCCGAGGCCTATCTGGCAGCCATGAAAGACGCGATCCTGCGCGCCCGCGACCGCGCACTGGAAGCGCGGGTGGATCGTTTCACAGCCGCTGCGCGCCAGTTGTTCCGCATGGTCGAAAACGATCCCGGCGACCTGTCCGCCGCCCGCAAATACATGACCGTCTATCTGATGGGCGCGCGCGATGCGACGGTGCGCTTTGCCGATCTTTACGCGCAGAACCGCGACCCGAAGGCGCGCGGCGATTACGAGGCGCTTCTGGCGGATCTTGAAACCAATTTCGCGGGCCGCACCAAGGCTTTGCTGGCAAATGACGCAAACGCACTGGATGTCGAGATTCAGGTGCTGCGCGAGAGGCTGGAGTACGAGACGCCCAAAGCGGACCGCGCCTGACGCAAGACCGTTGAGAAGCCGCGGCACCCTCCGTATAACCGCCACAGTAGCCCGTATCACCGTTTCAAACCCCGTGAGGCCAGAATGACCGAGACCGTTCGCACCGAAGCCGCCGCCGCCCTGGCGGAAGTGGAGAAAGTCACCGCTGTCGTCCTGCCCGAGCCGGGCACCGAGGTCGTTCCGCTGCAGGCCGCCCCCCCGGCCGAGGCCGCCGAAATCCGCAGACGGATGGACGAGCTGGACATGACCAATACCCAGTCCATCATCTCGTTCGGCTCGTCCGCGCAGGCCGAGCTTCAGGTCATCAGCCAGCAGATGCTGGCCGATGTGAAAAACAAGGATGTCGGCCCGGCGGGCGACGGGTTGCGCTCCATGGTTTCGACGTTGCGCGGCTTTTCGGTGTCGGAACTGGACGTGCGCCGTGAGCGCAGCTGGTGGGAGAAACTGCTGGGCCGCACCGCACCCTTCGCCAGATTCGTGGCGAAATACGAAGAGGTGCAGAGCCAGATTGACCGCGTGACCACCGACCTGCTGGAGCATGAGCACAAGCTGCTGAAGGACATCAAGTCGCTTGACCTGCTCTATGCCCGCACGCTCGACTTCTACAACGAACTCGCGCTTTACATCGCGGCGGGCGAGGCCAAGCTGGCCGAACTGGATGCGACTGTGATCCCCGCGAAAGAGGCCGAGGTTGCCGCCGCGCCCGAAAACGATCAGGTTCTGAAAGCGCAGGAACTGCGCGACCTGCGCGGCGCCCGTGACGATCTGGAACGCCGCGTGCATGACCTGAAGCTGACCCGTCAGGTGACGATGCAATCGCTGCCGTCGATCCGGCTGGTGCAGGAAAACGACAAGTCGCTGGTCACCAAGATCAACTCGACGCTGGTGAACACCGTGCCGCTGTGGGAGACCCAGCTGGCGCAGGCAGTCACCATCCAGCGCTCGCGAGAGGCGGCGGGGTCGATCAAGGCGGCAAATGACCTGACGAACGAGCTTCTGACTTCGAACGCCAAGAACCTGCAGGAAACCAACCGCATCGTCCGCACCGAGATGGAGCGCGGCGTCTTCGACATCGAGGCGGTGAAACAGGCCAATGCCACGCTGATCGCCACGATCAACGAAAGCCTCGCCATTGCCGACGAGGGCAAGGCCAAGCGCGCGGCGGCCGAGGCAGATCTGCACAAGATGGAGGAGGAGCTGCGCGACACGCTGGCTTCGGCCAAGGCCCGGCGCGACGGGCTGGGCACCGCCACCGGCACTTCGGTCTGAGTTCACATTGTGGCAAAGGGGCTGCGCCGTTTTCTTCTGAACCGTTCCGGCCTCGCCGCGCTGGCGCTGGCGGTCCTGTCGGCTTGCGTGCAGACTCCTGTCACGCCCGCCCCGCCTGCCACCGGCCCGGCGCCACGCCCCGCCCAGCCCCCTGCCCGCCCAGAGGTTTCGGCGGAAAGCCGGGCGCTGGAACATTACTATGCCCAGGTGCAGGCCGATCTTCTGTCGCAGCATCTGCTGCGCACCGATGGCGGCGGGGTGGATACGCCCTTCACCGATACGATGCTGACGGAAAACTTCATCCGCATTGCCCTGTTCGATGAATACCGGCGAGGGCCGGGCGGGTTGGTTGCGCAGGAAACCGCCAGCCGGTTGCGCCGGTGGGATGCGCCGGTACGAATGAAGCTGGTGTTCGGCGCCTCCGTCGCGCCGGACCGCCGTGCGACCGACCGGGCGCGCATCGCCTCCTATCTGTCGCGGCTGTCCGCGATCACGGGCCACCCGATCGGGCTGGCAGACAGCAACCCGAATTTCTTCGTCTACATGGTGAACGAAGATGAACGCCGCGCACTTGGCCCCGTCATCAGCGCCACCCTGCCGGATCTGTCCGGCCCGGAGGTTGCGGGGCTGACCAACCTGCCGCGTTCGACCTATTGCATTGTCTATGCGCTGTCAGAGGGGCATTCCTCGACCTACTGGAGGGCTTTTGCGGTCATCCGGGCCGAACATCCCGATCTGCTGCGGCTGTCCTGCATCCACGAGGAAATCGCGCAGGGGTTGGGGCTTGCCAATGACAGCCCGCTGGCACGCCCGTCGATCTTCAATGACGACGAGGAATTTGCCCTGCTGACCCGGCAGGATGAGCTGATGCTGAAAATGCTCTACAACCCTGCCCTGCGGCCGGGGATGAGCGCGGCAGAGGCCCGGCCCATCGTGCGCGAACTGGCGATGCGGCTGGTCGGCGGCCCAAGCTGAACCAGCAGGGCTGCGGGTGCGACGCAATTCCCCCGCAAACCCCCTTCAAACCTCTGTCGCCTCGGCTATGTTACCCTCATGCAGGACGGGCCCCGTGGCCCGCCCCGGCGCGGCTCTTGCGCCCGGTAACGGAAAGGTTTCGTCATGGTCTTCGATTTTCTGAAGGGCGAATTCATCGACGTCATCGCCTGGCTTGATGACAGCCGCGATACGATGGTCTGGCGGTTCGAGCGGCGCGGTCAGGCGATCAAATACGGTGCCAAGCTGACGGTCCGCGAGGGGCAGGCGGCGGTTTTCGTGCATGAGGGGCAGTTGGCCGACGTGTTTGGTCCCGGCCTTTACATGCTCGAAACCAACAACATGCCGATCATGACCACGCTCCAGCACTGGGACCACGGGTTCCAGTCGCCGTTCAAGAGCGAGGTCTATTTCGTCAACACGACCCGTTTCAACGATCTGAAATGGGGCACCAAGAACCCGATCATGTGCCGCGATCCCGAATTCGGGCCGGTGCGGCTGCGCGCCTTCGGCACCTATTCGATGCGCGTGTCCGACCCGGCGGTATTCCTCAAGGAAATCGTGGGCACCGATGGCGAGTTCACCGCCGACGAGATCAGCTTCCAGATCCGTAACGTCATCGTGCAGGAGATGAGCCGGGTTCTGGCCTCCTCGGGTATTCCGGTGCTCGACATGGCGGCGAATACCGCCGATCTGGCCAAGCTGATCGCCACAGCCATCGCGCCGAAGATCGCCGAATACGGTCTGGTACTGCCCGAATTTTATATCGAGAACGTCAGCCTCCCCGAAGAGGTCGAAAAGGTTCTGGACAAGCGCACCTCGATGGGGATTGCGGGCGATCTGAACAAATACATGCAGTTCAACGCCGCCGAGGCAATGAATGCGCCGGGTGGTGCCATGGGCAGCGCGATGGGCGCCGGGATGGGCGCGGCTCTTGGCATGGGCATGGCGGGCCAGATGCAACCCGGCCCCTGGGGCGCCGCTCCGCAGGGTGCGGCGGCGGCCCCGCCCCCGCCTCCCCCGCCGCCGACCGCGAAGCAATGGCATGTCGCCGAAAACGGCGCGACGAAAGGTCCGTTCACCGAAGCAGAGCTGCAAGCCATGGCGCTGTCGGGCGGGCTGTCGCGCGACAGCATGGTCTGGACCGCCGGTCAGGACGGCTGGAAAACCGCCGCCGACACCGAACTCAGCCGGCTTTTCGCGCAGGTGCCCCCCCCGCCGCCGCCCGGAGCCTGAGCCTTGGACGGAACCGAACGGCATTTCCCGTGCGAATCCTGCGGGGCGGATCTGCGATTCGCCCCCGGACAGACGCAATTGCGCTGCGATCATTGTGGCCATGTGCAGTCCATCCCCGAGGCCGCGCCGGAAGGCCGGACGCGGGCCCTGGGAGAACATGACCTGACCGCTGCGCTGCGTGACGCCCTGCCCCCCGGCGCGATGGAGGAGGTACGCACCACCCCCTGCCCCTCCTGCGGCGCGCTGGTCGAGTTTCGTGGCGCCGAACATGCCACCGAATGCCCGTTCTGTGCCACGCCCGTGGTCATCGGCACCGGCACCAACCGGCAGATCAAGCCGCAGGCGCTGATCCCGTTCCAACTGGATGAACGTACGGCCCGTTCGGCCATGGGCAAATGGCTGGGCAGCCTGTGGTTCGCCCCGAACGGCCTTGTGGAATATGCCCGCAAGGGCCGGGCACTGAACGGGCTTTACGTCCCCTACTGGACGTTCGATGCCGAAACCCGCAGCGCCTATACCGGGCAGCGCGGCGAATATTACTATGAAACCCGCACTGTCACCGTCGATGGCAAAAGCCGTCAGGAACGGGTGCAGAAGACACGCTGGTATCACGCCAGCGGCCGGGTGCGACGGTTCTTTGACGATGTGCTGGTGCTGGCCTCGTCCTCGCTGCCCCGCCGCTATACCGATGCGCTGGCCCCTTGGGATCTGGGCCGTCTGGAACCCTACCGCGAGGATTACCTCGCCGGGTTCACCGCCGAAGGCTACACCGTCGGGCTGGAGGAAGGCTGGGCCCGCGCGCGTGAGGAGATGGCGCAGGTCATCGCGCAGGATGTGCGCCGCGACATCGGCGGTGACGAACAGCGCATCACCTCGGTCGACACCGATTATTCGGCGGAAACCTTCAAACATGTGCTCCTGCCGATCTGGATGGCGGCCTATAAATACAACGGCAAGAGCTATCGCTTCGTCGTCAACGGCCAGACCGGCAAGGTGCAGGGCGAACGGCCGTACAGCGCCTGGAAGATCGCCTTTGCCATCCTGCTGGCGCTGATCGTGGCCGGGGTCTTCGCCTGGGCCAACCAGAAAGGCTATCTGGGATGAGGGGGCACAAGGTTGACAGCCCCCCGCCCGCGCGCGATAGGCAGCCAACCCGCGACCGGAGGCCCCCATGCGTGTTCTGACCGAAGCCCGTATCCCGGAACTGCCCAGCCCCTATTTCGGCAAGGTCCGCGATTGCTATGACCTGCCGCCGACGCCCGACTTCCCCGAGGGCCGCCGCATCCTGATCTCGTCTGACCGGATCTCGGCCTTCGACCGGATTCTGGCGGCGATCCCCTATAAGGGGCAGGTGCTGACGCAGGTCGCGCGCTGGTGGTTCGACCGCACCGCCGATATCTGCGGCAATCACGTCGTGGCCTACCCGGATGCCAATGTGGTGATCGGCAAGCGGCTGACCATCCTGCCGGTGGAGATCGTGGTACGCGGCTATCTGGCGGGCACCACCGGCACCTCGGTGCTGACGCTTTACAAGAAGGGGCAGCGGCATATGTATGGCCATACCCTGCCCGACGGGTTGCGCGACAACGAGGCGTTGCCGCAGGCAATCATCACGCCGACGTCGAAAGCCTTCGACGGTGGCCATGACGAGCCGCTGACAGCCACAGAGATCGTGGAACAGGGCCTGCTGAGCCAGGCACAATGGGACGAGGTTTCCACCAAGACGCTGGCGCTGTTCGCGCGCGGACAGCAGATGGCGGCCGAACGCGGGCTGATCCTCGTCGATACAAAATACGAATTCGGTGTGGATCTGGACGGCAATATTCTGATCGCCGACGAGATCCATACCCCGGACAGCAGCCGTTATTGGCTGGCCGAAGGCTATGAGACCGCCCTGCGTGACGGGACGCGGCCGCCGAGCTTTGACAAGGATGTTATCCGCGCCTGGGTCGCGGCGCGCTGTGACCCCTACAAGGATGCCATCCCCGAGATCCCCGCAGAGATGATCGAGGCGACGAGCGCCGTCTATATTCAGGCTTTCGAGGCGATCACCGGCGAGACTTTCGTGCCCGATCTGGAAGGCGCCACCGTGCTGGACCGGGTGCGCACCCATCTCGCGCCGTATTTCGGGGCGTGAGGCGCCGAGGGGAGGCTGCCTGCCTCCCCCGCCCGTTCCGGGCGTCCCCTCCGGGAGTATTTTGCAAGAAGCAAAGGCGATGTTTGCGCTAACATAGCTTTTTCGGATATAAGCGCCGAAACTTCGGGAGGTTGCGATGATTCTGAGCTGTGGCGAGGCGCTGATCGATATGTTGCCGCGCGAAAGCACGGCGGGCGAGCCCTGTTTCGCACCCTATGCCGGGGGGGCGGTGTTCAATACCGCCATCGCGCTGGGGCGGCTGGGCGCGGCCTCAGCCTTCTTTTCAGGCGTCTCGACCGACATGCTGGGCGAGATTCTGGCCGAGACGCTGGAAGCCTCGAATGTGGATACGCGGTTTCTGGCGCGGTCAGGACGGCCGACGACGGTGGCGTTCGTCAAGCTGATGAACGGTCAGGCGACCTATGCCTTCTATGACGAGGGTACGGCGGGGCGCATGCTGTCGGTCGATCAACTGCCCGAATTGCCAACCGATGCGGCCGCGTTGTTCTTTGGCGGTATCAGCCTGGTGAACGACCCTGCCGCAAGCACCTATGAGGCATTGCAGGCGCGCGAGGCCCGCGTGCGGGTGACGATGATCGACCCCAATATCCGGCCCGGTTTCATTGCCGGCAAAGAAGCGGAATATCGCGCGCGGATCGAGCGGATGATCGCGCGGGCCGATATCGTGAAACTGTCGGACGAGGATCTGCACTGGCTGCTGGGTCCGGGCGAGGTTTCGGCGCTGGCGCGGGGGATTGTCGCGCAGGGGCCGAAGCTGGTGTTCATCACCGAGGGCGCGGCGGGTGCGCGGGCGGTGACGGCAACGCAGGATCGCTTCGTTGCGGCAACCAAGGTGACTGTGGCTGATACGGTAGGCGCGGGCGATACGTTCAACGCGGGCGTTCTGGCGGCGCTGGACGAGGCGGGTGTGCTGACGAAGCAGGCTCTGGTCACCCTGCCCGATACGGTGCTGGACGCGGCGCTGAGCCTAGGCACGCGCGCGGCGGCCGTGACCGTTTCGCGCGCGGGCGCCAATCCGCCCTGGCGGTCCGAGTTGTGAGGGCCATGGTCCAGCGCGTTTCGCGCGCGAAGGTCACTGTGGACGGCAGTGTGACAGGGGAGATTGGCGCCGGGCTGATGATCCTCGTCTGTGCCATGCAGGGCGATACCGAAGCCGATGCGGATAAGCTGGCGACGAAGATCACCAGGCTGCGCATTTTCCGCGATGACAAGGACAAGATGAACCTGTCGGTGCGCGACATCGGCGGCGCCTGTCTGATCGTCAGCCAGTTCACGCTGGCCGCCGATCTGCGCGGCAACCGCCCCGGATTTTCGACCGCCGCCCCCCCGTCTGAAGGGAAGCGGCTTTATGAGTACTTCACTGCGCGGATGCAGGCGGAGGGTCTACCCACCTCCAATGGCATCTTCGGCGCCGATATGGATGTGGAACTGGTCAATCAGGGGCCGGTGACGATCTGGATCGACACCGACAATTGACAGGCCTCAGCCCTGCCAGTCCCAGGCGGTTGCGAAATTGCCCAGCACCTGCGCTACGCGATCCGCCTCGGCCTTCGGCGCGAGTTTCGCGGTGAGGCCACGCTTCTTGTCCTCGACCACCTCGACCACGCGCGCTTCCAGACCTTCGGCTGCGAGCGCGGCATCCAGAACCCGCCGGATTGCCATACGGCGCAGATCGGGTTTGAACACCTTGCCCACGGCAGTCTTGGGCAGTTCGGGCAGGATTTCGACGTGTTTCGGCACGGCGGCGCGTTCGGGGATATGCTCCCTGGCAAAAGCCGCAAGCTCCGCCTCGGTCACGCTTGCCCCCTTTACCAACTCGACATAGGCGCAGGGCAGTTCACCCGCATGGGCATCGGGCTGACCGATGGCACCCACAAAGGCCACCGCCTCGTGCCGCATCAGGGTTTCCTCGATCAGCGCCGGGTCGATGTTATGGCCGCCCCGGATGATCAGATCCTTCGCCCGCCCGGTGATGAACAGATAGCCCTCGGCATCCAGCCGCCCCAGATCGCCGGTACGCAGATAGCGGCCTTCGGCAAACAGTGAGCGGTTCTTGTCGACCTCGGTATAAGTTGACCCCTCGAAGACACCGGGATTGGCCACGCAGATCTCGCCCACCTCATCGACACCGCATTCGCGGAAGCCGCCATTGCCGTCGGTATGCAGGATGCGGACATGGGTATAGGGGAACGGGATGCCGACAGAGCCGGTCTTCTTGGCCCCCGAAGGCGGGTTGCAGGACACAAGGCAGGTGCATTCCGTCAGGCCGTAACCTTCGATGATCTGCACGCCGGTCGCTTTTTCGAAGCGGTTGAACAGCTCAATGGGCAAGGGCGCCGAACCGGAGAAGGCGCCGCGCAGCGTGCTGACATCGGCATCAAGCGGGCGCTGCATCAGCGCGGCCAGCGCGGTGGGCACGGTGATCAGATATGTCACCTTCCAGCGCGCGATCAGCTTCCACAGATTGTCAAACACGCCCTCGCCGCGATAACCGGCAGGCGTCGGAAAGATCACATGTGCGCCTGAGGCGATCATGGACATCAGGATCGGATAGACCGCGAAGACATGGAACAGCGGCAGCGGGCACATCACCGTATCGGTTTCGCGGAACAGCAGCCGGTGCCCCAGCCAGCCGTTATAGACCATGCCGGAGACTTTGTGCTGCGCCACCTTCGGCATGCCGGTCGTGCCGCCGGTGTGGAAATAGGCGGCCACACGATCCTCGCGCGTATCGGCAAAGGTCAGGCGGTCAGCCGGATGTTTGCGTATCTCGGCATGGAAACTTTTGACATTTGCATGATGTCCGACCGGCGATCTGGGGCGCAGGAAATGCGCGATCCATTTCTTCGGCGGCTTCAGATAGCGCAGCAGGTCGACCTCCAGCACCGTCTTGACCGAAGGCGCGTATTTCACCGCCTCGGCCACCTTGGCTGACAGGTCGGTCTTGGGGAAGGCGCGCAAAGTGACGACAACCCTGGCATTGGTCTCGCGCAGGATCGCGCTGATCTGTTCGGGTTCCAGCAGCGGATTGATCGGGTTGACGATCCCCGCGACCATTCCGCCCAGCAGCACCTGCACGGTTTCCGAGCTGTTGGGGAGCACGAAGGCCACCACATCCTTTTCGCCAACGCCCAGACTGCGGAACAGGTTGGCGGCCTGGGTGACCTTGCCGAAAAGTTCGGACCACGTCAGGGTTTCCGAAGGATCGGCAGGACCGGAAGTCAGCATGTAGGTCACAGCGGGGCGGGCTCCATGAGCCTTGGCCGCGCGGCCGATGAAGTCGTGAATGCTACGGGCCATGTCACGTTCGGCCCAGCCCATTTCGGCCTCGATCGCCTTGATGTCGGCGACATTGGCAAAGCTTCCCATCCGTCAATTCCTCCCTTGCCGCCGGTTCCGCGCGTGATGCGACGACCGGGCGGTCTCCTCTCTGCCAGAATGCGGATTTCCGGGCCTTGCCGCAAGCAAAGCGGTCTGGAGGCTACGCTACGTCCCGCCCTGACCGACGCAGCGTCAGAAACAGCGGGCGGCGGAGGGGCCGCCCGCGCGGCATCACTTCTGCGGGATACGCAGCATCTGGCCCGGATAGATCTTGTCGGGGTGGCTCAGCATCGGCTTGTTGGCCTCGAAGATTTCCATATAGCGGTTGCTGTTACCCAGCGTCGCCTTGGCGATGGCCGACAGCGTATCGCCCTTCCTGACTGTGTGGAACACCGGCGCGGGGGCATCGGGGTGATCTTCGGCCTCGACCTCGGCCACACCATGGACATTGCCCACGGCGAGGATGATCTTTTCCTGCGCTTCCGGCGTTGCGGCCTTGCCGGTCAGCTTGACCTTGTCGCCCTCGACCCTGATCTGCACATCCTTGGCATCAAGGCCCAGCTTCTCGACCTCTTTCTTCAGCGCCTCTTCCTTGGCGGCAGCGGCGTCCGGTGCCTCGGCAGCCTCAGCTTTCGAGCCAAACAGCGACGACCCGGCATCCTTCACGAACGACCACAGACCCATGACATTCTCCCACCTGTACCGGCCGCAGCGACATGCGCGGCCCCTTCAGGAAAAGCATGCCCCGCATCGGCACCGGGTTCCAGTGAACATTCTGCAGCAATTTTCCCCCTTGAGCGGGATCAGGCCGTACCATCGGTAAATTGCAGCCGCGCGAGACGGGCATAAAGCCCGCCTTCGGCCACCAGCGCGTCATGGCTGCCCTGCGCGACGATCTTGCCGCCCTCGAACACCACGATACGGTCGGCGCGTTTCACGGTGGCCAGACGGTGCGCCACCACAAGCGTGGTGCGCCCTTCGGCCAGACGATCCACCGCCGCCTGCACCGCACGTTCGCTTTCCGCATCCAGCGCCGAGGTCGCCTCGTCCAGCAGCAGCACCGGCGCGTCGCGCAGGATGGCGCGGGCAATGGCCACGCGCTGTTTCTGCCCGCCCGACAGCATCACCCCGCGCTCGCCCAGGAAGGTGTCATAGCCTTCGGGAAGCGCGGTCAGGAAATCATGCGCGGCGGCGGCGCGGGCGGCAGCCTCCACCTCGGCATCACTCGCCTCGGGGCGGCCGAAGCGGATATTGTCGCGTGCGGAGGTGGCGAAGATCACCGGGTCTTGCGGCACCAGCGCCATGGCCTGCCGGAAATCGCCGCGCGCCATGTCGCGCAGGTCGATCCCGTCCAGCGTGATGCGCCCCTCCTGAGGGTCGTAGAACCGTTGCAGCAGTTGCAGGATCGTGGTCTTGCCCGCGCCGGAAGGGCCGACCAGCGCCACTGTCTCGCCCGCCCGCACATGCAGGTCCACCCCGTTCAGGGCAGAGCTTTCGGGCCGCGTCGGATAATGGAAACGCACGCCCTCAAAGGCGATTTCACCCCGCACCGGGCGCGGCAGCACCCTGGGCTCGGGCGGGTCTTGCACCGTGTCCTCGGCATGCAGCAGTTCCACCAGTCGCTCGGTCGCGCCCGCCGCGCGCTGTAACTCGCCCCAGATTTCCGACAGCGCGCCCACGGCGCCCGCCACCATCACGGCATAGATGACGAACTGCACCAGCTCACCCGCCGTCATCGCGCCCTCGCGTACGTCGCGCGCACCGATCCACAGCACACCGACGATCCCGGCAAAGACGAGGAAGATCACGATGACCGTCATCACCGCCCGCGTGCCGATCCGCGCCTGCGCCGAAGCATAGGATTTCTCGGTCACATCGGCGAAAGCGGCGCGGGTGCGACCCTCATGCGTATAGGCCTGCACGGTCTGAACCGCCTGCAACGCTTCAGAGGCCGATCCCGACGAAGCGGCGATCCAGTCCTGATTGTCGCGGCTGAGCCTGCGCAGCTTGCGCCCCATCACCACGATTGGCACCACCACCACCGGCACCACCAGCAGAACAAGGCCGGTCAGTTTCGGCGAGGTCCAGAACAGGAAGCCGAGCCCCCCCAGCAGCAGCAGCACATTGCGCAGCGCGACCGAGACGGAAGAGCCGATCACCGACAGGATCAGCGTCGTGTCGGTGGTCAGCCGCGACAGAACCTCGCCGGTCAGGATACGTTCGAAGAAGGCGGGCGACAGGCTCGAAACGCGGTTGAACAACGCGCTGCGGATATCGGCCACCACCCGCTCGCCCAGCCGGGTGACAAGGTAATAGCGTGCCCCGGTGCCCAGCGCCAAAGCGGCAGCGATCAGCAGCGCCGCCCCGAAATACTGATCCAGCAGCCCGGCGGCAGAGTTGAAATTGTCGACGACACGCCGCACCGCCAGCGGCAGGATCAGGCTGACCGTGGCGGTCAGCGTCAGCGCGGCAAGCGCGCCGATCACCATGAACCGATAGGGCGCAAGGAAGGGTTTCAGCCCGGCCAGCGCGCCCACACGTTTCGATGCGGCGCGGTCGGGAAGGGGTTCGGTGCCACGGGCCATCGCGCTTCTCCTGTCTCGCGCCGACGGGTTTAGGGGCTGGATCGGCGCGGGGCAAGCGTGACGAACCGCCGCTGCCCCCCTTTCGTCTGCCCTGCCCCTGTGCCAGTTTGGCGCCCGGAGGTGCGTGATGCAGGTTTCAGTGGTGGTTTTCGATGCCTACGGCACGCTGTTCGACGTGGCGGGTGCGGCACGCGCGGCGGCGGCCAGCGATACACGGCTGGCCGGGCTCTGGCCCCGGTTGGCCGATGACTGGCGGCGTAAACAGCTTGAATACACCTGGCTCCGCAGCCTGATGCGCGACCATGCCGATTTTGCCTCGGTCACCGCCGAGGCGCTGGACTGGGCGATGGAGGCGGCAGGGCTGGAAGATGCGGCGCTGCGCGCCCGTCTGCTGGCGCTTTACGACGAACTGCCCGCCTATCCGGAGGTGCCCGCGATGCTGAAGGCGGTGCAGACGCGCGGCCTGCCCCGCGCGATCCTGTCGAACGGCACGCCCGCCATGCTGTCCTCTGCCACCCGTGCCGCCGGTGTCGCGCCCCTGCTGGACGCCGTGCTTTCGGTCGAGGATCTGGGCATCTACAAGCCGGACCCGTCGGTCTATGCGCTGGTGACCGTACACTTTGACGTACCCCCGCCCGAGGTGCTCTTCGTTTCCTCGAACGGCTGGGACGTGGCGGGCGCCAGCGCCTTCGGCTTCCGCACGCTCTGGGTCAACCGCATGGGCGCGCCGGTCGACCGCCTGCCCGGACGGCCCGACCATATCGCCCGCGACCTTTCCTAATTGACGGATCTTCTGCCATGACCGCCTTCTTCACCGCCACAGACGGCGCCCGCCTTGCCTACAAGGACGAAGGCGCGGGGCTTCCGGTTCTTTGCCTGCCCGGCCTTACCCGCACCATGGGCGATTTCGCCTATATGATCCCGCATCTGCCGCCCGTCCGGCTGATCCGCATGGATTATCGCGGACGCGGAGAAAGCCAGTGGACCGGCGCCGAGACCTACACCGTGCCGCAGGAGGCGCAGGATGCGCTGCGCCTGCTGGATCATCTGGAAATCGACAAAGCCGCTGTTCTGGGCACTTCGCGCGGCGGGCTCATTGCCATGTTCCTTGCCGCCACCGCAAAGGATCGTCTGCGGGGCGTCGCGCTGAACGACATCGGCCCGGTGATCGAACGTCCGGGGCTGGAGCGGATCTTCGACTACATCGGCCATAATCCCCGCGCCAAAAGTTACGAAGCGCTGGCCGAGGCCCTGCCCCGCAACATGCCGGGCTTCGCCAATGTGCCCGCAACCCGCTGGCTGGAGGAAGCACGACTGCATTATCAGCCCACTGAGCGCGGGCTTGGCATCACCTATGACCCGGCGCTGCGCGACGCTTTCCTTGCCGCCTTCAAGGGCGATCTGCCGGAAGCCTGGCCGCTGTTCGACGCGCTGGCAGACCTGCCGGTTGCGCTGATCCGGGGCGCCAATTCCGATCTGTTGTCCGAGGCCACCGCGACAGAGATGCGCCGCCGCCGCCCCGACATGATCTTTGCCGATGTGCCGGACCGCGCCCATATCCCCTTCCTCGACGAAACCGAAGCCGTCGATGCCCTGCATCGCTGGATCAGGAGCATGGCATGATCGACATCACCCATATCGAGGCCGCGGCCGCCCGGCTGTCCGGGCATGCGCTGCGCACGCCGCTGCTGGGATCTGCCTTCCTGAACGACATCGCCGGGCGCCGGGTCTGGGTAAAGGCCGAATGCCTGCAACATACCGGCTCTTTCAAGTTTCGCGGCGGCTGGTCGGCGGTCTCTGCCCTGTCCGCCGAACAGCGCGAGGCCGGTGTCATCGCCTATTCCTCGGGCAATCACGCGCAGGGGGTGGCGCTGGCCGCTCAGCGCCATCACGCGCCCTGTGTGATCGTCATGCCCGGCGACGCGCCGCGCCTGAAGATCGACAACACCCGCGCCCTCGGGGCTGAAGTTGTGCTGTATGATCGTGAACGGGAAAACCGTGATGCCATCGGCGCCCGGATCGCGTCAGAGCGCGGGCTGACCCTGATCAAGCCCTATGACGAGCCGGAGGTCATCGCCGGGCAAGGCACCTGCGGCCTTGAAATCGCCGAACAGGCGACGGAACACCGTATCCGGCAGGCCGATGTCATCATACCCTGCGGCGGCGGCGGATTGACTGCCGGTGTGGGTCTTGCACTGGAAAGCCGGATGCCGGGCCTGCGCCCCCGCCCGGCCGAACCCGAAGGCTTTGACGATACGGCCCGCAGCCTTGCCAGCGGTGAGGTTTGTCGTAACGCCCGGCTGGCCGGGTCGCTCTGCGATGCCATCGTTACCCCGGCCCCCGGTGCACTGACCTTCCCGATCAACCGCCGGCTCTGCGGCCCCGGCTTCGCCGTAACGGATGACGAGGCCTTGCACGCCGTCGCTTTGGCCTTCACGCGGTTGAAGATTGTGCTGGAGCCGGGCGGCGCCGTGGCCCTTGTCGCCGCCCTGTTCCGCCCCGACGAGATCGAGGGGGATGACGTTATCGTCATCGCCTCTGGCGGCAATATCGACGCGGGCCTGTTCACTTCGGCCCTGTCCCGCTTCGGGGGCTGAGCCATGCCGCTGGCCTTCCTGCCCGATCTGCGCCTGAACTACCGCGACGAGGGCACCGGCGCGCCGGTGGTCTTTTCCCATGCGCTTGGACTTGACCTGACGGTGTGGGACGCGGTGCTGCCGCTGCTGCCGCCTGGCCTGCGCCTCATCCGCTATGACCATCGTGGTCACGGCGGGTCAGACGTGCCTGCCCCACCCTATACGATGGGTGCACTGGTGCGCGATGCAGAGCGCCTGCTGGATCATCTGGGGGTAAAGGACTGCGTATTCGTCGGCCTGTCGATGGGGGGACTGGTGGCACAGGGGCTGGCCGTGAAGCGCCTGGATCTGGTGCGCGGTATGGTACTGTCGAACACCGCCGCGCGTATCGGGATCGAAAGCCAGTGGCAGGCCCGCGCCCAATCGGTGTCAGATCAGGGCATGGAGGCCGTGGCCGACACCACGATGGAGCGCTGGTTCAGCCGCCGCTTCCGAGCCGGGGGCCACCATCTTCCGTGGCGCGAACGGCTGCTGGCCTGTGCGCCCGAGGGTTATATCGGCGCCTGTGCCGCGATTGGCGGCACGGATTTTTATACGCCGACCGCCAGCCTCACGCTGCCGACACTGACCCTTGCGGGCAGCGAGGACGGCTCGACTCCGCCCGATCTGGTGCGCGAAACCGCTGAATTGATCGCAGGGGCAGAGTTCCGCCTGCTGCGCGGCTCCGGCCATCTGCCGCCCGTCGATGCGCCTGAGGCATTTTCCGAGGCGCTATCCGGCTTCCTGCGCCGTATCGGCCATGTATAAATCGAACAATCCGGCTCAAAAGTTCCGCATGAAGGAAGCCCGCTGACTCACTGCTCTGTGAGGGATATTCCTGATGTCCTGTTGCTTTGTCCTGCAAATGTCTTGACCTTTCCCGACTTTCGCGCCGGTTTGCTGGCACAGAACTTCGTCCGGTCGCACGCCTGACATTTACGACGAAAATTGTCGCGCCTGAGCCATCCTTGTCGCACAATCACTGGTCTCACGCGCGTTGCGGGCTTAGCCTTTCCCAGTGAAACAGGGGCAACCGGCGACGGGAAGCGCAGGCCCGCGCCCTCTGCGACAGGGATACAGCGCATGAAGCTGAAGGATCTGGAACTCTTCATCGTCGCGCCTCCGGCGCCCGGCTGGGGTGGGCGCTACTGGATTTTCCCGAAGCTGACGACCGATGACGGCATCACCGGCTATGGCGAATGCTACGCCTCGACCGTGGGGCCAAAGGCCATGCAGGCGGTGATCGAGGATGTGTTCGAACGCCACATGCAGGGCGAAAACCCGGAAAACATCGAGCTGATGTTCCGCCGCGCCTATTCCTCGGGCTTCACACAACGGCCCGATCCCACCGTGATGGGGGCCTTTTCAGGGCTGGAAATCGCCTGCTGGGATATCCTCGGCAAGGCGCGCAACAGACCCGTCTGGGCGCTGCTGGGTGGGCGCATCAATGACCGCATCCGGTCTTACACCTATCTTTATCCCGAACCGGGCCGAGAAAGCGCTGAATTCTGGGTCTCGCCCGAAATGGCGGCCGAAGCAGCGGTGCGCTTCATGAATCTGGGCTTCACGGCGGTGAAGTTCGACCCCGCCGGCCCCTACACGATCCGGGGCGGACACGAACCCGCCATGTCCGATATCACCCGTTCGGTCGCCTTCTGCCGCGCCATCCGCGAGGCGGTGGGGGACCGGGTCGACCTGCTGTTCGGTACGCATGGTCAGTTCAGCACCCCCGGCGCGATCCGTCTGGGACGCGAGCTCGAACCCTACAACCCGCTGTGGTATGAAGAGCCGATCCCGCCGGACAATCTGCTGGAATTTGCCGAAGTCGCCAAGTCGGTCCGCGTGCCGCTGGCCACGGGCGAGCGGATGACGACCAAGGCCGAATTCGGCACCCTGCTGCGCGCGGGTGGGGTGAAGATCCTGCAACCTGCGCTGGGACGGGTCGGCGGTATCTGGGAAGCAAAGAAAATCGCTGCCATGGCCGAGATGTTCAATGCCCAGATGGCCCCGCATCTTTATGCCGGGCCGGTGGAATGGGCGGCGAACGTGCACCTTGCGGCTTCGATCCCCAATCTGCTGATTGCCGAGACCATCGAGACGGGGGGCGCTTTCCACCAGAAGCTGATCCGCAATTCGATCCGCTGGGAAGATGGCTATATCCTGCCGCCAGAGGCGCCGGGCCTCGGGATCGACTTTGACGAGACGGTAGCCCGCGCCCATCCCTATACCGGCACGCAATTGCACCTCCAGATGCAGGAAGCGCCTTGTGATTACAGCCGCCCCAATCATTTTGAGGGGGGCGCCCCTTCCACCCCGACCTGAGTTGGCGCGTCAGGGCGCCTGACCGGCGCCCTGCCCCATGCCTTGCGGCAGGTGCATCCGTGCGCATCCCCTGCCCGCATGTTTCGCAGCATAAAGCGCCAAATCGGAATCCTGCATCAGCACAGCCGCTTCGGGGGTCTGGTAGAACCCCGACATGGTGATGCCCACAGATGCAGCAATCCAGCAAACCTCCCCCTCGTAGATCATCGGTTCGGACACGCGGTCGATGATCCGTTGCGCAATATCGGTCAGCCGCGCCGGATCGGCCGCGCCGGGCAGAAGCAGCATGAACTCATCCCCCCCGATCCGCGCCAGCGTGTCGCCGCGACGGGTTTCGACCGTAAGGATGCGCGCAACCTCGCGCAGCACATGATCGCCCGCCGCATGGCCCAGGCTGTCATTCACCTGTTTGAAGAAATCCAGATCCAGATGCATGAGACCGAAGGGCTGCGCCGCATCTATCATCCGGGACAAGGCCAGCTCGAACGCGCGGCGGTTGCGCAATCCTGTCAGCATGTCAGTTGCGGCCTGCTCTTCTGCCACCGATTTGGCGCCCTGAAGCCGCAGCGTCAGGCCGCGCAGCTCATCCGTGACAGCCGATTTCGCCTCGACCACATACAGAAGTTCCATCGCCAGCTCGGTCGGTGCGAAATCGGCGCTGGTCAGGGCGTGACGGCGCACCGCCTCAATGATGTCGATGCCGAAGGACAGGTTGACCAGCATGTCGCCCTCCCCCGCCAGCGGCACGGCAATTGCGCGGAACTGGGTCTGCGGCAGATGCCGGGCGGCGAGGAACAGCCTTTGCCCGGCGACTTGCTGCAAGAGGCCCATGCTGGTCAGGCCCGAAGGCCGCCGTATTTCGAACAGGCTGAAGAAATCCGCCGCGCCGGATGCCGCGCCCAACAGCCTGAATGCCGTCGGGCCGCAGGATCGGAGCCTGCCATCAGGGCCAAGATGCAAGTGCAGCGGCAAGAGCAGACCCAAGGCCCTTGCATCGAAACAGGCGACCGTCATCGGGTGGCCCCGGGCGTCGCGCGGGCAAGCTCGAACTGACGACCCGCGCTGAATCCGGCCTGGGCCAGCGTAATGGAAATCCGCTCTCCCTCCGGGCCAGAGCCGCAGTGATCAACCAGACACAATGCCCCGTAATCATCCGCCATGGCCCGCAACAGCCCCACCACGACATGCCCCGCCCCATGAATTGCAGACCGGCAGATCAGGGTGAATTCGGTTTCTGAATGATCCTGCAATTCCAGCGTCGGAAGGTCGATATCGGGCACGGCAAGGCGGGCGCGGCCGGGCAGTTCCTCCAGCGATTGCAGGAAATCCACGAAGGTGGCTCCACCGAAACGCAGCAGGCGCCGCAGGCCCTGCACGTTGGGATGCGACACCAGATAGATGCCCAGATCCTCCAGCACCGTATCGCGTGGCCGTGCCAGCAGCCGCGCGGCGGCGTCAATCACCCGGTCGGTCAGGCCCGGTTCATAAAGCAGCATCGGCTCAAACCCTTCAAGACCGGGTTGAGCCGCCTGCGCCACCGCCGACCACAGCGGGTGCCCATAGGTATCGCGCAAAAAGCACTGGATTGCCCTGTTGATCAGCCCGTGCATCGAAAACCCCTCAGATTTCCGGCAAGGCTAGGGCACGGGCCTTAACAAAGCCCTTAGGGCAACAGGGGTAGCTCAACCTCGCCAAGGCGCAGGGCATTCAGCGGCACCGGCACAAACTCGGGTGTGCCTTCCGCCAGTTGCCGCATCAATGCTACCGCTGCCGCCCCTTCCGGCAGGACACCGCGCAGTGGAGTGACATAGCGCCGTTCCGAAAGGCCATCAGGCCAGCCGAAGCCGGTGACATCCAGCAGCCTGCCATCGCGCAACAGCAGGACCATCGCCTCGTCCCCCGCGATATGCGGCCAGAAATCCCCGGCGATCATCAGACAGGCGGTGCCTCCCTCCCCCGGCAGGTCCTGAAGGCAGGTCTGGCGCCAGTCTGCCAGCTCGGGCGCCGCCAGTTCAGACAGCACCCGGTCGCGCAGCGCCGTGGCCGTAGCGGGCCGCACCGGCAGCAGGGTCGCGAGTTCCTCACGCAGTGCGGCGGCATCCTCGGGCAGTGCGGGGACTGTCGCAGGCTTGCGGCGGAACAGCTCTGCCAGCGCCTCCTGCCCCGGCTCCGCCGCGCGCAGTCTCAGCATTTCGACCGCATCGCGTCCTGGCCGGCCCCAGTCTCGCAGCGCGTCGAGATCGAAACGTGCAACCGGAACCCGACCATTCTCCAGCCGGGCAAGCTGGCTCCGCGTCGCGATCCTTTCGGGGTTCAGAAGCGGGGTCAGCAGGGCGGCGGAAACTGCGATGATCAGCAGCGCCATCACGATATTGGCCTGCCGCAGACGCGCCATCCAGCCACCCAGACGCAGCGCGGCAATGGCATAGAGCACACCATAGCCCAGCCCGAATCCGGCGATCACGGCGCCCAGCACGCGCTCGGGCGTCCAGCCGTATTGCGCCACGCGCAACCAGACCGCCCAGGCTCCGAGCGCCGCGGGGGCGATGATCAGCACCGCCATCGCCCGCGCGGCCCAGCGCACCAGCCTGGCGCGCGCCGCCTCTTCATCCGACTGGTCGACAGCCGATGTGACCAGCGTCGCTCCGGTGGCCGCAATAGTCAGCAGCGTCGCCGCCGCCGACAGCGCGCCGAACAGACCATCCAGCCCCTGCACCGGCAGCACCACGAGGAACAGCACCACCACAAGCAGCAACACCGGCAGCAGAAGTCGCAGCAGCCGCAGGATCAGATAGGGCGACATCACATCGGCCATCTCGTCCACCACGGCAATGCCAAGGCCCAGCGCGATGCCGGTGATGACAGGGCTGATGAACGGCGTGCTGATCAGATCACCCAGAAAGCCGATGCCCACGGTTTTCAGCAGAGCATCCGACAGGAACAAGACCGCCCAGACAATACCGACGAACAGCCAGGCCGCCGCGTAGCGGATGACGATGGTCCAGGCTTCGATGAAAAGCAGCCGGTAATCCCGCCAATGGCTGAGTTGCGCTGCGACCAGAAAGGGTTGCGGCAGGAAGGTCAGGGCCAGAGCGGCAAGGATCACCGCCGGGGTGTCAAACATCTGATCAGCAGAGACATAGCCAAGGCTGGCCCAGGCCAGCCCCAGCCCGACCACCAGCGCCAGCGGCAGGGCCGTCAGCACCGACCGGCGCAGCGACAGCGGTCCCGCCATGCCCAGAACCGCAACAAAGAACACCAGGGTGAAGCCGGTCAGCGCGAGTGCGGCGCGTTCGGGCAGCAGATTATAGTCATGAATCTGACCCAGCCCGAAGAAGGCCAGCCCCGCCAGCCCCCCGGTCGCCGCCATGGCGATACGTTGCGAAATCTGCCGGTCCATGCCTGCCTCCTGCCATTCCGGCGCAGGTTATCCCGCGCCGGGGGCAAGGAAAAGGCGGTCAGAAATCGGTGGGGGCGCCGCCCTCCTGCTTGCGCTGCGCAACGAACCGGGTCAGCGCCTCCAGCCGGTCACCCTCGATGGGGGGCGGAGTGAAATCGGCGAGGATCTGTTTATACATCCGGTGCGCGCGCTCTGCCGTCCAGACCGCGCCATCCTGATGCCAGGCCTCGTAATTGCGCCAGTCGGCCAGGAATGGCGAATAAAAGGCGGTCTGGTAGCGGTCCTGCGTATGCTGGCAACCAAAATAGTGGCCCCCCGCCCCCACCTCGCGGATCGCGTCGAAGGCCAGATCGTCGTCGGTGGTGCCAAAGGTCTCCGGTTCGCAATAGCGCTGAATCATTTGCAGCACCTCGCAATCCATCACGAATTTTTCGGGGCTGGCGATCAGCCCGCCCTCCAGCCAGCCCGCCGCATGATAGACCATGTTGGACCCGGCCTGCACGGCGGCCCAGAGCGAATTGCAGGTCTCCCACATGCTCTGACCATCCGGCACGTTGGCTGCGCAGACACCGGAAGACCGCTGCGGCACGCCGTAGAAGCGCACAAGCTGCCCGGTCATCTGTGTCGCCCGCATGTATTCCGGCGTGCCAAAGGCCGGGGCGCCGGATTTCATATCGACGTTGGAGGTGAAAGTGCCGATGGCAACCGGGCAACCGGGGCTGATGTATTGCAGCAGTGCAATGGCCGACAGCGCCTCGGCCAGCGACAGGGCGACTGCGCCTGACATGGTGACCGGGGCCATGGCGCCCGCAAGGGTAAAGGGCGTTACCACCACCGGCTGCCGCCGCCGCGCCAGCCGCATCGCGCCATCCAGCATCGGATAGTCGTGTTTCAGGGGCGAAACCGAGTTGATGTTGGTATACATCCGCGGCTTCGCCTCGAACTCGTCATGGCTGAGCCCGCCCGCCAGACGCACCATCTCCATCACATCCTCGACCCGCTCGGCGCCAAGGCTGTAGGCGTGGCACACCTTGTCGGTGAGCGTCAGCTTCTCGAACAGGCAATCGAGATGGCGCACCGAAGGGTGAATGTCGATCGGCTCTACCGGATAGCCGCCTGCGATATGGATGCAGTTGAAATACTGCGTCAGTTTCAGGAATTCCCTGAACGTCTCGAAATCGCCCGAACGTTTGCCGCGTTCCAGATCCCAGGCATTCGGTGGGGACGAGACATTGACGAAGACCATATGCCGCCCGCCCAGAATGATCTCGCGTTCCGGGTTGCGGGGGGTGATGGTGAATTGCGACGGTGCCTTGCGCACCATCTCCATCACGAAATCCTCGTCCATCTTCACATTGGTGCCCGAAACCTTGCAACCCGCCTGTTTCAGGATCTCGCAGGCTTCGGGATTCAGCATTTCGATGCCGATTTCCCTCAGGATGCGCATGGCGGTGCGGTGGACGCGCTGCACGCCTTCGGCATCCAGCGGCTCGACCGGGGCGTCGGGCAGCACGGGGATGCGCCAGGGCATCTGGTCGATCACGGCGGTTCCGGCGCGGGCCTGATTACCAGCCCGGCCACCGGCGCGGCTGCGTTTGCGGCCCTGATCGTCGCTCATGCCCGTTCTCCATCCTGGGATTCCGCTTTCCGCCAGAATGGCCGAAAGGAACCGCCAAGGCGGACAACAAGCGCGACAGGTTTGTGTCGTTTTTGATCTAGGCGGTCAGGGCCGCGCCAGAGAGCGAGTCCAGCCAGCCCGGCAACGCACCAATGTGATCCAGCACCAGATCGGCATGCGGCGCAAGTTCGTCCTGCAAGGCGATGCCGGTCAGCACGGCAATACAGGTCATCCCGGCCGCGCGGCCAGCCTCCATGTCGTGCCGGCTGTCACCAACCATCGCAATGCGCGACGGGTCCAGCCCCATCTGCCCCGCAAAGGCCAGAAGCTGTCCCGGCGCGGGCTTGCCGCCATAGCCCGAGTCGTAACCGGCCACAAAATCGAACAGCTCCAGCACCCCATGCTTACGCAGATGCGTGCGGGCGGGGATTTCGGTATCATTGGTCGCAAGCCCGATTTTCAGCCCGCGTGCCTTCAGCGCGGTGAACAGCGGCACCAGCGGCACAGCCTCCACGGTGGGCGCCTCAGCGGCCAGCAGGTTCATGCGGTCCACAAGGCTGCTCGCGGCTTCGTGCGCCAGATGCGGCAGCATCGCTTCGGCAATTTCCGGGGCGGTGGCGGCGATCACCGGGCTGTCGGGGGCAAAATCCATCCGCGCCGCATCGAACCCGATGGACTGCGCCAGCACAGCGCGCCGGTCGGCATCCGGTTCCAGCTCGGCCAGCAGTCGCGCGGCCCAGCCACCCCAGCTTTGCCGGAAGTCGAACAGCGTGCCGTCCTTGTCGAAGATGAGCCCGTCGATCATTTCATCCCTATCCCGCGCGCCGCGCGTGGTTATGTCCAGTGTGGCAGCTCGCCGCCCGGCAGACCGGCCCGCGCCTGCATCGGCGCCTCGTAAGGCAGACCAGCCGCATCGCAGAAAGCCATGACCAGCGCATCCTCGGCCAGCAGAAAATCCATCACCGCCGCCAGAAACTCCGGCTCAGTTGCGCGGGCGGGAAGATCGGCGGGCGCGCTGCCGGTCGCCGCCAGAAAACCCGGCAACAGTTCCTCCTGGGTCACCAGCCAGCCCAGCGCACGAAGGGCCAGAGTTTCGGCAGATTCCCGGGCAGTCACCGGGAAAACTCTGATCTGGGATGCGACATTTCGGCTTTGATCCGCAAAGTGTGAACAGGTGGCAATGATTTCTTAACCATCTCGCGAAACACTGTCGATCAGGGAACGGTGACGGAGCTGGTTATGGTCGGCAAGATCCTCATTGCGGATGATGTGGCCACCAATCGCATCGTCTTCAAGGTAAAGCTGGCGGCGGCCTGCTATCATCCGCTGCTGGCGGGCGATGCGCAAACCTGTCTGGCCATGGCGCGGGCGGAAAAGCCTGATGCGATCCTGCTGGACGCAGATCTGGGAAACCGCAGGGGCCTTGCGGTGCTGGAACAATTGCGCGCCGATGCCGCCACGGCTGATATCCCGGTACTGATGCTGGCGGCATCACCGGATGCCGGGCTGCGGCTTGCCGCATTGCGGGCCGGGGCGGAGGATTGCCTGGCCAAGCCGCTGGACGACCAGTTGCTCATGGCCCGGCTGCGCAATCTGTTGCGGCTGCACGAAACCGCCGACGAACTGGGTCACCGCGAACAGGCCCTGCAGGTGCTGGGCCTGGCCGAGGCTCCTGCGGGGTTTGAGCGGCAGGGGCTGGTCGTCGTCGTCGCGGAGCGACCGGAGCAGGCATTGCTGTTGCGTCGCCAGCTTGCGGGGCGCGCGGGGATCGAGGTGCGGACCATGGGCCGGGACGAGGCGCTGAACGCCACCGCCGCCGGGCTGGCCCCTGATATCTTTGTGCTGGATGCCGAAATCAGCGGGCCGGGCGGCGGGTTGCGGCTGATGTCCGACCTGCGCGCGCGCCGCACCGCACGGCACAGCGCCATGGTGCTGATCGGTCAGGGGCAAGTGCCCGCCGACCTTGCCATGGCCTATGATATGGGAGTCAGCGCCGCCCTGCCCGACGATCTGCCGGCCGAGGAAATGGCCTTCCGGCTTCAGGCATTGCTGCGGCGCAAACGCACCGGCGACCGGCTGCGCCATTCGGTGCAGGACGGGCTGCGCCTTGCTGTGACCGATCCGCTGACCGGGCTTTACAACCGCCGCTATGCCCAGCCCCGACTGGCCGCGATTGCCGAGCGCGCCCATGCCTGCGGCAGCGCTTTCGCGGTCATGGTAATCGACCTCGACCGTTTCAAACAGGTGAACGACCGCTGGGGCCACGCGGCAGGGGATGCGGTTCTGGTCGAGGTCGCGCAGCGGTTAAGCCTGAACCTGCGTCCGGCGGATCTGGTTGCGCGCATCGGCGGCGAGGAATTTCTGGTGATCCTGCCCGAATCCGGCGCCTCCGAGGCCCGTCACATTGCCGAACGGCTGCGCCATGCCATCGAAAAGCCCCCGGTTGCCCTGCCGGGGGGGGAAACCTTGCAGATTACCGTGTCCGTCGGCCTCGCCGTGCAGGACAGCGCACAAGCCGCAATTCCGGCGGCTGATCTGGTCGACATGGCCGATCAGGCCCTGCTTTGCGCGAAATCGCGCGGCCGCAATCAGGTGATCCAAAGCCGCAGCGCCGCCTGAGGTGCCTTACCTGTCGCCCTTGCGGTCCTCGGGCGGCGGGCGCTTGCGCGTGATGCGCTGTTCCAGCCGGTCGGCAAAGGCGTGGCGTTCGGCATCGCTCATCCCGGCCAGCCGCTCGCGCAGCAGGTCCTGCCCGAGTTTCAGGTGATCGGCCAGACGCGCCTGCTGGGTGTCGAAAGCCCGCGAAAGCCGCCCGGCATCAAAAGGATCGGCCCGCAGGGCAGACAGCATCTCGCCCATATCCGCCCGCATCTGCGCCCGCGCCACCCGGAAATCGGGGCGACGGTCGCGGAAGGATTTGCGCAGGGCGTCGCGATCCGCCTCGCTCAGCGCCTCGGTGAAGGGACCGAAACCAAGATCCCGCACTTCGCGCCCACGGTCATGGGGGTCTTTCAGCAGGGCACCGCCCACGATACCGGCAACCATCAGGTTGACCGCCAGCGAGGCGAAGAAGGCGATCTTCCAGCGCCGCAGGCTGCGGTGGCTGGCCGGGCGTGGTTCAGGGGTCGTCGTCATGGCTTCATCCCTCCGCCAGCCAGATTTCAAGATCGGGGATCAGTTCGACCACATCCACCGCAGCGGGTTCAAGGGCCTGCGATACATCGGCGACCGGCGCGGGTTGCACGAAGCCGATCCAGACCCCTGCCAGTGTCGCAGCTACCAGGCCCGCCGCCGCGCGGTTGTTCGCGGGTGAAAACAACCCCGCCAGCCGGCCCCGGCGCGCGGCAGGCCGGGGCGGAGCCGTATGCTGCGGCAGGGCATCCTGCGCGGCATAGGAATCTGCCAGCACCCGCGCCATCAGCACCGAAGCCTCGGGCGGCGCAGCGGCGCGCGCCTCTTCAAACAGGCTGTCCAGCGCCTCGGCCGTCAGTCCCACATCATCCCGAAGCCTGACACTCATGTCCCGGTCTCCTCATCCTCATAGCCCAGCGCCGCGCGCTGGCCCGACAAGACCGCAGCAAGGGCGCGTTTGCCCCGTGCGGTCAGGCTTTCCACAGCCTCTACCCCGATGCCCATGATCCTGGCGATCTCGGGATTCGCAAGTCCCTCAAGGTGGCGCAACGCCACCGCCTGACGCTGCCGCTCCGGCAGGGCAGTCAGGGCGGTGTCGAGTGCGGCCATCCTGTCGCGTTGCATCATCGCCGCCGCCGCGCCAGGCGCATCATCCGCCACCTCAGGTGCCGTCTCCGGCAGATCCAGGGGACGCCTCGCCCGCGCGCGCTGCCGGTCGGTCACCAGATTGGTGACCACACGATACAGCCATGTGCTGACCTGCGCCTCTTCCGCGCGCCAGTCCGGCGCAATGCGCCAGAGCCGCAACATGGCTTCCTGCGCCACATCCTCGGCCTCGGCACGGTCGCCCAGCAGACGGGTGGCATATCCCAGAACGCGCGGCGTGAACCGCAAGGTCAGAACCCGCGCAGCCGCCCGGTCACCCGCCGCATACCGGGCAAGCAGAACCGCGTCGGGCAGGTCTGAGGAAACGTCAAGGGGCATGGACATCCTGCAAGGGTGTTATCCGCGAAACGGGGGCGCGACAATCGCCGCGCCCCTGGCACTCGTCAATTCCCTGCGCCGTCTTCCGCCGCACCCTCTTCGGGCTGCGGCATCACCGGCTTGCCGCCCTGCCCCTTGGCCCCGCGACCGTCCTTGTCGTGCCAGCCCTTGCCGTGCTCGCCATGACCCCGGCGCTCCATGCGTGACATCATCTTCTCGCGCGCGGCATCCGCCTCGGCCTTGCTGATCGCACCATCGCCGTCCGTATCGACGCGGGCCAGCATCTTCGGCCCCGGTCCGGGCATCGCCAGAACCTCGGCCGCCGTCAGCATCCCGTCGCCATCTGCATCCAGACGCTGCATCATCTGATCGACCTGCGCGCGGATACGCTCTTCCGCACCCCGCATCCGCATCGCCACCAGTTCGTCGGCGCTGATCTTGCCATCCTTGTCGGCATCAAGTTCAGCCACCCGCGCCGCGCGGGCTGACGCGAATTCCTCGGGCGTGATCTTGCCGTCCTTGTCGGCATCCAACTTGTCAAAATCGAACATCGGGCCGTCCTGCATCATCATGCCCATCGGCCCCATACCGCCATGATCGCGCATCCGGTCTGCAAGCGCGGCAGATCCCAGACCACCGGCCAGGATCGAGGCCAGCGCTGCGGTGTAAACGAGGGTGCGTTTCTGCATCTTCAATCTCCTGTCTGTCGGGTGGGCCGCCTCTGCATGGCGCCACCGTCATGCCAGACAAACGCCCGGCGGCTGGGTTTCCGTCGCAATCACCGCTCACTTTCGGTCACGGCCCCGTGAGCACCTAAATGCGACTTTCCAGCGCATGTTTTCCGCGCCCCTTGCTCCTGCCCTGCCGCCATGACTATGCTGCGCCCGATCCAGACCGCTATGCCCCCCTGATCCGAGGTTGACCGATGACCGCACTGGCGCAGACCGAAGACGACCGCCCGCTGTGGCCCGCTATCGTGCGCGGCTGGCGGCGGCGCTGCCCGAACTGCGGGGCGGGGCCGGTGCTGCGCGGCTATCTGACGGTTCGCGAAAGCTGCCCCGTCTGTCATGAGGCACTGCACCACCAGCGCGCAGATGATGGCCCGGCCTATATCACCATTCTGATCGTCGGGCACATCATGGGACCGGCGCTGCTGTGGGCCTTTGTGAAATGGCGGCCCGATCCGCTGATTCTGGTGTCGATCTTTTCGGTGATCGCGGTTGCGATGACCCTCTGGCTTCTGCCGCGCGTGAAAGGCGCCTTCGTGGCGCTGCAATGGTCACGGCGCATGCATGGATTCGGCTCAAGTGACTGAGCGGCCAGCCGATACGCCGGTACGGCCTGCTGCAACCGTGGTGCTGACCCGCGCGCGGGCCGGTGGCCCCGAGGTACTGATGGGCCAGCGCGGCGCCGGTGCGGCCTTCATGCCTTCGAAATACGTCTTTCCTGGCGGTGCGGTGGACCGCGCCGATGCTGCCGTTCCGCTGGTCGCGCCGCTGGGTGAGCCTTGTCGCAGTCGGCTGGCCGGAACGGACATCGCACCCGACACGCTGGCCGCCGCCGCAATCCGCGAATTGTTCGAGGAAACCGGCCTGGCTTTGGGCCAGCCCGCCACCTGGGCCGATCCGCCCGCAGACTGGCAGAGCTTCGCCGCGCGCGGTCTGCGCCCCGATGCCTCGGGTTTCCGCTTCATCTTTCGCGCCATCACGCCGCCGGGCCGGCCGCGCCGCTTTGACGCGCGGTTCTTCCTTGCCGATGCCAGCGCCGTTCAGGGCGATGTCGAGGATTTCTCGGCCGCCTGTGACGAGCTTTCGCATCTGCACTGGATCTCTCTGGCCGAGGTGCGGCGGCTGGACCTGCCCTTCATCACCGAGGTCGTCCTGTCTGAAGTCGCCCTTCTGATGCGCGGCGGCCAGCAACCCGGAGTGCCGTTCTTCGACAATTCCGGCACCCGGCCCACCTTCCGGCGGATCACCTAACGCCGGAACGGCCAGAGCGGGTGCGGCACCGGATCTTTTGCCGTCACCAGATAGCGGCGAAACACCTCGGCATAGCTGCGGTAGACATAGCCATCGTTGCGTCGCTGATAATGATCCCGATGCGCGTGATAAAGCGCAGGCAGGGCATACCAGGGCACATTCGGGTGCATGTGATGCACCACATGCAGGTTGTTGTTCAGAAACAGCAGCGCCAGCGGGCCGCGATCTTCAATGATCACGGTGCGCGCGCGCGCAGCCTCATGGGCGCGGTGTTCCAGAAAGGTGCGGATCTTCAGCAGCGCATGGCCGATATAGGCCGCCATCAGATAGGCCCAGCCGCTCATCGGGGCGACCCAGATCCACCAGATCACCGGCACCAGCCCCGCCAGATGCAGCAGCCAGTCGCGGATCACCGCCCGGTCGCCACGCAATGCCAGCCCGGCCTCGGTGCGCAGCCACAGCAGATTGCCGATCAGCGGCCCCAGCAGCACCCGCCCAGCGAGGGTGTTGTTCATCTCCAGCAGCCAGCGCGCCGGGCGGGACAGCCGCGCCCAGACCGCCGGGTCGAAATAGTTCGATTCAGGGTCATCATAGGGGTCAGTCAGGATCGGGTCGTGGTGATGCGCCAGATGGGTGTCGCGGAAGCGGCCATAGGGCACGGTCAGGTTCAGCGCCGGGAAGGCCAGCGCCTCGTTGGCCAGACGTGAACGGAAGGGATGGCCATGCAGCATCTCATGTTGCAGCGAAGAAAACTGAGCGATGGCAAGCCCGGTCAGCACCACCCCCAGCACGGGCGACAGATCATAGGCCCAGGTCGTGCCCAGCGCCCAAAGCGCATAGGTCATCAGCAGCAGCGACAGGGTGATCCATTCAACGGTGCGGGGGGGGTGGCGCATAGCGGCTCCGGCATTTTTCAAGGGCTTAGCACCGGGCACGACCTGCGAGAATGCGGAAGATGCGCATGACAAAGTCATCATCATTGATTATACTCACCAATGATGGAAAAGATCGACAAACGCGACCGCGCAGCCCTGTTCCGCACCCGACTGGCCGAGGCCATGTCCGCGCGTCAGATGACGCAGGCCGCGCTGGCGCGCGCGACCGGGGCAGACCGTTCCACCATTTCGCAGCTTCTGGCCGATGGGGTGCGGCTGCCCAATGCCCAACTGGCCGCCGATTGCGCGCAGGCGCTGGGGATCAGCGCAGACTGGCTTCTGGGGCTGACCGAACGGCCCGAGCCGCTGGCCGACCTGCTGGCCACGCAACTGACCATGCGCGAGGCGCCACGCGCCCTGTTCGACGAGGCGATCTTCGGCTGGCACCGCGAGGCGGCGGGCTACAAGATCCGGCATGTCCCGGCGACGCTGCCCGACATGCTGAAAACCCGCGCTCTGGTGGAATGGGAATATCGCCCACAACTGGGCCGCACCGCCGAACAGGCGATCGGCGCCTTCGAGGATCAGCTGGCCTGGCTGCGCACCGCGCAATCGGATTACGAAATCGCCCTGCCGCTGCACGAGATGGAGGCGTTTGCCACCGGCACCGGCTATTACGCCGGGCTTCCAGTTGAGGTACGGCTGGGTCAGATCGAGCGGTTCGAGACGCTGGCGGATCAGCTTTACCCCTCGCTGAGGCTGTATCTCTTTGATGCGCGGCGGGTGTTTTCAGCGCCCGTGACGGTGTTCGGCCCGCTGCTGGCGGTGGTGTATCTCGGTCGCCATTACATCGCCTTCCGGGACCGTGCGCGGGTCGAGACCATCAGCGCGCATTTCGACTGGCTGGTGCGCGAGGCAACCCTGGGCGCCCGCGATTTTGCCGCGCATATGCGCGATCTGCGGACGCGCGTTCAGAACATCTGAAGCCCGGCAAGGCTATAGCCGTTCCAGTCGAGGATTTCGCGCGCGGCCTTCAGCCGGTCAGGCGAGGTTACGCCACCGCGTTCCAGCACAAAGCCCATGCGCCCCGACGGCGTGCCGATGACCAGCGTGCGGCTGTCGGCATCGGCCCACAGCACCCACCACGGTTCGGCCAGCGCACCTTCCGCAGCCTCGAGCTGCAAACGACCGGGCGCAACCAGCCGGGCGTTACCGCGATAGCGCGCGCGTTGCCCGTCAAGGCAAAGATCGGCTTCCACCGGCAGACCCTGCGCGCCCGACGGGCCGAAACTGACCATCCCGCCCCGGCAGCCACCCGCCTCTGCCGCGAAGGTGCCGACCTGCTGCCAGCGACCGGCAAGACTTGCCGCATCCAGCACAGCGCTGGAATAGATCGGCACCGCCGTGTTGCGAAAGGCGCGTTCCGGCTCCGGTGTTTTGGCACAGGCGGACAGCGCCAGCAGCAGTGCAAACATTAGTCGAGACACAGTGTCACCTCGCGCCCGTCGGCCTGAAGGATGGGGTTGCAGCCGAAAAGCGGCGTGACCGGCGCGCAACTGCGCGAGCGGGCAAGACAGAATCCCTCGCAATCGCTTTCGCGGCTGCATTGCTTGCCCGCGTCCCGCGTGCGCCGCACGCAGGTCCGGGCCTGCGACAGCCCGGCAGCGGACCAGGTGCCCCCCGCCTTTTCGCAACTGATCTGCGCGGCGGTCTTCGCGGCAGGCTCAGGTTGAGGCGCCGTTACAGGCCTGGGCGGTGCGGCGGTGGGAGGCACCCCGGGTTGGGCCTCTGGCGCAGCCTTCGGCGCTGGGTCAGGCGCGGCGGCCGGTTTGACATCGGACGCCGCGGTTGCCGGGGCCAATGTCGTGGTCGTCACCGGACCGCCGGTGATCGCCCCCGGCGCGGCAGTTACCCCAGCTTCAGGCGGCGGCGCAGTCTTGCCGCCCCCAAGCCCCGCAGGCAACTGGCAGGCCGCCAGCAGGCCAATCGTCAACAGCGCTGCAATACGGCGCATCCCGTCCCCCACTCATCCCGCCCCAATAGGCCCGAAGCCCGGCACGGGCGCAACCCGTTCAGTAAGGCGCAGGGTAAAGACGGTGCAAGGCGTCAATATCGGCCAGAACCTCGTCCGACAGCGTCAGATCTGCCGCACCGATATTGCTTTCAAGCTGCGCAAGTGTCGTGGCGCCGATGATCGGAATGCAGGCAAACGGCCTCTGACGGGTGAAGGCAATCGCCATCTGGCAAGGATCAAGCCCGTGATCGCGCGCAAGGCCAAGATAGGCCGAAACGGCAGGAAACACCTGCGCGGTGACACGTCCGCCCAGATCGGGGGTGCGTTCACGCCGCGTGCCTTCGGGCACCACATCCCCGGCGTATTTGCCCGACAGCAGCCCCGTTGCCAGCGGCGAATAGGCCAGCAACGGCATGTCCTCCAGCACCGAAAGCTCGGCCCAGTCGGTATCGAACTGGCGGCAGAGCAGCGAATATTCGTTCTGCACGCTGGCCATGCGCGGCAGGTTCTCCATCCCGGCCAGCCGCAGCCATTCAGCCGCGCCCCAGACGCTTTCGTTCGACAGGCCCAGCGCGCGGATCTTGCCTTCAGCCACCAGATCGCCCGCAGCGCGCAGCACTTCGGCCATGTTGTCGCGGATCGCGGCCGGATCGTCGAAGCGCGGCGCATAGCGCCACATCTGGCGGAAGTGATAGCTGCCGCGATTGGGCCAGTGCAGTTGGTAAAGGTCGATGTAATCGGTCTGCAACCGCCGCAACGAACCTTCGACCGCCGTGCGCAAGGTGGCGGCGCTGATCGGCTGATCGGCGCGCACCGTCTTGCCCTTGCCGGTGATCTTGGTCGCCAGAACCACACGCTCACGCCCGCCGCGCGCGGCGAACCAGTTGCCGATGATCGCTTCGGTCCCGCCGACGGTTTCGGCGCTGACCGGGTTGGTCGGATACATTTCGGCGGTGTCCCAGAAGGTCACGCCGCGCTCTGTCGCCATATCCATCTGGGCAAAGGCCTCGGCCTCGGTGTTCTGGGTGCCCCAGGTCATCGTGCCGAGGCAGAGTTCCGAAACCATGAGCCCGCTGCGGCCCAGTGCAACCTGTTTCATCACGTTTCTCCTTGTCGGGCATCAGCTTAGAGCGGAACGCCGCAGTGGCAAGACCTGCGCCACCTCACGCGCTGTTACAAACTGTGATCATTTCGCCCTGTCATCCGGGCGCAATCCGGGCCAACCTGCCCCTCAAGCCCTGCCGAAATGACGAGCCGATGCGACTGCTGATCTCTTTTGCCGCCCTGTTCCTCGCTGTCGTGCTGCTGCAACTCGGTTCGGGTGGGGTCGCGCCGCTGGACGCGATTTCGGGCGCGAGCCTCGGTTTTTCCACCGAACAGCTTGGCCTGCTGGGCTCGGCCCATTTCCTCGGCTTCTTCATTGGCTGCTGGTGGGCGCCGCGGCTTATGGGGTCTGTCGGGCATTCCCGCGCCTTCGCGGCCTTCACGGCGGCGGGGACCATCGGCATTCTGGCGCATATGCTGATCGTCGATCCGCTGGCCTGGTCGGTGATGCGGATGGCTTCGGGCCTTTGTGTTGCAGGCTGTTACACGATCATCGAGGCATGGTTGCAGGACAAGGTGACGAACGCGACCCGCGCCCGCGCCATGGGGGTTTACCGGGTTGTGGACATCGCGGGCAGCCTTGGCGCGCAGCTGATGATCGGCGTGCTGGAGCCTGCCTCCTACGTTTCCTACAACCTGCTGGCGCTGCTGTGCTGCTGTGCCATCTTCCCGCTGACCCTGACCCGCAGCGAGGCGCCCCCTACCCCGCTGGCCCCCCGCCTGCGCCCCGGTCTCGCATGGCGCAAATCACCATTGGCCAGCATGGGGGTGGTGGTATCGGGCGTGACCGGCGCAGCGTTTCGCATGGTCGGCCCGGTCTACGGGCTGGAGGTCGGTCTGGGCGCCGATCTGATCGCGCTGTTTCTGGCCGCCTATGTGCTGGGCGGGGCAGTGGCGCAAATTCCGGTCGGCTGGCTCGCCGACCGCTATGACCGCCGGTCCGTGCTGATCTGGATATCGGTCGCGGGCATCTTCGCCTGTGGCGCCACCATCGCTCTGGCGGCCTCCGGCATTTCCGGCGTCTTTGCCGCCGCCGCGCTGTTCGGCTTTGCCACCTTGCCCGTCTATTCCATCTCGACCGCGCATGCCCATGACTACGCCGAGCCGCAGGAACGGGTGGAGCTTTCGGCGGCGCTGATGTTCCTATATGCCGTCGGCGCTATCGCCAGCCCCTATGTCGCCTCGCTGGTGATTGAACATTTCGGGCCGGAAGCGATGTTCGTGATGATCGGAATTGCGCATGCCGGGCTGATCGTCTTTGGCTTCGCCCGGATGCGGGTGCGCCCGTCGCAGACCCGCACCGCCTATACCTATGAACCGCGCACCTCGTTCCTGATCGGGCGCCTGTTGCGCCGCGACCGCACGGGAGAGTGATCGGCCATTTGCGCCGGATCAACGCGATCGCCCGCCGCCTGTGCCATACTGCCCCCACAAACAGCGACAGGAGGCAGAAATGCAGATTTCCTTTAGTGGCAAGACGGCCCTTGTAACCGGAGCGGGCTCCGGCATCGGCGAGGCCATCGCGCTGGAACTGGGTCGCGCCGGGGCGCGGGTCATTGTGGCCGACCTGCACCCCGATACGGCTGCGGCCGTCGCCGACCGGATCGTCGCGGCGGGTGGACAGGCCCAGCCCGGCGCGAGCGATGTCTCGGACCCGGCTGTGGTCGAACGGCTGGTGGCCGAGGCAGTGGCGGCCGGTGGCCGGCTGGACCTGCTTGTGAACAACGCGGGAATCAGTGGGCCGATGGCACCTTTGGGCGAGTATCCGCTGGAGGGCTGGCGGCAGGTCATGGGCGTGAACCTTGACGCCGTGTTCTACGGGTTGCGCTTCGCCATTCCCGAGATGCTGAAATCCGGTGGCGGCGCCATCGTCAACATGGCCTCGATTCTCGGCTCGGTCGGCTTTGCCAATGCGGGCGCCTATGTGGCGGCGAAACACGCGCTGCTGGGGCTGACCCGCACCGCCGCGCTGGAATATGCGGCGAAAGGCATCCGGGTAAATGCCGTGGGCCCCGCCTTCATCGACACGCCCCTGCTGGCCAACCTGCCCGAGGGCGCGAAAGAGGCGCTGGTGGCGGTGCATCCGGTGGGGCGGCTGGGACAACCGGCGGAGGTCGCGGCGCTGACGCTGTTCCTCTTGTCGGATCAGGCGAAATTCATCAACGGATCGTATCACCTGATCGACGGCGGATACTGCGCGCAATAGGCCGAAAGCCCTTTTCCCGCCTCGTCTGCGGCGCTAAACAGCGCCGGAACGGAAAGGCCTGTGGCGCTTGGCGGCGCAGCAATGGAAAGGCCCGCGGCGCAGGATGGTGCCGCAATGGAAAAGGGGACGCGGCATGGCTCGGATTCTCATCACTTCGGCTATTCCCTATATCAACGGGATCAAGCATCTGGGCAATCTGGTGGGCAGCCAGCTGCCCGCCGACCTGTTCGCCCGCTACATGCGCGCGCGCGGCAACGAGGTCATGTTCATCTGCGCGACCGATGAACATGGCACCCCGGCCGAGCTGGCCGCCGCGAAGGCGGGCAAGCCGGTCGCAGAATATTGCGCCGAGATGCACGAGGTTCAGGCCGATCTTGCGCGCGGCTTCCGGCTGTCCTTCGACCATTTCGGGCGATCCTCCAGCCAGCGGAACCACAGGCTGACCCAGCATTTCGCGGGGCAGCTGGCTGATCACGGGCTGATCCGCGAAGTTTCGGAAAAGATGATCTTTTCCATCGACGACAACCGCTTCCTGCCCGACCGCTATATCGAGGGCACCTGCCCGAACTGCGGCTATGACAGCGCGCGGGGCGACCAGTGCGACAACTGCACCAAGCAGCTTGACCCGACCGACCTGATCAACCCGCATTCCACGATTTCCGGCTCCACCAATCTGGAGGTGCGCGAAACCAAGCACCTTTACCTGATGCAGCGCGCCCTGCGCGAAAAGCTGGAAGCCTGGATCGACAGCAAGACCGGCTGGCCGGTGCTGACCACCTCCATCGCAAAGAAATGGCTGAACGATGGCGACGGCTTGCAGGATCGTGGCATCACGCGCGACCTGCACTGGGGTATCCCGGTGATGAAGGGCGATCAGCCCTGGCCGGGGATGGAAGGCAAGGTCTTCTACGTCTGGTTCGATGCCCCCATCGAATATATCGCCGGCACCGCCGAATGGGCCGATGCCAATGGCAAGCTGGACGCCGATTGGGAACGCTGGTGGCGCACCGACAAGGGCGCCGAAGACGTGACCTATTACCAGTTCATGGGCAAGGACAACGTGCCCTTTCACACCCTGTCCTTCCCCGCCACGATCCTGGGGGCGGGCGAGCCGTGGAAGCTGGTCGATTACCTCAAGTCCTTCAACTACCTGAACTATGATGGCGGCCAGTTCTCCACCTCGCGCGGGCGCGGGGTGTTCATGGATCAGGCGCTGTCGATCCTGCCTTCGGATTACTGGCGCTGGTGGCTGCTCAGCCACGCCCCTGAAAGCGCCGACAGCGAGTTTACATGGGAGAATTTCCAGGCTTCCGTGAACAAGGATCTGGCCGACGTTCTGGGCAATTTCGTCAGCCGCGTGACCAAATTCGCCAAGTCCAAGCTGGGGGAAACGGTGCCGGAGGGCGGCGAATTCGGCCCGCAGGAAACCGCGCTGATCGCGGAACTGGGGGCGCGCATCCGCGATTACGAAGGCTATATGAACGCGATTGAGGTCCGCAAGGCGGCGGCCGAGTTGCGGGCGATCTGGGTGATCGGGAACGAATACCTGCAAGCGGCGGCACCGTGGAGCGCGATCAAGACCGATCCGGCTCGGGCCGAGGCGATGATCCGCCTCAGCCTGAACCTGATCCGGGTCTATGCGATCCTGTCGCAGCCCTTCATCCCCGATGCGGCGCAGGCCATGATGACCGCGATGGGATCCGACGACTGGACCTGGCCCAGCGACGTGCCGGAGGCCATTCGTGCCCTGCCCGCCGGGCACGCGTTCACCGTGCCGGAGAACCTGTTCCGCAAGATCACCGACGAGGAACGCGCCGACTGGCAACAGCGCTTTGCGGGCAAGCGCGAGTGATCGGGACATCATCATCGCCGTCGCAGAAAGCTGGTCACCATCGCTAATGCGTGGTGCAGGGACCGTCAGAAATGGGCGGCCCCGATGTGCTGAGAGCTACAGTTGCCAGAGCCGCTGACCGGAGAGCCTGTTGGGACGGGCAGCAATCGGATTTCGGCGACAGACCGCAGATCAATGGCCCCCAACGTGGGGGCCATGATGGCGGCGCGAACTGGGTCAGATCACCGCGCGCAGTTTTTCCTGGGCCTCTTTCGAGAAGGGGGCAAGGTGGACCGTGGCGCGGATCGTCGTTTGGTCGTGCCGTTCGACATGGGGTTTGCGCGAGCCGCCGCCCACTTCGCCCCAGGTCAGCACGACCTCGGTGCCGGGTTCGGCAAAGGCTTCGTCGACACAGGCCAGTGACAGGAATTCGCGTTCGTTGATGTTGTAACCGCAATATTGCGACATGCCGATCAGCGCGCCATCGGCGCTGCGCAGCTCATCTGCCTGAGGCCAGCCGTAATAGGAGGTGGGCATGTCGATCGCCTTGTAGATCGGCCCGTCGCCGGTCTGAGAGGCGAAGATCCTGGCCACATCGTCATGATGCCAGCGCAGCACGCGCTTGACGCGGCGCGGGGCCTGCATCTGCGCCTCAAGCGCGGCGCGACCGATGAAATCATGGTCGAACTTGACGAATTTCTCATATCCCAGCGCCGAGGGCGTCCAGTAATAATCCTCGATATCCCGGCTGTAGAGGCTACCGCCCAGCTGCATGTTCGCCTCCCAGCTGTCGGCCGGCAGCCATTCGCGATAGGCGCGCAGCTCGTCGCCGGTATAGATGCCGGGCAAGGGATAGGGAATCCAGCCGTCTTCAAGCGGGGTGGAGTAATAGGTCCGGGTGCCTGCCTGGCGCAGGCCGCGCTTTTCGCCCGCAGCAATGATCGCATCGCGCACCCGGTCGAGTTCGGCGAAGGGGCCCGAGAGTTCCGCCCCGGCATGTCCGGCCATGCCATGCCGCAGCACATGCACCCGGCAGCCCGCGATGGTGACATACGCGGTGTGGAAGAACCTGATCTCGGGCCAGCCGCCCTCGCAGATCTCGTCCAGAATGTCCCGGGCATTGGGGCCTTCAAGCTGAAAGCGGAACTTCTCGCGCTGGCCGTCCCTGGCGTAGGGTGTGCTCGGATCGAAGCGCATCTGCACGTCATAGCCGCCGGTCTCGCCGTGGAAGCGGACCCAGTTCAGAACCGGCATGCCAGAGATGAGTTCGAAACCCTCTGCCTCGCCATAGTAGTTCAGCACGCAGTCGCCGACATGATGGCCGCGCGGGGTGACGCAGAAATACTGCTTCGCCCGGTCGGTCGAGAGGTTCGAGAAGGTGCAGGGGCTGAGATATTCCAGAAGCTTGCGGGCATCGCGGCCTTTGACGAACAGGACCGGCATGTGATGCGACTGGTTGAACAGCACCGCCGTTTCGCGCCAGGCGCGCTGTTCTTCGCGCCAGGTCGTGTATTCGGGGGCGATCAGCGTGGCGAGGAGGCCGGTGCGCGACTTGTGATACTGCGAGATCGTGTCGTTGTAGAGGTGATCAACCAGATCGGGCGTCTGGTCGATCAGGTCCTGAAGCGTTTTCATCTTTCTGCTCCGCATGTCGGGTATGGGCGGCTTTTGGGGTGAATTCGGGCATGCATCTTCGATCGCACAGCGCCCTTTGGCTGCGCGGTTCGGACCCTGCGCTGCTCCTCCTCTGATCGCGCGGGTAAGGGGTTATCGTGCGGGCAGGATAAGGCAAGACGGGCGAAAACGCAACTTACAAGGAGTATTCCTTGTTTTTTAAGTAGCTGAGAACTTGGGCAGAATCAGCACTGCAACCATTTGTTTTTGAAAACTTAAAGCCCGGACGCCAGCAAGGCGCGCGAGGCGTCACGCCATTGTGCGATGATCTTTTCGCGTTCGTCTCCCTGGGGCAGCCAGGTCTCGGCAAGATAGAGACCGCGCATCAGCACATGCGACAGGTCGACATAGCGCCGGGCCACGACGGCCTCCTGACCCAGGCGGATCAGGACCTCGGTCCAGACATCGTCGAGCCGCCGCCTCGCATCAAGGACGATCGGGTGGATCACCCCGGCCAGCGCCCTGTCGGCACGGGCGGCGATGAGAAGCTCGATCTGGGCGGCATAGGCAGGGGCGAAGAAGAAGCGTTCCGAAGCGGAAAGGAAGGTGCCGACCGGATCGCCCGCCATGTCCGGGCTTGCGGCCGCTTCGCGCGCTTCGGCCACGGAACGTTCAATGGCATGGTGGCAGGCGGCGGCGATGAGGTCGATCTTCTTGGGATAATAATGCTCAAGCGCCCCGCGCGAAATACCGGCCCGCGCAGCGACCCCGCTTGAGGCGAAGGCGACGTAGCCCTCGGTCGCCAGGATTTCGAGCGCCGTGTCGAGGACCGCGGCCTGCGTCGCCTCGCGCCGTTCGCTTTGGGTACGCCGCCGGCGCGCCGGTTGTTCCGCCATCTTCCCGCCCTTCGCCGAAGCCACCTGCCCCTGCCTAGCGGGACAGGAAGCCGCCGTCGACGGGCAAGTTATGGCCGGTGATCATCGCCGCCGCATCCGAGGCAAGGAACAGGATCGCCGCCGCGACCTCCTCCGTCTCGGCCATGCGGCCAAGCGGCATCGCGGCCTGCATACGCTGCATAAGCGCCGGATCGCTTTCAAGCTTGCCGATAAAGCCGGTGCGCACCCAGGTGGGGGCGACGGCATTGACGCGGATCAGCGGCGCCCATTCATTCGCCATGGCACGGGCCATGCTGGCAACCGCGCCCTTGGTCGCGTGGTAGGACAGGTTCGGGTAGAGCCCGCCGCCCGAGAAGGCGAGGATCGAGGACAGATGCACCATGGCCGCCGGGCGGCCGCGCGCCAGCATGCCGCGTGCGACCGCGCGGGAGACCAGAAAAAGCCCGGTCTGGTTGACGGCGACCACCCGGTCCCAATCGGCCTGCGGCATCTCGGTCGCGGCCATGCGCAGCGCGATGCCAGCCGAATTGACCAGAATGTCGATGCCGTCCAAAGCCGTTTCGGCCTGCGCCACGGCAGCCTCGACCTCGTCGGCCCGGGTGACATCGGCGGCAAGCGCCAAAGTCAGCCCCTCGGCCGAGCAAACGGCCCGGACCGCCGCTACGTCGCGATCCAGGATCGCCACCCGCGCGCCGGCCCGATGAAACAGCCGCGCCGTGGCAAGGCCAATGCCACTCGCCCCGCCTGTGATCAGGGCCGCCCGACCCTCCAGCCAGAACAGGTCCATCACGCCTCGCGCAGCGCGTCGCGCACAGACCTTGCGGCGGCGACCAGCAGGCCAAGATCGACGCTGCCCGCGACGAAGGCATAGCCCCAAGACAGGTAGCGCCGCGCATCGGCCGGATTGGTGGCCAGGATGCCGCCGGGCTTGCCCAGCTTGTGCAGCCGCGCGATGGCGTCTTGCAGCGCGGCCTGCACATCGGGATGGGCCGGATTGCCCAGATGCCCCATTGAAGCCGCAAGGTCCGAGGGGCCGATGAACACGCCATCGACGCCCGGAACCGAGGCGATCTCTTCCAGACGCGCCAGCGCCTCGCCGGTCTCGATCTGCACCAGCAGGCAGATCTCGGCATTGGCGACGCTGAAATAATCCGCGGTCTGGCCATAGCGGCTGGCCCGCGTGCCACCGGCCACGCCGCGGATGCCGTGCGGCGGGTAAAGGCAGGCGGCGACAGCGGCCGCCGCCTCCCCGGCTGTCTGGACGAAGGGCACCAGCAGGGTCTGCGCCCCCATATCAAGCGCGCGCTTGATCAGCACCTTGTCGTTCCAGGCCGGACGCAACACATGGGCCGAGGGCCCCGCAGAAGCCGCCTGCAGCAAGGGTTGCAGATCGGCCAGATCGACGGCCGCATGTTCGGTGTCGAACAGCAGCCAGTCGAAGCCCAGGAGGCTCAGCGCCTCGGCCGTCACCGCATTGGGGATCGACAGCCAAAGCCCGTGCAAAGCCTCGCCCGCCGCAAGCCGCGCCTTGAAGGCGTTGCGCGGGGCGGAAACCGGGCCGGTGGTCAGCGGGTGATGCGGCAGGCCGGTCATGTGAACTGCACCGAAACCGAGCCGAGCGGGCCGAAATCGGCATGCAGCGTATCGCCCTTTTTCGCATGGACGGGCCGGGTGAAGCTGCCCGACAGCATCATATGGCCGGGTTCCAGCACCGTGCCATATTGCCCGACCTTGTTCGCCAGCCAGGCAATCGCCATCGCCGGATGGCCCAGCACACCCGCCGCAAGTCCGGTCTCTTCGATTTCCGAATTGCGATAGAAGATCGCGCCGACCCAGCGCAGGTCCACATCGGTGGGCCGCACCGGCCGACCGCCCAGGATGATCCCCGCCGCCGCGCCATTATCGGCCACCGTGTCGAAGATCCGGCGCGGTTCGGTCACGCGGGCGTCGATGATCTCGATCGAGGGCACGACCCATTCGGTGGCGCGCATCACGTCGATCAGCCCGATGCCCGGGCCTTTCAGCGGCTCTTTCAGGATGAAGGTCAGTTCGGGTTCCACCCGCGGCACGCAGAAACTGTCGAAGGGCACTTTCGCGCCATCGTTCAGGATCAGGTCGTCGAACATATAGCCGAAATCCGGCTCGTCGATCTTCGAGGCCGCCTGCATCGCCTTCGAGGTCAGGCCGATCTTATGGCCGATGATGCGGGCGCCGGCCTTGACCTTGGCCGCCGCCACGGCCGAGGAAATCGCATAGCTGTCTTCAAGTTCGATCTGGGGAAAGCGCTCGGACGGGCGCATGCCCTGCACCTTGCTGCGGTGGCTTTCTAGAAGCGAGGCGACGCATTCCGCCCGCTGGTCTTCGGTCAACATGGGGCTTTCCTTAGAGCTTGATGCAGATGTTGCGGAGTTCGGTGTAGAACTCCATCGAATGGACCCCGCCCTCGCGCCCGATGCCCGAGGCCTTGGCGCCCCCGAACGGCGTGCGCAGGTCGCGCAGGAACCAGCAGTTCACCCAGGAAATCCCCACCTCGACCTGACGGGCGACGCGATGGGCGGCGCCCAGGCTTTCGGTCCAGATCGTGGTGGCAAGCCCGTAGGGTGAGTTGTTGGCCAGGGCGATCGCCTCGTCCTCGGTGTCGAAGGGTTGCAGATGGGTGCAGGGCCCGAAGATTTCCTCGCGGATCACCGGACTGTCTTCCGCCAGGCCGGTCCAGACCGTGGGTTCCACCCAATAGCCACCTTCATAGCCCTGGATCGACGGCACGCCGCCACCGGCCAGCACCTGTGCCCCGCCCCTGGCCGCGCGGTCGTAATAGGACAGGACCTTGGCGCGATGTTCGGTCGAGATCACCGGACCCATGGTCGTCGCGGGATCGAAAGGGTCGCCGAAGCGATAGGCCCGCGCCTTGGCGGCCAGACCCTCGGCCACGCGGTCGAAAATGCCGCGCTGCACATAGATGCGTTCGGTGCCCAGGCAGACCTGCCCGGTATTGGCGAAACAGGCGCGCCCGATCCCTTCCATCGTCTTGTCGAAATCGGCATCATCAAAGATGATCCCGGCATTCTTGCCGCCCAGTTCCAGCGAAACCGGCCGCACGCCCCTGGACGAGGCGGCCATGATCGCCTCGCCGGTCGAGGTTTCGCCGGTGAAGGTGATGCCGTTGACGCCGGGATGGCGGGTCAGGAATTCGCCGGCCGAGCCGGGGCCGTGGCCATGCACCACGTTATAGACGCCGGGCGGGATGCCTGCGGCATTCATCACCTCGCCCAGAAGCGTGGCGGTGGCCGGGGTTTCCTCGGACGGCTTCACCACCACGGTATTGCCGCAGGCCAAAGCGGGCGCGACTTTCCAGGTCATCAGCAAGAGCGGCAGGTTCCAGGGGCAAACCACCGCTATCACCCCGCGCGGCCCGCGCACGGCATAGTTCAGCGCGCCGCCGCCATCAGGCGTCGCCATCTCGAAGCTTTCGTTCGACAGCGTCATCACCTGATCAGCGAAGACGTTGAAATTGGCGGCCCCGCGCGGGATGTCGATATGGCTGGCAATTGAGCGCGGCTTGCCGGTGTCGCGGATCTCGGCGGCCAGGAATTCGTCGAAGCGGGCGTTGATCCCGTCGGCCACCTTGCGCAGCAGCGCCACCCGTTCGGCCAGGGCGATCCGGCCCCAGGGGCCTTTCAGCGCCCGCTGCGCCGCGCCCACCGCCTCGTCGACCTGATCGCGGTCGGCGGCGCGCACCTCGCCCAGCACTTCGCCGGTCGAGGGGAAGTGGTTGGCGAAGGCCTCGGCCCGACCGGGAACGAAACGCCCGTCGATGAAATTCAGAAACTCAGTCATCACGCTCTCCTTGCGGACCCGTGGCCGCGGCGCCTTCAGGGTCGCCTTCGGTCAGGTAGTCCCACATCCGTTCAAAAATCCGTCCGGCCTTGGTCGCCCGTTCGGCTGCGGCCTCAGGTCCGATCACCGGCGCATCGGCGAGGCCCGAGGCCAGCGCCGCCAGTTCGATCCGGCAGGCATCTTCCAGGTAGAAGGCCAGGCCCAACGCCTCGGTCAGGCTGTCGCCCGCCACCACCGCGCCATTGCCACGCATCAGCAGGCCCCGGCTGTCGCCCATGGCGGCGATCGCGCCCTTGGCCTTGGCATCATCGCGCACCAGCTGCGGATCATCCCACAACCCGACGCGCGGGGCAAAATAAGTGCCGAAGCCATGGCGCATTGCAGGCACGCGGCCCAGCGCCGCCAGGGCCATCGCCTGAGGCGACATGAAGCGGATCACGCCGCCCGCCTCGGGCCGCAGCGCATAGATCCGCTGATGCAGCCGCACCTCGCCCAGCACGCCCTCGGGCAGAGGGCCATTCACGGGCACCACGGTGCAGGCCTCGCCCGGGCGGACATGGGCCAGGGGTTTCGACGGCGCGACCAGAAAGTGATCGGCGTCGATCCGGGCCGAGCAATGGCCATAGGCATGGACCAGCCCTGCCCGCCCCAAGGCCCGCGCCGCGATCCGCACCGTGCGGGCCAGCGTTTCAATCTGCGCCGTCATCATTTCTTGAACGCCGCAATCTGTGGAGCAGAGCCCCAGTGGCAGAAGCCCTTCGGCTCGAAATGGAACTGGCGGTCGCGCCACGCCGGTTCGTCATGGATTTCGCGCACGCCGGTCGAATATTCGAAGGTCATGCCCTCGGGCCCGGTGAAATACAGGAATTCCGCCGAAGAGGTCGGATGCGCGCCGGGGCCGAAGGTGATGTTCACCTGGTTCTCGCGCACGAAATGGAACGAGCGCTGGATGTCGTCAGTCGATCCGACCTGGTGGTTGATGTGCTGGATGCCCGCGCGGTGAAAAGGGAACAGCGCAATGGAATGGTGGATCGTGCCCAGCCGCATCAAAGGCGCATCGCCGATCCGGTCCGACACCCGGGCATTGCAGACAGAGGTCCAGAAATGTTCGTCCCGCGCCAGATCGGACGAACACAGGCCCACATGCGAGAAGCCGGTGATCCCGGCATTGCGGCTGCCGTGATAGTCAAGCCCGGTGGTTTCCGGCCGCAGCACGAATTCGATCACATTGCCGGTCGGGTCGCGGAAGCGGATGAATTCGCGCACCATCCGTGCTTCGCATTCCGCGCGGGTGCCGTAATAGACATCATGGCCCAGCGCTTCCAGCGTGGCGCCGGCTGTGTGCAGATCCTGCGCCGTGCCGATCTCGAAGGCCGTCATCTGATCGGTCGGGTCGCCCTCGAAATAGCACAGCGTATGGGCGCGGGCGTCGGATTTGAAATAGACCGCGCCCTTGCGCCGCTCGGCCACTTCAAGCCCCAGGATATTGACCGCATACCATTCGGCGCCTGCCAGATCGGTTGTGCCCAGGCGGCAATAGACGACATCGCGAAGTTCGATCATCCTTCGGTCCTTCCCTGAAATTCCGGCTGCGTGCTGGGCGAGCCCCAGGCGCAATGCGACCGGGCGGCATCGGCGAATTGGCGTGGGCCGCGGGTTGCGATCTGCGGGCCCTTCTCCATGCCGTGGATATAGGAGAACAGAAGCCCCCCCGGCCCGCGCGTGGTGACGAAACTGGCGCCCGAAGTGGGCTGGCGGCCGGGCCCGGCCACGACGGGCAATTGCAGCTTCTGGAAATGATACCAGTTGCGCATGATGTGATCGCGGGTCGCGACCTCCCAGCTTGCGCCCAGGATGCCGTCCCGCTCCGACGGATAAAGCGCGATGCGGTGATGCGCCTCGTCCAGCGCGAGGAAAACTGCGTCACCGGCATAGTCGCTGACGCGAAGGCCCAGGCCCCTGACCCAGAACTCCTCGCTCGCCGCGATGTCGCGGCAGCACAGCGAGACGGCGGCGAAATCGCTGATCCCGGCATCACGCCCGCCATGATAGGGCCAGCCCGAGGTCAGCGGCCGCCACACCAGCTCCACCGTCACGCCATTCGGCGCGGCGACCGCCAGCCCCTGTTTGACCTGCCGCACCGCGCAGGCCTCGGCCGAGAGCCGGGCCGATGGATGGCCCGCTGCCGCCAACCGATCGGCCAGGGCATCCAGATCCTCGGGTCGCGCCACAGTCAGCGCCACGGCATTACCGTCGCCCCGCGCGCAACACAGCGCATAGTTGCGCGCGTCCGAGCGGAACAGGGCACGGTTGTCGTCGCGGTCCATCGGCATCAGCGCAAAGACATCGGCGGCGAAGGCGCTCGCCGCCTCAAGGTCTTCGACATCGACGCGCAGATAGCGCAGGTCACGATAGGTCATCTTCGTCTCCGCAGGGCTTGGCGGAGGCCGGGCAGGCTGGCGCCCGGCCCCCTAAAGGTCAGTTTGACGCCAATTCGGCTTCCAGTTCGACAAGAAGCGGGGCTTTCACGCGCCAGTCTTCATACCATTTGTCGACCGCCGGGCCGAACCAGGCGCGGTCCACCGTCACGACCGGGACCGGGGTCGTCTTGAGGTCTTCCATGTATTTGTTATCGAGTGCGCCATAGGCGTCGATGATGTCGGTGAAGTTCGCGGTCATGATTTCCTGGATCGCGGCGCGATCTTCTTCGGAGATCGCCTGCCATTTGCGGCCCGAGGCCACGGCGACCATGGGGAACATCATGTGGCGCGAGTCGATGATCGTGCCGGCATGATCGTAATATTTGGTGTTCCAGGTGCCTTCATGGTCCAGCTGCGCGCCATCGACCTGGCCATTGGCCAGCGCATCATAGAGCGCGGGCAGCGGCATCGGCGTAGGGGTCGCGCCCAGAAGCGTCCAGAAATCCAGTTCCGGCGCGTTCGGCACGGTGCGAATCTTCTTGCCTGCCAGATCGCCCACATTGGCGATGGTGCCGCGCATGACGACGGTGCGCATCCCGGCCGAGCTCCAGCCCAGACCGACCAGCCCGAACTTGTTCATGTCAGCCAGAAGCTTGCCCGCCGTGGCCCCGCCGAGAACCGTCTTGGCACCCTCGATGTCGCTGACCAGATAGGGGGCAAGAAAGATGCCGTAATTCGGATCGCGGTTGGCGAATTCGCCGACTGTCAGAAAGGCGAAATCCAGCGCGCCGGTCTGCAGCTGCTGCAGCATCTGCGCCTCGGAGCCAAGCTGGCCCGAGGGGAAAAGGCTGATCTCAACCCGGCCTTCCGTCTTTTCCTTGATCGCATCCGCCGCCTTCTGGGCATGGACACTCCATTGATGCGAAGGCGGGGTGATCAGGCCCAGCCGGTATTGTTCCGCCGCGGCCATGCCACCGGACAGCAGAAGCGCCAGCCCCGCCGCCCATCCGATCGTCTTAAACTTCATCTTGTCTTCCTCCCTTGGACCCGTCAGCGCGGGCCAGCTCCTCCAGAAACGTCAAGACTTGCGGCAGGCGCCGGTCGCACGCGGCGCCGATCTCAGCCACGCTGCGCGGATCGGCCTCCGCCATACCCTGGACCAGTGCGGCGCGGGTTTCGGCATCGAAGCGGGGCGCGCCCAGCGTGTCCCACCAGCGTTCGAATTCCGGGCCCAGCGCGTCGAAAAAACCTTCAAAGCCGCGCGGCCCGCCCGAGACATGGAACACCGCCGAAGGCCCCATCAGGCACCAGCGCGGCGCCAGACCCAGCGTCACCGCATCTTCCACATCGGCAAGTGAGGCCACGCCTTCGCGCACCAGATGCACCGCCTCGCGCCACAGCGCCGCCTGCAGGCGATTGACCAGATGGCCCGGCATCGGCCTGGCCAGGGTCAAGACACGCTTGCCCAGCCCTTCATAGAAAGCGCGGGCCCGCGTCAGCACCTCGGGTGCGGTCGCCGCCCCGCCCGACAGTTCCACCACCGGCATCAGCCAGGGCGGATTGCAGGGATGGGCGATGAACAGGCGCTCTGCGCCCTCCAGCCCTTGTTGCAGGTCCTCGGGCGACAGGCCCGAGGAGGACGAGGCGATCAGCGTCTGCGGATCCAGAAGCGGCAGGATTTCCGTCAGGGCGGCGCGTTTCAGCGCCAGCCGCTCGGGCAGGCATTCCTGCACCAAAGCCGGGGCCGGACCTTGCGGAGCCACCGTGACGCGCGGCAGCGCCGCCCCTTTGTCGCCCATCGCCGCCGTGGCACGGGCCCAGACCTCGTCCAGCCGCGCCTGTGCCGCCGCCATGTCGGGATCGATCACCTGCACGGCATGACCCGCCAGCCCGAAGGCCGCGGCCCATCCCGCCCCGATCAGCCCGCCGCCGAGCACCCAGACCGTCGCCATCACAGCACCCCGGGCAGGAAGGTGACGGTCTGCGGGAAACACACCATCAGCAGAATCACCGCCAGCACCGCCACGAAGAAGGGCAGCAGCAGCACCGCCAGCCGTTCGGCCCTGACGCCGCCCATCAGCGCGGCGGTGAACAGGCCCGTGCCGACCGGCGGCGTCAACAGTCCCAGGGTCAGGTTGACGCAGACGACGACGCCGAAGAATACCGGGTCGATGCCATAGACCCCGGTCGCCACCGGCAGCATCACCGGCACGATCAGGATGATCGCGGGGATCGGGTCGGTGACCATACCGATCATCAGCAGCAGGACGTTCAGCATCAGCATGAACACCAGGGGCGAGGCCGTCATCGCCTGCATCGCCGCAGCGACCTGTGCCGGGATGTTCTCGAAGGTGATGACCCAGGAAAACACCGTAGCGGTGGCGATCAGGAACAGCACGATTGCCGAGGACCGCGCGGCATTGCCGAAGGCCACCAGAATGTCGCGCCATTTCAGCTCGCGATAGATGAAGGCGCCGACGATGATCGTGGCGATGCTGCCCAGGGCGGCGCTTTCGGTCGGATGGGCGATGCCGCCCAGGATCGTGCCGATGATCGTCGCCGGGATCAGTGCCGCAGGCAGTGCCTCGGCGATGGCGCGCAGGCGGGCGGGCAGCGGCAGCGACTCGCTGCGGGGAAAATCGTGTTTATGACCAAGCCAGCCGATCACCGCCAGGAAGGCGAGAAAGATCAGAATGCCCGGCACGATGCCCGCAATGAACAGATCGCCGATGGGCAGCTGCGCGATGACGCCATAGATGATGAACAGCATCGAGGGCGGAACAATCGGCGCCAGCAGCCCGCCCGCCGCGGTGATCGCCACCGAGACATCGCGCGGATAGCCCTGCTTTTCCATCTCGGGCACCGCCAGGCGGGACATGATGGTGATCTGCGCCACGGTCGAGCCCAGAATCGCCGCCATCATCATGTTCGCGCCGAGATTCACATAGGCCAGCCCCCCCTTGACGGAGCCAAGGATCGCCACGGCCAGCGCCATCAGCCGCCGGCCGATGCCGCCCACATTCATGAATTCGCCCAGCAGGATGAAAAGCGGCAGCGACAACAGGCCGTAATTTTCAAGCCCGCCGAACAATTGCTGCGGGAAGGATTGCAGAAGGACGGTGTTGCCGCTGACGAAAATGTAGATCAGCGCGCAGATCGCCAGGACGAAGGCGATGGGGACCGACAGGATGACAAGTCCAATGAAGCTGCCGCCGACGATCATCGCCCCGCCCCTTTCAGCAGCCGCAGATCAGCCTCGATCTGGGCGAGGCAGTGGATGGTCGCGGTGACGGCAAAGACCGGAAGGATCAGCCAGAACCAGACCTTGCGGACGCCAAGCGTCACGGTCGGTTCCTGATAGATGAAGTTGAAGCTTTGCGCCGCGAAGGCATCCAGCGTTTCGGCAGCGGCAGCGGTCAGCGGATCGAACCAGATCCAGACCATCCACGCCAGTGCCAGAAGGAAGGCCAGCAGGATCAGGTCGGCCAGAAGCCGGAGCAGGCCAGCGGCGCGGGGCGACATCATGTCGGACAAAAGCGTGACCGCGATATGCTGTCGCGCGTCCAGCGCGGCGGCGGCGGCCAGGAAGGCCACGATCACCATCAGGTAGACCGCAAGCTCATCAACCCAGATCAGCGGCACCCCGAGGAAACGGCCGGTCACATTGGCCAGAAGCAGCACGAACAGGAGGAACATCAGCACCCCCGCCAACAGGATTTCGGCCTGCGCCAGCCCGGTGCTGAATCGGGCCAGGGCCGAAGGCGGCCTGACCTGCCCGGCAAGCCCTGCCGATGATTGAACGGTGTTTTCCATATTTTCCTCCCCGTCAGCAGAAAATATTGATATTATAACCATGTCAAACTAAAATTTGATTTTATTGCGATGCGCTCTATGATCGGGTTCACCGCAAGCCCACACTTCAACCCCGGCAGCCCGCATGCAGCAGACGATTGTCCTTCCCCAAGATGCCTTTGAGTCCAGCGACAAGACCCTTGCGGAAAAGGCCTATCGCCTTTTGCGCGAAGATATCGTGGCGGGGCGGCTTGCACCGGGACTGAAGCTGAAGATCGAAATGCTGCGCGACCGCTATGGCCTGGGCGCGGGCCCGCTGCGCGAGGCATTGGCGCGGCTCTCGGGTGACCATCTCGTCACGCTTCTGGGCCAGCGGGGCTGCATTGTGGCGCCGCTTTCGGCGCAGGACGCGCGCGAAATCGGCGAGCTCCGCAAGCAGCTGGAGGCCGAAGCCATCGCGCAGTCGCTGCCGCGCGGCGACCGCGCCTGGGAAGAGCGTCTGATCTCGGCCTGGTATCGGCTGGAACGGCTGGAACGCAGCGCCGAGCCGCGCGACCTGACCGAGTGGGAGGGGCTGAACACCGAATTCCACGAGGCGCTGGTCGGCGCGGCAAGCTCAGTCTGGCTTCTGCGGATGCGCAGCATGATGTACAAGCATCACGAACGCTATCGCCAGTTGTCACGCAGCCGCCCTGCACTGTCGCGAGACGTGCATGAAGAACACCGCGCCCTGTTCGAAAGCGCGATGGACCGCGACGTGCCCCGCGCGATCGAGGTCACCCTCGCCCACATCCAGCGCACGACCGACCGCGTCGTCGCAGCACTTGAAGCCGGAGGGACGGCGCCCACCACGCCGTAACGGGCGACGGGGTGTTGTCAGAGGAAATGCGCTTGCCGACGTGCTGGACGTCCGCTGACCTCGTCGGAAGTCCAGGCGTTCTCCGTTCCAATATTGCAAGAAAAGCCCGTCGATCATCTAGGAAGTGGCGGCATGTGAGTTCTGCAAGCCGTGGCCATGCCCGAAGTCGCCGCCATCAAGATACTGGCGAAAAGAACCGAGAGTATGGGCTGTCTCATTCGCGTCTTCCCGAAAGCTGGGTATCACTAATGTTTACCCAAGAGGCTCATGGCCGCAATGGGCTTAGGCTGTGTGGAAACTCTTCGCCGAAGACCAGTTAGCTGCTGCGAGGGCAAGGATAGCGCGCCATGCGACGGATTTCGGCAGAGCATGGTTTTGTGCTCTCTTTCAGCCCTTCACCGCTGCCATTAGCCCTCGGATACCAATCAGCGCCACCATCCGCTTGATGTTGTAGGCGAGGACGTTCAGCGCCATCTCGGTTCTCACATTTCTCAGCCGTCGGGTCAGGAAGTGGGTTGCGCCCATCCAGGCCTTGATGGTGCCGAAGGGATGTTCAACCGTGCCACTGCGGACCGTCATCGGCTCTGTCGGTCCGATCAGTCTGGCCCGCGCCGCTTCGATCAGGTGCTCGCGTGGCAACCTGTCGTCGCTGGCGGGCCTCACGACCTCGGCCAACAAGCTCGCCTATTACACGGGGGCAGGCACGGCGGCGCTGGCCACGCTCAGCGCCTTTGCCCGCACGCTGCTCGATGACGCGGATCAGGCCGCGATGCGTGCCACGCTGGGCCTCGTGCCGACAGGCTCCGCAACCGACACCACCGCCGGGCGGCTGGTCAGGACCGGGGATTACGGTCTGGGTACGGCGATCAGCCTCGGTGCCACTGACAATCTGGACAACATTCAGGTGTCCGGGTTCTATTACAACGGGAGTGCCGCAAATACGCCCGGCAACAACTACCCGTCATATGCGGCGGGTGCCTTGCAGGTGATCTTCCGGGCCGCCCATAACGTTGTTCAGACCTACACCACCTTCGGCGGGACCACGGCGAGCACCGCAAGTATGCGCCAGTATGTCCGCAGCCGTGGAACCGATGGCTGGACCGCCTGGGATGAAGTCCTGATGCGGGACAATATCCTCGGGCCGGTCAGTCAGTCGGCCGGTGTGCCGACCGGCGCGATCATCGAACGCGGCAGCAATGCGAACGGCGAATACGTCCGCTTCGCTGACGGCACCCAGATCTGCGTCAGCGCAACGCTGACTGTGGATGTGACAACGGCGGCCGGTGCGATCTACAGCACTTCGGATGTTCAGACGACGACGCTGCCTGCCACGTTTGTTGCCACGACGGGAATGGTGGTGTCGGTGTGTTCTGCGAATACCGAAAACGCATGGGGCGCGGGGCGTCCACTCAACACCTCGTCTGTCAGCTGGCGCGCCTGGCGCACAAGCGCAGTCACCGGACAGCAATTCAGGCTGCTCACCATCGGCCGCTGGTTCTGAGGAGGGCCACCCATGCAGATCTCGTTCTCGCCCTTCCGCTCCGATGCCGCCCTCACCCTGTCCCGGCAGGGCGATGTCCTGACCATCGACGGCGCGGATCTCGACTTCGGCCCCTTGCCCGAGGGCGCCGTCCTGCCGCGTGAAGCGGTGAATTGCGACTGGCTGGCCTCGGAGGTCACCCGGATCGACGGGGTGATCCATCTGACCCTGCTGCTGCCGCATGGCCCGATTCCGTGGCCCGCGCCGCCCGAGGCGCATGCCGTCACCCATCCCGAGCCGATCCTCGTCACCGCAGACGGGCCGATCCTGTTGCCGAGCTATAATCCCGGGGAGGTCGGCCAATGATCGACTGGAGCAGGACGATCACCGCCGAGGCCCGCGCCGCAGCCGCGCTGGAGGCTGCCAAAGCCGAGGCCCGTGTCACGCTGGCAGCGGCCGTCACCGCCGCCCGCGCCGCGCTGATCACCGATCTGCCGGGGCAGAGCATGATCTACCTGGCGAAAGAGGCGGAGGCCCGCGCCTGGATGGCCGATCCCACACCGGACCCCGCCGCCTATCCGCTGCTCTCGGCCGAGCTGGGCATCACCGCCCCCGATGGCGCAAGCCTCGCGCAGATCTGGCTCAACCTCGCCACCCTCTGGCGCAGCACCGCCGCCGATCTGGAGGCCCTCCGCCTCACCACCAGCGCCGCAATCGACGCCGCGACGACACTTGAGGAGGTCGGCGCGGCGATGAGCCAGCTTGTTCAGGTTCAGGGGTGAGGAGACGGTCGTCAGGTTCCGGCTCGGGCGCCGTCAGGAAATGGGTGGCGCAAAATTTTCACCGACAAAGCTGACATCCCATTCCGACAAAGCTGGCGCCGCGCAACATTTGGGATGAGATTTCTTTCAGAACGGTTCAGACAACCCAGGTAGTCCATCACGCGCAACCAGATGCGTAATGTAGCCCAGATGTAGCCCAGCGGACCAGCCGCACGAAAAGCAACGAGAAAAGTAGTTGCTACTTTCTCTTATTTTAAGGGAGATTTAAGTGGTGCCCAGAGCCGGAATCGAACCAGCGACACGCGGATTTTCAATCCGCTGCTCTACCAACTGAGCTATCTGGGCACTGTCAGCCTGTGGCTGCTTGGTGGGGCGGTATTAAGCGAGGGCGCAGGGGCTGTCCAGAGGGTTTTGCGAAAAAAGTTCAGTGCTTCGGCGGTTCTTCGGATGGGACAGCCTCGTCCTCTTCCTGCGCGGTAGCGGGGATCACATAGCCGCCTTTCAGCCAGCGACCGAGATCGATATCGGCACAGCGCTTGCTGCAGAAGGGGCGGTACTTTTCTTCCGCAGCCTTGCCGCAGATCGGGCAGCTCATGCCCGATCCTCCAGCAGGGTGGCCAGCGGCGCGCGGTCGCGTTTGCGCACCAGTTCGAACAGACCCAGCGTGGTCCATCCGGAGAGACTGGTCTCGGCCGCCTCACCCTTGAATGCCGCGCGCAACACCTGTTCCAGAACGGCACGGTCCTTCTTCGGCATCGGCGCGAAATCGACCACCACCTGCCCGCCAAAGCCGCGCAGACGCAACTGGCGCGGCAAATCACGCGCGGCGGCCACATTGGCCTTCAGCGCAGCTGCGGGCGAGGTATCGGGGCCGGTGTTCACATCCACCGCCACCAGCGCACGGGTCGGCTCGATATACATATGCGCGCCAGCAGGCAGCGCAACGCGGGGGGTCAGTGCGCGGTCCAGCATCTCCGCCACGCCATGCGACCCGAAACTGCCTGCGTTGTCGTCAAAATCATCCGGAACCGGATCGCACCAGTCGCGCCACGCGGTTTCATGCGCGGTCGCGCCCTCGACCAGAAGCTCGGGCTGGCCGTCAACATCAGACAGCACCGCAACGGCAAGCTCGCGCATCGCGAGAATGTCCTCGGCGATCTCGGCCTCGTCAGCGCCTTCGCAGGCGGAGCGCAGGATCAGCCCGAGGTCACGGGGGGCGCCCTCCATCCCCGCCTGCGCCAGCGCGTCGAGGTCGGCACGCAGATCCTCGTCGCGGATGCGACGGCTGATGTTCAGCCCCGGTGCGCCGGGGGTAATGATCGCGTAGCGGCTTTTAAAGAGCAGGCGCGCCGCTACGGGCACCGCCTTGCCCGGCTCCGCCGTGCCCGACACCTGCACCAGCAGCGGCTGGCCAGGCGCGAGACCCGACACCTGCCGCAGGAACCCCGAACGGCCATCCGGCAGGCGCAGGAACACCCCGCCCTGCCCTTTCACCGGCCGGTCGACGATGCCACGATAGATGGCACCGGGCAGCGGTGTATCATCTGCCGGGTCGATAAGGAAATCCTCAAGCTGACCATCGACGATCAGCGCCGCCGCCTCGCGGTCGCCAATCCGGTCCAGCGCGATCGTGCGGCCTTTCATGCCGTCTCTCCATAAAGGGGGTAGCCCGCAGCGGCCAGCAGCGCGGCGGTTTCCGCGACTGGCAGGCCGACCACGCCAGTGAACGAGCCGGATATCCACGGGATGAAGGCACCGGCGAGGCCCTGAATGGCATACCCCCCCGCCTTGCCCTGCCATTCACCCGAGGCGAGATAGCTGTTCAGTTCGACATCCGAGAGGCGCTTCATCTTCACATCGGTCACGACCTCGCGCGACCAGAGCCGCGCCCCGCGCCGCACCGCGACAGCGGTGATCACCTGATGACGACGCCCGCCCAGAAGGGTCAGGAAAGCCGCCGCCTCACCCGCATCCGCAGGCTTGCCGAGGATACGGCGCCCCAAAGCCACGGTCGTATCAGCGCAAAGCACGATGTCATCGGGGTCTGCCGCCACCGCAGCCGCCTTTTCGCGGGCCAGACGCGCGCAATAGGGGCGCGGTAGTTCGCGGGGTTTCGGGTCTTCGTCGATGTCAGGGGGCAGAATCGCGTCAGGCACGACACCAAGCTGCGCCAGAAGATCTTTCCGGCGCGGGCTGGCAGAACCGAGGATCAGCTTCACTTGAAGCGATAGTTGATGCGGCCCTTCGACAGGTCGTAAGGGGTCATTTCCACCTGCACCTTGTCGCCTGCCAGAACACGGATGCGGTTCTTGCGCATCTTGCCTGCCATCGTCGCGATCAGTTCATGGCCGTTTTCCAGCTCGACCTTGAACGTCGCATTGGGCAGGAGTTCCTTCACGACGCCGGGGAATTCGAGCAGTTCTTCCTTGGCCATGGTCACTCCAAATAGGTATCGCCCGCGATCCATGCGCAGGCATGGGCGCTAGATGCGCCTCTTTCCCCTGATTTTCAAGGGGGAATTGGAGTTGTCCTGAAACTAGGCGCGAATGACGCCCCGTTCAACCCGTGCGCCCTGCTCATGCCAGTGCAGGTTGTTCAGCACGCCACCATTACGGCGGACCTCGGCCACCGCCTCCAGCGAGACATCGGCGAAGGCCCAGCCGGGCTGGTTGAGCGGGGTCTGCGCGAAGATCCCGTCATCGGGAAATCCGGTATCTGGCGGGCCATAGATGGCGGCGGCGCCGACGTTCTCATCCACCGCCGGGCAGAAATCACACAGGCCCACGGTGGGGGAATGGACGACAATACACTGGTTCTCCAGCGCCCGCGCCATGGCACCGACCTTGACGCGGGTGAAGCCCCGGAACGTGTCGGTGCAGGAGGGCGCCAGCAGGATTTCGGCCCCTGCCTCAACCAGAGCACGCGACAGCAGGGGAAATTCGCTGTCATAACAGATGACCACACCGATGTGGCCCAGCGGCGTATCAAACAGAGTCAGCCCCTGCCCCGGATCGACGAACCATGTTTCACGCTCGAAGCGCGTCATGATCTGCTTGTCCTGATGGCCGAGGATGCCCGAAGGCCCATAGAAAGTGGCGCGGTTCACCGGGCGCGGCTGGCCAGGCAGGAACACCGGGCCGGAAGCGCCGAGGATATGCAGCCTGTGCTGCGCCGCCAGATCGGCGTGCAGCGCATCGACCTGTGGCTTCCAGCGGGCGACCTCGTGCAGGCAGGCCTCCAGATCCGCAGCAACGTCGCGGCCGCCAAGGCTGCCCAGTTCCATCGCCCCATACTCAGGAAAGACCAGAAGCTGCGCTCCTTCAGCCGCGGCCCGCGCCACCCATTCCGTGACCTTGGCGGCATAGGCATCAAAGCTGGCAAAGAAATCCAGCGGATAAGCGGCGGCGGCGATCTTCATGGTCTCTCTTTCCTGTCGGAGGAAGGCGTCAGAGCGCCCGCATCCAGAATTGCAGCGGCTTGCGGCTTTCTTCGGTATCACCGACATCCTTCCACGAAAATGCGGCAAGGGCACCCGGCAACGGCGCATAGCCGCGCTTCGTCCAGAAGGCGTCATTGGTACGGAAGGCAACCGGCCGCATCGGATGATCGTCCGGCCGCTTTACCGAACAGAAGGCCACATGGCTGCGGCCAAGCTGGCGGGCATGGGCCTCGCGTGCATCGAAGAAAGCATGTCCCAGCCCCTGCCCGCGCCAGGCGGGCAACAGCACCGATTCCGCGCAATAGAAAATCTGTTCCAGCGGCACGCCCGCCCCGGCCAGCGCCGCGCCGAAATCCCCGGCGTGATCCTCCATCGGCGTGCCGGTCGAGGCGCCGACCAGCCGCGCACCGTCGAAGGCCCCCACCAGAATGGCACCGGGGCTGTCGCGATAGGTTTGCAGGTAATCGCGTTCATACTCCAGCGAGCCATCATACAGATACGGCCAGTCGCGGAACACGGTGATCCGCAACCGCGCCACATCGTCCAGCGCCGCATCCAGTGCGGCGCCGGTCAGAACGCGAACCTCGGTCATGCCGAAACCTGTGCGATCCAGTCGTTCAGGTTGTAGAAGGTGGTCACCCGCGAAATCTTGCCATCCCGCAGGTCGAAGAAGGCACCTGCGGGCAGGATGTATTTCTGGCCTTTGGCCTCGGGCAGGCCCGGATCGGTTTGCAGATATTCGCCATGCACCGTGAACTCGGCCGCGCCACGGGTGCCTGCCTCGTTCACGAAGATTTCCATGTCCTTCAGCTCTTCCCGGTAGCTGACACCCATATGCGAGCAGAACTCGGCGAATTTTTCCATACCGCGGCGGATACCGCCCTCATTCACGCGGTGTTCGATGTCATCGGTCAGGCAGGCCATCATGCCTTCGGGGTTCGCTGCATTGAAGGCGGCGTAATAGGCTTCGATCATGGCGCGGCTCATCTTGGCTCTCCGGTTGGTCCTGTGATTTTCGGCGCAGCCTGCACCGAAACTTCGGCCGCGCCAATGCCCAGCCGGACCTCCCACAGCGCTTTTGCGACACCGCGCTAGGCATGTTCACAGCAGCGTGAGATGAAAGTGAACGTTCACTCACGTCGAATAATGAGCGCGAAAAATGTGGCCTAATCGCCGCCACTCAATCCGCCTATCTCCACTGCATGAGAGGCGACGCCGCTCAGACAAACACTCAACCAACGGAGATCGTTATGAAAACCCTCGCAACTGCCCTGACTGCCGCCCTTGTTCTGGGTGGTGCCGCCTATGCCGCCGACAGCAACGAACGTGGTGCTTCGCTGTCCGTTTCGACCAAGAACGTGACCAAAGTCGAAACCACCGCCGGCGAACTTTACTCGACCCGCGATCTGATCGGCTACCGCGTTTCCGCCGACACTCCGGTCAGCGTGACGCTGATCCCGTCGAGCGGCCAGGTTGATCGCCCCAGCCGGAACGACTGATCCGATGCGGCGGGAAACAGGGCGCCTGTGGTAACACGGGCGCCCTTGCCTATTCCAACAGCCGCCGCCGTCAATCTGGCATTTTGTGCATACGCGCACAGAAGCACGCCGCCAGCCGCGTCACATTCCTGTTTCAATTTCCCCGGCCAATCCCCATCTCTCCGTCCATTGAAGGCCGCTGCTGCGGCACACACTGGATCGGACCCCCGATGGATACCGCTGTACTGCAAACTTACCTTCATATCGTGGATGAGGGCAGTTTCGCCGCCGCCGCCCGCCGCATGGGAATATCGAAAAGCCTGTGCAGCAAGTATATTTCCGATCTGGAAGACAGCCTTGGCACACGGTTGCTGACCCGCTCCACCCGGTCGGTGCGACCCACCCCCGTCGGGCGCGAATATTACCAGAAAATCCGCGATGTCATGGGCCAGCTTCAGGCCGCCAATGAAAGCGTCAAACGGCTGTCCGCCCATCCCAGCGGCCCTCTGCGCATCGGATCGCCGGTGTCTTACACACTCAAGGTGCTTGGCCCGCATATCATGCGCTTTATCGAGGCGCATCCCGACATCCAACTGGAGGCGGTGCTGGACGACCGCCACAGCGATGTGATCAGCGAGGGCTTCGATGCCGTCATCCGCATCGGTGAACTGGGCGATTCCAGCCTCTATGCCCGCCGCCTGCATTCGGCGCGCATCCTTGTCGTGGCCTCACCCGACTATCTGACCGAACACGGCACACCCGAACGGCCGGAGGATCTTCTGGCCCATCGCTGCCTGCATTATTCCAACCTGCGCGGCGCCGGAACCTGGCCCTTCCGCGATGGCTCCGAGACACTTTATCAGAAGATCCAGCCCGCCTTTTCCACCAACAGCGCCGAGATGATGCGCGCGGCGGTGCTGGAAGGGCGCGGCGTGGCCCTGCTGCCCGAGTTCATGATCGAGGAGGAACTGCGCAGCGGCACACTGGTGCCGGTGCTGGCCCGCTTCGCCCTGCCCGACCTGCCGGTCAATCTGGTCTATCCCTCGCGCAAGAACATGACGGCAGCGCTGAAAGCGTTTCTGGATTTCACCGCCGGGCTGAAGCTGGAGGGGTGAAATCCTGCGCGCCCGGCTCGCTTGGCGGACCGAACCGCGCCACCATGCGGTCGCGGATCATGTCACGCGCCTGACGATAGGCGGCCAGCTTTGCCTCGCGTGTATCGCCGATGGCGGTCGGGTCCACGATGGGCCAGAACTCGACATCCAGATGAAAGAACCGCGTCAGCGTCAGCGCCATACGCTGACTGGCCGGCGAAAGTGCGACGATCAGGTCGAACTGCGACAGGTCATCCCCCCATTCCTGCATTTCCTCGAAGGAACGCGAACGGTGGCGACTGAGTTCAATCCCCATCTCCTTGCAGACCGCAACGGAAAAGCCGTCGATCTCCATATCATTGCGCACCCCGGCGGATTGCACATAGGCGCGCTGACCATAGAGCTTCTTCATCAGCCCCTCGGCCATGGGCGAGCGCACGGCATTATGATCGCAGCAGAACAGAACCGAAGAGGGAAAGCTGCCGCTCAAGATTACCCCCAGTGCAGGACGCAGATCAGGGTGAACAGGCGGCGGGCCGTCGCGGTATCGACATCGGCCTTGCCTTCCAGGCGTTCCTGCAACACGCGGGCGCCCTCGTTGTGGATGCCGCGGCGCGCCATGTCGATCGCCTCGATCTGGCTCGGCGGCAGGCGCTTCACCGCGTCGAAATAGCTTTCGCAGATCTGGAAGTAATCCTTCACCACCTGCCGGAACGGCCCGAGGCTCAGGTGAAACTCACCGATCTTCGCTTCGTTCTCGGTGGCGATGTCGAACACCAGACGGCCATCGCGGATCGCCAGCGCCAGCCGGTAGGGACCGGGCGGCACATCGCGCCCGTCCCGCACCGGCAGGCCGAAGCTGTTTTCCTCCAGAAGATCGAACACCGCGACACGGCGTTCCTGCTCGATGGCGGGGGTGGCGGCTTTCAGGCCGCTTTCGTCGATCTCGATATGGCAGATGCGGTTCGTCATGGTCGGTCCTGAGAAGGCTTGGACCGTGATGCCCGAGACGGCCCTTCGGTTCAAGGTTGAACTGCCCGGGCCCGGCCCGGTACCGCCCGGATCAGCCGTTCAGCCGGTCCAGACGTGCCCGCACCGACAGGCCATGAGCCTGAAGGCTTTCGGATTGCGCCAGCCGCTCCGCCGCCGGACCGATGGCCGCCAGCGCCTCGGGTGTCATGCGGGCAATGGTCGTGCGTTTGACGAAATCCAGCACCGACAGGCCCGACGAAAACCGCGCCGACCGGGCAGTGGGCAGAACGTGATTCGGGCCTCCGACGTAATCGCCGATGGCCTCGGGCGTCCAGTGGCCAAGAAAGATGGCTCCGGCGTGAGTGATTTTCCGGCTCAGCGCCTCCGCGTCCGCCACGCAAAGCTCAAGATGCTCCGGCGCCACGCGATTGGACAGCGCCGCCGCCTCGTCCAGATCGCGGGTCACGATGACCGCGCCGAAGTCGCGCCAGCTTGCACCCGCGATCTCGCGCCGCTCCAGCACCTGAAGCTGCCGCTCAACCGCTTCGGTCACAGCGCGGGCAAGCCCCGCATCCGGTGTCACCAGAATGGCCTGTGCGGATTGATCATGCTCCGCCTGGCTGAGCAGATCGAGCGCGATCCAGTCGGGATCGCCGCCCGCATCCGCAATCACCAGAATCTCGGACGGCCCGGCGATCATGTCGATGCCAACCTTGCCGAACACCCGGCGCTTTGCAGCGGCCACGAAGGCATTGCCTGGGCCGGTGATCTTGTCGACCGGCTGAATCGTCGCCGTGCCATAGGCCAGCGCGGCAATCGCCTGCGCGCCGCCGATGCGATACACCGTATCCACCCCGGCCAGCTGCGCCGCCAGAAGGACCAGCGGGTTGACCGCCCCGCCCGGTGTCGGGCAGGCGATGACCAGCCGTTCAACACCCGCGACCTTGGCCGGAATCGCATTCATCAGCACCGACGAGGGATAGGAGGCAAGCCCGCCCGGTACATAAAGGCCCGCCGCCGAAACCGGCGTCCAGCGCCAGCCCAAAGTCGCCCCGCTGGCATCCTGCCATTCCGCATCCTCGGGCATCTGGCGGCTGTGATAGGCGTGGATACGGTCCGCCGCCAATTCCAGCGCCGCACGATCCTCGGGCGAAACCCTGGTGATTTCAGCAGCCATTTCCTCTGCCGAGAAGGCGAGCGTTTCGGGTGTCAGCTCCAGCCGGTCGAATTTCGTGGTAAGGTCGATCACCGCCGCATCCCCGCGCGCGCGCACATCCGCGATGATACCCGCGACCGTTGCATCGACATCCGGGCTGTCCTCGCGCTTCATGCCCAGGAGGGCGGTGAAGGCGGTTTCGAAACCGGCATCGGCGGTATTGAGGAACTGAGGCATGGGGCGGCTCCGCGTGAATCTGACGAAGCCTTAGCCTGCACCGCGCGACGCCTCAAGCCGGGGGCGGGAAAATGGGGGCTCTGCCCCCGCGCCTGCGGCGCTCCCCCGGGATATTTGGGCCGAGATAAGGGTCAGGCGCCGTGATCGGGCATCTTGCGCGAGGGCGCGGTGTAGGGCCGGGTCACATCCCGCAGCGCGACATCCAGCGTTTCGACCTCCAGCGCGATGGCGCCATCGCCGGCCAGTGTCAGGATCAGCCGGCCTGTGCCGTCCACGCCCGGCTCGAAGGTGATGTCGAGCAAGGACAGGATTGTGTCACGGTCGCTCCGGTCAATGCCCTGCGATCGAACCGCCTGCACGTCGCGCACCAGCAGCATGGCACGCACCCGTTCGTAAGGCCGCCCCGCCGCCTCGGCCGCCGCGCGGTCTTCCCAGCGGAAGCGGTTGAGCAGGATGGCAAATTCACGCCGCGACCGCGCGAAGGTCATGTCGGTGATCGGAAAGACCGCATCCTGCACCAGCGAGGCCAGAACCTTCAGATCCTCGCCATCCGCCGCCCCGAGCCACAGCGGACCTTCATCGGCATCTTCAAACCGCGCGTCAGCCATCAGCCTGCAATCCGTTCGATCTGTGCCCCGCAGGCACCGAGTTTTTCTTCGACATGCTCATAGCCGCGGTCGAGGTGATAGACCCGGCTGACCACGGTTTCGCCCTCGGCTGCAAGCCCCGCAAGGATCAGCGAGACGCTGGCGCGCAGGTCGGTGGCCATGACAGGAGCGCCGCGCAGTTTTTCGACGCCGGTGACGGTCGCATGGCCCCCGTGCACGTCGATGCGTGCCCCCATGCGGATCAGTTCGGGTGCGTGCATGAAGCGATTCTCGAAGATTTTTTCTTCCAGAACCGAGGTCCCCTCGGCCGTGCACAGAAGCGCCATCATCTGCGCCTGAAGATCGGTGGGGAAACCGGGGAAAGGCTCGGTCGTCACATTGACCGCCTTCACCCGGCCATTCTTGCGCGCGACCTTCAGGCCGGTTTCGGTTTCGGTCACCGAAATCCCCGCCTCATCCAGCTTTTCAGCAAAGGCGCCAACCAGATCCAGCCGCCCGCCCAGGCATTCGACCTCGCCACCGCAGATCGCGGGGGCGAGCATATAGGTGCCGAGTTCGATCCGGTCGGTCACCACCGGATGCGTGGCGCCGCCCAGCCGATCAACGCCCTGAATGGTGATCGTATCGGTGCCTTCGCCCTCGATCTGCGCGCCCATGCGGCGCAGGCAATGTGCAAGATCCACGATTTCCGGCTCACGCGCGGCATTCTTCAGCACGGTTGTGCCCTTGGCCAGCGAGGCCGCCAGCAGGGCGTTTTCGGTCGCGCCCACGGAAACGAAAGGAAACTCGACCACGGCGCCCCTGAGCCGCCCGCCTGGCGCCCTGGCGTGGACATAGCCGTCGCGGAGGTCCAGTTCAGCCCCCATCGCCTCCAGCGCCTTCAGGTGCAGGTCCACCGGCCGCGCCCCGATCGCACAGCCTCCCGGCAGCGACACGACGGCATGGCCATCCCGCGCCAGCATTGGCCCGAGGACAAGGATCGAGGCGCGCATCTTGCGCACGATGTCATAATCCGCAGTGTGATTGTCGATCCGCCACGAGGACATGGACAGCACCTTGCCGCCCTGAAGGCTCGCGACTTCGGCCCCCAGCGATTGCAGAAGTTGCGTCATGGTGCGGATGTCCGACAGGCGCGGCGCATTGGTCAGCGTCAGCGGCTCTTCCGTCAGCAGGGTCGCGGGCATCAGCGTGAGACAGGCGTTCTTCGCCCCCGCGATCGGGATCGTCCCGCGCAGTTCACCCCCGCCCCTGACCAGAATCGAATCCATCGCGCTGCCTCACTCTTTCTCGTTATCATCTTGCGCCGCCCGCGCCCGGGCCTGCGCCTTGCGCCGCGCCATGTTCGCTTTCAAAGCCGCTTTCAGCCGATCCTCGCGCGAAAGCTCGGCCGTCCGGGCTTTCGCCGCAGGCTTCACAACACGGGAAGACGGGAGAACGGGATCGTCAGGCTGGCTCATAAGCTCTCTGTTAGCGCAGGCATAAAAAAGGGTCCAGATTGCGCTTGCACATGTCCGCGAATACGTCTATCTCCCCGCCACGCCCGGCAGGAAGACGCCGAAGCGAAGGCAAAAGCCCCGGTTGGCTGCGGTAGCTCAGTGGTAGAGCACTCCCTTGGTAAGGGAGAGGTCGAGAGTTCAATCCTCTCTCGCAGCACCATTTATCAGTTTAAAATCAAATACCTGCAAGCAGACGGTGTTTTGATCTGCCCGTTCGGCGGTTCGATTTCCGGCACTCCGTTCATTGCCGCATGTTCGGCTCTGATTACTCTCTGCTTCGAATGTGCGAAGCGTCAGACGCTCCCCTATCAGGCACGGATACCCAGCGCGACAGGGTCGCATCCTGCCGCACGGATGCGCCCGATCAGCTTCGGCAGGAAGGGGCGGCGTGCGTCGATATTGCGGCGGCGCAGGAACCACAGCAGGAATCGCGCAAAGGGCCAGCGGGTCGTCATCGCGGTGTCCAGCGCCGCGGGCCAGTCCCCGGCGCGCTTCACCGTCACCGCGCAGTGATGCAGGTCACTTTGCCCGAAAAACACCGCCGGCACGCCATGCAGCATCCCCTCCAGCCCGACGGAGGAGGAGATAGAGACCGAAACCGCCGCCCCCGCCAGAATATCATGCAGATTGGCCCCGGTGATCTGCACACCCGCAACGCCGGTCAGTCGGCGCAGAATCGCCTCGGACTCGGGCCCGCTGTTGCGGGGATGCGGTTTCACAACCAGCATCCGCCCGTCCCGATACGCCAGCACGGCATCGACCATTTCCGCCGCCGTCATGTGGCGCGCACGTTCCACCGGATCGGACAGATCTTGCAGGAACAGCGCGATATGACCGCCGGGGAAGGCCGCCTGCGCCTCGGGCTGGACATGCCGCGACCGGCGCGGCCTCACATATTGCGCGCGCAAATCGGCCAGAAAATCGGCCGCGCGATCCTCGGGCACCATATCGGGCCGGAACCTTGCCTGCATCGTGCTGCTTTCAAAGAAGATCCCCTCGGGATCGGCATAGAAGAAGCGGTCCAGATAGGCGGAGCCCAGAGTCAGCGCCTGCCCCCGCCCCACCGCCGCCGCATGAACCAGATCCAGATGCCCGCCCTCCGGCCCCGCGCGCAGACGGTCAATATCGCGGTGACAAAGCTCGACGCGCGCGCCAAGCCCCGCCAGCCCCTCCAGCGCACGGCGATAGAATTGCGGCATCCGCGCGGCCCCGTTGTCGAGCATATGGGCAGGCAGGTGCAGGCGGATGCGGGCGTCGGTCATGGCCCTTTTCTAGCCCGCATCTTGCGCCTCGCAAAGCGGCAAGCCTTGACATTCGCGCCGCCCTGCCCCATCTGCGGCAGGTCCGACACCCGGCCGCGTGAGCCTGAACGGGGTGCGGCAATGGTTCCCACAAGTCACGCAGGGGCACCGCGGTTCGACGGTGAACGGGGGTTCCCCCGGCACGAGGCGACCCGCCACCCCTCGCGGATGCCCGTTGCGGCATCCCGATGACTATTGGAACGACTTATGACGACTTTCGCTGATCTCGGCCTTTCGCCGAAGCTCCTCAAGGCGCTGGAAGGCACCAGCTTCACCACGCCGACGCCGATTCAGGCGCAAGCCATTCCGCAGGTGATGAAGGGGCGCGACCTGATGGGTCTGGCGCAGACCGGCACCGGCAAGACCGCCGCTTTCGGCCTGCCGCTGCTGCACCGCCTGCTGGACATCACCCACCCGCCGGGGCCGCGCAATGTGCGCGCCCTGATCCTGGCCCCCACGCGCGAACTGGTGCAGCAGATCTATGACCACATCTTCGCCTTCACCAAGGGCACGCCGGTCAAGCTGACCATGGTGGTCGGCGGCGCCTCGATCAACAAGCAGTCGGAACGGCTGGCCAAGGGCACCGATGTGCTGATCGCCACCCCCGGCCGGCTGATCGACCTCTTGGAGCGCGGCGACGTGCGGCTGGACAGCTGCGGCTATCTGGTGCTGGACGAGGCCGATCACATGCTGGACATGGGTTTCATCCATTCGCTGCGCCAGATCGCCAAATTCCTGCCGCTGCGCCGCCAGACCCTGCTGTTCAGCGCCACCATGCCGAAGGACATCGAGGAAATCGCCGATACCTATCTGCGCGATCCGGTCCGCGTGCAGGTCTCGCCCCCCGGCAAACCGGCGGAAAAGATTGTGCAGGGCGTGCATTTCACCCCGCAGGGTGACAAGGCAAAGCTCTTGGAAAGCTATCTGCAAAAGCATCCGGGAGAGGCAGCCATCGTCTTTGCCCGCACCAAGCATGGTGCCGACAAGCTGGCGAAGCTGCTGGTGACCTGGGGCTTCAATGCGGTAGCGATCCACGGCAACCGCAGCCAGAACCAGCGCGAGCGCGCGCTGGCCGATTTCCGCGAGGGCACGATGGATGTGCTGGTCGCCACCGATGTGGCGGCGCGCGGCATCGACATCCCCACCGTGCGGCACGTCTATAACTACGACATGCCGAACGTGCCGGAAAACTATGTTCACCGCATCGGCCGCACTGCGCGGGCGGGTGCCGGTGGCAGCTCGGTCAGCTTCTGCGCGCCGGCCGAAATGGACGAACTGAAACAGGTCGAGACGCTGCTGAAAAAGACCGTGCCTGTCATCGGCGGCGCGCCCTGGGCGATGGATGCGGTGAAAGAAGCCAATGCACTGAAGGTCGCGCGGGCGCAGCAGAACCAGCAGCGGCGCGGCGGCGGCGGGCGTCCGCAAGGGCAGAAACAGGGCCAGAAACCGCAGGGGCAGAAACCTTCGGGCGGCAAACCGGCGGCCAAGCCCGGCGGGGCCCGTCCGCAGGGGCAGAAACCGGCCCGCAAGGCGGCGGGCGGCTCTGCCCCGCCCCGTCGGCCCGCACGCGGCTGACAGATGCAAAAGGCCGGGCATGCAGCCCGGCCTTTTCTTATTTCGTGCGGCCAAGGGCTCAGTGTCCGGCTTCTTCCTCAAGATTGAGCTTCATTTCCAGCAACACCTGCTGGATTGCCAGTGTTTCGCGCAGCAGGCGCTTGGCCTCGTTCACCGAAATACGACCGTCGGCGATGGCCGTGTTGTATTCCGCCATCAGCATCCCGAACCTTTGCGCCAGCGCCACCACATCCGAATTGATGCCGCCCGACTGCGCATTGCGGCGTTCCGCGTCATAGCTGAAGGTGATGCCGCGCAGTTCCGCCAGCGCCGAGGTCACATGCGGGTAGCGCGCCGCCGCCTCCAACTGGGCCACGACGTCAATGGGCATGAAACGGTCGCTGTGTTCGTCCTGTTCGGAATAGTAGCGCCCGATGGTGGCCTTGGACTTGCCGGTGAGGTCGCAGGCCGCTTCGATTCCCACGTCCTTCACCAAGGCTTCGGTGTGTTTTTTCAGATAGGACTCGATAGACATGAAACCCGCTAATCCTTCCACATCCCCCATTTGGGGGAAATCACTGTTTCTTTTCCCATTAATCGGACGGCAGGGGTTTGTCATTCATAATCCAGTTCCGGCGAGCCCGGAACCTTGATGAGTGAGCTTCCGGCGTCCCCAGCGCCGGAGCGGGTGGGGGTCCGCCGTGCCAAGGTCTCACGGGGAAACCGGCCGGGAAACCGGAAGGTTGTGCGGCGGACCCGTCAGTTCCGAGTGTTGTCGCCCTTCCCTCGTGGGCGCGACGTAACGAGTATGGCGGTCCGCCGCATGTGCCTTCTGTTCGTCCGGGTGGGCGCTGGCCACGTCAAATCCACCTCCCGGCGTGCCCCCACCCCCTCTGTTTCTGGGGAGGTCTTGTTGTCCGGTGCGGGTGCCGTCACGGCACCCGGGTACGAGTATCAACAGTGACCCTGTATCAGTGCGACGGCCCCGCTTGTGACAGGCGGGGCTTTTCGCTATCGGGCGGCATGGCCAAGCTTTACTTCCACTACTCGACGATGAACGCGGGCAAATCCACCGCTCTTCTGCAAGCCTCTCACAACTACCGAGAGGGGGGCATGCAGACTTATCTGCTGACCGCACGGCTCGACGACCGTGCAGGAACCGGCCGCATCGCCAGCCGTATCGGCATTGGCGAAAGCGCCGACATGTTTGGCGCCGCTGATGACATGTGTGCTCTGATCGCGACCCGGCTGGGGCGCGGCCCGGTGGCCTGTGTCTTCATCGACGAAGCACAGTTCCTGACCAAGGCCCAGGTCTGGCAACTGGCGCGGGCGGTGGACGATCTGGGCGTGCCGGTGATGTGCTACGGCCTGCGGGTGGATTTTCAGGGCAACCTGTTCCCCGGATCGGCAGCACTTCTGGCCTGGGCCGATGAAATGCGCGAGGTGCGCACGATTTGCCATTGCGGCAAGAAGGCCACCATGGTGGTGCGCCGTGCCCCGGATGGCAGCGCGCTGCGCGATGGCGACCAGGTGCAGATCGGCGGTAACGAGACCTATCAGAGCCTGTGCCGCCGTCACTGGCGCGCCGCCATGGGGGATACCGACGCCTAGCGCCGCGCCCGCAGGGCAATCATCACCCCCGCGGCCGCGATCAGTGCCATACCCGCCAGCGCCAGCAGGCTTTGCGTCTCGCCCCAGATCAGCCAGCTCCACCCCGCCGAGGCGGGCAGGATCACATATTCAAAGACCGATACGCGGCTCGCTTCGGCCAGTTGATAGGCCTTGATCATCATGCCCACCCCCAGCAGCGAACCTGCGGCCTGAACCAGCGTCCAGAACAGGAAATCCGCCGAAGGCCAGACCGGGCCGCGCAGCACGAAGCCCGCGGTGCCCTCGGGCACCTCCACCGGCACCAGTGCCAGAACTGCCATGCCGATCAGGCCGAAAATCCCCAGCGCGGCAAAGAAGCCACCCAGCAGAGTTTCCGCCGTTTCCCCGTCGCACCACTCCCGCGTGGCGATATTGCCCAGCGCGTAAAGCGCGCCAGCCAGCACCGGAAGGAAAGCGGCCACGCTGGCGCCACGCATCGCCTCCGGGCCCAGCACCATGACCACCCCGGCAAAGCCCACGGCCACCGCCAGCACCCGCACCGGACCGATGGGGTGGCCATAGATGAAGCGCGAGATCAGCAGGACGAAGATAGGTGCGGTGAATAATCCTGCCGCTACCTGTGCCACAGGCAGGAAAGCCAGTGCGCCGAAATAGATCACCATGCCACTGCCATGAATCGCCGACCTCGCCACCACCGCCCGCAGGTTGCGGGGCCGCAGCCGCAGGCGCAGCGGCACCATCAGCGCCAGCAGGATCGCCCAGGCCATGACCGAGCGTGTCGCATGAAACTGCCACAGCCCGCCATCCGCCGCGATCAGGCGCACGAAATTATCGGTGAAGCCGATCAGCATGGCATAGACCAGCACCATCCCGGCGGCAGCCAGGGTGCGGTCCGGGCTGCGGTCGGTTGCCGCAGCCATGTTAGCGGTAGTCATCGCGCAATTCCTTTCTTCCCCTCTTTTCAATGCCCTGAACCCGCCGCAAACTGCGCGCCGGAAAACGACATGTTCCGCCAGTTCGGGAGGAGAGCGCGCTATGGGTTGGCTGGTTGACGAGACCGGACTGGAAAAGAATGCCGCGAACCATGTGGCGCTGACGCCGCTGTCGCATCTGAAGCGCGCCGCCGACGTGCATGCCGGACGCACCGCTCTGGTCTGGAAATCGACGCGGCGCAGCTATGCCGAATATCTCGACCGCACGACCCGCCTCGCCTCGGCCCTGGCCCGTCGGGGGGTGGCACCGGGCGATGTGGTGGCGACGCTGCTGCCGAACATCCCGCAGCAGGCCGAGGCGCATTTTGGCGTGCCCGCCTGCGGCGCGATCATCAATACGATCAACACCCGGCTGGATGCCGATACGGTGGGCTATATCTTCGGCCATGCCGGCGCGAAAATCGTACTGGTCGATACCGCGCTGCTGCCGCTGGCCGAGGCCGCTATCAAGAAGATGGAGGGCTCCGCGCCGCAGATCATCGAAGTCTGCGACCGCGAGGCGGGTTTCACCCCCGGCGGGCATTATCTGGAATACGAGGATCTGTTGGCCGAAGGCGACCCGGAGTTCGACTGGGTTTTGCCCGAGGATGAATGGGAAAGCCTTGCCATCAACTATACCTCCGGCACCACGGGACGGCCGAAGGGTGTGGTCTATCATCATCGCGGCGCTTACCTCGCGACCATGGCCAATGTCATCGCCTGGCGGATGCAGCTTTTTCCCAAGGTGCTGACCATCGTGCCGCTGTTTCATTGCAACGCATGGGTGCAGCCCTGGCTGGTGCCGATGATGGGCGGCACGCTGGTCTGTTGCCGCGACGTGACCGCGAAAGCGATCTATGACGCCATCGCAGATGAAGGCGTCACCCATTTCGGCGGCGCCCCCATCGTGCTGAACACCATCATCAACGCGAAAGACGCAGACCGCCGCGCCTTTGATCATGTGGTCGAGGTCTTCACCGCAGGCGCCCCGCCGCCTGCCGCCACACTTGCCGCCATCGAACCGCTGGGTTTCAATGTCACGCAGGTTTACGGGCTGACCGAAACCTATGGCCCCGCCACCGAATGCCTGTGGCAACCGGAATGGGACGACAAGACGGGCGAAGACCGCGCTGCCTTCAAGGCCCGCACCGGTGTGCCGATGGCCATGCTGGAGGCGGCCGAGGTGCATGACACCCACGGTGTGCCGGTGCCGCGCGACTCGGCCCATCTGGGCGAGATCGCCATGCGCGGCAACATGGTGATGAAGGGCTATTACAAGAACCCGCAGGCCACTGCCGAGGCGTTCAAGGGTGGCTGGTTCCGCTCGGGCGATATCGCGCTCCAGCATCCCGACGGCTATATCAAGATCACCGACCGCGCGAAGGACATCATCATCTCGGGCGGCGAGAATGTCAGCTCGGTCGAGGTCGAGGGCGCTCTGATGCACCACCCGGCGGTCAGCCTGTGTGCCGTGGTCGCCAAGCCCGATGCGAAATGGGGCGAGGTGCCCTGCGCCTTCGTCGAGCTGAAATCCGGTGCCGAAGTGACCGAGGAAGAGCTGATCAAGTTCTGCCGCGCACGTCTGGCAGGCTTCGCCACCCCCAAGGCGGTGGTGTTCTGCGAGTTGCCGAAAACCTCGACCGGCAAGATCCAGAAGTTCGAGTTGCGCGCCGTGGCCAAGCTGATGGCACAGCAACAGGGCGTAACGGCGTGACGCCACGCCCCGAAGGTGCGGACGAGGCGGCGGCGATCGGCCGGTTGATCACCGATGCCTTCGCCACCGCCCCCCATGCCGATGGCAACGAGGCGGAAATCGTGACGGCGCTGCGGGCCTCGGGCGATCTGCTTCTGTCGCTGGTCTGCGAGGATGGCCATGGCCTGACCGGCCATATCGCCGCCTCTCCCGTCACCATCGGCGGAACGCCGGGTTGGGCCTGTATAGCGCCCGTCTCCGTCGCGCCGCGCTGCCAGCGGCAGGGTATCGGTCAGGCATTGATGCGGGCTGCGTTGGCAGCTTTGCAGACACAGGGACATGGCGGCGTCGTGGTCCTTGGCGATCCGGCCTATTACGGGCGCTTTGGCCTTGTGGCTGACGCGGCCCGTCACATTCCGGGCGTGCCTGCAGAATATGTGCTGTCGCGGCCCTTCAGCAGCCCGGCCCCGACCGGCGAAATCCGCTTTGCCCCGGCCTTTGGACTCGTCTGAACCGAGGCGGTTGTGACCACGGGACAATCCCGATAAGCTGGGCTGAATAGCGGCAAGAAGGCCATCAATGCGCACGACGGCGCTGAAGCAGTATCAGAAGCTTGAAAGCCCGGGGCTATGGCGTGAAGCGCCGGAAATGCAACGGCGTGAGGTGATCGTGGCCTTCGGTGAGGCCTCGCTGACGCTGTCCGATCCGCGCACCGAAGCCGCCCTGTCGCACTGGTCGCTGCCCGCAGTGGAGCGGCTGAACCCCGGCGAGATCCCCGCCCTGTTCGCCCCCGGTCAGGACGCGCTGGAAACGCTGGAACTGGACGACCCGACCATGATCGCCGCACTGGAGAAGGTGCGGCACACCCTTGCCACCGCCCGCCCCCGGCCGGGACGGCTGCGGGGTTCGCTTTTGCTGGCAGGGACTGCGCTGGTCTTGCTGGCGGGGGCGGTTTTCGTGCCCGGAGCGATGATCGACCACACCGCCGCCATGGTGCCGCCGACGATGCGGAAATCCATTGGCCGCACCGCTCTGGCGGATCTGTCCCAGGTCGCCGGGGCGCCCTGTTCCGATGTGTCGGGCCTGTCGGCGCTGGAAAAGCTGTCGGCGCGCCTGTTCGGGGAAAACCCGCCGCAGCTTGTCGTGCTGCGGGACGGCACCGCCCTGTCGCTGCATTTGCCGGGCCGGATCATCGCATTGCACCGCTCGCTGATCGAAAACCAGAACAGCCCGGATGTGGCCGCAGGTTTCGCGCTGGCCGAGGCCGAGCGTATCAGCGAAACCGATCCCATGCTGCCCCTGCTGGAATATGCCGGGGTGCGGGCAACCTTTGGCCTACTGACCACGGGCCGCCTCGCACCCGGATCGGTGCAGGGCTACGGGCGGCTGGTCCTGACCGAGCCGCCCTCGGAAGTGGATACCGAGCATTTGCTTACTCGCTTTGCCGAGGCGGGCGTGGCCAGCACCCCCTATGCCCGCGCGGTGGACCCCAGCGGTGAGAGCGTGCTTCGACTGATCGAGGCCGATCCTTTCGCGCAGGAGGCAGCTCCTCCGCTGCTGAAGGATGGCGACTGGATCAGCCTTCAGGCGATCTGCGCCGAATAGCCCCGGACAGAAAGACGCCCCCGACCGGAACGGCGGGGGCGCAGGGTTATTCTGCCCGTTTTTTGCCTGCTCAGAATTACCGGATGAACGCGTCGCCGAAGCCCGCGCGACGAACCGCCCCGAGGGCGGCCTGCGCCGAGGCCGCATCCCCGAAGGGTCCGGCCAGAACGATCTGAAGCGGTTTGCCGCTCTTGTTGATGCGCGAGGTGCCGACCGGCAGGCCCGCTGCCCGCAGACGCGCCTTGGCACCTTCGGCATTGGCAGGCTCGCCAAAGGTGCCGATCTGCACGAACATCCGCCCCGCGCGTGCCTGAACCGGTGCCTTGGCCGTGCCCATGCTGGAAACCTGAACCTTTCGGACGGGTTGCACCTTGTTCTTGGACGAAACGACGACAAGGCGACGGGTCTGGCGCGGCGCCTGATCGGCAACCAGTTCAGCCGGCACATCGCGGGTCCAGATCTGATCCTGTGCCGCCTGACCGGACGCCGTCCCGACACCACGATAGGGGTTCAGACGGTCATCCTTCCAAGCGGATTTATAGCCCTTCGGAACCGGAAACTCATCCGTGACCTCTGTCGAGCGCAGGATCACCGTGGCGCGGTCGGAGCTGCCGATGTCATTCACGCTCAGCGTGCCGCGGCTGACAACCGTCCCCGCCGGCTCGGTCAGCCCCGCGCCCAGACGCGGCCCGTTCCCTAGCGCAACTTTGGAATAGATCGGCGCATGAGCGCCATTCAGTGTCCCGTCCCCACGGGTACACAGCACGGCCGTGCCGCCATTGGACAGCGCGTAAAGCTTCGGCACCGGAGCCGAGGCATAGCAGGCAATCTTGCGGCCACCAGGCGCGGCGGCGAGGCTTGGCACGGTCGTTGGCGCCTGCGCCACCATGACCGAGGCCGGGGGCGTCGGATGTGCCATCACCACAGGCGCGGGCACACCACGCATCAGCGCCGGATCGACCGGACGCGCCGCAGTGGTGCGGATGCGCGGCGGCGTTGTCACCGTCGCGACCGTCGCCATGGGCGCCCCCACGGCGCGAGGCATCGGGGCGGCGGCCACACGCGGCGCGGGCTCCTCCGCCGATGCGACAGGAACAGGCTTGCCAAGGGTGGCCAGAGTCGGCGGATACCCACAGAGCGCCCGGCGGTCCCGGCTGACGCGCGGCACCCAGCTGGTGACACCATTCAGACCCGCCCGCAGGAACACGCAGCCCCGGCTGTCGACATACATTTGCCCCTTGAAACCCGGAGGAGGCAGCTCGCGCGGCCCGCCGATCTGAGACACTGTTTGCGCCTGGGCGACAGTTGTACCGGACAACACGGCAAGAACCGCAGCGGCAACAAACCTGCGAAGCATGAAGACCCCCTCATCGAGTAAGCGAATCATGCAACAGGATTGTTCTCGGGTAAAGGGGTAATGGCTTATTTTGTGCCGAACATACGGTCGCCCGCATCCCCTAGGCCAGGTACAATATATCCATGGTCGTTGAGGTGGCTGTCCAACGAGGCCGTGACGATCGGCACATCGGGATGCGCCTCTTTCATGCGCTGCACGCCTTCCGGCGCCGCCAGAAGGCAGAGGAAGCGGATGTTCTTCGCCCCCGATTGTTTCAGCAGGTCAATGGCCGCCACGCTGGAATTGCCTGTCGCCAGCATCGGATCGACCACGATGCAGATGCGTTCGTCCAGCCGGTCCGGCACCTTGCAGTAATACTGAACGGGTTGCAGCGTTTCCGGGTCACGATACAATCCGACAAAGCCCACGCGCGCCGCCGGGATCAGCTCCAGAATGCCGTCCAGCAGCCCGTTGCCCGCCCGCAGAATGGAAATCAGCGCCAGTTTCTTACCATCCAGAGTCGGCGCATCCATTGGCTGCAACGGCGTCTCGATGCGGGTGGTGGTCATGTCCAGTTCGCGCGTCACCTCATAGGCCAGCAGCAGGCTGATCTCTTTCAGCAGGCGGCGAAACCCGGCAGTCGATGTATCCTTGTTGCGCATGATGGTCAGCTTGTGCTGCACCAGCGGGTGATTCACGACGGTCAGATGTTCGGTCATGCGCGGGGCTCCAGTCTCTTGGCAAGTTTCTCTTTGGTGTCGCGGTCGCAGAAGGCGGCGTCAAGCGCGGTGCGGTTGAGCGTGTCGAACACGCCCTGATCCCAGTCGAAAGCATCGGCCAGCCGGTCCCATTCGCGGGTCATCGTGGTGTGGAAGAAGGGCGGATCGTCGGTGGAGACCGTGACCTTCACACCCCGGTCGTAAAGCTGCCCGATGGGATGTTTGCGCCAGTCAGGATAAAGCCCCAATGCGATGTTGGAGCCTGGGCAAACCTCCAGCACCGTGCCGCATTCTGCGAGTTCGTCGACCAGCGCCAGATCCTCGATTGCACGGACACCATGGCCGATGCGGCTTGGCGCCAGCGCCGCCAGCGTGTCACGGATATGCTGTGGCCCGCGCCATTCCCCCGCATGCGCCGTCAGACCCAGCCCGGCCTCGCGGGCACAGTCGAAGGCCCAGGCGAAATCTTTGGGCTCACAGACCGCCTCATCCCCCGCGATGCCAAAGCCGGTGACAAACCGCCCGGCGGTTTCGGCGGCACAGATCGCCACATCACGCGATTTTTCGGGCCCGAAATGACGGATCGGCGTGATGATGGCGCGCAGCGTGATGCCCATTTTCGCTTCGGCCTCCGCCGCCGCATCCTCGATGGCGGCCAGATAGTCGCGCCAGGCCGCCACATCCCGACCACCGCAGAAATCGGGGCTGAGGAAGGTTTCGCTGTAGATCACGCCATGTGCGGCGCTTTCCTCCAGCACAGCCAGCGCAAGGCGGCGGTAGTCCTCGGGGCTGCGCAGGACCGAGGTCGCAGCCTCGTAAACCAGCAGGAAGTGGCGGAAGTCGCGCCAGGCATAACCGCCGCCTTCGTTGAAAATGCCCGAGATATCTTCGTGCTTTTCCGCCGCCAGCCCCCTTATGAAAGCGGGCGGGGCCGCACCTTCCAGATGCAGGTGCAGTTCGATCTTGGGCTGGTCTTTCAGGGTCACAGGAAGCTCCGCCCCGGCCCTTGCGCCGGGATGTTCAGATGGGTGGCAAGGCTTGCGGCCACATCGGCAAAAGCGCACAGGCCGAAGCTGCCCGCGTCGCTTCCGGCAATCAGCACCGGCACGCGTTCGCGGGTGTGTTCAGTGCCGCGCCAGGTGGGATCATTGCCGTGGTCAGCCGTGAACAGCGCCAGGTCCCCGGGCCGGAGACGCGCCAGAAATTCCCCTGCGCGTGTGTCGAACCATTCCAGCGCACGGGCATAACCCGAGACGTCACGGCGGTGGCCATAAAGGCTGTCGAACTCAACAAAGTTCGCAAAGGTCAAGCTTCCCGGCTCGGCTTCCGTCGCAAGCCGGTCCAGATGATCGAAAAGTGCAGCGTCATCCTTGCCCTTGTGCAGTTTTCCAATTCCGCGATGCGAGAAGATGTCGCCGATCTTGCCGATGGCATGGGTCGGGCGCCCTGCCTCCTGCACCCAGTCCAGCAGCGTAGGTGCAGGCGGTGCGATGGCAAAGTCCCGGCGATTGGCGGTGCGGCTGAAGCTGCCGGGCTGACCGACGAAGGGCCGTGCAATCACGCGCCCCACACGCCGGGCATGCAGCACAGGTGCCAGACCCCCGCACAGCGCGATCAGCCGGTCGAGGCCAAAGCTTTCCTCATGCGCGGCAATCTGGAACACGCTGTCCGCCGAGGTATAGCAGATGGGCCAGCCGCTGCGCATATGCTCCGGCCCCAGCCGTTCAATGATCTCGGTGCCCGAGGCGTGACAATTGCCAAGGATGCCCGCTGTCCCGGCCAGACGGCAGACCTCGGCCACGATCTCGGGCGGGAAGGCGGGGGTGGCATCGGGGAAATAGCTCCAGTCCCAGGGGACCGGCACCCCTCCCAGTTCCCAATGGCCCGAGGGCGTGTCCTTGCCGCGTGACACTTCGGTCGCGGCCCCCCAAAGGCCGGTCGGCACCGCCCCCAATCCGGGTACCCGCGCGCCCGACGCCAGATGCAGTGCCGCACCGAGCCCGAGCGCATCCAGCACGGGCATCCGCAACAGGCCACTCCGCCCCTGATCGGCCTGCCCCGCGGCACAGGCTTCGGCGATATGGGCCAAGGTATTCGCCCCTTCATCGCCAAAGGTCGCAGCATCCGGCGCACCGCCGATGCCCACGCTGTCCATCACGATCAGAAAGGCCCGGTTCATACTGCGATCCTTTTCAAGACAAGGGGCGGCAGTTCCGGCCGCCCGGGCGTGATGCGGCAGGCGGCCAGCACCGCCGCAGCCGCCGCCTCCGCCGCCGTTTCGGATTGCGCATGCACCACCGCCAGCGGCAGCCCCCGAAAGATCTCGGTCCCGATTTCGGGGAGCCCGGCGAGACCAACGGCCGGGTTCACCCGGTCGCCATCGCGCAAGCGGCCGCCACCCAGATGCACGACCGCCTCACCCAGCCGAAAACCATCCACCGCAGCCAGAAACCCTGCTTCCGGCGCCGGAACCGGGCGCATGACGGGTGCCGAGGGCAGCCGGTCGGGCCAGCGATCCACAAAATCGGCAGGCCCGCCCTGCGCGGCGACCATCCGGCCGAAACATTCGGCAGCAGCCCCGCTTTCCAGCGCCTCGGTCACCAATCCCTCGCCTTCCGCCGCATCGGTGGCGAGGCCCGCCAGCGCCAGCACCTCGCCGCCCAGAGCCGCAGTCAGCGCACCAAGCCGCGTGCGCAGCGCGCCGCCGGTCATAACCTCCATCACCTCGATCACCTCCAGCGCATTGCCCGCTGAAGGCGCCAGCGGCTGCGTCATGTCGGTAATCAGGGCCGAGGTCTTGCACCCCGCCCCATTCGCCGTGCTGACCAGCGCCTGAGCCAGAGCCTCCGCCTCGGTTTCGGTCTTCATGAAGGCGCCGGAACCAGCTTTCACATCCAGAACCAGCGCCTGCAACCCCGCCGCAAGCTTCTTGGACAGGATCGAGGCGGTGATGAGGTCGATGCTTTCCACCGTCGATGTCACATCACGGATCGCGTAAAGCCGCCGATCCGCCGGCGCGATATCGGCGCTGGCCGCCACGATGGCGCAGCGCACCTGGCCAAGTTGCCGCCGCAGTGCCGCTTCATCCAGCCCGGTACGGAACCCCGGGATCGATTCCAGCTTGTCCAGGGTACCGCCGGTATGGCCCAGCCCGCGACCCGAGATCATGGGCACACAGGCCCCACAGGCCGCCAGCGCGGGCGCCAGCAGAAGCGAGACGCAATCACCGATGCCGCCGGTCGAATGCTTGTCGATCACCGGCCCCGGCAGATCCCAGCGCAGCACCTTGCCGCTGTCACGCATGGCCTCTGTCAGCGCCACGCGGCCCGTCTCGCCCAGCCCGCGCAGAACCACCGCCATGGCAAAGGCCCCGGCCTGCGCATCCGTCACCTCGCCCGAGGCAAGGCCGCGCGCGAACCAGCGCAGGTCTTCGCGCCCCGGATGCCCGCCGTCGCGCAACGTGGCGATGATCGCGCGGGCGTCGGTCATGTGCGGTCCATATGCGCGGCGCTGAACCGACCGGGCAGCAGTTCAGCCACGCTGGTCCGCATCTGCGCGCCTTGGGTGGTGCAGAGCGTGACGGGCGCATCGCCTGCCGCAAACTCGGCCAGTTTCTGACGGCAGCCTCCGCAGGGCGGCACCGGGTCAGGGCTGTCGGCGATGACCAGCGCCTCGGTGAACCGGGTTTCTCCCGCCGCGACCATGGCGGCAATGGCGCCCGCCTCGGCACAGGTGCCCTCGGGGTAGGCTACGTTTTCCACATTGCAGCCGGAATAGACCACGCCCGAGGCCCCCCGCAGCGCCGCCCCCACCCTGAAGCGCGAATAGGGCGCATAGGCATTCTCGCGCACCGCCGTCGCGGCATGCAGCAGGGCAGGATCGGGGGTGGACATGGGTGCCTCGCGAATTTGACCAACAGGTCGGATTGTGCGGCAGCCCCGCGTCCGGCGCAAGCCGCCGCCCCTGCCCCGCCCGGCGCGACTTGCGGTTTTCCGCGATTGCGGCGGGGCAAGCTTGTCGGCACAGTGAAGGCGGAACAGATGCGGCATCCGGCGCATAGGCGCCATGCAGCGCGCAAAGCCGCTTTTTATTGAGTGGAGAATCTGGTTTAACCCTAAACCAGATTTCGGGAGGACGGAATGGACGAGACCCGCCAGGACAGCGCGCGTCAGGCCGCGCTGGATTATCACGAATACCCCAAACCGGGAAAGCTGGAGATCCGGGCAACCAAGCCGCTGGCCAACGGTCGCGACCTGTCGCGCGCCTATTCGCCTGGCGTGGCCGAGGCCTGCCTTGAGATCAAGGCAGATCCATCCACTGCAAGCCGTTATACAACAAGAGGAAATCTGGTTGCTGTGGTGACGAACGGCACCGCTGTACTTGGCCTTGGCAATATCGGTGCGCTGGCCTCCAAGCCAGTGATGGAGGGCAAGGCCGTCCTGTTCAAGAAGTTCGCAAACATAGATTGTTTTGACATTGAACTAAATGAACCGGACCCGGTGAAGCTGGCCGATATCGTCTGCGCGCTGGAGCCGACCTTCGGCGCGATCAACCTTGAGGACATCAAGGCGCCCGACTGTTTCGTGGTCGAAAAGCTGTGCCGCGAACGGATGAACATTCCGGTTTTCCATGATGATCAGCACGGAACCGCCATCGTGGTGGGCGCCGCGGCGACCAATGCGCTGCATGTGGCGGGCAAAAGGTTCGAGAATATCAAGATCGTCAGCACCGGCGGCGGGGCGGCGGGCATCGCCTGCCTGAACATGCTGCTGAAGCTGGGTGTGAAGCGCGAAAACGTCTGGCTTTGCGACATTCACGGTCTGGTCCATGAGGGCCGCGAGATTGACATGAACCCCCAGAAGGCTGCCTATGCCCAGGCCAGCGACAAGCGAACGCTGGACGAGGTGATCGACGGTGCCGACATGTTCCTCGGCCTCTCCGGCCCCGGCGTGCTGAAACCTGAAATGGTGGCGCGGATGGCGGAGAATCCGATCATCTTCGCGCTGGCCAACCCGACGCCGGAAATTCTGCCGGACGAGGTGCGCGCCGTCGCCCCCGGCGCGATCATCGCCACCGGCCGCAGCGACTTTCCCAATCAGGTCAATAACGTGCTGTGCTTCCCCTTCATCTTCAGGGGCGCGCTGGACGTGGGGGCGACGCAGATCAATGATGCAATGCAACTGGCCTGCATCGACGGAATCGCAGCCCTGGCCCGTGCCACCACCAGCGCCGAAGCCGCCGCCGCCTATCGCGGCGAAAAGCTCAGCTTCGGGCCGGATTATCTGATCCCGAAACCCTTCGACCCCCGGCTGATCGGCGTCGTCGCCAGCGCGGTGGCGAAGGCCGCGATGGAGTCGGGCGTCGCCACCCGCCCCATCGACGACCTCGCCGCCTATCGCGAGCGGCTGAACGGCTCGGTCTTCAAATCCGCGCTGATCATGCGCCCGGTGTTCGAGGCCGCGCGCAATGCCGAACGCCGCATCATCTTTGCCGAGGGCGAGGATGAGCGCGTGCTGCGGGCGACCAACGCGATGCTGGAGGAAATGACCGACAAGCCGATCCTCATCGGCCGCCCCGAGGTCATGGCCCGGCGCTGCGAACGCGCGGGCCTGCCGATCCGCCCGGACCGGGATTTCGAGGTCATCAACCCCGAAAGCGACGCCCGTTACCGCGATTACTGGGGCAGCTATCACGAGCTGATGGCCCGGCGCGGCGTTACACCCGATCTGGCCCGCGCCATCCTGCGCACCAATACCACCGCCATCGGCGCCATCGCGGTGCATCGTGGCGATGCTGACAGCCTGATCTGCGGCACCTTCGGACAATATCTCTGGCATCTGAACTACATTTCGCAGGTTCTGGGCCGGGGCAGCCTGTCGGCGCATGGCGCGCTCAGCCTGATGATCCTTGAGGACGGGCCGTTGTTCATCGCCGATACCCAGGTGAACCCGATCCCCACGCCGGAACAGATCGCCCTCACCACGCTGGGCGCCGTCCGCCATGCCAAACGTTTCGGCGTAACACCCAAGGTCGCGCTCTGCTCGCATTCCAACTTCGGCAACCTCGACAGCGATTCCGGCCGCCGGATGCGCGAGGCGCTGGCGCTCCTGGATGCGGAGAGCCGCAGTTTCGTCTATGAAGGCGAAATGAGCATCGACGCCGCGCTGGACGCCGACCTGCGCGCCCGCATCTTCCCCGGCTGCCGGCTGGAGGGTGCCGCCAATATCCTGATCTTCGCTTATTCCGATGCGGCCAACGCCGCCCGCAACATGCTGCGGATGAAGGCGGGCGGGCTGGAAGTCGGGCCTATCCTAATGGGCATGGGCAACAAGGCGCATATCGTGACCCCCTCAATTACGCCGCGCGGGCTTTTGAACATCTCGGCCCTCGCCGGAACACCCGTGGCGCATTACGGCTAAGACATTCGGCGGCCGGAAATCCGGCCGCCGACTCACTTTCAGGCAGCAGGCAAACTGCAAATCCTGAAAAATTTGCAAACTCCCCGGCTATTCCAACAAAATTTGGCATAACGTGCGACTTTGCATAAATTTGCCGTCCGCAAACAGCATAATTCTGCAAATTTTCTGCCCCTGCGCCCCGACGTGATCGGTAACACCGTTGCGGCAATACCCGGTCGTCGCGTAACAATCCGTCAAACCGGAGGAGGGTGCATACCATGGCATACAGGGAAATCTACCAAAGCTGGAAGGCAGACCCGGAAGGCTTCTGGATGAAGGCCGCCGGGGCGATCGACTGGGTGAAACCGCCGTCGCGCGCCCTGAATGCCGACCGCGCCCCCCTCTACGAATGGTTCACCGATGCGCAGGTCAACACCTGCTGGAATGCGGTGGACCGCCACGTCCTCGCCGGTCGCGGCAACCAGCTGGCCATCATCCATGACAGCCCCGTCACCCACCTGCGCAAGGGTATCACCTACAAGGAGCTGCAAACCCGCGTCGCCAGCCTCGCTGGCGCCCTGCGCGCCAAGGGCGTGGAAAAGGGCGACCGTGTCATCATTTACATGCCGATGATCCCCGAGGCGCTAGAGGCGATGCTGGCCTGTGCCCGTCTCGGCGCCATCCATTCGGTCGTGTTCGGCGGGTTTGCCGCCAATGAGCTTGCCGTGCGGATCGACGATTGCAAGCCCAAGGCGATCATCGCGGCAAGCTGCGGGATCGAGCCGAACCGCATCGTGCATTACAAGCCGTTGCTCGACGGCGCCATCGAACTGGCCACGCACAAGCCTGATTTCTGCGTGATCTTCCAGCGCGAGCAAGAGGTCGCCAAACTGGTCGAAGGCCGCGATGTCGCCTGGCACACCTTCCAGTTCGGGGTTGAACCGGCCGAATGCGTGCCGGTCGAGGGCGATCACCCGGCCTATATCCTTTACACCTCCGGCACGACCGGCCAGCCCAAGGGTGTGGTGCGCCCCACCGCAGGCCATCTGGTCGCGCTGAACTGGACGATGCGCGCCGTCTATGACGTGGGCGTGGGCGACGTGTTCTGGGCCGCCTCGGATGTGGGCTGGGTCGTGGGGCACAGCTATATCTGTTACGGACCGCTGATCGCCGGTTGCACCACCATCGTGTTCGAGGGCAAGCCCGTGGGCACCCCCGACGCGGGCACCTTCTGGCGCGTCATCAGCGAAAACAAGGTGAAAAGCTTCTTCACCGCCCCCACCGCGCTCCGCGCGATCCGCCGCGATGACCCCGAAGGAGAATTCATCGGCGAATATAACCTCAAGCACCTCAAGGCCCTCTACCTTGCCGGTGAACGCGCCGACCCCGACACGATCCAATGGGCGCAAAAGCACCTCGGCGTGCCGGTGATCGACCACTGGTGGCAAACCGAAACCGGCTGGGCCATCGCCGCCAACCCGCTGGGGATCGAGGAACTTCCCGTCAAGCTTGGCTCGCCCTCGGTGCCGATGCCGGGCTATGACGTGCAGGTGCTGGACGAGGGCGGCCACCCGGTCTCCGCAGGCACGCTCGGCGCCATCGCGGTGAAACTGCCGCTGCCCCCCGGCACCCTGCCGACACTGTGGAACGCTGAAGACCGCTTCCGGAAAAGCTATCTCAGCCATTTCCCCGGCTATTATGAAACCGGCGATGCGGGCTATATCGACGAGGACGGCTATCTCTACATCATGGCGCGCACCGATGACGTGATCAACGTCGCGGGCCACCGCCTCTCGACCGGCGCCATGGAAGAGGTGCTCGCCTCGCATCCGGATGTCGCCGAATGCGCGGTGATCGGGGTCAGCGACACGTTGAAAGGGCAGTCGCCGCTCGGCTTCCTCTGCCTCAAGAAAGGCGCCAACACCCCGCATGACGAGGTGGTGAAAGGCTGCATCAAACTGATGCGCGACCGTATCGGCCCGGTGGCCGATTTCAAACGCGCCGTCGTGGTGGATCGCCTGCCCAAGACCCGCTCGGGCAAGATCCTGCGCGGCACCATGGTCAAGATCGCGGATAATGAAGATTACAAGATGCCCGCGACCATCGACGACCCGGCGATCCTCGACGAGATCAGGCTCGCCCTGCAAAGCCTCGGCCTCGCCAAAGGCTGACCCATAGCCGCGTCCCTGCCACGGGGCGCGCGCCCTGCCCTTTGCTTCTTGCAAAAATACTCATGCAACGGCGGCCAGAAGTGCCGCCGTTTCACATGAACTGCTCATGCGTCAGCCGCTCTTCCAGCCCGTGCCCCGGATCGAACAGCAGCCGGTGACAGACGCTCGGCTCTGACCGGATCTCCACACTCAGCACATCGCGGAACGACCGGCTGTCGGCATCGGCCATGACCGGCCGCTTTGTCGCCTCCAGCACGTCGAACCGCACCACGGCCGTCTTCGGCAGCAACGCCCCGCGCCAGCGGCGGGGCCGGAAGGCTGCCATCGCGGTCAGCGCCAGAACATCGGCGCCGATCGGCAGGATAGGTCCATGTGCCGAGTAATTATAGGCGGTCGATCCCGCGGGTGTGCAGACCAGCGCCCCGTCGCAGACCAGTTCGGCCATCCGCTCGCGTCCATCCACGCTGATCCTCAGCTTGGCGGCCTGCGGCCCCGCGCGCAGCAGGCTCACCTCATTGATCGCCAGCGCATGATGCTCCCGCCCCGAGGCGGTGACGGCATGCATGGCCAGCGGATTGATCACCGTCTCTTCCGCCGCGCGCAGCCGGTCTTCCAGTGCCTCTTCGGAATAGGCGTTCATCAGAAAGCCGATGGTGCCGCAATTCATGCCATAGACCGGCAGGCCAAGGCTCTGCGTCTCGTGCAGGGTCTGCAACATGAAGCCGTCGCCCCCCAATGCCACGATGACATCTGCCGACCGGATCGGCGCATCGTCATAGCGGTCGCTCAGCGCTGTATAGGCGGACAGCGCCGAAGCGCTTGTGCTGGCCCGGAAATTGATCCGCATGGCATCCTTCCTCGATCCCTGCCGTCAGTCTTGCGGGGCGGCGGGAGCAAACTCAAGTCTCTGCGGCGCAGCGCGACGGAAAAGTTTCCGATAGGCGACATTCTGTTCGTTTGAATTCGGGTCCATGTCGGTTTCTACCCTTCCCTGTCGCTTGGGGCATGGTCTAAATGACCGCGAATCCGCCCTTCCTTGACAGGAGACGCCCATGACCGACATCCGCGATCCCGGTTTCTTCACCGAAACCCTCGCCTCCCGCGACCCCGAGCTGTTCGGCTCGATCACTGACGAACTCGGCCGCCAGCGGGACGAGATCGAGCTGATCGCGTCGGAAAACATCGTCAGCCGTGCCGTGATGGAGGCGCAGGGCTCGGTGATGACCAACAAATATGCCGAGGGCTATCCGGGCAAGCGCTACTACGGCGGCTGCCAGTTCGTCGACGTGGCGGAAAACCTCGCCATCGAGCGCGCCTGCAAGCTGTTCGGCTGCACCTTCGCCAACGTCCAGCCCAATTCCGGCTCGCAGGCCAACCAGGGCGTGTTCAACGCGCTGCTGAAACCGGGCGACACCATTCTGGGCATGAACCTCGCCTCGGGCGGCCACCTGACTCACGGCGCCGCGCCGAACCAGTCGGGCAAATGGTTCAACGCCGTGCAATATGGCGTGCGCCAGCAGGACAGCCGCATCGACTATGACGAGGTCGAGCGCCTGGCCGACGAGCATCAGCCGAAGCTCATCATCGCCGGCGGTTCGGCCGTGCCGCGGCAGATCGACTTCGCCCGTTTCCGCGCCATCGCCGACAAGGTTGGCGCCTTCCTGATGGTCGACATGGCGCATTTCGCGGGCCTCGTGGCTGGCGGTCAGCACCCCTCGCCCTTCCCCTATGCCGATGTGGCGACCACCACCACGCACAAGACCCTGCGCGGCCCGCGTGGCGGCATGATCCTGACGAACAACGAGGATATCGCCAAGAAGGTCAATTCGGCCATCTTCCCGGGCATCCAGGGCGGCCCGCTGATGCATGTCATCGCCGCCAAGGCGGTGGCTTTCGGCGAGGCGCTGCGGCCCGAGTTCAAGGCCTATGCCGCACAGGTGGTGGTCAACGCGCAGGCGCTGGCCGACCAGCTGATGAAGGGCGGGCTGGACATCGTGACCGGCGGCACCGACACCCACGTCATGCTGGTGGACCTGCGCCCGAAAGGCGTGAAGGGCAATGCGACCGAAAAAGCGCTGGGTCGCGCCCATATCACCTGCAACAAGAACGGCATCCCCTTCGACCCTGAAAAGCCGACGGTGACCTCGGGCGTGCGTCTGGGCACCCCGGCAGGCACCACCCGCGGCTTCGGCGAGGCCGAATTCCGCCTGATCGCCGACTGGATCGTCGAAGTGGTCGATGGCCTGGCCGCCAATGGCGAGGATGGCAATGGCGAGGTCGAAGCCGCCGTGCGCGCCAAGGTCGCCGGCCTCTGTGCCCGCTTCCCGCTCTACCCCGGTCTCTGACCGGCACGGGGCCCCGGACACCGGTGCCCCGAATTTCTTGCAAAGACATTTGCAAAAGTTTTCTGAACGCTTTTGCCTCTGCGCCCACGTCCTCAGAGCAATTCCTATGCCCCATGCCCCGCACAGCACCCGGCTGGAACGCCGTCTTGGCGACTGGGCGCGGGCGCGTCTGCCCTATGGCCTCGCCGAACTGGTGATGTTCATACTGAAGCAGGGCTGGGCCTGCCTGTTTGGCGGCCTGCTGCTGATCGCCATTCTCGCCACCCGCCTGGTCTGGTCACCGGAATGGCCTGTGCACCGCTACGATGCGCTGTTCCTGTTTGCCGTCGCCACGCAGGCCTTCTTTCTGTGGAAAGGGCTTGAGACATGGGAAGAAGCCCGTGTCATCCTGATGTTCCACCTGACAGGCACCGCGATGGAATGGTTCAAGGTCGGCGCCGGATCATGGTCCTACCCGGAACCGGGTCTGTTCAAGCTCTGGGGCGTGCCGCTGTTTTCCGGCTTCATGTATGCCAGTGTCGGCAGCTACATGGCGCGGGTCATCCGGCTGTTCGACATGCGCTTTGCACCCTACCCGCAGTTCTGGCTGACCGTGGTGTTCGCGCTGGCCATCTATGTGAATTTCTTCGCCCATCACTTCCTGCCGGACATCCGGGTCGCACTTTTCGCAGGATCAGTGCTGCTGTTCGCCCGCACGCGGATCTGGTTCCGCATCTCTGACCGGGACTGGTGGATGCCGCTGCCGGTTGCGGCATTCCTGTCCAGCTTTGCGCTCTGGCTGGCCGAGAATATCGGCACTGCAACGGGAACCTGGCTCTACTCCGGTCAGGTCGCCGGACAGGTCGTCAGTTTCGCCAAGCTGGGGTCGTGGTATCTGCTGCTTTACGTCTCGTTCGTCACCGTCACACTGGTCAGCCGCGCGGCGCTGCATCGGCAGCCCTTGCCCGTCACATCAGCCCGCGCAGCTTCAGCACAAGTACGGCCAGCCCGGCCACGACAATAAGGCCGAAGACCACCTGCGCCACGACCGAAATCAGCAGGCCTTTGCGCCGACCGGCGGCGCCCAGAGGTGACAGGTGACGCAGACAGATGTCATAGGCTTCGGCCACCTCGCCCTCATCCACCTGCAACAGAAGCTTCGGGTTTTGCGACATATGCGCCGCCTCGGCCAGCCGCTCTGCCGCGGCCCGCACTTTGCGCGGCAACCGCCGACCGCCACGCGACAGCTTTCCGGCCAGCCCCGCACCCTTGATGCGCAGCCGTTCCTCCATCAGCCCCGCAACCCGGTCCGCCATCTGCTGAATGGTAATCGCGCCCATCTTCGTGTCCTGCCCGCCGCTGTCCGGCGGTCTGCCACCGCCCTTGCGCGGCAGACTACGCTTGCACGCGGAAGGCATCAACCGCTCTGGCAGTCGCGGAAAGGCTCGGTTACTTCTGTGCCATGCTGAACACGATCCATTATCCCGCCACCACCGCATCGGACCTGCCCCCCATCCTGATCGTGCACGGGCTCTACGGCTCGGCACGGAACTGGAACGTCATCGCCCGCCGCCTGTCAGAGCGGCGCGATGTGTTGGCGGTCGACATGCGCAATCACGGCGAAAGCCCCCGCTTTCCGACCCACAGCTATCCCGACATGGCTGCCGATCTGGCCGAGGTGATCGGCGCCCATGGCGGGCAGGCCGATGTGATCGGGCATTCGATGGGGGGCAAGGCGTCGATGATACTGGCGCTGAATCATCCCGGCCTTGTGCGACGGCTGGTCGTCGCCGATGTGGCGCCGGTGCCCTATGCCCATGACCAGACGCAATACATCACCGCGATGCGCGGGCTCGATCTGGCGGGCCTGACCACGCGCGGTGAGGCCGACCGCAGGCTTGCGGAAACCGTACCCGAGGCCCCCCTGCGCGCCTTCTTCCTGCAATCGCTGGACCTGAAAGCGGAGGGCGGGCCGCGCTGGCGGCTGAACCTTGACGTGCTGGAGGCTGAAATGCCCAAGATCGTCGGCTGGCCCGATCCGGCCGGGCAATTCGAAGGGCCGACCCTGTTCCTGACCGGCAGCGACAGCCATTATGTGAAGCCGGAATACCGCCCGGCGATCCGCGCACTGTTTCCCAATGCGCATTTCGCCAAACTGCCAGGCGCCGGACACTGGCTTCATGCCGACAAACCGCGCGAGTTCGAGCAGACTCTGAAAGTGTTCCTCGACGCCTGAATGCGCCTAGTCCGCCGGACGGGCCATACGCCGCATCAGCCCGTCCCGCAGCACGAATTGATGCCAGAGCGCACCGGCCACATGCAGGCCGATCAGCGCCAGAAGCACCGCCTTCAGCACCTCATGCGCTTCGGCCGCTACCGAAATGCCACCGAACCACGCCATACCCCCCGTCACGGCGAGGGCAATCATCGCCAGATAAAGACCTGCATGGGCCAGCTTCGAAAGCGGGCGCAGAATGGCGGGGCCGCCCTCTGCCGGCGCAGGCGCCCCGCGGCGGCGTTGCAGGCCGATCCGCCACAAAGCCAGCACCAGGACGGCAATCCCCCCCGCCACATGGCCCGCGACCAGCGGATCAAAGGCCGGGCTTCCCCCCTGACGCAGGCTGCGCCATGCGGCGGAAATCGCGTCATTGCCGATGAACTGCCAGGCGACAAGAACCACCGTCAACCAATGCAGCACAATCTGGCTGCGGGAATAGCCCTTGGGCATGTGAAGCTCCCGTTGCTGGCCACGCACCGGCGTGGCCTTCGTTGACTTCTACGCGACGATACAAGACTTCCGTCGCCCGTCAGCCCGTGATCTGGCGAGCGACGAACCAACTCACCGGAATGGCCGCGACAAAGCCCACTGCGGCGGCCACCAGAATGGCTTTCAACGTCACCATGCCCATGGTCAGGGCGGCGACGATCCCGACCCCCATGAGCGAGGTCGACGCCATGGAGAAGATAATCATCATCAGACGGTTCATTGCTGGCCTCTTGTCATCCGGCGCGTTCGGCCTCACCCGATCACACCGGCGCGAGGTGCACCTTGATCCGCATCAACCGCCGTCTCTGCGGCCGCGCAGAAAAGGGTGGCAAAGCGTCGCGGTGCTTGACGACCCGACCCGCCGCCCCGAAGACTGCACACGTCCTGAACCCGAGTGCGCCAATGCTTATGCCCCTCCATCGTGCCGCATTGCGCGCAGTAACAGCCGCCGCTCATTGCAAAGGAGTCATGGCCAGCAATACAAATTCCTGCTGTTGGCTGGCCGACAAGGCGCTGTTTTCACAGACCAGCGCCCTTGCGCTTGATCAGATCGAACAATTCTGCGCCGGAGGCGGCACACACGACCTAAGTGCAACCTTCGACGCGCCAGTTCACTGCGGCAGTGGGCTGGAGAACAACCTTCTCAGCTTTGTCTCCGCCACCCCAGGGAGTTCCGCCCGTGACCATCGAATTGCGTGATCTCTCCGGCATGACCGAATTCCGCGCGGCGGAAGACCTGCAACGTCAGGTCTGGGGCGAAGGGGACAGAGAAGACCCGGCCGATCTGATGATGGTCATTCAGCACGAAGGCGGTCTGGTGGCTGGCGCCTTCGAGGATGACACGCTCCTCGGCTATGTCTTCGGCTTTCCGACCGTCACACCGGGGGTGCAGCATTCGCACCGGCTCGCCGTTCTGGCGCGGGCCCGCGGTCTGGGCCTCGGTCTGCGGTTGAAATGGTATCAGCGCGACTGGTGTCTGGCGCGCGGCATCACACATGTTCGCTGGACCTACGATCCGCTGCGGCTTGCCAATGCCGCGCTGAACATTCACCGACTGGGCGCCTCATCGCAAACCTATCTGCCGAATTATTACGGCGAGATGGAGGGGATCAACAAGGGTGCTCCCTCCGACCGTCTGATGGCCGACTGGCACCTGCAAAGCCCCCGCGTGGTCGCCGCAGCGGCCGGGCAGCCACTGCCCCCGGACCGGGTGGCAGAGGAAATAGAGATCCCGGCCGATTTCGGTGACATGATGATCCACGCCCCCGAAATGGCTCAAGCGCTGCGACTGGAAAACCGCGCACAGATGCAGGCCGCCTTTGCCGCAGGTCTGCGTATCACCGGCTTTGACAGCGCGAGGCGCTGTTATCTGCTGAGCAGGGCCTGATAGCGAAATCAGACATTTCAAAGAAAAAGGACCACCGGAAACCGGCAGCCCTTTTGATTTTCATACATTCCGGCGGCAGATCAGCCGTTGAACAGGAAGTGCAGCACGTCGCCGTCCTGAACCTCATAGGTCTTGCCTTCGACGCGGAACTTGCCCGCCTCCTTGGCCCCGGCTTCTCCCTTGCCCGCGATGTAATCGTCATAGGCCACGGTTTCGGCGCGGATGAAGCCCTTTTCGAAGTCACCATGGATCACACCCGCCGCCGCCGGGGCCAGAGTGCCCTTGGTAATCGTCCAGGCGCGGGCCTCCTTCGGGCCGACGGTGAAATAGGTTTGCAGGCCAAGCAGTTGATAACCCGCGCGGATCAGCCGATCCAGCCCCGCCTCGTGCAGGCCCATTTCCTCAAGGAACATCGCCGCCTCGTCCTCGGGCAACTGGCTGATCTCTTCCTCGATCTTCGCGGAAATCACCACCGAGGCGGCACCGATCTTCGCCGCCATCTCGGCCACCCGCGCCGACTGGCTGTTGCCCTCGGCCGCTTTCGATTCTTCGACGTTGCAGACGTAAAGCACCGGCTTCGCCGTCAGAAGTTGCAGCATCCGCCATTGCTTCAGATCATCCGCCGCGACCTGCACGCTGCGCGCGGGCTTGCCATCATTCAGCGCGACCTGTGCCAGCGCGAGCAGCCTGTCCTGATCGGCCGATTCCTTGTCGCCGCCTTTCAGCTTGCGGGCAAGGTTGGCACGGCGGCGTTCAATGGATTCCAGATCGGCCAGCATCAGCTCGGTCTCGATGGTCTCGGCATCGGCCACCGGGTCGATCCGGCCTTCGACATGGGTGATGTCGCCGTCTTCAAAGCAGCGCAGCACATGGGCGATGGCGTCGCATTCACGGATATTGGCAAGAAACTGGTTGCCCAGCCCCTCGCCTTTCGACGCACCGCGCACCAGACCGGCAATATCAACGAAGGTCATCCGCGTCGGGATGATCTGCTTCGACCCGGCAATGGCAGCCAGCTTGTCCAGCCGCGGATCGGGCACCGCCACCTCACCCACATTCGGCTCGATGGTGCAGAAGGGGAAGTTCGCGGCCTGCGCGGCAGCGGTGCGCGTCAGCGCGTTGAAGAGCGTGGACTTGCCCACATTCGGCAGCCCGACAATGCCCATCCTGAAGCCCATGGCGATCCCCTTTCGAAACTCCGCCCGCTCTTAGGGCCTGCACGGCGGAATCGCAAGCGCCGGCCCAAGCCCCATTGATTTCTGCCCCGCTTCGCGGCACATCGGACCAGAGTGCAGAAGAGGACCGCCATGACCCGGATCGACGCCAAGTTCGCCGCCCTGAAGGCCGAGGGCAAAAAGGCCTTCGTCGCCTATATCATGGGGGGTGATCCGAATGCGGAAACCTCGCTTGAGGTGATGAAGGGCCTGCCGGGCGCCGGGGTCGATGTGATCGAACTGGGGATGCCCTTCACCGATCCGATGGCGGACGGCCCGACGGTACAGCTTGCCGGGCAGCGTGCGCTGGATGGCGGCATGACGATGGACAAGGTTCTGGACATGGTGCGCGATTTCCGCGCGGGCGATCAGACGACGCCGATCGTGCTCATGGGCTACTACAACCCGATCTATTCGCGCGGCGTCGACCGTTTTCTGGCCGAGGCGAAAGAGGCGGGCATCGACGGGCTGATCGTGGTCGACCTGCCGCCGGAGGAAGACAGCGAGCTGTGCCTGCCCGCACAGGCCGCCGGGCTTAACTTCATCCGGCTGGCTACGCCCACCACCGATGACCGCCGCCTGCCGACGGTACTACAGAACACCAGCGGTTTCGTCTATTATGTCTCGATCACCGGGATCACCGGCGCGGCCGCCGCTCAGGCCGCTGATGTGGCGCCCGAGGTCGCACGGATCAAGGCTGCGACCGATCTGCCGGTCATTGTGGGCTTCGGCATCTCGACCCCCGACAATGCGCAGGCCATCGCAGGCATCGCGGATGGCTGCGTCGTGGGATCGGCTATTGTGAAGGAGATCGGTGCAGGCAAGCCTGTGGCCGATATTCTGGGCACGGTTGCCGCGCTCGCAGCGGGCGCTCACGCCGCCTGAGGGGTGCTGCCTTCCGGAAACCAATCCTCTACCGGCGGGAAGGCCGCGTCGAAGGCGCGGCGCCCGGCGGGGGTGAAACGCAGGGCGCGGCTGCCCTCAACCCGGTGCAGCCAGGCCAGCCCCAGCATGTGATCCAGCATCGCACGGCCCAAGGCCCCGGCCAGATGGCTGCGCCGCTCGCTCCAGTCCAGACAATCGCGGCACAGCACCCGCCGTCGTCCGGCCCGCAGGGCTGCAAGGTCGATTCCGAAGCTGGTCACAAAGGTGGCGCCCGCGTCCGTCAGGGCCAGCCCCTCGGGCGCCGGGCCAAGGAAACCACGCGCCAGCAGGCTGTCGTAAAGCCGTATCCCCGCCTCGCCCGCCATATGATCGTAACATACCCGCGCTGCGCGCAGCGATGGATCGCGCGGGCCGGGTCGGCTGCGCAGATGGCCGCGCGCGGCGGCAAGGCCAAGCAGAGCCTCCAGCACCCGCGCCACTTCGACCCCGCGCAGGGCGAAATACTTGTGACGGCCCGACCGGCGGGGCACCACCAGCCCGCCTTCCTCCAGCCGCGCCAGATGGCCCGAGGCGGTCTGCACCGTCACACCGGCCTCGGCCGCAAGCTCGGTCACCGTCAGCGCGCGCCCCGCCATCAGTGCGGTCAGGATGTTGGCGCGCGCCGGTTCACCGATCAGCGCGGCAATGCGGGCAAGGTCCGGGCCTTCTTTCATCACGCTGTCCTCCACAGTTCGATCATGGCCGAAACATTACTTTCGCACAATCGGGCACAAGCGGATGTGAAAGGAGTCACCCATGCTGACCTGCATCATCCGCTATCACATCGACCCGATAAAGAAGGCCCAGTTCGAAACCTATGCCCACACCTGGGGACAGGCGATCCCACGTTGCGGGGCTGATCTGATCGGCTATTTCGCGCCGCATGAAGGGTCTTCCACACTGGCCTACGGCATCTACAACATCCCCTCTCTGGCTGAATATGAAGCGTACCGCACGCGGCTGGCGGCTGATCCCCTGGGGCGCGAGAATTACCAATTCGCCCAGAAAGAGCGGTTCATCCTGCGCGAGGATCGCACCTTCCTGCGGCTGGCCTCAGCCCCGCACGGGTGTGGCGCATGATCGCCGTCCTGTTCGAGGTCATCCCCGCCCCCGGCGCGCGGGACGCTTATATGGCTCGCGCCGCTGATCTGCGGCCGCTGCTGGACGGGATCGACGGATTTCTGGGGGTGGAGCGGTTTCAGAGCCTCTCCGACCCCGGCAAGCTTTTGTCTCTGTCCTTCTTTCGGGACGAGGCGGCAGTACAAGGCTGGCGCGAAACCGCAGAACACCGCCTTGCGCAACAGGCCGGGCGCAGCGGGCTGTTCACCACCTACAGGCTGCGCGTGGCCGAGGTGCGGCGCGACTACGGGTTGCATGACCGCACCGAAGCACCGGACTGAGGGAAAGCAGTTGCGCGAAATCTACGATATTGGTAAAGGAAACTAACCAATATTGGAGGCTCGCATGCCCGTCATCACCTGCATCGACGATCTGAAGCGCCTGCATGCCCGTCGCACCCCGCGCATGTTCTACGATTACGCGGAATCCGGCAGCTATACCGAACAGACCTTCCGCGAGAATGTGACGGATTTCGAAAAGATCCGGCTGCGGCAGAAGGTGGCGGTCGACATGTCGAACCGCAGCATCGCGGGCGAGATGATCGGCACGCCGGTGACTATGCCCGTGGCGCTTGCGCCTGTCGGGCTCACCGGCATGCAATCGGCGGATGGCGAGATCAAGGCGGCGCGGGCGGCTGAAAAGTTCGGCGTGCCCTTCACGTTGTCGACCATGTCCATCTGCTCGATCGAGGATGTGGCGGCGCAAACCACCGCACCGTTCTGGTTCCAGCTTTACGTCATGCGGGACGAGGATTTCGTCGACCGCGTGATCGACCGCGCCAGGGCCGCGGGCTGTTCGGCGCTGGTTCTGACGCTGGATCTGCAAATTCTCGGCCAGCGGCACAAGGATCTGAAAAACGGATTGTCTGCGCCGCCAAAGCTGACGATCCCGAATATCCTCAACATGATGACGAAGCCGGAATGGTGCCTTGGTATGCTGGGCACCAGACGGCGCAGCTTTGGCAATATCGTTGGTCATGCGAAGGGCGTGGGCGACCTGTCCTCGCTGTCCAGCTGGACGGCGGAACAGTTCGATCCGCAACTGGACTGGACGAAAATTGCGCGCATCCGTGACCGCTGGGGCGGCAAGCTGATCCTCAAGGGCGTTCTGGATGTCGAGGATGCGCAGCGCGCCGCCGATTTCGGGGCTGATGCCATCGTCGTCAGCAACCACGGCGGGCGGCAGCTGGATGGCGCGCTGTCGTCGATCCGCATGCTGCCCTCCATTGTGCGGGCGGTGAAGGGGAAGACCGAAATCTGGCTCGACAGCGGCATCCGCTCGGGTCAGGACGTATTGAAGGCCCTTGCCCTCGGGGCGGATGGCACGATGATCGGGCGCAGCTACATCTATGGTCTGGGCGCAATGGGCGAAGCCGGCGTGACAACAGCGCTGGAGGTCATCCGCAAGGAACTGGACACCACAATGGCGCTGTGTGGCGAGCGGGACATCAGGAACCTCGGGCCGCACAACCTCCTGGTGCCCAAGGATTTTGAAGGCGACTGGGCCTGACCCTCAGCCCCGCCGCATCAGCAGCGGGGTGAGCACCAGCACCGCCATCAGCATGGCAGCGGCAAAGACGAAGGCCGCGCGCAGCCCGAACAGGCCCGCCAGAAAGCCCAGCATGGGCGGGCCGAAGAAATAGCCGAAATAGCCGTAAAGCGTGGCCCTTGCGACAGCGCGGGCGCGGGCTTCCGGTGCCGCCATCCGACCCACCAGCGAAAAGGCGGTGGGGGCGATGACCGATGATCCGATCCCCATGACGATGAACCCGGCATAGGCCATCGTGGGGCTGGTGGCAAAGGCCGCCCCCAGCGCGCCGGTGGCGGAAACCACCGCCCCCGCGCGCAACAGCCGCCCCGCATTCAGCCGCGCCACCAGACCCTGCCCGGCGATCCGCGCAAATCCCATGGTCAGTGCCAGCGCGGCAGGCCCCATCGCACCCTCGGCGGGACTGCCGCCCAGGGTTTTCTCGATATGCAGGGCCGACCAGTTTTCGGCCGCGTTCTCGGTCAGAAAGGCGATCAGTACGATGCCACCGCCGATCAGCGGCACGAGGCCCAGCCCGCTGCCCTGCCCCTTTGGCGGGCGGGCAAGACCGTGGATGGTGCCGTCCCGTTCAAAGGCCAACGCAGCAATCAGTGCAGCACCGATCCCCGCCACCGCCATCACCACGCCTGGCGGCAGCGCCGCATCGCGCATCACGCCTGTCGCCAGCGCCCCGCCAGCATAGCCGAAGGAATAGGCGGCGTGGCAAAGGTTCATCAGATGCAGCCCGCGCTCATTCTCCAGCGCGGCGACACGGGCGTTCATCAGCACATCGGTCAGGCCGGTTGCCGCACCGGCGCACATCATGGCAAGCGGGAAAAAGGCCGCCACATGAACCTGCCCCGGCAGGATGAAGGCCAGCCCCATCGCCAGTGCTGCCACCGGCAGCGCAATCCGGCCCAGAGCCACACCGACAAGCGGCGCCACCAGCATCGCGCTGACCGCCGCCAGCGGCGTCGGCAGCAACAACAGACCCAGCCGCGCCTCGTTCACATCCAGCTGCGCCTTGAGGTCCGGCAGCGCGGCGGCGAAAGTGCCCCACAACACGCCCATGGCCGCAAAGGCCGCAAGCGGCGCATGCGCCGTGACGATCAGGCGGGGCGAAAGCATCGGGGGTTCCTTCTGTCCTGATGCCGTGCTAGCCCGACAGGACAACCCCGGCAAGCCCGGCGCCGACACCGACCCGCCCGTGCCCGACACGCGGCGCCAGAGGTGATTTTGCACGACTTTCGGCTTTCCTTGCAGGCGATTCCCCGCTATAGGCCCCCGATCCGTCATGCACCCTTGGAGGATGACGGACCAGTGCAACCAAAGGAGATACCTATGGCACGCGAGATCCCGGATCTTAACGCCGTGGTGCGGACGGGGACAGGCAAGGGGGCCGCCCGTCAAGCCCGTCGTGAGGGCAACGTTCCCGGCATCGTCTACGGCGACGGCAAAGAGCCGCAGCCGATCAGCATGAACTACAACGCCCTGCTGAAGCGCCTGAAAGCCGGCCGCTTCATGTCGACTCTCTTCAACCTGAAGGTCGAAGGCCAGCCGGACGTTCATGTCGTTTGCCGCGGCGTCCAGCGCGACGTCGTGAAAGACCTGCCGACGCATATCGACTTCATGCGCCTGCACGACGACAGCCGCATCAACCTGTTCATCCATGTGACCTTCATCAACCACGATCAGGCCCCCGGCCTGAAGCGTGGCGGCACGCTGACCGTGGTGCGCCCGGAAGTCGAACTGGAAGTTCTGGCCTCTGACATCCCGAACGAGATCGTTGTCGATCTGGCGGGCCGCACCTTCGGCGACGTGATCCACATCAATGATGTGGCGCTGCCGAAAGGCGCGAAGCCGACCATCGACCGCAACTTCGTGATCGCCAACATCACCGCCCCGTCGGGTCTGGTGGCGGAAGAGGAGTCGGCCGAAGGCTGATCCCCCCCTAAAGGGCAAACAGACGCGGCAGGGCCTCCCTGCCGCGTTTTTTTGTGGCGGGAACTCGCGCATTGCCGGTGCAGGTCCGGTTTTACTTACCTTTCAATTGATTACCATTTTGGTAGGGTGCAGCCAGTTTCTACATTGGAGGTAACCGATGGCCACGATCAAAGGCTACGATGGCATCGACGACATTCTGGTCGGCAATCCCACGGAAAATGATTACCTGTACGGCGGCAGCGGCGACGACACTTATCGGTTCGACTCCCTGCCGGGTAATGATGTCGTCTATGACACCGAGGGCGCCGACAAGATCGAGTTCGACAGCTCGGTTACCGCCGGTATGCTGCGCATGAACATCAGCCCGTCGGACTATGATGACCTGCTGATCTCGATTGTCGACAGCAACGGCGCGGTGGTCGGAACGGTTTCCCTGAACGAACATTTCAACGGCGCCACCATCGAACAGCTGAAGCTGGCCGATGGGACGACGATGAGCCTGACCGGCGGCCTGAAGATCCAGGGCACCATCTCGCAGACCACGCTGCGCGGCACCGGCAACAATGACACGCTGGTCGGCTCGGACCGGAACGAGACCCTTTATGGCGGCGCGGGCAACGATACCTACGTCATCTCGGCGGGTCAGGGTTCGAAACTTATTGAAGATTCGCAGGGCGCAGACACGCTCAGCCTCGACAGCTCGGTTCTCGCCCGCAATGTGCGGCTCAATACCAGCAGCAGCGATTATGATGATCTGGTCATCCGCCTGGTGGACGCGAACGAGAACATCATCGACACGATCTACCTGAACGAACATTTCAACGGCCGCCCGATTGAAACGCTGACCTATTCTGACGGTACCAGCGTGAACCTGCTGGCCGGGCTGACGATCCGCGGCGCGGTGAACGACACCACCCTGCGCGGCACCGATCTCAACGATTCGCTGATCATGTCCAGCCGCAATGAAACGCTTTATGGCGGCAATGGTGATGATACCTACATCTGGTCAAGCGCCGGTGGCAGCAAGCTCATCTATGACGGGCTTGGCAATGACGCGATCCAGATCAAGGGCGTCCCGGCTGCCCGCGTGCGGATGAGCGCGAGCACAAGCGACAGCGACGACCTGCGCATCTGGATCATCGACAAGAACGAGAATGTGCGCAGCACCCTGACGCTGGACGAGCATTTCAACGGTCACGGCATCTCGACCCTGCGGGTCGGCTCGGGCCAGGCCCTCGACCTGCTCGGCGGGCTGAAGATCCAGGGCGCTGTGGATCAGACGACGCTGATCGGCACCGCCCTGAACGACCGGCTGATCATGTCAAACCGCAACGAGACGCTGTATGGCGGCGGCGGCAATGACACCTATGTGCTGGGCAAGGGCGATGAAGCCAATTTCATCAGCGACAGCCAGGGGCGCGACCGCATTCTGGTCGAAAAATCCATCTCTGCTGCGAATGTACGGCTCAATGCCAATGGCTCTGACGATCTGCGGGTCATGGTGGTGGACCGGAACGGCAATGTTGTCAGCTCGATCACAATCGACAACCATTTCGACGGCCGTGCGATTGAAAGCCTTGTGTTCTCCGGCGGTGGCAGCATCGACCTGCGCGGCGGGCTGACCATCCAGGGCGCCGTGGATGTCACCAACCTTTACGGCACCGGCCAGTCCGATACGTTCATCGGCTCGCAGCGCAATGAATACATGGCAGGTGGCAACGGGAACGACACCTACAAGTTCGAAGCCGGTTTCGGCGAGGACACCGTCTATGATATCGGCGGGCGCGACACGATCGAGATTACGGGCATCGACCCGGCGCGGGTCCGGCTGGTTCAGCCGTCGTTCAGCAATGACCTGCAAATCCAGGTGCTGAATGCCAAGGGGCTGGTGGCGGATCAGATCTCGCTGCGCAGCTATTATGCCAGCGGCTCGGCCAAGATCGAAAATCTGGTGATCGACGATCAGAGCTGGAATATCGCGCAGCAGCTTGCCGGGCCGAAAACCAGCACCCGCGCCGATGTCGTGCAAAGCTTCTTCGGCGACACCACGATCAACGGCAAGGGCGGCAACGACAAGATCACCGATCTGTTCGGCAACAATACCGTCAATGGCGGCACGGGTCGGGATACGATCACCACTGGCGGCGGTCGGGACACGCTGGTCGGTGGCAGTGGGAACGATACCCTGTCGGGCGGCGGCGGCAATGACCGGCTCACCGGCGGCAGTGGCGCGGATCAGCTGACCGGCGGTGCCGGGCGCGACAGCTTTGTCTTCGCGCGGCGCATGGGCACCGATACCGTCACCGATTTTTCCAAGGGGATCGACAAGCTGGTGCTGAACGACAACCTCTGGGGCGGCGCAGACCTGACCAAGCGTCAGGTGGTGAACCAGTACGCCACAGATATCGGTGATGACATCGTTCTGGACTTCGGTGCGCGTGGCAAGATCGTGCTGGAGGATGTGGCCTCGCTCTACAAGCTGTGGAACAGCATCGAGATCATCTGATCCGACAGGGGGCCGGTCAGTCGGCCCCCTGCCCCGCCGCCGCCATGTGATGCTGCCAGCGGGGGTCTTGTTCCGGCGCATGTCCTGCTTTTTCGGCCAGCCGCGCCGCATAATCCGCACAGCACAGATGATGCAGCCGCGCGACGCCGGGCAGCGCCATGGCCCGCGCATGAAGGGCATCGAACTCGGCTTCATAGCGCAGGGCAGACAGGTCACGCCGCTCGTTCCGGTTGGTCGAACGATAATAGCTGTCGTTATAGCGATCAGCCCCCTGCACCGCTGAAGGCGTGCCGCGCTTCAGGCCCCAGCTTTCTTCGGATCGCAGCATGTAATGGTTCATCTGTGCCACTTCATGCGTCGTCAGCTCTGGCGGCAGGACACGCAGATACTGCGCCTCGTCCGGCCAGCCGGCAACCGGCACTCCTTCGGCATTCACCAGACGTGGTTCCGGCTCCGCCGCAGGATCGAGCCCGCGCGGCCCGTGTTCGGCCAGGGCGCGGAAGGCCTGCGGTTTGCGGTGGATCACCTTGATCCAGCGCGAGATCCAGTTGCGCGTCGGGCCTGCATTCAGGAAGGTGCGGTGGATCGGCCCATCCTCCCACCTTTCGATGCCAGAGGTGCCGAATACCCGCCAGTTGATCGCCATGGCGGTGAAATCGGGTGACGCCCCCAAAAGATCGGGCAGCTTGCCCGCGCCGCGATGGATGACCAGAAATTCATCGACATCGCAGACCAGCACCCAGTCAGCACGCCGCACCGCCCGGTGCCGCTTTGCCTGCCGCAGCTTCGCCGCCGTCACCTTGCCCCCGGCGCGCACCTCGGAGCGCAGATGGACCAGCCACCCCGCCGCCTGAAGCGCATCCAGCAGATCAGGCGACGGGTCGGTGCAGTCATTGGTGACGACAACAAGATCGGTAAAGCCGAGCATGCGATACCAGACCACCCATTCCACGATGAACGGGCCTTCGTTGCGCATCGAACAGACGACCGTGGCCCGCACCGCTTCTCCTTGTGTTTTCCGCAGGTTGGGCGGCGCGGGGCGCGCTGTCAACCGGCCATGGCGAGGCTTTGCACCGCGTCGAACACCTCAAGCTCGGGCGGTCCGGCATAGAGATCGCCATGCCCGCCCGCGCCGCGATGGGCCATGCGGAACGCCTCGGATTTCGTCCAGTCCTGAAAGGCCGTCTCGTTTTGCCACAGCGTATGCGAGGCATAAAGCGTATAGCCCTCACGCGCCGGGCCTTTCATCAGGTGAAAAGAGATAAAACCGGGAACGGACGGCAACTGGCTGTCGCGCGCCTTCCACACGGCCTCGAACGCCGCTTCCTGCCCGGGTTTGACCTTGAAACGGTTCATCGTCAGATACATCTGGCTGATCCTGTCCTGGGATTTCCGGCTGGAGGGCGGCAGGGAGAGAGCAAATCCACCGCGGCTGTCTGGCGTGGGGCACAGGATCGGGGTTAGAACGTCCGGGGTCAAGAGGCGGAGGGTGCGATGCAGCTTTGGGTGGGTCTGGGTAATCCGGGCGCGAAATATGCGGGCAACCGTCACAACATCGGCTTCATGGCGCTGGACCGTATCGCGGGGGATCATGGCTTTGGTCCCTGGCGCAAGGGGTTTCAGGGGCTGGTGTCCGAAGGCCGCTTCGGATCGGAAAAAGTGGTGCTGCTGAAGCCCGAAACCTTCATGAACCTTTCAGGTCAATCGGTCGGCGAGGCGCTGCGCTTTTACAAGCTGTCCCCGGGTGACCTAACCGTTTTTCACGACGAGCTGGACCTTGCCCCCGGCAAGCTGCGGCTGAAGACCGGCGGCGGGCATGCAGGCCACAACGGGTTGCGATCCATCCACGCGCATATCGGCGAGGCTTATCACCGCGTCCGGCTCGGCATCGGCCACCCCGGCCACAAGGATGCGGTGGCAAGCTATGTACTGCATGATTTCGCCAGGGCCGATCAGGACTGGCTGGATGATCTGCTGCGCGGTATCTCTGACGGCGCCCCGGCGCTCGCCGCCGGGGACGGGCCACGCTTCCAGAATGCCGTGGCGCAACGCACGTCACCGCCCCGCCCCTCGACCGGGCGCGAGAAGGCGGGGCCAAAGCCTGCGCCTGACGCTACGGCACCGACAGAAGATACCCGTAACCCGCTGCAAAAACTGGCAGATCGTTTTCGCTGAACTATGATCGGCGCAACAGGGAGGAACCAATGCGCCGATTTCTGAAGATTCTGGGGGTCGTGACCCTGATCGTGGCCGCGCTTGCCGTGTGGAAGCGGGAAGAGATTGTCCGGCTCCAGTCGGTCCTGACCCTGTTTGACGCGGATCGCATTACCGGCAATTTCAGCCATATGGACGCGGCCTTCCTGTCAACCCCGCTGCCCAAGGGGGACCGCCCCGCCCTGCCCCTGCCTCCCGGTCCGGCCTTCGATCTGCCGCCTGAAACCGAAGACTGGATCACCGACCGCCATGTCACCGCCCTGGTGATCCTGAAGGACGGCGCGCTGCGTCATGAGGGCTATTACCTTGGTACCGGCGCAATGGACCGTCGGATCAGCTGGTCGGTCGCCAAAAGCTTTCTCTCCGCGCTTCTTGGTACGGTGGTGGCAGAGGGCGCCATCGACCTTGACGCGCCTGTGGATCAGTATGCCCCTGCGCTCCGCGGCTCTGCCTATGAAGGCGTGACGGTGCGGCAGGTCGCCAATATGACCTCGGGCGTGGCCTTCAACGAGGATTATCTGGATTTCTGGAGCGACATCAACAAGATGGGCCGGGTTCTGGCGCTTGGTGGTTCGATGGACAGCTTTGCCGCCGGGATCAAGACCCGGAGCGGGCCGCCCGGTGGAGCATGGCACTATGTGTCCATCGACACGCATATTCTGGGCATGGTGATCCGTGGCGCCACCGGACGCGGGATCGTGGATCTGATGTCGGAACGGATCGTCAAACCGCTCGGGCTGGAAGTGGAGCCCTATTATCTGACCGATGGTTATGGTCAGCCCTTCGTGCTGGGCGGACTGAATCTGATCACCCGCGACTATGCACGCATGGGCGAGCTGTTCCGCCGCGAGGGCCGGATCGACGGGCAGCAGATCGTGCCACAGGATTGGGTGGATGCCTCGACCCGCCCCCAGGCCGACACACCCGCAGACGGCATGGGCTACGGCTATCAATGGTGGATTCCGCCGCAGGCCGAACCGGGTGAGTTCATGGCGCAGGGCATTTATGGCCAGTTCATCTATGTGAACCGGCGCGCAGGCGTTACCATTGCCTCCAATGCCGCTGACCGGGGCTTTACGGCGGCAGGCGTCGAGGACCAGAATGTAGCGATGTTCCGCGCTCTGGTGCGGGCACTGGAGGCAGCGGATGGATGAGCGCGAGGACAGTATCAACGTGTTGGGCGAGGCGCTGGAAAGCTGCTCGACACAGCCGCTGACCGGCTTCTGGCGGAATGGCTGCTGCGATACCGGCCCGGCAGATCGCGGGCGCCACACCGTCTGCGCGGTGATGACGGCAGAATTTCTGGCCCTGTCCAAATATCTGGGCAATGACCTGAGCACGCCGCGCCCGGAGTTCGGCTTTGCCGGACTGAAACCCGGCGACAACTGGTGTCTCTGTGCCGCGCGCTTTCTTCAGGCCCATGAGGAAGGCGCGGCACCGCAGCTCCGGTTGCGCGCCACCCACCGGCGCACGCTGGATATCGTACCGCTGGAGGTGCTGCGGCTTTACGCCGCCGACTGATCGCGCGACCGCACCCCCGGCTCGCGCGGTTTGGCCGCAGGGTTGCCGGGCGCACCAAGGCGCAGCGGATCGTCGTCGCGCATCAGCTCATCAATGAAGAGGCTCAGCAACTGCGGCCGCCCGCTGACCCCTGCCTTGCGATAGATCGCATTGGTCTGCGCCTTCACCGTACCCTCTGACGTTTCGCGCAAGCCTGCGATCTGGGCGGTGGACAGGCCCTTGATGGCGAACAGCGCCACATCGCGTTCTGCCGGGGTCAGCCCCCATTCGCCAAACCGTTCCTCAAGAATTTCGGCGAAGGCCCCCGAAGCACGGCGCAACCGTTCTTCGGCCACGTTACGCTCGGCCATGGCGAGCCGCAGTGCCCATGCCCCCAGTGCGATGCCGGTCACCAGACCCAGCGCCGCGCCCAGTTCCAGCAGTTCGCGGAATTGCCAGCTGAGCGGACCGGCGTTGAAGCCGATCACCGAAGACAGGATATCGGTGATAAAAACTGCCGCGCAGAGGATCTGGAACAGCAGCAAAACCGCAAGCCCGATCGGGCGGCGCGTCAGAAACCGGTGCAGGCCGTTGCGTCCCGGTCCCTTCATTCGGTGCCCGTTCCCACATCACCGACGGCGCCGCCGTCAGTCTGGCCATCATTTGAGATGCCGACATCGACCCCCTCGGAAATATCTGGCGTCTTGTCAGTGACGTCGCGCACGGCGGTGTTGCCGGGCGCGTTGGCCCGCTCGTCCCCGGCATACCGATGATCGGTGCGCAGCAGGTCGCGCAGAATTTCGCCGGTGATCGGGTTGACGACGATCTCGCGCTTGCGGTCCCCACGCTCTGCCGTCACCCGCACCCGGCCCAGAAAGGTGCGGCTGACCACGATCCGGCCATAGCCCTGTTCTTCCAGCTGCGAAACGATCTGGCCCTGAACGGCATCGGCGGGGTCTATCTGCGCCGCGACGGGCGTTGCGGCCAGCAGGGCCGCAATCAGGATCGGCAGAACATTCGGTCGCATTTCATGCTCCAGCATTCACGAGAAAGAAAGCGGTCGGGGCGCCCCGCGTCCCGACCCTTGCCCATCGCGCCAGGTCGCAGGGTGGCAGGCCCCGCGCCCGGCGTCAATCGCGGCTCAGCGGTCGCCGCAGCGATAGGCGACGCCCGCAAGTCCGCAACGATCCGTCGGGCGCTCGCCGCCCGGTGCACGGCCCGCCATCTGCGACCTGCCGCCGCGCTGCTGCTGGACGCCGCCGGTCATGGACATGACCTCTGCATCATCCACCACCACGCCGCCACAAGCCTCGCAGAAATCAGGATCACCGCCCGCCCACATGGTGTCGTCATCCACCGTGACGCTGTCATCCAGTGGGTCACCCAGCTCGACATCGACCGGCTCGGGGGTTTCACCCTCGTCCTCGACAACACCGCCGCAGGCCTCGCAGAAATCCGGGTTGCCGCCCGCCCAGACCGGGCCATCCTCGGCGTCATCTGCCGTCTCGTCAGAGGCAGGTTCGCCCTTGTCATCGCCGCGCCACATCTTGTCGCCCGGCACACCGTCCTCGGCCGAAGCCAGCCAGATCCGTGCCTCCGAAGCAGCACCACCCTTGGCCAGTTGCAGCACCGGCAGCACGGGCGCGGCCCATGCCACGCCGGACACCAGAACTGCGACCGCCGCCCCCGCCAACAACCTGCCCGTCATTCCCGATTTCATTCTTGTCGCTCCATCGTTACCTCAACGCCGCGCCGGATCGGCTGCGGTTGTGTCATGAGGCCACGGAGACGACGGGCGCACCATTCGCCGGATGTTTAGCGCCCGTCCCACAGAGTTGAAACTGCCGCACTAAACCGGGGTTTAGGCGGCAATTCCCTAGATTTTCATGTCGAAGCCCAGATGTTTGGCGACAGTGAAGATATCCTTGTCGCCACGGCCACACATGTTCATCACGATGATATGGTCGCGGGGCAGCGTGGGCGCCAGCTTGATCACATGGCCAAGCGCGTGGCTGGGTTCGAGCGCCGGGATGATTCCCTCCAGCTTGCAGCACAGCTGGAACGCTTCCAGCGCCTCGGCATCGGTGATGGAAACATATTCGGCGCGGCCGGTATCGTGCAGCCAGGCATGTTCCGGCCCGATTCCGGGGTAATCAAGGCCCGCGCTGATCGAGAAGCCTTCCAGAATCTGCCCGTCGGGATCTTGCAGCAGATAGGTGCGGTTGCCATGCAGCACACCGGGGCGTCCGCCGGTCAGGCTGGCGCAATGCTGCATCCGGTCATCCACGCCCTTGCCGCCCGCCTCGACCCCGATGATGCGGACCGAAGGATCATCGAGGAAGGGGAAGAACAGACCCATGGCATTGGACCCGCCCCCGATGGCGGCGATGATCGTATCGGGCAGGCGGCCTTCGCCTTCCTGTTCCGCCAGCTGCCAGCGCACTTCCTTGCCAATGATCGACTGGAAGTCGCGCACCATGGCCGGATAGGGGTGCGGTCCCGCCACCGTGCCGATGCAGTAGAAGGTGTCGCGCACATTGGTCACCCAGTCGCGCAGCGCATCATTCATCGCGTCTTTCAGCGTACCCCGGCCCGACGTGACCGGGATGACCTCGGCGCCCAGCAGGCGCATGCGGAAGACGTTGGGGGCCTGGCGTTCGACATCATGCGCGCCCATATAGACCACGCATTTCAGCCCGAACTTGGCGCAGACCGTCGCCGTGGCCACGCCATGCTGGCCCGCGCCGGTTTCGGCGATGATGCGGGTCTTGCCCATGCGGCGGGCAAGGATGATCTGGCCCAGCACATTGTTGATCTTATGCGCGCCGGTATGGTTCAGCTCGTCGCGCTTGAGATAGATTTTCGCGCCGCCCAGATGCTCGGTCAGGCGGGGCGCGAAATACAGCGGCGAAGGGCGGCCGACATAGTGTTTCCACAGGTCATCCATCTCGGCCCAGAAGGTCGCATCCGTCTTGGCGTGGTTGTAGCGCTCTTCCAGTTCCAGGATGAGCGGCATCAGCGTTTCCGACACGAAACGCCCACCGAAAAGGCCGAAACGGCCCTGTTCGTCCGGCCCCGTCATGAAGCTGTTGATCCCGTCCTCGGCCATGGCTTCCCCCTGCGATTACGCCTTCGATGTAGCGAGTTTGCGCCAGCGGGGAAAGGGGGCTTTCCGCCCCCTCTGCCCTGCGGGCATTCACCCCCGAGGATATTTTGGCCAGGATAAAGGGCGCCGGTCAGTCGAGCGGCTTCTTGTAGCCCAGGTGACTGGCTTCATAGCCCAGCCGGTCATAGAAGGCATGGGCGCGGGTGCGGCTTTTGTCGGTGGTCAACTGGATGATCCGGGCACCGGCGGCACGGGCGCGGCTCTCGGCCTCGGCCATCAGGGCGGCGCCGATCCCCTTGCTGCGCAAATCGGGCGCTGTGCGGACGGATTCGACCAGAGCGCGGGTCATGCCCTGCCGCGAAAGGCCGTGCAGGATGGTGAGCTGGCAGGTGGCGACAATGCGGCCCTCGACCTCGCCCACGATGATCTCATGCATCGGATTGGCGGCGATGGCATCGAACCCGGTCAGATAAGGCGCAAGATCGCTGCTTTCGCGGGCGCGGCCCAGCGGATCGTCGGTCAGCAGCGCGACAATGGCGGGCACATCGGCGCGGGTGGCGGTACGGAATCGGATCATTGCGCCGCCTTTGCGAAAGCCGCGATGCGGGCGTGATCCTTCACCCCCGGTGCGCTTTCGACGCCCGAAGACACATCGACCTGCCGCGCATTGGTCAGGCGGATCGCCTCGGCCACGTTTTCGGGCGTGAGGCCGCCCGCCAGCATCCAGGGTCGGAGCCAGCGGCGCTGCGCAACCAGCCGCCAGTCGAAACTAAGGCCGTTGCCGCCCGGCAGCGCCGCATTCTTCGGCGGCTTGGCGTCGATCAGCAACTGATCGGCCGTCGCGGAATAATCGAAAATCGCGGCCAGATCGCCTTCATCCGCCACGCCCACCGCCTTCATCACCGGCAGACCATAGCGCGCGCGCACCTCGGCCACACGGTCCGGGCTTTCGGCACCATGAAGTTGCAGCATGTCCAGCGGCACCGCCTCGATGATCGCGTCCAGCGCCGCATCATCGGCATTCACCGTCAGCGCCACCTTGGCCAGCCCCGGCGGCGCCGCAAGCGCCAGATCGCGCGCGGTGGCCAGATCAAGATGCCGCGGGCTTTTGGGGAAGAACACAAAGCCCGCATAGGCAGCACCAGCGGCAGCGACGGCGGTGACATCAGCTACGGTCCGCAGACCGCAGATCTTTACCCGGATGTCGGCCATGTCAGGCTTTCTTTTCCAGCAGCGCCATCACATCGTCCTGCGGCTGCCCCTTGGCATCACGCATCGCGGCCAGTTCCCGTTCCAGCCGCTGCGCCTCGGCCGTCTTGGTGGAGGCGACACGCCGGTGCCGGTGTTCGCGCAACCATTCCCAGACGAAGCCGATCAGCAGGCCCACCGCAACGCCGCCGAAGATGGCAACGAACAGCGGCACCTCGACCTGCGAGTTCCAGCCGACAACCTGCGCCACATCGCCAGGCAGCACGCTGAGCGTGACCAGGGTGCGATTGGCGAAAGCGATGGTCAGAAGGACAAGCCCGATGACCAGAAGAACGAGATACCTCAGATACCGCAGCATCGGCGCAAGCGCCCCCTTTCCTTGCGCGCGCCGTCAGGCCTTGCCGTTCAGCCGGTCGCGCAGCAGTTTGCCCGTCTTGAAGAAGGGCACCTTCTTGTCTTCCACCTCGACCGCCTCGCCGGTGCGGGGATTGCGGCCGGTGCGGGCATCCCGCGCCTTGACCGAAAACGCGCCGAAGCCACGCAACTCGACCCGGTCACCGCGCGCAAGCGCCTCGATGATCTCGTCGAATACAGTGTTTACGATTCGCTCGACATGGCGTTGCGTCAGATGCGGATTGGCGTCCGCGATTTTCTGGATCAGTTCCGACCGGATCATCGGCGATGTCCCCCCCGGGGCGTTGTGGCAGCAGCCCGTTTTTGTTGTGCTATGGACTATAAGCAAGAAATCCGGGGGGACAAACGAAAAGCCGTGCAATCGCCGTAGGTTGGCAGTGCAGCATGGCAAAAACCCGCCATCAAAGGCAAAGGCCCCGCCGGTTGGCGGGGCCTTCACGCGATTCATGGGCCGCGAAATCAGCCGCGGTCGGCGCCCTTGAGGGCCGCGCCGAGGATGTCACCCAGCGACGCCCCCGAATCGGACGAGCCGTATTGTTCCACGGCTTCCTTCTCTTCCGCGATTTCGCGGGCCTTGATCGACAGGCCCAGACGGCGGGTTTTCGAATCCACGTTGGTCACGCGGGCATCGACTTTGTCGCCAACCTGGAAACGCTCGGGGCGCTGGTCCTGACGGTCGCGGGCCAGATCCGAACGGCGGATGAAGGATTTCATGCCGTTGTAATCGACCTCGATGCCGCCTTCCTCGATCGCGGTGACCGCGACGGTGATGACCGAGCCACGCTTCACGCCGTCAACCGCTTCGGTGAAGGTGTCGTCGCCCAGCGCCTTGATCGACAGCGAGATACGTTCTTTCTCGATGTCCACCTCGGTGACGGCGGCTTTCACCACATCGCCCTTGCGATAGTTCTGGATGGCGTCCTCGCCGCGCTGGTCCCACGACAGGTCGGACAGGTGAACCATGCCGTCGATGTCGTTTTCCAGGCCGATGAACAGACCGAATTCGGTGATGTTCTTGACTTCACCCTCGATGGCGGTGCCGACCGGATGGGTTTCAGCAAAGACTTCCCACGGATTGCGCTGGGTCTGCTTGAGGCCGAGCGACACGCGGCGCTTGGCGCTGTCGATTTCCAGAACCATGACGTCCACCTCTTGCGAGGTCGAGACGATCTTGCCGGGGTGCACGTTCTTCTTGGTCCAGGACATTTCCGAGACGTGAACCAGACCCTCGACGCCGGCTTCCAGCTCCACGAAGGCGCCGTAATCGGTGATGTTGGTCACGCGGCCCTTGTGGACCGAACCGATCGGATAGGCACGTTCCACGGCATCCCACGGATCGGACTGAAGCTGCTTCATGCCGAGGCTGATGCGGTGGGTTTCCTTGTTGATCTTGATGACCTGAACCTTGACGGTCTCGCCGATCGACAGGATTTCCGACGGGTGGTTCACACGGCGCCATGCCATGTCGGTGACGTGCAGCAGGCCGTCAACGCCGCCCAGATCCACGAAGGCACCGTATTCGGTGATGTTCTTGACAACACCCTCGACGGTCTGACCTTCGCTGAGGTTCGCGATGACTTCGGCGCGCTGTTCGGCACGCGATTCTTCCAAGATGGCACGACGCGAGACAACGATGTTGCCGCGGCGACGGTCCATTTTCAGGATCTGGAAGGGCTGCTTGATGCCCATCAGCGGGCCGGCATCGCGCACGGGGCGCACATCGACTTGCGAGCCGGGCAGGAAGGCCACGGCACCGCCCAGATCGACGGTGAAGCCACCCTTGACGCGACCGAAGATCGCGCCTTCGACGCGGGTCTCGTTGGCGTAGGCTTTTTCCAGACGGTCCCAGGCTTCTTCGCGACGGGCCTTGTCACGCGAGATGACGGCTTCGCCACGGGCGTTCTCGACGCGGTCCAGATAGACCTCGACCTCATCGCCGACATTGATCGACGGGGCTTCACCGGGATTTGCGAATTCTTTCAGATCGACACGGCCTTCCATCTTGTAGCCGACGTCGATGATGGCCTGGCCCGCCTCGATGGCGATGACCTTGCCCTTGACGACCGAACCCTCTTCGGGGGTATCGATCTCGAAGCTTTCCTTCAGGAGGGCTTCGAATTCATCCATGGATGCTTTGGCGCACATATGCAGTTCAGTCCTTTTCATGGTTTTCTGGCCATGCGGTTGGCTCCGCCGGTCTTTGATGGCCCCGAACGGGAAAGGCCCGGAGAACCGGGCCGAGTCACCTTGGGATGGGCGCGCTATACCGGCTTTGGGCCAACGGGGCAAGGGAAAGGCACGCGCAAGGCCGGTCAGGCCATCTGCTCCAGCCGGGACAGGTAGGCGTCATCGGTCTCTCCCGGCATCCGCGCCTGCGGAAAGCCAGAGCCGAACCGCAGCGTATCTGCCGCCGCACGCGCAAGGGCGAGGATGAGATCGCGCGCCTGCGCCACCGAAACCGGCGGAGGCGCGCCATCGCCTGTCAGTTCCAGCCCGTGCTCCATCTCGAAGAAATGGTCATAGCCCAGTGCCCAGCCCTCGAACGGGCTTTCCGCGCTGCCGTCCTCGTCCAGCAGCATGTCAAATCCACTGTGTCTGTCGTCCGCCGCAATCCGGGCCAGCAGGGCCTCCATCGCCGCCTGCGGCCCGTGCAGTGCCTGCAGGAACTGATCGGCCGTGCGAACCAGATAGCCGGTGATTCCGGAAGCCGCGTTGAACTGTAACGCCGTCCGCAGGATTGCGACGTCGCTGCGGTCGAAATCCGGGTGGCTGGGCAGGCTGCGGTACAGAATCTGCCGGTAGGGTGCGGACATGCGTGGAAACTCCAGAAGCCCCTGTATTAGCGGCAAAACCTGCCCGGCGGTCAAGACGGTTCTGTCACCCCGGCAACTGCGCCTGCACCAGGGCGATGGCCTGCGCAATCGCCTCTTCCGGCCCAAGGCCGGACGTATCCAGCAGCACGGCATCCGCCGCAGGTTTCAGCGGTGCATCTGCGCGGTTCATGTCGCGGTCATCACGTTCGCGCACCTCGGCCAGAACCCGCGCGGCATCTCCGCCGACCTCCAGCCAGCGGCGATGGGCCCGCACCTCGGCGCTGGCCGTCACGAACAGTTTTACCTCGGCCTCGGGGCAGATCACGGTGCCGATGTCGCGCCCGTCCAGCACGGCCCCGCCCTCGCGCCGCGCGAAGCGGCGCTGAAAGTCCAGAAGCGCGGCGCGAACCTCGGGGATGACCGCAACGCGGCTCGCGGCCTGACCGGCCTCCAGCGTGCGGAGATCGTCGCGCGCAAGATCCTCCGGCGTCAGGCCATTCGCTGCCGCGACCGGATCACCGCCCTTCACCCCGACGGCACGATAAAGCGCGCCGGTATCCAGATGCGCAAAGCCGAAACGCGCCGCGACCGCCCGGCTGATCGTGCCCTTGCCTGCCGCCGCAGGCCCGTCGATTGCCACCGTGAAGATCATCGCATTCTCTCCGCTTTGCTCTGGCGCGGTTTATGCCTCGGGGCGCGCAAGGTCAATTCTTGGCAAGCCCCGCCGCCCGTGGGAGGCTGTGATCGTATCCGTGCAGGAGCCGCATGAGAATCGCCCTTCTGAACCCGCCGCATCGCGCCATCGGCTCGCGCGTACCGAAAGAGCAACTGCCGCCGCTGGGGCATCTGGCGATTGGCGGGCCGCTGATCGACGCGGGCCATGCGGTGCGGCTGATCAATGCCGACCCCGGGCCGACGACGGATGCGGAAATCCTTTCCGCCCTGATGGAAAACCCGCCCGAGGCTGTGCTGATCGGGCACGCGGGGTCGACCTCGGCGCATCCGGTGGTGGCGCGGCTGGCTCCCCTGATCCGCGCAGCGCTGCCCGAGGCGCATATCGTCTATGGCGGGGTCTATCCCAGCTATCATTGGCAGGAGGTGCTGACTGACTGCCCCGAGATCGACGTGGTGGTGCGGGGAGAAGGCGAGGTCACCGCGCCCCGGCTGATCGCGGCGCTGGAGGCTGGTGCCGATCTTGCGACAATCCCAGGCATCGCCTTCCGGCGCAACGGCCAGCCCCATGCTACGCCGCCTGCGCCGATGCTGCGCGACCTCGACAGCGCCCGCATCGGGTGGGAACTGGTGGACCTGTCGCGCTACAGCTATCGGGGCGGCAAGCGCGCGGTAATCCTGCAATTCTCGCGCGGGTGCCCGCATCTTTGCACCTATTGCGGCCAGCGCGGTTTCTGGACGCAATGGCGCCACCGTGATCCGGTGAAATTCGCGACTGAGATCGCCTGGCTGGTGCGCGAACACGGCGTCGAACTGGTAAACCTCGCGGACGAGAACCCGACCTCCTCGCGCAAGGCGTGGAAAGCGTTTCTGGAGGCGCTGGTGGCGACCGGGGTGAAGGTCACCCTCATCGGATCGACCCGCGCCGATGACATCGTGCGCGACGCGGACCTGCTGCCGCTTTACAAACGCGCCGGTTGCCTGCGCTTTCTGCTGGGGCTGGAGGGCACGGACGAGGCCACGCTCGCCACCGTCCGCAAGGGTGGCACGCGGGCGAAAGACCGTGAGGCAATAGGCCTTCTGCGCGCGCATGGCATGATCGGGCTATGCACCTTCGCCGTGGGGTTTGAGGAAGAAACCGACGCCGATTACGCGCGGCTGCTGCGGCACCTGCTGGCCTATGACCCCGATCAGATCATGTCGGTCTATGCCACACCGCACTGCTGGACACCGTTCTTCAGGCAAAGCACACATCGGCGGGTGGTGCAGACGGATCTGAGCCTTTGGGATTACAAGCATCAGGTGCTGGAAACCCCGCGGGTGCCGGCGTGGCGGGTGTTTCTCTGGGTCAAGTTGATCGAGGCTGTGGTGCAGTTGCGCCCGCGCGCGCTGGCGCGGATCTGGTTGCAGAAAGACCCCGAACTGCGCCACGCCCAGCGCTGGTATACCGCCATGGGGCGTGGCGTCTGGCTGCGCGAGTTCCGCGATGCATTCCGCTTTCGCGCGCGGCCCGGCCCGACGGTCGAAACCTTCCTCGGGGCCGGGCAATTGCCGGAAAACGCGCTGGACCGCCGCCGCGACGCCGCGTGATCAGCGCGTCAGCGTCGCGCCAAGCCCGGTCATCAGCCCTTCAAAGATCGGGAAGGAGGTGACGATGGGCGAGGCGTCATCCACAGAAACCGGCTTCTGCGCCGCCATGCCGCAGACGAGGAAGCTCATGGCGATGCGGTGGTCGAGATGGGTCGCCGCCGTGGCGCCGCCGGGCACACCGCCCGCGCCCATGCCATGCACGATCAGCGTATCCTCGTCTTCCTCGATGGTCACGCCGCAAGCCTCAAGGCCCCGCGCCATGGCGTCGATGCGGTCGCTTTCCTTCACCCGCAACTCCTTGACGCCGCGCATCACCGTCTTGCCGCTGGCAAAGGCCGCCACGACAGACAGGATCGGATATTCGTCAATCATGCTCGGCGCGCGTTCGGGGGGCACCTCGATACCCTTCATATTGCCCGAAAAGCGGACGCGCAGGTCGGCCACCGGCTCGCCGCCTTCCTCGCGCGGGTTCTGGAACTCGATCTCCGCCCCCATCTCGACCAGCGTGATGTAAAGCCCGTTGCGGGTCAGGTTCTGGCTGACACCGGGCACGAGGATGTCAGACCCTTCGACGATCAGCGCTGCGCAGACCGGAAAGGCGGCAGAGGACGGATCGCGCGGCACCGCCACGGTCTGCGGCCGTAGCTCCGGCTGGCCTTTCAGGGTGATGACATGCCCCTCCGCCCCCTTTTCCACATGCAGCTCGGCGCCGAAGCCCAAGAGCATGCGCTCGGAATGGTCGCGCGTCGGTTCCTTCTCGATGACCACGGTCTCGCCCGGCGCGTTCAGACCGGCCAGCAGCACCGCCGATTTGACCTGCGCACTGGCGACAGGCAGCGCATAGCGCACCGGCACCGGGTTCGCGGCGCCCACGATGGTCATGGGCAGGCGCCCGCCCTGCCGCCCGTAGGCCCGCGCGCCGAACAGCGCCAACGGGTCGGTCACCCGGCCCATCGGGCGTTTGCGCAAGGACGCGTCGCCGGTGAAGGTCGCGGTCATGTCGGTGGTCGCCATGCAGCCCATGATGAGCCGCACGCCGGTACCGGAATTGCCGCAGTCGATCACATCGGCCGGCTCGCGGAATCCCCCCACGCCCACACCATGCACCGACCAGGCGCCCGGCCCGTGCTGCGTCACCTCGGCCCCGAAGGCGCGCATCGCCTTGGCGGTATCCAGCACGTCCTGTCCTTCCAGAAGGCCGGTGATCTTCGTCTCGCCCACAGCCATGGCCCCGAAGATCAGCGCGCGATGGCTGATCGACTTGTCGCCCGGCACGGCGGCCGTCCCGCTCAGCGGGCCCGACTTGCGGGCGGTCATCGGTTGCGCGTCACCATGGCCGGACATTCTGGGGCTCCCTCTCATCCTTGCCCCCGCGTTAGCGCAAGCGGGGGCGACGGTCCAGCCCCGCCGCTTCAGCGCAGGAAAAACACCACCGCCATGCCCAGCCCGATCACCACGATCAGAGCCCGCAATACCGCGACCGGCATCCGCCGCGCCAGGCCCGCGCCGATCCAGCCGCCCAGCGTGCAGGCGGCAGCCATGATCAGCCCCTCATACCAGCCGATCAGCCCGGCAATGGCAAAAGCCGCACAGGACAGCACCGCCATCAGCCCCGAAAGCAGCACTTTCAGCCCGTTCATTGTGTTGAGATTGGTGAACCCGATCAGCCCGAACAGCGCCAGCAGCAAGATGCCCAGACCGCCGTTGAAATAGCCGCCGTAAACCGCCACCACAAAGACCAGCGCCGCGCTGAGGCCCGGCCCGGTCGCCCCCATGCCGCGCGCCCGCAGCGTCGCCAGCAGGCGCGGGCCAAAGGCGAACAGCCCCGTCGCCACCAGAAGCAGTACCGGCACCAGCCCGTCAAACACATCCGAAGGTGTAACCAACAGCAACAGCGCGCCTGTGACCGAACCCACCAGCGACAGCGCGATGATCTGCCACAGCTTCAGCGCCCCTTCCGACCGGATATCATGGCGAAAGCCCCAGGCGCCGCCCAAATAGCCGGGCAGCGCCGCAAAGGTTGCCGTGGCATTGGCGGCCACCGGGGGCAGACCGGCCCAGACCAGCGCCGGGAAGGTCAGGAAGGTGCCGCCTCCTGCCACTGAGTTCAGCACCCCGGCCACGAAGCCCGTCACCGCCAGAACCAGTATCTCGACCATTGCCCGCGCCCTCCCCGGCGATCCCTTGACCCGTCATGTGCCCCGGTCCAGATTGGTCTGCAAATTGGTCCGGGGAGCGATCATGGCCCGACACGATGACATCCTGCCCCGGCTGCGCGATCTGGCCGAAGGCCCGCCGCGCCGCTTGCCCCCTGAACGTCAGTTGGCCGCCGATCTGGGATGCAGCCGCCAGAGCCTGCGCGCGGCCCTCGCCATACTGGAAACCGAGGGCAGGATCTGGCGCCATGTCGGCCAGGGCACCTTCACCGGCCCGCGCCCCGGCCCGGCCCCGCTGCGGGAAAACCTGTTGATCGAGGCCGCTACGCCCGAGGCGCTGATGCACGCCCGTCTTTTGCTGGAACCCGCCATTGCCGGGGCCGCCGCCGAACGTGCAACACCCGCCACCTGTGCCCGGCTGTCGGCGCTGGTCGGCTCGGGGCGCAGCGCGCGCGACCGGCAGGCCGCTGAAGCCGCGGACGAGGCTTTTCACGCCGCCCTCGCCGATGCGGCGGGCAATCCCGTTCTGATTGCCGTGATGCGCTTCCTGTCACGCGCACGGCGGCGTGTCGGCTGGCAACAACGATGGGAGACCGCTTATCGCCGCGCCGGGGTTGATGCCTTCACCGGCCTGCACAGCGACCAACATGCCGCCGTGGTCATGGCCGTCGCGGCAGGAAACGGCCCGCAGGCCGCCAGCGCCATGCGCGAACATCTGGAAACCATCGCCCGCATGATGGAGGGATAGGCCTCAGCCCTCACCCAGCCAGCGTGCCGGATTGACCTCGGCAATCTGGCGAAACAGCGTCTCGCCCAAACCAAAGCGCAACCGCACTGCAACGGCGCGCTCTGACAACGCCTCTTGCCGGGTCATGTAGAAATCCGATCCGAACAGCACGCGTTCGCGCAGGCGAGGATGCGCCATGAACAGCCGCAGGAAGGGCAGAAACGCCTCCGACTGGAACAACGTATAGGACACATCGGTCCACAGGTTCGGGAAATCACCGCTTTCGATCATCCCGCGCAGGGCGATCAGGAAGTTGCCGTCGCGCGCTGCCGGATCATAGGGGTCCAGCCCTTCGCCGATATACCGCTCCCAATCGCTTTGCCCGCCGAAATGCGCAAGATTCACCTGCATCTTCGGGAAGGCCCGCAGCACGGGCGCGAAAGCCATCGGATGCGACAGGCGATCCGCCTCGGCCCGGCTCAGCCGCCCGGTCACCCCGCCGCGCGAACAATGGCTGACCACCGCCAGCCCTCGCGCGTTCAGCAACGGATAAACCTCACGCATCAGCACCGGATGATCGGGGGCATAGCCGATGCGGGGGTAAAGCTTCAGCCCGCGAAAGCCCAGATCCTCGATGCAGCGCCGCACCTCCGCCGCAGCGCCGGGCAGACGCGGGTCGCAAGCCGCAAAGGGGAGGATCAGCCCCGGCCAGGCGCGGGCCAGTGCCGCCAGCTCGTCGTGCTGCGCCCGCAGATCAGCAGCGACCCGCCCCTGCCCCAGCCCGGCCATCTGCATCGGCAAGACGACAAAGCGCGTGCCCGCCGGGTATTGCGCGATGAGGCGGTCAAAGATTTCCGCCTGCCCGCCTGCCTGCGCTTCGGCCTGAAAGCGATGCAGCCGCCCCAGCGCCGCCGCCGCGCGCTCCTGCCCCAGCACGCCCGCCCCGAGGGCAAGACCGCGCAGCAGCCACGGCAGCCGCTTGAACGGCATCAGCAGAACATGCGGATAGCGGGCGGGGATATGCCGCCCGGTGAAGGTGTGGACATGACAATTCGTGATGGCAAGGCGCGACATGCAGGCTCTCCGGTCGGATGACCGGCCAAGCCTGCCCACATGCCCGCAAAAACCCGGCTAAGGCAGCGCGCGTTGCGTCTTCAGCCCTGACGGCGGAAGGTCAGGTAATTCGGTGCGCGCCCTTCGCGCAGGGCCTTCTGCTCGTACCGGGTCGACAGCCAGTCCTCCCATGCCCCGCCCTCACCAGCCTGCCGGATCAGATCAAACCCGGCGGGCGGCACCTCCTCCAGTGTCTGACGGACATAATCGGGAATGTCGGTCGCCACCCGGAACTCGGCCCCCGGCTGCATCACACGCGCCAGCGCCGACAGATAGCCCGGCGTCACGAAGCGCCGCCGGTGGTGCCGCGCCTTGGGCCATGGATCAGGGTAGTTGAGGAAACATTTCTCGACACAACTATCCGGCAGCACGTCGAACAGATCGCGCACATCCCCGGGATGGATAACGAGATTATCCAGCCCCGCCTGCCGCACCTTGCCCAGCAGCATGGCGACACCGTTCACGAAAGGCTCGCAGCCGATAATGAACACGCCAGGATAGCGCGCGGCCATATGAACCAGATGCTCGCCGCCGCCAAAGCCGACCTCCAGCCAAAGCGGTCGCCCGCCGGTCAGTTTGGCAAGGTCGAGCGGGGTGCGGGCCGGATTGTCGGCCCGCGTCACCCCCGACAGGCTGATGCGGCCCAGATCCTCGGCCAGATATTGCTTCTGGCTGGCACGCAACGTCTTGCCATGGGTCCGGCCGTAGAAATTGCGCCGCTCTGTTTCTTCCGTCATCACCGGCCTCCTTCAGACGGCGGGGGCCTACCCCCCGGCACGGCGCCGGTCAAGCCGTTGCAGGGGGGCCGTCTGCCATCTGCTTCAGGCCACACGCGACGGGATGCGCCCCTCGAACCAGCGGAAGCCCAGCACGATGATGCCGGTGATCGCCATATAGACCACCGCGAGCAAGAGCAGCGGTTCATAGGTGATGAAGGTGTCCTGCCGGACCCGGCTCGCGACGGCATAGATATCAACCACGGTGATGGTGGCAACCAGCGGGGTCGCCTTCAGTTGCAGTACCGTCTCGCCGCCGAGCGTCGGCAGCGCGCGGTGCAGCGCCTGCGGCAGCCAGATCCGGCGCAGGATGGTCAGGCGCGGCATGCCCATGGCGCGCGCAGCTTCCAGTTGCCCTTTCGGCACGCCCTTGAAAGCCCCGCGCATTACCTCGCCCTCATACCCTGCGAAGCTGAGCGTCAGGGCCAGCAAGCCATAGGGCCAGGCCTGCCGCAGGATCGGCCAGAACTCGCTTTGCCGGATCCACGGGATCGTCGGGAACAGCGACCCGAGGCCGTAATAAAGCAGCCAGAGTTGCAGCAGAAGCGGCGTGCCCCGGATCACCGTGCAGAAGGTGCGCGCAGGCCAGGCGAGGATGCGCGGCCCCACCGCCTGCGCCAGCCCCAGCGGGATGGCCAGCGCCATACCCAGCACGATGGAGGCCGCCAGCAGCCAAATCGTGCGCCAGATGCCCTGCGCCGCAAGGCCCAGATAATTTGGCACCCAGTCCCAGCGCAGGTTCAGCACCGACCAGACGACAATCACCAGCGCGATCAGCGCCATGACGATGCGATGCGGTTTCCAGAATGCCCTCATCCGTGCAGCTCCGGCTGGCCACGGCGGGCACGGCGTTCCAGCCGGGCGAACAGCCAGCCCGAGCCGATGGAGAGGATCAGGTACAGCACCCCCGCCGCCATGAAGAAGGTGAAATAGGCTTTCGTCGCACCGGCTGCCTGCCGGGTTTCCTGCGTCAACTCGCCAAAGCCCACAACCGCCAGCAGCGCGGTGTCCTTGGTGGCCACCAGCCACAGGTTCGCCAGCCCCGGCAGCGCGTTCGAAAGCATCAGGGGCAGGGTCACGCGCCGGGCCAGCAGACCGGGCGGCATGCCCATGGCGCGGGCGGCCTCGATCTGTCCCGCGGGCACCGCCTGAATGGCGCCGCGCAGCACCTCTGTCGCATAGGCGCCCTGCACCACGCCCAGTACGGCAATCCCGGCAGCAAGGCCGGAAATCTGGATCCGGTCATAGCCAAAGGCCAGCAGCGTCTGGTTCACCGCATCGGTGACCGCGTAGTAAAGAATGAGGATCAGCACCAGTTCCGGCACCGCCCGCACGACGGTCGTGTAGACCGCCAGCAGGTCGCGCAGCACCGGCCCGCCGTAAAGCTTGCCAAAGGCACCCAGCGTGCCGATCCCGATGCCAAGCCCGAAGGCCCCACAGGCGATAAGGATCGAATTCCACAAGCCACGCAGCAGGTTCGCCCCCCAACCGGGAGGCGAAAGTTGCAGAAGTTCAAACATGGAAGCCGCGCCTGCGGCCCCGACCAGCGCCGTCACGGCCATCAGCCGCCGTAGATCGACGAGCTGAAGTAGGGTTTGGAGATTTCCTCATAGGTGCCATCCTCCAGCACCTTGGCGATCCCGGCGTTGAACTTGGCCTTCAGCTCTTCGTCGCCCTTGCGCAGACCGACGCCGACGCCAAGGCCCAGAACATCCGGGTCATCCGCCACCGCGCCCTTGACCTCGCAGCAGGCCGCCCCTGCCTCGGATTTCAGGAAATCGTCCAGCGCAATGCTGTCGGCCTGCGTGGCGTCGATCCGGCCCGCGACCAGATCCTGATTGGCCTCATCCTGGGTCTGGTACACCTTGATCTCGGCCACCGCGTCCTTGAAGTGTTTCTGCGCATAGGCCTCGTGGATGGTCGAGACCTGCACGCCGAGGATCTTGCCTTTCAGCCCCTCGGCATCGGCGGTCATCGCATCGGCCTTCGGCCCGACGATCACGGTCGGGGTGTTGTAATACTTGTTCGAGAAGTCGATGGTCTTCATGCGTTCTTCGGTGATCGACATAGAGGCCATGATGGCGTCGATTTGACCGGCAGTCAGCGCCGGAATGATGCCGTCCCAGGCCACCGGCACGATCTCGCATTCCATTTCGGCCGCCTTGCAGACTGCACCGATCATGTCGACCTCCCAGCCGACCCACTTGCCCGAGGCATCGGGCGAGGCGAACGGCGGATAGGGTTCGGCGGCGATTCCTACCTTCACCGGCGCGGCCATGGCAGCCCCGCCCATCATCAGCACCGCCGTCAGCGTCAGCGCGAGTTTTTTCATCTTGTTACCCCTTCTGTTGGATCATTTGGCGGCTCTTCAGGCCACGCTTTTCAGGAATTGCTGCAATCTTTCGGAACGCGGCGCGCCGAACAGCTGTTCAGGCGGGCCTTCCTCCTCGATCAGACCGTTGTGCAGGAAGACGACATGGCTGGCGACCTCCCGCGCGAATTTCATCTCATGCGTGACGAGGATCATGGTGCGCCCTTCGGCGGCCAGATCGCGGATCACTGCCAGAACCTCGCCCACCAGTTCCGGGTCCAGCGCCGAAGTTGGTTCGTCAAACAGCATGGCACGCGGCTCCATGCACAGGGCGCGGGCTATTGCGGCGCGCTGCTGCTGTCCGCCCGACAGGAAAGCCGGATAGACGTTGGCCTTCGCCGAAAGCCCGACGCGCGCCAGCAGGCGTTCGGCGCGGGCAATCGCCTCGGCCTTCGGCACACCCAGCACATGCACCGGAACCTCGATCAGGTTTTCAAGAATCGTCCGGTGAGACCAAAGGTTGAATTGCTGGAACACCATGCCAAGGCTCTGGCGCAGCCGTTCGATCTGCTTGCGGTCAGCGGGGCTGCCATCTGGACGCATCGCCACAGCTTTATTGCCGATGATGATCTTGCCCGCGCTTGGCGTTTCCAGAAAGTTGATGCAGCGCAGCATGGTCGACTTGCCGGAACCGGAACCGCCGATCACCGCCACCACATCGCCTTCGCGTGCCGCCAGCGAGACCCCTTTCAGCACCTCAAGCTGGCCGAAGGATTTGTGCAATCCTTCGATGCGGATTGCCTCGGGCCGGGGGACATCGCCATCTGGTCGCGTCATCGGAACTCCGTCACTGGGTGATTGCAGTAAGCCCCGATCCCTGTAATTATGCAAGTGTATAATTGAGGTGCCCATGCAAGGCGAACGGCGCAAGTTCAGACGGGAGGGTGAGGAGCGGCGGCGCGATGCGCTGGTTTCCGCAGCCCTGGACCTGATATCCGAGGGCGGCCCTTCGGCCGCGACTGTCCGCGCCATTGCCGAACGGGCAGGCGTTACGCCGGGCCTGATTCGTCACTATTTCCAGACGAAAGAGGAACTGACCCGCGAAGCCTATCGCGCGCTGATGCACCGGATGAGCAGCGAAAATGCCGCTGTGCTGGAGGCCGCGCCAGCCGATCCCCTGGCCCGGCTGGCCGCCTTCGTCGCCGCCGCGCTGCGACCGCCGGTGGTCGATCCGCGCAGCATGGGCCTTTGGGCCGGGTTTCTGCATCAGGTGCGCTCCGATCCCGCGATGGCCGCGATTCACGCCGAAACCTATCTGGGCTATCGCGACCTGCTGCAGGAACTCATCGCCGCCCTGCCGGGGCACAACGATCCTGCCCGGCTGCGCACACTCGCCATCGCCTGCAACGGCGTGATCGACGGGCTGTGGCTGGAAGGCTGCGCCCTGCCGGAGGCTTTTGCGCCCGGCGAACTCGAACATATCGGGCTGGAAGCTGTCGGCGCCATTCTTGGTCTCGACCTTGCCGCCAGCCTGCCCCCCGCCCTGCCAGAGGAAACGCCATGAAATACGCCTCCGTCACCGAACGCCTCGCCGATCTGGGCGGCGCGAAATGGGAAATCCACGCCCGCGCCCGCCGGATGAAAGCCGAAGGCACCGCCGTGCTGGAATTCACCATTGGCGAACCGGATGTGCCCTGTCCGCCCGAGCTGATGGAAACCGCCGCGCGCGCCATGCTGTCGGGGCGCACCGGCTATTCCAATGGCCAGGGCGAGCCAGGGCTGCTGCGGGCGCTGGCCGCGCGCTATTCCATCCGGCGCAGGCGGCACATCGGCCCGGAACAGGTGATGTGCTTCCCGGGCACCCAGACCACGCTCTACGCCGTCTTCATGGCCATCGCCGAGGCAGGGGCTGAAGTCATCGTTGGCGACCCGATGTATGCGACCTACGAAGGGCTGATCCGCGCCACAGGCGCCACGCCGGTTCCGGTGACGCTGCGCCCCGAACGCGGTTTCCGGCTCGATCCGGCCGATGTCGCGGCCGCCGTTACCCCGGACACGCGCGCGATCTTCCTCAACACCCCGCACAACCCCACCGGCGCGGTGCTGACGCGCGAGGACATCGCCGCCATCGGCGAGATTGCCCGCGCCCACGACCTGTGGATCGTCTCGGACGAGGTCTATGAGGATCTGGTGTTCGAAGGCGTTCACTTCACCTCGCCGCTCGATCTGGCCGAACTGGCAGACCGCAGCATCACCTGCGCCTCGATCTCCAAATCCCACGCGGCGCCCGGCTTCCGCTCGGGCTGGTGCGTCGGCCCCGCCCAGTTCTGCGCCCGCCTGCTGCCGCTGTCGGAAACCATGCTCTTCGGCAATCAGCCCTTCATTGCAGACATGACAACTCAGGCAGTCAGCCATCCCTCGCCGGTTGCCCCCGGCATGGCTGCGCGTTTCGCGGCCCGAGCCACCATGATCCACGACAAGCTGCATGGCACTGCGGGCCTGCGCGTCCATCGCCCCGATGCGGGCATGTTCGCCCTGGTCGACGTGCGCGCCGCCGGCCTTTCAGGCGAGGCCTTCGCGCAAAGCCTGCTCGATGCCGAACATGTCGCCGTCATGCCGGGCGAAAGCTTCGGCGCCGCGCTTTCCGGCTGGCTGCGCCTCGCGCTCACCCAACCCGACGCCGCTATTGCCGAAGGCTGCACCCGCATCGCCCGCCATGCGGCGCGCTTCCGCGCCGACGCCGCCTGATTTCGCCTTGGTCCAAATATCCCGGGGGTGAGCGCCGAAGGCGCGAGGGGCAGCGCCCCTCCCCGCAGCAAACGGAGCAGATCATGCCTCTTTCCACCGGACAGGCGCTTGTTCAGGGCCTGAAACAGCGCGGCGTCGATTTGGTCTTCGGCATCCCCGGCGTCCATACGATCGAGCTTTACCGTGGCCTTGCCGGTTCCGGCATCCGCCATGTCACGCCCCGCCACGAACAGGGCGCCGCCTTCATGGCGGATGGCTATGCCCGCGTCTCAGGCAAGCCCGGCGTGGCCTTCGTCATCACCGGCCCCGGCCTGACCAATGCGCTGACCGCCATGGCACAGGCACGGGCCGATTCGGTGCCGATCCTTGTGATCTCCGGCGTGAACCGGCGCGCAAGCCTTGGTGGCGGCTATGGCCTGCTGCACGAACTGCCGGATCAGGCCGGGATGGTGCGCACACTCTGCCCCAGCTTCCAGATCACTGCGCCCGAGATGGTGGAGCCCGTGCTCGACCGCGCCTTCGCCGCTCTGACCTTGGGCCGGCCCGGCCCGGTGCATATCGAAGTGCCAACCGATGTGATGCCGCTGCCCGCCACAGCGCCGCGCCCGGTTCCTGCCGCGCGCCCGCTGTCACCGGAGCCCGAGGCGCTGGCCCTCGCCATCACCCGCCTTTCCGCCGCCACAACCCCGGTCATCCTTGCCGGTGGCGGCGCCCGGCGGGCCGAAGCGCCGTTGCGCGCGCTGGCCGAGGCGCTGGACGCTCCGGTGGTGCAGACCACCAATGCCCGCGGATTGATGCATGGCCATGCCCTGACCGTACCCGCCTCCCCCTCGCTCGACGCCACCCGAGCGCTGATCGCCGGGGCGGATCTGGTGCTGGCCGTCGGCACCGAGCTTGGTCCCACCGATTATGACATGTATGTGCGTGGCGGCCTGCCGGACCTTTCCGCCATGATCCGCATTGACCTCTGCCCCGACCAGCTGGCCCGGCACCCTGCCAGCCTGACCCTCGCCGCCGACGCCACCACGACGCTGGCCGAACTCGCCGCCGCCATCCCGCCGCGCAGGGGCGATGGCGCCGGGCGGGCCGGTGCCACCCGTGATGCGGCAAGAGCCGAACTGGCAAGACTGCATCCCGACATGCCGCATCAGCTTGCCATGCTGGAAGCCCTGCGGGATGCCGTGCCCGGTTCCATCGTGGTCGGCGACAGCACGCAGCCGGTCTATGCCGGGAACCTTTATTACGACCATGACCGCGCGGGTGGCTGGTTCAATGCCGCTACCGGCTATGGCGCCCTGGGCTTTGGCCCCGGCGCCGCCATCGGCGCCGCACTTGCCGCCCCCGGTACGCCAGTGATCTGCCTGATCGGTGATGGCGGGTTGCAATTCTCGCCCGGTGAACTGCGCGCCGCCGTGGACGAAAAGCTGCCCGTCACCTTCCTCGTCTGGAACAATGCAGGTTTCCGCGAAATCGCCGAGGCGATGACCGGCGCCGGGGCAGAGGTCATCGGCTGCACCCCCTCCCCCCTGCGGATGGAGCCTTTCGCAGCCGCCTGCGACCTGCCGTTCCAGAGCGTCGCCAACACCCCGGCCGAACTCGCCAAAGCCTTGCAACAGCCTTGCACCGGACCGCGCCTGATCGAAATTCGCGTCGCCTGATCCCGGCGACCGGACGCCGTCTTCCATGGCAATGCCTTTGCCGGGGGTTCGATGCCCCCGGCAAAGGCCCCCGGTTTCAGATCACCGTCACCACAGCCTGAGGCAGGCCATCTATCTGCACCACACAGGTTTCGCCCCGCGCAATCGCGCCAACCCCGGCAGGTGTGCCGGTCATGATGAGATCGCCCGGCTCCAGCCGAACCAGCCCCGACAGGTGCGCAATGACATCCGCGACCGGCCAGATCATGTCCGCCAGCGCTGCCTCCTGCCGCACGGCCCCCGCGACAAGGCAGCGAATCGCGCCCTCCGGCACCGCCTGCCCCGGCACAATGGTGCCGACCACCGCCGAGGCATCAAAGCCCTTCGACATATCCCAGGGTCGCCGCGCCGCCTTGGCCGCCGCCTGCATGTCGCGGCGCGTCAGGTCGTTCCCCGCCGCATAGCCGAACACATGATCGAGCGCCTGCGCCACGGCAATCCCCGCACCACCCTTGCGAATGGCAACCACCAGTTCCGCCTCGTGGTGCAGATCCGCCGTCGCGGGCGGATAGGCGATCTGCATCCCGTCCTGCACCAACGCGTCGCCAGGCTTGGTAAAGAAGAACGGCGGCTCGCGATCCGGGTCATGCCCCATTTCGCGCGCGTGTTCGGCATAGTTGCGCCCGACGCAGAAGATGCGGCGCACGGGGAAACGCGCAGCCATCCCCCGAACGGGCAGGCTGGGCACAGGCGTGGGCGGGAAGACGTAGTCCATGAAACAAAACCTCCGGGTCAGGTGTCAAACCTGCCCGGAGGCGATCCGATCCGCAAGATCAGCCGCGGCCTTACGGCCCGAGGGTGAAGCACTGCGTGCCGCGCGCCTGAAGCCGAAGACAGGCAAGCTCCGCCTGTTTCTGGCTCAGGCCCATGAAATTGGCGTCAAAGCCCGTGGGTTTCTGCACAATCTTGCGAAGCCCCTCGTTCAGCGTGGCGCCCTCCGACAGCATGGTCTGCATCAGGGCGCGTTCTGCCGCGCCCCGGCTGGCAAAGCGGCCGATGTTCACCCCCCAGTGCCGCCCGCCCGAAGTCGAGATACGGGTCACCACCTCGGTCGGTGTCGGCGTCACACGGGCGCTGGCCACCTGCTCTGCCGCTTCGCCCGCCATGGGCGTGGCGGTGTGAATCACGGTCGGCACATGCGCGGGCTTCGCCTTTGGCGCGGCCGCCTGCGGCACGGCAACCGCCGCCGCCAGAGTCATCACGCTGCCATCGGTGATTTCCGGCAGGCCGGTATCAGCCTCGGCAATGGCGACCTCCGTGGTTTCCGCCCCGGCCGCAGCCAGCGCATCGGCAATGCTGTCCTGCATGGCGGCCACGGCCACTTCGGCAGCGATCCGTTCCGCCACCGCATCCACCGCAGCCTCGACCGCCGGATCGGGCCGGGCCTCCGGCAGCGTTTCAACCTGTGCCACCATCGCGACCGGCGCAGCCCCCGGACGGGCACGCGGCACCGGCGATTTCGCCAGCGTCGTGCTGACACGCACGGTCTTCGCCCCGACAACCCTTCCGCCCGAGGCATCGGCCACCAGCATATCCTCTGCCGGGGCCGCCGGCGCTTCGGGCTGCTGGTAGACCGGCGGCGCCGGCGGTTGCACCTTGGCCCCCGGACGCGCCTTGGCAAAGCCAAGGTCCAGCAGTTCCGACATCTTGGCATTACGCTGCGCAGTCGAAGTGCCGCCGAACACGGTTGCGATGATCCGCACGCCATTGCGTTCGGCCGAGGCGGTCAGGTTGAACCCTGCCGCATTGGTGAAGCCGGTCTTGATGCCATCGGCCCCCTTGTAGCTGTCAAGGAACCTGCGGTTGGTCGACAGCACGTCCCGCACACCAGCATCCGTCTCGCGCCGCGAGAAAATGTTGTAATATTGCGGGAAATCGTAGAACAGCCGCCGCCCCAGCACCGACATGTCATGTGCGGTCGACAAGTGACCCGACCGCGTCAGGCCGTTGGCGTTCTGGAAGGTGGTGTTGGTCATGCCGATCGCCTTGGCGGTGCGGTTCATCCGCTTGGCGAAATTCGCCTCCGATCCGCCGACAGCCTCGCCAATCGCAGTGGCCGCGTCATTGGCCGATTTGATGGCGGCGGCGCGAATCAGATGGCGCAGGGCGATCTTCTGCCCCGGCTTCAGGCCAAGGCGCGAGGGCGGCTCGTTCGCCGCATGTTTGGAGATGGTGACCATGCTGTCGAGGCTGATCTCGCCGCGCTCCACCGCCTCGAAGGCGATGTACAGCGTCATCATCTTGGTCAGCGAAGCCGGATGCAGCCGCGTATCCGCGTTGGTCTGGTAAAGAGTTTCGCCGGTGCGCGCATCCATCACATAGGCGGCGTAGGGCGCCGCGCCAGACGGTGTCGGTCGGGTTGCGGAACAGGCCGCGACCACAATGAAAACCGCCATCAGGGTGAAGTTGCGAACGAACTGCCCAAGTCGTGAAGCCACGTCCCTGCCCCTCGCCTTATTGTTATCTGCCTCGGTATCGTCTGCCCCGTGTAGTCCGGGGCTTTTGACGAAGGCTAACACAGGGTATCGGCGCCGGAAACCCCGGAAATTCAACCACTTTTGCGGCGTTGTTCAGAAGCCATAGCGATATGTGGTGGGGGCCATGGAACGCCACCACCACATTATGACGAAAGCTGATCCAGGAGCCCCGGCAGTGCCGAAAGATCGGACAATTCGCGAAAACGCGCGTGGCCGGTCGGCGGATCGGCGCGCTCCAGCGCCCAGGTCAGGCCGTGGGGCACATGCACCCCCCAGCCGCCGGTTTCGATCACCGGCAGAACGTCGGATTTCAGCGAGTTTCCAACCATCATCGCCGCCTCGGGGCGCACGCCATGGCGGGCAAACAGCCGCGTATAGACCGATGCCGTCTTGTCCGACACGATCTCCACCGCGTCGAACAGATCCCCCAGCCCTGACTGCGCCAGCTTGCGCTCCTGATCCATCAGATCCCCCTTGGTGATCAGCATGACGCGGAACCCTGCCCCGGCCGCTGCCGTCACCGCCTCGCGCGCATGGGGCAGAAGCTCGATCGGATGGGACAGCATCTCGCGCCCCGCCGCGATCAGCTCGGCAATGACGGAGGCGGGCACCCGGCCCTCGGTCACCTCGATGGCGGTTTCGATCATCGAAAGCGTGAAGCCTTTCACCCCGAAACCATACTGGCCGACATTGCGCCGCTCTGCCGCCAGCAGCCGTTCGTGCAGATGATCGGCGGCGGCGTGATCCGCCAGCAAAGACTCGAACCTGTCCTGCGTCAGCCGGAAGAAGGTCTCGTTCTGCCAGAGCGTGTCGTCGGCATCGAAGCCGATAAGCGTCAGTTTTTCCATGGCCGCGAAAGTAGCGCCGGGTCACGGATTCGCCAGCCCCTTTTCGCGCCGCCGCTTTGCGCTATAATCTACCGATATCACGAATCCGCCGAACCTGCCGGAGCGACCCTTGACCCTGCGCCCCTTTTTCATGTCCGACAAAGACGACGGGCCCGGATCGGAAGCCTCGATCCTGACGAAGGCAAAGACCCGCACCCAGCGGCCACCCATGTACAAGGTGCTGCTGCTGAATGACGATTACACGCCGATGGAATTCGTGGTGCATATCCTTGAACGCTTCTTCGGCCTCAATCACGCGCAGGCGTTCGAGATCATGCTGACGGTTCACAAGAAGGGCCTCGCCGTGGTTGGCGTGTTCTCCTTCGAAGTGGCCGAAACCAAGGTTGCGCAAGTGATGGATTTCTCGCGTCGGCATCAGCATCCGCTGCAATGCACGATGGAGAAGGAATAAGAGAGGATAAGGCCCCAAGGGGCCGCCCATGCGTTCCACCCGTCTTGAGCTTGCGCTGGATACCGGCGCCATTGCCCTGCCGCCCGAGGGGCGCATCGCTGTCTTCCGCCCGCGCGCGGGCGACGACCTGTCGGCGCTGCCGAAGGCCCGCGTGCAGGTCATCACCGGCTTCCGCCCGGACCATGATCATTTCACCGGGCTGGGCTATGCCTGTGCCACCGCGCCGGAGGGCGATTATACAGCCGCGCTGATCTGCGTGCCCCGCGCACGGGCCGAGGCGCGTGCGCTGGTCGCCACTGCCTGCGCCCATCTGCCGCCCGGAGCCCTTGTCATTCTGGACGGGCAAAAGACCGATGGCATTGACACGCTGCTGAAAGACCTGCGCGCCCGCGTGGATCTGGGCGAAGCGCTCGCCAAGGCGCATGGCAAGATCGCCGCCTTCCCTTCCGGCCCGGATCTGTCCGACTGGTCCGCCCGCCCGCAGCAGGTTGACGGCTTCACCACCCTGCCCGGCGTGTTTTCCGCCGACGGGCCGGATCGTGGCTCGATCCTGCTGGCCGGGGTGCTGCCCGCCAAATTCCCCTCGCGCGTGGTCGATCTGGGTGCTGGCTGGGGCTACCTGTCCCGCGCGATCCTTACCCGCGACGGTGTAAAGGAACTGCATCTGGTCGAGGCCGATCACACCGCGCTCGACTGCGCACGTCTGAATATCCCCGACCCGCGCGCGCATTTCCACTGGGCCGATGCACGGCTCTGGCAGGTCCCGCATCTGGCGGGCGCCGTGGTCTGCAACCCGCCCTTCCATACCGGGCGCGAGGCCGATCCCGGCCTCGGCCTCGCCTTCCTCAAGGCCGCGGCAAAGATGCTTGCCCCCGATGGCACGCTCTGGCTGGTCGCCAACCGTCATCTCCCCTATGATCCCGCCCTGCGTGCGGCGTTCCGAGAGGTGGAGGAGATCGGCGGCGACGGCGCATTCCGGCTTGTCCGCGCCTCCTATCCCAGCCGCCGCTAGGCAGAAAGGGCTCCTCCTCATGTCGCTTTCCATTCAAGGCAAGACCGCCATCGTTACCGGCGCCGCCAACGGCATCGGCCGCGCCATCGCCCGCCACTTTGTTGACAAGGGCGCCAATGTGATCTTCGCCGACATGGACGAAGCCCGGCTGGAGGCCGAGGTCGGTGACGAAGCACGGGGCGAAGGCCCGGTACGCATGTTCGCGGGCGACCTGCGGCAGAAGCTGGCCATCACCAACCTGCTGTCCGCCACCATGGATGCCTTCGAACGGGTGGACATCCTCGTGAATGCAAGCCGCCAGATCAGCCTGTCGGACCCGCTTTGCATCGACGACGACGCGGTCGAACCGATGCTGGAACAGAACCTGTTCCCCAGCCTGCGCCTGACGCAGCTGACTGCCAAGCGGATGATCCTTCAGGCCGAGCGCAATGGCGGCGGCCCGGCGGGGTCGATCATCAACATCTCGTCCATCGCCGCGCAGCATACCCGGCCCGAGCTTCTGGGCTATTCCGTCGCCTGCGCCGCGCTGGACCAGATGACTCGCTCGATGGCGGTCGCCCTTGCCCCCAAAGGTATCCGGGTGAATGCGGTCGCCTTCGGTTCGGTGATGAGCGCGAGCCTTCAGGCCGCCCTGAAAGATACCCCCGACTACCGGGAGGCGATCACCGCGGGCACGCCCATGGGCCGCATTGCCGCCGCCAGCGAACTGGCGGAAACGGTGCAGTACCTCGCCTCCGATGCCTCCGGCTTCATGACCGGGCAGGTGCTGACGGTGGATGGCGGGCGCAGCCTCGTCGATGCGGTAACAGCCCCCGCCCACTGATCCCTATTCGGGATACTGTGCCTTGCAGGCCGCGACCGAACTGCTGCTCTGCCTCGCCAGCGCATCGCGCTTCGTCCGAAGCTGCCGCAGCTTCACCGCTTCGGCATCCAGATCAATGGCTTTCGGCCGCGTGCGCGTCACGTCGATATCATCCAGACACATCTGCGGTGGTGCGGGCTTGCCCTTCTCGTCCACGCCACCCGGCCCACAGGGCCGCCAGCGCGTCACCGTCGTGACATAGGTTTCAATGGCATAGCCACGGCGCAAATTCTCTTCGGTTTCGGTGATCAGCCGCTCCACCACGCGCTGATCGCGGGTGACCTGGCGGATGCATTGCTCTTGCGGCGTGCCACAAGCCGCCAGCAGCGGCAGCAGGATCAGCAGACGTTTCATCACGCACTCCACTCTTTGCGCCAGCCTATCAGCGCCCGCCCGCACGGGAAATCCGATTCTGGCAGCCTGCGGACGAAGTTGATAGGAAGGGGCCGACCGCAGCGGAGAGCAGCCGATGACCGAGGATTTCGAAACCCGCAAGACACGCGCGGCAGACTGGTTCCGCAGCCTGCGCGACGAGATCGTGACCGCCTTCGAGGCGCTGGAAACCAGCTTTGGCGGCGATGCGGCGGGCCGGTTCGAGGTCACCCCCACCACCCGCGACAGCGGCGGCGGCGGGTTGATGAGCGTGATGCGCGGCGGCACGGTCTTTGAAAAGGTCGGCGTCAATATCTCCACCGTCCATGGCAGCCTTGGCGCGCGCGCGCAAAAGGCCATGGCGGCGCGTGGTGTGCCCGGCATGGCGGAAGATCCGCGCTTCTGGGCCAGCGGCATCAGCCTCGTGGCCCATATGCAGAACCCGCACACCCCGGCGGTCCACATGAACACCCGGATGTTCTGGACGCCCCATGCCTGGTGGTTTGGCGGTGGTGCCGATCTGAACCCCTGCATCGAATATGCCGAAGACACCGCGCATTTCCACGCCGCCCTGCAAGCCGCCTGCGATGCGCATGACGCGGGCTATTACCCGCGTTTCAGGGCCTGGGCCGACGAGTATTTCTTCATCCCCCACCGGGGCCGGGCGCGCGGGGTCGGCGGCATCTTCTATGACGATCTGAATACCGGCGACTGGGAGGCTGATTTCGCCTTCACCCGCGCAGTGGGTGCCACCTTCCTGCCCGCCTTCCTGCCGGTGACGGAACGCCGCCTCGGCACGCCTTCCAGCGCGGACGACCGCGAAACCCAACTCCGCCACCGCGGTCTCTATGCCGAATACAACCTCGTCTATGATCGCGGCACCAAATTCGGGCTGGAGACCGGACACAACGCCGATGCCGTTCTGATGAGCCTGCCCCCCGTCGCGAAGTGGTATTGAACATGACCGGCATTGTGGTGAAAGCGGCTTATGCGACCGTGGCGGAAGAGGACGGGCTGATCTTCGTGGGCTTCGTCGATGCGCGTGACGAAAGCTATGCGCTGTTCCGTCAGCCCAAGACCGGCGGCGCGCTCTGGTTCGAGGTGAATGACGAAGATTTCGGCGCCGAGGATGCCATCGAAACCGCCAGCCTTGGCCTGGACGGCCTGGCGCTGACCCTGCGCCCGACATCCGCCGGGCGCTTCGGCTATGCCAGCGCAGTGACGATCCGGCTGAAGAATTGCGAAGACGCTGAACCGGCGCTGAATCGCCTGCGTGGCATGGGGATTCCCGGCCTGTGAAGCAAAGGGGGCTTTCCGCCCCCTCTTGCCTGCAGCAATTCACCCCCGAGGATATTTGAGCCAAGATAAAAGCAACGTCCCTTTATCCTGGCTCAAATATCCTCGGGGGGAGGCCGAAGGCCGTTTGGGGGGCAGACTGCCCCCCCGTGCCCCGTCAGCCGCGCAACAGACGGCCGAGGCGGGCGATGCCCTCGTCGATTTTCTCTTCCGTCGCACAAGAAAACGACAGCCGCAGCGTATTGCGGTTTGACCCGTCGGCGTGGAAAGCGCCGCCGGGCACGAAGGCCACACGCTCTTCCGCGATGGCACGGGCCAGCAGGTCGGCACCGTCCATGCCTTCGGGCAGCGTCAGCCAGATGAACATGCCGCCTTCGGGCCGGGTGAAGCGCACGCCTTCCGGCATCTCGCGATCCAGCGCCGCCAGCATCCGGTCACGCCGTGCGCCATAGGTGGCGCGCAGTCTGGCGACATGGCTGTCAAAGAGTTCGCGTGCCACGCGATCCGTGACGATCTGGCTCATCGTCGCTGAATGCAGGTCGGCCGCCTGTTTCATCAGTACCAGCCGCGAGATTACCTCGCGCGCGCCACAGACCCAGCCCACGCGCAGACCCGGCGCCAGCGTCTTGGAGAAAGAGCCGCAATAGATCGTGCGGGTATTTTCGATCCCGCCGGAGCGCTCGATATCCAGTGCAAGGATCGGCGGGATCGGTTCGCCATCGTAGCGCAGGAACTGATAGGCGCCGTCCTCGATCACCGCGACGCCCAGCGCCGCTGCCTGATCCAGCAGTGCCTCGCGCGCGGCGCGGGTCAGCGTTTCGCCGGTCGGGTTGCAGAAATCAGCGGAAAGATAGGTGAATTTCAGAGCCCCGCCAGCCTCGCGGGCCTCGGCCTTCTGCGCCTCGGGATCGGCGTTGGAGCCGGGGTCCAGCCGCACATACCGCGGCTCATAGGCGTTGAAAGCCCCCAGCGCACCCAGATAGGTGGGCCAGGTAACCATTGCAGTGTCACCGGGTGACAGCATCAGTTTGCCCAGGTAATCCAGCGCCTGTTGCGAGCCCGAGGTGATGAGAATGTTCTCGGCCGTGCAGGGCACGCCGATCTTGCCCATTTCGGCCGCGATCCAGTCGCGCAGCGGCTTGTAGCCTTCCGATACCGAATATTGCAGCGCGGCTGCGGCCTGACTGTCGGCCATGACATCGGCAAAGGCGCGGGCGAAGGCATCAGCCGGGAACAGGGCCGGATCGGGAATCCCGCCAGCGAAGGAAATGATGTCGGGCTGGTCCAGCAACTTCAGCAGTTCCCGGATTTCCGACGCCTTCATTCTCGTGCTGCGGGTCGCCAGCACGTCGCTCCACTGCATGTCATCCTCCCTGACGCGATTCGGGGCGGAGGGTGCGCCTGACCGGCATACAAGTCAACAAGGCTGACCTGAATTGTGATCATGTTTCAGGGCGAGACCCGCATCAGCAAGGCAACCCCCAAAAGCAGCACGCCAATACCCGCCATCTGGCGCGGTGTGACGCGCTGGCGGAAGGCGAAGCGCGCGACAGCCAGGGCAAAGACCACTTCGGCCAGCGCAAGCGTCCGCACATTGGCAGCCGAAGTCAGCGAGAAGGCGATGAACCAGAAGGCCGAGGCCAGCGCGCCCAGAAATCCCGCCGCCAGCGAAGGCAGCCACTCGCGCAGGCTGCCCGCCAGCGCCGGGCGGTCGCGCAGCGCCAGCCACAGGCCCAGCACGCCGGTCTGGATCGCGAGTGACAGCACCAGCGTTGTCAGCGAGCGCACCAGAAAGCCGCCCTCTGGCAGCGCGGTGATCCCACCACGAAAGCCGATGGCCGCCATACCGAAAGCCAGCCCCGCCAGCAGACCCATCGTGGCGGGGCCAAGGCCCGTCAGCATGGCGCGGCCCGCGCCGGGCTTCAGCGTCAGGATCAACACCCCCACCACCGCGACACCGATGGCGCCCAGCATCGGCGCGGTCAGCGGGTCGCCCAGCATCGCCCAGCCAACCAGCGCGACCAGAACGGGTTCAACCTTCAGCCAGGCGGTCGTAATGCCGAACCCCTGGGTCCGCATCACCTGCAACATCAGCGCGGTTGCGGCGATCTGTGCCAGAGACCCCATGGCCGTAAAGCCGATGGTACGCAGGGTCAGTGCGGGCAACGGCTCGCCCGACCACATGAGCGCGAGCCACAGGAACAGCGCGGCAAAGGGCAGACCGAACAGGAAGCGGACATTGGTCGCGCCCAGAGTGCCCAGACGCGCGGTCAGCCCCGACTGCGCGGCATTGCGCCCGGTCTGTGCCAGCGCCGCCGCCAGACCGGCCCAGGCCCAAAGCGGCAGGGCCATCGCCTTATGCCCCGCGAATGGTGTCGATCATCAGCCGCACATTCTCGGGGTCGGCATCAGGGGTGATGCCATGACCGAGGTTGAAGATATGCGGGCCATTGCGGAAGGCCTCGACCACATGGCGGGTTTCGCGCACCAGCGCCTCGCCACCCGTCACCATATGGCCGGGGGCGAGGTTGCCCTGCACACAGCCATCGACCTGCACATGCGCGGCCCCCCATTCCGGGGTGACAGAGTTGTCCAGCGCCACGCAATCGGCGCCGGTGGCGCGGGCGAAACCGATATAGCCCTCGCCCGCCTCGCGCGGGAAAGCGATGATCGGCAGGCCGGGGTGGCGCGATTTCAGTTCTGCGATGATCCGTGCGGCGGGCTTCACCGCGAAGTCGGTGAAATCGTCGTCCTTCAGGCTGCCCGCCCAGCTGTCGAACAGCTTCACCACTTCGGCCCCGGCCTTCACCTGTTCCGACAGATAGTCGATGGTCGCTTCGGTGATCAGGTCGATCAGGCCCTGAAAGGTCGCGCGATCCGCCGCCTTCAGCGCATGGGCCGGACCCTGATCCCTGGTGCCGCGCCCGGCAATCATGTAGGTCGCCACCGTCCAGGGGGCACCGGCGAAGCCGATCAGCGTGGTTTCGCGCGGCAGGTCGCGCGACAGACGCCGCACGGTTTCATAGACCGGCGACAGCCGGTCATGGATGGCCGATGCGGGTTTCAGCGCCGCAAGCTCCGCCCCCGTGGTGATGGTGGACAGGCGTGGCCCCTCGCCGGTTTCGAACCACAGATCGGCGCCCAGTGCCTGACAGATCAGCAGGATGTCGGCGAACAGGATCGCCGCGTCAAAGCCATAGCGGCGAATGGGTTGCAGCGTGACCTCGGCGGCGAGTTCCGGGTTATAGCACAGCGACAGGAAATCCCCCGCCTCAGCCCGTGTCGCACGATATTCCGGCAGATAGCGCCCGGCCTGCCGCATCATCCACACCGGCGGCACCGGCAGCACCTCGCCCCTGAGGGCCCGTAGGATCAGCTTGTCGGTCTTGGCTTCGGTCATCTCGGGCGTCCTTTCCAGTTGCCCCTGACTTGCCCGGCAGGCGGGCGAAGTCAAGCGCGGCAGGGTGCCGCCCCTTTCGGCCCGGCGAACCGTCAGACCGGGATATTGTCGATCAGCCGGACATCACCGATGGTCGCCGCCACCAGAAGCCGCGCGGGTTGCGCGACCGATGTCGCGGGCTCCAGCATCGCCGCCGTGCGCAGTTCCAGATAATCCACGTCCGAAAACCCGGCGAGCCGCAGATCAGCCACCGCCTGCGCCAGAACCGGCGCGACCTCGGCCCCGCCCCGCAGGGCCTGCGCGGTTTTCTGGAGGATACGATGCAGCGCAGGCGCCTGCGCCCGGCTGAGGGGATCCAGCCGCACATTGCGCGACGACATGGCCAGACCATCAGGCTCGCGGATGGTTTCGCAACCCACCACCTCGACCGGTATGTTCAGGTCGGCAACCAGCCGCTTGACCACCTGCAATTGCTGCCAGTCCTTCTGGCCGAAATAGGCGCGATCAGCCTGTGTCATGCCGAAGAGCTTGGTGACAACAGTCGCCACGCCCTCGAAATGGCCGGGGCGGCGTTCGCCTTCCAGCGGGGCGCTGACACCATTGACGATGACCTGCGAGGCAAAGCCCGCCGGATACACCTCATCCGGGCCGGGGGCGAACAGCACATCCACACCTTCCTCGGCCAGCAGAGCAGCATCCGCAGCCTCGGTCCGGGGGTATTTCGCCAGATCCTCGGGGTTGTTGAACTGGGTCGGGTTCACGAAAACCGTGACGATCACCCGATCACAGCCGCGTTTCGCGGCCCGTACGAGGCTCAGATGCCCCTCATGCAGCGCGCCCATGGTCGGCACCACGCCGACCTGACGCCCATCGGCCTTCCAGCCGCGCACCCGTGTCCGCAACTCGGCGACAGTCCTGAGAATTTGCATCAGCCTTGCGCCCCCTTGGCCGGCAGAACATCGGCGAAGGCGTGCTCCGGCCCCGGAAAGGCCCGGTCGCGCACTTCGGCGGCATAGGCGGCCACCGCCTCGTCGGCGGTTTCACCGAAATTGGCAAAACGCTTCACGAATTTCGGGCGGAAATCGGTGAACATGCCCAGCATGTCGTCGACCACCAGCACCTGCCCGTCACAGCGCACCCCGGCGCCGATGCCGATGGTCGGGATGGTCAGCCGCTGAGTGATGCGCGACGCCAGCCCCTCGGGCACCTTTTCCAGCACGACTGAGAAAGCACCGGCCTCCTGCACCGCCACCGCGTCGGCCATGACCTTCTCGGCCTCGGCGTCGCGGCCCACCACCTTGTAGCCACCCAGCGTGTTCACCGCCTGCGGTGTCAGCCCGATATGCGCCATCACCGGCACGCCGCGCGACGTCAGGAAGGCGATGGTTTCCGCTATGTGCTGCCCGCCCTCCAGCTTCACTGCCGGGGCGCCGGTTTCCGCGATCAGCCGCGCCGCATTGCGGAACGCCTGCTGCGGGCTTTCCTCATACGATCCGAAGGGCATGTCGATCACCGCCATGGCCTTGGTCAGGCCGCGCACCACCGCCCTGCCATGCAGGATCATCATGTCCATCGTGACGCCGATGGTCGATGGCAGGCCATGCAGCACCATGCCGAGGGAGTCCCCAACCAGCGCCACATCGCAGTGACGGTCGACGATTCGCGCCATGGGCGTCGTATAGGCGGTCAGCACCACGAGGGGCGTCCCCCCCTTGCGCGACTGGATGTCCGCAGGCAGTACCGGGCGCAGAGGGCTTGATGCGCTCATGTCTCTCTTGCTCTCCCTCAAGAGGAACGTTGACCCCCTGTATAGCCGCCGCCCCTGTGCCGCGCCAGCGAAACATGCCCGCCGCGCCGCAGCAGAAATCCGGCTTGACCAAAGCACATGACGCGAGGCCAATGACGGGGCCACCAATTGAGCAAAGACCCGTCAGAGGACACCCATGAACCACCTGTTCAAATTCGACCGCACCGACATCGCCCCCGAAACCGAGCGCCCGGACGCCGAAATCGTGCTGGCGGGCGATCCCGTCCACACGACCTGGAGTATGGAAGAGCGTGAGGACGAAGGCATCTACAGCGGCATGTGGCAGACCACGCCGGGCAAGTGGAAAGTGTCCTACGAGGAATGGGAATACGTTTATATCCACGAAGGCGTTTCGATCCTGACCGACACCGAAGGCAAGGCCACCACTCTGCGCGCAGGCGACCGCTGGCTGATCCGGCCGGGGTTCGAGGGCACCTGGGAATGCGTGGAAACCACACTGAAGGATTATGTGATCGTCATGCCGTAACAGGCGAAGGGCGGGCCGCAAGGCCCGTCCTTGTCACGGAAGGCCACTTGTCTCCGATGCGGAGGCAACGCCCACATCGGCCGGTTGCACAAGGGGTTTGAACCGCCCCGCAGGGCAGTGCCATGACATCCGCGGTTCCTGCGCCGGACCGGCGCATCTCAGGTCAGGTCTGCCGATGCCGGAAACGCGTTGTGGTCCCGCAGACAGGCCGAACAAAGCACCCGCGCCTCGTCGATAAAACGGGTGTTTCGATCCGCGCCTCCGGGTTCCTGCATCCGTGGGACGATCCAGCCGACATAGGTTGCCGCCCTCAGCGCGATGAACAGGTCGATCAGCCCAAGATCCAGGGGCTTTCGGGCAAGGTAACCTGCCAGCAACGCGTCTTTCAGTGCGGGATAATCGGGTTCGCCCAGCGTCTTGAGCAGCACCGTCGCCAGATCGAACTGGCGGAAACCATAGCCCCCGTCATCGAAGTCAATCATCCGCACGACCGGACCATCGAGAAGGACATTCTCGCGCACGAGATCGGCGTGGATCAGGCCAAATTCGGGCGCGGCCGCAGACAGGCGCTGCCGCGCAACTGCGCGGAAGGCATGAAAGATGGCCCGCGTCTGGTCATCCAGCGTCGGGTTCTCCCAGAACCTGCCCCAGACTGGCGCATCGCCCAGAAGCCCGTCGAAATCCCAGTGGCAGCGGCGAAAGCCCGGCGGCACCTGCCAGGCATCACAGGCCAGATGGAGCCGGGCAATCTCGGCCCCGAGCGCGCGGAAGGTTCCGGGCCGGTCGGGCAGATCCAGCGGAATGCGGCTTTTGCCCAAGGGGGTCCCCGGAAGCCAGGTCACCACATCCGCGAACCCTTCCCCGGCCCGTTCCAGCAGGCGACCGGACCGCGAGGGCAGCGGTGCGGGCACGCTGAGCCCTGCCCTGTCCATCGCGTTCAGCCAGTCAAGCTCTGACCGGAGTTCGACTTCATCGCGGTAGCCGGGGCGCTTGATCCGCAGTGCATACCGCGCTGCCGGTGTGGTGATGCGATACACTTGGTTTTCGCGCCCGGCGACAAAGACGCAATCCGCTTCCTGCAAGCCCCAAAGTGCGAGGGCCTCGCTGACGCGATCGGTCATGCTATCACCGGCGTTTCGGTCAGCACCTCGTCCAGCGTGGTCATCAGCAGATCCAGATGTTCCGCGCCGAAGGGCATGGGCGGCCGGATTTTCAGCGTGTTCTTGTGGCGACCGAGCTTCGACAGGATGATGCCCCGCTGACGCATCTTGTTCACAACGAGATCGGCATAAGCCGCCGCCGGGGTTCTTTCCTGCCGGTCCAGCACGAATTCCGCACCAAAGACCATGCCCGACTGACGCACATCGCCGATGACAGGATGCCTGCCCGCCAGCTCGACGAGCCTTTGCTGTGCAAGCTGGCCGATCCGCGCCGCATTGGCCTGAAGGTTACGCTCCTGCAATTCGTCCAGCACCGCCATGGCAGCCGCGCAGCTGACCGGATTTCCACCGAAAGTGTTGAAATAGCGGAAGGACTTGCGGAAACGCGCCATGATCTCGGCCGTCGTCACCAGACCCGCGACCGGATGGCCATTGCCCATCGGCTTGCCCATGGTCACCACATCGGGCGTCACCCCCTGGCGTTGATGCGCCCAGAAATGGCTGCCCGAGCGGCCAAAGCCGGATTGCACCTCGTCGCAGATCAGCAGGCCCCCGGCGCGGCGCACTGCCTCTGCCGCCGGGCGCAGCCAGCCCTCGGCCAGTGTCGGGAAACCTTCGTTCAGGAACAGCGGGCAGACGATCAGGGCTGCAAAGCCGATGCCCGACCGCTCCAGATCGTCGATCGCCTCCTGCACCTTCGCCGCGAAACGCTGCCCATCCGGGTCGGCAATACGGTAACTGTCAGGCGCCTCGACATGGCGAAGATACTGACCAAGGCCAAAGCCCACCTCCGGCACATTGCTTTTCGACAGGTGGCTGACCAGCGTGGTGTTGCCGTGATAGGTGGCGTCGGTCGCGACGATTCCGCGCTTGCCCGTCATCGCCTCGGCCATACGCAGCGCGATATCATTCGCTTCGGACCCTGTGCAGGTCAGGATCGCTGTTTCGAGGGGGTCCTCACAGGTGGCGGTCAGCCGCTCGACATAATCGAGGATGCCTTCGTGCAGATAGCGGGTATGGGTATTCAGCGTGGCCGCCTGCTTGCAGATCGCCTCGACCACGCGCGGGTTGCAATGGCCGACATGGGGGACATTGTTATAGCAATCGAGGTATTTGCGCCCCCCGGCATCCCACATCCAGACGCCCTCGCCCCGGACGATATGTACCGGATCGTCATAGAAGGTCGAAACATTCGGCCCGAGAAGGGCACGGCGGCGGGCAACAAGGTCGGTCATGGCATGGGCTTTCGCAGACGGGTTCGGGCGCGCGGGCACTGACTGGATCAGGCGCCCGCGCATGAGGTCAGACCGGGGTGGCGTTGCGCTTCCTGCGCAGGCTGGTCCAGCCGAAGATCAGCAGGGCCCCGACGGCAAGGCCGATCAGTGTGGCCGAGATGGGGCGCTCGAAGAACACCATCATGTCCCCGTTCGACAGGCTCAGCGACTGTGCAAAACGCCATTCGAACAGCGGCCCCAGCACCAGCCCGATCACCATGGGGAAGGCAGGGATGTCATTGCGGATCATGATGCGCCCGACGATAGCGAAGACAATCATGATCAGCGCATCGCTGACGCGATAATTCTGCGTGTATGACCCGATCAGGGCCAGGATCATCACACAGGCCCCAATGAAGCGTGGGTTAAAGTTGGCCAGTTTCGTGATGTATTTCGTTGCGAACAGAAGGATCACGAGGATCAGGATGTTCGCAAGGAAAAGCGAGGCATAAAGGCCGCTTACGAAATCGGGATGGTCAACGAACAGCCGCGGGCCGGGAACGATGTTGTGGATCATGAAGACGGTCAGAACCATCGCCATCAGCGGGTCGGTCGGCATCCCCAGCGACAGCAGCGGGATCATCACGGTCGAAGTGCAGGCCGAGATGGAGCTTTCGGAAGCGATCAGCCCTTCCGGCGCGCCTTTCCCGAACGTCTCTGGCTTTTTCGAAAGGCGCTTCGTGATCGAATAGCTCAGGAACTGCGCCCCGAACTCGCCGACACCGGGCAGAAGGCCCATCGTCAGACCAAGGCCGACCGACCGGCCCAGAACCTTGGGATAGCGCAACGCCTCCAGCAGGCCGCGGAAACGGTTGGAATATTCCATGTTCACCGTCGGCCCCTTGCGGGAGGGCGAGGTCAGCAGGACAAAGCCCTGGCTCATCGCGAAAAGGCCGATGACGACCGGGACAAGCGGTACACCGCCCAGAAGCCAGCCCTGATCAAAGGTGTAGCGCTGCGTGCTGAACACGCTTTCCATACCCACCGTGCCAAGGAACATGCCGAAACCCAGTGACATGACCGCCCCGCCAACCTGATTGTAGTGGGCAAGGATCACCGAAGCGATGGCCAGAACGGCGATGGCCACATATTCCGGCGGGCCGAAGCTGGCCGCGACACCTGCAAGATAAGGGGCCAGAAACACCAGCGCCATGACCGAACAGATACCGCCGACGAACGAGGATGAATAGGCCAGCGACAGCGCACGATGCGCCTCGCCCCGCCTGGTCATCGGATAGCCGTCATAGGTTGTCAGCACGTTGACGGGTGTGCCCGGCACCTTGATGAGGATGGCCGGAATGGCCCCGCCGTACCAGGCGCCGCCGTAACAGCCCAGCAAGAGCGTGATGCCCGCCAGCGGTTCCAGTTGCAGCGAGAAGGGCAGCAGGATTGCCATGGCACCTGCGGGTTCAAGCCCCGGAATCGCGCCGACGGCAATGCCGCAGATCGCGCCGAGAAACAGGGCCAGAATGATCTGGATGGTCAGAATATGTTCGAAGCCGGCGATGACACTGTCCACGGGGAACCTCAGAGGTAAATGGCGACGGACCGGACGAACCAGTCCGGGAAGAACGCCGGGTAAAGCGGAGCCATCGGGAACCACACGCCCATCAACACGCGGAAGACCAGCACAACAAGAACGACGAACAGCGCCGCCTTCAGCTTCCATGCCGTGCTGCGCAGCCCCGCCATCCAGATCACCACCTGCATGAAGATGAAGGACGGCAGCGCAAAGCCGCCCCAACCGACAGCAAAAAGATAGACGATGAATGCGGCTGAATACTTCAGCGCCGGACCAAGCGCGCCAAAAGCCCAAAGCGACTTCTGCCGGAAATCGGCACCGAACCCCGCAGCGCGGCCCGCGCGGACCCAGCGCAGCGCCTCGAAGCCGCCCGCCGCGACGGTGATGGACAGCGCAAAGATCGGCCAGGTGGCAGGCTCGACCCACCACCCCTTGTGCATGGGGGCCGCGCGGGTCGCGACCGGCACCAGCAACAGCAGAATGCCCGCGAGGATGACGAAGACGAGCGCGATCAGCGATTGTGCTTCAGGATGGACGAATTCGGTGTGCTCCGGGTCGTCCGGCAAGGGCACACCATGCGGCACGGGCTCGAACCCCGATGCCCCTGGATCGGTGGACATGGCATCTCCATTGCGGCCAGCGGCCGCGCAGCCTGCTTTGCGGGTGGAAAAGGCGGGGCGTTTTCACGCCCGGCAACCTCGATATCTGCCGGGCCGCGCGAAGCGCCCGGCAGCATGTCACATTATTCCTGCATTTCCTTCACCAGCGCCTCTGCCGCGCTGTAGTCGGCATCAATGCGCGCCTTGGCATCGGCAGCACCCATCCAGTAGACACCTGCCCCGGTATTCTTCGCGACATCCTGCGCCTTTTCCGAAGCCATCGCCTTCTCGGCCACCGCCGCCAGCTTGTCGATGATGTCCTGCGGCGTTCCCTTCGGCACGAAGAGACCGTTCCACAGCGTGATGTCGAGGCCCGGCACCTGTTGGGACAGCAGCTTGACATCAGGCGCCAGGGAAAGCGGCTGGTCGGTATAGGCCGCAACCACCTTGACCTGATCGAGGCAGGGCAGAACCAGCGCCATCGACGTCGCCATCACATCGACATCCCCCGATTGCAGCAGCGTGCAATCCAGCAGGTCCGCCGGTGTATCAGCCGCAAACGAGAACCCCAGCCGCTTGGCCGCGGCGAAAGTCGCCATGGTGGGCACCACGTCATAGCCGAAATGCCCCAGTTTGACCGGGTTGTCCTTCGCATAGGCGGCAAGGCTCGCCATGTCGCTGTAAGGCGCATCCCCCCGCGCGACTAGCGCGAACGGATAGGTCAGGAAGATCCCCACGGGCTCAAACGTGTCCCGGTTATACGTCGCGACCTGCTTGATGACATGCACGGTGGGCACGTCGATCACGAAAGATCCCACGGTATAGCCGTCGGGCGTGGCCTGGGCCACGAAGGTCGCCCCCTCCACCGCGCCGCCACCGGGCCGGTTGACCACCTTGGCCGGAACGCCGGTTTCGGTGGTGAATTCATCCGCGATGATGCGGGTCAGCTGGTCCTCAAGATCACCCGGCGGCCAGGGCACGACCATCGTGACGGGGCGTTCCGGGTATTCAGCCAGCGCAGGCGCCGCAAAGGCGAAGGCCGCCAGACCTGCCAGAAACAGTTTCGTGGTGTACATCGTCGTCTCCCTGTGGTTTATTATTGACACCGACGGTTCAATGCTATTGATTGAGGTCTGGTCCGTCAACGAATTTGATGCCGTCCAGATGCCCGTTTTTGACGGGAAGGGAGCTCTCCATGTCCAGCACAGTTGCCAAAGCCCTGTCATTGCTCGATTTCTTTTCAGAATCCGAACCCGAGATCGGACTCTCGGAACTTGCCCGCCGGTCCGGCGTCGACAAGGCGACCGTGCATCGGATGCTGGTGGTGATGTGCGATTACGGGTTGCTGGAAAAACGTGGCGACGCACGGCTTTACCGCCTGGGCGCGGGCGTGCTGCGTCTGGCGCGGGTGCGAGAAACGGCTTTTCCCGTTTCCTCCGTCTTCCAGCATTCCCTTGATTCGCTCTCCGCGGCCCTTGGCGAAACGGCGCATGCCTCCCTTGTTTCCGGTCGCGCCCTTGCAACCATCGGGGTCAGCGAAAGCAATCGGGGCAGCCGCGTCTCACTGGTGGCGGGGGAGATACTGCCGCTTCACAGCACGGCGTCAGGCCTTGTGGTTCTGGCCTTCGCGCGCCCTGACTTTGTTGATCGCGCCCTGTCGGAGGCTCTGCTGGCCAAGACCTCACGAACCATCACGGACTCCAGCATTCTCAAGGCCCGCCTGCAGGAAGTGCGGCTGACCGGCTATGCCGAGGCCGACCAGACCAACGAGGATGACGTCTACGGCATTGCCGTCCCCGTCTTCGACACGGATGGAACTCCGGCGGGCGCGGTCGCCGTTGCCGTGCCCGCGCACCGCATGACCAGCGACCTGCGCCGTCAGACCATCGCCGCCCTGTTTGGCGAGGCGGAGAAGCTGAACTACGGCATCGGCGGGCGTCCGTCAGCCGAGTTTCGCGCAGCCGCAGCGCGCTTTGCCCAGTCCTGACGCCCCGCAACGCAACGTGCTGTTGACCCGTCACGATGATCGGTGCATGATAAACACCATTGGTGTAAATAAAGAACCGATGAACCCTCATGACCTCGATTGAAAGCCTTCGCCGTTCGCCGCTCGCGCCGTTCCTGCACGTCATCAACGGCAAAAGGCAGCCCGCCTCGGATGGCGGCACGCGTATTGTCCGGTCGCCCATCGACGGCTCGGTCCTGACAACCTGCGCCAATGGCACCGCAGCGGATGCGGAAGCGGCCATCGCTGCGGCCCGCACAGCCTTTGACGACGGGCGCTGGTCGGATCTGTCTCCAGCCGCGCGAAAGAAGATCCTTCTTCGCTGGGCAGACCTTATCGAGGCGCGAGCGCTGGAAATGGCGGTTCTGGGTGTACGCGAGAACGGAACCGAGATCGGCATGGCGCTGAAGGCCGAGCCGCATTCGGCGGTGGCCACGATCCGCTATTATGCCGAGGCAATCGACAAGCTGACCGGCGAGGTCGCGCCGACCGACCCCGCCTTCCTTGGCCTTGTCCATCGGGCGCCCGTGGGCGTGGTGGGGGCCATCGTGCCATGGAACTTCCCGCTGATGATCGGCGCCTGGAAATTCGGCCCCGCGTTGGCGGCTGGCTGCACCATGGTCCTGAAACCTGCTGAAACCGCTTCGCTTTCATTGCTGCGCGTGGCCGAACTGGCGCTTGAGGCAGGCATGCCCGCCGGGGTCTTCAATGTCGTGACCGGCGAAGGGGCCATCGTCGGCGCCGCTATCGCATCTTCCATGGATGTTGACGCACTGGTCTTCACCGGCTCCGGCCCGACAGGACGCAGGCTATTGGAGGCCTCGGCACGGTCGAACCTCAAGCGCGTCTACCTTGAACTGGGGGGCAAGTCGCCGAATATCGTCTTCGCCGATGCGCCCGATCTGGACGAGGCGGCGAAAGTCTCGGCCCAGGGTATCTTCCGCAATTCGGGCCAGGTCTGCATTGCCGGGTCGCGCATCCTGGTCGAGCGCAGTATCCACACGGCCTTTGTCGAAAAACTGGCCGCCCATGCCGCCGCAATCAAGGTTGGCGATCCTCTGGACGATGCGACGCAGGCGGGGGCAGTGAACTCTGAACGGCAGCTGCTTCAGAACCTGGCTTTCGTCGACGAGGCGAAGGCAAACGGACGGAATGTCATCGGCGGTGCGCGTCTCTTGCAGGAAACCGGCGGCTACTACATGGCGCCTGCCATCGTCGCAGATGCAAGGCCCGAAGACCGCGTGTTCCGGGAAGAGGTTTTCGGCCCGGTGGTAACCGTGACGCCGTTCGACACAGAGGCCGAAGCCATCGCCCTGGCCAATGATTCGACCTATGGGCTGGCCGCGGCGGTCTGGACATCGAACCTGTCGCGCGCGCACCGGATGGTGCGCAAGATCCATGCCGGCCTTGTCCATGTGAACACCTATGGCGGCTCCGACCTGACGGTGCCGCTGGGCGGCGTGAAGCAATCCGGCAACGGCCATGACAAGTCACTGCATGCCTTCGACAAATATCTCGATCTGAAAACCGCATGGGTAAAGCTGTGAGCCGCGCACTGGTGCTCGATTTCGGCGGGGTCATCTCGAAGACCCTGTTCGAGACGCATGCGCTTTCGGAGGCGGCTCTCGGCCTCGCCCCCGGCACGCTGGTCTGGCGAGGGCCGTTCGATCCCGGTCAGGACGCTCCGTGGCGGGCGATGCAAGCCGGCGAAATCACCGAACGCGATTACTGGGCGCTTCGGATGCGCGAGACAGGCGCATTGGTGGGCGAGCACTGGACCGAATTTCCGCAATTCGTGGGCCGTTTGCGGGGGGCGGATCCTGCCGCCGTCATCCGGCCCGAAGCGCTGGAAACCATCCGGGCCGCACAGGCAGAAGGTTTCCGCCTTGCGATCCTGTCCAACGAGCTGGACCTGTTCTACGGCAGGGATTTCCGCACGAAGTTGCCGTTTCTCGCGGACTTCGACCTGATCGTGGATGCGACCTATACGGGCATCCTGAAACCTGACCCGCGCGCCTTCCACCTTGTGACCGAAGGGCTTGCCTTGCCCGCCGATGCCTGCGTCTTTGTCGATGATCAGGCCAGAAACCTGCGCGGCGCGGCAGAGGTGGGCATGCCCCATGTCCATTTCGATGTCACCAAACCGGGCGACAGCTATGCGTGCGCCCTTTCCCTGTTACGCCAAGGAGATTGACCCCATGAAAGACTCCAATTTCCTCAAGGAAAACAACGCACGCCGTCTCTGGCACCCGATGACGCATCCCGCCGACAGCCTGGCCAATCCGCCCGACATCATCGTCGAGGCAGAAGGGGTGGAGATCATCGACATCGACGGGCACCGGACAGTCGATGCGGTGGGCGGGTTGTGGAACGTCAACCTTGGCTATTCCTGCCAGCCGGTGAAGGACGCCATCACCGCGCAGCTGGGCCGCCTGCCCTATTATTCGATTTTCCGCGGCACGACGAATGACAATGTCATCGAACTGGCCGAGATGCTGGCCGAGTTTTTCGCGCCGGACGGCCTGTCCCGCGCTTTCTATACCTCGGGCGGTTCGGACGGGGTCGAGGTCGCGCTGCGGCTGGCCCGGCAGTATCATAAGATCCGGGGCGAGGCGGGGCGCGTGAAGTTCCTCAGCCTTAAGAAAGGCTATCACGGCACGCATACGCTTGGCGCTTCGGTGAACGGCAATGCCAACTTCCGCACTCAGTACGAGCCGCTGATGCCGGGCTGCTTCCATATTCCGGCGCCCTACACCTATCGCAACCCGTTCAACGAAACCGATCCCGCGCGGCTGTCGCAGCTTTGCCTTGCCACCATCGAGGACGAGATCAAGTTTCAGGATGCCTCGACCATCGCCGCCTTCATCATGGAGCCGGTGCTGGGCGCGGGCGGCGTGATCCCGCCGCATGAAAGCTTCATGCCAGGTGTGCGGGCGCTGTGCTCGAAATACGGCATCCTGCTGATCGCGGACGAGGTGATCACCGCCTTCGGCCGGACAGGCAGCAAGACCGGGTCGCGCCACTGGGGGGTGCAACCCGATCTGCTGGTTTCCGCCAAGGCGATCACCAACGGCTATTTCCCTTTCGGCGCGGTGATGATCTCTGACGCGGTTGCCGAGGTTTTCGAGAAGGATACTACCGGCAAAGGCGCGATCGGGTCGGGCTATACCTACTCGGGCCATCCGGTCGGGGCGGCGGCAGCGGTCGCCTGCATGCAGGAGATCGAGCGCCAGCAGATCCACCTGAATGCCGGAGCGCGGGGCACCCAGCTTTTCGCCGGGCTTCAGGCGCTGATGGCGCGGCACCAGATCATCGGTGATGTGCGCGGCGGGCACGGCCTGATGTGCGCGCTGGAACTGGTAGCCGACCGGGCAAGCAAGGCCCCGGTCGATAAGAAGATCATTGGCAAAGTGCACCGCGCCACTTACGAGGCCGGGGCGATGGTCCGTGTATCCGGCAACAACATCATCCTCTCGCCACCGCTCGTGGTAACCGAAGCAGATGTGGCCAAAATCCTGTCCGCGCTCGAAGCGGGCTTCTCGTCACTGTAATCGCGCCTCCGGGCCAGAACAAAGGCCCGCCCTGCAAAGGGCGGGCCTTTCGCGTTACCCGCGCATCCTCGCGCCCTGTGGATCGTAGAACGGCGCCAGCCCGACCGTCAGCGGATAGAAGGCACCGGCGATCTGGACGGTAAAGCCACCCGCGTCCAGCCAGGCCTTGTCCACCCCTTCATCGCGGTGCAGCGAAGCAAGGCCAACCATGGCCTCCAGCCGGAAGCCCCAGTCGCCCGAGGTGACATGACCGACGATCCGGCCATCGCGCCAGATCGGTTCGTTATGGATCAGATAAGGCCCGTTCACCGCGTCAACCCCCTCGACACGCACCGAAACGGTGCGATGTCTGGTGGCGGGGCCACGCGCCTTCTGCTGCGCCAGTGCCTCGCGTCCAAGGAAGGCTTCGGCCTTGTTCAGCGCTACGGCAAAACCGAGGCCGGTTTCATAGGGCGTATCGTCTTCGGCGATGTCATGGCCGAAGTGGCGGAAACCTTTCTCGATACGGCAAGCGTTCATGGCGAACATGCCCATGTGACGCAGCCCCAACGGCTGCCCGACATTCAGGATCTCGTCATAGATCCCCGCGGAAAATTCGGCTGGCAACAGCATCTCGAACCCCAGTTCGCCCAGAAAAGACCGACGGATCGCCCAGCCACGGGCATAGGCAATGTCGATCTCTCGGGCCGCGCCAAAGGGAAAAGCCGCATTCGACAGGTCATCGTCGGACAGGGCCTGAAGAATTGCACGCGACTGCGGGCCATGCAGCGACAACAGGGCATAGGCCGAGGTGGCATCGAAAATCTCGAACCGCCACTCCGGATCGGCGTGATCGCGAATCCATCCCTGATCGCGCATCTGGCTGGGATGGCCCGTGATGACCATGAAACATTCCGGCGCGATGCGCGTAACGGTCACATCCGCCTCGATCCCGCCCCGCATGTTCAGGAACTGCGTATAGACCGAGGTGCCTACGGCAACATCCATCTCGGCGCCGCAAACGCGATTGAGCGCGCGCACCGCATCCGGCCCCTGAACCTGGATCTTTGCATACATCGACTGGTCAATCAGCACAGCGGCATCGCGCGCGGCCAGACATTCCTGTTGCACCAGCCCCGACCACGCCTTCCAGCGCAGGCGTGGGGTTTCATCCCAGCCGCGCTTTTCGGGGTCGTAATATTGCGGCATCTCCCAGCCAATCCGTTCGGCAAAGGTTGCCCCGGCCGCGGCCAGCCGGTCATGCAACGGTACGCGACGCACCCCACGGGCGGAATGGACCTGCCGCCCGGCCCAGCTGACCCCGTAATGGAACCCGACGGATTCCGCCGCGCGATCGCGGTTATAGCGCGTATTGCGCTGGAACGGATGCGCGCGGCGTTGCAGAAGCGGCCCCATCCCGCGCGAGGGCTGGCCGTCGATCAGCCATTCCGCCATGGTCAGCCCGACACCGCCTGAATTGAGAATACCGTTCGAATTCATGCCGGTGGCGACAAACAACCCCTTCACCTCGCTTGTCGGACCAAGATAGGGCCGACCGTCAGGGGTAAAGCTTTCCGGTCCGTTGAAGAAGGTCTGGATGCCAAGGTCACCGAGGCCGGGCATTCGGGAAAACATCCGTTCCAGTTCCGGTTCGACATGGTCCATGTCGAAAGGAAGCTGGTCGAACTCGAAATCCTCGGGGATACCGCTCTGCCCATAGGGCTTGCCGTGTGCCTCGAAACCGCCGATCAGCAGCTTGCCGGTATCCTCTTTCCAGTAGGTCCGTTCTTCGGCGATGTTCAGGATCGGCTGATCCTTCCGCAGGCCCGCCAGGGGTTCGGTCACGATATAGAAGTGTTCGGTGGCATGCAGCGGCACCGTGACACCATGCGCCTTGGCAAAAAGATGGCTCCACATACCGCCCGCCAGCAGGACTTTCCCGGTCGCGATCACGCCACGGTCGGTGGCCACACCTGCGACCTTGCCATCACGGATCACGATTTCCGTGACCTTGGTCTGTTCAAACACCTGCGCGCCTTGCGCCCGTGCGCCCTTCGACAGGGCAACCGTCACGTCCAGCGGGTTCACCTGCCCGTTCGAGGGCACGAAGAAGGCAGAACGCACATCCTCCACCACGATCCAGGGCCATTTCTCTGACAGTTCATCGCGCGTCAGAAGGTAGGTCGGAATCCCCATCCGCACCGCATGGTCATGGCTGCGCAGCAGTTGTTCATGCCGCACCTCCCCCAGCGCCAGATTGATTGTCCCGTTCGGCTTGTAGCCGGTCGCCTGCCCGGTTTCGATCTCAAGCTCCGCGAAAAGGCGGGCAGTGTATTTGCCGAGCTCCGTTTGCGCCGTGCTGTCGCGCAATTGCCCCACGATCCCGGCGGCATGCCAGGTCGTGCCCGAGGCAAGCTTTCTGCGCTCCAACAGCACCGCCGGCACTCCGCGTCTGGCAAGGTGATAAAGCGTAGAAACCCCGACAATCCCGCCACCGATGATGACGACCGGCGCGCTGGAGGGAAGGTCGGATGATGTTGTCCTGGCGATATCCATATCAGGGTCCTTGCTGGCTGTGGCAGACGGGCGGATCAGTCTCTGGGCGGGATTGGTTTACAATAATCACCTATGGTGCATTATTTTTGATTCAGGCAGCCCCTGTCAAGCAACAATCTTCTGCCTGACGGAGGCATCACATTGACTTTTCCTCAAGAAAAGCTATTATTGGTGATAATAATAAACCAACGAACTTGCTGCACCGGGAGAACGCTTCATGTCATCTGATGAAAGACCCGTCGCGCTGGTGACGGGTGGAGGAAGCGGGATCGGTGCTGCGATCGCGCGTCGCCTGGCTGCCGATTACCGCGTTGTGATCTGCGGCCGCAGACCCGAACCGATCACCCGGCTGGCAGACACAATTGGCGGCGTCGCCCTGGTCTGTGACCTGAACGACCTTGCAGAGACGCGCGGCCTGCCCGACCGGATCATCGAACGTCTTGGCCGTCTGGATGCGCTGGTGCTCAATGCCGGGATTGTCGCACCCACGCCCGTGGCGGAGATGTCGCTGGACGACTGGCAGGCACAGCTGACGGTCAACCTGACCTCCCCCTTCGTGCTCGTGCAGGCCGCCCTGCCCCATCTGCTGCATCGGCAGGGCAGGGTCGTCGGGATTGCCTCCGTTGCCGCCCATGCAACCGGGATGGGTCTTTCGGCCTATTCGGCCTCAAAAGCCGGTCTGATCCGCCTGATCCAGTCGCTTGCATTCGAGAATGCACGCCAGGGCCTGCGCGCCAACGCAGTGTCGCCCGGCTGGGTCAGGACCGAGATGGGTGACATGGAAATGGCTGAACTTGGGGGCAGCGCCGAGGAAGGCTATGCACAGGTAACAAAACACATCCCACAGCGCCGCGCGGCAGATGCCTCGGAGATCGCGGGTGTGGTGGCCTTCCTGCTGTCTGACGCCGCGAGTTTCATCAACGGAAGCGTCGTCACCGCAGACGGGGGCGGCCGGACCGTAGACGCAGGCATGCTGGCCTTCGACAGCTAGGCGCCGGATCTGCCGCCCAGCTGACGGGTCACCTGCTTGGCTGCGGCGCAGACCAGCGCGCCCGCCCGTGCAATCGCCTCGCCATCCATGCGCGAGCTGAGCCCCGCCACAGCCACGGCCCCGATCACGCGCCCGCTGGCATCGAAGAATGGCGCCGCAACCCCGACGGTATCGGCCTCCAGCGTGCCATGCGCCACGGCAAAGCCATTCTGCCGCGCGGCATCGACCCGCTGGCGCAGGTCGCGCGCGTCAACCGGCGTCGTTTCGGTGAACTGCTCGAAACGGGTGGCCTGAAGAATCGCCTCGCCCTGTTCGGCATCGGCAAAGGCACAAAAGACCTGACCCGATGCTGAGGCATGGAAAGGCAGGCTCGCGGAAGGGTCGACAAAGACTCGGGTGGAGCGTTGGGGCTCACTGACCCCGATTGTCAGCATGCCTTCGCTGGCGCCAAGGCTAGCATGCGCCGTTTCCCCGCTATCCGTCGAAAGCTGAGTCAGAACCGGCGCCAGAATGGCCGTGATCGGCACCGACGCCTCGCGCACCTGCGCAAGGCGCAGCGATTCCGGTCCAAGCCGGTATTTTCTGGTGGCGGGCATCTGTTCCAGCAGACCGTTCCGGGCCAGCGCGGTGAGGATGCGATGCACGGTCGCCTTGTCCAGGCCGGATCGCCGTGTAACGTCGGCAAGCCCAAGCTCCGGCTCCGCGACGGTGAAATAGCGCAGCACGGCCAGGGCGCGATCAACGCTTTTCATCACCTTATTCGGGTTTACCTCTTCCCTGCTCTGCATCGCCACCGATCCCTGCTGCCTGCACTGGCGTATAGGATATTAAACCGGACCGGCGAATTCAAACCCCAGCTTTGGGCAGGTGGCGCAGCCCCGTCGCATCGAGACCCCGCCCCCGCCGGGATCAGGCGGCCATGCGGATCGTGCCATCCGCCACCCATTCATCAATGATCGCCAGCACTTCCTGCGCAAAAGCGGCGTCATTGATGTGACAGTCAAGCTCGCGCAGATCGACCGGCGCCGCGACCGCCTTGCGCACCTCATCAGCCATCGCGGCCAGTCCGTCGGGATCATGCGCCGCCTGCCCCTCGCGATCCCATTCCTCGACCCCGTGCAGCGGCATCAGGAATTTCACGGGCGCTGTGGCCTTCGAAAGCCGTTCGGCAATGTCGCGGATCAGCGCCCGCCGTTCGTCGCCTGACAGAGCCGACGACACGATGAGCCGGTTATGCGCGTGGAAGGGCCGGTCGGCATAAGCGTCGGGAATGGCTTGCCATCCTGCGAAGTCAATCAGGTCGGTGCAGCCCGGCGCAACGATCTGCGGCACGCCGGCCAATCCGGCATTGGTCAGCCTGTCCTTGCCCGCATGGGCGACCGACCCCACCATCAGATTGCCGACCTCAGGCAGCGCGAGATCCAGCGCGACGGCGAAATAATCCTGCCGCGCCAGCGCCTCGAAGGCCATTCCCCCCATGCCGGTGGCATGAAACACCGCCACTTCAAATCCCCGTTCTTCCAGAGGTTCACGCAGGTATTTCATGTATTTAAGGCAGGATGATCCAAGGCTGGTCATCCCGACGACCGGCCGGTTACGTCGGGGCTGCTCCACCGCCATCGCGGCGCCCAGCACGGCCCCAGCGGCCTGCGAAAGCGACGACCGGCAGACCGAGTTCAGCCCGTAAAGCCCGCCGGCCCACAGGATCATCTGGATATCGGGCGACAGCCGGTCGGTGGGGATCAGGGGCGAGAATGACACCGTGGAGACCACATATTTCGGCACGCCCAACGGCAACGCCTGACAGCAATCCAGCACAAGATCGGTGCCCATCGTGCCACCCAGCCCGATCAGCCCGTCGATCTTGCGCTCGGCATAAAGCTGGGCGGTAATGCGGCTGGCACCTGCCGCCATGATCTGCATGGCAAGATTCTCGTCGCCCGCATTGATCACATCCCCGATCGACTTACCCGCCGCTGCGGCGACCTGATGTTTCGAGACATCGGTGGGGTTGGACGGATCACCCAGCACGCTGACATCCATCGAAAGCACCTGCCCCCCCATGCGCCGGATGCTATCGGCGACATAGTGCAGTTCCTGATCCTTCGTGTCGTAGGTTCCGATCACCAGAATGGTTTTCGTCGCAGCCATAAATTCTCCTGTTGGTCCAAGCACCGGACTGCGGGTTGCCCCCGTCTCTGCCCCGGCACCACATCTGGCATTCCGGCACCGGCACGCCCGACCGATCTGGTCTGCCACGCCACCGCTACCCTCGTGCTTCTCCGGGTCTCTCCTCACGCCCACCCGACTCGGGCGCTTCAATATCATCACCCGAGATGCACATTCGTTGCATTTGATACCGTTTTCTGTCAAGCCTCGCTTGGTTGAACAGTCGCAAACAGCAAGCAAAACGCGCCTTACGACCAAAGGCCCGCCCAGGGCTCCTGAAACGGCACAGCATAAGGCAGCAACCACTGGCCACGCTGGCCTTGGCCAGTATGCCCGCAGAATGCGGACCCTTCCCGGGCGGACAACCTGCCCTGCCGGGCCAAGCGCGTCAGCCAGACTCGTTTGAACATGCGCAGAACGCCCGACCTATGGCGGGCAGGTCACGGACGCGCGCTTGCGCCGTCCCCCGTCAGGTCTCGGTCAGCACCCGCAACAAGACCTGTCGAAACACCCGCAAAGCCGGTTCGCTACCCCTGCCCCCGTCCACGGGCTGCCGCCTCATCCTTGTAGCGCCCCAGGCGCAAATCCTCGGCCACCGCTCCGGGGGCCCGCGTGGCGGGGTCGCCGTAGCCGCCACCGCCAGGGGTGCGGACACGGACGCGGTCACCCGGCTGCAACGGCACATCCTGCGCCTTGGACAGATGTGGCGGCACCCAAACCTCGGTGCCCCGGATCACCTCGACCCGGTTCACCCCGCCATCCTGCCCGCCCAGCACGCCCTGTGGCCCGCTGCGCCCATGATCCATCACAAAGCTCGCCCGGGCCGTGCCACGCCGGAGTTCGATCTCGTAATCCAGCCCGAAGCCACCCCGGTGCCGCCCCGCCCCGCCCGAGCCTTCGTGCAACGCGTAGCGGCGGTACAGCACAGGGAAGTTCTGCTCCATGATCTCGACCGGCGGCGCCTTGGAAATGCCGATGGTGGAACAGCCATTCGACAGCCCGTCATGGTCGGCATTGCCGCCGTAACCGCCGCCGGAAATCTGATACAGCACATAGTCACGGCCCTTTTCCGGGTCATGCCCGCCAAGGCCGAAATTGCCGCTGGTCCCGGCCGGTGCGGCGGTCACCTTTTCGGGCAGCGCCTGCACCATGGCGGCAAAGACGGCCTCGGCAATGCGCTGGCTGACCTCGGCGGCGCAGCCCGATACGGGGCGCGGGTAATGGGCATCAAGGAAGGTGCCTTCGATGCCGCGCACCGTAAGCGGTTCAAAGGCCCCCGCGCTGATCGGCACATCGGGAAAGATATGCCGCATCGCCAGATAGACCGAGGACAGCGTGGTGGCGCGGACCGAGTTCATTGGTCCGGCACAGGGCCCCGACGATCCGGTGAAGTCGAAAACCAGGCCGTCTTCGGTCTTTGCCACCGACAGCGCGATTTCCAGCGGTTCGTTCACCACACCGTCGCTGTCCACCCAGGCTTTCGCGGCATAAGTTCCGTCAGGCACGAGCGCGATATTCGCGCGCATCTGCCGCGCAGCCAGCGCCCGCATCTCGGCAATCGCCCCGGCCACGGTATCGTCCCCGTAACGGTCCATCAGCGCGCCCAGCCGTTCGGCCCCGACCAGAAGCGCCGCCGCCTGTGCCTTCACATCCCCGATGCGCTGGCCGGACACGCGGATGTTGGAACAGATGATCTGCCAGATCTCGCGGTCCATTTCCCCCCGCTTGAACAGCTTCACCGGCGGCAGGCGCAGCCCCTCTTGCTCTGCCGCCGTGGCCGAGGCGGAAAAGCCACCGGGCACCGCGCCGCCGGTATCAGGCCAGTGGCCAGTGTTCGACAGCCAGCACCACAGCCGCCCGCCCCGATAGAAGGGCAGCGCGAAGCGCACATCCATCAGATGCGTGCCGCCAAGGTAGGGATCATTGACGATATAGATGTCGCCGGGCTCAGGGGCCGCTGTCTCACCGCGGGCAATGCGCCCTATCAGGTGGCGGGTGGAAAATTGCATCGTGCCCACGAAAACCGGCAGCCCCCGCGCGCCTTGCGCGATCAGGCTGCCATCTTCCGCCGAATAGATACCATCGGAACGGTCATCCGCCTCGGCAATGACGGGCGAGAAGGCCGCGCGCGAAAAGGTCAGGTCCATCTCGTCGCAGACCTGCTGCAACCCCGCCTGAATGACGGCGAGTGTCACCGGATCAATCATGCGCAGCCTCCGATTTGCAGGATCAGATTGCCCATCGCATCCGTCGCCATCCGGTCACCGGGGGGCAGAAGCGTCGTCGTATCCATCTGTTCGATGATGGCGGGACCATTCAGCGCCGCATCGGCGGGCAGCCATTCGCGGCGGTAGACCGGCACATCCTGCCAGCCGCCGAACCAGACCTGCCGCCGTCCCGTCAGGGCGCCCGCCAGATCGCGCCGCCCCGCCGGGTCGATCAGGCGCGAGAGGTCCAGATCAGGGCGGCGGCCGATAATGCTGCAATTCAGGTTCACCAGATTGGCACGAATCTCCGGCAGATCGACACGGAACCGGGCGTGATAGGCGGCCTCGAACCGCGCCTGAAGATCGGCGCGCGAGGGGGCGCCATCGGGCAGCGGCACGCGCAGAAGATGGGTCTGGCCAACGAATTGCATATCTGCGGAAAACTCGGCCTCCACCCCGGTCAGCGCCACCTCCTCGGCCGCGATCAGGGCACGGCCCTGCGCCTCTTGCCCGGCCCACAGCGTATGGACCTCGGCCATATCCACGGTATCCAGCGGGCGGTTCACCGTGCGCACGAAATCGTGGCGCAGATCGGCGACCGTGCAGCCCAGCGCATTGGTGATTCCCGGCCGCGCCGGGATCAGCACACGCGGAATGGCGAGTTCGCGCGCCAGTTCTGCCGCATGCAGCGGCCCCGCCCCGCCAAAGGCGAACAGCGCGAAATCGCGCGGGTCCGCCCCCATGGAGATCGAGACCATACGAATCGCCCCCGCCATATGGGTATTGGCGATGCGCAGCACCGCCTCGGCCGCAGCCTCGACCGATAGGCCCAGCGGGCGGGCGATCTGATCTTCCATCGCGGCGCGGGCGGCTTCTGCCGCCTGACCAAAGCGTTCGGTGGGCAGGCGGCCAAGGATCAGGTTCGCATCCGAAATCGTGACCTGCGTGCCCCCCCGGCCATAGCAGACCGGGCCGGGCATCGCGCCCGCGCTTTCCGGCCCGACCCGCAGCATCCCCGCCGCATCGACCCGCGCGATGGAGCCACCACCGGCGCCGACGGTGCGCACATCCACCATCGGCACATGGATCGGCATGGCATATTCCACATCGATCTCGTTCGAGACCGGCGGGCGCGCATCGCGGATCAGCGCCACATCGGTGGAAGTGCCGCCCATGTCATAGGTGATCAGGTTCACCATCCCGGCGCGCTGCCCGGTATAGCAGGCCGCCATGACGCCAGATGCAGGGCCGGACATCACGGTCTTCACCGCCTCGCGCGCGACATGGGCCGCGCTGACCATGCCGCCATTGCCGTTCATCACCAGAAGATCGGCGCGGTAGCCCCTGCCCTTCAGCTCCGCCGCGAGGCGCGAGACGTAACGCTCCAGCAACGGTTGCACCGCCGCATTCACCGCCGCCGTCACGCCGCGTTCGAACTCGCGGCTTTCCGACAGCAGTTGATGCCCGGCGGTGATGTAGGGCGTGGGCCAGAGGCCTGCCGCGATCTCCAGCGCGCGCAGCTCGTGCGCGGGGTTGGCGTAGCTATGCAGGAAGTGGATCACCAGACTTTCGCAGCCCGCCGCCGCCAGCGCGGTAATGGCGTCGCGCAGCGCCGCCTCGTGCAGCGACGTAACCACGCGGCCCTCGGCATCCATGCGTTCGGGCACTTCCAGCCGCAGGTCGCGCGGGATCACCGGCACGAAACGGCCGGTCATGCCATAGGGCTGCGGCCGGGTGCGGCGGCCCAGTTCCAGCACATCGCGGAAGCCTTCCGTCGTCACCAGCCCGGTGCGGCAAAGGTTGCGTTCCAGCACCGCGTTGGTGGTGGTCGTGGTGCCATGCACCACAAGAGCCACCTGCGCCAGATCGGCCCCGGCGGCATCAAAGGCCGCCATCACCCCATGCGCCTGATTGTCCAGCGTCGTCGGCACCTTGGCCAGCCGCACCGCGCCCGAGCCGGGATCGAAGATCACCAGATCCGTGAACGTCCCCCCGACATCGACCCCTGCGACCAGCCCGGCCATCTACACCCCCACCCAGGTTGCGAATTGCGGTGATTGCGGCGTCAACCCATGGGCCGGCACCACCTCGGTCACCCGGCCCTGCGCCATGAAGGCCACGCTGTCCGCGACCTCCAGCACCGCCTCCACCCGCTGTTCCACCAGCACCACGGCGACGCCCGTCGCCTTCAGCTTCAACACGGTGTCGCGGATCAGCCGGATCATCGAGGGCTGCAACCCCTCTGTCGGTTCGTCCAGCAGCAAGACCTTGGGCTCCAGACACAGCGCGCGGGCCAGCGCGAGCATCTGCTGTTCGCCCCCCGACAGCGTGCGCGATTGCTGGTCCAGCCGTTCACGCAGGCGGGGGAACAGGTCCAGCACATGCTCGCGCACCGCGCGGCCCTTGCGGCGGGTCATCAGCCCAATCTCGATATTCTCGGCCACGGTCAGCGGCCCGAACAGCCGCCGCCCCTGTGGAACCAGCGCCACGCCATGACGCGGCACCTCATGCGTGGGCAGGCCGTGCAGCGGCTCGCCATCCAGATGGATGGTGCCGGACGAAGCCCGCAACTGCCCCATGATCGCCCGCATCAGCGTGGTCTTGCCCGCGCCATTGCGGCCCATGACGCAGGTGACCTTGCCGGGCGCGGCGCCAAGGCCCACCCCATGCAGCACCGGCGCGCCGCCATAGCCTGCGGTCAACCCCTCAATCACCAGCATGGCTGCCCCCCAGATAGGCGTCCTGCACCGCCCGGTTCGCGCGGATCTCGGCAGGCAGGCCCGAGGCGAGCACGCGCCCCTGATCCAGCACCGTGATCCGTTCGGCCAGCGCCATGACCACATCCATGTTGTGTTCAATCAGCAGCACGGTTGTTGCGGGCACCAGCCCGCGCACCAGCGCCATGAACCCCTCGATCTCGCCCGCCGCAAAGCCCTGCGTCGGCTCGTCGAGGATCAGAAGCCGGGGATGCAGCGCAAGGCCCATGCCGATCTCCAGCAACCGCTGGTGCCCGTAGCTGAGCGTTCCGGCAATCTGCGGCAGCAGGTCCTCCAGCCCGACCCGCGCCGCCGCCTCGGACACCGCGCCGGACAGATCGCGCGGATGACCACGCTGCACCGCCAGCGCGAGATTGTCGAAAACCGAAAGCCCGGCATAGATCGCGGTGATCTGGAAGGTATAGCCGATGCCGCGCCGCACCCGTTCATGCGCGGGCAGGCGGGTGATGTCGGTGCCGTCAAAGCGGATGGCCCCGGCATCGGGCACCTGCCGCCCGGACAGCAGGCTGACCAGCGTGGTCTTGCCCGCGCCGTTCGGCCCGATCAGCGCATGGATCTCGCCCGCGTTCAGCGCCAGATCGACGCCATCCACGGCCTTGAGCCCGCCAAAATGCCGCTTCAGCCCCTCGGCCTGCAAGATCACGGAAGCCATGATGCCAGCCCCCTTTCCCGCAGGCTGCCCAGAATGCCCTTTGGCGCGAACAGCACCAGCACCAGCAGCGCGCCGCCGGTCACAGCCAGTTGCGCCGTGGTGTGGCTTGAGGCGAGGTCGATCAGATAGAACATCAGAACGGCGCCCAGAAGCGGCCCCAGGGTCACGCCCGCCCCGCCCAGCAGAACGTAAAGCAGCGGCAGGATGGAATAGGGGATGGTCGCGAAGGTCGCGCCGACATAGCCGAACATCACCCCGTAAAAGGCCCCCGCTGCCCCGGCGTAAAGACCCGACAGCGCCATCACCCCCAGCTTCACCGCAAAGGGATTGTAGCCCAGCATGCGGCTGCGTTCCTCATTCTCGCGCATGGCGACCATGACGCGGCCAAAGCGCGACCGCACCAGCGCCAGATTGCCCATCAGCGCCAGCGCGAACAGGCCCAGCGCCACCAGATAGCGCGGCCCCTCTGCCGCAAGGTTCAGCCCGAAGGCGACCCGCCCGGCGGCGGGCACCGGGAAACCTTCGTCCCCGCCGGTGACCGCACCGAAATACAGCAACGTCAGATACCCCGCCTGCGCGAACATCAGCGTGACGATCATCAGGCTCACCCCGGCGGTGCGCAGCGCCAGCAGGCCGGTCAAGGCGGCCATGGCCGCCCCGGCCAGTGTTCCGATCAGCAAAGCAGGCGCGGCGGTCAGCCCGAAATGCTGGATCAGCAACCCCGCACCGAACATCCCCGCCGACAGGAACAACGCGTGGCCAAGGCTCAGAAGCCCCGTATAGCCGAAGGCAATGTTATACCCCATGGCAAAGACCGCCAGCACCATGATCCGCGCCAGATTGGCGTGATGATAGGCGGGCAGCACGAAATGCAGCGCCAGCAGCAGGGCCAGAACCGCCAGATGCAGCGACAGCGCCCTCATGCCCGCGCCCCGAACAGGCCCTGCGGGCGGAACACCAGCACCAGCGCCACCGCCAGCGTTGCCACGATCTTGGCCAGCGTCGGCGTGAAGAACATCGAGATGATGCCATCCGACAGCCCGATCAGCAGCGCCGCGATCAGCGTGCCCCGGATGGACCCCAGCCCGCCGATGATGACGACGATGAAGCTCAGGAGCAGCGGATCATGCCCCATCAGGTAATGCGCCTGCTGGATCGGCACGATCAGCACCGCCGCCACGGCGGCCAGCGCCGCCCCCAGCGCGAAGGTGCCCGCATAGACGCGATCGACATTGATCCCGAAGGCGCGGGCGGTGTTGCGGTCCACCTGTGTCGCGCGCATCACCAGCCCCGCACGGCTGCGTGTCATGAACAGCCAGACCGCCAGCAGGACCAGCCCCGCGGCGATCACCACGAACAGCTTGTAGCCCGAATAGCCGAACCACGGGAATTGCAGCCGCAGGCTGAACGGCGCCTCCACCGCACGCGCATCGGGGCCGAAGAAGCTCAGCGCGCCCTGTTGCAGGATGTAGGAAATCCCGATGGTTGCCACAATGGTCGCCTCGGGGTCATAGTTCAGCCGCTTGAGGATCGCGGTATCGGCCAGCGCCGCCACCGCGCCCACCACCAGCGGGCACAGGATCAGCGCCGCGACAAAGCCCAGCGGGGCCGAGGGCACCGCCTGCGCCACCACCCAGGCCAGCACGGCGCCCAGCATGAAGAACTCGCCATGCGCCACATTCACCACGCGCATGACGCCGAAGGTGAGGCTCAGCCCCACGGCGCTCAGCGCCAGCACGGCGGCCATCACCATGCCCTCAAGCGAGGCCAGCAGAAGAAACGGTCCTGTTCCCATATGTCAGCGGCGGGGG